>Ga0209809_1000006_pt1 | contig 391538 bp, 312 predicted proteins | sample YNPMSTMetaG_FD_186172 | JGI IMG/M metagenome (GOLD analysis project Ga0209809, IMG submission 186172) | Anoxygenic and chlorotrophic microbial mat microbial communities from Yellowstone National Park, USA - YNP MS-T MetaG (SPAdes) (version 2) ...
TGGTAGAGACCGTGCGGCGCAACGTGACCATCGACTGGGCAGAGCGAGAGAACGTGCGCGCCCACCTCCGCCGCCTCGTCAAGCGCGTGTTGCGCAAGTATGGCTACCCGCCGGACAAGCAGGAGAAAGCGACACAGACGGTGCTGGAACAGGCGGAGCTGCTTTCGGCAGAATGGGCGATGGCATGAGAGGGGGCTCGTACAAGGGCATGCAGCGGGCGGCGTCTCGCCGCCGCTGAACTGGAGCGTTCGCCACTCCGGATACTTCTACGGAGTCAAAGAGTCAAGAACCAGATCACGCCGGTAAACCCTGTCGTCAAGCATTGTGTGCGGTTCTGGGCCTGGACTCAATCTGACTGTATAGAATCGGCAGGACGATAAAGCCTATCGATCTCCTCAAGCTCAGGCAAAGGCATTTCAAAGAACCTTCTTCTTTCCCAACTTACCGTTCGATTTCGCGTAGGCGGCAAACCTGCAAGTCACACCAGACTTTTGCTTGACAACCGCGAAACCATTTTTTAAGTTTGTGCTATGCCGGGGTCAGCGCTGCATTCCTGACCCCGACGGCAAGGGTGATTAACGTCCGATCGCCGCCTAGTGAACCAAGCGCCTGCCCGCCCCGTGTAACGGGGCAGGCCGAAGTGTAGGCCACGGAAGCGGACTTTAGATGTTAACCAGATTACACAACAACCATCTGAAGAGCATAGATGGATGGAAACAAAGAAGTTGACAATTTACCCGCCAGCGCGTGTTATGCCGACAGATAGCGGCACAGGCGTGTTAGGTGGAAACCAGATAAACAATAGTTAGGCAGATTCAACTCATGATCGACGCGGAGCGGTTCGATCTTATCAGGCGAAAACACGGCGCCTACGGAAGCTGGGCGGTCTGGGCTCCGCCCTCGAGCACGCCGAAGTCTAACGTCGGCGACCTATGGGTTTTGGACGAACGAGCCAACCCGATGCTCCTCGAGACGCTCAACCCTGGGGTTGTCATGGTCGGGCTGAACTTCTCGCGTGGTTCCCCGTACGAGCCTTTCCAAAATTTCCATGACCCTCGTCCTGAGGCTCATGACTTCAAAATCAGGTTTGCGTTCTCTGGCACCCCTCTTTGGGGCGCGTACATGACGGACATCTTCAAGAGCGTCGTGGAGCCCGATTCCAAGGCGTTGCTCAAGTGGCTGCGACGAAATCCGGAGGTCATCATATATCATATTGATGCCTTTCGACAAGAGTTGTCTGATCTCGGACATCCTCGTCCTATGATCCTGGCCTTTGGTCACGCAGTGTACAAACTGCTCATCGACAACCTCCAAGCTAGCGAGTATGCGTGCATTACCAAGTTGATGCACTATAGCAATTGGATTTCGAAAGACCGATACCGCGACATCGTTCATCGACAGCTTGGCTTGGTGCGCGAACTGCCTAACAATGGCATGCAGCCGACGGCCTTCGGCCGCGGCTGATGCCCGTCGTTAGGCAGCACATTCGACGTGGAGGCACGTGAGATGACAACAGCAAGACCCTTTCTAATGTTCCAAGGCGGTAAAGCACAGGCGGCGTTGGATCTGTATTTCGCCACCTTTCCAGACTCACGCATGGTGCGCGTCGAACGTTATTCCGAGGGCGAGCCTGGTCCGGTCGGAACAATCAAAGTCGCGGTGTTCACGCTGTGTGGGCGTGAGTACATGTGTTCCTATAGCCCCATCGAGCACAAGTTTTCGTTCACGCCGTCGTTTTCTACGTTCGTGGAGTTTGATTCGCCGGAGGACTTGGAACGCGTGTTTGCCATTCTGTCCGAGGGAGGCGAAGTTCTTATGCCGCTGGACAACTATGGCTTCAGCCAGAAGTTTGGCTGGGTCAATGACCGCTTTGGTGTGTCGTGGCAACTCAACCTTGCTTCCTAACAAGTCAATGCAGCGGACGCCGTGCCGGCGCCGCTGACCGCCAAGACGTTAGGCGGCTGTATCTGAATAGTGCAGGGAATGTTCTATGTCGGCAAAGTACAAATCACGCAGCGCAAGCAATCAACAGGTTGGACGAGCTGGTGAATATTTTGTTGTCGCTGAATTGAACAAACGCAGGGCGTTTGCAGTGCCTTTTGCTGGAAATATGCCCAAGATCGATATTATTGCGTGCAACAGCGATGAAAGTCGCACGGTTTACATTCAGGTTAAGACGAAGCGCGGCGGGAAGAACTGGCACTCAAGTACCGTTGGCAGTCAGCCAATGTCTCCAAAAGCCGATGAAAATAACTTTTGGGTGTTTGTTGATTTGGGTGATACCAACACATACCCACGCTACTGGATTGTGCCAGAATGGTGGATAAAAGACAACATCTACAAGACACACCAGGCTTATCTTAACAAACACGGCGGAATACGTCCTAGGAATCCAGATTCGACACATCACTCGATTGATGAGAGCAGGCTTGAACAATGGGAAGACCGCTGGGATATTCTTGGTATCTTTGGTTGAGTAGGGAGTTTGCAGTTCCAGTGAAGCATCAATTGCAAGGTTGCCGCCCAACATGCGCTCCAGCCGACCGCTTCGCTCGCTGCGCTCTTTTCGCAGCGGCTGAACCAGATGCCCTTAGCCACTCCGGATACTTCCACGGAGTTAAAGAGTACAGAACCAGATTACGCCGGTAAACCATGTTGGCAAGCATTGCCTGTTGTTCAGCGCCTGGAGTCAATCTAACTGTACAGAATCGGCAGGACGATAAAGCTTATCGGTCTCCTCAAGCCCGGAACGAGACAGCTTGAAGAACCTTCTTCTTTCCCACCTTACAGCTCGACTCCGCGTAGGGGGCAAGCCTGCAAGTCACATCGGACTTTTGCTTGACAGTCGCGGAGCCGTTTTGAAATTTGCGCCATGCCGGGGTCAGCGCTGCATTCCTGACCCCGATGGTAAAGGTGTTCAAAGTCCAATACTTAAAGGAGTAACATAATGAAACATATCTACAATTTTGGAGCGGCTTTCTGTCTAATCGTCGTTGCCGCACTCATCTTCAACGGGTGTGCCCTAATCTTTCAAGGCTCCAGCCAGAACGTGTGTTTCGACTCTGTTCCAGGAACTGCAGAAGTTTGGGTAAATGGAGCGAAGGTTGGAGTAACTCCCTGCAGAATCGCTCTCAAGCGTAACCAAGAATATACCATCGAATTCAAGAAGCAAGGATATGAGACGAAAAGTTATCGCATCACCAGCAGCATCGGTGCAGGTTGGGTGATTCTCGACCTACTTGGCGGATTGATCCCAGTTGTGATTGATGGCGCAACTGGCGCTTGGTATTCGCTCGATCAGGACAATATCAATGCTGTTCTGGAAAAGCAGTAATAGTAACACTGCCAGTTCTATGCTGTGTCCGATGACGGGGCGGACTGTCGAGGTTCGCACCAAACTTTTTCCTTGTACATTGAACTGCTCTCAAAGATCGATTTGTTCAAACCGCCAATGCGTGCGGGATGCAATCTTGGGCAAAGATATGCGGCAATGGTATCGACAATGTGGGGCACTGCGCAACAGGCAGCACAACGACGCTTACTTTGTTGAAAAGGAATACAGAGTTCGATCCATTGTTTTTGGCGCGACTTGGTACTGCGGCTCCAGCCGCGGAGCATGAATCGTTTGTTGCAGCTTCTGCTGCATCATCTCTGAACGCCAAAACAACAGCGGTGTTTTGCTAAACGTTAGCCGGCCAAAACGAGGTGCCTTATGTAGCACGTGGTTCCAGCCTTTCGAGTCCGCTCTTACGAAGTGAGCAAAGCATTTTACAAACAGCTCGGGTTCAGGGAGCAGTGGAAACACCAGTTTGAACCAAGCTCGCCTGCGTTCGCGCCTCTATCTCGCGCAAAGGAATGGAGATATTCCTCACCGAGCACACGGGCGACTGCCAATTCGCTTGCTTGGTTCATTTCTATGTAGCAAGCGTTGATGAGTGTTATGCGCAGTTCCGACAACGCGGAGTTCAAGTCAAGGAGCCACCTGGCAACTCGCTCGGTCCTGACATCCGCGACATGCTCGTTGTGTTTCCTGATGGGAATCGCTTGAGTTTTCTCACTCGATCTACTCAGGCCACCAAGTGACGGAGAGACTGTCGTCTAACCAGCGGGTTTGTATCGCTGAGACTATTCGATGCTCTGGGAAGAGAAGTTGAAGCTCTGCTTGTGGAGGAGTTGTCGGCTGAAACATACTCAAAACATTGGGATGCTTCCGGCTCGCGGAGAGGAGTTTATTTTTACTGCTTGCAGGCTGGATCGTTCGTGGAAACAAAAACTTCCATTGCTTAGGTGAGGGGGTGCCTGCAACCATCAGAACCGATAGTGACAATCAGAGAGTTCCATCGCGCTGCTCGGCAAAAGCTTGAGAGGTTGCCGAGCTGCCCAAAGCCTTTACCCTTGCCGTGCCGCTCGAGGAGGCGCTGCGCATCCGCGACGATGTGGCGTTTTTCCAAGCGGTGGCGGCGGCGCTGGCCAAGCGCGCGCCGGGTGCGCCGCGCACAGAGGAGGAGTTGGACCACGCCATCCGGCAGATCATCTCGCAAGCCATAACCCCTGAAGGAGTCGTGGACATCTTCGCTGCCGCCGGCTTGAAGAAGCCGGACATTTCGATCCTCTCGGACGAGTTCCTGGCCGAAGTGCGCGGGATGCCGCAGCGCAATCTGGCAGTGGAACTTCTGCGCAAGCTCTTAGAAGGCGAGATCAAGACCCGCCGACGCAAGAATCTGGTGCAGGCGCGGTCGTTTGCCGAGATGCTCGAACAGACGATTCGCCGTTACCAGAACCGCGCCATCGAGGCGACGCAGGTGATCGAGGAGTTGATCGGCTTAGCTCGCGACATGCGCGAAGCGAACGCTCGCGGCGATAAGTTAGGGCTCACCGAAGAAGAACTCGCCTTCTACGACGCCTTGGATACCAACGACAGCGCGGTGAAGGTGCTGGGCGAGCCGATCCTAAAGCAAATCGCTCGGGAGCTGGTGCAGACCGTGCAGCGCAATGTGACGATAGACTGGGCCGAGCGGGAGAACGTGCGCGCGCACCTCCGCCGCCTCGTCAAGCGCGTGTTGCGCAAGTACGGCTACCCAACCCAGCGCGAAACCATCACCGCAACGCCGGACCAGCGCAGCTACGAGGTCTGGTTCTACGCCGGACTGCGCGGGGGTGCCTACTTCTACTTTGTGGACCTGACTGGCTTCCAGGACTACACCCTGGTCCACTCCACCGTCCCTGGCGAACCCTACGCCCCCGATTGGCAAACGCGCTACCTCCCCCTTGGTCCCTCCGGCAGATAAACCCGAGTGTCCTGTGTGCTGTCATTTGGCGGGTAAGGCGTAACTTTGTGCTGCAAAGTTTGTTCCACTCTCTCGGTCTCTCCGATGCGCTCGCTTTGGCTCGCACTCGGGATGCTCGTTCCGGCAATGGCTGCAGCGCAGACGCTCACACTGCAGCTCCAGGCTCCCTACAGCGCGGTGTACTCCTTCACAGCCTCCAGCGAATTGGTGCAGGACATAAGCGGCATGGGAGCCATGACGGTCAACACCAGCGTTGAAAGCCAGCTCCGCCTGGAGTCCGCCCAGAACGCCCGCGACACGCTGACCCTAACCTGGCACATGGAGGGAACGAAGGTATCGGGAATACCGACCGGTGGGATGGACACCACAATGCAACTTGCCCCGATAGCAGCGCGGCTCACGCTTCTGCGCAACGGAACCGTTGTGCACCAACAATGGCTCGACACCAGCGGTCTTGCTGGAGGGGAGATGTTCGGTCAGGGAGGGATGCTCAGCGGTCTGGTGCTGGGTACCTCCCACCCGTGGAAGATCGAGTTCCCCGCAAAGCCCATCACAGTTGGCGAATCCTGGGAGATCGCTCACACCGATACTCTCGATCGCTCCGGCAAGGGCTCTTCGGTGCGCAGTGCCAAAGCCACCTATCGGCTGGAAGCGCTCGTGGATACCCTGGGAACCCGCTGCGCCCGCATCCGCTCCACCACTCAGTTCGAGTTCTCCGTTCAGCAGCAGACCCAGTACGGCACGGTGAGCGTGCAGGGGACCGGAACCGCCCGGGGCGTGGCGTACGTGGAGGTCAAGAGTGGCTTTTTAGTTGCGCGGCAGGAGGATTCGGAGACCCAAATGGAGATGGCGTTCAGCGGTCAGATAGAGATGGTAGGCTCGATGCAGCAATCTCTGCAGTACCGCCTTGTGCGGCTGCAGTGATGAGGGTTGGGATGCTCGCGAATGAAGCCGCAGAAGCGGAGCCGCGGTCGATCCCTTTGGGTTTGTTCACTCATGCCATGAACGACCTCATCGACATCAAGACGACGCGGGACATCGCTGTGGCCAATCATGTACCAGAGAGCGTGTTGCTATTCCTGATGGGTCTTGCGGTCCTGACGGCAATAGTCCTGGGGTACGGGAACGGCTTGGCAGGCCGTCGCATCATTAGCCTGACTGCGGCCTATTGCGTCATCGTCTTGGTAATCGTGCTTATCATAAATCTGGATCATCCACAGCAGGGTCTCGCTAGTACGAGTCAGCAAAGCATGATCCAATTGCAAGAAATCCTAAATGCGAAGCAACCATGACGTGGCGTTCCCTGTTTGGGCAAAGGTTTCTAGAAGACAAAGTAACATGCACACTCTGTCGCCTAACAACCGGTTGCAGCGGACGGCGTCTCGCCGCCGCTGAACTGGAGCGTTCTCCACCTCGGATACTTCTACGGAGTCAAAGAGTCCAGAACCAGGTCACGCCGGTACCATGTTGGTAAGCATTGCCTGTTGTTCAGTGCCTGGACTCAATCTGACTGTACAGAATCGGTAGGACGATAAAGCCTATCGGTCTCCTCAAGCTCGGAAAGAGACAGCTTGAAGCACCTTCTTTTTCCCCACCCTACAGCTCGACTCCGCGTAGGGGGCAAGCCTGCAAGTCACATCGGACTTTTGCTTGACTTGTGGTGGATTACGGTTTTTATTATTATGTTTATTGTACCTATGACCTTTATAATTTTGCTATCAGCATGCAAACTGTTTCGGGAAACTTATCAGTGCCGCAACTTATGCTCCATCCGTCAGGCGCTTCTCAGCGCGAGCGCCATTGAGTAGAAAGAGTTGACTAGAGTTTAAGGAGGTACTATGCAGACTCCAACACCTGACAAGAATTTGCCAATCACAGTTGATCCAAACATTGTAAGCGGCACTCCTGTTTTTCGGGGTACGCGCGTTCCTGTTCAGACCTTGTTCGACTACCTTGCAGACGGATACACGCTCGAAGAATTTCTCGATAATTTCCCCACGGTCAAACGTGAAGATGCGATTCAAGTTCTTGAACAAGCCACTCAGTATCTTCGCGTCGGGGCAGTGCCATCGTGAGAATTCTCATTGACGAGAGTTTGCCTCGCTACTTGAAAAAGGTACTGGTAGAACATGCTGTCTTCACCGTCCAAGAAATGGGGTGGGCAGGCATCAGGAACAGCGAATTGTTAGCAAAAGCCGAGTCCAACTTTGATGTGCTACTCACCGCCGACAAGAATTTGCGATATCAACAGAATTTGAGCGGTCTTGCACTTGCCATCATCGTATTTCCTTCGAACAGGTTGAGTGTTGTCAAGACTTTAGCCCCTCAAGTAAAAGACACACTGTCAGTTATCAGGCAAGGGGAGATTGTAGAACTCTAATGTGGTGAAATTCCGAGCACAAGTGCGCCTAACCAGCGTTTCCAGCTGACCGCTTCGCTCGCTGCGCTCACTTCGCAGCGGCTGAACCGGATGCCGTTCGCCACCCCGGATACTTCCACGCAGTTAAAGAGTACAGAACCAGATCACGCCGGTAAACCCTGTCGTCAAGCATTACCTGCTGTTTTGCGCCTGGACTCAATCTGACTGTACAGAATCGGCAGGACGATAAAGCCTATCAGTCTCCTCAAGCTCGGAAGGAGACAGCTTGAAGAACTTTCTTTTTCTCCACCTTACCGTTCGACTCCGCGTAAGAGGCAAGCCTGCAAGTTACACCAGACTTTTGCTTGACAGTCGCTGAGCCGTTTTGTAAGTTTGAACCATGCCATGGTCAGCGCTGCATTCCAGACCCCAACGGCAATGGTGTTCAACATCCAATCGCCGCCTTGTGAACCAAGAGCCTGCCTGACGGCAGTCAGGCCTACCCTACGAAGTGTAGTTCACGCAGGCGGGTGTTAGGTGACCTGCCTGCCGTCAGGCAGGCCATATAGCACCACAGAGCAGTTTTGTAGCGGAGCAAATTTGATGAGAAATAACAACTTGACAACTCACCCGCCAGCGCGTGTAATGCCGACGCCGCCTACCAGAACGCTCGGAAGTTCTCGGACAAACAAAACGCCCGCATCGAACACGATAAGCCGCTCGTTCGCATGGTGACAGCGCTGATTCAGGACGATACAGAGCTATTCAAACAGTTCAGCGATAACGACGGCTTCCGTCGCTGGCTGACCGACACTGTATTTGCACTTACGTACGGCGAAGGCCGCAGCGTGTGATTGCCAGTGTGACTTCAGCCATGGCTTCGCGCGCCACACGCGGGACGCCCTGCCGCACTCATGATTAAATGTGCAAGCAGCGCGATCGGGCGTGCAAACTATTGCCGAAGGCAGCGTCGTCTCCGGTACATCGAAGAACATGGAAATGAAACTGACCAACGTTGCCCGCACCAGTCTGGAGGAGCTGCACCGAGACTACGAGGACTTCTTACGGCAACGTGTGTTGCCGCTATGGCCGCACGACGATCCGGGCCGCCAACTCCAAGGAGCTGGGCTTGGCCGGTGAGAAGCTTCTGAAAAACTTATCGGGAGGAAATCGTGCGCGGCTTCGGCCTGTTGCTCTCGACGATGCAACAGCACGAAGAGGTGCTTAAAACGCTTGCTTCGAGCGCAACGTTGGGATAACTCTGGATAGGAACATCCGTGCAATGAGACTGCAGTGCCATAGTTTTGCCATGGAGTGAGTTCATTGCCACGCAAGATGAAGACGCATCAGATAGACCCGAACGGCGTGCGCGACTTCCGCCACGCTGACGCCCGGCGCCCGAACAACCCGCCCGCTGGCGTCGCGCCCACGTACGAAGTCCGCGAGCGGCAGACCACGCGCTACTCCTACGACCCCCACCTGGACCCGCAGCTCGTCTGGGCTGGCAAAGCCGAACACACCTCGTTCGAGGTGGACGTGGTGCCGCTCCACATCCACGAGCGCATCTCCACGCGGGCGATCGTGGAGGTGGTAAAGAAGCCGGAGCCGCAACTCGACCTCTTCGGCGAAACACCCCTGCCCGCCGACCAGCAGATCGAGTTCTACCGCCACGAGGTCGGTTGGGCGAACCGCCTGATCTTGGGGGATTCGCTCCTGGTGATGAACTCGCTCCTGGTCAAGGAGGGCATGGCGGGCAAGGTGCAGATGGTCTACATAGACCCGCCCTACGGCATCAGGTACTCCAGCAACTTCCAGCCCCGCATTGACCGCCGCGACGTGAAGGACAAGGACGAAGACATCACCCACGAGCCTGAGCAGATCAAAGCCTACCGCGACACCTGGACGCTCGGCATTCACTCTTACCTGACCTACCTGCGCGACCGGTTGCTTTTGTGCCGGGAACTTCTCACCGAAAGCGGCTCCATCTTCGTCCAGATCAACGACGAGAACCTGCACCTGGTGCGCTGCCTGCTGGATGAAGTGTTTGGGCGGGAGAATTTCGTGGCGGAGTTGGCGTTCCGGAAGACCGGTGGGTTGATACGAAAGTTCCTTCCGGGCACTTTCGACTTTCTCCTGTGGTACGCACGTGACAGAGGGCAAGCCAAGTTCAATCCTCTCTATCTGCAGAAAGCTGATTACACTGCTGAGCAATATCGGCACCTTCTGCTTCCAGATAGGCTAGTTCGGGCACTTGGTAATGCCGAGGAGTTGCCAGCCGGAGCACGGACCTTCCAACCGACTACCCTTGAGTCCGCAAATCCAGTTGTGGCGTTCGAATATCGGGGTAAAACCTACAGGCAGAGGTGGAAGACCAACTTGGATGGGTTGCGTCGCCTAGCGGAAGCGGAGCGCATTTTCGTAGGAGGAATGACTTTGCGATATGTCCGGTTCCTCGACGACTTTGCCGTCGTACCTCTTACTGACATTTGGGACGACACAATGGGTCAGCGGGAGATGGTCTATGCCGTCCAGACCAATACGAAGGTCGTCGAGCGCTGCATCTTAATGACCACCGACCCGGGCGATCTGGTTTTTGACCCCACCTGCGGCTCCGGCACTACCGCCTACTGCGCCGAGAAGTGGGGGCGGCGCTGGATTACCTGCGATACCAGCCGCGTGGCCCTGGCCATCGCCCGCCAGCGCTTGATGACCGCGAAGTTCGACTACTACGAGCTCAAAGAACCCGAGCGCGGCCCCGCCGGCGGCTTCATCTACAAGACCGTACCGCACGTCACGCTGGAGTCCATCGCCAGGAACACCGAGATTGACGCCATCGCCGCCAAATACCAGCCGCAGATCGAGCAAGCGTTGGCAGAGCTCAATGCGGCGCTCAAGGGCAAGCCCATTCGAATCCGCATCGCAGAAGGTGGCAGGGCCGGGCAGGTTGTGGATTTCTCGGCTCCTGATACTGAGACGGTGACCCTGCCCAGCGGGCAGGTCGTGAAGGCAAATGAGCTCCTGGAATGGGAGGTACCGCGCGAGGTGCCGCATCCCGTCTGGCCACCGGAAGCCAGAGACGCCTACGCGCGACTGCGCACACTGAAAGACAGTCTGCGAGCGGAAGATCAGGAAGAAGCCAGGCGTTTGCTGGAACTCATCTATCAGCGCACTGGTCACCGCTGGGAGCTGAACGCAATCCCCGATCCGATGCCGCCGGAGGATTGGCCGAATGCAGCGAAAGATGCTCTGCGCCGCTTCTGGGAGTTGAAGCGTCGAAAGCGCCAGGAGATTAACGCCAGCATCCAGCGCAACGCGCCCCAGGAGACCCTCAACGACCGCCCAAAGATCGTGCGCGGCACGGTGCGGGTCACAGGTCCTTTCACGGTGGAGGCGATCCCCGTCCCGGCGGTAGAAGACCCGACCGAGGCACCCATCCCGCAGTTTGAAATGGAGGAAGCTCAGGCCCGCGTGAGCGACCGCGGGGGCGACTATCTGACCACGATGATCAACCTCTTCAAACAGCAGGGCGGCGTTCTCTTCCCCGGCGGCAAGAGGCTGCATCTGGCGAACATCCAGCCGCTCAATCTGGGTTATCTACATGCTGAAGCAGAAGGAACACAGAATGGCGAGCGCAAGCGAGTAGCTGTGAGCTTTGGTCCGCAGTATGGTCCCGTAACGGCATCCCAAACGGATGAAGCGATACGAATCGCTCGGCGTGCTGGATACGACATCCTGATTTTGGCGGGATTCAGTATTGAAGCGTCCGCCCAAGCTATTGTTCAGGAGGCAAAAATTCCAGGCTTGGATGTTCATTTTGCGAATGTGGCACCCGATGTGCTGATGCAGGTGGAGGAAACCCAGGGCATAGTGAGCCTCCTCAAGACCACGCGGGCAAGTCAGATCTTCACCGTCTTCGGTCAGCCCGACGTGCGCGTGGATAAGCAAAAGGACGGCACGTACCGCGTGGAGCTGCGCGGCGTGGACATCTACGACCCCCTCACCGGCGAGGTGCAGAGCACGCGGGGTGAGGATGTGGCGGCCTGGTTCCTGGATACGGACTACGACGGCAAGACCTTCCACATCTGCCAGGCGTTTTTCCCTGGCGACCCTAAGGCCTGGGAGAAGCTCCAACGAGCGCTGAAGGCGCAGATCACCCCCGAAGCCTTCGAGCAGATGCGCGGCACCGTCTCCTTCCCCTTCGAGCCAGGGGAACACCGGCGCATTGCGGTGAAGGTGATTGATTTTCGGGGGAATGAGGTGGTGAGGGTAGTATCCCTGGGAGGTAACGAATGGGCTCACTGAGCGTTTGGGTGGATGAGTCGGAGAAGGGCAACATTTTGGTCGTCGCCGGGGTGCTCGCCGATTGGGCTGCGGTGCCGAAGATTGTACGTGATTGGCGCCAGGTTAAGGCTGGGCTAGGACTGCCACCAGAGGCGGAGGTCAAGTGGAATTTGCCCTCAGGGCATCCTACTCGACAGGCGCTCGAGCGCGGACGGAGAACAACCAAGGATCTATGTGTCAAAGCGACGGACTTTATCGCAGGGCGATATGATCTTTCCTGTGTCGCTGTTGTCATGCTGGAACAGAGGAACATCCCGTTGTGGAAGAAGCTCTTTTGGTCGAAGGCGAGCGTTCGGGACTTCTACTGCGAAGGACTGAAGTACCTTATACAGCGCGTGGCTGAGGAAGTTGTGGAAGCTAAGCTGCAAGACTGCGTCGTCGTCTGCGACACGCCAGAGCTGGGAACAAAGTCTTTCGACTTAGGGTCCATCAGGCGCGGGCCACGTGCTGTGGAGGAGACGTATAGGGACTGGTACCGTCACGGGGTATCCGTTGGCCCTGGGAAGAAACATCACAGAGGGCCGCTTGCAGGTATCGACTTTCACCCTTCTATTCTGATTGGAGATGCCACATACCACGACATGCTGCAAATCGCCGATGTCGTAGCTGGGGTCACAAAGGAGTGGGTTGACGCTATACGTAGCAATTTTGCCAGTTCTTGGGAAGTGGATCGCTTTAAGGCCGTAAGCGTTCGCTTTCGAAAGCAACACGGCAACCCAGACTTCTTTGGGGATGGTTTGGTCTTGTGGCCTTTGGACAAGCAGCTATGGACGTTGCTCCAACGAAGCGTGAGGTAGACAATGACGTTGCTGGTCGAGAACCCCATCCTTAACTCGCCTTTTGAAGAGCCCGCGCGTTACTGGGATTATGAAGAGGGACAGCCGGTGTTAAAAGACGGACGCCGCCCGGCGGGCTACTATCTCAAAGCGCGCACGCGCAGGCCACAGACGTCCCTGTTCGAGGAGGAGTTCGTCCCGCTGGACTTGGTCAATACCATTCGGGAACGGGTCAAAGCGTGGCGGGAGCGCGGCTACCCCGGCGTGACACCCATCACCCGGCAGCTGCTCAATCACTGGAACAATCCTGATCGGGAACGCAAGCTGTTCTTCTGCCAGCGTGAGGCTGTCGAAACCCTTATCTGGCTAGTGGAAGCTTCCGCCGCCGAAAAGCAGGGCATCGTCATCCCCAAGGACAACGGCCTTACCCGCTACGCCTGTAAGATGGCTACCGGCTCCGGCAAGACCGTCGTTATGGGCATGGTCATCGCCTGGCAGGTGCTGAACAAGCTGACCAATCCTCAGGACCGCCGCTTCTCCGATGCGGTGCTCCTGGTATGCCCCAATCTCACCATCCGCGAACGCCTGCAGGTGCTCCTCCCCTGGAAGCCCGGCAACTACTACGAGAAGTTTGACCTGGTGCCGCGCGGGATGATGGTGCGGCTGCAACAGGGTCGCTTTCAGATTACCAACTGGCATCTCCTCCAACCCAAGGACGACAGCCGCTCGAAAAGCGTCGTGCAACGCGGCGTGGAAAGTGATACAGCGTTCTGTCGCCGGGTGCTCAAAGAACTGGGCAACAAGCAAAACATCCTGGTCATCAACGACGAAGCCCACCATGCCTACCGCCCTGCGCCCCTTCCTGAGGAGCTAAGGGAGCAGCTCTCTGATAAGGAGATCGCCGAGCGCGAGGAGGCAACGGTCTGGGTCAGTGGGCTCGACAGAATCCATGCGGTGCGCGGCATCAACTTCTGCGCAGATTTTTCCGCCACGCCGTTCTACATCAAGGGCAGCGGGTACCCCGAGGGCGAACCCTTCCCGTGGATCGTTTCAGATTTCGGTCTGGTGGATGCCATCGAATCGGGCATCGTGAAGATCCCGTGCGTGCCGGTGGACGACAATACGGGTGCGCCCATTCCTAAGTATTTCCGTTTGTGGGAGTCCATCAATCAGCAGTTGCTCCCATCCGAGCGTCAAACTGCCCGTCGTCGTGCCAAGCCAGAAGCGGTGCTGAGGGAAGCAGTAGACGCACTAGCAACGCTGGCCTCTGAATGGAAGAAGACCTTCGAGGAGTTCCAGCGCGCGGGATCGCCTGTGCCGCCGGTCATGATCGTGGTATGCGACAACACCGACCTGGCCAAATTGGTCCACGAGCACATCGCCAGAGGGGAAGTCTTTCAGGAACTGGAGAACAACGAGCGCAACGGAGAAGTGACATTCCGTATTGATACGAAACTGCTTGCCGAAGCGGAGGCGGCGCTGGAGGGAGAGACAAAAGCGAAGGCCGCCGAGCGGCTACGCAAGGTGGTGGATACTATCGGCAAGACCGAATGGGAAGGCGAGGGTGACCCGCCGGGCAAAAACATCCGCTGCGTGGTCTCGGTGGGGATGCTCAACGAAGGCTGGGATGCCCAGAATGTAACCCAGATTCTGGGTCTGCGCGCCTTCACGTCCCAGCTTCTGTGCGAGCAGGTGGTGGGGCGCGGTCTGCGGCGACTGAACTACGACGACTTCTCCGAGCCTGAGCACGTGGATGTTTACGGCGTGCCCTTTGAGGTGATCCCCGTCAAGAAGAAGCCCCTGAGCCGGACGGAGGTGCCGAAGGTTTCCACGCTTGTGCGGGCACTACCGGAACGCAAACACCTGGAGATCACCTTCCCGCGTGTCGAAGGCTATATCCTGGATGTGAGAAGCCGCATCCGATTGAATCTCGAGGGCGTGCCCTTTTTACAGATCGGCGGAGACGAGCCAACCGAGGTCATTGTCAAGCCGGCGGTCGGCTACCGCATTGGGCGACCCGATCGGCTGGGTCCGGGTCCCGAGGTGGTACACGACCGCAATCCCTTCCATCGCGAGAAGCGCTTTCAAGCCACGGTGTACGAGATTGCGGCGGAACTCACTCACCGGCTCACACAGAAGCGGGAGGAGTGGAGCGCTCGGCACATCCTGTTCCCTCAAGTGCTTGCCGCCGTCCGGCAGTATCTGAATAAGCGAGTGGTAGTCGTCGATCCAGACACGCCGTTGGAGGAGATTGCCCTCCTCAAGTACAAGCAGCGGATAATTGAGCGGCTGACCGAGGCAATCGAGCCGGACACGGAAGCCGGCGAACCGCCCATTTTGCCCATCATCGAGCGCTTTCGCCCGATTGGGTCCACGTCCGAGGTGCTCTTCCGCACTGTGCGCCCCTGTGTGGGCACAACCAAAAGCCATATCAGCCACGTCGTGCTCGACGCGCCACAATGGGAGCACAGCGTGGCGTATCAGCTGGAGCGGATGCCGGAAGTGATCGCTTATGCCCGCAACGACCATCTCGACTTCACCATCCCCTACGAATGGCAGGGCACGCGACACGAGTATCGCCCGGACTATCTCATTCGCTGGCGTTGCGAAGATGGGAGCGAGCTCAAGGTCATCCTGGAGGTGAAGGGCTTTGAAAGGGAGCAAGACCGACAGAAAGAGATTGCCGCCCGTCGCTGGATACGCGCCGTCAATCATCATGGAGAATTTGGGCGCTGGGAATTCCTGGTTTGCAAGCACCCCTCCGCTCTCCCCGAGCAACTCCGCGCCCTTGGGACCTCGCTGCAGCCGGCCCCATCAGGAACAGCCACATGAAGAAGACGGGCTTGAGAATCCTTTGCCTGGCGCGCGATCACCTGCCGGGATGGCGATTCTTCGCTCCAAGACAACCCCTTGGTGGAGTAGAGAAGCCTTGTCTTGCCCCTCTCCGCTGCAACGAGGAATCCCTCAATCGCATTCGGGAATACATTCTAACCAGCCCGATGCGCTGGGCATTGGATCGGAAGAACACGCATCGGATCGGGATGGATGAGTTTGATCCATGGCCAGACAGCGTCGGCAAAGAGAGCAACGGAGAACCTTATGCTGGTAGATAACCCCATCCTTAACTCCCCCTTTGAAGAGCCTGCGCGCTACTGGGCTTATGAGGAAGGCCAGCCGGTGCTCAAAGCGGGTCGTCGCCCCGCCGGGTACTATCTCAAGGCCCGCACGCGCGGGCCACAGATGTCTCTGTTCGAGGAAGAGTTCGTCCCGCTGGAGCTGGTCAATACGATTCGCAAACGGGTCAAATCGTGGCGGGCGCGCGGCTACCTCGGCGTGACACCCATCACCCGGCAGCTGCTCAATCACTGGAATAATCCAGATCGGGAGCGCAAACTCTTCTTCTGCCAGCGCAAAGCCGTCGATACCCTCACCTGGCTCGTCGAAGCCTCGCCTGCGGGAAAGCAGGGCATCGTCATCCCCAAGGACAACGGCCTTACCCGCTACGCCTACAAGATGGACACCGGCTCCGGCAAGACCGTCGTCATGGGCTGGTGATCGCCCACCAGGTGCTCAACAAGCTGGCCAACCCTCAGGACCGGCGATTCTCCGATGCGGTGCTCCTGGTATGCCCCAATCTCACCATCCGCGAACGCCTGCAAGTGATCCTCCCCTGGAAGCCCGGCAACTACTACGAGAAATTTGACTTGCTGCAAGGTGGGATGATGGAGAGACTGCAACAGGGTCGCTTTCAGATCACAAACTGGCATCTCATCCAGCCCAGAGACGATAGACGCTCAAAAAGTGTCGTGCAACGCGGCGTGGAAAGTGATACAGCGTTCTTCGGCGGGTGCTCAAAGACCTGGGCAACAAGCAAAACATCGTAGTCATCGCCGACAAGGCGCACAAGAGCCAATACGACTTCAGCCATGGCTTCGCGCGCCACATGCGGGACGCCCTGCCGCACGCATGATCAAATGGTGCAAGCAGCGCAAGCGGACGAGCAAACTATTGCCGAAGGCAGCGTCGTCTCCGGTACATCGAAGAACATGGGAATCAAACTGACCAACGTTGCCCGCACCAGTCTGGAGAAGTTGCGCCGAGACTACGAGGACTTCTTGCGGCAACGTGTGTTGCCGCTATGGCCGCGCGACGATCTGCGCCGCCAACTCCAAGGAGCTGGGCGATGGCGGGTGAGAAGCTTCTGAAATACCAAACAGGAGGAAATCGTGCGCGGCTTCGGCCTGTTGCTCTCGACGATGCAAAAGCACGAAGAGGTGCTTAAAACGCTTGCTTCGAGCGCAACCTTGGGATAACTCTGGATAGGAGCATCCGTGCAATGAGACCGCAGTGCCATAGTTTTGCCATGGAGTGAGTTCAATGCCACACAAGATGAAGACGCATCAGATAGACCCGAACGGCGTGCGCGACTTCCGCCACGCTGACGCCCGGCGCCCGAACAACCCGCCCGCTGGCGTCGCGCCCACGTACGAAGTCCGCGAGCGGCAGACCACGCGCTACTCCTACGACCCCCACCTGGACCCGCAGCTCGTCTGGGCCGGCAAAGCCGAGCACACCTCGTTCGAGGTGAACACGGTACCGTCCGTATGGTAGAGGAGTGAGTGTATGCTTCAGCGCGGTGCTCTTCTGAAAGGTGATTACTGGCCCGAGCCGGTGCGCCTTTTAACGTTCGAGCAGCTTGGAAACCACACGAAGATCGAAGCCGTTGGCACTAAGACCCAGCAGTTTTACTCTTGTATCCTGAGTGCGGAGGAACTAGCGCTTGTAAGCGTGGCTACCGAGACGGGATGCGATTTCGGTGCACGGGGCGAAGCGTTCTTCCTTGCCATGGAGGCGCAGCGCATCCGCTATGCCTATCAGTTTGATCCGCTTTTTGCGGTAAGCATTGCGCAAGTAGATCCTCTGCCGCACCAGCTCGAGGCAGTCTACCACTATATTCTGCGTAATCCGCGCATTCGCTTCCTGCTCGCCGACGACCCCGGCGCCGGCAAAACCATCATGACCGGCTTGCTGCTCAAGGAATTGAAGTACCGGGGTCTCGTGCAACGGACGCTCGTCGTTGTCCCAGGCCACCTGAAAGACCAGTGGCTACGCGAGATGAAAGAGCGCTTTGGGGAAATCTTCACCGTGGTTGACCGCAACGTCATCGACGCCACCTGGGGGCGCAACGTCTGGCAGGAGCAGCCCCAGCTAATTACCTCCATGGACTTTGCCAAACAGGCCGATGTGATGGCAAGCCTGGCTGAAGTGCATTGGGACCTGGTAGTCGTAGACGAGGCCCACAAGATGGCCGCCTACCGCTATGGCGAAAAAACGACCAGGACAGAACGGTATCGCTTAGGCGAACTCCTCTCGCGCACGGGTAACTTCGTGCTCTTTCTGACGGCAACCCCCCACCGCGGCGACCCGGAGAACTTCCGCCTCTTTCTGGACCTCTTACAACCCGGACTTTTCGCTAACACCGACCTCCTGCTGGAGTCTGTGCAGAATGCCGACAATCCGCTCTTCCTACGGCGACTAAAAGAGGATCTCCGGGACTTCGAGGGACGACCGCTCTTCCCGCCGCGTCGGGTTGTCACAAAGACCTATCGGCTGAGCGACGATGAAAAGCGGCTCTATAACGCCGTGACCGAGTATGTGGAAAAGTCTTACAACAAAGCTTTAGCAGCCGAGAAACGAAACGTTGCCTTTGCCCTCTTGATTTTGCAGCGGCGATTGGCCTCTAGCCTTCGAGCTGTGCGCCGCTCGCTCGAACGCCGTAAGGAGCGTTTGGAAGAGCTGCTCAAGCTGGGCAAGTGGCTCGCCGAACACGGCACGGTGGACGAAGAGGAGCTGGAAGACGCCTCCGAAGCCGAGCGTATCAAGCGCGAAGATGAGCTCGTTGAGCGCCTCACCGCAGCTGAAACCCGCGAAGAATTGCAAGCCGAAATCAACACCCTTGCCGAACTCATACGCTTAGCTCGCGAAGCGGAGCGGCACGAGCTCGAGACCAAGCTCACCGAACTGCGGAAAGTGATGGAGGATGAACAACTCCAGCAAACGCGGGAGAAACTTCTGATTTTTACCGAGTCTCGGGAGACTCTGGATTATCTGGCGGAAAAACTCAAGGGATGGGGTTATTCCGTAGTGACCATGCACGGTGGTATGAATCTGGATGCCCGTATCCGCGCCGAGCACGAGTTCCGAGAGCGGGCACAGGTCATGGTCTCTACCGAGGCGGGCGGTGAGGGGATCAATCTGCAGTTCTGCTCCCTCATGGTCAACTACGACATCCCTTGGAATCCCAACCGCTTAGAACAGCGCATGGGGCGCATCCACCGTTACGGACAGCAAAAGGAAGTGCACATCTACAACCTTGTCGCTGCCGATACCCGCGAAGGCAAAGTGCTGGAGGCGCTCTTCCGCAAGCTTGAGCGGATTCGGAACGCGTTGGGGAGCGACCGTGTCTTCGATATCATCGGCGAAGTGATCCCTGGTCGCAGCCTCAAAGAGCTAATCGTCGAAGCCATCGCCAATCGGCGCACCCTTGACGACATCGTCGCCGAGATAGAGGCAATGCCCGACGAAGAGGCGGTACGCAAGGCGCGCGCAGCCGTGTTGGAAGGCTTAGCCACGCGGCATATTGACCTGCAACGTGTGTTAGGCGAAGATCGGCGCGCCCGGGAACATCGCCTCGTACCCGAGTACATAGAACGCTTCTTTCAACGCGCTTGCGAGTTCCTGAACATTCCCCTCGAACGCCGCCGTGATGGACTGTGGCGCGTGCCCAACGTGCCTTACGAGGTTCGCAATGTCTCGCAGACGCTTCGGCATCGCTTCGGCGAAGTCTTCCGGGAGTACAGCAAACTGGCTTTCGACAAAGCGACGGCTCACCGCCAGGATGCAGTCTTCGTTGCACCCGGGCATCCCTTGTTAGAAGCTGTGATCGAGCAGTTACTCACAGAATGTGCTGATGATGTGCATCGCGGGGCGGTCTTCGTCGACCCCGACGGACGGCTGGATGGCTGGCTCCTCTTCCTGGAAGGCGAAGTCCGCGATGGCACAAATCAAGTAGCGGGGAAACGAATCTTCGCCCTCTATCGCTCCGTTGGCGGAGATGTAAGGCTTATCAACCCATCCGTTCTCTGGGACTTGAAGCCGTATGCCAAACAACAGGAGATTGAAAGCCAAGTGCCGGACAATGACGTCATCGCGTACGCCGTCGAACACGTTCTGGACCCCTATTGCGCGGAATTATTGAGAGAGCGTGAGCGGATGGCTGCCATCAAGCGCAAATACGGTCTGCGCTCCTTGGAACAGATGATTCTGGAGTCAGAGGCCAAACTCATCGAATACGATACCCGGCGTGCCAAGGGGGAGAATCTCCCCGAAGTGGAGAGCCTCAACGAGCTGCGCCGGAAAGAGGAGCTGGAGATGCGCAAACGGGCACTGGAAGAGGAGATCCGCCGCGAAACCAGCCTGTTGCCTTCTACGCCGAAGATACTGGGCGTGGCACGCGTCCTCCCACAGCCGACCGCCGATCAGAGCATGCGTTCTGACGCCGAGATCGAAGCCATCGGCATGCACGTGGCGATGCAATACGAGCGCGAGCGTGGGCGTAACCCCGAAGATGTCTCTGCCGAGAATGTCGGCTACGACATCCGCTCCACCAGCCCTTTGGGCGAAGTGCGTTATATCGAAGTCAAAGCCCGCGCCACCACCGGCGCTATTGTGTTCACCCCGAACGAATGGCTCATGGCGCAGCGCTTCGGCGAAGAATACTGGCTCTACATCGTCGAGCAAGCCGCAAGCAATCCGCAGCTCTACACCATTCAAAATCCCGCCGCGAAGCTCCACGCCCAGCAGGTCGTCGAAACCGTCCGCTACGTCATTACCGATTGGAGCAGCCAGCACATCACGACCGGAGCGGACATTGACTCCTGATGCCTTCACCGTCCACTCGAGCGGCCGTGTGATTCGAGTAGGACAAGGCCAGACCGCCTACTGGGCCTTCGTCCCGAACCCACTACCCCCGCCGCTGACGTTCGATGCCGCGCTTATCCGGGCGCTCTCGGAGGCCGACCGCGCCTTGGGCGAACTGGCGGGCTTGGGACGCACTTTTCCAAATCCGCACTTGCTCATCAATCCTTTCATCCGCCGTGAGGCGGTGCTTTCCTCGCGCATCGAAGGCACGCAAGCCGATCTTGCCGATTTATACGCCTTCGAAGCGAGGCAACTGGCGTTGCTTGGTTTCCAACCCGCCCAGGAAGAGGCCGACGTGCGTGAAGTCTTCAACTACGTTCGCGCGCTCGAACATGGGTTGGAACGCATGAACACACTGCCCGTCAGTCTCCGACTGATCCGCGAGGTGCACGCGCGCCTGATGGAGGGAGTCCGCGGGGAGCACGCGACTCCTGGTGAATTTCGGCGCACGCAAAACTGGATTGGCGCACCCGGCTGCACACTCAATGATGCAACGTTCGTCCCGCCGCCCGTGGATGAAATGCACACCGCCCTGGATGCCCTCGAAAAGTACTTGCACAGCGAAGACGAATACCCGCCCTTGGTGCGACTTGCGTTCATTCACTATCAGTTCGAAGCAATCCACCCATTCATTGACGGCAACGGACGCATCGGACGCCTGCTCCTCATCCTGCTTTTGGTCCATTGGCGTTTACTGCCGCTCCCGTTGCTTTACCTGAGCGCCTATTTTGAAAAACATCGGCAAGCCTATTACGATTTGCTGCTATCAGTGAGCACCCGCGGCACCTGGCGCGAGTGGGTCGAATTCTTTTTGCGGGGGGTGGCAGAACAGGCGCGCGATGCGGTCGTGCGTGCCAAACAGTTGCAGGACTTGCAGGCAGAATGGCGAGTGCGGCTGACCCAAGCGCGCGCTTCTGGACTTGCCATCCGCTTGGCGGACACTCTGTTTGATTCACCCTTTATAACAATTCCCCATGCCCAGCGAAGACTTGGCGTCAAACAGTATCACAGCGCGCGTCGCCACGTGCAACGACTCGTCGAAATGGGAATTCTGAAACCCCTGGGTGCGCCGTCTTACGGCAAAACCTTTGTAGCCGCCGAGATTATGCGAGTGATCGGTGAGGGTGAAGGATAAGCGGACATTTGTATTTTTCTTGTCGAACGTACAATTGCGCCTCGAACAATTGCACTTAACTACAAATCGTGTTTCCAACCTTACATTGCAGATCGGATATGCAACTTTCGCCGTCGAACTTACACAAGTGGCAATGACGATGCAAGAACGCCTGGTGACCGAGGCAATCGCCAAACGGCTGAAGTGCGAAGGGGTCCTGAGCCTGCAGGTGCGCTGTGGTCGGGAACACGGTCCCGATAGAGAAGCGCAATTGCATAGTTCCCGTCGGCAGTTGTTCATTGAGGCGAATGGCGACGTAAAAGCGCCTGACTCGGCGATAGGGGTTGCGCTCTATCAAATCCTCGCTCGCTATGATGGGCAGGCTGTGTGTGACATTGCTTTGCCATTCAGCCGAAAGTATCAGAACCTTGTGAGAAATATCCTGCCTGGTATTCAACGCATGGGCTTGCACGTTATCTTTGTCAAGGATGCAGAAGAGTGGCACCTGTCCCCGAACGCAGGCAGGTTTCTCCCCTCAAAACCTGCGTCCCTTGTGGAGGCTTTAGAAAGATGAACAAACAAGATATGACAGTCCGTCTCATCGAAGCCGATTTCCCCCTACGCACGGTCTCCGAGGAATCCGTCCGCGAGAAGAACATCCGCCACGGGCATATCTCCACGCTCCACATCTGGTGGTCGCGTAAACCGCTTGCTGCCTCGCGTGCAACGGCGCTGGCAGCGCTTCTGCCCGATGAACCGGGACAGCGCGAGGAACTGCTGGCACTGCTGCGCGAAATTTCGCCCTGGGAGGCCGTCGCGAACGGTAACGCCCCACAGATCGAAAAAGCCCGCCAGCTCATCCGCGAAGCCTTCGGCGGACGCGCCCCGCGCGTGCTCGACCCCTTCGCCGGTGGCGGCTCTATTCTCCTCGAAGCTTTGCGTTTAGGCTGCGAAACCTACGCGCTGGACTACAACCCCGTCGCCGTGCTCCTCAACAAAGCTGTGCTGGAATACCCACAGAAGTTCGGTCAGCCCGACAGCGTCAGCAATGTGCCACTTCCGCCGCGATCCGAAGAGCACTCCCGGTCCAATTTAGAGCTGCTGGAAGTAACCGACGATCGCACCGAAAGTCCTCTTCTCCGTGCGGTCTCCGCTTGGGGCAGGTGGGTACTCGAAGAAGCCCGTAAGGAATTAGAGCAGTACTACCCGAAGGACCCCGACGGCTCACTCCCGGTTGGTTACTACTGGATGCGTACCGTCCCGTGCCAGAATCCTGCCTGCGGCGTAGAGATTCCCCTCACTGCCAATTGGTGGCTGGCAAAAAAGGACAAGAAGAAGGTTGCACTCAAACTAATCCCGAACCAGCACGCCCGGCGCATAGATGCCCAGATTGTCGGGGCGGATGGCCGTCCGATTGATTTTGACCCCGAAGAAGGCACCGTCTCGCGCGCGCATGTGCGCTGCCCGCTCTGCGGCGGAACGATTGACGATAAGACAACCCGCCGCCTTTTCCGCGAGTGTAAATCAGGTCAGCGCCTGATGGCCGTCGTGCTCCACCACCCCAAGCGCCCGGGCAAGACCTACCGCCTGCCCACCGAGCGCGACCTGGAAGCCTACCGCGCCGCCGAGGCCGCCCTTGTAGGGGCGAGGCATCGCCTCGCCCAGGATTGGGGCATGGACCCCGTGCCGGATGAACCTTTGCCGCCATTGGAAACGCTCGGCTTCCGTGTCCAGCGCTATGGTCTCACGCGCTGGGGCGACATGTTCAACCCGCGGCAGAAATTGGCGCTCATCACCTTCGCCGACAAAGTCCGCCAGGCGCACGCCCACCTGCTCTCCCAAGGCGCCGAGCCGGAGTTCGCCAAGGCGGTGGTGACGTATCTGGCGCTGGGCCTGGACAGGTTGGCTGATTATAACTCGGTGCAGTGCGTGTGGCACATTAGCAAGGAACTTGTGGCTCATACTTTTGGCAGGCAAGCCCTACAGATGGTGTGGGATTACATCGAAGTTAATCCACTTAGCAACGCGACAGGGAATTGGGCAGACTCATTCGGCTACTTGCTTGGTGTCCTCGCCCACCTCACCCGCATCCCGCCAGTGGAGGGGGGCAGCGATGGTTAGGAATGTGCAGACCTTGATTCATCAGCTGGAGATGGTCGCCGGGGAAGTGCGACGCCGTTACCGGGCGGAGATATTGGGCATCTTTGGCTCCTACGTGCGCGGAGAGCAGCGCGAGACCAGCGACCTTGACGTGCTGGTCAGGTTTGCCCCAGGAGCCACTCTCTTTGATTTGGTCGGGTTGGCCGACCTCCTGGAGGAAAGCTTGGGCATCCGGGTGGATGTGGTCCCGGTGGATGCACTCCGAGAGGAAATTCGCGACCAGGTTCTCCGGGAGGCAGTGTACCTATGAGGGACCCTATAATCTACTTGAAAGACATCCTGAAGGCCATAGAGGCTATAGAGCGATTCACGGAAAGCATAGACTTTGAGACCTTCTCCCGGGATGACATGCGATCGAGCGCCGTCATACGGAAGTTTGAAATCATCGGAGAGGCAGCGAAGCATATCCCCGACCCGATCAAGCAAAAATACCCCGATGTTCCCTGGAAAGGCATGGCCGGATTCCGGGATCGGCTCATTCACTTCTATTTTGGCGTCAAGTATGACCTGGTCTGGGAAACGATTCAGGTGGAATTACCCAAGCTGAAACTCAGGCTGAAGCAAATTTTAGAGGAGTTGCAGGGACTATGAGAGTTTTACAAGTTCAGCAAGGCTCGGCGACCGAACTTCCATACCCGGACAACTTCTTTGACGCTGTGCTGACCGACCCGCCGTACTACGACAATGTGCCCTATAGCGACCTCTCGGACTTTTTCTACGTCTGGCTCAAGCGCACGATTGGCGATCTGTACCCGGAGCTGTTCGCCACGCCGCTCACGCCAAAGTCTGAGGAGATGGTAGCCGATGCCAGCAAGGCGGGCGGGATGGAAAACGCTATGCAGCGCTTCGAGGAGATGCTTACCCAGGCATTCCGTGAAATCCACCGCGTGCTCAAGCCCGATGGCATCGCCGTCATCGTCTTCGCCCACAAGACTACCGAAGCCTGGGAAACCGTGTTCAACGCCCTGCTGGAGGCCGGCCTCTACATGACCGCCTCCTGGCCCATTCACACCGAGATGCAGGCGCGGTTGCGCGCGCAGGAATCCGCCGCGCTGGCGTCCTCCATCTACATGGTCTGCCGCAAGCGCACCGCAAGCGAAGTGGGCGAGTATCCAAAAGTGCGCAAAGAGATTGATGCGCGCGTGCGCACAAAGCTTGCGCAGTTCTGGGAGGAGGGCATTCGTGGTGCGGACTTTTTCATGAGCGCCATCGGTCCGGCGGTGGAGGCGTTCGGTAAATATGCGCGCGTGGAAAAACTTTCGGGGGAGCGCGTGAGCGTCGCAGAACTGCTGGAGTACGTGCGCATGGTCGTCGCCGAGTTCGCGCTGGAGCGTGTCCTGGGTTCAGCCCAATTAGGCGGCGTGGATGCACCGACCCGCTTCTATCTCCTCTACCGCTGGACCTACAACCATGCGCGCGTGCCGTTCGACGAGGCGCGCAAGTTAGCGCAGGGCCTCGGCCTCGAACTCACCGCGCTGTGGGGCGAGGGGGGACTGATCGAAAAGCACAAGGACTACATCTCCGTGCCGACACCGCTCGATCGCGCAAGAAGCGAGAAGTTTACCGACGAGACAACATTTGCGACGATCATCGACGCCTTGCACTACGCCCTTTGGCTTTGGGAGCGAAATGCGCAGAAGAGGTTACAGGAGCACCTTGCGGCGACTTATGGCGGGAGCGAAACTTTCTGGCAGGTGGCGCAGGCAATTGCAGAGGTCTTGCCCGAAGGTGACAAGGAAAAGCAGCTCCTGCAAGGTTTGCTGTATGGGCGCAAGAGCTTCCAGAAAGATACACAGCAGCGGTTAGATCTTTTCAATGGAGGTGAATCATGAAGCTATGGCATGAAGTCATAAACCCACACCAGGACATACGGTCGGGTAAGTTTGACGAATCCGTGTTCGCCGCGGACTTGTCCGATGTGATTGCCGACCGTGGCCCGCTGGAATACCGCGATGCGGAGCTGTTCTTCCGCAAGACCTATCCGACGCAGGGCTTGGTGAATCTGCTTTCGGCCATCGCCGCCCGCCTGGCGGGCAAAGGCAGTGGAGAAGCAGTGATCCAGATTCAGACGCCGTTTGGTGGGGGTAAAACCCACAGTCTCATCGCGCTGTATCACCTCTTCCAGAATCCCCACGTAGAGAGTGATGGGGAGCTGATCGCAAAGGTGCAAGAGCAGGCGAGGTTAGGGGCGATTCCTAAAGCCCGCGTGGTGACCTTTGTCGGCACTGCCGCCGATCCGCTCGGGAAGACGCCGTGGGGAGAGCTGGCCCTGCAGTTGGGTAACTACACCCTCTTGAAAGAACACGACTGCAAGCGGCGCTCTCCGGGCAAGGACCTGCTCCACGAGCTCCTCGGTGGCGAGCCCACGCTGCTCCTGATGGACGAGGTGGCCGAGTACGTCGTGAAAGCTAAGGATTTCCACGAGCAGGTGATCGCCTTTTTCCAGGAGCTGACCGAAACGGTAAAGGTGCTGCCGCAGTGCGTGCTGGTGGTGACGTTGCCTGCGAGCGCCCCTTACGGCGAAGAAGGGGAGCGGGCGCTGCGCCAATTGCAGCAAGTCTTCGGACGCCTGGAGGCAATCTACACGCCGGTCGAGGGCGAGGAAATTTACGAGATCCTCCGCCGCCGGCTGTTTGAAGATACACCGGACCCTTCCGAGGTACGCAAGGTGGCCGATGGCTACTGGGAGATGTATCGGCAGCTTGGCGACGATGTACCGCGAGAGGTGCGCGAGACGGCGTATCGGGACAAACTGCGCAAAGCGTATCCCTTCCATCCGGAGATGATTGACCTTCTATTCGAGCGCTGGAGCACCTATTCCAGCTTCCAGCGTACGCGCGGGGTGCTCAGGCTTTTGGCAGAGGTCGTGGCAGACCTGTATACACGCCAGCATCCTGCACCGCTTATTCAGCCGGCGCATCTCAACTTGGCGAATTCAACCATCCGCCGCGAGCTGCTCAAGCATATCGGCAACGAGTACGAAGGCGTCATCGCTTCAGACATTGCCGGCAGTAACGCAAAAGCCCAAAAGATCGATCGCGAGATGGGCTCTGAATATGCACGCTTTGGGGTTGCCAGCGGGCTGGCGACCGCCATCTTTTTCGGCTCCTTCAGCGGGAGTGAAAAGAAAGGACTGAGTGTTCAACGCTTGCGTTTGGCGGTGCTCCGAGAGGGCATTCAGCCGCCCCTTGTCGGCGATGCACTTCGCCGTTTGGAGGATGAGCTGTGGTATCTGCACGTGGAGGGGGGCGTTTATTCTTTCTCTAGTCAGCCCAATCTCAACCGCGTCATCGTCGAGAAAGAAGAGGCGGTGGGGGATGAGTTGATCACGGAAGAGATCCGCGCTCGACTGGAAAAGTGCGCCGGTAGCGAGCTGCGCCTGACGCTCTGGCCGAAAGCCTCCCAGGATGTGCCCGATACAAAAGAGCTCAAGTTGGCGATCCTCGCGCCGGAGCACACAAAGCAGAACGGTGTGACCGGTGCGCTGGTGGACGAGCTCTTGAAAAAGTGCGGCGGAAAATTTCGCACGTATCAGAACACGCTCCTTGTGCTGGCTGCTGACGACGGTGAGCTTTCTTCCCTACGCCAGAAGGTCAAGCGATTGCTTGCCTTGCGCGCCATCTGTGATGACAAAGCGCTCATGCGCCAATTGTCGGAGGAGAATAAAAAAACGCTAGAGAGCAAAGTCAAGGAGGTAGAGGGTGGCATCCCTTTTAGCCTGCTTTCCGCGTATCGGCATCTGGCTAAACCCGGCGAAAGCGGCATGGAGTGGCTCGATTTAGGGTTACCCACCATCGGCGAGAGGGGCTCGCTGGCCAAGCGTGTGCACGAGTACTTGAAGAGCCAGGAGCTTTTGCTGGAGCGCATCTCGCCGCACAACCTCCTCAAGAAAACGCTACGGGAGGACGAGCAAGAAAAGCCGGTGGCTGAGATTGCCGAGGCTTTTCTTCGCTATCCGCAGTTACCGATGGTTGAGAGCGAGGCGGTCATTGAACGAGCGATCATCCAGGGGGTGCGCGACGGTGTTTTTGCCGTGAGGATCGGCGAGCGAGTGTACTATAGTGAATCGCCCCATGCTCTGACGGCCGAGGCGGTATTGGTTCGCAAGGAGCTCGTCCCGCAAGCTCCAGCCGTGGACGAACCTCCACCGAAAGCGCTGCAAGCTACTCCTGCGGTTTCTCCCGAGTCAGGTGTAGAGGCACCGCCTTCCGCTCCACAGTCGCCGGAAGCGGGTGGGCATCGCCTGAGACTGCGCGTTAAGGTGCCGTGGGACAAGCTTTCGGATTTTATCCGCGGGGTAATCCTGCCGTTACGCAACGATGGGGCGGAGTTGGAGGTGGAGGTATATATTCAGGCGCGGTCAGAATCCGGTGGCATCAAGCCGACGACGCTGGAACACAAGGTGAAAGAGACGCTCCGGCAAATCGGTGCGGAGACATTGGATGAGTTCCTCGAGTGAGGTAGGATCGACGCGAGAGAAAGCTACGCGCTCGCGCACCCATTTGACTTTTGCTGTGCCTTCTTCCCCGGCGACCTTGATGCTTGAGAGAACTCAAGCAGACGTTAAGAGACCGAATTGCTCCCGAACTCCTCGACCGGATGCGCGGCGAGGTGTCCTTTCCGTTCAAGCAAAGCGAGCACAAGTCCATCGCGGTGGAGGTGATTAATTTTCGGGGGAATGAGGTGGTGAGGGTGATTCCCTTGAACGCGGAGCGACACCTGTGAGGTCTCATCCCGAGCGTCATTATCGCCGCAGTATTCGGCTGAAAGGTTACGATTATCGTCAGGCGGGGGCGTATTTTGTCACCATTTGCACGCAGGGTCGCGAATGTTTGTTTGGCCAGGTGGTGGAGGGCCAGATGCGGGTGAATCCATTTGGGGAGATCGTTGTCTGGGCATGGAACGATTTGCCCAACCATAACCCGCACTTTGAATTGGATGCGTTTGTGGTCATGCCCAACCACGTGCACGGGATTGTCCTGATTGTGGATGATCTGGTAGGGGCGGGTTCCAAACCCGCCCCTACCATCCCCCACAATTGCAACAGGAACTGTCCCCCATACAAATCCGCCCCTACCATCCTACAATTGCAACAGGAATGGTCGCCCACGAACCCGCCCCTACCATCCCCACTGGGGCTAACAGCAGGCGAGCGCGAGGCGGTCTACGAGGCGGTCATTAATTTAGCGCGCGCACGGCTGGAGAAGGCACGGAGCGTGTAGCGATGGGATGTGAATAGAACAATCGAAATTGTAGGGGCGGGTTCCAAACCCGCCCCTACCATCCAACAATTCCAACAGGAATGGTGGCCCATACGAATCCGCCCCTACCATCCTACCATGCCCACTGGGGTTGACACCGGGCGAGCGCGAGACGGTCTACGAGGCGGTCATTAATTTAGTGCGAGTACGGCTGGAGAAGGCGCGGAGTGTGTAGCGATGGGTTGTGAATAGAACAATCGAAATTGTAGGGGCGGGTTCGGAACCCGCCCCTACCATCCCCACAATTCCAACGGGAATGGTCGCCTATACGACCCGCCCCTACCATCCCCACAATTGCAACGGGAATGGACCCCCATACGAATCCGCCACTACTGGTGCGCGCACGGCTGGAGAAGGCGCGGAGTGTATAGCGATGGGTTGTGAATAGAACAATCGAAATTGTAGGGGCGGGTTCGGAACCCGCCCCTACCATCCCCACAATTCCAACGGGAATGGTCGCCTATACGACCCGCCCCTACCATCCAACAATTGCAACAGGGATGGTGGCCCATACGACCCGCCCCTACCATCCACACAATTCGGGGAATAGGCGCAAAAGCCAGTTGGCTTCCCTACCCGTAATCGTAGATTTATTCACATCCGCATGATGCGAAGAGCGTTGCTACTTCTGGTCAGGTGGAAAAGTGTACGACGTATCGAGAGGATTCGGAGGATATTTCTCTACGTACTCCTTTCTCCGCTGGAGCCAGAGCTCCCGTTCAGAGAAGTCCGGCAGAGGTGCCGCACCGGGAATTCCCATGAGCGGGTAATCCTTGCGCAGCGGGTAGAGCGGCTCGCCCGTTTCAGGATGGACGTAATCTTCCGGCATGTAGAACCGTCGCAAGTCCGGGTGCCCTTCGAAACGAATGCCGTACATGTCGTACGTCTCGCGTTCGTACCAGTTCGCACTCTCCCAAACCGTCGTCGCAGTCGGCACCACTGGATCGTGCTCAGAGACTGGGACCTTCACGCGTAACCGATGCTTGAGCGGGATCGAGTAGAGGAAATAGACCACCTCGAATCGGAGCGGTTTTCGGTCAAGCCAATCAATCGCAGTAACGTCAATCAATTGGTCAAATCGCGAGAGCGGGTGATCACGAAGCTGGAGCAAAACTTCGATGAGCTCATCCCGATGAATAATGACGGAGAGCTGCCCGTGATGTTCGTACGTCTCGAGCACGTCACCGAGGATTGGCGAGAGGATATCTGCGACAGTCTCTTTGGCAATGTACACGCCGTCGTTTCCTATCGTCGAACAAGCATCTCGGCAAAAATACTGCGAGCGGTGCTCCAGATACAGTCAGAGCCGCAGGGGTACTTAGTGTGTAATTTGTCACCATGACATCGGAAATACTACGTGCTCGCTTCTTCGCACGACTTTCAGGAGCGGAGGTTCAGCTCGACCCCGCACTCTCAGGTTCGGAGAACATGCGTCGCGACATTGCCCTCGCTGAGCAACTCATCCAGTCCTCAAGCGAGCGTCTTCTGATTCGCTTCTACATGTGGGAGCCGTGGTGCATTTCTCTCGGAGCGAATCAGTCCGAAGACGACATTGACCAGGAGCGTGCCTGCACTGATGGTATCGAGCTCGTTCGCCGCCCGACCGGTGGCCGTGCGATTCTCCATGCGCGCGAGCTGACGTATGCTCTTGCGCTTCGCTTGCAGGATGGACTTTCGCACGCGCACGTTTACCGTTTCTGGCACGAGTGGCTCTGTCGTGCTCTTAGCCGTATCCTCTGTACAACGGAGCTTGTCTATGCACGCTCACAACCAGACTTCCCGCTCCTACTCCAGCGGGCGCCTACGCGGTGGCTCTGTTTTGCCTCGAGCGCTCGGTACGAATTGCACTGGCGTGGTCGCAAGCTGCTCGGCAGCGCCCAACGGCTCTATGGCGACGTCCTCTTACAGCATGGCTCGCTCCTTGTTGGCCAAGGACACGAACGCTTGCCCTACTATCTCCGTGGTTGCCCCGACCCCGAACGCCTTGCACACTTCCTTCGCCAGCGAAGCGCAACGTGTAGTGACATTGCAAGCCATCCCATCACTGCACAGTTTCTGGCTTTCGAGATTACCGAAGAACTCCGCCAGCTAAGCGAAACGACCATCGAATGACTCGCCGCACAGGCAGTCTATAACGAAACACCACGACTGAAATCCCATCCCTCACCGTAGCGACGCATCGCATTCAGCGTACAATACTTTGACATTCCCTTTGGAACGTACTGCAGAGATGCTTTCTGGCAGCCTCTCTGTGCTGCTCACATTTCTCGAGTGCAATGTCCGGGTTCTCTGTTATTTCTAAAGCGCTGATCTCTATCACTCGAGCAACCTACATGAGCCACTGCGATGGCACAGTGAGCAACGCTCGCACCGAGTTTTTCATTGCGACGAAACTGCGAATGGTACGCAACGCTGCAGCTATCACATCGATAAACTTTAATACGAAAAGCCTTACGGAGGAGCGCACAGGTGAGGCGCGATATTACATGGTGTGAGGACACGTCCCTTGAGAATCCCACCATTGCCATAAGGAGAAGCGGCTATTTTTGCCGCTGTAATGCGCCAGATCGCACAACATCTTCGCACCGGTAGGGTTTCGCTCGAACACGTGCCGCTCCCAACATGTGGCGAAGGAGCAGTACTTGTCCGTGTGGTGCGCTCCTTGGTGAGCGTCGGCACCGAGCGAGCAAGCATCGAGTCAGGGCAGCAATCGCTGCTCGAACGCGCTCGGAAGCATCCAGAGCAGGTCCGCACCGTTATCGAGATGCTCCGGCGCAATGGCATCAGCGCAACCGTCTCAACGATTCGAGCACGACTTGACGCCTATCGCCCGTTGGGGTATAGCGCCGCAGGAATCGTCGTTGAATCGCGGTGCTCTGAGTATGCAGTCGGCGACCGTGTCGCCTGTGCTGGCTCGCAGTACGCACATCACGCCGAATACATTTCCGTCCCTAAACACCTTGTTGCTCGCATCCCCGAAGGCGTCAGCTTCGACGATGCTGCGTACACCACGCTGGGTGCTATCGCACTCCAGGGAATCAGGCAGGCGTCGCCGCGTCTTGGTGAAACGGTTCTCGTCATCGGGCTTGGGTTATTGGGACAGCTTACGTGCGCCCTGCTCCATGCGAACGGCTGCCGTGTCATTGGCATGGACGTTCGCTCGGAGGTGTTCGACGTTGCGCGTGCCAGCGGCTGTGACGTTGTGCTCCCGAGCGAACGGGCAAGTCTTGCTGCACTGATGGCTGCAACCGAGAGCCACGGTGCAGATAGCGTGATTATCACTGCCTCCACACCATCGAATGCACCACTGGAGCTTGCGATTGCCGCGGCTCGAAAGAAAGCAACAATCGTCGTCGTCGGTGCTGTCGGGATGAACGTTCCGCGAGGTCCATTCTACGAGAAGGAACTCAATCTCACGATAGCGACAAGCTACGGTCCGGGACGCTACGACCCGCTCTACGAAGAGCGTGGCGTTGATTATCCGATTGCTTACGTTCGGTGGACAGAGCAGCGGAACATGACCGCATTCCTCGATGCACTGGCACGGCGCACAATTACGATCGGCCATCTTACAACCCACCGCATTGCGTTCGACGAAGCTGAGCGTGCGTACCAACTCATCAGCAATCCGGGGAAAGAGCGGGTGCTTGGCGTCTTGCTCTGCTATCCTTCCGGTCAAGAGCGCCCATCGCGCGCAGTTGAGTACCCTCCGCCGCAGAGACACACATCAGCATCGCTTGGAATTGGCCTCATTGGCGCCGGTGGCTTTGCGCAGAGTACGCTCCTCCCAATCCTTCGCACACTCGGGGTGCGGCTGGAAGCTCTTGCGTCTCGTTCCCCTCTCGGTGCACATAGCGCCGCGCGCCACTTTGGGTTTCGCTGCAGCACAACCGATGCATCCGAGGTCATATCCGATGAACGGGTGGATCTTGTCGTCTGTGCGACGCGACACGACACACACAGAGCGTATGTCTGCGCTGCGCTTGATGCCGATAAAGCTGTCTTCGTCGAAAAACCGTTGTGCATCACGCCAGAGGAACTCGCTGAGATTGATCGTCGCATAGCACGCGTAGGGGAGCGTGTCATGGTTGGATTCAACCGCAGGTTCAGTCCTGCAGTGCGCGCCATTGCTGAACACATCACACACCGTGTCGCACCCATGGCAATAAGCTACCGGTTCAATGCAGGAGCGATACCGGCATCGAGCTGGATTCAAGACCCTGCTCAAGGTGGACGTATCATCGGCGAAGCGTGCCACGCGATTGATGTGATGGTCTTCCTGACCGGCACACTCCCGGTGGAGGTCATTGCAACAGCACTACCACCGATCGCTCCGAACATCCCGCATGACACAGTCTCCGCGCTCATTCGCTTTGCTGATGGTTCAATCGGTACGCTGCACTACTGGAGCAACGGCGACCGCGCACTGGAAAAAGAGTGGTGCGAAGTCTTCTGCCAGGAGCGGAGTGCAGTATTAGAGAATTTCCGTCGCGTTACACTTGCTCGCGATGGGAAAGCACGGCGCTACCGTTTTCGAGCAGACAAAGGACACCGTGAGGAGCTATCGGCAACCATCGAGGCAGTCGTGGGCGGGAAACCAATGCCAATCCCCTATGAACAACTCCGTGCAGTAACACTTGCGACGTTTGCTATCGTTGAGTCGCTCCGTCGGGGAGGTGAGCCCGTGTCGATTGAGGAGCTCGATCCACGCCATCAATCAGCGAACAAGTAAGGACGCCATTCGGATTCGACAGCGCCCATAAAATTCCGCAGGAAGACGATGTGGTTAGGCTTGCGTGGGATATTTCGAAGCCGCATACCTGCTTCCTCAGGGGTACGATTCCCTTTGCGGTTGTTGCACGGTATGCATGCAGTCACCAAATTTTCCCACGTATCACCACCACCACGCGACCGAGGAATAACGTGATCGATGGTCAGCGGCGCCGATCGTGTTCCGCAATATTGGCAGGCAAAGCCATCGCGTCGGAGGATATTCCGCCTCGACAGTTCGACCTTCTTGTACGGTACGCGGATGTACGCATGCAATCGAATGACGCTGGGATATGGGAACGCGTGACGCACTGATCGGATGAGGCTCCCGTTGCGGGTTTCGACAAGTTCGGCTTTATCGAGGAGGAGCATCAGCAACGCTTTACGGACGTTGCAGATGAGGATCGGTTCGTAGCTCTGATTGAGCACTAACACACGACCACTACTGAGTGAAGTTGGCGAGCGCAGTGCTACTGCATGACCATCGTGAAGAGGAGCGAACCGAAATGAGCCGAAGGCTGAGATCCTCCGAGTAGTTATCCAACGTGCATCGTGTAGAGCATGTGATGCTCCACACCAAGCGAGGCGAAAATAGCAAACGTGCTGCAACGGTTACGGTACGTTGCCAACAAATAATAGTTTTGCACTGCTTAACGTAGAGGATAACCGGACGTAACGCGATGCGGTATGCACTTGTGGCATGTGCGCTGATCCTCAGCGCACAGATTGAACCCGAACTGCACCTTGTGCCGCCGAAGTTAGTGTTGCAGGCAGATTCACTCGGCTTTGCGCAAGGTCGTGTTCAAGTGCTCAACCGAGGTGGTGAGCCACTCCAGATTCGGCGAGTGATACCATCGTGCAACTGTGCATCCGCAACGGTATTGAAAAACCCTGTCCACCCTCTCGAAGTTGGAGAAATTCTCCTACGCATCAACACGAAAGATTGGCGCGATAGCATCGGTGTCGTCGAATTTGAGATCGAGTCAAACACAACGCCAGTGCGGTATCCTGTCACCGTCCACCGTCGGCATTGATGCAATGGATGGGCGCTGCATTCCGTCTTGGCGTCCGAAGCTTGCACGTACGTGAGCCTCTGCGGCTTGTATTGTCACTTTTCGTCAATGAACCTTATGCAACGGCGCATCGCATTTTACATTGGTAGCGCAATCATCCTCGGAATCGTCGTCGGTAGTTTGGTCACATCGCGCGTCGTTTCCAGCGATAGCATCTACGATCAAGTCGAGAAGTTCAGCAACATTCTGAACATGGCTGTAAAGAACTACGTCGAGGAGGTGGACACACAAAAGCTCACCGAAGCAGCCATCAAAGGAATGCTCGCTGAACTCGACCCCCATTCAGTGTACATCCCACCGAAGGAGATGAAGCGCGTCGAAGAAGACTTCCGCGGCAGCTTCGAGGGGATTGGTGTCGAGTTCGACATCATCAACGACACAATTACAATCGTATCTCCAATTGCGGGCGGTCCATCGGAAAAGTTGGGCATATTGCCAGGCGATAAAATCGTCAAGATTGATGGGGAGAATGCGATTGGGATGAGCCGCGAGGACGTACCGAAAAAGCTCCGCGGGCCGAAAGGAACCGTCGTCACAGTGAGCATTAAACGTGCGGGCGAACCGAAGCTCTTAGAGTTTGTCATCACGCGCGATAAAATTCCGCTCTACAGCATATCGGCTGTCTACATGGTACCTGGGACCGACGTTGGCTACCTTTCGCTCAACCGTTTTGCTGCGACCACCTACCGCGAATTCATGGATGGTATCGCCAAGCTACGCCAGCAAGGAATGAAGCGACTCGTACTTGACTTGCGGAACAATCCCGGCGGATACATGGACCAAGCACGCTTGATCGCCGATGAGTTTATCCCTGCTGGCTACAAGATCGTCTATACGAAAGCGCGCCGCCCCGAATTTGAAGAAATGTACACCTCCACCAGCGGAGGCTCACTTGAGAAAACGCCGGTGGTCGTGCTCATCAACGGTGGTTCCGCTTCTGCCAGCGAGATTGTCTCTGGCGCTCTCCAGGACCTTGACCGTGGATTGATCGTTGGCGAAACCTCATTCGGGAAAGGGTTAGTCCAGCGTCAATACGAACTCGGCGATGGCTCAGGATTGCGACTGACGATTGCGCGGTACTACACTCCATCGGGCCGCTTGATTCAACGACCGTACAAGGACAAAGACAAGTACTACCGTGGCGAAGGTCGGATCGAGCTCGACAGTGGAGAGAACATCACACACGAATCGGAAACGGTGGACTCAACACGCCCGGTCTTTAAGACGTTGAGCGGACGGAAAGTCTTCGGCGGTGGCGGCATTACACCGGACTACTTCGTCAAGAGTGATACGATTAATGCGTTCAGCCGTCAGTTGCGAAGCAAAGGGGTCTTTTTCGAATACGTCACCAACGAATATCTCAAAGAGCATAGCGCCGAATTGCACCAACGATTCGGTGATGACCTCTATCGCTTTGCAAAGGAGTTTACCGTCGGTGATAACATGATCGCTGGGCTCCGTGCGTTAGCGCAACGGAAGGGCATCGAATGGAACGAACCACTCTTCCGCCAGGACGAAGAGTTCATCCGTACCGAACTCAAAGCGCGCGTAGCATACGGACTTTTCGGGAGCAATGGTTCTTCGCTCGTGTACTTGCCCATTGATCGGCAACTGCGGAAAGCTATCGAGCTTCTCCCCGAAGCTGCTCGCATCGCACGGCTCAATTGAGATGGCAGCTTGAGCACACCCCCTTCATCACGAACGTGACTTTCACCACCCTCACACCATGATAATGCGGCTGGCTTTCGTATCGTTTGTCGTTGCAATCAATCTCGTAAAGGCTCAGGTTCTCGTTCCCGGTGAAGAGTTGGCCTACCGCGTTTCGTATCTCGGAATCGAATTGGGAAGGATACACCTCATCAATGAAGGACGCCAGGAAGCGCTCGGCAAGCCTGCGTTCAAATGCAAATCACTCATTGATTCGCGTGAGGGGATTCCGTTTCTATCGCTCCACGTCATCTATGAATCGTGGATGGAACACACCGCGCTTGCATCACTTCAATTCATCGCACAGAATCGGGAATCCGGCGAGTTCACCAAGTACACCTTCGACTATGACCAACGCCGCATTCAAACAACCACATGGATTGACCGCAGAAAGACGGATGAACGCATATTCCAGATTAGCCGTAAGTACGTTGATGGTCTGACGATCCTCTACGCTGCGCGGCAGCTCCTCTACAGCAAGCGGACAGCATGGATCCCAACCATTGTCCGCGAGGATACCGCATGGACAAAAATCAATTTTATCGGCAACGTTAGCTCCGTAAGCATTGACGCTGTCTCCTATCCTGTACGCACGGTATACTTCGATGGTTTAGCAAACTGGACTGGCGTCTATGGCGTGACAGGATACTTCGAAGGTTGGTTCAGTGACGACGAGGCACGCATTCCAATCAAAGCAAAGATGAAGCTCTACCTCGGCAGTGCGGACATTGAGCTTGTGGGCTGGAAACGTCCAGGCTGGTCACCACCTCGTGCAACGGAGTAGAGAGCGCTCATACGCACAAGGGACACGCTCGGTATCCACACACTCATTCCCCATCCTGACCCCAGAGTGCACCGCTGAGCAAGAGTGCGGCAGCAGCGCACGATGGGCTGCTATCAGAGAAGGTCCACACTGTCACCTCAGGACGCCAAGCGATCTCGACGTTTGGCATTGCTGCGAGGAGAAGCACGCGCCGTTTCCCTGCCGCTAATCGTTCAAGCGACTCGGTCAATGCAGGATCATCCCAGCGATGGAGTGCGTGGCCTGCGCGCGGACGTTCGAACAGTGCAATGACAATGCACTCCGCCTGACGTATTGCCTCTGCATGTGCTTCGACATCTGAACGTTCGATGTCTTGCGAAATGAATGCGACGTCCATGTCCCCTTCATAAAGTTTCGCAAGGTAGCGGAAGAACTCCGTCGGTGCATCGAGATTGCCGTCCAGACTAACTAATGCGAAGGCTGCAACGTGCGCATACTGCGAAAGCGGCAGCACGCTCTTGTCCCCTGCAACTCGGAGTGCCCCCACTGCTGCACTGAGTGCTCGCTCGGCAAGTTCGCTCTGCGAGATGTGAGGGCGCGGGAACGCGGCAAATTCCGTCCAGAGCTTTTCCAGCCGATCAAGTGCCCTGATGTGCTCTTCGTGCGAGAGGATTCCATTTGAGAGTGCACGCTCTGCCGCCTCGATCGCCTCGATCGGCTCGGCAGGAACGAGCGCTACATCGCACCCTGCTGCAAATGCTGCGATTGCAGCTTCTCCACTGCTCATCCGCTCGACGATCGGCTGCATGTCGAGCGCATCGGTGACAATGATACCGCCAAATCCCAGACGATCACGCAAGAGCTCTCTCACAATCGCCGGCGAAAGCGAAGCAATCTGCCGCGAAGCGTCGAGCGCAGGAACAACCAGATGCCCAATCATCACCGAGCGGACACCCTCCTTGATTGCCGCATAAAACGGCACAAGCTCGCGTGCAACAAGCTCATCTGCACCGTGGTCAATGACCGGAAGCTCAACGTGCGAATCACACGATGCATCGCCATGACCTGGGAAGTGTTTGGCACATGCAGCCACTCCCTCCCGCTGATGGCCACGAATCCAGGCACGTACATGCTCGACAACGCGCGGTGCTTCCGTTCCGAACGCACGGATTCCGATAATCGGATTGTGCGGATTGGTAGCAATGTCCGCACAGGGAGCAAAGTTCCACGCGATACCGAGGGAGCGCATACTCTGGGCAATCGAAGCAGAGACACCCTCGGTCACACTCGGATCCTGACGCCCAAGCGCAAATGCATGAGGGAACTCTACAGCATCCTCGATGCGCATGCGGAGTCCCGTTTCAGCATCAATGGCGAAAAGGATGTGCGACTGTGCTTGATTCTGTAACTGCTCGATTGTTTCGGTCACATCGTCGAGCGTACCATCGAAGATGCAAAATCCGCCGATACCCCGTGCGACAAGTTCATGAATGTGATCACGGTAGCCGCAATTGGTGGTATATCGCGCGGGGTGAAGACGCGCAATGAAGCGCCGTGCAATGGGCTGCACGTAATTGCCTCCAACGTGAACAACTCATTCGTACCGGAGTGCCTCGATCGGACTGAGCGTTGCAGCCCTCCAGGCAGGATACGCTCCAAAACTAACGCCGACGATCGTGCAGACAAGAATACTGCCGACTGCCCACCAGAAGGGAATGACGAACGCCACTCCAGCAACGTGCGAGAGTATCGCACCGATGAGACTACCGATGGCAATCCCCGCGAGTGCACCAACTTGACTGAGAACGATCGCTTCAATGAGAAACTGCCAGAGAATCGAACGCACTGTTGCACCTACCGCCTTCCTGATACCGATTTCGCGTGTGCGCTCCTTGACGCTGATGAGCATGATATTCATGATACCAACGCCTGCTGCCAGCAGAGCGATCCCGCCGCAGAATGCCCCAAACAACCCAACGAACTGCATGAATGAACCGAGCTGATCTGCCAAGGATGCGAGCATCTCAATCTCGAAATCATTTTCCTGCTCCGGTCGCAAACCGCGGATCCGTCGCATCACCCCGATGCTCTCATCGAAGAGGTCTTCGAGCGCTGCTTGACTTGAGGCACGGACGAACACCGAAATCGAGTACGTCCACTCTTCAGCATAGGTTCGAACGAATACCGGTATCGGGATGATGACGAGGTTATCCTGACTCTGCCCGAAGACGCCACCTTTCGGTTCGAGAACGCCAACGATGACGTATCGTTGGTTGCGAATTTCAATCTCTTTGCCAACTGGATTAGACCCATCGGGGAATAAATCAGCACGGACGTCATTGCCGATGACAGCTACCATGCGACTGTGTGCGATATCATCACTGACCAGCGGGCGCCCGAGCGATAGCCGGTAGTTCCGCAAGGGGAAGAAATTCTCATCGCTTCCTACAAGTGACACATCAGGGTCAGTATGCTGTGGGCCACTTCGGACGGTCACTGCACTTGTGACGCTGTACAGAGCTACCAGTGCGCCAGTACCTTCCATACGGTACTTGTACTCGAGCCCTTGCGCGTAGGTGATTGGCGGGCGACGCCGATATCGCCGCCACTGTTCACCACTGGTGATGATACTCGGCATGCGCTGAATTAAAAACGTGTAGCTCCCTGCTGCAACAATCTCGCTCGTCAGCGCACGTTCAAGCGCCGTTGATGCGCTCCCTGCACCGACGATTGCAACTATCCCGATGGCAATGCTCACCAACGTAAGCGCTGTTCGCACAGGCTGCGAGCGAAACGTATCGTATGCGGAAGAGAAGTACTCACCGATGGTCATGCTTCATACCGCAATGCTTCGACCGGATCGAGTCGCGCTGCACGGAGTGCTGGGATGAAGCCGGCAATGACGCCGACTCCAATCGAACTTACGACTGCAAGTGCGAGGATATCCAGCGGTACCATCGGTACAAGGAAGGATAGCTGACTTTGCATCGCGAGCGTTGCAATGGCAACGAGCCCGCTGGCCAAGAGGATTCCCAGTGCTGCACCAGCAATGCAAAGGAACATTGCCTCCGTCAGGAACTGTGCGAGTATCGAGCCACGACGCGCACCGACTGCGCGACGGATGCCGATTTCCTTCGTCCGCTCGACGACCGTAACGAACATGACGTTGGTGATGCCAATGACGCCGACTAAAAAGGAAAGTGCCGTCAATCCAATCCCCACCATCCAAATGACTAAGCGAATCGTTGCTACCTGATCACGGAAGACTTGTGCTTCATTAATCGAGAAGTCGTCCGGTGCATCGGGCGGAAGCATTCGAACGGAACGGACAATCCCTCGTAGATCGTCGCGGAGCTCCGAGAGCTCTTCTGGTGACCGCGCTTTGACAGCGATCGTCATGCTCCGATTGTGTCGCCCGTAAAGGCCGTAGAACGCTGGGAGCGGTATGTAAATCGTCCGGTCGAGGAAATCGGTGAAGATCGTACCGCGCTTGCTCATGACACCGATGACAAGAAACGGGCGTCCTTCGATTCGAATCGTTTGACCGATGGGAGAACGGTTGGCAAAGAGTGCATTGCGCACACCATCGCCGATGATAGCAACTGCTGCAGCTTGGCGTTCCTCCCCTTCGGTGAAGAACCGACCATCGACGAGCGTTACGCTTGGGAGGAAGCCAAAGCGAGCCATCGTCCCCTCGATGACAAGTCCAGTGGCGTTTGTACTACCATACGAGGCAGATTTCCCCCAAGCGTCAGCGCTGAAGTACACCATGCTCGCGCTGTGTAAACGGCGAGCAATTTCCTCTGCTTGCTCGATGGTAATATTCTTACGGTTCATCATTGAACGCCAGTTGCCACCACCAGCCCAATTCCACTTGTCCACGTAGAGCATGTCTTGACCAAGTGTCGAAAGGGTTGCCTCCCACGCAGCATCGAGGCTTCGCAGTGCCCATCCCATCAGCGATACGAACGCAACACCAATTGTAACACCGAGCGCTGTCAAGAACGAGCGCAACGGATTTGCCCGAAGAGATTCAATGGCACTTGTGACTATGTCGGTCAGCTCTGTCACACGACGGATCATCGGTATTCACCAGATGGTACGACGACGCGTGAATCGGTGGGCATGTCCGATTCGATACGTCCATCGCGGATACGAATGATGCGGCGTGCGTGCTTAGCGATTTCCTCTTCGTGTGTGACGAGGATGACAGTATTGTTTTCGCGCCAAATGTGCTCAAACAGCTCCATGATTTCCGCACCTGTTTTCGAATCGAGGTTGCCCGTTGGCTCATCAGCTAAGATGATCGAAGGACGAGTAACGAGTGCACGAGCGATTGCAACGCGTTGCCGCTGGCCACCAGAGAGTTCTGGTGGTTTGTGTCGAAGCCGATCGCCTAAGCCGACGCTTGCAAGAGCTGCTTGAGCACGCTCGCGTCGCTCGTCTGCAGGAATGCCAGCATAGATGAGCGGAAGCTCGACGTTCTTGAGAGCAGTCGCACGCGGGAGCAGATTGAACGTCTGGAAGACAAAGCCAATTTTCTGGTTGCGAATTCTCGCAAGCGCAGCATCATCGAGTATGGAGACGTCTGTACCATCGAGGATGTAACGACCACTCGACAGCCAGTCCAGACAGCCAAGGATGTTCATGAGCGTAGATTTCCCGGAACCCGAGGGTCCCATGATCGCGACGTACTCATTTGGCTCGATGACAAGATCAACGCCACGGAGTGCGTGGACAATCTCGCTGCCCATGCGATAGTTCTTTGTGACTTGCTCGAGCACGATGAGTGGTGGTGCGTTCATCGCCGTTCTCCCGCGCTCGATCGAGTGGGTTTGATTCGGATACGAGCACCATCACGCAACTCACGGGTGATAGCACTGTATGGTCCCGAGACGACAACATCGCCCACCGAAAGGCCAGAGGTAATCTCGATGAAGTCCCGATCGCTGATGCCCGTTTGGACAACCCGCTGCTGGACTCGATCACCGGCGACCTGGAATGCCACTTGCGGTGGTTTCGTTTTGCGGTTTGTGCGGTTGCCTTCGACGGTATCGGTATCGTACCGAACAGTCACTGCTTGGATTGGTGCTGCAAGAGCACGGTCCCGGCGAGCAGTGCGGATGTCTGCCACGCAGGTCATCCCTGGACGTAGCCGCTCGTCACGACTGTGGAGACGAATTTTTACCTGGAAGTTGACAACTTCATCCTGTGTACCGACTGCCTTTTCGATTGGAGAATGCGCAATCTCCAACACCTGCCCGATTAGGACACTATCGCGAAATGCATCTACCCGCACATGTGCAGTATCGCCAGGGTGGATGAGCACGACGTCGTTTTCATTGACTTCGACGATTGCGTTCATCGTATCTAAGTCAGCAATGCGGAGGAGCTCGGTGCCCTGCATCTGCGCGGTCCCGACGACTTTTTCGCCAATCTCGACGTTCAACTTCGTAACCACCCCGCTCTTGGGAGCATAAATTTCTGTGCGATTGAACGAGAGCTCCGCCTGTCGGAGTGAGGCAAGAGCGCGCGTCTTTTCTGCTAAGGCGGATTGGTACTGCCCTGCAGCACGGTCGTAGGTTGCTTTGGCAAGTTCGAATTCCTGCTTTGAGACGATGCCTTTGTCATAGAGCTCCGCGGTGCGACGCAGCTCGCGCTCTGAGCGGTCGAGCTCCACTTTTGCGATGTCAATGCCGACCTCTGCAGCACGGACTGCTGCACGGAATTGCTCCAACTGTGTTTGGAGCAGGTCCGGACGAATTCGTACGAGCAGTTGTCCACGGCGCACGCGATCGCCTTCCTTCACGGTGAGGGCGATGATTTCGCCGCTGACCTCAGAGGATATCTTCACCTCGACTTCGGGTTGAATCTTCCCACTGGCGGATATTTCCTGCACGATACTCCGGTACGAGACGGTATCAACGCGTACCTCAATCGCAGTGTTCGTACTTCGGAACGAAATCGCAATTCCAAGGGCAGCAAGAACGACGGCGACGATGGTAATGATGATCCATCGGCGACGTTTGGATTGTTGTTTCATCGGTGTGGCTTGCTCAAAGTGTTACTCAATGGTACCAAGTGCAAAGCGGACGCGTGCGCGCGCGGCATGGTAGGCGTAGATCGCCGAGACTCGGTTGATCCGCGCGGCAACAAATTGGTTGGACGCAGCCAAGTATTCAAGCTGAGTGCCCGCACCGAGCTGGAAGCGCTCCCGTGCAGCATTGTAGTTCAGCTCGGCAGCCTTCAGCGCACGTTCGGTGATCTCGAGCTGCTTTTCTGCCGCATCGAGTTCGAGCAGTGCCTGACGTACCTCAGTGCGGATTTGAAGCTCAAGTTGTCGCTGGTCGAGTTGGCGTTGCTCCATCTGGAGGACTGCTTGTTGTCGCTGAGTAGCTGTGTTGAAGTTATCGAACAGCGGAACTTGTACGTTCAGACTCACAAAGTAGCGTCCGAATTCGGCGAACTGTGCGACGCGTGTGTTCGACCACGACCACCCGCTACTGAGGTTCACTTGCGGCAGGTAGGCTGCTTGTGCAACGGTGATGGCTTTATCTGCGGCATGGACGCGTGCATCGAGTGAGCGTCGGTCACTGCGTCGCTCAAGAGCCGTTGCAAGTGCTGCAGCTGGCGAGCCAATCTCCTTCCGGAAGGCTGCGATGTCGGCATCGGTAATTGTTGAAGGAATGGATGATTCCGCAAATTCAGCGTTCTGGTCGGGGGGCTGCCCCATCGTTGCAAGTAGTGCAGCTTTTGCTTGTGCCAGTGCATGTTCAGCGGTGAGCAAGTCTAACTCACGCGTACCGACATCAACTTCTTGCGCAGATACGGTTGTGATCGGTATGCGGCCAGCGTCGTAGAGTGCGCGGACACGCGCAAGTTCTTGCCTGCCGATCTCGAGATTGTCTCTCCGAATGCGTACCGTCTGTAGCGCACGGAGCACGTCGAGATACTGAGTTCGAACGTGCGTGATGATTTGCTGACGCGTGCGTTCGTAGCTCAAGCTGGCAGCAGTGAGCTCATCGTGCGCTTGACTATACGTAGCTTCACGAGCAAAACCATTGAAGAGTGTGTAGGAGGCAGCAGCGTTAATCGTGTACGAATTTGGATCGGGAGGCCCAAGGACAAACACTTGCCCTCCGATGTTGACTGCACGCCCGCCTTCCACATTCAATTGGCGCCAGTACCCAGCCGATGCGTTTAGCGAGGGTAAGTATGAGCCGAACGCTCGCGTGAGCATGTTCTGGCTGATTTCGATTGCTTTCTGCTCGCGTGCCAGCGTTGGATTATCCCGTAGCGCAAGAGCGATACACTCGTCGAGCGTATAAACTCTGGTTGCGTCACCCGCTGTTTGCGCAAGCGAGAACGTAGTATAAACCACAAAGAGTATCACCTTCACCATCAACAACAAAGGGATGTTCAACACGAACACCTGCACAAACGCAGTGCGCAAGAAAAAGTTGCAAGAGTGCACACATCGCAGGCTGGCTCAGCATCGTTCCGGTAGCTGATGGCGTTCGCCCTACAACGACAAGATCGCCGAATCGCTCTCCATCAACACACACTGTCACAATAAGCGATTTCGTGACTAAAGACACTATAGAGGAACGGGGTGAAATACTCCGTTCCGTCGAAAGCAACAGTGTTCAACTCCTTCCGGTGGTGGTGATGAGATTTCTTTTGCCCAGCCAAGCAGTCGGGAAGCTTCCCGCAGCGAGTGGACGCTCCGCACTGAAGACGATCATCGGTGCTGTGGCAGGTGGCGGTGGTACTCTCTGGAAGTTCAGCATCGCACTGTTGTTGTGCATCGAGTGTGCAACGTATTGCTCGGCCCAACCGTGCGGGGATGTGATAAATTGCCCCGACCGGGAGTACAGCTTCCGTTTTTGTACTCCTTCAGGTGTCGAGGATAAGTGCGCTCGGAACCCATGGTCTTACCAGCAGGGCTGGATACCTCTTCATGCTATTGGTCGTATTTGCCTCTTTCTTTCGCCTATACCGAAGTATCAACCAGCAACGACCTACGTATGGCCTCAGCGAGGCGGTGGCGAAGCCGCAGTATTTCGCCCAGACCTGGTAAACAATGACTTCGATTGTGCAGTGGGTAAATGGGACTGTGTGTGTGGAAAACAGCAATATCCATGCAGGTGTTTAATAGAGGTCCTATTTGTTACTGATGAAAATGATGATTACATTCGGGGATACGCCGATCGTGCCATTGCACTTGCAATAAGTCAATTCCAGAGGAATACATGCGAGCTCAACTGTGAAGCATCTCCCCTTAACCCAGGCTCAAAAATCGTGGTAAATATGACAAAACGTTTTCTGTTTCCACGGAGAGGTAGATACCCAAATATCGTCTATAACGATATGTTGTGGGACGCAGTAAGGAATAGAGTTAGCGATACTCTAATGGCCTGGAACTTATGCGAAGTTCTGATTCATGAAATAGGTCACCTTTACAGATTGGGGCATCACACAGCTTGTCCACCTGCAAGTGGAATAATGAATGCGACTGCAGAAGCTAACCAACCGCGACGAGATCTGAGCCAAGACGATAGGTGCGCCTATGCGAAGCTTTACTGCCCAGGTATTGTTCCCGTCGATGAAAGCCGCTACCCAGGCAAGGTAGTTGTTCTCTACGATGGCTCCATTGTGGTCCCACTTCCTCCCACCATAACCTCGGATGATCAGCAATTTTACTTGTACGATGTTCTTGGACGCTGCTATCCAGTCCATGCGGAACGGAATGGGGATATCGTACTCATTCACACACAACATTTGTCACAAGGCATGTATATGTTGATAATTGAGTCACAACAAACAACCGCTAAATATACTCTTATACCACTGCAATAACATCCGCCAGATTGTTTGACTATTGGTCGAGGCTTTCCCATGGCAATGCATCGTATCTTCTCCTTGGTTGTTAGCGGTATGGTAGGGATGCAGATGCTCGCCCTTGCGCAGCTTCCCTGCGATGAACCATACATTGAGGACCTGGTCTATCGTATCGACGACCCCGCGGTATACCCACCGCTGAGTATCTACATGCCCTATGATGTGCTGCTGGGCTATGTGGCACTTGATTCCTTGCATCGTGCACCGAGGCCACAAGCGCAAGAACAGGTTATTTCGCTGCTAAAGCGCCAGCAAACGCTCACAGATACAGCACGAGCAATACTTCGAGTCTTCTATGCAATGACTGATTACGACCCTATTCTCCTGCGGTCGGCAATTATGTACATGCGCGGAAGCTCTAACTCCCCGTGGAAAATTAGTAGTGAGTTTCGGAAAACACTCATACCGACAATTTGGAAAGATTCCCTTGAAAAGCAGCGACTGTATCGGGCATTATTTACCTCTAGCTACATCCTCCACGTGCGAGTCTTGGACACCATGGAATTACAATCTACTTATACTGGTCAAACAAGAATAATAGTATCAGCAGAAATTCTCGATGTACTCAAAGGCCAAGTGTTGGTGCCATGTGATGATGAAGAGCCGACTAGGCGAGTATTCTTGCCAAAGCGTAATGCTTCCGATCAACGTACGATGAGGCACAACACATCACGGTGCATTCTCTTCAGCTATTCACCAGGCTGGTTCCGATATGTCGGAGGCAATGATATCGATGTAGTATTCCTCAATGAAAGCGAGAGGTTAGGTCGCATTATAGTACCTGGTACTGATGCAATTGTAATGCTCGACTTTGGAATCGCTTGTTGGAGCGATAGCAGTGTTTTCTACTATCTCAGTCCTATCGAGATCAGTAATCGCCCATCCGAGCGTACATCCTGTGGCTCTGGCATCTACCCCATCGTGGATGGGATAGTGCAAGATCCGGCTGACGACTTCGGATTCGGTACAAATTTGAGCGTCGAACAGTTCAAGCAGCGCTTGCGCGAACAGATTGCTGCAATTCGAAATTGGTGAGAATACTCCGAGTGCTGCTACTCATCGAGAAAGGCTCCTCGTTCTCTGTGCAATGGCATCCAGAGATTACCCTCCGAAAAAATGATAACACACACTGTCACAATGAGCGATTTCGTGACTAAAGACACTATAGAGGAACGGGGTGAAATACTCCGTTCCGTCGAAAGCAACAGTGTTCAACTCCTTCCGGTGGTGGTGGTGAGATTTCTTTTGCCCAGCCATGCAGTCGGGAAGCTTCCCGCAGCGAGTGGACGCTCCGCACTGAAGACGATCATCGGTGCTGTGGCAGGTTGCGGTGGTACTCTCTGGAAGTTCAGCATCGCACTGTTATTGTGCATCGAGTGTGCAACGTACTGCTCGGCCCAACCGTGTGGGGAGCCAATCAACTGCCCAAACAAGAAGTATCCTTGTCTTTTCTGCAATCCTAATGAAATTCGTCGCGATCTTTTCTGCGTTGAGAATCCACACGAGGTGGATGTTCCATGGTATCCGGTTTTGTTTCCCGGTAAAGTGTGTTTAGGATACTATCTCGACGAAGACGATCCGGCAAGTTACCAGCCACCAGATACAATATCAATACGAATCAACGGAGAAGACATCGTTGTTTTTCAGAGTGATCTCATCGTAAATGACTTTGGGTGCATAGATCGCTGGTTTTGTATTTGTGGCACGCAGTCTCTACCCTGTCAATGCACATTACGCGTCGGGTTCATTAAGGACGCGCGACTTTTCATACAGGATCCGAGCCGTGCTATCGCTTATACGTGGCTCAATATTTCTTTTGGTCAGAATTGTCAGCCTCACTGTGAAACATCATACATTATGGTGAACCTAACCCCAGTATTTCTCAGATATGATGAAGATGGCAATTCCCGCTCTTTCCTCTTTAACAGCCAACTACTTAGTAATGTGTTATATGCGAACGACATTCAATTGCGCATCAGAAGAATATATCCTTATCATCATGGATACAACTTATGTGATGTTCTCACACATGAAATTGGGCATTTCTTAGGATTACGGCATTACAATGAGGGCAACTGCCCCGATCAAGTACCAAGCACTGGGATTATGGATCCTTACGCCATCGCAAATGATGCACAGGAACTTTCTATCGATGATAAGTGCATGTTTGCAAAGCTTTACTGCCCAAGTATCGTGCCTGTCATGAATTTTGAGAATCAATTGGGAGTATCGCTTACAAGCTCACTACTACTTATTCCTCCTCTCTTCCAGCTTGCTATTTTCGACATGAGCGGAAAACTCATTCTCTTGAGAACAAACTGGAACGCGGTGTCGCTACCATATTCACTCGAAACTTTACCCGCGGGCACATACATTGCAATACTTTCGTCCGTCAATGCACGTCACAGTACAACCATGTTACTTTGGAGGCAACAATGAAAGCATTTCTCTTGGTCACTATGACCGTGGTCGTTGTTAGGCATAGCTTGGCACAGCCAATCAATCCATGCAACCCACCATACCCGTATTTGGTTTACCACCTGCAAAGACCGACACAGAAACCACCTGTTTCGATCTACATGCCATACGATGTTCTCATTGGATACATTGCAATGGATACATTCCAATACCATCTCCCACAACATGCAGAAGGGGAATTAATCAATTTTCTTAAGCGGCAAACGTTGTGGAACGACACGCTCAGAAAGATCGCTCGTGTTTGGTATGCATTGGCAGACTACGATCCAATGTTGTACATCTCTCGGATCTGGAAGTTTCGAATCAGCGAACCATCACCATTGCACTGGGAGGAAATTCTCATTGAAAACATTATCAAAGCATCGAGCAACATCAAAGAAGCTCGGAGAAATCTTGCGTTGCTCTATTCTCACTACATCCTTCATATCAAAGTCGTTGACACTGTCCAGATACGACTTCCTGCACCACCAGAGATACGTAGGAAAAGCATGTGTATTACGACATCCTGCGTCGTAGAGGATGTTATCAAGGGTCAAGTCGCACCCCTGTGCAATACGGCGTTCCTGCGTGGCTGGCTTTCCAATAACCGTCAAACGCTCGACAGCGGACGGTGCCTCCAGTTTACATACTGTCCGCACTGGTTCCGACATTGGACTGGGGATGTCGTCATCATTGAAACAGACTCGCAGGGTAATCTAGTCTCTCCTGCTCTCCTGGATGAAATACTTCTACCAGGTTGCGAATACATCGTCTTCCTTCGGTACAACATGGCGTGCCGTTCGACAGACTCAACACAAGTCGACTATTATACGTTAGATCCCATTCGACTGGAATGGGAAGGATCAGGAGAAAGCTCTTGTGGCTTTGGCATCTACCCCATCGTGGATGGGATAGTGCAAGATCCGGCTGACGACTTCGGATTCGGTACAAACTTGAGCGTCGAACAGTTCAAGCAGCGCTTGCGCGAACAGATTGCTGTAATTCGAAATTGGTGAGAATACTCCGAGTGCTGCGACTCATCTGCCTTCATTGATTCTATTACATTTTTTGGATAACGTTCGATGCGCATTGGCAGGATGTTGTTATGGTAGATCTACAACGACGCTGGTGAGCATACCCTCTCAATGGTCGTTATCTCCTTCAAATGGTTCGCAAATTCACCCTCTTCAATTAGAGGAAGCTATCGCATTCTTACTGCTCTTAATCCTGAGTGTGAGAGAAGTATTGCGACGACGCATACCCAGGAAGCTCGAGTCTCTGTATTTTGTGGGTATCGGCAGTGAGCGTTTTTTGAGCACATATCTACGTGGAGATCTGAAACACACGCAACGAACCATGTCTTAAGCTTTTTGCAGTAGTCACCGTTATCGTTGGAATCGTTTTCTCGTTCAATAATCTCATCATTGCACACACAACCAAGTCAAAGCATTGCCAAAATTGACGACGATCGCTCCCGGTAAATCGAAGAACTTGATCCATGATTCGTCGCCGCTATCAACGCAAATCGAGCAATCCTGTGCCGAGCGTAGAATGGCGCCAGCGCGTCGCGATCATCTACGATCTGTGCATGCCGTTGCTCCATTCTCGTTTCCGAACATGGAGCACAGATGATTGCATGGATGCCTTCCACTCGGCAATCGTGCGGTGTTTGGACGCCGAAGAATCGTTAGCTCCGCTTCCTGATGATCAGCTATGCAAAAAAATTCTCAGCTGGACAGGTGGTGAACTCTCCAATATCCATCGTCGACGAAAACAGCAGCGAACCAGCGCATCGCAACTTGCAGACCGTGCTCCACCGAACAATGAACAGACAGAGTCCCCTACAATGACCGCCTCCGACAGTGATCGACGCGACCCATGTGAGGATGTTTTCTCTCGCGCTGCTATCCATGTCGATCTCGTCGGAGCGCTGGGTACTCTGAAAGTCGATGATGTTGTCGTACTGCTGCTGAGTGCGATAGGTTCGACATAGCAGACATTGCATCGATCCTCCATTGCAATGAAACAACAACATGGCAACGACTTCACCGTGCGCGAATACAACTGGCAATTCTTCTTGGACCGGAGTATCTGGTGAGAGTGCGACAAACTGCATCGCACGGCGCACAATCCCGTGGAGACACAAGGCGTCGCTCGAGAAAAACCACCCCCTGATACATTCTCTCCGCTGTCCCACCTCGAACGTTACGTTCAATTATCCTTGGCTCGATCCCTTTACGTGCAATCTCCAGCGCAACGACCTCTCTATTTTGCACCACGAGAGCCACGTATGCATTCAACACGATGGGTACACCACATCCATTTCTCAGCGCACTCGATGAACGTGTCCTGCTCTTCGATGGTGCGATGGGAACGACAATCCAGCGTTATGAACTTTCGAGCGAGGATTTCGGCGGCAGACAATTCGAAGGCTGCAATGAACTGCTCTGCCTGACACGCCCAGACGTGATCGAACAGATCCATCGTGCCTATTTGACGGCAGGCGTGGACGTCATCGAAACAAATTCGTTTGGGTCGTCAGCAATTGTTCTCGCAGAGTATGGCATTGCAGACCGTTCCTATGAAATATCCCGTGCCGCTACAGCGTTAGCACGACGCGTAGCGGATTCCTACTCTCAGCCGGAGCGACCGCGTTTTGTCGCTGGTTCAATGGGACCGGGCACAAAGCTTCCCTCCTTAGGCCACATCAGCTTCGACGAAGCATGCGAAGCCTTTTACTGGCAAGCGCGAGGTTTGATTGACGGTGGCGTTGATCTGCTTTGCATCGAGACGTGCCAAGACCCTCTCCAAATCAAAGCAGCACTGGCAGCAGCAGAACAAGCAATTGACGACTGGCGATCAACACAAGCGCTGGATTGGCGCTGTGGGACTATTCCAATCATTGTGAGCATCACGATCGAAACCACGGGCACGATGCTCATGGGCACCGACATTGCCGCTGCACTGACGACGTTCGAACCCTACGAACGCATCGTTGCCTTCGGGTTGAATTGTGCCACCGGTCCCAAAGAGATGGAAGAACACACTCGCTACCTTGCTGCCCATTCGCCAAAACCAATTCTGGTGATGCTCAACGCAGGGATACCGGATAACATCGGTGGTCGCGCACACTATCCGCTCCGCCCGGAGGATCTTCTCACCTGGATGCAACGGTACGTCCACGATTTTGGTGTCCGCATCATTGGTGGATGCTGCGGTACTACCCCTGAACACATTCGCCTGCTGGCGGAATGGCTTGCCGACTACAACACCCAGCCACACATCCGTCACTCGGAAGCTGAGCGCCGCGCACAGGTCGCGTTTGTCCAAAGCGTTAGTTCGCTCTACACCAGTGTTCCACTCCATATCGAACAGCCGCCACTGCTGGTGGGTGAACGCTGCAATGCGAACGGATCCAAACAATTCCGAGAGCTCCTCCTTGCAGAGCAGTACGACGCAATGATAGCGATGGCGAATGAGCAGCTCCGCGAGGGAGCTCACATCCTCGACGTCTGCGTTGCCTATGTTGGGCGTGACGAACGACGCGATATGCACGAGGTCATCCGGCGGTTCCGAACCACGATAACTGCTCCGCTCATGATTGACTCAACGGAAGTCGCCACTGTGGAGGAAGCACTCAAGCTTTACGGTGGTCGTGCAATCATCAACTCGATCAACTTCGAGGATGGGACGCAGAAAGCTGATCAGATTCTGCGTCTTGTCAAGCGGTTCGGTGCTGCAGTCATTGCACTCGCGATTGACGAAGAAGGTCAAGCATACACGACAGAGAAGAAAGTCGCTATCGCAGAGCGCACCCGCAATTATGCTGTCGAGGTCCACGGCCTGCGGGAAGAAGACCTCATCTTCGATCCACTCACCTTCCCGCTTGGCTCTGGTCAAGAAGATCTGCGCCAGAGTGCACGGGCAACTCTTGAGGCGATCCGCCTCATCAAGGAACGCATGCCACGCGCGGCGACGATCTTAGGAATTAGCAACTGCTCATTCGGATTAGCGCCTCGAATTCGCCACATTCTCAACTCTGTGTTCCTCCACTACGCTGTGGAAGCTGGGCTCGATTTAGCAATCGTCCACGCATCGCGGATTGTGCCGCTCTACACGATTGATGCTCATGGCCGCGAACTCTGCCGCCAACTCATCTTCGATGTGCGCCGATGGGAAGATGTCGAAACGCCGTGAATCATGCCTTACACGTCCTTCCAATCGTTTACGCAGCGACAGGCTCTGTGCGAGGCTCAAGTGCGATGCGCGTAACGATATCCACGTCCGTCTCCGGCGGAAGCTCGCTGTAGCTGATGATGCTCACGATTGGGTATTGCGTCCGCAGCAAACGATAGAGGTACGGCCGTATTGGCGCTGAACAAATCATAAGCGGCTGATACCCTAACATCGTTAGTTGATCGAGTGCTGCACCAGCACTACGGAAAATTGCACGGACAACCTCTGGTGCAAGACCCAGCGTTGGACTCGATTGCGCTGATGTGTTGTTCTGTAGCGTTGTCGTAAGCAAGTTTTCAACCGATGCATCGAGACTTGCAGCGTGAATCGTTCCGTTTGCATCCCGGAAGAGACGCTTGATCGTTTCGCTGAGGTGATGGCGGACGTATTCGGTCAGAACATCAGTGTTCTTGGTGACCTTGATGTATTCAAGCAACGCTTCGAGGATGGTCGGTAGATCGCGGATTGGAATTTGTTCGCGGAGGAGGTTCTGCAGAACCTTCTGCACTGTACCCAGTGGGAGTGTGTCGGGAGTGATTTCTTCGACGAGCGCTGGGTAGTCTTTCTTGAGCGCTTCGATCAGTTGGCGGACTTCTTGGCGGCTCAGTAAGCGATCGGCATTGCGTCGCAGTACTTCCGCAAGATGCGTCGCGAGCACAGTCGCAGGCTCGACGACCGTGTAACCCTCAAGCTCTGCATTTTCACGTTCGTGGAGTGGAATCCACAGTGCCGGCAAACCGAAGATCGGTTCCTGCACTTCGATGCCGTGCAGTGTCCCTTCTGCGATTCCTGGATTCATCGCCAGGAGCATTCCAACGTAGAGGCGATTTCGCGAGACGATATTGCCACGGATTTTGATGACGTACTCTTCTGGATCTAAGCTCAGATTATGCCGCACGCGGACAGGTGGCAGTATCACACCGAGCTCTGTTGCCAACTGACGGCGTAGGTTCGCAATGCGTCGGAAGAGATCACCACCGTGCTGTTCATCGGCTAATGGCAGGAGGTTCAAACCGATCTCGATTTCCACTGGGTCCACGCGAATCAATTCCTCGATCGGTTGCTCAGGAGTCTTTTTCGCTGCATCTGCTTGGGCAAGCTCTTCGCGAAGCTTTTCCCGCTCAGCCGAGAGCTCTTTCCGCTGTCGGAGAAGCCCAATGCTACCGATTGAAGCACCCAAGAGAGCAAAGGGAAGAATGGGAATCCCGGAAGCAACCCAAGTACAGGAGAAACACCCGCAACGACCAGCAATGGCCGCGGTTTCCCTGTCAACTGTGTGCTCAAATCCTTGTCGAGCGACGCCGACGAACTTGTTCGCGAAATGATCAGCCCTGCAGCTACCGAAACAAGCAACGCTGGCACCTGCGAGAACAAACCATCGCCGATTGTTAAGATGGTGTATGTTTTCAGTGCAGCGCTAAAATCCATCCCACGCTGGAGCACACCGATAGCAAAACCACCGAGAATGTTGATGCCTGTGATAACGAGCCCAGCGATGGCATCTCCTTTGACGAACTTTGAGGCACCGTCCATTGCTCCATAGAATTCGGCTTCGCGTTGCAACTGCTCACGACGACTACGCGCTTCCTTCTCGTCGATGAACCCAGCGTTCAAATCCGCATCGATGCTCATCTGCTTACCAGGCAATGCATCGAGGGTGAATCGCGCGGCAACTTCCGCAATCCGCGTCGAGCCTTTGATGATAACGACGAAGTTAATGACAAGCAGTATCAAAAACACCACCACCCCGACGACGAAGTTCCCGCTGACAACGAATGTACCGAAGGCGTGGATGATTTTCCCAGCTGAGGCTTCGCTCAAGATGAGTCGTGTGGTTGCGATGTTCATCCCGAGCCGAAAGAGTGTTGCGACGAGTAAAATCGTCGGGAAGGTGCTAATCTCTAATGGCGACGTGATGTATACCACGACCATCAAGATGAGCACCGACAACGCAATGTTGAGACCAAGGATGATCCAGGAGGAATGCCGGTAGTGGGATGATGAGCAGACCGAGGATGCCAAGAATACCGACAACAAGTGCAAAGTCACGGTGGCGACTTATGCCATCCACCATCGCTTCAATGCTCGGCGGTAGTGTACTGGTGCTACCGGACGCTGCTGCAAGGAGTGCTGGTCGTTGTGCCATCCGTGGCGATGATCGTTTCCGTGTAGCGCTTCTGCCGCAAGCATCGTGCCAAACAATCCACCCTTACCGCAGCCAGCGCCAGAGCACACCGGCATATACAAGCGCAAGCGCTGCTCCTGAAAGAAAGACTGCCTCAAGGCCACCGCTCCGATAGACGACGCCGAACAGAAGCGGTCCTGTTGTTTGCCCAACCAGTGCCGCCGTCCGATTGAACGAAAGGATTGTCGCACGCCTCATGCGAGGAGCTAATTCTGCCACGAGCGATTGGACGACAGGTTGATTGATCGCCTGCGCAAGTCCGAAGAGCACGGTCGGAATTGCTATCAACGCATACGACGACAACAGAACGAACAAGATCTGCGCCACGGCATAGAGCATACAGGCAACAACAAGGAGCTGACTGAGCGTGTACCGCTTCCCCAAACGTCCCACAAAGACTGCACCGACAGTCGTTGCAACAGACATCAGCCCTACCATGATGCCGATGCGTTCGTAGAGTGCCGGCGCAAACGGATCCAAAAGTCGTATCCGCTCCTGGAGGTAGTTGAGAAACGGACCGAAAAGAATCGCGTAGGTTGCAACGCTCGTAGCAAGCAGCACTGCAAGTCTTGCACGCTCTGATCGCATCATGCGCGGCGTATCGTTCCGCTCGTTGCCTCGCGATGGGATCGGCGGGATGACATGTAGTACGGCAGCTGCGACAATCACACCGATCATCGGTAGTGCAAAGGGATAGCGCCAGTGTGCTGTAGCGAGCCATCCACTGAGAACGGGCAGCACAGCTGTCCCTATTGAGAGGACGCTATGGTTGAATCCGAGCAATCGCACACGCTCGTTGCCGTCAAAGAAATCGCTCAGGAGTGCAACGTTGAGTGCACCGAGCGATGCAGCCCCACACCCTTGCAGGAAGCGGAGCACGACCAGATGCTCGAAGCGTTCAGCGCCCAGCACCGCCGCACCTGCTGCCGCAAAAAGAACAAGCGATGGCACTAAGACCGCCTTCCGTCCAACACGATCGGCAACGTAGCCACCCAGTGGCGTAAGCACTAATCCTGGGAGCGTAAACACTGCCAATAGTATTCCTGCGACATCTGGAGAAACCCCGAACGTGCGCTGCACTGCTGCAAGAGCTGGTGGCATCGTTGACGTCCCGACACCAACCATGACCGTTAAGGAGAAGATTGTCGCAATCATGAGTCGCCTCCTCGGCGACCGCGTCGCATCCGAATTTCGCATGACGTGTTGAAATGTCTTACCGAGACAGTCTGATGAGCACCGTTCGACACTTGTTCACGCCCGGTCCAGTCCCTGTGCATCCGGCAGTGCTACGTGCAGCAGCGATGCCACCGCTCTACCATCGTCATCGCAGATTTGCGGAGCTGATGGAGCGAGTCCAAGCTCGACTACAACTGCTGTTCGAATCGAGCAATCCCGTTGCAGTGTTGACATGCTCAGCATCGGGCGCCCATGAGGCGATCGCGCACATGCTCCACGCGCGTGGGTCGGAAGCGATAGTCTGTACGAACGGCCGATTTAGTCAACGCTGGGCACAGATGCTTGAGCGTTTCGGGGTACGCGTCCACCGTGTCGAGTCGGCATGGGGCGAAAATATCTCGCTTGATGCACTGGAACAAGCACTACACAACGCTCCATTTGCACAGAGTCTGTGGCTTGTGCATAGCGAAACCTCGACTGGAGTTCTCGCTCCGCTCGAGCGCATCCTTCCGCTTGTACGATCGCGTGCACCGGAGATCATCGTCTGCGTGGATGCTACCAGCTCGATCGGTATCCATCCGATCCGTATGGATGCCCTCGATATTGACGTGGTCATCGCCTCGTCACAGAAAGGAACCGGCGGTCTGCCAGGTCTTGGTCTTGTAGCGGTAAGTGATCGTGTACGTGCAGCGTTTCTTCTCTCGCCCCCAACACTCTACTTCGACTTCCATGCTACGCTCAATGCTCTTGCGAACGGAACGACGCCGTTTACTCCTGCAGTGTCGCTTGTAGCAGCACTCGATGCCGCACTTGAGCTTGTCGAACAGGAAGGTTTACCGCAGCGGTGGGAACGCTACGAACACCAAGCACGAGCAGTTCGTGCCTGTCTGGAGCAGGCAGGCTACCACGTCTTCGGGGAATGCAGTTCGAATGCAGTCACCGTCGCGTACATTCCAGAGGGGATACCAAACTTCGTCGAAGAGCTTGAACACAGGTTCGGCATCCTCGTAGCGCGGGGACAGGAAGACTTTCGCAACATACTCTTCCGCATTGGTCATTGCGGATGGTATACCGAGGAGGATTACCAAGCCCTTTTCCACGCACTCGCGACCATCGTCCGCTAGCACGTCTGGCGCACTTATTGTAGTGAGCATTTAGGTTTCTTGCATTTGCGACGATACGTTCGTACAGTGCCGATGCAGTGGAACTAGTTCGCACTCAGTACGGAGAAGACGATGGCACGATTCCGATTTCGGTTGCAACCGTTGCTCCATTACCGTGAGTATCGTACCGAGCAAGCAAAACATGAGCTTGCGCGACTTGCTGCCGATGAGCAATCACTTCGAGCTGCGATCGAACAGCTGCGTGAACGCATGCGTGCGCTCGAAGTTCACAGTGATTGTACTCCAGCTCATCAGCTCCAAGTGCTCGATGCTCATCGGCAGCACCTTGCTGAACAGATTAGTACGCTCGAACGCGAGCTGGAATTCTTGAGCATCGAACGCGAGCGCGCCGAGCTTCGCCTTGCCGAACGCATGCAAGAGCAAGATGTTCTCGAGCGTCTCCGGCAACGTCGCTACGAGGAATACATGCTCGAAGAACGACGTGATGAGCAGCGCCAACTCGATGACATTGCAGGACGACGTCATCAGGCAGCATAACACTTTCCCATTGATGACTCACTCCTGCATACGTGCAGACAACGACGAACAATGAAATAGCGACTCTATGAGTGCAAAGCAGTTGGTCGCCCTCCTTGTCATCACCAGCGTATCGTTTCTCTGCCTCCTCATCGGTGGTGGATACCTCTATATGTTCAAGCCAGAACTGCTCGGGCTCTCGCAACAAATCGCTCACGATTCGCTCGCTGTGCCACTATCCGTCTGGGAACTACAGCTCAATCAACTGGAGAAGGACAAGGCACGGCTGCAGAGCGAAACGCAGCGACTTCGGGATTCTCTCCAACGACTCATCGGTGAGCTTGCCGCTCAACACCGGCGACTTGGCGAGCTGCAAGCTCAATTGGACAAAGTCAACACTACACTTGCCAACGAACAGCGCGCCACGATGCGCGATTCACTGCGGTTAAAGAATCTCCACGTCCTTGCCGAAATGTACGAACGCGCCAATCCGGCAGAGGTTGCACAAATTCTCGCCAATGCAGATCGCTCGTACGCTGCTGCGATCCTCCGCTTGATGAAACGCAAGACCGCAGCACGCGTGCTCTAGCAGCTACCCAAGGATAAAGCACTCGCGATCTCGCTTGCCGCACTGGAGCAACACTGACGTCAACTTTGCTTGACCAATGATCGCACGGATGCAATCGAATCACTATGATGTTGCCTGATTTTCAACTCAACCTCCTCTGTCCAAACCTTGACGGGAGTAGCAATTCTGCTGAATCGATCGGAAGCAGCTCGATGACAGCTCTGCCACGTTCATTGATGAACGGAGACGATGAGTTTGCGCTGTTGCTCGAATCACTGGGTTCACGATGTTGCAATTCACCATCAGATATTCTCGATGGTAGCGATCAAGCCGACCCTCACTTGCCGCAGGAGTCTGCTGCTCATGCGGCTGACATCATCCTCGGAGTTGACAGCGTTGCCCATTTCCTGCAAGGAATAATCCCCCAAACAGAGTCCATTCCACGTGAACAGAATGTAGAAATCAATGATGCTCCTGGAGTTCAACGAGCACTCAACCGAGCAGCGGAGCTGTTGATGAAGGCAACCTCATCGCTCGTACCCGAAGCAACAGTTCATGTTACTTGTTCACGTGAGCCATCGCCAGCGATGGTCACCTACCACGTTATGCTCGTCGAGGGAGAGCCTCCAACAGTGCTGCCGTCACTTACAGAAGCGCAGCATGACAGTAGTAGCCAACGTCCAGTCGTGTTGCCAAATCATCGCACGGATAGTACCACGCCACTAACGGTGGAGCCTCCTCCACAACGCATGGATGCACCCTCTGAAAGCAATGCTCAATCGTTCGATCTCGCGCTGGATGGTACACGCCGTGACCACATCGATTCGCAAAAGTCAATTACGCAAGACCTACGAGAACTCACACCGTTAGCGCTCACCCCCCTTGCTGACGGTGCAAACGATCACCAAGAACTTCACACTTCTTCACCGAATGCAATACCAACCGTTACGGGTACGAACGATGGGCTTCGTTCGGTGCTCCGTGCAACTGTCACCACGCTTAGCCATACACGTGGAACGGTTGCGCGCATTGTACTTTATCCCGAATCGCTTGGCACAATTGTTGTACATCTTCAACCGCAGGTGACGGGAACAGCAGTGCAGATTGTCGTCTCGTCGGCGGCGGCTCTCCGCTTGGTCGAGGAAACGATCGAAGCATTGCGAAGAAATCTCCATGCAAGTGGAGTTGCAACGAACACAATCGCCGTTCGCATGCGAGATGATCGTGCTGCACCGCTTCACCCACAGCAGTCCACAACCGAGCTGGTACTGGCAATTGGCGATGAGCATCCAGAGCGACGTCGCCAGCGGCGTTCCTTTAGCCAGCGTCAGCGTCAACATCGCGAACACACACAGTTCGATCACTTCATGTAAGAGGTACGATGCCAGGGATGGTTCGTTCGATCACCGAACAGCTCTTCGATGAGCTGGCACCGCAGTAGCAGACGAAAATACCAACGAAACAGCTCGGAAAGGAAGATTTTCTCAAGCTGTTGACGCTGCAGCTGCGGTCACAGAATCCACTCAATCCCGCGTCGAATCAAGAGATGGCAGCGCAACTCGCCCAATTTTCAGCGTTGGAGCAGATGCAGAACATCAACACCACACTTGAGCAGTTGCTCCAAAGCAATGCATCGCTTGCGCTCCAGATTGCACAGTATTCGGCGCCCGCACTCATCGGAAAGACCGCCTGCGTTAGTTCATCCCAGGTTTCATACGATGGGACAAAAGCCGTCTCACTGGGTTACCATCTCACCGATACATCTGCCGTCGAGGGGACTATAGAGATTCGCTCGGCAAGTGGTGTCTTGGTTCGGCGCATTCAACTGGCTTCATCGGAGGTAGCAGCCGGTACACACACGATCGAATGGGATGGCCGCGACGATCGGGGCCAACTTGTTCCCCCTGGAACGTACTCAATCAGCATTCGTGCACGTACAAAGAATGGAGCCGACGTTGCGGTAACGAGCTTTGTTCGAGGCACGATCACAGGCGTCCGCTATTCGAGTAATGGATTGATGGTGCTGCTTAGCGCTCTCGAAGTGCCGATCAGCAACATCATCGAGATTTCGTAGGTTCTTTGAGAGTCTTCTGCTCAAGTTTTCGTTTCGTTCGACGATAATGCATGCTGGATGTCATCACCAGCGCAGGTAGTCGGATTGTCATGCAGATAGCTGAGCTCCAACCGATCGCCTTACCGTTCGCACCGCTGGCTACACCTTCGGATGTAACAGAAGAACGCTCAAGCGGTTTTGAGGCGATTCTCGAAAGTGATAAGCTCCGCTTTTCAGCGCATGCACATGCACGACTGTCCAGTCGGGGAGTGAGCCTCACGTCGGAGGATATCACTCGATTGGAGAGTGCCATCGCGAAAGCCGAACGGAAAGGTGTCCGCGATGCATTCGTGATGCTCCGCGATATGGTGTTCATCATCAGCGTTAAAAATCGAACGGTGATCACAGCGCTCAAAGCCGACAAGGCACAGGAGAATGTGTTCACCAACATTGATGCGGCAGTCTTGATTTAGCAGGAATCGGGTTGGACCGTGCCGAGAAAGTGGCACGGAGACCCACCAGCGCATCCGACTGATTGACGATGCGCTCAATCCACGCCAAATGGAACCTCCCTGCGTTACCTTTCGAGCCTGCCGCCAACTAGTGCAACCATTAATCGTGGAGGATAGCATATGGCTCTTCTTCGGATCTTAACCAGTGGTGTGAGTTCACTCCGTGCACACCAGCAGCGACTCGATGTTATTTCGAACAACATCGCCAACGTCAACACTATCGGCTTCAAATCCAGCGAAGCACTCTTTGCCGAGCAATTAGCGCAAACGCTCGCTGCAGCGACAGGCCCATCCGACGTGTTCGGAGGCCGCAATCCACTCCAGATTGGTTTAGGTGTGCACATGGGCGCCGTCCGCACAAACTTTGCGCAAGGGGCGCTCCGCACAACGAATCGCCCACTCGATGCAGCACTCAATGGCGAGGGATTTTTCATCTATCGCTCGAGTGGCGTCAACTACTACTCCAGAGCTGGAGCACTCAGTCTTGACCGTGACGGCAACATTGTTGATAGTACGACGGGTGCAATCGTCCAAGGCTACAACATCGTCCGAGATACCAACGGTCGTCCTGTTAAGGATGCAAATGTATTCAACACGCTCCAACGACAGCTTTCAGGCTTGCGGATCGACCCAGGGATACGTTCAGCACCGAGGCAGACAGAATCGGTCTCGCTCACCGGGAATCTGAGTGCAACTCTTCCCACCGGTGACACAGCCCAAGCATCGGTAACGATCTACGACAACGTTGGAAACACACATCTTGCAGTTGACGTTCACAAAAGCAGCCAATCCTGGTGAGTTCAACTTGAGTGCTACACTCGATGGCAACGCGTTGACACTGCCGACGACAACCGTCCAATTCAACCCAGATGGCTCGCTTGCATCCCCGTTGAACTTCAGTATTGCCGGCGCGGATTTGAATGCTGTGTTCGGTGGAGGTGCTCAACCGTACGATGATACCAAATCATTGACGGTCGAGCTTGCTCGTGCAGGTGACTTACTGTCTGGCATCACACAGTTTGCCGCTTCAAGCACGCTGACAGTCTCCAAGCAAGATGGTTTCCCTCCCGGTGATCTGCAAAACGTGAGCATCGATAGCACCGGCAAGATTATCGGCTTATTCACCAACGGACAGTCTGGAATACTTGGTCAACTGGCGATCGCACAGTTTTCAAATCCTGGTGGACTTAGTCGTGACGGCAATGGCTTGTTCAATGTCTCGCCTAATAGTGGACTACCTATCATTGGGACGGCTGTCGAGATATTTCAATCAACCAGTGTGATTGGTGGTGCACTCGAGGAATCGAATGTGGATTTGACAGAACAGTTTGCCGATATGATTTCGACTCAGCGTGCATTTGAAGCATCTGCGCGAACGATCACCACAAGTGATCAACTGCTGCAGGAGGTCACCAACCTGAAGCGGTAACGCATCATGGATGATGCATGTGCTCTACAGTGAGAGCAAGGATGCGACCCACTCTGAGCACGACAGCGTGCATTGGATTGCCTCGGCTGGTGTGACCTAACCGTCTGCTACTCAGGAGTTGCTGCCATCAAGGACGATGCAGAACTTGGATGAGTAGCATACCTTTTACTCACCGCCTACATCAGGTCCTACACGGTCAATCCCATCCTCGGGACATTTACCGCGAAGCTTCCAGGATGCGGAGAGCGTGGTTATCGGTACTGCACGGAGACGTTCTTTCGCAATGAGGATCCCGCACATACGACAGATGCCATAGGTTTTATCATCAATCCGTTTGAGCGCTTCGTCGAGTTTCCGCAAGTAGTCGGTCATGCGCTGGATTTGCGCATACGTCTTTTCGCGCTCGTAAGCTTCGGAGCCTTGCTCTGCCATGTGCATCGAGTATATACCCGTTTCTTCGGAGGTTTCGTAGTTGGTTAAATCCTCCAATCGCTCGCGGAGCATCCGCAGTTCATCGAGCGTCTTGTCGCGCTCGGCGAGGATAATTTGACGAAATTCCTCGAGTTCTTCGTCGGAGTAACGCACCGCAGGTTTCGGTGATGGCTGCTCAGTTGGCTGAGTTGTTGGAGTCATCGTTGGTCCAGTAACGCGTTGGCGTGTGGTTTCTTCCGCAGCTTTGGTTTCGCTTCGATCTGCACGTGTCCTAGCTGTTCCTTTCGCTGGGCTCTTGGGAACTTTTTTTGAGGGAGGAGATGATTTCGCCGGACGTTGTTTTGCCATTGCTCGTGTGGTGGTCGAAGTGGATCGCTGCAGCGCGCGTTGACGAACGGTGCGTCCTGTTGTTGCACGAGCGGGCGTTGAGCGACGAGCAGATGCTTTCGCAGTTGCTGCGACTGTTCGCTTCGCAGTACGTGATGATGCACTCAAGCGTTTGGTTGGACGCGCTGCTTTCGTCGCACCAGCACGCGTTTTAGTGGGTGCTTTACCCGATACCGCTCGCGAGGCTTTCGCTACCGTTCGCTTGATGGCTACTCTTTTGGCTGTACGTTTGGCGACTGTTTTCTTCGATGATGTTTTGGTTACACCGGGCTTTTTCGCCACGGCTTTCCGTGTGGCTTTCGCGGTAGTTGATGCTTTGGAAACAGCTTTCTTTACTGCAGGTTTCGTCGCGGACTTTGGTGGTTTAGATGTTTTGGACGGTTGCGCTGCTGATTTGATCGAGCGCGTAGCTGATGCTGAACGCTTTACTGCAGCCTTTTTGCGCAAGGCAGTGGTGCTCTTTGCTGCAGTTTTTTTCGTCGTTGCTTTCTTCGCTGCCATTGTATCCTCTCGGTGAAATGGATGAATGCCAGCAAATATACTTTGCTCGTTCAGTGTAAAGTGCCGGAATTGAAGTGGACATTTGTGAATAACCAACGCGTTGCGTCCTGACCGATTGCGCCCGCCTAATTTTGAACAGTTGAGATCCAGCACGTGTGAGAGACATCTTGTATCCATGAGCTATGAAAACCAAGCTCGAAATCGCACAAAACTGGCTTCCACGCTACACCGGCACTGCAATTGACCAGTTCGGTGACTACATCCTCCTGACAAATTTCCACGACTACATCGTACGATTTGCCGAGCGCTTCAACTGTGACATCCGCGGCGAAGGCAAACCGATGCAGACGGCTACGAATAGTGCTGGACTTTCGATCATCAACTTCGGCATGGGTTCGGCAAATGCTGCGACGATTATGGATCTACTCGTAGCGCGCTCTCCGCGTGGTGTGCTCTTCCTGGGAAAATGTGGAGGGCTAAAAACATCCACAGAGATTGGGCACTTCATTCTGCCGATTGCAGCAATTCGCGGTGAAGGAACCAGCAATGACTACCTCCCACCGGAAGTACCCGCTCTGCCATCGTTCAAGCTGCACAAATTCGTCTCCGATAAAATTGTCGCCCACGGTCATGACTACCGTACGGGGGTCGTTTACACAACTAATCGCCGCGTGTGGGAGTGGGACGATGCCTTCCGCGAGCGACTCAGAAAACTATCGGTCATCGGCATTGACATGGAGACCGCGACCATCTTCATCGTTGGTCATGCAAACGAAATCTCCCGTGGCGCACTGCTGCTCGTCTCCGATATTCCGCTCATGCCGGAAGGAATAAAGACTGCAGAATCTGACCGGAATGTTACACAACTCTACGCCGACCTGCACCTCCAAATTGGCATCGAGGCAATGACTGAAATTGGTGAAAAGGGCGAGCCAATCAAGCACTTCCGCTACTGAACGTACGTGTGTTTTTACAAATGTTGACCGTGCGACGTAATTTTGAGGTGCGCACACACCCAAAAAGCGATGCTGCTACTGTTCCTGTTGCTTTCCATCGTTGCGACCATTTCATCATCTGCCGCACAAAGGCGCGAGCAGATTCCGCAGCCTGATACCCCTGCCTACCAAGCAAAAACCATTGTCGTCACTGGAACCCGAGCAGAAACGATGCTCGAACGCGCACCCGTGCGAGTGGAGCTCATCAGCGGCGAGCGTGCACAGGGCACTGCCATTTCCACCGTGGGTGAGCTTCTGCGCGAGCAGCCAGGATTGCTCATCGCACCTGGGAGCGTCCGAACCGGCGTGCAGATGATGGGCTTAAGTCCAGACTACACGCTTATCCTCGTCGATGGCCAGCCGCTTACGGGTCGAGTCGGAGGTGTCCTCGATCTCGAGCGCGTGTCGGTCGGCAATATCGAGCGTGTCGAAGTGGTACGTGGACCCCTGTCGAGCCTCTACGGTGGCGACGCATTAGCTGGTGTCATCAACATCATCACGCGACGACCGGAAAGCGGATGGCACGGACGAATTTTCGGGCGCTACCTCAACCGCGGCAATTCCGAGCTGCAAGCAGAACAACTTTACGGTTCCGATGAACTGGAGCTCTCCCTCTATGGCGTGGCACGTCGGGCGGACGCTTTTGAGGTGGTTGATAGTAGTGCACGATATCCGTACCCTGCCAGCACTGATTACACGCTCAGTGGACGTGTTCGGTGGTTGCCGCACACAACGTTTCGTGCGATCACATCGGCGCGACTGTTCGCCAGTACAACACGTGGAAATCTGCTCCTTGCTCAGTCAGGTGATATCACCACCGTGAACGGCTCTCTTGCGATGCTCGATCGTTCCTTGACGACAGGGATCGAATGGTTCACACCCGCCGGACGCATAACAGCGCAGCTCTACGGGACTTCTTACCATGAAGGATACACGTTTTTGGGTGACTCCAAGGGTGGATCCGAACAGAACGACTCTTTCGAGCGCCGCACTGGAAGAGCATTCGTGCAATTCGACCGTATCATCTCCCTTCGCAACCGTGTTATGGCGGGGTTCGAGCTACTCTTGGATGATGCTCGAGGAACACGCTATCCAGATCAGCCCTTCTATCGCACCATTGCAGCATTTGCACAGTGGGAGGGCAATCCGCTCAATCGGATCTCGTATGCACTCTCGCTACGCTCTGACTGGACAAGTGCATTTGGAACGCCACGCTCTGTTCTCTTCGGTGGGCTACCTGTGCTCCCTCGACTGTCGATGCGCTATGCGCTATCATCGCAGGTAGCGCTCACCGCAACAATTGGCGAAGGGTTTCGTGCGCCGGATATGCGTCAGCTCTACATCCGATTCAGCCCAGCTGGCGCTGGTTACCAACTGCTTGGTGCACGCACGCTGGGTCTCGATCTACGCCCGGAACAGTCGCTCTCGATGATGGCTGGTATAACGTTCACGTTCGATTCGCTTGCACTCGGTCGCTCGACGCTCTACCATGGCCTCTTCGATGTACTCGTATTCTTCAACCGCGTTCGGAATCTCATCGAGTACTTTGCATACCAACAGCAACCGCTCGTGTTTACCTATCGCAATGTCGCTGCCGTGCAAACCTATGGTTTGCTGCTCGCAGCCTCAACGAGTTGTCGTCTCGGAGAGCAGCGGCTTTCGGTGCAAGCCTCGTACCAATGGCTTGCAGCATACGACGAACGCGTGCTCGACGCAATCGCTCGCGGGACAGCAGGCTACCTTATCCCAGCGACTGGAGAATTCCGCCGTCTCCGGCCCGGTGAGTACTACGGTTTGTGGTACCGTCCATTCCATTCAGGAACGCTTCGCCTCGGATGGGATGTGTTACCATTGGAGCTGCGGTCGAACCTACGGGTGCAGTATATCGGCGCCTTCGGGGACCTGCAACGTGCAGCAACCCCGGACATCTACGATGGAACACGCTACCTTGGCCAAGTGCTCGATAGTCCCAAGGAGCTTGTCCCCGGTTATTGGGTCATCAATCTTGGCGTCGAAAAGAGCGTGCCGTTGGGGCTTGACTCACCGAGCGTGGCCATTGCAGTCGGTGTGAACAATGTGCTTGACGTCTCGCTACCGCGGTACGTCCCGAGCATGATCGGGCGGCAGTTCTTTTGTTCCATCGCAGTTGGGTGGTAGCCACCCACTCATCGCTCATCCAAAGAAGTGACGACAAATTTCTTCACTCTACTTCTGGCAATCTCAGTATTGGCGTGATGGCGTTACCACAGCATGGAGAGCCCGCGGGATTGTACTCTTGCCCCTTTATAGATTAGCACCGATTAAGTCAACTAGCGACGACTACACATACTGTACCGTTCGACGTTAAGCGAGAATGTCGAGCGAATTAACAATGAAACAAACTTCGCGGGTAGGAGAAGTGTCGTCGGATGATTTACGGGCGCTATAATTTGACTTGGCAGACATGATTCAGACTATTTTGAAATTCGAGATTCGAACGCTGAGTCGTAAAGCCAAGACTTAACGCCAAAAAGTTGCTAAATGAACTTTCATTCCAAGGGTGCGTCTGCAAGCATCTATCATGATCCGAATGCAATAGATTAATGCCTAAGAGAGAAGCACGCAATAGAGATGGGAAGATAGCTTTCGCGGTGCGAGACGTCTACTAAATCCATCGCACATTCATGAACTGAATCCGTTTTCTCTAAACTACGTCGTGCTTGTCTTCTACAAGATTTTGACCTAAGACTGATAGATGATACAAAGCACCATGGGGCGGCCGCAAGACCGCCCCTGGTTACACTTTGGATGCGACGTTACCGTATGCGCGCTGGGTTAGTTGAACGTATATCGCAAGCTCAGTTGAATGCGGTAAACGTCATTGATCGTCGCTGACTGTTGGAACGTGCGGTCAAGGAGTTTATCGCCGATGTTGCGCAAGCGGTAGAGTGGTCGGCCTTGGCTATCGACACCACGTGCGATGAGCGGTTGCGTCGTCACAGGGATTTGCCCAACACCCCAATCCTTGTTGAGAAGGTTGGTGACGTTGAGAATATCGAGTCGCACCTGCAAGCCTTGACGTTCACCGAAGAGGTTGCCCGCTAATTCCTGTGTTAGGCTGAGATCTGCTCGCCAGACCATCGGAAAGAACACCGCACCGCGTTCTGCATACTTACCGCGATTCTTGCTCAGGTACGGGTCTTGCTGGATGTACGCTTCCCACGCATCAGCTTGTTGCTGCGCCGTAAACGTTACGGTTTGTCCACCAACAGTGACCGAGTAGTCTTGGAAGTTCATTTCGCTTTTGTCGCGCGGGATGTAGAGAAGGTCGTTACTTGTACCCCCATCGCCGTTGAGGTCGCCGGCATACACATAGCTTGCATTGCCGTTAGTCTGCCCGTTGACGAATACTGAGAGGATCGTCGCTCCCAAATCGAGGTATTCGAACCGGTAGGAAGCGGCAACGAAGGCACGGTGCCCCGGCGAATTCACCGAAAATCCAAGCCCAGGATTATTCGGATCACCTGCGTGCTGGTTGTTATTCCACGAACCGAACGCAATCGAACCGGGATCAACCGTATTCTTTGTTTCACAGTAGCTATAACCCGCTTTGAAGTACCAATTGTCCGACCATGGGCGCTCGAGCGAAAACGCAAGGTTCCATGAATAGCCGACATTCTGATTCTTGAGCACGATCGCACTTGTCACCATTGAGTTGATGCGGTTGCCACTTTTCCAGCGCGGACGATTATCTGGACCCGCAAAGACCGTATCTGCCGGCTTCAGGTTGGCGTTGATGTAGTAAATCCCGTTGACATCCCGCGCGTAGAGGAACTCTGCAGTGCCGACGAACCCGAACGGCAACTGTTGGTCAATACCCAGCGAGGAACGCCACACCTGTGGGAAACGGAACGTCGGCTCCGTGAGTGCCAGTTCATAACTCCGTGCCGGTTGACCCGTCACCGTTGCAGGTTTGTAATGGTTTGGATCTGGATGGAACGGGCGAGCAGTCGTGTTGTCGAGCTGTTCAAATCCAGTGAGCACCCCGTTGTTCCCGATTTGGTTCGAGATCCAAACGTATGCAGGCCGACCTGTGAATAGTCCAGATCCACCGCGAACTATGGTCGTACGATCACCCATCACATCCCAGTTGAAGCCAAGCCGGGGAGACCAGAGAAGGTTTGCATCCGGCATTTTGTCTGTGCGGTAGCGGACGGCATTCCCGTTTTCGTCGCGGAAAGTGAGCGTATCCACTTGGGGATTGTGATATGCGGTATTCTCGAAGATCGGTACGTCCACGCGTAGTCCTGCTGTCAGGCGAAGACTCGGGAGGATATTCCACTCATCCTGTGCATAGACGCCACTGTACCAAACCTTGAGCGGCTGAATAGGCTTGGTCAAACCTGGAATGTTCGTCCACCGAACTTGGAACCGACGGAGCGTCACCGGTGAGGTCGTCCGATTCGGGTTCGCAAGGTAATCGAGCGCGTCCGTGTAGAAGTCCTGGAGTGAGTTGTACACGTACACACTCTGAGAGCCTGGGAAGAAGACGTTCTCGGACTGATAGCGCTCGACACTAAGGCCAAAAGTCAACGTATGCTCTCCCGCGTAATAGGTGAAGTTGTTCTGCAACTGGAGAGACCAATACCGCAACTCGTTGTTCGGAGTAAAGGGCTCCGTCCCAAAGGAAGTGTATGTGGTTCCGTTCTCTAAGATGTCAACAAACGGGAAGAGCGTCGTTGGTTGCTCGCGACTTTCGTCGTGGTACGAATAACCAACGATCAACTGGTTGGACATTCGCTCACCGAGGATCGAGTTCCACTCTCCGACCAGTGAGCGAATGTTTTCCATGATTGCGTAGTTCGAATTCTTGAAATTGAGCGCATCGAGATTTGAGCGACGGTTGCCGAATCCAAGCGAGGAAGAGTTCGATAGGAGCACATCTGTCCGCGAATCCAAGTGCACGTAGCGAAGGGTGAGCTTGTTGCTCTCGTCGAGGTTGTAATCACTTCGGAGGAGGAATCGGAACGCAGGCGTCTTGAAATCGTAGCCTTCATACGGACCGGTCTCATAGCCGAAGCGATCGCGCAAGAACGCGCTCAGTGAATCCAGCGATGATTGCCGAACACGCGTGATCGTCCCCCCGACTGGCTCACCGCGGTTTGCTCGGAATGTTGTGCCAGGTTGCGTCAGTGATTCTGTCTCAAGATTCGCAAAGAAAAACCACCGATCTCGCAGAATGGGACCTCCTAAGCGTGCACCGAGCATCGAATACCGAAACGTGCCCGGGTCTATGGTTGCATCTTGCGCTTTCGTGCCGACAAAATCTTGGTTACGGAAAAAGGTGTAGAGCGACCCAACCCATTGGTTCGTTCCGCTCCGCGTCACCGTATTGACGCCAGCGCCGACGAAATTCCCTTGCCGTACATCGAAGGGTGCAATGTTGATTTGAATTTGATCAATTGCATCGAGTGAGATCGGTGCGACGCCTGTCCGATCACCGGGCTGACCCGCAAGACCGAACGAATTGTTGAAGTAGGCACCATCGACGGTAATGTTGTTGAGTCGGTTATCTTGACCAGCGAAGCTCATGTTCTGCCCCATCTGCGGGGTAAGACGTGCGATGTCCTCGATCCGCCGTGTAATTGTCGGGAGCGCCATCGTTGTCTGTTGGTCAACTGCTGTCCCTGCGCCCGTCCGCGATGCGTTCAACAACCGACTTTGCTCTGCAACGACAACAACCTCTCTACCTTCGACATCTTTTGGCGAGAGGACGAAGTCTTGACGGAGGCTTTGCGAGAGCTGTAGGTAAATTCCGCCGCGTTCCTGCGATTGGTAGCCAACTATCGAGGCTCGGAGTGTGTAGGGTCCTCCAACGCGCATCCCAGGTATCGTGTATTCACCGTTCGATCGGGTCGTCGCGCCATAGACAGTTCCAGAGGGGTCGTGCCGGGCGACGACGGTGACGCCAGCCAGCGGCTCACCACTCGAGGAGGTGATTTTCCCATAGATCGTCGCTGTCGTAACTCCTTGACTGTACGCAACAGCAGCGATGAGGAAAAACGTTGCAATCCATCGCATAGGACATTGTGATATGGTGAAACATGCTCTTCCCACTCACCATCGGATGCCGACGTGAAGTGGTGTCGTTGAGGAAGGAATCGAATGCAGGAGGGATGTAACCATCGAACATCGGAGAGCGTTTAGTGCCTCGCGACATGGTTGATGTTGATCTTGAGGCAAAACTATCGAGCCTGCATTGCATCGTTGCAACTTGTACGCTATCAGAATGTTACCGATTGTATTCTACCACCGCAGCAATACGAGCGCGGATGTCTTCCATCCACGTGCGGAATTCGTGCCGTGATTGGTGTGATGGCATCTCGACCGGTTCGAGGAACACAACGTGAACCGTCCCCCCACAGAAGCGAAGCCGGCCTGCAGGAAGAATCTGCGCGGTCCCCACAATTGCGACAGGGACAATCGTGCGCTTTGACTCCGATGCGAGAACGAACGCACCACGCCGGAAGTGACCGAGCGCGCCGCTCGGACTGCGCGTTCCTTCTGGGAAGACCAAGAGCGCCGCCGGATCATTACGTAGTGACTCTACTGCTTGCTGGACAGCTCTCCCTGCTGCTTGCTGCTGCTCCCGTTGAACAGAAATGAAGGTCGAAGCTTTCAGTGCCCAGCCTAAAAATGGGACACGCTCAAGCTGTCGCTTGTAGAAAATTCGCAGTGGAATTGGCGATGCCACGAGCATCACCGGGATATCAAACAGCGACACGTGGTTTGCAATGAACACGTAGCGCTCTCTCTCTTTCAAGTGCTCGGTACCTGTTACCTGGACGTGAATACCAGCAGCCCAGAGGACTGCCCGAGCCCACCGTGGGAAAATTGCATACGTTACCCTCGGTGGACTTCCGAACGTACGCCGCAGAATGAAATAGCTACCATACCACATGGTGACGACGACGATCGCTGCAGCTCTGATGGCGTACTCCCACCATCGGTAGCATTTCATGGCACTCGGAGAACCTGCATGACGAACACAAAGAGACTGTCCAGCGTGCGTTCCTCTGCCACACGATCGAGCGATAACACCACCGGAGACAGTGCCACTTCGACCACTGATCCAGTTGGTGTCGGAACAACTGCAACTCGTGTGCGTCGGAGCACGGTTGAATCGTGCACAATTTCGACAAATTCATACGTACCCATCCGCAGACTGTCACGCGCCATAACGCGGAAATCCGATAGTAATCGGATTGTGCTGCCCGTCCGCTGCAAGCGCCGTTCAAAGCACGCACGTGCAAGGTTTCGCACATCCTTCCGTTCGAGCGCCGTCGCGATCGCTTTCGTTCGTTGCAACCGTTGCACAACAACTGCTGCCGTCTTGGTTGAATCGAGCAAGACCCCGAGCGTCCCTTCGGCAAGACCGTCTGGCGGGGGAAGCAGCGTCCAGCCTGGTGGAATTGGGAGTGCAAAATCCCCTTGAGGTGCACGCACGTACTCATCCTGCTCGACGGTGATCGCTTCCAGCTGAGCGTCAACATGTTCCACCGATGATGGAGGAGGTGGCATGCACGAATACGCAACAATGAGCAACACACAGAAAAGACGCCAGTGCATCACGTCTGGTCGGTGAAATTCTGCCACATCATGGACTCAACTGGCAGTGGCGATCGTCGGCGGTACTTTGCCGTACTCTTTCGTTCGTAGGATGTCCCGATTTGGCCGCGCACCTCGAAGTAAATGAGCTGACCAATCGGCATGCCTGCATAGACACGCACTGGCTGTTTGACCGATATCTCAAGCGTCCAGTGATTGCAGAACCCGACATCACCTTTGCCAGCCGTTGCGTGAATGTCAATGCCAAGTCGTCCAACGGAAGATTTCCCCTCCAAGAATGGCACGTGGAGATGCGTTTCAGTGTATTCTTCAGTTACTCCCAAGTAGAAACGATGCGGTTCGAGGACGTATCCTTCATCGGGAATCTCGATATAGACGATAGGATTATGGCGCCGTGCATCGAGAATGGAGTCCTGATAGACAGCCATCGTTCGACCTAAGTGGACATCATAGCTATTGGTGCCAAGGCATTCACGGCGAAACGGCTCTATAACAATCGTGCCTTGCTCGATATGGCGCAGAATTTCGGTATCGGAAAGTATCATCGGCTCTCATCGTGGTGATTGTGTGTGTTCGTGATTAGGAAGAGCTAAACGTTCTGCATCCCAAGCGTAAACAAATTTACTCCGCACGTGCGAGCGATTCTTTCTTCAGAGACCTTTTATCCGCTCGAGGACAGCTTCGAGCATCGCTTTTGCGTCACCGAAGAGCATCGAAGTGTTCGGAAGGTAGAAGAGCACATTGTCAACGCCCGCATACCCTGGATTCATGCTCCGTTTGATGACGATGACGTGCCGCGCTCGATCAGCGTCAATGATTGGCATGCCCCAGAGTGGACTAGATGGATCCGTCCGTGCTGCGGGGTTGACAACGTCGTTTGCGCCGACAACAAGGACGACGTCCACCTGCGGTAGGTCAGGGTTGATCGCATCCATCTCGACCAATTGCTCATACGGCACATTTGTCTCCGCCAGTAGAACGTTCATGTGTCCTGGCATCCGTCCTGCAACGGGATGGATGGCGTAGCGAACGCGTACCCCGTGCTGTTCTAATTCACGTGCAAGTTTGACAAGAGCGTGTTGACCCTGCGCCACCGCTAAGCCGTAGCCTGGGACAATGACGACATCGCGCGCATAGCGAAGCAAGACCGCTGCATCATCCGGCGTGATGCTCCGCATCGTGCGACCAGCGGTGGAACTCCCAGATGAGCTGGATTCACCGAAATGGGAGAAGAACACATTGAGCACTGATCGGTTCATGGCGCGCGCCATCAAGATGGTCAGCAACATCCCTGCTGCTCCGACGACTATCCCGCCTGTAAGCATCACATAGTTGCGGTAATACAATCCGCCGAACGCTGCGGCAACACCAGTACACGAGTTGAGGAAGGAAATGACCACAGGCATATCAGCTCCACCGATTGGGATGACAAATGCAATCCCATAAAGCAGTGAAAGAGCAATAACCCACAAGAGCATCCAGTGGTCAGGCACTCCACGCGCAACGAGAATCACGCCGAACACAATTGCTGTGGCGATGATGGCAGCGTTTACTACGTTCTGTCCGCGAAAACGCACGGACCGGTTAAGCAACCCCTGAAGTTTCGCGAATGCAACCAGTGAACCGCTCAGTGATATGCTCCCTATAAGTGCGCTGGCTACGATCATACTCGCAGCGTGTGGTTCGATGCTCGACATGTGCCCAGATGCATGGAGTATTTCCATGAGCGCAATTGCTGCAGCACAGCCTCCTCCCATCCCATTGAACAGAGACACCATTTGTGGCATCGCGGTCATCGGCACGCGACGGGCACTTATCCATCCGATCACGGTTCCCACTGCCATTCCAGCAAGGATCCATCCAGTGTTCCCAATCGGACTGCCCTCACTTGTGTGCAGCATCATCGTTGCTGCAAGAGCGATGATCATCCCGAGTGCTGCAAGGATGTTGCCTCGCCGCGCAGATTGCGGATGCGATAGCTGCTTGAGCCCAACAATGAACATCACCGACGAGACGACGTAGATCACCACAAGGAGGTGTTCAGGCTGCATAGTGGTGCGCTCCTGGTGAAAAGAAAAACGCTGGCGCCGAAATTACGGCGCCAGCGAATCGCTCGTTGCGGAGAGGGCGGGATTCGAACCCGCGGTAGCGGTTTGTACCACTACGACGGTTTAGCAAACCGTTGGTTTCAGCCACTCACCCACCTCTCCTGCATCGAAGGTGCTCGGGATTGGCGTACAAAAATATAATTTCCTTGTCTCTCATTCCAACAGATTCGGAAGCGTTCGGTGAATGATCAGGGACGCAATCAGAACAGTGCTTCGCCACTTGTTGCCAACGGATGGCGATCCTTAGTGGTTTCCACTTTGAACCAATCGAATGTGGAGTGCTGTTCGCTGCTGGCCATAGCGAGGAGAGTGGTCATCGTCATGCTTGGCACTAAACCGTATATGCTGTGAATAAGCGATTGATCGCGGTACGTGGTCGGCTGGGTCGAGCATTACGACACCGTTTGCAAGGATCAAGGCGACTGTCTGGAGTGCAAACCGCTCCGTCCGTAGTATATGAACGCCACGCGATGTCTCAGCATAGGTGATGCGAAGTGGCGTACCATCGGCAGTACACGAATCCACTGTAGCGATGAACATCCTCTCAATCGTCGGTGGCGGAAATGCATACTCCACCGTGGTATCCTGTTGCTCAGAAATCCACTGCAATCTGCCACACTTTGTACAGAATGAATCGAGTGGCAACAACAGAACGGGTCCGAATGCCCCGCCGGGAAGAATGCTCAGCTGGCGCGTTGGTAAGGGCTCAACAGAAAGCCGCTGCCCACGTCGCGTCATCACGATGTGCACAGCGTGACCTATCGCAGGAAGGCCGGTTCGCATACTGCTATCACCGTCACTGGTGACTTCACGAGCTTCGAAGAGTTCTAAGCGCTGGGATAGGTGAAGTGTATCGCCCCTGCTACTATCGCACACAACGAGCCATCGCTCATTCCGATGGCGGAAGAGCGTTGGCTGCCCATCAAACGTCACCGTGTCGTACGCCTCCACCTCATAACGCAAGTGCATTCCTGGCTGCACCCCCCACTGGAAGCACTCCTGCGCAATGCTCCATCCGCACGCAACGAACAGCAGTTCGATGACAACTACAACGCGCATTACAGGCGTCGCACCATTCGACCTCGGACATCAATACTCATCGGCACGACGGTATTGCCTTGGTCGTAGAGTGTCATGCGTTGATCAATTTGTGCAGTCGTTTCGATGACCAATGGCAACCCCGTTTCCTGCTCTATCACGTACCGTGCCGAGAGCACTCCATCGCCGTTGATGCCCATCGTCATACCCATCTGTTCGGATGTACCACTGAGCAAGTAGCGAATTGACTCAACTTGCACAACATAGCATCGCCGACCGAGAGTATCGAGCATCCCCACGTACGTATGTCGCAGTTCGGTTGTCGTGATGATGCGTTGATTTGCCATACCCAGCTCAAGGGTATCACTTGAGGCATGTGTCCACTGCATGCCCGCTCGAAGCACAGTATCAGGGAAAGGTACCAGAAACTGAATGCGAACACCACCGCCGGTGAGTTGCTCGAGCGCCTGACGTCGAACCGATGGTACCGCTGGAGTGCCGCTATCAGTCGTGACGATGGATTGTCTGAGGACTTTCCCATTGCGGGAGTATTCCATGTGTGTTTCGAGTTGCTCTAACTCTGGGAGAATCATCGTTGAATCGCTTGCGCCGATCTGTTCAAGGCCCCGGAGCTCAAGACGAACATTCCGCTGACGCATCACTAAGTGAACGCTCGAGTCTCCAATGTTGGTTGGGATAATGTCTTGTCGCATCGTTACCTTCGATTCTATTGGCTGCTCCATGTCCATGATATGGAGCGTCTGCATGATCTGGACGGTGTTATCGTACGAATACAGCTTCCCTTGCTTCGGTTGAAGTTTGTAAAACGGCGCTTGCTGGTTTCGGGTTGGAGGAGTTCGAGCGCCCTTCGATGGAGCTTGCGCAAGAAGTTGTGCGCATACAATGATCACACCGACGCTGGCAATGGTGAGTGCACGCATGTGTATCGCTCCTGTTTGTATGAGTTCTGCGAGAGGCAATTTACGCTGCGCTTTCCACTACAGCCCGACTTCGTTTCTGCTGTCGTTGGCGTTCGTTCGTGTTCAATAGTCTCTTCCGAATGCGGAGGGAAAGCGGCGTCACCTCGAGTAGCTCATCATCGTTGAGAAACTCTAAGTATTGCTCAAGTGTCATTTCGCGCGGTGGAGCAAGACGAACCAAACCATCGGATCCGCTCGAACGCATATTCGTCAGGTGTTTCGCTTTGCATGGATTAACGACAAGGTCCCCCTCCCGTGCATGTTCACCGATGACCATCCCTTCATAAACGCGTTCACCTGGTGAGATAAAGAGTACGCCTCGCTCTTGGATACTCTCAAGCGCGTACGCGGTTGCGATGCCATCTTCAAGTGCAACTAAACTCCCTCGAGTGCGACGAGCGATGTCACCGCGGTAGTAATCGTATCCAGCGAGTGTGTGATGCAGAATACCTTCACCGCGTGTGAGCGTCATGAACTCGGTCCTGAAGCCGAGCAGACCACGTGAGGGAACACGGAACTCTAAGCGGACTGCATCTCCGAATGGGAGCATCGCAAGCAGTTCACCACGCCGTCTGCCGAGTGCTTCGATAACGCTGCCACTCAACGGTGCTGGCAGATCCACGACGACATGCTCGATTGGCTCGAGCAATGCCCCTTGTTCATCACGCTGATAGAGGATTTCTGGTTGAGAAACAGCAAGCTCGAAGCCTTCGCGACGCATCGTTTCGATGAGCACTGCCATCTGAAGCTCACCCCGACCGAGTACGCGAAAAACATCGGGTTGGTCTGTTTCCTCGATGCGAAGTGAAACGTTCGTCCGAAGCTCACGCCAGAGCCTATCGCGGAGTTTCGGCGTCGTGACAAATTTTCCTTCCTTACCTGCAAGGGGTGAGGTATTGACCATGAACTGCATCGCTACGGTCGGCTCTTCGATGACCACTGGCGGGAGCGGTTCAGGTCGTTCTGCTGCTGCGATCGTATCGCCAATGCGTACGTTTTCAATACCTGCCAGACAGATGATATCGCCAGACTCAGCTTGGTCGATCTCGATGCGTTCAAGTCCGCGGAATGCCATGAGCTTGGTGATACGGAGCGACGTTGTGCTCCCTCCTGATGAGAGCAGTACGACTGGATCACCGACGCGGACACGCCCGCGATGGATGCGTCCAATTGCCAAGCGCCCAACGTAGTCGTTCCAATCGAGTGCAGATACGATCATCTGGAATGGTTCATCTGGCAGATATAGGGGCGGTGGGATGTATTCGAGGATCGCTTCAAAGAGCGGGATCAACGTTGTGCCGAGTTCATCGAGCCGCCACGAGGCAATACCATCGCGCCCGACGGCGTAGAGCACAGGCATGTCGAGTGCTTCTAACCCTGCACCGAGCGCAAGGAACAGCTCATACACTTCATCGAGCACTTCGTGCGGACGAGCATCACTCCGATCAACCTTGTTGATGATCACAATAGCTGGTAACTGACGCTCGATCGCTTTTCGGACGACAAACTTCGTCTGCGGCAACGGTCCTTCTGCTGCATCCACAAGCACGAGGACGCCATCGACCATTGAGAGCGCCCGCTCGACTTCGCCGCCAAAATCGGCGTGACCTGGCGTGTCCACGATGTTGATCGTCACACCATTCCATTCAACTGCGGTATTTTTCGCCATGATGGTGATGCCCTTTTCACGCTCGAGTGCATTCGAATCGAGCATACGTTCGGCAAGTATCTGTCCATCGCGAAACAGTCCTGCTTGGCGCAGTATTTGGTCCACGAGTGTCGTTTTGCCGTGGTCCACATGGGCGATGATCGCAACGTTGCGGATATTGGTTCGAACCTGCATGCTGCCAGTGGTATTCGTGAACAAGGGCGCTATGACGAACATTTCACCTCGCAAGTGCGTAGCTCGATGAACGACCATTCCCCATTGAAGATGCCAGTCCAATACTGCAAAGGCGTCGGACCACGTCGTGCCGACGCACTGGCAACGGTCGGTGTGCGGACGATCGAGGACCTCCTCCACTACGTCCCACGTGCCTACATCGAGCGGACTGCACACAGCAGACTCCGATCAATCGCCCTGCAGCTTGCGATGCCGGAGCTGTTTTCCAGCACGCGCGAAACCGTCAGCGTGCTTCGTGCGGAAGTGAGCATTATTGTTACGGTCGAGCGTATCGTAGAAAAGCAACTGCGTTCGCGGCGCACGCTCTTAGAAGCGATTGTTCGCGACGATGCGGGCGCTATGGGTGTACTCCTGTTTTGGAATGGTCACGAATACTACCGGCGTGTGCTGAGTGTTGGCAACCGGTACATTGTTACTGGCGTTCCTGAACTCGATCGTTTTCGGAGAGTATCTTTCACCCATCCACACCTAGAACCAGTCGAGGCCGAAGACGATGCTGTGCTTGCCACGGGGATACTGCCGATCTACCGTCTAACCGAGCAGATGCGTTCGTGTGGCATTACCCACAGCATGCTCCGCCAGATTGTCCGCTCATCGCTCGAACGTGTCAAGCCTCTGATCACAGATCCCCTGCCACCGGTGCTGTGTGAGCACCATGGGCTCATGAACCATGCCGAGGCGCTCGAAAATCTGCACTTTCCGCGGAGTCATGACGCCCTTGAGCGTGCGCAGGTGCGGATGAAGTACGAGGAGATTTTTCTCTTTGAACTTCTGCTCGCACTTGAGCGTCAACGGAAACGGAGCGGCATTGCACCGTCGATCCCACCAACGAGTCCACGATGGGACTACCTCCTGGGTCAACTTCCCTTTACCCTGACTGATGCGCAGCGCAGCGCCATTGCAGCGATTTGTTCCGATATGGCAAGTGGTCGCCCCATGCACCGTCTTCTGCAAGGCGATGTTGGCTCAGGGAAAACGCTCGTTGCGTTGGCTGCGATGCTCTCGGTGGTTGATGCTGGCTATCAAGCGCTCCTTGCAGTGCCAACTGAAGTGCTCGCCGAACAGCACTGGCGGACGATCCGGCGACTGGTGAGTGGATTAGACCTAACTGTTGTCAAACTTGTCGGTAGCCTGGCCACTGGAGAACGATGTGCTCTCTCGGATGCTATCGCATCGGGCAAGGCCAACATCGTCGTCGGCACACATGCACTCTTTGCCGAATCAGCTGCACAGGATGAGCAACGCTACCACCGGGTTGGCTTAGTTGTCATTGACGAACAGCACCGCTTCGGAGTCGTCCAACGTGCACGGTTGGAACAGCTTGCATCCGCTTCGCACCCTGAACCATGCCAGCCACATGTCCTCGTCATGAGTGCTACTCCAATTCCCCGTACGCTGACGATGACGCTCTACGGCGACTTGGATGTCACCACGCTGGACCAACTCCCGCCGGGCCGTCAGCCCGTCCGCACACGTGTGCTCGGACAGGATCAACTTCCGACCGTTTATGACATCATTCGCCGAGAGGTTGGTTCAAGACGGCAGGCGTTCATTGTCTATCCGCTCGTTGATGAATCCGAACACGTGCAGCTCAAAGCTGCACGCGCAGAGTACGAGCGGCTCTCCCATGAAGTCTTTCCGAATGCTCGTGTCGCGCTCATCCACGGACAGATGAGTTGGAACGAAAAAGAACACGTGATGGAGCAATTCGCAGCAGGGGACTTCGATATTCTCGTGGCTACAACCGTCATCGAAGTAGGAATTGACGTCCCCAACGCCACGGTGATGCTCATCGAGCATGCAGAGAGATTTGGATTAGCGCAGCTCCACCAGCTTCGTGGACGTGTCGGACGAGGGAGTGCCCCAGCAACGTGCATACTCATCACCGACCCAGCGATCGCTCGGATGGTAAAAAGCCCACCACGTGACGGTGAGCCGCCAGCAGTTACACGCCTTCGCACAATGGAACAGACGGCTGACGGATTTCTCATCGCTGAGGCAGATCTGCGCCTCCGTGGACCAGGCGACGTACTCGGCACACGCCAAGCAGGGATGCCAGAGTTTCGCTTTGTAGATTTGGTCACCGACGCGGACATCATTACTCGAGCACGGCAGGATGCTATGGCAGTGCTTGAGCGCGACCCACATCTTCGACGCGCCGAGCATGCAGCAATCCGTGAAATTCTCCAAGCACAACTCGAAGTGATTTCTCACCTTTCGACCGTGTAGAATTTATGCTTCACCTTGAAACTATCGCCGCCGGTCCTGTTGTAACCAATGCGTACTTCGTTGCTGATCTTTCTTCGCGTCGGGCAGTGCTCATTGATGCACCGATGGATTCCGCGCTCTGGTATCAGCATCGCCTCCAGGAGCACGGATGCGCCGCGCAGGCACTGTGGCTGACGCACTCGCACTGGGATCATACAGCCGATGCAGCAGTGCTCAAAGCGACACTTGGGATTCCCGTGCTCGTCCACCCGCTCGATGCGTACCGACTCCGCGATCCGAATGCGCATACAGTGTTTCCTCTCCCGATGCACTTAGAATCTGTTGAAATTGGAGGCTACCTCCACCACGGAGACCTGCTCACGCTGGGCATGTTTCAATTCGAGGTGAGACATGTTCCCGGGCATACTGAAGGGAGCGTCGTCTTCATCGAGCACCGCGCACGGATAGTGTTCTGTGGTGATACGCTCTTTGCGGGGAGTATTGGCCGAACTGATCTACCCGGGGGAGACTATGACCAACTTATTGCTTCGATTCGGCGAGAGCTCCTTTCGTTGCCCGATGACTTTGTCTGCTACCCTGGTCACATGGAAGCAACAACCATCGGACAGGAGCGCCGTTCTAATCCCTACCTTCAGGATCAACTTCCATCACACTCATCGTGGAATGACTGAGGATGACAATTCGTTCATTGTGTTGTCATTGCCTGCTCAGGATTTCTCTGCTATGTTTGCATATAAGCATGGTGCTCGTCGCGAGCGGATGCTATTCGTTTACTGGGGGCAGCGTTCCCCCACACTTAAAAACGATTGCCATTGCAACAGTCGCCGATCGGAGCAGCTTCGGGCAACCAATTTGGCGTGAAGTGATGACACAGCTCTTGGTCGAGCGATTCCGCAACGACAATACGCTCCAGCTTGTCGATCGCGATGGTGATGCAGAGCTTCGAGCAGCGATTACCACCATATCAGAAGAACCGGTAACGCTCCAAGCTGGTGAAGTAGAGCGTGAGCGGAAACTTCGAGTAAGTCTCGATGTTGAGTACTACGATGCCGTCAAAGGACGCTCGATTTTCCGCCGCACGTTTACAAGCGAGCAGTTTTTCCCGACTGCACAAGCTGCGACCGCCCGCGACCAAGCAATTCGCACCGCGCTCGAACAGATTGCCGCCGACATCCTTCTGGCGGTTGTCAGCGATTGGTGAACAGTGAATCCACACACACTATGATTTTTCTCGAAGACATTGCCGATCTTGTCGTCGTAGTATACGTTGGTGCGCTCGTCGTCCTCTTTGCCTTTGGTTTGCACAGCTTGGCCATGCTCTACTACTATCGGCGGACTGCTGCGAGTGAGCCCAATCCACCCGCTGAGACGCTCGACCCACTGCCAGTTGTGACAGTTCAGCTTCCGATCTACAACGAAGTGTACGTCGTCGAGCGCTTACTCGATGCGGTCACCCAGTTAGATTACCCTCTGGAGAAGCTCGAAATTCAAGTGCTCGATGATTCAACGGATGAGACGCAAGAGGTGGCGCAGCGGCGCGTGGAATACTACCGTCGGCAAGGATGTGACATTCGCTACATCCACCGATCGGAACGCTCTGGTTATAAAGCTGGAGCGTTGCGCCATGGCTTAGCATTGGCACGGGGTGAATTCATCGCCATTTTCGACGCAGACTTCATCCCAAAGCCTGACTTTCTCAAACGAACACTTCCCTTTTTTGCCGATCCACGCGTCGGTATGGTGCAAACACGGTGGGAGCACTTGAACGAGAACTACTCTCTGCTTACCCAAGCTCAAGCACTCGCACTTGATGGGCACTTTGTCATCGAGCAGCAAGTGCGCTTCAAGGCGGGCTTTTTCATTAACTTCAATGGTACGGCGGGCATCTGGCGTCGCACGTGCATTGAGGATGCCGGTAATTGGCACAGCGATACACTCGCCGAAGATCTCGACTTGAGCTACCGCGCACAACTGCGTGGCTGGCGTTTCGTGTTCTTGACTCGTGTAACGTCGCCTGCAGAGCTCCCTGCAGATATCAATGCGCTCAAATCGCAGCAGTTTCGCTGGACCAAAGGTGCCGTGGAAGTTGCGAAAAAGCTCTTGCCATCGGTCTGGAAAGCTCGTCTCCCACTGCGTATTAAACTCGAAGCGACTGTACACTTGACGAGCAACATCGTCTTTCCATTCATCCTCCTTGTTGCGCTTCTCAATCTTCCGATGGTGCTCATCAAAAATCTCACTGGAGGTTATGACGAACTCTTCACACTAATGTCAATCTTCGTCATCGCATCAGTGAGCACGTTCCTTTTTTACCTCCACTCCCAACGCACCATCCATGAGGATTGGCAGCGGCGAGTCCTTTTGTTCCCTCTCTTCATGGCCGGGAGCATGGGACTTGCCATCAACAACACCAAAGCAGTCATTGAAGCGCTGATCGGCAAGCGTTCAGAATTTATACGCACACCGAAATACCGCATCCTTTCGGCCACAGACGATTGGCGCACGCGGAAGTATGCTCGAACACGAATCCGCGGCTCGGTCATGTTGGAGCTCCTGTTGGGAGTGTACTTTTTAGTGAGCATTGCAATCTCGCTCTCCTACGGAGAGCTGGCAGCGATCCCCTTTCAGCTCATGTTCTTCATTGGGTTTGGAGGCATTGGCTGGTTGTCGCTGGTGCACTGGCTCGATGCCAGACGCATCAAGTCACCAGGCGCTCTAACTCCTCGTGCAGCCTTGGCAGCAGTGGGGCAGACGTCAAAGTAATTGCCCACGCAAGTACGTCTCGACTTGTTCTCTCGACAACCATCACCTCCAGATCAGGCAGATTAGCAACGAGCGCAGCAAGTTCTCGGCATCGCTCGGGGTCCCTCCACCGCGCCCATGCACGCACATACTGACACTTGTGCCACTGAGCAGTCTCCCCGAATCCTGTCAGCGTGCGAAACCGGCTGACAACATACATTCTCCCTGCAGACTCAAGGAGCGTTACAGGTTTGGTCGTCGAGCGCAATTCGAGAACATCCTCGGTGGCTATCGTGGGTAAGAATGTTGCCCGTTCTAATACGTCACTCATGACAACGAACGCATGCGTGCCATCGCTTTGAGAATCTATCCGAGTCCCTTGGTTGCGATCGGCATCGAGTGACCGGATGCGGAGCCTACAGTGAGCGGTGCGGAGCGGTGCAATCATCGTCGGGAAGAGAAGCTTCAGCCCTGCACGCGCAAGTCGCTCAGCATCATCATAATGCAGATGTGGGAGGAGCTGAGCAGATGGCACCTCGAGAGGATCCGCTGAAAAAATGCCCGCCATAGGCGTATAGAGCACCAGCTCACGCGCACGACAGACGGAGGCAAGCAATGCTGCTGTCAGCGTAGAGCTTTCTTTCCCCATCGTCGTGGTTTCTCCATCGCAGGTTGCACCAACGAAGCCTTCAGTGAGTACGTACTCTACCGATTCGAACAGTGGAATCAATCGGTGGCGCACGCGTTCGGCAATGGCGCTTTCGATAGGGTTCGCGTTACCGAATGTATCATCAGTGACGATAAGTTCTGCAGCAGGTAGTACAGCAACCGAAAGACCCCACTGTTGGAGCACGTGATGGACGAGGTGGAGCGCTAAACGTTCACCTATGCTCACAATACGATCGAGCGTCCTCAGTGTCAGCTCACCGGTAAGTGACACTCCTCGCAAGAGACGCTCTGCGAGCTCGCTGAGACTACATATGAGCTCTCGGAGCGTACCTTTCGCAGATGCATCGTGGAGCAAAATATCTGCAAGGGTATGATGGTGCTCTACAACACGACTGAGTGTATCGATCGCCGATTGGAGCTGGCGTTGTTCTGCCAGCCGAGCCGCAGACTCAAGGTGACGTGTGACCAAGGGCAGAGCAGAAATAACCACCACCGTCGGCGGTGAATGCTCGGTTCGGAGCTGCTTGACCAAACGCTCGAAATCTTCCTGTCTGCGGAGAGTTGAGCCACCGATCTTGACAACGTTCATTGCACGGTCTTCGATGGTGAGCAGTGTGCAAACTCTCGATCAAACGGGAACCAACGATTCCGTTGGGCAACGAACATGTACACGCACACACCGAGTAGAAGGACACCTACCCCGGTTGCGATTGCAATGGGCGGACGTTCGACAAAGAGCCACACCCACAGCGCTATTGCCACGATTGCAGGCAATGGATAAAGAACCATGCGATAAGGAAATCGTGCGTGAGGATGACGCGTGTGGTAGAGCAAGAGCCCCACAGCTTGCCCGACAAATTGCACAAGGATTCGGAGCGTCAAAATACTCGCCACGACTAATCGCAAGCCATCGAACACAAGAACGAGTACAATTGAGATAGCACCTATTGCCAACAGTGATACATACGGAAACCGCTTCGTTTCGTGGAGTCGAACAAAGATGCGGAAAAAATTACCGTCGCTTGCAGCGGCATAGGGAATTCGTGAATACCCCAATACGACCGAGTAGAGCGAGCTGAGCGCGACGATGAGCACAAGCACCGTCGCAACAGCGGCAGCGTTCCCTCCCCAGACTCGTTCAATCACAATGCTGACGATGAACTGGTCTGGACGTGCTTCTGCCCAGTCAACAAGACTCTGGACAGAAATCTGCATCGCGACGTACAGCGTCGTTACAATCGCGATCGAACCGAACATGCTCTTAGGGATGGTTTTCTCAGGCTCGACGACTTCAGCTCCCAAGTGGCATACGTTATAGTAGCCAAGGATCGCATAGACGCAACTTTGCATCGCTTCACTCAAGCCACCAAGGTGGTGCATTGCAGCGGGAATTTCTGCAAGAAATGACCACTTCCCATGCACGATACCCGCAGCTATCACCCAGAGGAGTGTGCCAATGACGATCGTGCCGAGAACAAGAGACGTTCTGCCGATTACATCAATTCTCCGCGAGAGTGCGACGACAATCAGCACTATAATGCCGGTAGAAACTGCTTTTCGCTCCCAGGGAACAGTAATCGGTACTAAGTACTGGACGTAGTTCGTGAATCCAATTGCACCGGAGGCAACAACGAACGATGCTTGGAACACTGTCTGCCAGATAAACAAGAACGCCATCACGCGACCCCATTTCCTCGGTCCATAGAGGATGCGGAGAAATGCATAACTTCCACCTGCTTCAGGGAACGCTGCACCGAGCTCTGCCCACACCATAGCATCAGCATACGCAAGTAGCGCGCCTACAAGCCATGCAAGAACAGCGTGTGGTCCCCCCATCGCCGCCATAACCGATGACATGACGATAAAGGGACCAATGCCAACCATGTCTATGACATTAAGCGCCGTCGCATGCGCAAGTGTCAGCCGTCGCTCAAGTCCCATCAGCTCTGGTTCCACACTGATGGAAACAGCCACCATGCGACGATGCTTATGATGGTCGTGTAGAGCAACATAAGCCCGAGTTCTGGCGCAATCGTCCCAAGACTACCACCTGCAAGCGCCGTTGCTGTGGACTCTATCGCAAGAAAGAAAATTGGCAGCACAACAGGAAATGCAAGAGTTACAAATACCCAGCTACGCAGTTGGGTGGTCGCTACAATAGCAGCAAGCAATGACGTAACCCCACCGATTGCAGCACAACCAGCCACTACTGCAACTGCATCTGCAACTCCCCATTGAACCAGACCAACCATCCCCATGAGCAACCATTGAACAATTCCAACAGCGATAACCCAGCAGACCGAGCTTACCAGCTTGCCCCAATAGACTGCATCGCTTGGTGCAGTATGCATCAAGTAGAGGAGCGTACCTCGATCCTGTTCCATTGAGTACGTTCTTGCCACTGTCATCATTGCAGCAAAGTAAAGCACAACCCACACCAGCCCAGCTCGTACATCAGAATCCAGTGCGACTGGGGGTAGCGCAAAGAGAACTAACAGTACTGCCCCGACAATGAAGTACACTTCGGCAGCAATCCAGTGCCTTGTGCGGTGGAGGCTGAGCACTTCTTTGCGGAGGATTGCCCACAGGGCACCATGCCTTACGTTCATAACGCCAAATTAGTATCTCTGGGCACCACGGTAGGGAATGACTTGCGATCGCATTGTCGAAAGTCAGTCCCCCTATTTTTGTGCAACCGACTACCCATTGATGGGGCGCCAAGGTCCCAGGGCACGGAACTCCGCGTCTTCATCTCCAGCACCTTCCTCGACCTCCACGAAGAACGCGAGATCTTGGTCAATAAAGTCTTCCCTGACTTCCGCAGACTCTGCCGTTAGCGCTGAGTCACCTTCACCGAAGTGGACCTGCGCTGGGAACTCACCGACGAAGACATCGCTCTGGGGCAAGTCATTCGAACCTGCCTGGAGGAAATTGACCGCTACCGACCTTACTTCATCGGCATCACTGGCGATCGCTTTGGCTACTTACCACAACTCCACGAAATCTACGGCGACCCACTCCTGCTCGAACGCTACCCGTGGATTGAACCGGTCTTGGCCGAGGGGGCAAGTATCCTAGACCTCGAATTCCGCCATGCCGCTCTCAACAATCCAGACGCTGCCCGTGACTCGGTTGCCTTCTTCTTCCGTCGCGCCGAGGACCCAGACGCCACCTCCCCAGAGCTCGAACGCCTCCGCTCGCTCCAACACCGCCTCCGCTAAGCTGGCTTCCATCCCATTGAGTTCCGCGAACCCGGTACCATCGCCGAGTTAGTCCACGACTACCTCCGCACTATCTTCCACCGAAACTTTGCCGACGCTCTCCCTCCATCACCCCTCGAACAAATCTGCCGGGTACAGGAAGCCTTCGCTCAAAGTCGCCGCTTTCATAAAACCGCATATGCACTGAGTAATCTCGGGCTTGTATACCTCAACACCGCTCGCTATGCTGAAGCGGAGGAGCTCTACCGCCGCGCGCTCCATATATCGGAACGAACGCTCGGTGAGGAACACCCTTTGACACTCTCCGCACTATTGACTATGCTGGGCTCCTTGCCGAAGTCGGACGCATTCCGGAGGCAATCGCCCTGCTGGAACAACTGGCGACCCGGAACCTACAGAACGTTGAGAGAAGGAGTCACGTCTCTCTCCATTGCACCGCTGCCCGCTGTGCACTCGCTACCGGCAACCTCGACCAAGCCGTCGATGAACTCGACGCCATCACGACCTTGGATACCAATCTGACCGATAACGGTCTGTACTGGGAGCTCCGGGGCGATCTCGCGGCTGCTCGGGGAGAGCAGACAGACACTGCTGCACACTACCGCTCCTCCACAGCGATCTTCTCTGCGAAAGCCACCCCTCACTGCGAACGAATCCAAGCAAAACTTTCTGCCCTCGATTCTCATGAACACTCTTGACGGTTCGGTACCCCCATGCCTGTCGCTGCTTATCGGAACCAGCGACCATCGCGATATCCGACCCGATGACGTCCCCATTCTCGAAGAACGCGTCGGTATGCTACTCGATCGCTTTCAACAGCAATATCCATCGAGTCCTCTCGCTGTGTTGACGTCACTTGCAGAAGGTGCAGACCGACTCACTGCTCGGGTTGCACTCTCCCTCGGCATTGACGTTCATGCAGTACTGCCTATGCCTGCTGCTTACTATTGTAGTGACTTCACAGAGCCGATGTCAGCTGATGAATTTGATTTCCTTCTGGCACACTGCAAGCGTGTGGTCGTGCTTCCTCTCATCGAGGGAGTTACGACCGAAGAGTTAGCTTCAGCGCACGTGCGAGAACGTCAATACATTCAGGCTAGTTTATACATTGCACGCAATAGCCACATCATGCTTGCGCTCTGGGATGGTGAGGATTCACCACTGCAGGGTGGTACGTATTACGCTGTCCATGCACGGCTCAATAGCTCTATTGAGGTTGAGGGCGCAACCATTGATCCGCTCGATCCTCCAGATGTCGGCATTCTCATTCACATTTGGACACCGCGTCCTTCCTCTCCTCCACCTGATTATCCGATTGGAATGGTACAATACCATATTCCTGCACACTCGCTCCCACAAGAGCACTACGAGCAAGCCCTGAGTATGCTTGAAACGTACAACACAGAGGTTCGATTATTCTATGATCAACACTGTGCAGCAGTGGAGCATGCCGTGGGAGGAGCACTCGCAGAACTCGGAGGTGCACTACCATCATTTGAACACCTTTACCGCCAGTTCACAGTGGCAGACATGCTCGCGACTTTCTACCAACGTAGAACAGTACGAACGTTCATAGGAATGTTTGCTTCTGTTTTTGCCGCTGCAACTGCATTCGATATATACGCGCATTTGCATCACTGGACAGGGAAAGTGGGGCTGTGGGCATATATCGCTATCTTCGGGATAGTGTATGCTTGGTATCGCGTTGCACGCAAGAAACGATTCCAATCAAAGTGGCTCGAGTATCGAGCATTAGCGGAGAGTTTCCGTGTACAGCTGTTTTGGTATGTTGCAGGTATTGAACAAAATGCCGCTGAATACTACCTCCGCAAGCAAAAAACACAGCTCGATTGGATTCGGTACGCACTCACCGCTGCGGCAATTGAATCACACCCCCAACCTGGTAAGCTGGAAACGTTCAGTCCCATACATCGCCTCGAATTTGTCCTCAAGCATTGGATTCAGGCAGAAGGAACGTACTTTACACGTACTCTATCACGCGATACTCACCGCCTGCGACGGCTCGATTTGGTGATAGATTTGTTATTCGTGGCATCATTTATCATCGCAGCAATCCAACTCGCCGTTCCGACCTCGTACGCAATTCTCATTCGGCTGGGTCTCATGCCGGTGCAGGCAGGACTCCTTGTCGGCTATATCGAGAAAATGGGTTTCCATGGCCACATAAAGTCTGCGCATTTCATGGCAGCACTCTACACGAGAGCGGAGGAACATATCAAGTGTGGCTTTGTGCGCGGTGACCTGAATCACATCACGGCATTGATCGTTGAATTGGGAAAGGAAGCACTCCGCGAAATTGGTGAATGGATCCTCTACCACCGAGAGCGCCCTCTCGAGATTCCAAAAGGTTAACTCTGCAATGCGAATTGCAGTTCTTTTGTAATGCAATGATCTCTGCACCTATTCATGCTATACCTGAGTCGAATTCGGCACAACAACGATTTCCTCAGTACGGTTAGGAAGTCGCTTATCAATCATACGATGGTTGCTTTAGCTAAGAATACAATTGGTAGACATCTACTCAACATCACCACTGACGATATGGACACAACCGTTACCTGTATCACGACTAATCAGCGTACTGAAATCGTGATAGTTCCACAGATCGTAACGATCACCGCCAAATCTGGGCTGGGACAGCCGCTATCCATACGCGGAGCAGCGAGCGTGGGCTCTTATGCCAGTCGTGAAGAGATGATAGAAGCACTGGGGAAACTCGGATCAAACGTTGGGCTCTACCTATAGCGGTACTGCGATGCTGATTAACCGCTTTCTGGATCCATTCGGTGCAGTCCAATTTCACACGATGAACCCAGTGCGCAGGGCATTTTTGCAAAGCTCACGACCATTCCAACCGAACGGCTGGAGATTACTGCACTCGGCATGGTCAATACAACAAACTACGCTATTCCTAACCAGCATCCGACCTCGACACAAGATCAGCGCCACCAGCTCGACGATTCTTTACTCGGTCTGCGCTCGACAGCGATGCTCGATACCGCTACAGTTGTAAGTGTTGCGCTTTTCGTGCGGTGTGCACAGGCGGAGCTAACCAGTAGTGGATTGCTGATGCTCGATTCTACGCAGTACGTCCGTACCAGTACGAACAAGTTCTTCATCAGAAGTCTTTGGCATTATCGCACCTACGTCTTCCAAACGCAGTACACCCAAACGGCATCTCTGGCGGGGTCTGTGCACCCAGCGAGCGTTGGTATCGACGGAGATGGAACTCCGACGAGCAAGCACCTTTCGTTTGCAATAACCAATACCTTCTGTTTCAAATTCCAATAGCACCGGCGGCGACAGTCGCTTTTTTTTTCTGCGACCTCACACGCGGTGGCCATCCTTATGTGGTGGACCAAACAACTACCGTGGACGGATTGCTGCCTATATCAACAATGCAGTCACGCGGAATCAGTAGCCGTTGCGAATTAGTCTTCGCGCTGATTACTACGACCGAGCAACCGAATGTACACTCTCGTCACGCCATGGCGTTCCGTATTTACTGGCGGAGAATCTCTCATTTCAGGCTACATTCGAGCATCTGTTCTTATCATCATCGCTGGAAAACTACTTGGTCTCCAGCTCCTACTAAGCGAGGCATTGCTGGCAGCGTCCAAGGAGCAATTCCATTGATTGTCCGTGCTGAACTCGGCCATGCGTTCGAATTTGTCGCAACGTACCGTCACAGCGCAACGGTGGAAGAGGATGTGTGCGGCTATGCAAAACTCCTACTCAACTTTAGAGTGGAAGTCAAGCCGAGCAATTCGGAACTCAATTACACGGCTAATCTCAAAGAGGGCATCGTTGCTGGAAACGAGATTTGATTCCACCTTTATGAGTAGCACGAATAGTCCGGATTTGCGTGGATCGGGACGTGCATATCGCACGGTATGGTTCCAGGGAACGTAAGTTAGCCATTTGCTATAGTGCTCGCCGACAGTAGAGAAGGCGCTACGTATTCGATCCCTTCCGCGGCGAGGACTACTTCCCTACAGAACATGACTAATTGATGACAGCTCGCTTCACCATGCGGTATGCCGTCTGGCAGAACCTGACAGCTGTGCTCAAAGGTCACTTCGAATCTGGATTACCCTTCGACCTTACAGGACCGAACGGTTAGCCGCGTATGACTGCCGAACAATCACGTGCAGAGTTGCAACGGTGCAGCTTTCGCTATGACGTCATCATCGAGCTGCTCGATCTAGAACAAGAACTGCCGGGCTCCCCCGATCGTCGCGTCAAACCGCATGGGATGTTCGATGCAAAGGTGCGTTATAGCTCGTACTCACAATTGCAATTACCGCCCTCAATCGGGCTGACGGTCATCAACATCTTAATCAAGCAACACATGTGTTCTAACAATGTATCGTGCAAAACAATTAGTTCCTTCCGGCATTTTGCCGGCTATGTCTATTAGGACTACAAACTACCTATCTGAAATCGACACAATTGTCATCTTGCTCATTACATGCTGAGTTTGTCAATGGTGGTTGTATCACAGTGATGATTAGAACGATGATTTCTCGAGCCAACATATTTTCCCCACTTTCCACCACAACGCATTCCAGCGACTATGTAAGTGTCCATATTTTTAGCTAATATCTTCGATTTTGCTTCAATATCAAATGTATGTATTCAGGTTCAATCCAAACATGTATTATAGCTGTTATCGCTATTATTCACATCATTAGCTATGACATGAAACTATACTTGCTAGAAAATAGACTGTACATATATTCAGGCATTTTACGTTAACATTCCTCGTTGTTTCGCTTCCGAAATACTTTCTCATGAATAGCTGGAGGGGGCACCGACGCTTGGAGACTCTATGCACATCATACTGTACCAACAATCCTTAAATATCTCTTTCTCTCAAACTATCCTGAGCCTGAACTATGATTCCTCCAGTTTGCGTGTAACGCATTCGGATCGCACCATCATGATGCCGTTCAGAAGCTCTATGTACATACTTCCGTTGTCATACCACTGTAAGTTTGCGTTCTGACCTTAGAGCAACTCCTATGACATCTCAAGAACACATACTTATTGTTGACTTTGGCTCTCAAGTAACACAGCTTATTGCTCGGCGGATCCGTGATCATGGTGTTTATGCCGAAATTATCCCATTCAGTTACGCAGCTTACGCTAAACTCGTTGATGCCTCACCTCGTGGCATTATCCTCTCAGGCGGACCTTCGAGCGTTTACGAAAGTGATGCGCCAACTCTTGACTTTGATATTCGCATTCTTGTAGAGCAAACTTCCATACCTGTGCTCGGTATCTGTTACGGCTTACAGCTTTTGGCACACCAAGCAGGTGGCAGTGTCGTACCAGCAAAGCATCGCGAGTATGGACGCGCCGATATGGTCATTGACTACCCCGATCCACTCTTTGAGGGTATCCCCTCACCAACAGTTGTGTGGATGAGTCACGGGGATGCGATTGCGGAATTGCCCGCCGACTATCTGTCGATTGCACATACTGAGAACGCTCCCTTTGCGGCGGTCCGCCATCGAACGCTACCAATCTGGGGGCTTCAGTTCCATCCAGAGGTACACCACACTACACATGGCGCAATGATTCTCGAAAATTTCGCTCGACGAATTGCCAACGTTGAGGGTACGTGGACTCCAGAAAACATTATAGCTTCTCAAATAAAACAGATTCGGCACCAGGTTGGATCACACGGGGTACTTTGTGCCTTGAGTGGCGGCGTTGATTCGACTGTTGCAGCTGTATTACTTCACCGTGCAATCGGTGATAAACTGCACTGCATTCACGTAGATACAGGCCTCATGAGAACAAATGAGAGCCAAACGATCGAACAACTCTTTCGCGAATACTTCGATATTCCAATAACCGTTCTTCATTCAGAAGAACTTTTTCTTGAGCGTCTCCGTGGTGTCACCGATCCCGAACAAAAGCGAAAGATTATCGGACATACCTTCATCGAAGTGTTCGAGCAAGAGGCCCATAAGTTTACCGATATTGCTTTCTTGGCGCAAGGAACACTCTACCCAGATGTAATCGAGTCCCAGAGCGTCAACGGACCATCTGCTACCATCAAATCACACCATAACGTCGGTGGTTTGCCCGACGCAATGAACTTAGAACTCGTTGAGCCATTTCGCGAGCTATTCAAGGACGAGGTCCGCGCAATAGGACGTGCACTTGGCGTTCCAAACTGGTTTTTGGAACGGCACCCTTTTCCAGGACCTGGACTTGCGATCCGAATCATTGGTGAAGTCACTTCCGAACGACTCAACATTCTCCGAGAGGCTGATGACATCTACATCTCTGAACTCAGTGCTGCTGGTCTTTACAACGATATTTGGCAAGCGTTTGCGATTCTTTTGCCGATAAACACAGTTGGCGTAATGGGCGATAGTCGCACGTACGAGCATGTGTGCGTACTCCGAGCCGTCACAAGCACTGACGGCATGACAGCGGATTGGTACCCTATGCCACATGACCTCTTAGGACGGATTTCGAACCGCATTACAAGCCAAGTGCGAGGTATTAACCGGGTCTGCTACGACATCACATCAAAACCTCCTGCGACCATTGAGTGGGAATAGCCATGGAAGTGACCATCGGCGATATTGTAGCATCTGCGTGTTCGTACCTCATCGGCTCAATCCCAGTTGCGTGGATCGTCATTCGACTTACAACGGGGAAGGACCTTAGACACGAAGGAAGCACGAACATTGGTGCACGGAATAGTTATGACGTCTCTGGCAAGGTATTGATCGGTGTTCTCGTCGCTCTGCTTGATATCAGTAAAGCCATCTTCGCAATTGCACTCGCACGCGCCGTTACGGATAGCTTTCATGGCGTTGCTGCAGCAGGACTCTGTGTCGTGCTCGGGCACAACTGGAGTATCTTCCTCAAGGGACGTGGTGGGCGCGGCTTAGCACCTGCTGCTGGCGTAGCATTAGCCATCAACCCCCTGCCTCTGATCCTCTGGCTGATCATGTATGCAACAGGGTACTTTGCCATCCGCCGAAATGTCCATGTGGGTAGCGTCAGTGGCACGCTCGGGACTGCGATTCTCGTCGTGAATACTCCGGGCGCTTTACTCCACGCATTGGCAGTCTCTGAGCCGTTTGTCACCCTGGAATTTAAGCTCGCGGTCGTTGCGATTTGTGTGGCAATACTAGTACGTCACATTGATCCAATTCGCCAGCTCCTACACCAGGAAAGAGGTGAGCCTAAGGTACAATAATCACAAACTTCCGCGACTGAGGTAAATGATTAACAGCAAGTGTTGCTGCATAAGCACCGCTTGGGATACCGCGTGTATCGAGCTCGAAACGATATTCACCCGCTGCTATTCTGCCGAAATCCCAAATGTAACTATGTCTTGCGTGGATATCGGTAAGTTCTAATCGCACTGACGAATCAGTAGGTAATCGCAGAGCGATCATCTGTGTGTGATTGTGGTTATCGGCGACGAACCACCATTCAGGAGCACTCGATGCCGGGACGGAACTTGTAGCAAGAACAATTTCAACGATCTGGTCGTCGCCAGTGCGCGGTGTGCCACGTCCGTCGCGATTACTCGTCCCTACGAAAACGCGCCCATCTGGTGAGACGCATACGCCACGCAATCGCCCAAGTACTCCGGTTAAGTACTGTCGCTCGCTCATGACACGACGGCGACTCGAATCCAATCCAAGCACGATGAGTCGGGAAGCTTTTAGCGTTGTCACAAGGAGTGAGTTCGCCCACTCAGGGAATCTACCACCACTGTAGTACGCAATCCCACAGGGTGCCACCGTTGGAGTCCACACAGCAATTGGCTCGACAACACCATTGGTTCGGCAGAACTCACGTTCTGTAGGCGCATCGCAGTAGCCCATGACATCAGGCCAGCCGTAGTTCCGACCGGACTCGACAATGTTCACTTCGTCGTCGCTGTTAGGACAGTGTTCGGAGCTGTAGAGGATGCCTTCGTGCCATGCGAGTCCTTGAGCATTTCGATGCCCATACGACCACACAAAACTTGATGGGAAAGGATTATCTTCGGGGATCGTTCCATCGAGTCGGAGCCGGAGGATTTTGCCGTTGAGACTTTGGAGATCCTGTGCACGTGAGGCGACGTTCGCATCACCTGTCGTGGCAAGGAGTGTTCCATCAGGCATCATGAGCAAGCGGCATCCGTCGTGGATTGTTGCACCGGGTATGCGATCGAGGAGAATTCGCATCCCATCGAGCGCCGATCCATTGTATGTAAAACGGGCGATACGTTCGAATATCTGTGTCCCTTCGCGCCATGTATACGCGACATACACGTAAGGCGAATCAGCAAAGTTAGGATGAAGCGCCATCCCAAGGAGACCGCTTTCACCTTGCTCGTAAACGTCAGAGAGAACAGCGAGCGTTCGTTGCTCTCCTGTTTCAGGATGGATTCGGCTGATTCGCCCCGGTCGTTCGGTTACCCAGAGCCACCCATCTGGACCCCAGAGCACTTCCCACGGTGTATCGAGATTTGTCACAACTGTGCGAATCGTCAGCCCCTGCGCGAAGAGTTCGGTGGCAACAATAGCCAAAGAAACAACGATGCGAAACATCAATAGTATCCTCGAGATGGTGCGGTCTCTAAGTTACAGCAACAAGACCACAACTACACTGCAGGCGAGCACCGCTGAAAGGAGCATTCCAATGGCAATTGCGCATGTCGGCCGCGTCGCACGGTGATACATGCGGTTCGAGAGAGCGCGACGTGGATTTGTAAGCAACCCGAAGCCTCGTGGCATCTTCAGGCCAAGCGAGTGGCGGACGTACCGTTTCCACGATGTGCGGCTTGCAATACGTTTACGCAATGATGGTCGGCGAAACCCAAAACGCATTGGTGAACGTGAAGTGATTGAACAGCATCATACACACCGCTTAGACAATTACCACAGGGATTCCGATGGCGTGGCGTACAGGAGAAATGGTCGCACCGAAGAGCACATCCTTCCATCCACGGTGACGATGGCCACCCATGACCAACACATCTGCACGAGAGGCTTTAACTAACCGCACCAATTCGCGCGTGACATTCCCATGACCAAGCAAGCTCGTGCATTCAATGCCGCGTGCGTTGATCATTGAACACAACCTCTCGAGATATTCCTCATCTGCTCGTGCTTCTGCATCGTATGCGGTGGGATAAACAGTCCCAACTGCACCTTCGACGACGTGAAGGAGCACAACACGCGCACCATGTTGCTCGGCAAGTTGCACAGTGTACTGGATAATTGCGGGGTCCTTGTCGTCATGGGCAATTGCAGCCGCAACTGTATGGTAATGCTCCTGGGAATCCAGCACTGCTTCTACACGGGTAAGCACCTCGCGCCAACTCCGGACAGATCCGCGTTGTAACCGTCGCAGGAGCGGTAGAAGTATCGTCAGAAGGAGTAGTATTCCGAGTGAAAGTGCACCGGCTACGATGAGTATTTGGAACAATGGATGAATGCCGGGGAGCCAATCCGCAAGTGTACTCATCGTAAGTTGGATGTTCAGCACAATGACAACTGCAGCTGCTATCCAACCGAGCGATTGTAACCACCGTGGGTTCACATGTTCACCCATCAACTCGCGCGCAGAGGTGAAGTGCACAAGCGGAATAATCGCAAACGGAAGCTGAATGCTTAAGATCACTTGGCTCAAGATGAGGAGCTGGTACGTTCCTCGCTCACCCATGGTGACAAGGACTGCAACAGCTGGCATGATCGCAACGAAACGTGTGATGAGCCGCCGCAGGAACGGTCGCATGCGAAAGCGGATAAAACCTTCCATCACGATTTGCCCGGCGAGCGTACCCGTAAGTGTCGAGCTTTGTCCAGCAGCGATCAAGGCGATAGCAAACGCAATACTCGCAAGAGACGTCCCTAACAGTGGCTCAAGCAACGCATGCGCTTGCTCCAATTCGGTCACCTCGATTCCACGAGCATAGAAAACACTCGCAGCAAGAACTAAGATGGCAGCATTTACGAAGAATGCTGCATTGAGTGCAATCGCTGTGTCAATCAGGTTGTAACGGCACGCCTCATGTTTACCCTTCCCTGTTTGCTCATAGGCGCGAGTTTGTACCAATGCAGAATGCAGGTAAAGGTTGTGTGGCATCACCGTCGCACCGATGATTCCGAGCGTCACATAGAGCGCGCCATCCGGTAGCTTCGGCACAAATCCTGTAGCAAGTGCTGAGAACTGTGGTTGCGCAAGCACGAGTTCAACGACAAAGCACATCCCAACGATGAACACCAACGAGAGGATGAATGCTTCAAACCGACGCACGCCGAGATTCTGAATCGCCAAGAGCAAGAGTGAATCCGCTCCCGTGATAAGTACACCCGCAAGCGTCGGAATTCCGAATAGAAGATGCAAACCGATCGCCGTCCCCAGTAACTCGGCGAGATCACAGGCAGCGATCGCTACCTCAGCAAGAACCCAAAGCATCAATGCCATCGGGCGCGGATACTGCTCCCGACATGCTTGGGCAAGATCGCGCCCACTGGCAATACCAAGTCGTGCTGCAAGTGTTTGCACCAGAAGCGCAATCAGATTCGAAAGAAGAAGGACCCAGAGAAGTGCATAACCAAACCGTGCACCTCCTTCCACATCGGTTGCCCAATTGCCAGGATCCATATACCCGACGCTGACAAGGTATGCCGGACCAAGGAACGCAAGCAGCCGCTTCCAGCCACGCCGACTATCCAACGGTACGCTTCGGTGTACCTCAGGCAGGGAGACTCCACCCCCACCATCGAGTGTCTCGTTCACAGGCGCTGGCTCGAGTCGTTCGTGAGCCATAGAATGATGGTGAGCAAATTCGTAACGCACGAAAATAGTCGCTTCAATTGTGATGATGCGTTCTATACTCTGATCTGACGCACCAAACTGTCACGGCTATATTGTGAGTATAGGTTCGCACTACTTAATTATGGCAGCAGTTAATTCCCCATCACATTCATGTTAGGTAGTGCAATCGTCCGCTCGGACTGGCAGGCTGATGGTTTCGAGAACGCGTCCCTCTGCATCAAGACGGAGAGCGCTTAGTTTATGTCCGCGCCGAGCATTGGTATCAATTCGCCAGCAATGCTCAGTGCGGCTATAGGTAGGCTCTTCGACGGGAACATGGCCAATAATCTGAAGCTTGCCTATATGCTGCACTGGCCCACGATTCCACACAACTCCCGACTGATTGCTGCTATTGTAAGGATCGTCCGTCATGCCAATCCCTGCATGGGAAATGAAGACGGTATTGGTTTCCTCAAACAGCGGGAGGGATCGGAACCACTCGACGTCTTCTGCAAGTGAATACCCACGCCGCGAATATGCAGCCAGAACTTCACGTCCACCTGAGAGAAGCCAACTATTCGGTAGTTGACGTTCGTAGTACTCGATGGCAGACTGTTCGTGGTTCCCGAGCAGAAAGATCGCACGGTCTGGATATTGCCGCACCAGTTGCCGCGCAAATGCAACCACTTCAGGTGAATGCGCCCCACCATTGATGAGATCGCCTACTTGGACGAGAACTTCACGTTGAGGATTCCAGTGCTTGAGGACCTCCGCAAACGTATAGAGGCATCCATGGACATCGCCGACGACAAACAACCCGTCATATGATGGTGCCATAAGGTGCGTGAGAATTCGTGGGACGCCCTCGGAACGTTTCTTTCCAGATGTGTGCCATTGTTAGTACGCACGCGCAAAGAGCACTCTCTGATGCGAGGGTCTGCCTGTGAGAATACAGCGTCCCTCCTCTGGCTGCCCATCGAGCGGGATACAGCGAATTGTTGCTTTCGTACGCTCCTTAATGAGTGCTTCAGTCTGTGCAGTTCCATCCCAATGAGCCATCACGAAGCCACCACGTTCTTCGAGAATACGCTCGAATTCCTCGATTGTATCCACATAGTGCGTGTTCTGGGCGACGTACTGACGGGCACGCTCCAGCAGCGACCGTTGAATGTCGTCAAGCAGGTTGCGGACGAACTCACTGGCACGTTCGCGTGGAATCGTAGTTTTTTCTCGGGTATCGCGACGAGCAATTTCGACAGTGCCCTGCTCAATATCGCGTTTGCCGATTGCGATACGTACTGGAACGCCACGGAGCTCGTACTCGGAAAATTTGAAGCCTGCGCGTTTTGTGTCATCGGTATCTACATGGACGCTGATCCCAGCACGAGCGAGTTCATTGGCAAGGGTGCGTGCGTGCGAGATTTGCGGTTCTTCAACTGTCGGAATGGTGATGATAACCACCTGAAGTGGTGCAAGACGGGGTGGGAGCACCAATCCATCGTCGTCCGAATGAGTCATCACGAGTGCACCGATGAGCCGTGTCGAAACACCCCACGAGGTCGCCCATACGTATTGTCGCTCGTTTTTCTTGTCGAGGAACGTCACGTCGAATGCCTTGGCAAAGTTTTGACCAAGGAAGTGCGAAGTTCCTGCTTGGAGTGCTTTTCCATCTTGCATAAGCGCTTCAATGCAATAGGTTTCTTCTGCACCAGCAAACCGCTCTGATGGCGTCTTGATGCCTCTGATGACAGGCATCGCCATGTATTCCTCAGCAAAGCGAGCATAGATGTCGAGCATGCGTTCCGCTTCGGCGATGGCTTCTTCGCGTGTGGCATGGGCAGTGTGCCCCTCCTGCCAGAGAAACTCCGCTGTGCGCAGAAATGGGCGCGTTCGCAATTCCCACCGCACGACATTTGCCCACTGATTGATGAGCAATGGCAAGTCACGGTAGCTCTGAATCCAATCGCGGTACGTGTGCCAGATGATCGTTTCAGACGTCGGACGCACAATGAGCTCTTCTTCGAGCTTTGCGTCTGGGTCCACGACGACACCGCTTCCATCGGCAGCGAGCTTCAGACGATGGTGCGTTACGACTGCACATTCCTTCGCAAATCCTTCGACATGCTGTGCTTCACGGCTCAAGAAGCTTTTGGGGATGAACAGTGGGAAATACGCATTAACATGCCCTGATTCCTTGAACATGCCGTCGAGCACGCTGCGCATGTTTTCCCAGAGCGCATACCCGAGCGGCTTGATAATCATGCAACCGCGCACTGCGGAGTAGTCCGCCAACCCGCTACGGATAACAAGGTCGTTGTACCATTCCGCGTAATCAACGTGCCGGGGAGTAATGACTTTCGCCATCAGAAGTTGGAGAGGAAGTGCATACAAAGCGCAAAACTACTGCCGCAGCAGGACCAGTGGGATGTTCGCATTTCGGAGCGCTTCCAAAAAGGTGCGCATCACAACAGCGCGTGCACCAAAGAGTTGATCTATGTTCTCGACCGTAACCCAGACAGAGAGCTGAGTCCCGAGTGAGCTGCTCTCCCCATATCGAAAGATGAGCTCTTGGTCACGTAATCCGTCGACACTACCAGCTTCAACAAGCGCTCGGTGAGCGCTGACTAAGGCAGCTTCAGCCTGAGCATAGTCGGCTGAGGGATGGAGCAGAAATTCAAGGCGGAACGCTACCGGCGACTCTGTCGCCGAGAAAACTGTCAAGACCGTGCTGGTGAGCCGTTGATTCGGCACTACAAGCACTGCTCTCGATACCAGGCGGAACATTGTCGTTCGCCACGTAATGTCTTCAACGGTACCTTCGAACGAATCGAACCGTACGTAATCGCCCACCTTGAATTTTCCAGTAAGAAGAATGTAGAGCCCGGCAAAAAAGTTCGTGAGCGTTTCCTGGAGCGCTAACCCGATGACCAAGCCACCCGCCCCAATAGCTGCCACCATTGCCGAAATATTCACTCCCACTGTCGCCAATATGATGGCGAATGTGATGGTATAGATTGCCACATACGTAATCGAACGCATTAGAGACGCTGCAAGTGGGGATGCGCGTTCGCCTTTGATACTCGCACTCAAGAGCTCTCGTGCCAAACGCGTTCCCACAACAGCTGTGATGAACGTTGCAAGGACTATTGCAACTCGCTCTTGCCAGAGCTGCGACAGTTGGACGACACTCGGTAGGACAACGATGATCGCCCCGCCAACACTATACCACAGCACTGCACTCTCAACAACCTTGACGATACGCGCCGCAAGCACCTTCCCACGGCTGTGCAGCACACGGCGCACGAGCGCTACTATCTGCCAACCAACAATCCCTACACCAAGTGCGATTGCAGCGAGCATAAACTCTCTCATTGGTGAGCGCCGCCCTCGCTGTTGTCATCAGGAGGCAAGAATTGTTCGGAGGAGCGTTCCAAGAGCTGTTCGATCAGCTCGAGTAACCGCCGCGAGCCGCCGGTCGGATGTTGCTCCATTTCGAGTGCGAATTCTTCCGCTTTACGCCGGAACAGTTCATCAATCTCTCGTGGTTTGGGAAGATCATCGAGCGATCCGAGCCCAAAGATCCGCAAGAATTCTTCGGTTGTCGCGTAGAGCAACGGTTTACCGATTGTGTTCGAGCGTCCAGCAATCCGAAGCAACCCCCGTTCGAGCAAGCTTGCGATAACCTCGTTTGAATTGACGCCACGGACAGCATCCACCTCACTTTTTGTGACTGGTTGCTTATAAGCAACAATCGAGAGCACCTCCAGCGCTGCACGTGAGAGCCGTCGCTGCTGCCGTTGCTGGAAAAACTCCGCCAGGAGAGCACCCTCTTCGGGTAGTGTTGCGAACTGCCATCCACCGGCGATCGCAACAATCCGATATGGACGATCGGTCGCCTCGAGCTCCATGTTGATATCCGCAATTCGGTCGCTAATCAGTTGAGCAAATGTTTCATCGCTTGGCGAGATGTTAAATGCAGCTCGGAGCTGCTCAAGCGTGACTGGTTCGTTACTGGCAAAGATGATCGCTTCGAGAATACGGCACTGTCGCTGTCGGGATCGCTCTGGAAAGGGTGTGTCAACAAGAAGCATTATACATTCTCGACTGAGAGTGGTACGTGCTCATCGTGTTCGTCTGGCTGCGATACAGCTGAACATGACTCGACGATGATATCGTCGTCATTATCACGTTGGCGGAGTGCTACTTGCCCATTCTTGCAGAGTTCGAGCACGGCAAGGAACGTTGCCACGATGTACGCGCGCGACCGCCCACGCACAAGCGAATGGAAGCTGCACAGGGGCTGCTCGCCAAGGACACTCAACACAAGCGACATCTGTTCGCTGACGTCGTACTGCTCACGTTCGAGTTGTACGAAAACCTCATCACGTTCGTGCAAGTGGCGTTGGAGTACACCATAGAGTGCTTCGAGCAAATCGAACAACGTTGCGTTTCGATAGGTTATCTCCGTTGGCACTGGCTGTGCTGCAAGCATGCTACGGTAGTAGATGTAGCGCTGCTGGTCGCAACGGCGTTCCAACTCATCAGCGACATCTCGATAGCGTGAGTATTCGATTAAGCGCTGGACAAGTTCTGTCCGTGGGTCTTCCTGTGCCTCAGAGCCGTCGATGGATGCAGGACGTGGTAGCATCATCCGCACTTTGATTTGCATGAGCGTTGCAGCCATGACTAAGAACTCACCAGCCAGCTCCAAGTCCAGGAGTTGCATGAGACGGACGTACGCCAAGAACTCTTCCGTGATACGTGCGATTGGTATGTCATAGATATCCACCTCGTCCCGCTTGACAAAGTAGAGCAGAAGTTCGAGTGGTCCTTCGAAGTTTGGAAGACGGACGGTGTACATTCAACGTACCGATGTGTGGCTATCGAACGGCATTCCAACTGCGGTCAGAACAAAAATACACGTCACTTGAGCTGGATTCATCGCCTGTTCAGAAACACCCGCTCAATTTTGCAAACCATATGTAGCCTGCATTTCATGCATATGCTAGCGTGATACCGCAACGACCAACCTCCCGACTCTTCGAGCTTGACGCAGCGAAGTTCCTTGCGATGCTCTTCATGATTGTTGGGCATGTTCTCGATGCTCTGGTGCGTCCTGTAGAGTTGGACGTTACGCGTTTGCCATGGATGCTTTGGCATTGGTGGCGTGGAATCACAGCACCCGTATTCCTGACAATTTCGGGGATGCTCTTTGCACTGACGCTACGCAGGAAGGAAGACAGCAGTATCGAGCGTCGGATTCTTTCCAAGCGTGTACTTCGGTCTTTGCAGCTTGCCCTCGTAGGATATCTGTTGGTGTTCCCTGCACGGCGCATTTTCGATCTCCCATTTGTTGATGAGACCGTCTGGCGTGCATCCGTCCAGGTAAACATCCTCCAACTGATTGCAGCAAGCTTGCTGACTCTGGTTTCATTAGCCGTGCTCTTCCCCCGTCGAGAGAGTTTTCGGCGTGCTGTCCTCGTGGGGTCAATAGTGGTTGCACTGCTAACTCCTCTGGTACACAGCGTTCCATGGTATGACTACCTCCCTTCGCTGCTTGCGGCATATATCAGCTACGACGGTGGATCGCTTTTCCCAGTTTTTCCTTTTACCGCCTATATGCTTCTGGGTGCATGGCTTGGGTGTGAACTGTCCGTGCACGATCACAATCGAACCAAATGGCTGCGAATAATGGGATGGAGTCTCGGTGGTGGTTTACTTCTCGTTGGGGGATTGATCAGTCTCGTTCTGCCGATTGGTGAGGTAGATATCTACCGCTATACACCCATTGGGGTGGCGATTCGGCAAGGCGTTGCATTGCTGTTCATCACACTTGTCTCTTACACTCTCCCATGGATGCGTCGCATTGAACCGCTCCTTGTGCTCTTCGGCAAACGTGCCCTTGTGATCTATGTATTGCACCTTGTTCTCCTCTTTGGCACTCCGTGGTTCGATAGTATTGGTCGAACGCACTTCAAAATGCTCTCCCTTGGCATGGGCTTTCTGGTGGCTATTGCAATCACGAGTGTAACACTGGGGAGCGTGGTCGTCTGGGAGCGTGTCCGCAGCTACGTGTATTCTCCTGCAGTGGTTAGGTTCCTCCGCATCGGTTTGGCAGGCGCACTTGCTTACCTCCTCCTGGCTTGACCATCGCTACTTCCAATCCGTAGAACACACCTATCTTCGTAGCGCAGCAGTCTGACTTCTCTTTCCACACGATCCAATGGAACACTCGTTCTCTGTACTGTTCATCGGTGACGTTGTCGGTGGACATGCCGTTTCATGCGTCGCATCAATGATACGTGACCTTCGCGGGCGCTATGCTGCCGATGTAGTCGTCGTCAATGCAGAAAATGCATGGGAGGGTAAAGGTCCAAGTAAGAGCGAAGCTGATGAGCTCTTCACCGCAGGTGCTGACGTCATTACAACGGGCAACCACGTGTGGGAAAATTGGAAGTCGCGTCCGCTCCTGGTTAGCAATCCACGAGTGCTTCGTCCACTTAACTACCCAGTAGGAAACCCGGGCAATGGGATGATCGTCGTCGAGACTGCACGTGGTATGGCGGCAGTACTTCAAGTCCAAGGGCGTGTCTTTTTGCCTCCAATAGACTGCCCATTCCGTACTGCAATGCGCGCAGTCGAGCAGCTTCGGCAGCAAACACCCCTCATCATCGTTGATGTCCACGCAGAAGCAACTGCGGAGAAAATAGCCTTAGCTCGCTACTTAGATGGTAAGGTAACCGCTGTGCTCGGCACCCACACGCACGTCCAAACTGCCGACGCATGCATCTTACCAGGTGGCACGGCATTTGTGACGGATGTCGGCATGAGTGGTCCGTTCAATTCTGTTATCGGCATGGCAACCGAAGTTGCGCTCCATCGCTTCCTCTACCAGACGGCGCAGAAATATCAGCTTGCCGAAGGCGATTGGCGCATCAGTGGTGCAGTCGTCCGTGCTGACGCATCAAGCGGACGAGCACTGAGTATCGAAACGTTCTGCATACCGTGCGTGGAGCTATCGAATACCACATAGCCCTACCACGAGGATAGACGAAGAGTCAATCGTCACCGAACTCTGCCCATAAAGCCCAGACGGAGGGCAACAGCGACACCGATGGATTTGAAGCGGACGTGCTCGGATTCATTAAGACTGCTTGGAGGCACACATAATGAAGGTTGCACTTATCACCGGGATTACGGGCCAGCATGGCTCGTACTGGACTGAATATTTGCTCGCGCATGGTTACACGGTCCATGGTATCATCCGGCGGTCGAGTGTGTTCAATACCAATCGCATTGACCATGTGTACCGAGACCCCAACGCTGTGGGAGTCAAGCCCAGCTCTACTTACACTATGGTGACTTGAGCGACCCCGGTCTGCTAACCGAACTTATCTACAACATCCGTCCGGACGAAATCTACCATCTTGGCGCTCAAAGTCACGTGCGGGTGTCGTTCGACATGCCTGAGTACACGGGTAACATCACCGCATTGGGTACCACGCGCCTTTTAGAAGCCATTCGACGCAGCGGCATACGACCACGATTCTACCAGGCATCGTCGAGCGAAATGTTTGGATCAGCTCCACCACCCCAACATGAGCTCACACCGTTTGCACCACAAAGTCCCTACGCAGTCGCAAAGCTCTATGCATATTGGATGGCACGGAACTACCGTGATGCCTATGGACTCTTTGCGTGCAACGGTATTTTGTTCAACCATGAATCCCCCCGGCGAGGAGAAACATTCCTAACTCGGAAGGTTACCAGAGCATTGGCTTTTATCTTGAGCGGCAAGCAGCGAACAGTCTACCTTGGAAATCTCGACGCACAGCGCGATTGGGGATATGCACCTGAATACGTGCAACTAATGTGGCAGATGCTCCAGCATGATTATCCCGATAACTACGTTGTCGGCACCGGTGAAACCCACAGCGTCCGCCAATTTGTCGAGGATGCGTTTGCGTACGTAGGTATCGAGATCGAATGGCGCGGAGAGCATCAGCACGAAATGGCTATCGTGAGTAGTCTTGATTCTCGGTGGGAGAACGTCCTCCGCACGGGGGATGTCGTCGTCCAGGTGCTACCAAAATACTTCCGCCCTACAGAGGTTGACGTCCTGCAAGCAGATATCCGGAAGGTTCAGAAGGTGCTTGGCTGGGAGCCACGCGTGACGTACCGAGACCTTGTCCGCATCATGGTGGATTACGATAAGCTGTTCGAAGGATTGGAACCACCAGGCCAAGGACTGCATTCGAGCAAATGCTTGGGTACGAATGGATTCAGCAGCCTCCCTACAATGTTACCAGCGGACTCGATAGTTACCAGCGTTTGCCGATCAAAGCAGAGCGACGTCATGCAAGCACCGTCGCAGAACTCCTCGCACAGTTCGAAACAGATGGAGCATGGGAATAGCTCTCTCCCCTATCCATCGTGTGTATCGCAGACGCCCGCATGACAAACTTCGCTCGCGGTCGTTATTCGGTGCAGCAATACTCTTTGCAGTCATTCACTGTGGCTTCCGTTTAGTCTCCTCTGCACCGTCCTGATTGCGGCGTGCGCTCATCGCACTCAACTGTATTGTGCTGTAATTTTGACGTATCGTACCCCATCGCCTACTGGGTACGTGCAGTAGGTTATCCACTTTGTTGTTCACGATTACATACTCACCTATGGCAGAACAAACGAAGGTTACGGTTACACTCATCCCTGGTGACGGTATTGGCCCAGAGTGTATCGAAAGTGCGCGACGAATCATTGATGCTGTCAACGCAGGTATCGAATGGGAACTCTGCGATGCTGGTGAAAGCGTCTTCAAGCGTGGCATCCCATCGGGTGTTCCTCGCGAAACGATTGACTCGATTCAGCGAACACGCTGCGTCCTCAAAGGTCCGCTGGGCACACCAGTCGGTTACGGAGAGAAATCTGCAAACGTCACACTGCGAAAACTTTTTGAGACCTTCGCAAATGTTCGTCCTGTCCGCGAGATGCCGGGTGTCCCGACTCCGTACAGCGGACGCGGGATTGACTTGGTCGTCGTGCGCGAAAACGTCGAAGACCTCTACGCTGGAATCGAACATATGCAAACACCGAGTGTTGCTCAGTGTTTGAAGCTTATCAGTCAGAAAGGGAGCGAGAAAGTCATTCGGTTGGCGTTCGAATTGGCGCGGAGCGAAGGCCGCACGAGTGTCGCCTGCGCTACCAAATCAAATATCATGAAGCTGACAGAGGGAACGTTCAAACGTACGTTCGAAGCGGTCGCCAAGGATTTCCCCGACGTCCAATCGTGGCACGTCATCGTGGATAACTGCGCACACCAGCTCGTCAAGAAGCCCGAGCAGTTCGACATCATTGTGACAACGAACATGAACGGGGATATCCTCTCCGATTTGACCAGCGCACTAATCGGCGGCTTAGGGTTCGCTCCGAGTGCGAACCTCGGTAGCGAAGTCGCCATCTTTGAAGCTGTCCACGGTACTGCGCCAAAGTACGCCGGCAAAAACATCATTAACCCAACGGCGGTCATCTTGAGCGGTGTCATGATGCTCCGTTACTTAGGCAAATTCGACGCAGCCTCAACGATTGAGAACGCGCTGCTTGTCACTCTCGAAGAAGGGAAGCACCGAACAGGTGACGTCGTCGGTTACGAAAGCGGCCTTGCCTGCACGACTACCGAATACACCGAAGCAATTATCTCGAACTTTGGGAGAACACCTCGCCACGCCACGGTGCGAGAGTATAAACCGCTGAACATTCCACGCCACTCACGTGGACTTGCAACGGTCCACCCCTCGGTACGGCGTGTTGTCGGTGCAGACATTTTTATTGAAAGTGAATTGCTGCCAGTTCCATTGGGAGAATCACTCGACGCACTTGCGGAGGGAACGCCGCTCAAGCTCAAAATGATCTCCAATCGTGGCACACAAGTGTATCCCGACAAAGGAACGCTCACCGACTGCGTGGACCACTACCGCTGCCGGTTCATTGCACGTGATCCCAATGCGGACCTGACCGACGACGATATCTTCATGCTCCTCAACAAACTCTGTCAGCACCATCGGTGGATGCACATCGAAAAGCTGCAAGAGTTCGACGGAGAGCCCGGCTTTACGAAGGCTCAAGGCGAAGATTGATGAGTTTTGCTCGTGTCAGTGCATCACAATGCACGACGACACACACTGCTCGCAAGAGCGTCTTTTCGTTTCCGTAGCGCTCAGGGTGAGGGTTATCCCAATCGGAACACGGCAGAACAAGTGCTAACGAACGCACCCACCATGAGCTATGGTGGGTGCATCTTTACGAGGAATGCAGGACTGCAGAAACTCACGGGATGAAGGCTTACTTATCGTCAACCACCGTGAACTCAGCATCCTCGACACCGGATGTACTCGCAGAACTACTTGCAGCGCTGCTTCCGCTCGTATCACTGCCTGCTGTTGCACCTGCGGTCTGATAAAGAGCCGCGCTGGCATCGTTCCACGCTTTCGTGAGGGCATCCATCGCCGGACGAATGTCGCTCGGATTGTTCTTGATGGCATCCTTGAGCCGTTCCTTCGCTTGCTCAATCCGTGTGCGATGGTCAGCGGGCATCTTCTCACCAAGCTCCTGGAGCTGTTTGTCGGTTTGATAGACGAGTTGATCGGCTTGGTTACGGAGTTCAACTTCTTCCCGCCGCTTTTTATCCTCGGCTGCATGTTCCTGAGCATCCCGCTTCATGCGCTCGATTTCTTCTTTGCTCAGTCCTGACGATGCAGTGATGCGGATATCCTGCTGCTTGCCTGACGCTTTATCACGCGCAGTCACGGTCAAAATGCCATTGGCGTCGATATCGAATGTCACTTCGATTTGCGGTACGCCACGCGGTGCCGGCGGAATGCCGTCGAGATGGAATCGTCCGAGCGAACGGTTATCGCGTGCCATCGGACGTTCACCTTGGAGGACGTGGATTTCAACCGACGTTTGGTTATCGGTCGCTGTGGAGAAGATCTCCGTCTTCCGCGTCGGGATAGTGGTGTTGGCTGGAATCATCGGCGTCATCACACCGCCCAACGTTTCGATGCCAAGCGTGAGCGGCGTCACATCGAGCAAGAGTACATCAGTCACCTCACCCGACAGGACTGCTCCTTGGATCGCTGCACCGATGGCAACGACTTCGTCAGGGTTGACGTTCTTCGATGGTTCCTTGCCGAAGAAGGTACGGACCAGCTCTTGGATACGAGGTATGCGTGTCGAGCCTCCGACGAGGATGACTTCGTCAATCTTGTCAGGGGTAAGTTTGGCAGCTTGCAGTGCTTGCTCACAGGGCTTGAGCGTACGCTCGAAAAGGTCGTTGCAAAGCTGCTCGAATTTGGCTCGCGTGATGGTCATTTGCAGGTGCTTCGGACCCTCGCTCGTGGCTGTAATGAACGGAAGGTTGATCTCGGTTTGCAGCATCTGCGACAGCTCGATTTTCGCCTTCTCCGCGGCTTCCCGCAAGCGCTGGAGTGCCATCGGATCGTTCCGAAGGTCAATGTTCTCCTGGCGTTTGAATTCGTCGGCGATGTAGTCAATCAATCGCTGATCGAAGTTATCACCGCCTAAGTGCGTATCGCCGCTGGTGGACTTGACCTCGAAGACACCTTCGCCAATCTCGAGAATGGAAATGTCGAACGTTCCGCCACCGAGGTCGTACACTGCGACTGTCATCGTACGACCACGTTTATCCAGACCGTACGCGAGCGCTGCAGCAGTCGGCTCGTTGATGATGCGGCGGACGTTGAGTCCTGCGATTTCACCAGCTTCTTTCGTTGCTTGGCGTTGCGCGTCGTTGAAATACGCTGGGACGGTGATCACCCCATCGGTGATTTTTTGCCCTAAGTAATCTTCTGCCGTCTGCTTCATCTTCTGCAGAATCATGGCAGAGATTTCCGGTGGCGCATAGAGGCGGCCGTCAATTTCAACGCGCACGGTTCCACCATCAGGACCCGGTACGACTTTGTACGGGACCATCTTGGCTTCTTCGGTCACCTCATCCCACCGACGACCCATGAAGCGCTTGATCGAGTAAATCGTGTTCCGTGGATTGGTGATCGCCTGCCGTTTGGCGGCTTGTCCAACCAGTCGCTCTCCGGTTTTTGTGAACGCGACGACCGATGGAGTCGTCCGGCTGCCTTCACTGTTTGCAATGACGACTGGTTGCGTACCTTCCATGACGGCGACAACTGAGTTCGTCGTTCCTAAATCAATACCGATGATTTTGCCCATCGTTTTCATTCTGACAAAAAGTTTAACTTTCGGAATTCGCTGTACAGGAATCGTGCCAAGTGCGTGATGCTCGACAGCATGACAGGTAAACAAGCAATGATGGCAAACTGAAGGTTAGTGGGCAATGCATTCTGACAGCGTACACTTGATGATGTGAGTGTCGTTCAAAGACCGACTGCAAGGTGAACACTCACTTTCTGCTTTGAGCTTATCTTTGAGAAGCCGCTATCGCACCGTTCGATTGACGAACACTTTGCAGCTTCACTTACCGATTACGGATGAACTGCTTGCCTGGCAATTGCCGAACGATGCCACGGAATTCCATGACGAGCAAAGTGCTGAGTACTTCGCCAATACCACAGCCAAGCTCTGTCGCAAGTTCATCAGCGCTTCGAGGTTCGCCTGTAAGAAGTTCCCACAGTTGTTTTTCCAGCGGTGAGTGAAACTCCTGTTGCTCGTGCGTTGGTTGTGCGGCTGTCGCAAGACCAAGTTCTTCGAGTATCTGCTGGGGACTGAGTGCAATCGTCGCTTTCTGTTGTGCGATGAGATGATTGGTGCCTTCACTGGTCGGTGCGGTAATGTTGCCCGGCACTGCGAAAAGCTCACGGGACTGGTCGATTGCAAAGTGCGCTGTGATGAGCGATCCGCCTTCGCGACGACTTTCGACGATGAGCACCGCTCGGGCGATGCCACTGATAATCCGATTTCGCTGTGGAAAGTACGCCGGCCGTGCAGCAGTGCCTACGGGATACTCACTGATGATTGCGCCGCCCTGCGCGACGATGCGCTCTGCGTTGCGCCGTGCCTGTGTGGGACTAAGCCGATCGAGTCCGGAGCCGATGACCGCATACGTAATGCCACCAGCATCGAGTGTCACAGTGTGGGCAATCGTATCAATTCCGTTTGCTAATCCGCTCACGATGATACATCCCGCTTGCGCAAGGTCCCGCGCAAACCGTTCGGTGCAGAGACGACCGTAGGTGGTACATCGCCGCGTCCCGACAATGGCAACTGCGACTGCGTCTGACTGCTGGAGCGTACCCTGAACGTAGAGCACCGTCGGTGGATAGGCAATGTGCCGAAGGAGCGCTGGATACTCCGCATCCCAAAATGTTATGGCGTGGGCACCAATGGAGGCAAGCGCAGCGGCATGCATCTGTGCTCGCTCGAGCAATGAGGCAATGCTCTGAGAGCCGAAGAGTGCTTGCTGCCTGACGATGCGTTCAAGTGATGGTGGGGGATCTTCCAACAGATGTACGAGCGATGTGCGTGTGTGGACAGCTCGTCGAAGATCGACACCGTGAACACCTCGCACTAAGCTCAACGCCATTATTTCAAGGCGTGTCCACGCACCGGGGAACTCTGGATTAGTCATGCATCGTTGCTCCCAAGCGTGACGAGCCGTTCTGCTGCAGCCTGAAGCGTTTCCTCTCGCTTGCAAAAGGCAAAACGAACCAGCGTCCGTCCCATCTTAGGGTCGAGGTAGAACGCTTCTAAAGGGATTGCTGTCACACCGACTGCTTGGGTGAGCCATCGGCACCTCTGGAGTCCACTCATCTGTGGTGTAAGCGAAGCAATATCGGCAACGATGTAGTACGCACCCTCGGGTGGATAGACCGTGAGTGGCGTTCGAGCAAGCGCATCGAGGAGGAGAGAGCGACGCTTGGCGTACTGCGTTCGGAGGTCATCAAAGTATGCATCAGGAAGTTGCAACCCCACAGCGACAGCGTACTGAAACGGCGTGGCACTGGCAAAAGTTGTGAACTGGTGCACACGGCGAATTGCTGTGATGAGTGGTTCCGGTCCAAGTGCCCACCCGCACTTCCACCCTGTGACGGCAAATGTTTTAGCGGCACTGGATATCGTAACTGTCCGCTCTGCCATCCCCTCGAGCGTCGCAAGCCGCACATGAGAGGATGGTTCAAAGACGATGTGTTCATAGACTTCGTCGCTGATTGCGATGATATCGTGCTCGCAACAGATCGCAGCAATTGCTCCAAGTTCGTCGCGATCAAAGACACGGCCGGTGGGATTGTGTGGTGTGTTGACAATGATCGCTCGCGTGCGAGAAGTTATGGCAGAGCGGAGTTCCGATTCATCAAGGCGAAACGTCGGTGGACGCAAAACAACCGACCGTGGGATCGCACCGACCATGCGGACATCGGGGATGTACACATCGAAGCTCGGCTCGATGATGATGACCTCATCGCCAGGATTGGCTATAGCAGCAAGCGCACACCACAACGCCTCACTCGCACCACATGTGACGCAAACGTTCGTGTCTGGATCAACCTGCTGCCCGTACCAACGAGCTGCATGGGAAGTGATCGCGTCGCGGAGGATGCGCTCCCCATGGGAGATTGCATACTGGTTGTGACCATTGCAGATTGCAGCACACGCAGCGTGCTGAAGATCGATCGGAGGGTCGAAGTCGGGGAATCCTTGGCCAAGGTTGATTGCTCCGTGAGAGCGTGCGAGTGCTGTCATCTCCGAAAAAATCGAACCGCCGAAACTGCTGGCAAGCTGAGAAACCTGCATTGTTCGTCTTCAGAGTGTGATCGTTCCGCTCTGGCACCGATTTGGACGTGCGGCGCGCTAATGTTTGCGTTCGTACACAAAGATAGCGTTGCGTTCGCACGGGTCGGGAACGGTGCTGCGTATTTTTGCGTTTGAATAGTTACACACTGGAAACCGATCGATGCTCGAGCAATATATCCCTGTCTTTGTGATGATCGCACTCGGTGTGTTTTTCGGTATCGTGAACATCCTCGTTGCCGAGTACATCGGACCACGCCGAGCATCCAAGGAGAAGAACTCCACGTACGAATCCGGTATGGAGCCGCTCCGCTCGGCACGAGAGCGGTTTTCGGTAAAGTTCTATATGGTCGCAATGCTCTTCATATTGTTCGACATTGAGATCATCTTCATGTATCCATGGGCAGTACAGGTGCGTCAGCTTGGCGCCACTGGATTTATCGCGATGGTGCTGTTCATGGTCCTCTTGCTGGCTGGCTATGTTTACATCGTCAAAAAAGGAGCACTCTCATGGGAATAATCAATCCAATCGCCAATGGCGGTTTCTTGACAACGACAGTCGAGGCTGCCATTAATTGGGCACAAGCGAATTCGCTCTGGCCAATGCCGCTTGGAATCTCCTGCTGCGGGATTGAGATGATGGCGTTTGCTGCGTCGCGATTCGACGTCGCGCGCTTCGGTTCCGAGAAGATGGGATTCACGCCACGCCAATCTGATTTGCTCATCGTCGCAGGAACAGTTACCTACAAAATGGCATGGGTCGTGCGAAAGATTTACGATCAAATGCCAGACCCGAAGTGGGTGATCTCCATGGGTGTATGTGCCTCCAGCGGCGGCATGTTCCGCAGTTACTCGGTCGTCCAGGGGATTGACCTCTTTCTGCCGGTGGATGTCTATGTTTCCGGCTGCCCCCCACGTCCGGAAGCGCTCATCAAGGCACTGATGACAATCCAAGAAAAAATTAAACGTACGCGCCCCATCCTCATTGATTCTGAGGCAACACCACTCGAGGCAATCGAGGTCGAGCGAAAACCGAGCGGTTTGTTAGTCCAAGTGCAGGAAATTGCTCAGTGAGCGACATCTCGAGGTAAATGGTTCGAGAGCAGAATTCGCCTTGCACCGTTAACACACTCCCACTCTCACAGCGTTGACTGTTCTGTGCACGCAGTATTCGTTCGAAGCCGCATAGACTCAGTTGGAGTGACGAATCCTCCTACTCCCACTTGACTTCAAGGCAGCGATTGTTCACGGTGATCCAAAGAGGAATGAAACCGGATCACACGTACACAGCACATTGATTACTCTACTCCAATCAGCACTACTCGACAACTACTGGCACAATGACGACGCCACTGCTACTTTCGAATCGGAGAACGTAGAATCCAGGCGACATTCCACTGGAAAGCGACAATTCAAGTCGGTGCACTCCCCGACCGTGTGTAACGGTCCATTCCTTCGCCATTCGACCCAGGAGGTCGTAAAGCTGAAGATGTGAGATTGAAGGTTGATCGAGTATGATGACAATGGTAAACGTCTCACCCCGCGTTACCGGCATCGGTAGAGGTCCCTCCACTCGTGCAATGCGGAGATATGGCAGTGGTGGACCTACTGACGTAATGATGAGAAGTTGTTCAATGGCATCTGGTTGCACTGCGCATGACGATTCTGCAACCATAGTGATCATGCAGACAGAGTCAGACCCTGCAAGGACAATACCACAGACTTCGAGCTCAACGATACCGCTGATACTGTTTGTTGCCTGAACGATCCAGAGCGAATCGCTTGCGCGCTGCATATGGAGTGTGTCGTATCCTATCCGTGCATGCATCGGGTACCAAACCGTTGGATTGCTCAAGTGAACCTTCCATTGCGGCGAGCAGCGATTGGGAAGCGTGAACGTTCGCTGGAAACAACTCCATGAGCCAACGTTACCTCTACTCGTGTCAGTCTGGCTGTGGATGGTCACTCGGGTTAGCAAACAACAAAGTACAAGCAGCGCGTACATCATTTCGCCATGCGCTTAGGTGACTGTTTGTCTCGCACCGGCTTTCGGATGATGAATGGCGTACAGTTGCATTGCTGTTCGACAAGTGGGCGCGCCTGTTCTGCTGCAGCACGACTTGAGTAATCCCCTATAGTGACAGCATAGAGTGATGGCGCTTTCTCAATCACTTCGACACGAAGCCGCTGTGCACGAAAGCGCGCAGCTTCTTGCTCAGCGGATTCTTTCGTTGAGTAGGCACCGATTTGGAGCGTATATCGCTCCAGCGCAGTGGAATCGGTTCTATCGCCACGTTCGAAGGGACGCTGCTCCTTGGTAGTCTGTGGATCGAACCCCACCGTTGACCGGACAATTGCTTGTGCATGGACGAAAAACTCAGACAGAGGGTAGCGTTGCTGGTATTCGGCCAGTTCTCGGCGTGCGTTAGCGGTATCTCGGAGGAGCGCATAGTACTGCACAATTCGCCACTGCGCGTCATCGGCCCATTCGGAGGAAGGGAACTCTGTCGTAATGCGTTTGTAAATCTGCAGGGCGCGCGTGGCGTCTTGCTCAAGAATACCACTCAAGAAGAGGACTCCGGGATCGTTCGGGTGCTCCTTGACCAATGCGGGGAGTTCTCGGCGGATATCGTCTGCATGACCTTCTGCCACTGCAAGAATTTTTGCTCTGATCGATGCTGGCTGACCATACAGTGGCATCATCCAAATAATTGCACCACCAATCGCGCCAAGCATTCGTGCGTTCATCGTTTTAGCCGTCGGATGTGAAACATGTGAGGGCGTGCAGGTGGTGTCGGTACTTTTGTACACGCGCACTCCATACGCTGCATGGCAAATGTGCAGAACCTTTGAAGGCAAAAATGCAGAATAGTTCTCGAGTTCCCATCTTCGTTGCCGCAGGCGGTACAGGCGGCGATTTATTCCCCGTCCTTGCCGTCGTTGAAGAGTTAGAGCGCACACTTCAACCGAGGACCATCTTCGAACCAATGTTCATTGGGAACCCAAGGCGTATCGAAGGTCAAGTGATTCCTGCTCGTGGTTACCAATTTATTCCGATCCCAATGCGCGGTTACTATGGACTCGGGAGACTCCGGACCTATTCGCTTGCGTGGCGATTACCTGTGTCCCTTGCGCGAGTTGTTCGAGGGTTCGTGTCAGTGCGACCACGTGTAGCGTTGTTAGCAGGTTCGTATCTGAGCCTTCCCGTTGCACTTGTTGCACGCTCTGTTCGCGTCCCGATCGTGGTGGTTGAAATCAACGCTGTTCCTGGCAAAGTCAATCGCATCGTTTCACGGTGGGCAGAACGAATCCTGGTGAGTGTTCCATCGTGTCGAGATGGACTGCCACGCTCTGTGCAGGGGCGTGTCTCAGTTGTCGGCACACCGATTCGATCTGAACTACGCACGCTACCAGATGCACAGAAGGCACGACGTCGCTTTGGGCTCGAAACCGAACGCCCAGTGTTGCTCGTGCTCGGTGGTTCGCTCGGAGCTCGTTCGATCAACCAAGCAGTCGAAACACTCATGGAACGCATCCTCGCAGCTGGATGGCAGATCCTTTGGCAAACTGGTGCTGAGTTTCATACTCCATCACGCGCTGGCGTTGTAGCACGTCCGTTCATCGAGGATATGGCTTCCGCATACGCGACTGCGGAGCTGGTCCTCAGTCGTGCAGGTGGCAGTACAGTGGCAGAGCTTACAGCGCTTGGGAAAGCAGCAATCCTTGTTCCCTATCCACATGCTGCCAACCGTGAGCAGCACTATAACGCTGAGATGTTGGTAGCAGCAAAAGCTGCGGTGATGGTTGACGATGCTGAACTCACCACGGCACTCTGGCCTGAATTATCGCGATTACTCCATGATGAGCATCGTCGTTTGGAAATGGCAAGGGCTGCACGATCAATTGGAGTGCCCGATGCAGCTGTGCGAGCAGCGAGTGAAATTGCTGCGTTGATCAGCAACGGTCAATGATACTTGTGTCCTTCCGGAGGGGTCATCATGCCAGGGTCGGCAACGACGATTTCTCCATGCTGATGTTCATAACGGGAGATGTTTTCACTCAATGCTGCCAACAGCAGTTTCGCATGTTGAGGAGTCATGATAATGCGCGCATGCACGCGTGCCTTCGGCACTCCAGGTAAGAGTCGAGTAAAGTCAATGACGAACTCTGCTGGTGAATGCGATATAATCGCAAGGTTCGAATAGATGCCTTCGGCTTCTTTTTCACCTAACTCGATGTTGATTTGCTGCGGCATCTGTTGGTCATGATGCTGTGGCATGGGTAGAATGTGCAAATTGTGAATTCAAGGGATGCACTAAACGGATGCGGGGCAATTCCATTGTCAATTCCGTCGCCGGAGTTGGTCTGCACGTTTATAGGCTCGCTCAGCTTTCTCTACTTGGTTTGCACGTGCATAGTAGCCACCGAGGAGCTCCCAATATCGCACGTCACCACTGTACTGTTGCTCCATCGCTTCAAGTTCAGTGATTATCTGTCGGAGCCGCTCTTTGTTACGAACCGTCTCGTAAATGTTCACAATGTGTTCGAGTGCAGTTAGGTCGTTTCGATGCTCCGGTAGTTTGCGGTAACGATCGAAGTACTCGGCTGCTTTCAGGAGTAAGGGGAAGTAACGTTGCTCGTTTTCCTTGTATTTCGGATCGCGATCTTTTCGCTCGCGTTCTTCCTTTTGGATTTGAGCAGCACGGTTTTTGAGAGCAGCAGCAGCGTTGAAGAGCGCAACATCATAGGTTGGGTCGAGTTGGAGAACTTTCTCGTACTCGGCGATGGCATCGTCGTACCGCTCCATTTGGAAGTACACCAGTGCAAGGCTTGCAAGGAGTTGTTTGTTATTGGGATCACGGTTAGCACTCTGGCTGAGTTCACGGAGAGCATCCTCGAGTCGACCCTGTTCGCGATAAATCTGGATGCGGAAGTTTTGAATCGTTTCATCTGAGGGCGAGAGAGCAGAAAGTCGCGTAAGCACCTGGAGCGCACGGTCGAAGTCCCGTCGGTTGTAATAGATAGTCGCTGCTTGGTAGAACGGTCCAAGGGCAATCGGTGCATATCGAAAGCGTTCATCGGCAGACCATGATTGAGGCGCATTGACACGCCACCCTTCAACACGGTAGCCTTGTTGCTGTCTTGCAAAACTGGAGACATACACGGTGTCGCCCTTGTGGGTAAAACGGTCAACAATCATCGAGTCGCCCGTGGTTGTGCGATTGGATCTGCTTGCAACAGGCGGACCAAATGTGTCTATCGCTTTATCTCGCAGGACGCCGAGCGCCAGTCCAGTACTTCGTGCCAGTTGCACCTCTGGTTCGAGCAACGAGATGTAGTGCTCATAAGACTGGAGTGCTCGCGTTGTGTCGCCTCGCAGTTCGTAGAGCCGCCCCTCGAGGTCATAGTTCTCCAGAGCTTCAGGACGGATCACGTTCGCTTTACCGACTATCTCGATTGCACGTGCTAGCATGGAAGTATCGCGACTATCGACAATGCGGTTATAGAGCTCAACAGCGGTGTTATAGAGCTCCGCCCACGTAACGTAGTAAATCTGGGGCAATGCGCGACGACGTTCCTCGCTTAATCCTGGCTCTGCTCTCCGGTATGCCTCGATCATCCCCTCGAGGTCTCCGAGTTCTTTCCGCACTGAGCCCAAGTCATACCATGCTTCAGCGTTCTGCGGATTCAGCTTGAGTTCTCGCTCGAGCAGAACACGCGCAGAATCCCATTGTCCTCGCTGCATGAGCTGCCGCGCTTGGGCATGACCTGGGGTTAGTCGCGCAAGTCCTGAACATGCAGCCAAGAAGAGACAACAACCGAGTATTGCTCGCACAGTAACACGACTCACTCGAATTCTCCTTGTGTTGAACCTTTCTACATGGGAAAATTACGGAACCTTTTCGATAGGTCACAACAGTAGAACTACGGAAAATAATACCCTTTCGTTGTCTATCAATCCTGCCTTCCAAAATTTTTGTCTTCGTACATTGCAATGATTCTATACCAATACTGACGTTTAAAGATGACGCTCTTTGGACCGGAATGCCCATACGCAGCTCATGCACGTACTCTCGATGCTGACGATCCGCTCGCGTCATTTCGAAAGGAATTTGCCTTCCCACGGCAGAGTGAGGCTCTCGGTGGATATTTTGCTGGAAACTCGCTTGGGCTTATGCCGCTCAAGACAAAGGACGCTCTTGAGGAAGTTCTCCACGATTGGGGGGACCTCGCCGTCGAGGGTCATGTCCGCGCACAGCGGCCGTGGTATCGTTACCATGAAGACTTAGCGCCGTTGCTTGGAGATTTAGTCGGTGCTGCTGCCGATGAAGTAGTGGCGATGAATAGTTTGACTGTGAACCTCCACCTGATGCTTGCCAGCTTCTACCGACCTACCAAGCGACGACGGAAAATTCTCCTCCTCCCAAGTGAATTTCCCAGTGATCGCTATGCAGCCGAAAGTCACGTACGGTGGCATGGCTTTGACCGCGATGATTGCATTGTAGAGCTTGATTGGCCACCACTTGAGCCAATCCCAACCGCCACTATCGTCCACACGATCGAAACGTTAGGGGAGGAATTGGCTCTCGTGCAAATGAGTGCAGTGCACTACTTAACAGGACAGTTTTTTGATATTTCAACGATTACAGCCGCCGCTCACTCAGTCGGCGCAATCGCAGGGTGGGACCTTGCGCATGCAATTGGGAATGTTCCCTTAATGCTCCATGATTGGGACGTTGACTATGCTGTTTGGTGCTCGTACAAGTACCTGAACTCAGGACCTGGGGGAGTCGGCGGAGCGTTTATTCATCGAAGGCACACACAGAACCAAGCTCTGATGCGACTTGCTGGTTGGTGGGGCAACGACCCAGAGACACGATTCTCGATGCCGAAGTGGTTCGATCCAGTACCGAGCGCAGATAGCTGGCAGCTGAGTAATGCACCTGTGCTCGCCTTGGCAGTTCATCGGGTAGCGCTCGAACAATTTCGTCGAGCGACAATGGAACGCCTGCGCCATAAAAGCATCCAATTGACCGGATTCTTAGAAGAGCTGCTCACGCTCCTTGGTCAACAGTATCCCCACCTCAGGATCACGATTGTGACACCTCCTTCTCCCCAGGAGCGTGGGGCGCAGCTATCGGTGCAGTTCGGCAGCCGGAGCGAGTCACTGTACAACTACCTTCTCTCGACGGGTCACATCGTTGATATCCGCAAACCTGATGTCATCCGTATCGCACCTGCTCCGCTTTACACATCGTTTATGGACGTAGTGCATCTGTGTAACGCAATTGAACAGTATGCGTTACAGTTGTAGGTCACACCAACAGTACTGTAATGAATCTCCACCACACGGAACATAATCAAACGCGGTGGGTCCTCGTCTATACCACCAATACTCTGTGGGAGGCAGAAGTCGTGCGCGGGTTCCTTCGCTCCCATGGTATTGATGCCGTCGTAATGCCGCAGGTAGATACCTCTCGAGCGTTGACCATCGGTGGATTAGCGGTAGCGAAAATCTACGTCCCTACCGCAGTGTTCGCAGAAGCAGAGCGTGTACTCAACACCTACCGTCAGCAATCTTAAGCACTTTGCTGTTTGCCCCTCAAGGGACAAAGTAACGAACTTTGCTCACCTCCATACCCTTGCTGCGAGTCGTTGCGCACGATGCGGAATAACGATCCTGTGCTTGATGCTACTCCACTACAACACGCGCACGACGTGTATATGCGCCTGCACGGAGTGTGCAGGTCAATGTTCCGGTAAAATGAGCAGGCACAGACACGGTGCAATGTTGGGGACCAGCTTCCATGTACCCTATGTGATATGATCCTTGCAGCCGCCCCGCTGCATCATGTAGGAGCAGTGTTACATCAGCTGACGCAGGAAGTGTGAACGCCACACGGAGCGTTTGACCGTTCGCAATCGGATTTGGTGAACAAACCAGTTGGTCCGATTGAGGTACTGCGCTATTTTCTACATTCGTTGTGGATGTCCGAATGATAGGAATCGTCTCGAAATTCTTAAGCAGTATTGATTGGAGAGTTGAGCGCTCCACCCCGTACAATTGGTCTAAAATCGATGCATACACTTGCCGGAGGTCGTATTGCATTTGGAGATTCCCATTCGTATCCAAGTCCTGCATATTCGGATTGGCACCACGAATGCCCGGTAGCACTTGCGGTCCAAAGACAAACATTGGTGCTGCTGTTCCGTGATCGGTACCGTTACAGGCATTTGAGGCTACGCGGCGACCGAATTCCGAAAATGTCATCGCAACAACCCGATCAGCGTTCCCAGTTGGCGAAGATCATCGAAGAACGCAGCAACAGCATCGGACAACGTGCGGAGCAACGTTGCGTGAGTACCTTGGGTTGTGTCGGTAGGATCCACTTGCGCTGCATGTGTATCGAATCCTCTTATCGAAACCAGGTAAACCCGTGTCTTCAATCCACCAGCAATCAATCGTGCAACAATCTTGAGCTGATTTCCGAGAGAGTTATTCGATGGATACTCAGCTTTATTCTGTGCACGATCTGCGGCTGTTTTAATGCTAGAGGAATATTGCTGGGATTTGAGTTCAACCTGACGGAGGTATGCTAATTCATGGCCTGGGCGTGTATCGGGGATACTACCGGTTGCATTGCTTGGGGTCCCGTTGATGATATCATAGAACGTCTGCGGGTCCTGGAGTGCAAGCCCCATCGATGCAAGCGGCCCCTGTAATGCCAGAGCAAGTACTGCACCTATTTGGAGGGCTAGCGGGTCCGGGGCATTGTCATTGGGATAACCATTGGGATAGTTAGGGTAAAGCGTATCCAGGTAGCGACCCATCCAGCCAGTCGTTAGGTACTGGTTTGCATCGGATGCAGTCATCCAAATATCTGTCGAACGGAAGTGCGAAAGGTTTGTGTTCGGGTAGGCTACTCCCTGGACAATTCCAATCATCCCATCGTTGTACATGCGTTGGAGTGCTCCCATTGCAGGATGGAACGCAACTTCATCGCTGATTCGAAGTAACTTCAATTCAGGGAGAGCAATCTGCGGGCGTACTTGGTAATAGGTGGTCAGTTGGTCGAGCGATATCAGTGTGTTAATCCCATCGTTTCCACCATCAAGTTGAATGAGGACAAGCACGCGATCAGTGCTACTGAGAGCTTGCCACAATGCATCGAGTGCACGCGATCGCCCGAATGCCCGGATTGGAAAACCACCGAGAACCAGTGGTAGCGTAATCACAGGCGTAGCAACTCTGAGGAAATCACGCCGTTTCATTGGTTTATTCCACCGAGGAAGTGTTACATCAATTGGTATTCAGCAAGACGTAACATCGCGCGGAGCAGGTTTTGAAGACGCTGTTGAGCAGCACCGCAAGCTGTTGGATTCGTCGGGTTTGCTTTGTACGCTGCCTAAATTTGTGCCCATTCGTAAACCTGACCTCCTGGCATGAGCACGTTGCGGGCTAAGTTATCACGCTGCTCATCGCTGAGTGGATCTGCAGGGAGAAGTTCATACTCCACGTCCCGAATGAGCTGCTCGTACTCGCCGGGGTTGCTGCTTATCCGTTCAACAAATGCGAACACGTCAAGCGTATACTGGCGGGGAAGAAGCCGACTCCCAAAGATGATACCATCTGTGACGGCATATCGAGTTGGGAGTGTCGCACTATTGATCCAGAGGCGCTAGTAGTCTGGAGTTTGATAGTACGCAGGCCATCCAGCAACACTTGGAGGGTCCATTGGATTTTGCTGGAGTGTTGATGCTACTCCAACGAGAGTGTTGAGCACTTGGGCTTTCGTTCGAAGGTCAGTAGGAAGTGAAAACCCGATTGTTGTAAAAAGCATGCACAGAAAATCGAGCGGACTCTTGATCATTGCACCTATGTTCTGTTCATCGTAGAAGTGCTGACTCTTCAAAAGCACTTCAAGCACAGGTTTGATTTCGTAGTTCGATTGGCGAAGCAACACTGCAAGTGGCTCGATGACCTCTTGCTCAGTCTGCTAGCTAATCTCATAAAACACTAACCAGCGGTAAATTTTGCGAACAAAGAACCTCGCCGTCTCTTCTTGTGAAAAAATCATATCGAGCAGCTCAGAGTGCTCATCGTGTCCTGCTGTTGCACCACTCCGTCCGCGAATGACTATTTTCCCATAAGCATCCGAAAACTGCTTGTCCCCACTGTCGTGGAGCGTAGCGACAAACACGCTAGTACTCGGATCACCATTCCGTAGTACGCGCCAACCTGTTAATACGCGTGCGGCTTGTTGTACATCCTGCTCTGTATAGTTCATGTAATTGCCTGGAGCAATCTCAGGACCCTTCCCAATTGTGAAGAGCTCCAGCAGCTCCCGCGCGTAGTTTTCGTTGGTTTTTTGTGCAGTGTTTAGATCGCCGTTGAGATATCGCAGCATCCCCGGATCAACCGTCACCTGATAAGTGAGCTCCTTGAGATTGCCGAGAGCTTAACGACGCAGCTTCGCATTGTGGTGATACTGGAATCGAGAATCTCCAATTACGTCTGCCTCCGTCGCATAGAAGTTGTGCCATAGGAGCGTCATCTTTTCGATGATTGACAGGCGGTCCGTGCGTAACATCTGCTCAAGCCACCATCCCTTCACCAAGGTCCGATACTGACCATCCATTTGCATGGGTGTAGTGTTGGTAACCCATGATTGCCCTGTTGCAGGATCAATTGGTGGATCAGGCAATGTACGCTCCTTGAGCGCTCTTCAACTGCACCATCGAGGCCACGCTGGACAAGCTGCCCTACGAACTGTTTCGAACTGAGAAACGTTGTCCGCCGCAGTAAATGTCCTGCCCGACGTTCATCCCACGGACCAGTATAACGATCGAGTGCACTCATGGAGGATTTTCCACTATCGTTGAACGATTCTACAATGGCTCGCTATTACTGTACTCCGCAGTAACTCTGCCAGTACTCGATGGTAACTTCGGCTCTTTGACGGTTCGAGAAGACCAAAGGTCTAACTGCCTCACAATCGGTTATACCAAGTAGCCGAACAATGCATCAAGAACTAAGATCGCAGCTGCTGAAATGGTGAATGCACGAACCGTGCTACTGCCGACTCCTTCGGCACCTCCAGTCGTCTGCATCCCAACCCAGCAGCCGATGAGTGCCGTTGTTCCCCCGAATACGAATGACTTGACAAGCCCGATGACAACTTCGCTTGTGTGGAAGAACCGTACGATTGAATCGAAGAACATCGCTGCGGAAAACTCAAATTTGAGGGCGGTCAAAACATAGGCTCCGACGAGTGCAACAACGTTCGAAAACACTGCAAGCACCGGCATCATCGTCAGCGCTGCAAAGACACGGGGCATTCCCAAATATCGGGCGCGATCAATCGCCATCATCTCGAGCGCGTCGAGTTGCTCTGAGACTGCCATCGTCCCAATTTGAGCAGCGATCGCGCCACCGACACGACCAGCGATCACTAAGGCAGTGAGCACTGGCGTGAGCTCTGTAAACACTACTGTCGCAATCGAACCGCCGATGTATGGACGCGCGATACCAATGAGGTTGAACTTCGCAAAGAGATTTGTTGCCTGAAGTGCAGCAATAGCACCGGTAAACGAGCCGATGAGCATCACTAACGGTAAGGAATCTGAACCGACAAGCGCCATCTGCTGGATGACCAAATGACGATCGCGGCTCGCACGGGGGATGTAGCGTACAATCCGACCAAGGAGCAAGAGAATGCTGCCAAGCTGCTCAACGAATGAGACCGTAATGCGACCAATCCATGCGATGAATCCGATCACCGTGCGATTTCAGGGATGGTACGACCGCACAAAGCTACGGAGCATAGATGCTGCGTGCACCTATCGCATCAACTACAGAGAAAATGCGCACTCCATACCATCCAAGACGTACTCATGTGTGAACATCAACTCAAGCAAACGTGCTCTCGGTCGCATGATTAATTCAGTGCAGAAATCATGAGATTATTCTGAGCAATTTTGCACGGTTCATTCCGTCTTGGAGGGCACTCTGTTCTGTTTTTCTACTATTGTCAAGGAGAGCCCTATGGCATTTGACGTCGACATGATCCAACGTGTCTATGCACGCCTTCCGGAGCGTATTGAACAAGTACGCCAACGACTGGGGCGCCAGATGACTCTTGCGGAGAAAATCCTCTTTGCTCACATGGCAGAGTTACCATCGAGCCCACCGCAACGAGGCACAGACTATGTTGAGTTTTACCCAGACCGCGTCGCAATGCAGGATGCAACTGCACAGATGGCTCTCTTGCAGTTCATGAGCGCTGGTATCCCACGCGTTGCAGTGCCAGCAACTGTCCATTGCGATCATCTCATCCGTGCAGAACGCGGTGCGAAGGAGGACCTTCAAACTGCGCTCATCGAGAATGACGAGGTTTTTCAATTCCTCGCATCAGTTTCGAAAAAGTATGGCATCGGATTCTGGAAACCTGGTGCGGGGATTATCCACCAAGTTGTGCTCGAAAACTACGCGTTCCCTGGAGGGATGATGATTGGGACCGATTCACACACGCCCAATGCAGGTGGACTTGGGATGATCGCTATCGGTGTCGGTGGAGCCGATGCAGTAGACGTCATGGCTGGCATGCCATGGGAACTCCTCATGCCCAAACACATTGGTGTGCGCTTGGTCGGCAAGATGAGCGGATGGACAGCGCCGAAAGACGTCATCTTGAAGCTTGCGGGCATTCTAACTGTCAAAGGTGGAACAGGTGCAATTATCGAGTACTTCGGCGAAGGCTGCGCAACGATCAGTGCAACCGGCAAAGCAACCATCTGCAACATGGGTGCTGAAGTCGGAGCGACAACTTCGATTTTCCCGTATGATGAAGCGATGGACCGCTACCTCAGGGCAACTGGTCGAGCAGACGTTGCCGATGCAGCACGACCCCTTGCTGCCTACCTTCGCCACGACGAGGACGTCGAACGCAATCCCGAACGCTACTTCGACCGCATCATTGAAATAGACCTCTCGACACTGGAACCACACATCAACGGCCCGTTCACACCTGACCGTGCAATGCCTATCAGCGAATTCGTCAAGGAAGTTGAGAAAAACGGCTGGCCTGCTGATTTGCGCGTTGCCCTTATCGGATCATGCACGAACTCCTCCTACGAGGACATGACACGGGTAGCGGAAATTGCAGACTACGCCGCCAAGCATGGACTCAAAGCCAAGTGTGAACTGACGATTACGCCCGGATCAGAACAGATTCGTGCGACCATGCAGCGCGATGGTATCCTCGAAAAACTCGAAGCCATTGGTGCAACCGTGCTTGCGAATGCCTGTGGACCCTGTATCGGACAATGGAAGCGACACGACGTCAAAAAAGGGGACAAAAACTCCATCATCACGTCATTCAACCGAAATTTCAGCGGACGTAACGATGGCAATCCCGACACACACGCATTTGTCGCATCACCAGAAACGGTGCTTGGTTTTGCACTCACCGGTGATTTGCGCATCGATTTCACTAAGCAACCGATCAACGGAGCAGTACTCAACCCACCACGTGGCGAAGAGCTGCCTGCTCGTGGCTTTGTGCCCGATCCGGATGGCTACGTCCCTCCAGCAGATAATGGCTCGGACATCGAGGTCATCATCAAGCCTGATTCGCAGCGCCTTCAACGGTTAGAGCCATTTCCTCCGCCACGGAAAGAAGAATTCATTGACATGGTCTTGTTGCTGAAAGTCAAGGGGAAATGCACAACCGATCACATTTCGCCCGCTGGTCCATGGCTTCGTTACCGTGGACATTTGGACAACATCTCGAACAACATGTTCACCGGAGCAACGAACGCGTTCAACGGCAAGCTAAATTGCGCAAAGAATGTGTTCACAGGACACTACGACGAAGCACCGAAGGTAGCCCGTGACTATAAAGCACGGGGAGTTTCCTGGATCGTCGTCGGTGAAGAAAACTATGGAGAAGGCTCCTCGCGGGAGCATGCTGCAATGGAACCACGCTACCTGGGGGGAAAGGTGATTTTAGTCAAGTCATTTGCCCGCATTCATGAGACAAACCTCAAAAAGCAGGGCATGCTGCCATTGGTGTTCGAGAACCCTGCCGACTACGATCTCATCGGCGAAGATGATCGTTTCACGCTCGACATCGAGCAACTTCAGCCGGGCAAACCGCTCGAAATCCTCATACGCAAACCTGACGGTACCGAGCTCCGCATTCACGTGCGGCACTCAATGAACGCACATCAACTCGAGTGGTTCTGGGCAGGAAGCGCGCTCAACCACATGGCAAAGCATCTCCGACACCAGTAGCAAGATCCATCGTAGCTGATAACCTTCACGCACATGGTGCGTTCAGAGTGTAACGATCGTTTCGCGAAATCGATCCAAAGAGATGCCTGCTATCGCATGCTAAATGTGGTGCTGTGCGCCCGATCGTTATCGGAGCATTACCAGAGGGACAGTGTTGTACGCAGCTCACCGAACATGCCCCAGCTCGGTACAAGTTGCACGCCATTGGTCCTCTCGTAAATGGGAAGCTGTGCACCAAACCGTACGACAAAGGGTTCCCACAGCATCACTGCTACTGCAGGTAGGAACTCGATACGGAATGTCCCAGTCGCACTGACGAGGGTTTCACCAATGCGATCAGGAGCTGTCCAGCGAATCCGGCTCATCAAGAGTGGCATAAGTGGCACTTCAAATGGGGAGGTAGTCAACACAAGGAGTGCCTGGACGTCCGTTCCCATCGTTCGTCCATTGGCGTTCATGCCGGGTTTTCGGACAAGGACTGAAAGTGTAGTGCTTGCGTCGGCGTTATCGAAGCGGTAGGCAACAAGTCCCCACCCAATTGCATCCCACGTGCTGGTTCCTGGTTGGACATCGAGTGGCAATTCGACACCACCGTCGGATCGCTGATAGTCTCCCGTCGGAGCCTTAACCCCAAGTCCAAGCGCCAATGTCCACGGTACTATCGGCGATGGTGGCACAACGGTGTACTTGATGAGACCAAATGCATCGCTGAGTCCCGCAGCGTGAAAGCGGTACTCTGTCCCCCCTGCAACCGATTGTCGTGCTTTATCTGTCAGGGGGAGAACAATGAGCACACTCCACCGCGCAAGAGGGGATAGTTCAGCTTCAAGATTGAGTGCATGAGCCCACGCACGCCGCCGATATGGATCGGTGATCAACGCGCTCCCGTCGAGTGTGCGGTTCATCGCTGTGTACGCATAAACGGCTGCCGCTGTCAGCGCTCCAGTCGGCAAGAATCCACGTTCGGTTCCACCCAAAAACGTTCCCGTACCACCACAGCAGCTTTGGCAGTGGACCTCGATACTTCCACCTGTTGCAAGGACGCAGATAAACAGGAGAACCACTGCACACTGCATCACAACACAAAGAGTACGATGGAACGCTGGGCTTTCGCCCCGTGAGCATCTTGAACGGTTACCTCAACCTTTGTATTAAACCCGCTGCAACATGGCGCAGGAAAGAACTTCACATGCATTCCATGCCCCACGATGTCACCATCATTGGCGCGCCAAAAATAGTTGAGCTCATCACCATCCGGATCACGTGCATAACAGGTAATCTCGACTTGCTGACCGACGATGGCAGCGCCACTGACAACCACGCTATCTATCACCGGCGGATGATTGGATGCATCGGATGCAGGTGGAGGATTCGATGAACAGGAGATCAGCACTCCAACGAGGACCACTAACAGACCCGCTACCGTACGCATGGCAATACGAAAGTTAATTGCAACCGTGACAAAATTAGCATAAATTTACGCAAAAACCGTTCGCCTGTCAGTTGCTCTAAACAGAGTAAAACTGTTCCCCTCGTGTGGGGAACATCTCGTGTCAAATCATCTGGGAGGTTTCTATGAATTACGTGCCATTGATCGGGCGTATCCTCATCGGTCTTCTTCCCCTGATGAGTGGGCTGATGACCCACTTTTCCGAGCAAGGTGTGCAATACGCCGAAGCTCATGGCGTACCCGCAGCATCTGTACTTGTGCCCTTGAGCGGTGTCGTCGCCATCGTTGGATCATTGAGCATCATCATCGGATACCGTGCCAAAGTTGGTCCATGGCTGCTGGTGCTTTTTTTGCTGCCGGTGACATTTATGATGCACGACTACTGGAAAGTCACCGATGAGATGCAGCGCCAAGTGCAAATGGTGATCTTCTTCAAAAATCTCGGTCTGCTCGGTGGCGTCCTGCTCCTTGCATACTACGGTGCAGGTCCGATAAGCCTCGATCAGCGTAAGCAGTAGGAGCTCATCATAGGCGCTGAACAACTACCGTATTCCTGCCATTTGGGATGGTAGAAAGGGGTGTTTACGGGTTACTACGGACTTTGTACAGTTCCATTGTGTAGTCTCAAAACCAACTGTTCAGCTTCCGCTATTGTGAATCTGTCAGTGAGGCACTTTGAGTAAAGGCACAGATCCCCGAACGTACTGAAACTGCTGAGCGTACTTTCCGTCGCACAAGGGTGATTGAAACACAACGGCCATCCAACGAATTCGTTTGAGTACAACCGCCCACCCCGAAAGTCTCGACAGATGTGAAGTATTCGACGTAGTTCTTGTTCGTCTCCCTCGCGGCCATAGCCTCATCCTCATGGTCACCTCAATCTTTGCGCGGGCAGGGACGTTAGTCGCTGATGGAGCTCCGGCGGCAGGACTTGAACCTGCGACCCTCTGATTAACAGTCAGATGCTCTAACCAACTGAGCTACGCCGGAATCGCTACGCAAAAATACAATACGCACACACGGTCCACCACCGGCAGACAGTGATCGTCCGCACCGATTTCCACTGCTCGTTCGACACAAACGAATGTTGATTCCACAAATTCGCACCAATCATTGCATCACTCGAGAGCATTCGCCATGATGCCTAAACGACGTCAGAGCATTGTTCATCCTAATCGTTCTTTGACCATGCCAGCGTACACCGAACTACCGCTTGGTGTCCGCGTCATCACCGATACTGTCCCCCATGTACGTTCCGTCGCACTTGGCATCTGGATCGAGTGTGGAAGCCGACACGATACGATTCCTGGCATTGCACACATGCTTGAGCACCTTGTGTTTCGTCGTTCGCAGCGGACAAGCGGAACGGCACGTTCTCGCCGGATTGAATCACTCGGTGCATACTTGAACGCTTCGACGTCGAAAGAGCTCACGTGCTACTACGTCCGCGGTATGGCAGAGCATGTTCCTAAGTTGGTGGATATACTGTTCGAACTGGTGTTTGCGCCTGCGTTTACCGATCGTGATGTCGAAAAAGAGCGTGCTGTCATCATCGAAGAAATCCGATCCTTCGAGGACGACCCTGAAGAGGTTGTTTGCGATGTTCTCGACCAATTGCTCTTTGGCCGGCACCCGTTGGCGCATCCGATTGCAGGAACTCATGCAAGTGTGTTCCGGATCTCACCCGAGGCGTTGTACGATTTCCATCGTGCGTGGTACGTCGGCACTCGCTGTGCCGTCATTGCAAGTGGACTGATTGAGCACAACACACTCGTTGACCTAACCTCGCAAGCGCTCGAACGTTGGAATGTCCGCAGCGGGATAGCACTCGGCAGTGTTCGCCCCCCACGCTCCAAGTCACCGAAGAGTCGGACGCTTACTCGTTCGTTCCAGCAAGCGCACTGCGCGCTCGGTATCCGCATTCCAGGCGCACAGCACGTCGATCGCCACGCCTATGCACTGCTCAATGTTCTCTTTGGTGATTGCAGTAGTTGCCGACTCTACCGACACATACGTGAACAGCGCGCTCTGGCATACTCCGTCTACTCATCTCTCCAACTCTGGAGCGACTGTGGGGAACTGATAGTGTATGCGGGTACGCATCCAGACAATGTTGACGAAACGCTTGATACGCTCACCAGTGAACTGGTGCGACTTCGAACAGTACCCCCAACGGCAGCAGAGTTTCACCGCGCCAAGCAACAGCTTCGCTCGTCGCTGGTGATGAACACAGAAAGTCTGTCGGCACGCATGCATACTCTTGCCCGCATGGTGCTCGAAGAACGCTCGCTTGAGCCAATTGAATCGAGCATCGAATCTATTCAGCATGTCACGCTCGAACAGGTTCAGACTCTTGCTCATCAACTGAGCAATCCATCAGACTGGTCGGTTGTCATCTGTCGGTAGCGGTCTCGATGCTCATCGCGTGCGGGGAATCGTCGCGTCTGCGCTCCAGAGTAACTTCTGCCGCAAGACGTCAAAGTATGTTGTATCAGCTCGTTTGATCAGGCGGGCTGTGAGTGTAGAGCGACGGATGGTACAGCGCATCTCAGGGTCGAATGGAGCAACCTGCTGACCATCAGCAACTAACGAAGCAGCGTGACTGTCGGCATCGAGCATGAGAGTGATTTCTGCACTGTCGTTGACGACTAGTGGACGAAGGGTGAGCATGTGCGGGCAGATTGGTACTAAACAGAGCACCTGTGCCGAAGGGGCAATGATTGGTCCGCCGCACGACAGCGCATATGCAGTAGAACCAGTCGGTGTCGTCACCAGCAATCCATCGGCGCGATAGCGAGCAATGTAGTGTTCGTCCACCCACGCATGGATGGTGATCATCCGCGAAGACTCGCGCTTTTCGAGCGCAAATTCATTGAGGGCAAAGAGCATCGTCGGGCGCTCATTGACATCCACTGTCGTCTCCAGCAGAGCTCGATCAACGATGCGATAACGTCCACTCAAGACGTTGTCTATAGTTCGGTCGAGAGCATCAGCGGGGAACTCTGCAAGGAACCCTAACTTGCCTAAGTTGATCCCCAACAGCGGCAGATCGCTCTCTGCAAGCCTGCGGGCGCACGCAAGCATCGTACCATCCCCACCAAAGCACATGACGACATCAGCAAATCGTCCGAACTCTTCAAGGGGTAGTGCCTCGACGTGTTCGGCAAGTGCGGGTACCATCCGTGCTTTGACTTCTGGTTCGACACACACCTCCGCTCCCCGTTTGAGCAGTAGTTCGACTGCCTCCACGATGCGACGGAGAGCATCGGTTTTCCCTAAGTTCACGTAGAGTCCAATGCGGTTCATCCGCGGTCTCCTTCGTGGGGTTGAGGTGTAGCACTTGCGGCATCGCGCACGCGGACGTACGCCAGCCGCAACTGTGCCAGTGAGCTCAAGATAAAGCGTTCTTCATCCTCTGACCGTGCCGCTCGAGTCCGCTGTTCGAGCACATCGAGCAAATCAATGGCAAGCCGTGCCGCCTCGAGATTAAGCTGTTGCTGATTCGACCCGGGTTCTGGCAGCTCGCCGAGCGCTACGAGCGCTTGGGTCACCAACAGAGCACCAAGATCTCGGAGATCCACCGGCTGATTCATGATACGTTCTGCTTACGCTTACTGAACATTTCCAACATCCGATCGGTGACGACGAACCCACCGACGACGTTCAGCGTACCGAGGACGACCGCAAAGAATCCCAAGACCATTGCGAGAGTGTTCGTCGGTGATGCATGCCCTAAAACGATGATCGCACCGATGAGCACGACGCCATGAATTGCATTCGCTCCCGACATCAGTGGCGTGTGGAGTACTGACGGCACTTTCGAAATCACTTCGATGCCGACGATAACTGACAAGATGAGCACGTACACAAGCTCGATGTTCACTGCAATCCATGAAAGGAGCGAATCCATCGTAACCAGAAACGTGGTGACACCGGCAGCGAAACTACTACAGCGACACTCGTGCGATGATACTGACCGCACGCTCAGAGCAACCTGCGGCCGCCACCAATCACATTCTATACACGCTGTCACTCGTTCCTCCATTACAACGCACACTCAATTCAGCTTGAGATCGGCAGTATCTTTGCCGTCCCATCAGCATTCCAAACACACTGTAGAGACATGGACCGTTTCCTCGTAGCAAGCGTTTGTTGCGTTGCGATAGCATATGCCCAGCGCATTGAGATCAGCGGACGAATTCTTGACTCTCGAGGAAATCCACTTCCGGTCGCACACGCTGAACTTCGTCGCGCCGGACGGATTGAGCCGCTTGCTCAGGTGCAAGCAAATCCAGACGGAAGTTTTGCACTCGAAGCGAAGGGCGACGGTCTTTTCCTGCTCCGACTTGCGGGTATCCATCATCGCGCTGTTGATATCCCAGTGATAGTGGAATCAACGCTCGTGCGTGAGCGGGTCACGGTGCACCTTCCGACGTTGCCATTTCCTGAGACTCGTGATAGTGTCCTGTTTACGCACAGCGGAACTACACCAAATGCAACCGAGGGCAAACTCATCCCGCCACGCAAGGTTGGTTATATCCTCGCTGGCGTCCGAGCTGGTGATCGGTATCGCTTGCTGATTCGAGGTCAAGGTCCTGGTGTCGTCACCGCATCCACTCGGGATAGTCTCATCCTCGCACCAGATGGCTATTACGTGGGAATACTCCGCACCGATAGTCTCGTGTTTGACCCAGCTGAACTGCCGCGACCAAGCCAGACAACAGTGATTTCCTGCCAATCGCCCCAGTGGCAAGAAATCGCCGATGCTTACCATGCACTAATGACCTACCAACAAGCGTATGCTGATTCCAGTAATGCCGCACTCGCGCGGTCAACACGCACAGGAACCACGACCGATCCAACAGCGATTCACACGGCACTCGGTGCCTGGCGGTGGCGCGATACAATCGTTGCGCGACTTGCGAACGCTCGTTCTCAACGTGCAGAGCAATGTTGGCTTCTGTTTGCTCTCGCATTACCTGCGCGGGACAAAACAGACGAGCTTCACACGAGAGCGCTGCAACAGATACCACCGTCATCACCGCTGTGGGCTCTCGAACCACAACTTGTGTTTCAGGCACTTGCAAACCGTCCTGAGCAAGAGCGTCGCCAATTCCTCGATGCGCTGATAGAGACAAACCCAGACACCACGGCGCGCGCTGTTGTCGCGTTTTCAGAGCTGGTCTCCGCGTTCACCTGTGGCGATCGCGAGCGGGCGCGGTCGCTGTATGCAGTCCTCACCAAGCAATGTCCAACCCATCCACTTGCGCGCACTGCCCAGCGCTACAATCCTGACCGACGCATTCAGCGTGGTGTACCACTACCGGAGTTCCGTTTGCCTGGGACCAAGGAGGGAACATTCCTCACCCGTGAGAGCTTCACCGGTAAGCCCTTGCTTGTTGCCGTTGTCCTCGGTGATTGCCAGCCATGTGTCGAGCCGCTCCGACAGCTTGCACAGTGGCGTGATTCGACTAAGCGTTCGCTCCGTGTGCTCGTCATTAGCGTCGGCAAAGCTTCTGGTGAACTGGCAGAGGTCCTCAAGCAACTTCCGCACGAGTATTCAATCCTTCCCTCTCCGAATGCTCCAGAACTCGAGCTCTTCGAGGTTGAAGGGTTCCCCACCTTCGTGCTTACCGATGCGCGTGGGACGATACGAGCAACAAACCAAGAGCTGCGGAATCTTCGGACTGATGTCGGACGCTACCTCGACGAGCAACCATGACCCGTCAAGAAGTCGAATCCTTCTGCGCAGAAACACTCACTGCCCTGGAAGCGATCAACTCCCCTGAAGCACTCGAGCAATTTCGTCTGACCTACCTTGTCCAGAAAGGTCGCATCCGTACCATGCTCGAACGGCTCCGCGAAGTGCCGAAAGAGGAAAAACCAATCCTCGGGCGTCTCCTCAACGATTTGCGTCGCACCGTTGAGGCACGTATTGCAAAGCTTACCGAACGCTTTCAGGCGCAGCATCCGCGGGTTGATATTGATCCAACACTCCCTGGGCGTCCTCTTCCTATTGGGACACTTCACCCCGTCATGCAAACACTCGATCGCATGGTTGAGATCTTTGTCCGCATGGGTTTTGCACTTGCCCAAGGTCCTGACGTCGAGGATGATTACCACAACTTCGAAGCGCTCAACTTCCCGCCCGATCACCCTGCTCGGGATATGCAAGACACCTTCTTTTTACGACCTACCGACCGGAGTGGAAAACCGCTCCTCCTTCGCACGCACACCTCCCCTGTGCAAATTCGACTCATGGAATCCATGCAGCCGCCGATTCGTGCAATCATGCCTGGGCGTGTCTATCGGAACGAAGCGATCAGCGCTCGGTCGCTTGCGGAATTCCACCAGCTCGAAGGACTCTGCATTGACGAGCGGACAAGTTTTGCTGACTTGAAAGGCACAATGGTTGCCTTTGCCGAAGAGATGTACGGCAGCGGCATCCGCTATCGTTTCCGCCCATCATTTTTCCCCTTCACTGAACCAAGCGCAGAGATGGATATCGAGTGTTTCCTCTGCAACGGTCGAGGATGCCGCGTCTGCAAGCACTCCGGATGGCTTGAGATCGTCGGTTGCGGAATGGTACACCCGAACGTTCTCCGTGCATGTGGACTCGACCCAGAACGCTGGCAAGGGTATGCATTCGGTTTCGGCATCGAACGTGTCACGATGCTCCTTGCAGGTATTGACGACATCCGTTTGCTCTACGAGAACGACCTTCGCCTTCTGGAGCAGTTCTAACGGAACCGCCACTCTGCTTGGAACGTTACGTGCCGCGTTGGTCCTAGATTCCCGATGTACTCCGTGTAGTAGTAGTCCAGTGCATTCCGCACGTTGAGTGTAAGTCGAACAGGCACCGACAACGGCACATCCCACAACAATCGCACATCGAGCACGTGAATCGGCACTCGTGCATCTCCATCCGGTACTAACCCAAGCTGAACGATGCGATCATCAATGCGTTCGACACGCGATAAAAACCGGTAGTCAGCATTCAACTGAACATGTGCAAGTGGGGTGAGGATGAGCCGTGTATTCCACTGCACATTGTGGCGAAAGCGGAGCGTTGCCTGCTCGACTAAATCGCGGGGCGCCATAAGGGTTGCACCCGTTTCGATTCCGACACGGTCTTCCCAAAGCCAGCCACGAAGGGTAAGCTCGATCCCCGGCAGTTGTGCACGCGTGATGTTGACAAATCGGATCTCCGCGGTAGTATCCACCACAAACTGCGGTTCGATGAGGTGTTCCATCTGCGCAATGAACACAGCCGCATCAAGCGACCACTGTCGTCCACCGATGTTTGCTGTATGGAGCACTCCAACTTCTGCTGACCACCCAATTTCCGAGCGAAGTGTTGGATTGATGCCAACAGTAAAACCTGCAAAGCGGAGCGCAGCATAGCGTTCGGTGATGGTAGCCGCACGGAATGCTCGCCCAATCGAAGCGCGGAGAGCGGTCTGTTCGCTTGCGCGGTACGTAATCCCAAGCTTGGGGCTGAGCTGAATGCCGGCTGCTGGCTCTGTGCTGAAGTTATCGAGCCGCGCGCCTGCTGTTGCAATGATGTCATCCTGAAGTCGGTACTCTGCTTGCGTGTAGATACTCGATATGGTTTGGGTGCGTCTGCCTTGTGTGTAGGGTGATTCGACCATATTCACCACGGCCGCGAGCCCACTTGTCACGTTGAGCTGATCGCTCATCTGGTAGCTCGATTGGAGCTCTACGTTGTACTGCGTTGCATCAGCGCTCACGTGACCACCCGAATCAGGAGGGATGGTGTTCGTGTACCACGTCCGGAAGACACTCCCACGCAGCGTCGTAAAGAGGGCTGGGTTCCAGATCATCCGATGCTCGATCCCCAGTAACAACTTGCGCGAGTCCACACGATCAGTTGTGTCAGTCGTCGCTGGCGGTAACGTTGCATACGTGAGGCTCCGCCAATTGAGCCAATTGGCACGATCATCAGCAGCGTATTGCAGAACGAGACGCACTTGAGCTGCGCTACTGACATCGTACGTGAATTTGCCGAAGCTGTACCAGCGACGCGAGTCGTTAAACGCGCGATACGATTGGTCACTGCGGTAGCCCCCGGCTGCAAGCAGTTTTAGTCCGCCAAGTGCACCACTTCCACTAACGTCGAATGCACCGAGTCGCGGAGGATCAGCGATATAACGCCAGGTTTCAAATCGAGGAAGCGTCCACAACCCGCCGAGCGCACGGATCCGTACTTCCGGTATGGGGGATTCTTCCCGGGTCAGTACGTTGATCACCCCACCGAGTGCACTGGTGCCGTAGAGCGCAGATCCTGCACCTTTCACCACTTCGACACGTTCAATATCAGTGATCGGAAGAGCATCGAAGCTCATATCCCCATTGTCGGCGCTAAGAACGGGGAAATTATCGAGCATCAAGAGAACGCGCGAACCAAGGCCATAAGAAAAACCCGACGAACCGCGGATGCTCACTTGCGAACCGGACACGACGACACCCGGGACGTACCGAAGCACTTCGTCGAGCCGTGTGAGCCCACGCTCCGCAATCGCCTGTGCATCGACAAGACTCACACTCGTGGAGACCTCTTGGACCGATTGGACGCGACGTGCAGCAGATACAACGACCGCTTGGGTAGCAATGCTTTCGGTACGCAACCTGATGAGGATGCGGATAGTATCACTGCGTGGGACGGTGATGTACTGCTGTTCAGGGTGATAGCCCACTGCGCTCACGAGCACAGTAGTAACACCTGCAGGCACTCTGCTGATTACGAACGATCCATCACGTCGTGACACTGCACCGTGCGGCAATCCGCTCAGTCGAATCGTCGCACCGACAACTGGCTCACCACTCTGTTGTTCAACGACGGTACCGATAATCGTTCCAAACTGAGCCTGTGCAAGTGTTGAAGCGAGCAGAAATGCTGCGAACCAACCAAGTGTCATCGTACCTACTGGAACGGTTGGGGAGGTGGATTCCGGAAGTCAATTGTAATGTCAACATCCATGCGACGTTCGCCCCGGGTAAGCGTCAGTGCTTTCGGCGTCCAAAGGCTATCAGATGCGTACACTCCGACGACACGCCAATCGCGAAAGATATTCAGACCGTACTGCTGAGCAACGGCAATGTACTCCAACCGAAGTGGCTCGGACGTGCCGTCTCCAAAGGGTATGAAGATGCGGTAGTGTGATGAATCCAGCACACTCGATGTGGTAAAGTATGCCTGCCCACTTAGCACTGCTGCGATGATACTCGAGTCGCGAGGAATCGTACGAAAAGCGACCACACGCAGATCCAGGAGGCTATCCCGGGGCGGGTAACTCTCCACACCACCGCGCACAGTCAAGCGACCACCAAGTTCTGCATTCGGTGGGACTGCCGTCGGGTCAAGCCCGCCATCACAGTGGCTCACGACGAAGGCAAGGATGCTACTGAGAATGAGTGTTGGCAGTCGTCGCATGGCCTCGAACAAGTGATGTTGCACGCATCCATGTATCGAATCGCATCTCGCTGAAGACCGCATTGCGGGTTTCCGTGTCATCGAGAAACGCACGGTCCGCTTTGTTCAAGCCCCGCTTGGGCACATACTGTTCAGCCAATGCGCAGAGTCGTTCAAAATCGGCGTGGTGGAAGAAAAAACGCATCTGGGCGTAATCACGTGCCGAACCAGTCGTAACGAGAAATTGCCAATCGCTGGCTTGCAACAGGAGCAACTCCCGAAGCGCTTGCGCCAACAGACGTTCGAGTGTTGGTGTTCGGTGTGCATCAACGTACCGCTCTGCAAGCTTCAGCCAGCGCAGTTCCGCACGGTAGATTGCTTCCCACATCCACTGCACCGATGGTTCGATCCAAACGTCGTGATGATTGCCGCGTCCCCACGAGCCTTCGGGTAGTCGGATTACTTCTCGCGGAGGGTCCATCACAATCGCTGAGGAAGCAGTCATCGGTTTTGCAACTGGTGATAAGGACAGCCCGCGCAGGAGATGAAAGAGGAATACTGGACCTTCGAACCACCAATGGCCAAACAGTTCCGTATCAAACGGGAGGCAGACAACACCTCGTCTGCCCGTGGTGCGACGATACTCTGCCAGCGACCGTTCAACAAGTTGTGTAAAGTGGAACGCATGTAGTTGTGCACGTTGGTGTGCCCACTCAGGGACGTAGAGCAACTTGTAGCGAATATCCGCTTTGGAATCCGTCACGCGCCAGTAGCGTAGTGCGCTCGCAAAGTGTTTCTTGTGAAAGTCGAGATAGTTTGGATCGCCAGGATAGCCCAGCTCAGCACTCCAGACCTGAAGCGCGATCCCTTGGTCACGGGTGAGGATGGCCGCATTCTCACCTACCGTCACACGTGTGGAGGCGACGCGGTACAGTTCCAGTGGGGTCCGCGAAAACGGATGCTCAGCACATGGCACGGGGTCGCGAAACTGACCATTCTCGAGCTGGATAGCCAGTGGCTCTGACCTTCGAACGAGAGGCTCATCGGTGACAAAGTACTGCAGTCCCGTTCGCCAGAGGATTTGTTCGATTCCTAACCGAGGGTGCGGCGTCGAAAAAAGCTCGACCGGCAAGTACGTTCGCCAGTGGTAGGCTGGGCGGTAACCGCATTCAGGTAGCCAGATACCTCGTGGTGCGTTGCCAAAGTGCTTCTGGTAGTTTTCGCACGCGACCTGAATTTGGAGAGACACTGATTCATCGCTTCCCAACAGCGGAAGATATCCATGCGTTGCAGCACACGTCATGATTTCGATCGCACCGCAATCTTGTAATCGGCGAAGAGCACCGACGATCGAACATTGATAACGCGCCGAAAAATCCTCCCAGCGCGCAGCGTAGAATTGCTGCCACATGCGTGCGAGGGCTTGGTAGTGTGGATTCGGTTCGGTCCTGCGGAAGTACGCTTCGTCAGCGTTCGCTAGCTCGATGTGGTGGGAGCAGTAGTGCTCGAATAGCTCAGCAAAATCTGGATGCTCCAGTTGTTCGCAGAGGACTGGAGAAATGTCAATTGTCACTGGTGCGACGAATCCATCCCTGTGGAGCTGCTCGATGACGTTCAATAGCGGGATATAACACTCTGCAGCTGCCTCGCAGAGCCACTCTGCACCGTGAGGCCAGCTCCCATGGTGGAGAACATATGGCAAATGTGTGTGCAAAATCAAAACGACTGAGCCTGGTTGCATCGAAGATGCTCTGGGGAAACGAAGCGTTCGAATATACGTTTGCAAACCGCAGCAGAAGTATCTTTGCAAGCACGCCAGCCTTGTTGCAATCAGTGGCGTGTGGCACTCCGCGTACCACTTTTGATACACGCCGCTCATGGAATCGCTCGAGCACACGATCTTGGTCATTGACGACGACCGCCTCGTCGGGGAAGCTATTGTCCACGCACTCTCGGGTCACTATGCATCTGTCGTCCACATTTCCGATCCCCAACGTGCGCTCGAAGAGTTTGAGAGCATCGCACCCGACCTGGTGCTGTTGGACGTTTACTTAGGCAAGCTCAATGGCATCGAACTGCTCGAACACCTCCGCCGAGAAGGTATCCGTGTTCCGGTGATCGTCATGACGGGGTTTGGCGACATCAAGACCGCCGTTCGTGCAATGAAAGCAGGCGCGGAGGACTTCATCGCAAAGCCCGTGGACTTGGAGCAACTCGATGTTGCGATTGCTCGTGCCCTTCAGCATGACGCAATGCGACGGCAAGTCGAAGTGCTCGAAGAGGAGCTTGCACGCTACACGACGAGCAACATCATCGGCTCGAGCGAGGCACTGCGCAAGGCACTCGATATTGCCCACATCATTGCGAAGGCTCCCGATACGACAGCTCTCATCCTTGACGAGTCCGGCACTGGCAAAGAAGTCATTGCTCGATTTATTCACCAACAATCAACGCGCGCGAAAGGACCGTTTGTGACTGTCAACTGCGGCGCAATTCCCCGAGAGCTGGCAGAGAGTGAGCTCTTCGGCTATGAACGCGGAGCCTTTACTGGTGCAACCGATAAAGTGCGCCAAGGCCGCTTCGAACAAGCGCATCGCGGAACGATTCTGCTCGACGAAGTCGGTGAACTCAGTCCCGAAATGCAGGTCAAATTGCTCCGCGTACTCCAAGAGCGCCGGTTCTACCGCCTTGGAGGGTCAAAAGAAATCACAGTGGATGTTCGTGTCATTGCTGCAACGAATCGGGATTTGGAAAAGCTCGTCGAGGAAGGAAAGTTTCGAGAAGACCTTTACTACCGACTCAACGTCGCTACGATCTACCTTCCTCCGTTGCGCGAACGGAAAGAGGACATTCCGCTCTTGGCAGCAGCGTTCATTAAAGAGTTCAATGCGAAATTCGGCAAAGCGGTCGAGGGATTCGAACCGCAAACAGCGGACCTTCTGCTGCAGTACTACTGGAAAGGCAACGTTCGCGAGCTTTGGAACGTCATCGAGCGTGTCGTCTTGCTCAGCACTGGTCCTCTGATTACACGCGACCAATTAGCCTTTCTCCGGATGGATACGCCGCCGCCGACCAAAGGTACCACGATTCGACCAGGTCTTGAACCTGGAGAGTACCAACTGGCGCTTTCCGATTGTGGTGCGCCATTCGATTCGATCGTTCGTGAAATCCTTGTGCAAGCGCTCGCACTCGCTCGAGGCAACCACGCAACTGCTGCTCGGCTGTTGAGCATGGATACTACCCGGTTAGAAGAGCTCCTCAACACATATAGCCTTACAGAACGCCGTGCGCCGACCGCTACATCGAAACACTCAACTTCGAAGGTCAGTGCCTCAAAGAAGAAGATCCCTTCCAAACGTTGACCGCGACATTGATCGGACGGCGTGCTTCCTCGATCTTTGCATGAGTACTGACTATGTGAATCACTCACGATGAGCGAACACCCACGTCCTCCACTTGCAGAGCGAATGCGTCCTAGCCGTTGGAGCGACCTTGTCGGGCAAGAGCATTTGGTCGGTCCTACTGGTGTGCTTACCCAATATCTCAGGAGTGGGACACTTCGCTCGATGATTCTGTGGGGACCTCCTGGTGTCGGTAAAACCACCATCGCTCGACTGCTCGCAGAAGAAAGCCGGCGTCACTTTTACCGCATCTCAGCGATCAGCAGTGGAGTCCATGAGCTTCGCCAAATTCTTGCTGAAGCTGAACACGGTCTCTTCGCTGGCAGTGGCGCACCAATTGTGTTCATTGATGAAATCCATCGCTTCAACAAGGCACAACAAGATGCATTGCTTGATGCCGTCGAGCGCGGATCAATTGTCCTCATCGGTGCGACGACGGAGAACCCTTCCTTCGAAGTTGTCTCTCCACTGCTTTCTCGCGTCCAGGTCTATACACTTGAGCCACTCGGAAGACAAGAACTCGAAGCACTGCTGCATCGTGTCTTGCAAACCGATGAGGTGCTCCGTCACCGAATCATCGAGCTACGCCAGACGGATGCACTTATTGCGTATAGCGGTGGTGACGCACGGAAGCTACTCAATGCCCTGGAGGCTGTTGCCGAGCTGCAACAAACTGATCCGCTCATCATCACGGACGCACTCGTCCGAAGTGCAATCCAACAGCGCACTCTCTACGATAAGCATGGTGAACAGCACTACGACGTCGCCAGTGCACTTATCAAATCCATCCGTGGTTCTGACCCTGATGCAGCGGTGTATTGGCTTGCTGTGATGCTCGCCGGCGGTGAAGATCCTTTCTTCGTCGCACGGCGGCTCGTTATCGCCGCTTCTGAAGACGTCGGCTTAGCAAACCCCAACGCATTGCCACTGGCAGTCGCCTGCTTCGATGCAGTCCATCGCATCGGCATGCCTGAAGCACGGATCATCCTTGCGGAAACAGCAATCTACCTTGCCCTTTCACCAAAGAGCAATAGCGCGTATGCAGCGATCGAGCGGGCACTTGAGCACATTCGTCATCATGGTGCGGGCGCGGTCCCTCTACACTTGCGAAACGCGCCAACATCGCTCATGAAAGAACTCGGCTACGGAAAGGACTATCTCTACCCGCATGACTTTCCTCAGCACTGGGTTGCGCAGCAGTACCTACCTGATGGCATGGAGCAGGTGCGCTTCTACACCCCAAGCACTAGTGGCATCGAACCGCACTTTCACACACGGAAGTCCCCCGAAAGCACAACACCTAATGAAGCCGATAACTCACCATCGCACCAAGCGTAACCGAGCGACTGCATTCCCGCTCCGGACGACAACAATATATGCCCCTCGAGCGCAACTCTGCAAATCCAATCGGAGATCGCTGGTCGATGTGTCATGAGTGGAATGTTCTTGGAGCCGACGACCAAAGACGTCGTACAGCTCGACGTGTGAGGGAAGATCACTTTCGATGTGGATGAACACTTCATCGGCTGCAGGATTTGGATGCAACGTCACCCATTGGCGATACGCGTTCTTGTCCGCGACCGTGACGATCATCTCAAAGTTGGCACTCTGTGCACTACAACCGTTCGCATCAGTGATGCGCACTGCGTAATAACCGTTTTCCGCAATCACGAGTGATTGCTCAGTAGCTCCCTCCAGTGGAATGCCATCGCGGAACCATTGATACTGGACACCTTCGCTCGTGCAACGGAGCACGTTCCCCTCTCGAACAATTTGCGGCTGTGGTGGTGGATCGAAGAAGCGTACACGGACAGTATCGGATGTACCACGGCAACCATTGGACGATTGAACGTTGACGACATAAGCACCGGGCTCGGTAACGGCAATGTGTTGCGTTCGGGCTCCTGTATTCCAGTAGTATGCAGCATATCCTGACCCCGCATTAAGAACCACCGTATCGCCCACACATGCCTTAAATCGTGGAAAGTTTGATGTTAATGTGGGACGAACAAGCGAGTCACGTGTAATCGCAACAGTATCGCTCGATGCACTGCATCCTTGGGAGGTTGTGCAGCGACACCAATACTGCCCAGGCTGACGAACAGTGATGGAGCGCGCTGTCTCACCGGTGTTCCAGAGATAGGAGGCAAAGCCTTCGCCTGCATCGAGCGTCGTGCTGTCATCACCGCAAAGAGTTCTCGAACCAATGACTCTGATTTGCGGCACCGGCTTCGGATAGACTGTCACTACGTATGGCTGCGACTGGGCATAACAACCATTGGTGTCGGTGACCAGAACAGCGTATGTACCTGGCGTACGAATCACGCGGCGCGGCAATGAGTTGCCACCACCATCGAGCCAGAAATACGTAGCACCGGGAGTTGACGTGACCACCAGGACCACACTATCACCTTGGCAGAATTGCAAACTGCCAAACACTTGAACCGTCACAGGAGGCTTGGGTAAACGCACAAGCAAGAGCGTATCGGAAGACTGAGAGCATCCATTTGCATCGGTAACAGTGACGACGTAGCTGCCACCGTTTCGTACTGTAAGTTGCTGTGTCGTTGCGCCAGTATTCCACTGGTAGGCAGCATAGCCTGTCGGAGCGTGGAGCACGACGGAATCGCCTTCGCAGAATGGATTGCGTCCGGTGACAGTGACGGTGGGAACTGGAGGACGTGCGCGAATGGTGCATTGTACAGCGGCTGAAGTCGTTGAACATCCCGCAGCACTGGTGACAGTGACTTGGAGCGAGTACGTTCCGACGGCTCGGAGGACGATGCGTTGGGTAGTGTCCCCGGTATTCCATAAGTAGCGTGCAATTCCATTCCCGCTTGCGGTTGCGACAATCGAATCTCCCTGGCACACTTGCTGTGCTGAAAGTTGTACGACAACTGTCGGGCGTGGGTTCACGGTGAGCACAAACTGCGCAGTATCCGACAATGCACCGCTGGCAACTGCAAGACGCACGGTAAACTGCCCAGCGTTGGGGTACACCACTGTTACAACCGAATCGGTTGATGTGGATGGAATGCCCCCACTAAACGTCCATTGGCGAATGGCTACTTGGCCATTGGATGCATCAGCAACGCGGAGTGTATCACCAGCGCAAATCGTCGTGCGCGATGCCCAAATTGCGGCTGTTAGTGTTTGGTTGAGCATCGTACCCTGCCAGATGCCTCGGCCGTAGGTCGCCGCATAGATGCGATTGGTAGCTGTGTCAAGTTCGAGATCTCGAACGATGACGTTCGGTAAACCGTCGTCCCATGAAATCCAGCTCGTACTGCTCGGTGTCCGAAGATAGATGCCAATGTCCGTTCCGACGTACGCATTGCCTGTGCGAGGATCGAGGGCGATACAGTTTACGGGGACATTCGGAAGTCCACTGCTCACGTTGGTCCACGTTGTGCCGCCGTCGGTCGAGCGGAACACTTTCTGCCCGCTGGCCCAGTTGCTGCAGGTCACCCAAAGTACCGCTGGGTCACTTGGATCGATTGCGACATTGCTCATGCTCGCTGGAAGACTCGATCCAATACTCGTCCAGTTCGCACCTCCATCCGTCGTTCGAAACAGCGTCGAACTGGTACCGACGACAATGACATTCGTGTTCGAAGGAGAAACTCCTAAGAATCGTGCACGGGCATTCGTTGCAAGGGGTGCACCAAGCGATGTCCAATTTGAGCCCCGATTGGTCGAACGATACACGGTACGATACGCCACAAACAGGAGCTGTGGATTCGAAGGATGCATCACTAGTGGTGTTACCCACGCGCCATTGCCGCTTTCGTTCGATGGCGCAATTGCTGTCCAGGATGATCCACTGTTGGTCGAGCGATAGAACGATCCGTAGTAAATCGAGCAGTACATCGTCGAAGGGGTAACCCAATCAATGGCGTTTTCCATCCCATCGCCACCATAAACCTGAGCCCAGCTCCCACTCGTGGTGCGACGATTTGTGCCATTATCTTGCGTGCCGGCAAGGATGACGGGCGTTGAGCTTCCCCGATGATGACTCATTCGGTACACCTGAAGGATTGCAAGGCCACTGCTCAAATCTTGCCAAGAGCTACCAAGGTTCGTCGTGCGGAAGACGCCACCATCATTCCCAACCCAAAGTTCTGTCGTGCCTGGCTTGAAGAGCATTGCATGCTGATCCGCATGGACATACGGGATCGTCTGGGACGAAGACCAATAACTGATAATCGTCCAACCTTGACCAGCGTTGTCGGAACGCCAGATGTTGATCCCCCCAGCGAAAAGCATCAAGGAATCCTGTGGATGGACAGCAAGGCAGAGGTCATACCACCCTTGCCCACCTGTGCTCGTTCCGCTTGTGTTACTCCCTAAAATGTTCGGGGTCGCCGATTGTTGCGTCCATGTCGAGCCGGTATCTAAGCTCAAATAAAGCCCATAGAAACCGCTATTGGAGCTGCTCGAACAAAGTGCGTAGACGCGGCGTGGCGCCGATGGTGCCATTGCCAGAGCGATACGATTGACGCTCGCGTTCGACCAAACAGTCGACCACGAAAGGCCACCGTCGAGCGAACGGAGTATCGCTGCGCCGCCACTTTGGGAATATGTTGAGGCGAAGACGATCGCTGGGTTGGTTGGATGCAGTCGTAGCTCCATAGTGTAGCTCGTCGTACGCTGGGACCATGTTTGCCCTCCGTCGGTCGAGCGCCAGATACCTGAACTTGTCGCAGCAAGCAGTGTAGAAGTATTCGAAGGGAAGATCACGATGTCGCAGACGACACGGTTTTGAGGGGTGGTCCAGTTGAGTCCCGTTGCATTCCATGTACCACCACCATCGGTGCTCTTGAGGATACCCACGCCATAGGTATCGCGCGCATCGCGGTCGCCGGTGCCGATGTATATCACCTGTGGATTGGTAGGATCGATCGCAACAGCGCTTACACCGAGTGTTGCTAGTGTATCAGTCGTACTGGACCAAGTGGAACCACCGTCTGTGCTCTTCCAAAGTCCGCCGCTGGGAGCGCCTACGAAAACGATACTCGAATTAGTCGGATGGAAGGTAATGCAATTGATGCGACCCGATCCACCACCAGTTGGGACACTTGTGGGTCCAAGGTGTGTAAAGTTCGCCGAGGATTGAAGTCGTGATCCTTTCGGTACTGTGCGTAACCGTTGCTGTGCAATCTTCGCTTGGAGTTCCTGCCAGAGTATCTCGCCAGATGGGAAGCTCCCATCACTCATTAGTCGGAGCGACCAAAAATCTGCCCATCGCCCGTAGTGAATGTCATCGCCTTCTTTCTCATCCTGCCCATCGTCTTCAAGGATTGGTCGCTGACTTCGGTTCCGTTCGAACGCGCGCTCAATGTCCTCAAAGCGTGCGTGTGGGTCACGGAGTAGCTCATGCCATTGTGGCTGCTGCGCATTGATTACTCCAAGACACGCACAGAAAACAGCAACAGCGAGCCAAACCATCAGATCACTCCAGATTTTGCGTTCGTCAAAAAATACGAAACAAAACCGTGCAAACATTGTACCCACATGAGCAGTGAATCAAGTAAGTTCATCACGAGCAATTCCACCGAAGTATAATCCCACCATAACTTGTCTGCTCGCAACATGCACATTCCGCATTAAGAGCGACGCTGCTCCGGCCAACAATCCCAAGACTTGATAATCCTGGCGATGAAGTACGTTACCCTTTGTCTGATCGCCCCCATTTCGCCGGAGATGCACAAATGTGCACATCCATTGCTATCCTCCTTCCAGAAGGTGCCGTAATTTGCAACCCGAATGTACACCTGCCAACCGGAACACGATGACAACACCGATTTCTGCACTTGTCGAAAAGCATCGATCAACGATCGAATCTGCGACAGCAGCCTGGCGTGAGCGCACCTTCTATGCACACTGGCCCGAAGCACCCAGTGGGAAACTCTACGGTGAAGATGCCCCCGCAGCAGGGAAGCATCACTTTGAAGCACAGCTCAATAAACCGTTCGACCGCCTGCTCCACCGTGATGCACAGTCGTGGCACGGCGAGGAGGAGTCGCCCTATGGTTTTGCGCTCGGAATTACATATCCCGTGCTGAGCCCGGATGTGCTCGTCGCTAATGCTCGCCGAGCAGGACGGGCGTGGGCTGCACTTGAGCCGCTTGAGCGTGCCGCAATACTCATCGAAGTACTCGAACGTGCGGCAGAGACGTTCTTCGAGCTTGCTCATGCAACGCAGCATACAACGGGTCAAGGTTTTGTTATGGCGTTCCAAGCCTCTGGACCTCATGCGTTCGATCGTGCACTCGAAGCTGTCGCAGCTGGTCTGTGGGCACAACATGCATTCGCAAGCGGCGCACTCTGGACCAAACCGATGGGGAAAATCAACGTTACGCTTACCAAGCGTTATCATCTCCGTCCCCGTGGATTAAACGTCACGATTGGTTGTTCGACGTTCCCTGTATGGAATAGCCTCCCGGGCATGTTCGCCAGCTTAGTGACAGGCGCTCCAACCATTGCAAAGGCACACCCGCGGGTCGTCTATCCTCTCGCGATCGTTGTTGGAGCAATGCAGCAAGCATTCGATGCATTAGGATTAGACCCACACATCGTGCAGTTAGCTGTACCGACACCGTATGAGCCGATGACTCAAACCCTCGTCGGCAGTGATGGAATAGGAACAGTAGATTACACTGGTTCGACCGCCTTTGGTCAACAGCTCGAACGCTTCTGTGCTGAGCACGGCATCGTTTGCTTTACGGAAAAGTCAGGTGTCAATCCGATCCTCATCGAAAGCGTTGAATCACTTGATGCTGCCCTTGAGAACGTTGCCTTTAGCCTGTCCCTCTACTCAGGCCAAATGTGCACCGCACCGCAGAATATCTTCATCCCCGCGCGTGGTGTCGTCGAACGTTCGAGTGGACGGACGGTAGCGTTCGACGAAGTCGTTGGACGTCTTGTCGCTGCCATTGACAGTCTTGTCGGCAATGAAAAGGTTGGACCTGGCACCTGCGGCGCTATTCAAAACCCTGCAACGCTGGAGCGTATCGAACGCGCACGTGGGTTGGGGCTACCGATCATCCGCCAGAGCACAGCGATCCATCACCCGGAGTATCCAAACGCACGAACTGCTTCGCCGCTTCTGCTCAAGGGCGATACCCGCGAGCGTACCCACTACGAACACGAATGGTTCGGTCCAATTTCGTTCGTCATTCCTGTAGCATCGTTCGAACACGGGTTGGAGGAAATGGTCGGCTCAGTCCGACGGTGCGGCGTGCTCAGCACGCTCATCTACACAACCGACGAAACGCTCATGCGTAGTGCTGAAGACGCGCTCATCGAAGTGGGTGCACCGGTAGCATTCAACTTCACTGGACCGGTCTGGATTAATCAATCGGCAGCATTCAGCGATTTCCATGGAACGGCTTCCACCCGTGCGGGCACTGCATCGTACACCGATCTTGCATTCGTCACAGCGCGCTATTCGGTCATCGGTACTCGCATCGGCACGTAAGATTCACGCTCTTTCAACGACAGTATGCCCTGGTTCCAACGCAAAACCAAGAACATCCAAGAGACCTCGCCGCGGGAAATGCCCGATGGTCTATGGACTAAGTGTGACCGATGCGGCGAGATCATCTACAAAAAGCAGCTCGAAGAGCACTCTTACACTTGCCCCAAATGCAGCTACCACTTCCGAATCGGCACTGCTCAATACGTCAAGCTGCTATTCGATGAGGGAACGTTCGTCGAAACTGATACCCACATTGGCTCAGCCGATCCACTCCAGTTTGTCGACACCAAGCCGTACACCGAGCGTTTGCGCGAAGCATACCGTCGGTTTGGGCCAAGCGATGCGCTCACAATCGGTCATGGCACCATTGGAGGACGGCGTGTTTCGTTCGGCTGCATGAACTTTGCATTCATCGGTGGTTCTATGGGATCGGTCGTGGGGGAGAAATTCGTCCGTGCAGTCCGACGTTCACTCCACGAGCATATCCCTTTAGTGGTCATTTCAGCATCGGGTGGTGCACGGATGCAAGAAGCTGCATTTTCGCTCATGCAGATGGCAAAAACGAGCGCTGCTCTCACCGAACTTGCTGAAGCCAAGCTCCCCTACATCTCCGTACTGACCGACCCAACCACAGGTGGTGTGAGCGCATCGTACGCGATGCTCGGTGATGTCATCCTTGCTGAACCCGGTGCACTCATCGGCTTTGCTGGTCCACGGGTAATAGAGCAGACGATCCGCAAAAAACTCCCCGAGGGATTCCAAAGCTCAGAATTTCAACGCGAACATGGCTTTGTGGATTTGATTGTGCACCGCAAAGAACTTCGAACGACGATCGTTCGCTTGCTCAATCTGTTGATGTAACAGCATGGCGCTGGGAGCGACAAGCAGCAATCCCCCACCAGCCCAACATTCCAAGACTTAGAATGCAACACACGACTGGAACCCAATCCCCAGCGCGAACGTAGAGCGTCAGCTCGTGCTGCGGATGCACAGGTGCTGCAATGCACGTTGCTTGGAGCGCGGGCGCACGGAGTACCACCTGTCCGGTGGGTGAGATAAAGCCAGTGATGCTACTATTGGCACAGCGTGCGATCGGGCGACGTGTCTCAATGGCGCGCATTTGTGCAATTGCAAAGTGCTGGTCTGGACCTGGAGTCCCATCGTACCACGCATCGTTGGTGATGACAACGAGCACATTGGCACCGCGGCGCACGTAGTCTGCTACGTAGTTGGGATAGATACTCTCGATGCAGATCATGACCCCAAGCCGCGCGAGGGTATCGGTGCGGACCAACGGCAAAACTGTCGCTCCGGGACCTTTTGTCCAACTGGAGATCCCAACGCCCCACTGCAACATACGCGCTAACTCGGGGAAGGCATCCGAAAACGGCATGTATTCACCAAATGGCGTCAGTCGTGATTTGCGGTGTACAGGAAAGTGCTCAGCTCGGGGTGTGATGAGAATCGCAGCATTATACGCCTTGATCGGCTGGTAGCCCTCGATGTCCGCAAAGCCGAGAAGAACCGCTGCGTCTGTGCTGTCACACCATGAACGGATACGTGCACTAATCCGAGCTCCAGTTGCATCGAGGAGACTAATTGGCATTGCTGTCTCGCTCCATATTGCGAGATCGAAGCGCTCAAACTGTCGCAGAGAATCTTGGACTGCAAGATGTCGTGCAAGGAGAGGTTCCATGTCAGCATATTCCCACTTCCGCCATGGATTGATGTTAGCTTGCACCAACGCGATCCTCACTGGCTTTGATGGGAGCGGCGAGTAATCGACAAGACGCGCAACTCCATAGACAAGCGGTACTGCAAGTACTGCAAGCATTCGTCCCCCAAGGCGCAGCGCTGCGCGACCAGGTTCGGCAAGCCATTGATGGTTGTTCACTGCACGCGCCACCCAATCATAGATGACGGCATTGAGTGCAATTACCACCAAGCTCACACCCCAAACGCCAGTTACATCGGCAATTTGCGCAAGCGCAATACTCCGAAGTTGTGTGTATCCAAGCGCAAGCCACGGATAGCTCAAATCACCGAGCGAATGGAGCCACTCAACCGTGACGAACGCACCGACGACCACGGCAAGTGCGGACGGTCGTGGCATGTTCCGCAGTCGCACGAGTGGATACAACGTAAGCGCTGGGATCAAAAACAACGGATGAACAATCCAGAGCACCGCGCCAGCAACCATCAAGTATGGGTCGGTTTCCGATTGCCAACTCATGACCCACCAATTGGCAGCGCCATGCCATGCCCATCCGAATAGGTACAGCATTGCTCCCCACCGTTGCCGACGCCGGACAGCCTCATCGAGCAATGCAAGGATTGGCACAAACGCGATCCATGCCAACGGGCCAAGAATACTCGGTGGGTACGAGAATCCAACGGTCGCGCCGCTTAGAAGGGATAAAGCCCACCGCCATCGCCAGATTCCCCGCTCGCTCTGTTTGGATGAACGTATCTCCACCTTACTTGCTTTAGAGACCAGCAGCAACGTTTACCGTTATCGGCAGTATCGCTTGCCCTTTCACTTGCCCCGATACAGGGTCGAGGGCAATGATCCGTGTTCCACTCTCCTGATGCGCCCAGATGAGGACAAGATTCCGTGCGAAATCATAGGTTCCTCCGCTCGGTGATTCGGAGACCACCGTACCCAACATGCGCTGCCCAGCGAGATCTACCATCTGTACCTCTCCATCGAGGAACACAAACGCTGTTGCCGATCGGGTGACAACGAGTCCCTGCGGGATGGTCACCTGAGCGTCATGAAAGAGCTGTGAAAGCTCGAGCTGCACCCCGAGACTCTGTTCGAACGGATTGTAAAATGTCAGCACTGCTGGAGATAGTTGCTCACTTGGCGAAAGTTTTCCGCTTCCGAGCGAAACAATTGCAAAGCTTGACGCTGGATCACTTCCACCGCCGACGAACGTCGGATACGGAGCCACTGGTACAGTCGCACTAACCGTGTTGCTACGGGTATCAATGATGCTAACAGTTCCGTCAGCTTGGTTACACACCGCTACTCGGTTACCAAGTGCTGCAATCCCGCGAGGAGATTTGCCGACCGTCAATGTGCGCACAACGGTAAATGTCGTAAGGTCCACGATGCCGATCGTTGAATCTCGATACGCGATATAGCCGGTTGTTGCATTCGCAAAGCAAATGTTTTGTGGGGAATGCGGGGTCGTTGCAATCGTCGCGACTGTGCGGTACGTTGCTGCATCGAGCACGACGATCCGCTGCTCGGCGGGCTGTACCAAAAAGAGCATCGAGCGGAACTGTTCGATTGCAGCGACAGAACCGTCAAGTGGTGCGCCGTTCGCACTGGCGAAGACGTCTGCGCGTTCTAACGTTCCTTTGGGGAGTGTGTAGAGCGCAAGCTGCGTTTGATCTCCACTCGGTTGTGCGATGAGCATCTTCCACTCAATTGGGACGCTTGAAATGAGCTCTTCACTCGGACAGCCCCACTGGCCGAGAGCAAGTAAACAGACTGCAAGCGCAATCATCATCCGACGTAATATCGGTCGAGCATCCATCAGAGCTAACGCCTTATCGTGTCCATGAGCACCTACGTGTGCAAAAGTACTGCTGTGAGTTGATCAGCAGCGTCGGATGCAATGACACTCCCAAGCGCAACACCCATCCCATTGCACCCGAACACGTGCATGACGTGCTCACTACACCACGTGATTGCTGGAAGTGCTGGAGTGCGAAAGCCCATGACCCCAGCCCATCGCATCGCGATTCGCACTGGCACATGCGGCACAATCACCGTACGTAAATAGTCCTCCAGCTGCGCTTGGATATGCTCAGTGAGAGCTAGTTCGCTCGTCGTTTCACCTCTGAAGTCGAGATTACGTCCGCCACCGAAGAGAATCCGAGTACCCACGTTGCGGAAGTAGTAGTAGCCTTCATCTAAATGGAACACACCATCCCACGGGAGCCGGTCGATTGGTTCGGTGATGATCACCTGTCCGCGCCCGGGTGTTGCATCACAGCATCCTCCAAGTGTCGGTGTAAGCGCATTCGTTGCCAGCGCAACTGCACGGACGCGGAAGCGGAGTTCCCCACTTGCGGGCGAGCGTGCAACGACAACGACACTCTGATCTTCACCGTCGATGCGTTCAACTGGGGTCCCGCACAGGACGAGCGCACCGTGGCTGGCAACATACCGAAGCAGAGACCGCATCATCCGTCCGGTATTGATCCGACCTTCGTGTGGAAGCTCAAGGAGGTGTTCAACGATCGGACCAAAACCGAACGCCGCACGCCGCTCATCCGCACATCGAGCGTAGATATTGCCAACGATTGGTTGCATGAGCGTGTTTAGATCGTCGAGCCAATCGAGGACGCCAGCATGCTTACCCAAAAGGAGTTCGTAGCCGCCACACTGCTCGTACCCGATGGCATCATCTCCAAGCCGTGCACGGAGTCGGTCCAATCCTCTCTTGCGCTGTTCAACAAGCTGGCAGACCGTCTCGATACCAAGTGTTGCTGCATCACGCCACAGCTCGGTCGGCGAGCCGTAACACGCAAAGCCAGCGTTCTTTGTACTAGCACCGGTGGGAAGCGAGCCGCGCTCTAGGACAACGACCCGCACCGTGGGGTGGCGTTCGAGAAGCTCCGCTGCAAGCGACAGTCCGATGATTCCAGCACCGACAATGCAGACATCAGCGGAGAGAAATTCCTCTTGTTCCCAATAGGAAACGGTTGCCATCGCCTTTCGTTGAGTTGGTGATATCAACCAGACGTCAAGTAATACGTCGCAAGTGCGGCGATGCTTGCTGCAATCAGCGCTGGTGCAGTACGCCGAACGATTGCTCGTGGCTGCGCACCAGCTACGTTTGCCGAAAAGATCACCACTGCTGCCAGGGGAGACATCGTACGCCCCAGTGATGCGCCGATGGCACCGAGTGCGCCAAGCTCGGCACTTCGAGTTACGCCAATGACTGTTGTCAAGTCAGGCAACACTGCTTTCGAAAAAGTGACACTCGGTGCAGTTCCTGAGCCCGAGAGCACCGCCAAGCCGAGTGTGACGTACATGCTCACCACTGGTGCGAGTGTCTCTGCCTGGTGAAGAAGCCCTACCAAGCGTTCAATTGCGCCGACAGCCGCTAATCCTTCCAAAAAGCATGCTGCGGCCATGATGATCGAAATGACGTTCGCAAAGCCATACCCCATGCCTTCGAAAAAACTCTTGGTCAATGCTGATGCACTGCGCCAGTTGAGAGCAATTGCAAACGCGGCACATGGAACCATCACATGCGTAACTGGCACGCCGTCGGGATAGAGGTCTCGAACCGCTGGCACAATGTTCCATTGGGGCATGAGCACAAAGAGCAGGATAATTGGCAGTGGCGGAAGCACTGCCTTCAGTATTGAATGGCTTTGCGCTGAGCGACCTAACTCGCTGTGTTCACGTGGGCGCTCCGAACGGAGCATTACAGTAAGCACAGCCGTAGCGACAATAAATGCGACAATCTGTGGCAGTATCACTGCTTCGATTGCAGAGTGAACCGGCAGACCAGTCGCTACTGCGATGGTGACAATATCTGGCTCACCCGGATTGAACAAATTCCCTCCCGTCGAACAGCCAAGGACCAACACTGCGCCACGGGCAACGGGTGTGTACCCGACGCTTTCGAGCAATGGTACCAAGATTGGCCCGACAGCAGAAGCTGCTGCTGTTTGGCTCGTTATCGCCATGTTGACCAAAAAACCGACGATGCAACCGCCCGGCACAAGTGCCCACCGAATACGTCGGAGCGGGGCAGCAAGCAGTTCAACCATCGCACGATCCGCACCGAGTGAGCGGAGAACAAATGCATATCCCATCGCCGAACAAATCGGGCCAACAATGCGACCATCCCCGAGGACTCGAAGAAACGCATCGAGAACTCGCGTCGGGGATCCGACAAGCGCGGTAAGCAGTGCCCCACAACTGAAGAGCACCAAGCGAACGTCAGCACCACGCCAGACTGCTACCAGCGCACCAGTGCCGACGATGAGAGCAGCACCGAACTGCCAATCCATTACCATGTGCTCCGAGGAACTATCGCAGTCCACTTCATCCGATGACGACCGTCTTGACGTTGACAAACTCGCGTATGCCGAACATCGATAGCTCGCGCCCCCAACCGGAATCCTTTATGCCGCCGAACGGAAGTCGTGGATCCGACCGAACCTGCGCGTTGACGAACACCGATCCTGCTTCGAGCTGCCCGGCAAGACGCTCAGCACGCTCAAGGTCGCGTGTGAAGATTGCTGCTCCCAAGCCGTACGAACTCCGATTGGCGAGCGCAAGTGCATCCTCCTCGGTTTCTGCAACAATGATTGCAGCGAGCGGTCCGAACGTCTCCTCATCGAAGGCGGGCATGCCAGGGGTAACATCACTGAGCACGTAGGGGCGAACAAATGTACCATTACCCACGATGCCTCCGTCAAGCAGGACACGAGCGCCGCGTTCGATACTGGCGCGTGCTTGGCCAATCAGTGTTTCTGCTAAATCTCGACGCGCCAGTGGACCGAGCAACGTACGTTCATCGAGCGGATCGGCAGGTTCGTAGCGACTGATGCGACTTGAGACCATTTCTTCGAACGTTGCGCATATCGAGCGATCGACGATGAACCGCTTGGCTGCAATGCAACTTTGCCCATTGTTGATCATGCGAGCTGCCACACATGTTTCGACGGCAAGGTCAAGATCTGCATCCCTGAGCACAAGGTAGGCGTCGCTGCCACCAAGTTCGAGTACAGTTTTCTTGAGCGCGTTACCAGCACGGCTTGCAACGATGCGTCCTGCTCGTGTGCTCCCCGTGAGCATCACCCCTGCAATCCGTGGGTCTGTGATGAGCTGTGCAACCTGCTCGTGCGTTGCACGAATGGTGTTGTAGACTCCTTCCGGCAGCACCTGCTGTATCACAGCGTCGAGGAGCAACGCACACCCTGTCACCTCCGGTGACGGCTTGACAACGACAGCGTTCCCAGCGACTATTGCCGGTATAGCGGCACGGATGATTTGCCAGTAGGGGAAGTTCCAGGGCATGATAGCCAGAAGAACGCCAAGCGGCTCCCACTGTACCCGGCTTGAGCGAAATTCTGTCGGAATCGGTAGTGCCTCCAACGCAGCAGATGCTTGGTCTGCAATAGAGCGGCACGCCCAAGCACACTTGTCGAGTTCAGCGCGTGCCTGCAGGATTGGTTTCCCCATCTCGAGTGTCGCCAACTGCGCCGCAGCATCATGTTCTCGGCCGAGTCCGTCGGCAATGTTTCTGAGCATCTGACAACGTTCCGAAAGGGGTACGGACCGCCACCGTCGCTGAGCACGGTAGGCGAGCTCAAGCACCCGATCGAGTTCAGCGTCGCTCATGAGAGAATAGCGCGCGAGCAGCTCTCCGGTAGCTGGGTTACGACTGGTCAGTTCCACAATCAAAGGCAACGTTGGTGTGTCTCGCCGTACGAAACTACGCTCCGTGCGGCGCCGAACTGGCACTGTAGTTTTGCACACATCCACTATCCCTCCTTTCTGATGACTTCTCAGGAGCTTATCGAACGTGAACGCAGAGTTCTCTACCCCATCTACCGACGCTTACCAATTGCCATTACCTCTGCAAGCGGCTGCTGGATAACCGATCGTGACGGACGACAATACCTTGATTTGATCAGTGGCATTGGCACAAATGCCTTAGGACATCGCCATCCACGCGTGCTCGAGGCCTTGCGCGAGCAGATGGAACGATACTTGCACGTATCGAACCTCTTCTACCAAGAGCCACAAGTGGTGCTTGCCGAGCGACTGTGTGAACGGACAGGCTATGCGGCGGTCATCTACTCAAACTCTGGTGCAGAATCGTGGGAAGCTGCCATCAAGTTAGCTCGACGATGGGGATATCGCTCCGGCAAACAGGGTGCGATCATCACGTTCAGTGGTGGCTTCCATGGCCGTACCTATGGAGCGCTCTCTGCGATGGATAAACCGTTCTACAAGGACGGCATGGGACCATTCCTGCCAAACATGCTCGTTGTGTCCTTTAACGACCCCGACGCACTCACGGCGGTGGTGAACGAACAGACCTGTGCGATTGGGTTGGAGTTCATTCAAGGCGAAGGCGGTATCGTCGAGGCAACACCAGAATTTGTAGAACGGATTGAGCAGTTGCGGAGTCAGTACGGATTTCTCCTCATCGCAGACGAAGTCCAAAGTGGCTGCGGACGAACGGGTGACTTTTTTGCGTTCGAACGGTTCACGATTCGTCCGGACATTGTCACGATGGCGAAAGCACTCGGCGGCGGCTTACCGCTCGGTGCAGTACTCGTTAGTGCACCCTTGCTCGACGTGTGGGAGCGTGGTCAGCATGGAACGACGTTCGGTGGAAATCCGCTTGCATGTGCTGCGGGTTGCGTTGTGCTTGGTGAGCTTGAGGAAAGCTTACTTTCCCACGTCCAAACGCTCGGCAACATCATTGCAAGAGACCTTGAGGCTCTCCGCCACGAGTATCCACTGCTTATCCATTCCGTGCGTGGACGTGGATTGATGCTCGGATTGGTATTGAGTGAGGATGCTTCGTTGCTCCGAGACGCACTGCTCCGCCGCGGGATCATCACAAATGCAACGGCAACGAACGTCCTGCGCCTCCTTCCTCCGCTTGTACTTTCCGAGCTAGAGTGGAACGTTGCCCGCGATGCACTCCGCGATGCGCTTGCCGAGCGTGCTACGGCGCAAGCCGCATACACCGCCACCCATCCGTAGTGCGCTCATAGCGGAAGCGATCGTGTAGACGGCTCTCGCGTCCTTGCCAAAACTCGAATGCGTGAGGGCGGACTGCATATCCACCCCACCACGGTGGAGGTGGCACGGAAGGAGTATCAGCAAATCGCGTTGCATATTCGGAGAGTGCATCTTCAAGTTGCGTGCGGCTTTCCAATGGCTCGCTCTGACAGGATGCCCACGCCCCAAGCTGCGCCGCACGTGGACGGGTCTCGAAGTACGCTGCAACGGTTTCTCGGTCGAGCAACCGTGCATGACCTTCGATACGTATCTGTCGCTCTAACTCTGCCCAGTAGAACAGGAGCGCTACCTGCGGATTGGCAGCAATTTCTTTCCCTTTGCGGCTTTCAATGTTCGTGTAGAAATGCAATTCTCCCTCTGTGATGCCCTTGAGTAATACCATGCGCACAGAAGGTGCTCCCTTCTCGTCAGCGGTTGCAAGTGCCATCGCATTTGGTTCGGGTACCTCTGCCTCAATTGCTTGCGAGAGCCAGCGCTCGAGCAGTTCGAGCGGATCGTCGGAAATCGTGCTCTCATCGAGAAAGTCACGACGGTACTCTCGACGTATCGCGGCGAGCTTATCTGCGGTGAGCATCGGTAATAGGGTGAAGAGCTTTCGCTACAAGGCACAAATTTACGCCACGTTGCCCAGCGTATCGCAATCTTATCTTACTGAAAGTGACCGATCAGCAACAGATAAGCAGCGATGAGTAAGACGATTCGATTGATTGGATTCCCAAGCGACTTAGGAGCTGGTCGCCGAGGAGTGGACATGGGTCCAAGTGCTCTTCGCATCGCTGGAATGAGCAGCGCGCTCGAAGCGCTCGGTCATCGCGTCAGCGACGCTGGCGATGTACCCGTGCGTGGTCAAGAGGTGCAGCGTATCAGCAACCAGCGGCTCAAGTACCTTCCGGAGATTGCACGTGCATCGCGTGTGCTCGCTGCTCACGTGGCGGAATCACTCAGGGAGGGCGCATTTCCAGTCGTACTTGGCGGCGACCACTCACTTGGAATTGGCTCTGTCGCAGGTGTAAGTGCATGGTGTCGCGAGCATGGTCTGCGGCTCGGCGTCCTCTGGATTGATGCACATGCCGACATGAACACGCCAGAAACAACACCCTCTGGCAACATCCATGGTATGCCGTTAGCAGTCGCAATGGGCTTTGGAAGCGAGTGCCTCACAAGTATTGAGGGGTTCGCGCCGAAGGTTGCTCCGGAGCACGTTGCACTCATCGGCGTCCGTGCCGTCGATCCAGGGGAACGCCAGCTCATTGCACAACTTCCGATGATGGTCTATCCCATGCCAGAGATTGACAAGCGTGGTATTCATCACGTCATCGAAGAGGTGCTCGATCGCTTTCGCCGGACGGTCGATCACGTCCATGTTAGCTTCGATCTCGATAGTGTGGACCCATCGCTTACACCCGGCGTCGGGACACCGGTCTCAGGAGGGCTAACGTTTCGAGAAGCGCACTTAGCGATGGAAATCTTGGCCGAATCGAACATGGTCGGCTCACTCGATGTTGCGGAGGTTAACCCCATCTTGGATGTACGGAATGCGACCGCACAGTTTGCTGTTGAGATTGTTGCCTCGCTCTTGGGCAAGCGTATTCTGTAGCCTCGTGTTGCTTACGGAGCTTTTATTGGCTCTGCAGCACACACCACCTCCTCCCCTGGTACTCAGCGTGCAAGGGGGCATTGCACTTGGTTTGGGTAGTGCAGAATTGTTCGATGGTTACCGCCAAGCGACAGGGCTCCGTGCAAATGAATACGGAGTCCCAATCGTTCCTCGTGCAAGTGTTGCCGTTGAAATTGGGCGCCTACGGTTTGGCGTCGATGGAAGCTACATCCGTGCAGAGAGCCGTGAAACTGGATCGCCAACGGGTGCTACTGCCACAACGCTCGACGAAATGCTCGTGCTCCAATTGGTGCCTGTGCTCACCACGTTCGAATGGGAACCGTGGCAACAGCAGTTTCGCACGTTTCTCCGTGGTGGTGTTGGCGCAACATTTGCACGCTTTCAGTGGAATGAACGGATTTGGAACAACGGCATACTCGTCCGAGATGGAACACGTTCTGATAAACGAGTCGTTGTTCCGGCGATGTGCATCGGCGCCGGAGTCAATCTCTTGTTTGACGAGCATCACATCGCGCCCGTTCGGGGCGGGCTGACGATTGCGATGGAGTACCTGTTGAGTCCAGTGCGCGTCGAGGCATTGCGTTCGTATGCGGCTCTCTACGATCGTCCGCAATGGAATGAGCCAATCAACGTCGGTGGTAGCGGGCTGGTGCTAACGCTCGGTGTGCGATTCTGGCTCGGTAACCCATGAGTATCGTTCACTTTCGAGGAGTATTGCGATGAAGCTTACGATTACCTCACGCCATTTCAAAGCAGGCGAGCAGCTCGAATCGCTCGTGCGAGAGGCGCTCGACCATGTGCGCACATTTCACGACGGCGTCATTGGCGCCGATGTAGTGCTCAAACGCGGCAACAACGCGTGTACCGCGGAGTTCGTGCTCAATCTCAACGGCAAGACACTCGTGGCGAAAGAGTCTGCCGAGGACTTTTCGAAAGCGATCCACGGTGCACGCGAGGCGCTCGTCCGGCAGATTCGTAAGCTGAAAACGAAAGAACAGCGCTGGGAACGTTAAGCGAGCTTGATCGCTACCGTCATACCATCCCCTGCGGGGATGAGCGCAGCGTGAACTCCGGGATGCATCACCACAAGTTGATTGTAGCGCTGTAATGACCGGACGTTCTCAGGTTCGAACGTTGGTTCGCGTTCGGCGATGTGGCCCCATGCAAGCGTATTATCGGCGATAATGAGCCCACCAATGCGAACGCGTGGGTAGCATTCTTCGAAGTAGAGGGGATACTGAGGCTTGTCGGCATCTATGAAGACTGCATCGTAGAGTGGCTGGGCAGGCATTGCGCGCAGGAGTGAGAGCGCATCACCGCAGCGGACTTCAATGACGGATCCAAGGCCAGCGCGAGCCACGTGCTCTTCGATGAAGGCGCAGTATTCAGGGTTGATCTCCAAGCAAACTACCGTGCCATCGGGTGGGAGCGCTCGTGCCATCGTGATTGCACTATAGCCACCGAGTGAACCAATTTCGAGCACGTGACGGGCACCGATCGCTCGGAGGAGTAGCTGGAGGACAGCACCTTGACCACCGCTGATATTGATTGCAGGCATACCACGAGCTTCTGCCATGTGGCAGAGGTCACGGAGGAAGTCATCTTCTGCTGAGAAGTGCTCCTCAATGTACGCAGCAATGGCATCAGTGACGGGTGTGAACGTCGTGGACATTGGAGATGTTACGGTCGCGTACCAAGTCGGACATTGACGTTGATTCCATAGCGGCTGAGAGTGTCGAGTATACCGCCAAGACGGCCGATGCTCGATTCGAGATCGCGTGCGAGCTTGTCATCGTAGAGGAGCTTACCAATTGCGGTTCGTTGCTGTCGGAGCGTGGCAAGCAGCATGTTCAGCTCACCTATGGTGGTGTCAGCGCGTGCAACAACGTGGGAGCCATCGCGGATGAGCGTTTCAAGATCAGCGCTCGTGCGGTTGAGTCTGTTAAGGAGTTGCTCGACAGTCGGGCGGTTCTGTTCGATGAACGTTCGTACCTGTGAACTTGAGCTTTTCAAATCCGCAATCGTCGCCTCCAATGCTGCTCGAGAGTCGGTGACCAGCGTGTCAAGGTGTCCAACAAGCGATGCCATGTGTGCAAGAGACTCGCGGATACGGACTGCGGTGTTGGGGTCAGCCACGACTGCATTGAGCGCTCCAATCGTTGTATCGAGCCGATCCAAAACTGCACTCGCCCGCCGTGCAATCGAACGTGCTGCTCCCAACAGTTCCGCGATGTCCGCAGGCTCATCCGCTGGTATGATGCGTCCGTCCCAGCGTATGGGACTTCTGCCGGGGAAGATATCCACGCGTTTGCCACCGGTGAGTTCGAGCATGGCAATCTGCGCGTGTGCATCAACGCGAAGGAGGGACGCATCATCGAGTCCCGCAATGATGAGCACCGAGTCACCATCGGGACGAACACGTACGATGCTCCCGCGCTTGATGCCATTGATCCAAACAGGCGCTCCAGGTTCGAGACCAGCAGCGGTCGCTGCACGAATGTGAACCTCGACGGGCGCGGTCGTAATGTTCACGCCGCGACCGATGGTGATACCCGCAAGGAGCAACAGGATTGCAACGAGTGTGATCGCGCCAACTTTGAGGTAAGTTCTCTGCTCGGAGCCGTACATACGTGCAAGATCAGTGTGAACATCCCGGTCCGCTACACCGCTTGTGTGCCGGGAGCGGTGGCGAAATTACTCCGACGATGCTGGTGTTCAGCGCACGTTCAGAACGGTACGTCGCCTTCGGATGATTCTTCTGCAGCCTCCGAGGATTGTTCCTCCCCAGCTTGAGAATCCTTCCGTCCACTCAGGACAATAATGCTATCGGCGATGATTTCGTAAGCAGTCCGTTTTGTGCCACTGGAATCTTCGAAGCTTCGACTGCGAATGCGTCCTTCGACGTAGAGCTTTGTTCCTTGCTTGATGAGCCGTTCGGTCATTTCCGCTAAGTGACGCCAGGCGACGATGGTATGCCACTCGGTGTATTCCTGAAATTGGCCCTCACTATCCCGCCAGGATTCATTGGTGGCTAGTCGGAAGCTTGCAACTGGTACCCCTGCTGGTGTGTAGCGTATTTCAGGGTCCTTGCCGACGTTTCCGATGAGCAAAACTTTGTTGAGGCAGCGAGCCATGCCCGTTCCTCCCGCCGAAAGTACAACAAACTACGGGCGAAATTTACGCAATGTGACGCGAAGTTATTCGAGGAGTCCGTCAGGCAATGTTTTGCTGGTGATCGAGATCGCGAAGGAGTCGTTGTGCGACCGTCTGGAGCACTTGCGGTGAGTTGTAAAATCCCGATTCGATGTTCGCTTCGACACGCAGCCGTTTGGCGAGTTCTGGATTGTGCAAGAGCTCCCGTGCGCGATCGGAAATTTCAATGCGATCACGGTCGGTGGAGCGCTCCGCCGATGGGTGTTGATTCTGCGCGGTTCGGTTAGAATCGCTCGGCAGAAGGCTACCCAGCTCTGGTTTACCGTTGATGGAGCGAATCATGAGGCACCTCGATTGTAGATGAACAATGCTCGTTGGGCAATCCGTTGCTGAAGTTGGTGACCAGCGGCAGCGATCAGCTCATTGAGCACTTTGGCTCGCTGAGAGTCTGCACGCTGAAGGTGTTCGAGGGCTTCCTGCCAGAAGAGTCGCCCTCTCGACGGTGCGCGCGTGCTGTGCGTTGAACGCACCCACGTCTCAAAACTATCAAGAACTGTGCCACGTTCCGCGAGTACTGCAGCGATGCGCTCAATCAATGTAGCACGTGCTTGATGTGATGCATCGTTTCCTGCATCCTTCAGTGCAGCAAGGGCGCTCTCGAACTCGTCGCTAAGACGCTCCAGTTCCGCAAGCAGTGTCTGTGGCTGTGGCAGCAATCGGCGCTTAGACGCGTTCATCGGTTACTGCACCTCGGTCACCACGGAGTCGGCTGATCATACGGGAGATCCGCAATGATTCCTCAGGCGGAATTTGACGGACGACTTCCTTAGTTTCAGGGTCAACAACTTTGATGATCGTCCGTCGAGTTTCCGTATCCACTGCAAAGTGGATCTGCCGTTGTGCAAGTTCGATCACCGCTTCTTGTCTGCTTCCTTGTGCGACCGAATGACCAAGCGATGATTGGTCAGCATGCTGCTGATGCTGCCCAGGTGGCTGCTGCCGAGCTGCAACGCTCTCGCCGCTTGGTTCGATACCACGCAGCGCTGTACCGAATGGCTCGATCGCGCGCACTGGCGGTAGAACCGCGATGGTGCCTATCTCAACCATGACCGTGCCTCACAGGAGTGGGACATACCCATGCACGAGTAGCATTCATTGCTTGATGTATGACGAATATTGACTCATTTGTCCTTGTAGTGTGTAGAAGAGTTCCTGTAGCTTCGTGTATTCACGGCGTTGTTGCTCTACTTCTTTGTCAATGCGAGCCTGGAGCGCCTTCCTTTGATCGCTGACCCGCTTAATCTGCTGTGTGAGTGAATGAGACCGTGTTTGCAACATGCCTTCGCTGCCGACCATGTTCGTGATCGAATTCACGATCACATCGGAAAGCTACCACTGCTGGTGAAGAGTGCTGCTACGTCTGTGGCGTTCGTTTCAAGTTTCTGCCGGAGGAGATTCTTGTTGTTTATCGAGAGCGTACCATCGCTGGCGATTTTGATACCAACGTCCGCAAGGGATGTCAATGGACCGCTAAATGTCCGTGAACTGAGCGACCGTAGTTCTGATTGGAACGAACGGAGCGCTGCATCACCTCCGAGCGTCTTGATGTTGTCTTTGATGTAGCGGAGAACGTCATTGTATGCATCGAGCAATGGCTGAAGTGTGCTGGCAACTTGGTCTGCTCCAACGCCCGTTGTCACGCTGACGGCACCATCGCCTGTTTGCTGCGCTTTGAGGAGCGTTAACGTTACACCACTGATAGCATCGCTGATCGTGTTCGAGCTTCGGGTAATCGTGACACCATTAATGGTAACGCTTGCATCGAGATCGCTTGCCGTTCCAGCGGCATAGCCTGCGGTCGTTGCCGTTGCTTTCGTCCGCTCATCACGGAGAGTTTGCGTACCAATGCCGATCGTCCCAAGCACTCCACTATCATCAACAATCGAAAGCTCGCCACCTGGTGCATTGTTCGTGATGACAAGGCGTGACTTCCCGCCTCCAAGCGATTGCACCGTTGCTGTCACACCTGCACCAGCATTGTTAATTGCTGTGGCAAGATTGTTCATCAGTGAAATAGCGTTCTGCGATGTTCCGACAAATGCGTAGATCGCTGTCCCATTAATGGTAAAGCGCTTGTTCCCACCGGTTGAGAAACCGATGGTTGAACTGTTAGTTGTTGCGACTCCCTCAACCGAAAGCGTCGTTGTGCCAGTCGTTTGCTTGATTGAACTATCGAGCCCCAATGCTTGGAGCACGCCACCAGAATCAGTATAGGTGATTGCTCCGCTTGCGCCGGTAGTTTTGGCGGTCAAGGAAAGCCGACCAGTAGTGGCACTATCCTTCACAAGTCTTGCAGTCACATTCGATGTGCTATCGGCATTGATGGCTTGGACAATGTTGTTCATCAACCCTTCGTAGGTTTCAGTTCCATCGAGCGTGATGTTATAGCTTTTCCCCGCGATGGTGAATGACGTTGTACCGGCACTTAACCCTGCAGGGTTGGCAAGCACCATCCTCGCAGATTGGAGGATATCGCTTGTTGCCAGACGGTTGACTTTGACCATTGCACTCCCGAGCGCAGCGCCGTCGGCTGCTGTTGCTGCAAGAACGGTACTATCGGAGATCGAGACACTCCGCGCTTGGAACTTTGTTGCTGCACCGCTTTGGAGGAATGTGTCTGCAGCACTTTGAAGTGCCTCGAGCTTCGAACGCAGCGTGTTCATGAACGCTTGCCGTTTCTCGAGCGTCGTCTGCTTCGTCGTGAGCGCATCGAGCGCTGGTTGCCTCGTGCGCCGATATGCTTGGATGTTTAGATCAACGTTGCTCAGTCCGCTATCGGAAAAACCGTTGCCGACGAGAAACGTTGTGTTGAGTGGATTTGTAGCCATGACGTTCTCTACGTGGTACTATGACATATCATTCGAGTTGGAAAGCTTCTGACCATGCTTGGCGCAACTCAGCGATGATCATTGCGGCATCGTCGTAGCGTCGCATGGCGACACACCGTTGGCAATACTCGTAGAGCCGGAGTAAGCGCTGTGGCAATTCGCCATAGTCGAAGTTGAGTGCGTTGATCAGCTCAGAGAGAATGCGACGCATTCGCTGTTCATCGCCGCGCTGAGCACTGGTAAGGAAGAGGTCGTAGGTCTTCAGGATAATTTTTCAGGACTTCAGCTCAAGACTTCTTGTTCGAGGTATAGTAGGAGCTGCCCTGTACCACCTGTGTACTGCGCGACTCGTTGGCGAGCTACTGCGGTTGTCATTGCATTACCGTGCCTTGATGGTACCATTCCATACCGCATCCGATGCGGAAATGTCCAAATGAATTATCGTACTACCGTCGAAAAACAGTAGCGTGGAAACGATGCCATCTACCCATCGGACTAAGGAGGTGGCTCGTCCGTATCGTCACTATAAGCAGAAATGGCGAGCTCCTCGTGCGTGTCGGAGCTCGCCATTCCACCATCAGTTGAGCCAGAACGTCTCCTCGCTATCGGAGGAGCTGAAGAAAGGAGGAGGGATTCTGATTCGCTTGCGCCAGAGAGAGACGATCGAGGCTTGTTGGAGGAACTGCGCCCGGATGAGTTGCAGCTGCTCTTTGGCAACGTCGGCATCTTCGATGCGGGAGATTGCCGCGTTGTAGTTGGTGATCTGCGACTTGAGCGCGTCCTCTTGCAATGCCAGACGGTTGGTAAGCCCGCCCAAGTACGATGCCACCTTGCTGATGTTGTTGAGTGCGGTGGCAAGACTGGTGAGCGTCGTCTGGATGTTCGCGGTGCTGAAGATCCCCAGGTCGCTCGACGAGACGCTGTTGAGCGATTGGAGATTCAGACCTGAGACACCGGCGAAGCTGGTAGCCGACGAGGCGTTAATGTCGAAGCTGCCGCTGATGTCGAAGTCAGTGTTGCCACTGGTCAGGTCCACCGCGAGCGTCAGCAGGTTGTTGGTTGCACCGGTACCGATGACGAACTCAGCCGAGAAGGTGCCGTCGAGCAACTGGCGTCCGCCGAAGACCGTCGAGTCCACTATCGTCTGGATTTGCTGCGCCAAGCGGTAGGCACTCTTGGCAAGTGCGACTTTTTCGTCGGTGCCGAGTGCGCCCGAGGATGCCGTCGAGGCAGCGTCTTTGATTTGCTGGACTATGTTGCTGATGTTGTCCAACCCGTCCTGAGCAATGTTGGTGACGCTGGAGGCATCACCGACGGCATTGAGCGCAGCTTGGAGTGCGCCGTTGCGCGCTTTCAAGGCACGCGAAGTGATGTAGCCGGCGACGTCGTCTTGCGCAGAGTTGATGCGCTTGCCGGTGGAAAGACGAAGCTGACGGAGAGCGATATCGCGGTTGGCTGCATCCAATGGGTTGTATGCATTCCCGGTGGGAGCGTTGGTGCGGATGCTAGCTCCGTTCGTTACTGCTGAAGGCATGACAACCTCCATGTAAAGGTGGGACTGATTAGGAGGGCATCCTGCCACCACATTGTCACCATCCAGACGGGATTGTCGGATGCAGGTACGAAAACTTTAGCGCCGACGCCACCGCCGAAGGAGAATCCGTGCAACGCGGAGCTTACGTTGCCGTCGTAGCCAGCGCACCAGTCGTCGCCAGAGTAACCGAAGGACCTGTGCGAGCGCAATCCGGCGGCGGCTACGTCTAAGCGCAATCCGAACATGCTCGAGCATCGGTGCGTGGAGTGTGGGTTCCATCTCGATGTCACCCATTTGCAATTGGCGGAAAAAGTCCCCTAAGGTTTGTTCCATCGTTGCAGCAAGCTCTTGCAATTCTGCTGCCTGCTGGTTGAACTGAAGGATAGTCCGTAGATGCTCGATCAGTGCTGCCATCCGGTCCGCATCCTCTGTGCGCCGAGCACGAGCAAACTCATCGAGCAACGCACGTGCAAGTTGTACAAGCTCTTGTTCACGTTCTCTTGAGAGTCGAAATACCTCCGCTGGATCAATATCATCCACTTGCACAAAGATTGAACAGAGCTGTTCGATGTCTGAACCGAAGTGTTCGGTAGCATAGACGGCAACACCTTCAGCCAGTCCAGCAATCATGCGATCGAGGACACTTAAGTCGTGAGCAATCATCGTTCGGCGTGCTGCAGTGCTCGCATACTGCAGCTCATGCTCAAGAGCGCGACGACGATCTTGGAGTTCGAGCAACCGTCGCGCATCGGCAGTTCCAATTTTTCGGGCGTAGTATTCGACCATTGTTGGATCAGGTGCGATGCGCTCATTGCCAATCTTGATAGCATGGATGCGGATGTTACTCCCCATCAACGTCTTCAAGCGTTCGAGATCCAAGTGTGCTGCGCCATCGGTGATAAGTAAGATTTCGGCGTCACTCAAGGTGTGCGTCCCGTTGATGTCAGCGATGGCAACTTCGATGGCTTCCTGCATATTCGTACCGCGTCCAGTAGCTTCCAGCCGAAGGACTGTGCGGAGCAGTTGACGGAACGATGGTACATCGCTCGCGGTGGTGCGCTCACCGACATGTTCGGCAAAAGTGCGCAAGTAAATGGTACCCAATTGGCGCATGTTCTGCCGCAGAAATACGATCGCGATTGCCTTTGCAAGCGCAATGCGCCAGTGCGAATTCATCGAACGTGAAACGTCGAACAGCACATAAACTTTCTGCTTTCGGGGATCGGGTGCGAACGTGTCACTTGCAGTTGGGAAACGGTACATGCGAGGTGGTACAGGTCGCGGCAGCCAGAGCGAGCGTTCCGCCAGACGTTGGAAGAACACCTCTTCGGGAAGGAGAAATTGGTAGGGGTAGATCTGCGGTAACTCGTGGAAATGTCGAATCAAATCTGCTTCATATTCCTCTGCTGCCACTGTTGGTATCGGTGGTGCGTGCTCTCTTGAGGGATCGCTCTGCACGCGAGTAAGGATCGGCGCGAGCGTTCTACCGAGCTGCGTGTCTTTGCTTTCGATGACACGAGCGATCTCGAACACAACCCACAGATGCTCTGGCAGGTGACTGGCCAATTCATCACCGATGATTCCTGCCAGTTCGAATTCAGCAAACAGGGTATCTTCTTCGATGCAATCGCGGCTGGAGCGTCGCTCAACAAGTGCCACTAGTGGTGAGGCCGAGGTACAACAACAACTGGCACTGAACTGTGCCGAACGATGTACTCAGCGACGCTCCCTTCGACCAAGCGCGCAATTCCTTTCCGTCCGTGAGTACCGACGATGAGTGCGTGAGCACCGATGTGCTCTGCAGCGCGGAGGATGTCATGTTTGGGTTCACCTTCGAGAAGGAGCGTTCGCACTGGCTCCATCCCGAGAGCATCTTTTGCTTGACTGAGTGCTTGCTCGGCTTCCTTCCGCAGCAGCAGCATCGCCTCCTCTACGCCGATGCTAGCATCAATGTCGCCCACTGCTTTTGTGCGATCGATGACTGCTATGAGTGTGACCTCTGCACCTAACGCTCTGGCAAGCTCGCCTCCAACGGTTGCTGCATGGAGCGATTCCAGCGATGCATCAACTGCAATTGCCAATAGTTTCCAAGCCATCGCCCACCTACTCCAAACGTTTGACTGCTACCGCGTCATCGCCAGCCCAGCAACTGCCGCAAGAAGTCCAAGCAACATGCTGAACAGCACGTAGAGTAAGGCCAGCATGACGCGGTTTGCTTCGACTAGCTCGATGATTTCGTATGTAAATGATGAAAAGGTTGTGAACCCACCGCAAAATCCTACCACAAGCAAGAGCCGTAAGTCGGATGCCAACGCCCCCGCGCGCGTCAGGATACCGAGAATGAGTCCAATGAGGAAACATCCGACAATGTTCACTGTAAAGGTGCCGTACGGGAATCCAACCGACAACCGATGGGCAAGAACAGCAGCGACCACATATCGCGCAATACTTCCCACCATCCCACCAAGACCGACGAGTGCAATATTCCGAAGCATCTGAACTGTTGGCGGTGTATGCACGGCGCTAAAATAATACAGCCTCGAATCGTGGGCACCACAGATAGCTGTGCGTTGTCTGTGTTCGCTAAGTTTGCAACCTCTCAGCTCGGCATTCGTCTATGCACGTACGTTCGAGTATCTCGTGGTACCCACACTTGGAGTATTGAGTTAATGGTGTCATTGCGAAGGCTCCTGTTGGCAGTAGCCGTTGGGCTTACGGCTATACCCATGGAAGCACAAATCTATAAGCCTCTTTCGTTCAAAGAATACACTTTGCCGAACGGTCTGCATGTAATCTTGCGGCAAGATCGCTATGCACCCGTTGTGACGACTGTCCTGTGGTACCGCGTCGGATCACGCTACGAAGATCCAGCGCGGACCGGCTTTGCACACTTCTTCGAGCACTTGATGTTCGAAGGCACCGATAGTATCGGACGGGGTGAGCTGTCCAAACTCATTCAGCAAGCCGGTGGCGACCTGAATGCGTTTACTTCGTTCGACCAGACAGTTTACCACATGCGCGTTCCATCGAATGCCCTTCCACTTGCGCTCTGGATTGAATCTCAGCGGATACGTGGGTTGATCATTGACACCATCGGCGTTGAAACGCAACGAGGAGTCGTCAAAGAGGAACGGAAGATGCGTTACGAAAACGCACCTTACGGTACGTGGAACATGCGAATGTTTGCGAACCTCTTCGCAGGTACTCCGTACAGTTGGACGCCAATCGGAGCATCGCAGCACATCGACAGCGCAGCAATCAGCGAATTCAAGCAGTTCTACAACACATACTACGTCCCCAACAACGCTGTGCTCGCCATCAGTGGAGACTTTGAGGAACCCGAAGTCCGCAAGTTGGTTGATGTGTACTTTGGTTTTTTGCCACCAGGTCCTCCGATCCATCGTGATTCAATCATCGTTCCCCCACTTGCCGGTGAAATCCGCGATACCATTTTCGATCCCAAAGCTCAGCTCCCTGCAGTCTTTGTTGGATACCGCACTGTCCCCGAAGGTCATCCAGATAGCTACGCACTCCAGATGCTGATGGACATCTTAGCCAACGGTGAAAGCTCCCGAATGTACCGAGCGCTCGTTGACCGAGCACAAGTTGCTGTCCAAAGCTCAGTCTTCCCGTATGAACTCGAAAAAGTAGGTGCTGCAATTTTAGTCGGTGTTGCAGCGCCAGGCCGATCTATTGACACGGTAGAGAAGATGATGTATGCGGTTATTGATAGCGTCATCGCTTATGGTGTTAGCGAGGCAGAATTCACGAAGGCACGGAACATCGCTGAAGCGCGTTTTATTGAGGAAAAGAAAGGCACCTACCAAACCGCACTTGCGTTGGCACGCGCTTATGCATACTTCGAAAACACCGCAGTCGTGAACACGGAGATGCAACGTTTTTACAGTGTCCGCCGTGACGATCTTCAGCGCGTTGCGAAGAAGTACTTTGGCAGTCCCAACCGTGTTGTTCTGACATTTCTCCCATCGGCATCAACGGAGGCTAAGTAACCATGCGACGATTCCCATTACTCTTGTTATTGTGCGGAGGAGTTGTGCTCGCTCCACTTCCTGCGCAGCAGAAAAAACAGCAACCCAAGAAAGACACCGAGCAAGCACCTTTGATTCCTGTCCCGAAAGAGGTGCTCTCTCCCCAAGCACTCGAAGCCCCCAAACCGATTGACCCACGTGTCCGTCCGCAGATCGGCGAGTTGAGAGAGTATGAATTTCCGCGCTACGAAGAAGCGACTCTCAAGAACGGTCTCAAAATTTACATCATCGAAGATCACCGCCAACCGACGATTGGCTTTCGTCTCCAAGTACGTGCCGGCGATGCGTACGACGGGTCTAAGCCCGGAACAGCATCGCTCATGGCTGATCTGCTGACGAAAGGCACGCGGAAACGGACAGCGCTCGATATTGCCTCTGCGCTCGATAGCATCGGCGCTTCGGTGAATGCTTCCACAGGTGGAGAACTCCTGACTGTGACTGGGAGCGGACTGAAAAAACACATGGCACTCCTGCTGGCAATTTTTTCGGACATCATCATCAACCCAACGTTCCCCAAGGAAGAGCTCGACAAACTCATGCCACAAGTCATCGCGAACATCAAGCAGCGGAAATCCCGACCGAGCGAACTTGCAATGGCACTCTCGAGGATGGTCCTTTACGGTCCGAATCATCCCAGTGCACAGCGCCCAACCGAAGAGAGTGTCAAAGCGATTACGCCAGAGGATATCCGCACATTCCACAAAACCTACGTTCGCCCTAACAACCAGGCCTCATTGGCTATTGTCGGCGATGTGACACTCAAAGAAATTATCCCACAAATTGAATCCGCATTCCGTCGGTGGGAGTCTGCCGCGGTAACTGTCCCAGAGCTACCGAAGCCACAGCCGATGCCGCGGGGAGTGTACTTCGTCGAACGTCCAGGTTCGGTACAGTCCACAATCCTCCTGTGCGGACTTGCGCCAGGACGGAAAGATCCTGACTACGAAAAGCTTAATCTCGCTATCGAACTATTGGGCAACGGATTCAGTGGTCGGCTGTTCAAAACACTCCGCGAGACATACTCATTTACCTACACACCATATGCATTCCTCACGCAAGGGAAATCGTTCAACCGCTTCGTTGCGGGCGCAGACGTACGGACAGCCGTGACGGATTCTGCAATTATGGTTTTGCGACGTGAAGTCGAGAAAGTCGCAAATGATCCTGCAAGTGAGGAGGAGTTCAGTGTCATCAAGCAGAACGTTCTTGGCTCATACCAAATGAATTTCGAACAGCCGTGGTTTGTGGCTTCCATACTCCAAGGTGCAAACTATCTCGAACTTTCGGAAGAGTACTTCAAAGGTTATCCCAAGCGGATCGCAGCTTATTCCCCATATGACGCGCTGGCCGCAGCGGAGCGCTATTTACAGCCGCGAAACTGGTGGCTCGTTGTCGTCGGGAAACCAGATATTGCAAAAGAGCTCGAACGGTGGGGCGAACTCTATCGCTATGACTTAGACCTTAAACCAATTGGATCCTCCGGTCCTGAGCCAGTCCCATCCATGAGTGTGGACGAGCTGCTCCGACGCTACGTCAACGCACTCGGAGGTGAAGAGAAACTCCGCTCCATTACAACGATTGTGAAGACGTCGCAGATCGAGCTTAGTGCCGGTGGTCAATCCTTCGCTGGTTCGGCACTCATCAAGCAGAAAGCCCCAAACAAACTATACCAGCAGCTTTCGCTCCCAGTAGTCCAGCAAGAGCAGTGGATCGACGGTACTCATGCCTGGATGAAGCAGGGCATGCAACCAGTCCAGACGATGCCCGACGATCTAGCTCGCGCAGCGATTGACCGAGCAACAATGTTTTACGTTGCGAAGCTTCCAGCGCTCGGCTACCGTTGTACGCTCGAAGGCAAACGAAATGGGTTGATTATCCTCCGTGCAGAAAAAGGTGGCAAGGAGAACCGATACTATTTCGATGAAACGAGCTTCCTTCTCCGTCGTGCTGATCATCACCAAGGTCCAGAAGATGGTGGCATGACACTCAGTGAATACTACGACGACTACGCACCGCTCGACGGCATTCTCCTTCCACGTTCGGAGCGGCTTGAATCACCAATGTTCAGCATCACGAGCAGAAATAGTTACCAATTGAACGTTCCGCTCGAAGACGCAGAGTTTGAACCAAAACACTAACGATCGCGTGGCCGCTCCGTCATTGGGGCGCCCAACGTGTTATTTCCAGTCCACGATTGATTCGACAGAGCACACTGCCGAGGCTGATTTCTCGCTTGGGTGTGATAGACACCAAAAGAGAGCGGTGATTCCCTCGTACTGTGGCTTCCCTACACTGCATTTCGTGCGGAGCAACCAGCTTTGATGGAGTCTACGCCCGTCTACCCACGTAGAGCAACGTTGCTGATGCGATGACTACGCTTCGTTGTATGCTTTCTGCTCGTGCGATCCTTTGCCAGCAACGAGCTTGGCGAGGATTCCAGCAATCACCAAAAGAGCAAGCTTCACCTCTAATGCTCCCTGCCGTGGAAGAAGTGCGGTACTCACACCAAGCGCTGCAATTGCAGCAAGCGCACCAACGAGTACACCCTTTGCATATGGCACTGGCTGAATGCGCTGTGCGATGACTGCGATCACAATTGCGCCGACGATATAGGCACCAGTCGTTGCCCATGCAGCACCGAAGTAGCCAAACATGGGAATGAACGCAACGTTGAGGAGAACATTCGCACCTGCTGCTGCACCATTGGCAAGGAAGAGCATCTCCGTGCGCTTGGCCAGGTTAATGCTCGCTGCAATCGTCGTCGAAATACCGAGTGCCGCATAACCACCCAATACAATTGGGACAACGCCGAGCCCCTGCCAATACTGTGCACCAATGATAGTACCTTGACCAATGGGAAGTGCAACCAGATCACCTACGAAGAGTGCAACCGCTGCATAGACAACAATTGACACTGCGAGAAAATACCTCAGTGCGTGTGCGATAAGGTTCGCTACTGCAGGATCACCAGCATGGTTCAGGTAGAGCGGACGCCAAGCTGTTTCATAGATTGAGACTGCAAGCATCATCGGAATCGCAAGTCGATAATTTGCCGTGTAAATACCAACCGCTGAGGCCCCCGCGAGCCAACCGAGTATGGGGCGATCAGCAACTTGTACGACGAGAGCTGCAAGAGCTGCTGGTACCGTCGGTAACCCAAATCGGAGGAGCGCAATCGCAAGCGACCGATTCCAGCGTATCTCAAAGTGTGGGACCGCAATCGGTATGACCATCGCAGCGCCAGTAACCGAGGAGAACAGCCCTGCAAGCATCACACCCTCGACACCCCAACCGAACCATGCGACCAGCACGACGTTGAGCACGACGTTGATCGTCACTACCAGAACACGGAGGAATGCGAACGTTCGTGCACGCCGTTCCATTCGGAGCATGGCAAATGGTATCGCTGAGAGCGCATCGAACGAAACGATGAGCAGCGCATAGCGCACAAGTGCAGTTGCATTCGCACTGTCGAGCGCAAGCACATGCCCAACGAGCGGCGCCAGAACGAAGCCAGCACCACAGAGCCCAACGACTGCCATACAGACACCCGCAAACGCATGCCAAAGGACTTCGCCTTTGCTCCGGTGCTCGACCCAATAGCGCATGAACGCAGGTTCGAATCCAAATGTTGCAAGTGCTGTGACAATCGCCATCAGCGAATAGAGCTGTGCGACATCACCCAGTGCTGCTGGTGGGAGTACGTTCGTGTAGAGTGGCGTCAGTAAGAACGTCAGTAACCGTTGGATGACGGTGCTCGCTCCATAGATCGCAGAATCTTTCGCAAGTTGTCGGAACGGGCTATGCATGTGCTAGTTGGAGAGGATGCTCTCCTCGGAGGAATTGCTCAGCGTCTGTAACATCCTCCCAGCTTCCCATAAATACCGGTGTCCGCTGGTGAATGTCGCTCGGCTCAATCGTGAGTACATCGCACCATCCATTGGAAGCCCGTCCTCCAGCCTCCACAATGATCTTCGCAAGGGGGTTAACCTCGTAGATCAATCGGAGCTTCCCATCAGGCGCATTCCGGTTGCCCGGGTACATGAAGATACCTCCGTAGAATAGTGTGCGATGAACATCGGCGACAGCAGTCCCGACGTAGCGCAACGAATACGGACGGCATTTGTCGTCGGATGGTGTCTTCAGATAGTCTACGTACTGGCGCAGCCGCTCATCCCAGAGATGATAGCTGCCTTCGTTGACGCTATACGTCTTCCCACGCCGAGGGATGCGTACTTGTGGATGGGAAAGGAGGAACTCACCGATCGTTGGGTCGAACGTGAATACATCCACTCCCATCCCAGTGGTATACACAAGCTGTGTACTGCTGCCATAGACTGCGTACCCTGCACAAACTTGACGGTAGCCTGGTTGAAGGATATCTTCGAGTGTGCCGGGAGTATCAAGTGTTTCGTCCAAGCGTCGGTAGATGGAAAAAATTGTTCCGATCGTAATGTTCGCGTCGATGTTCGAAGACCCATCGAGCGGATCGAAGACCATCACATACTTACCACGCCGGTAGTTCGATGGGATGTGGATTAACCCTTCCGCTTCTTCAGATGCCATCACACAGAGGTGTCCACCATGATCCATCGCACGGAAGATTACATCGTGGGCTAATTCATCGAGTTTGCGAACCTCTTCCCCATGAACATTGACAACGCGAGTCGATCCAAGCAAATCGGTCAGTCCAGAACGTCGTACGTCGCGTGCAATGATGCGAAGTGCCAATGTCAGGTCCCGCAAGATTCGCGAAAATTCCCCAGTGGCGGTCGGGAACTGTTGTTGCTGTTCAGCAATGTGTCGCTCAATGGTGACCATTTCATGCTGCATGAGCCTAACTGTAAGTCGTACGACTACGTTGCGCCTGGTTCAATGACGCAAAATACTGTCAGCAGAAACGACAGCACACCGATTGTTGAAGTTCGGTTAGCTCGTGGCACCTTGTCGGCGATTGATCGTGACTGCTGTGGTGAACTGCAACCAGTGTGGATGGACAACGGGAGCCACTACAATCACCTTACCATGGGACTATATTTGCTGACTAAGTTCTGAACAACATCCATTGATGCACGATGCCACTCCGCTGCATCCCTATCGAAGAGCTCTTCGCCAATCCTGCCATTGCACAGGTTAACATTTCGCCCGATGGGAATTTTTTAGCCTGGCTTGCTCCGCGAAATGGACATCTGAATATCTGGCTCCATGACCGCGCAACTGGAAGCGGGCGCTTTCTGACCGATGAGCGTGAGCGCAGCATTCATACGTTTGCGTGGGGAAATTCACGAACGATCGTTTTTGCACGCGATACCAACGGCGACGAAAACTACCAGATCTACCTACTGGACATCGATTCAGAGAACCCACCAACTCTTTGTACGCCGCAGGGTGTTCGCGCTGAAATCCTTTCGACGTTGCCTCTCCACGATGACCGAATCCTCATTACACACAATGGACGTGCAAAGGAAGTCTTCGACGTCTATGCACTCGATCTCGAACGTGGCGAGCTCAAGTTGATAGAGGAAAATCCTGGTGGTGTCGTCGAATGGATACCAGATCGCGATGGAACGATCCGCATCGCTGTTCGCACTGACGGAGCAAACCGAACGCTGCTCTACCGCAGCCGTTCCGATGAGCCGTTTCGAGAGCTTTTAACAACAACTTTCCGTACAGTTTTCGCACCGGTGCACTTTGCCGAGGATGGTCATTCGTTTTACGTTCTCTCCAACCGCGGTAGAGACACTGCAGCAATCTACCGCTTTGATCCCGACACTCTTCGCGAAGAAGAACTCATCGCTGCAAGTGATGGATACGACATGCAAGGTTTACTCTACTCCTACAAGCATCGGCAGCCGGTCGCAACATCATACGTATCGTGGCGGCATGAGTATGTGTTCCTTCACCCTACCTGGCGTTCGCTTTGGGAACACGCTGCTGACCATCTTCGCTCCGCACTCGGCGAAGTAGCAGTGTACATCGTGAGTTGGTCGCTCGATGAAGAGTGGTTTGTCTTAGCTGCACAAGGAGATACCCACCCAACAGTATTCTATCTTCTTTCAGCCGGAACTGGCCACTTACAGGAGATTGAGCGTTCGATGCCTCACTTAGACGCATCCGAGCTTGCTCCAATGCAACCAATTCGCTATCACGCGCGTGATGGGATGCTCATCCATGGGTATTTGACGCTACCACGCGAACATACCAAGCCAGTACCGCTTGTGGTCTTCCCCCACGGTGGGCCATGGGTCCGCGATGTCTGGGGATTCAACCCAGCTGTCCAATTGTTTGCCAATCGTGGCTATGGCGTTCTGCAACTCAACTACCGTGGCTCGACTGGCTACGGTCGCCGCTTTTGGGAAGCATCGTTCAAGCAATGGGGTCGTGCGATGCAAGACGACATCACCGACGGTGTTCGGTGGCTTGTCGCAAATGGTGTCGCTGATCCAGAGCGCGTCGGTATTGTCGGTGGAAGTTACGGTGGATACGCTGTGCTTGCGGGTCTTGCGTTCACTCCTGAACTCTATCGCTGCGGCGTGGACATCGTCGGTGTATCGAATTTGTTGACATTCCGACGCACCATTCCACCGTATTGGAAACCGCTCAACCAAATGCTCGATGAGATGGTCGGCAGTCTCGAAACGGAAGAGGAACTTCTGCGTTCTGTTTCACCCGTGTTCCATGCCGATCGCATCCAAGCGCCGCTTTTAGTGTTTCAAGGCGCCAATGATCCTCGCGTCAATAAAGCCGAGTCCGATCAAATTGTCGAGGCTCTTCGCGTGCGAGACATACCCGTCGAATACTACGTGCGTGATGACGAAGGACATGGGTTTGTCGGCGAGCAAAATCGAATGTGGATGTACAGCATTATCGAGCGGTTCTTAGCGAAGCATCTTGGTGGACGAACGTGCAATGGAGCTGAAGCAAATTCTCAGTAGCAGTGTCCTGGCACGGCTTACCTTGAGCCAACGTGTTGCCGTACTGACAGGTGCTGGAGTCTCAGCGGAAAGCGGGGTGGCAACGTTTCGCGATCCGAATGGACTCTGGTCACGATTCCGTCCAGAAGAATTGGCGAGCATGGATGGCTTCCTTTCCAATCCCGAGCGTGTCTGGCAGTGGTACCAGCATCGTCGGCATGTACTCGATCACGTCGAGCCGAATCCTGCACATCGTGCGCTTGCGCAGCTTGAAGCACTCGTTCCCGAGTTTACGCTCATCACCCAAAATGTTGATCGATTACATCAGCGTGCAGGGAGTCGCAACGTCCTCGAACTGCATGGGAACTTGGAGGAGAACCATTGCTCCAGATGTGGAGCACCCTATGAGGACGAAATCAACGATGACCAACCACCGCGGTGTCCAGCATGCGGAGGACTTATTCGCCCGTCGGTTGTCTGGTTTGGAGAATTACTCCCAGCCGATGTACTGCTTCACGCTGAACGGGTGGCTCGTTGTGCGGAAGTATTCTTGGTGGTTGGCACATCTGCGGAGGTGTACCCTGCAGCAGCATTGCCTCGGATCGCTTGGGAATCTGGTGCGACGCTCATCGAGGTTAACCCATCACCAACACCCCTGAGTGAAATCGCACACGCTACGATCCGAGAAAAAGCAGGTATCGCACTCCCAGCACTTGTTCAGCTCATCGCGCAACTGCGGACTACCGACGGAATGGAATGAACCAGACCTCTCCGACACTAAGCGTAAGGCTCAGTCTCAAGAACTCTTCACGCACTGGTAGGCCGTTACCACGAACGCCCGCAATGAGCGCGGCATCAATCATCGCTGCTCCACCGAACGGAATCTGGAGTCCGATGCTTGCTGCGTATTCATTAAGTGGCGCAGAACCCATAACCACCGGCATCCGCTGCATACTCACCCCACCATTGAGGGTGACTCGCTCTCCGAATGTCTGCCCTGCCGCCGGATTGCCGCGATAGGATGCTGCAAGACTGAAGCGGAAACTGCTCTCAGCTCGTGCGAGTCGTGAGTACCGGTACGTAAGCACTTCCGTCGAAGACCACTCACCATCGAGTGTGAGTAGCAAGCGTCGGTGAGTGTACGTCAACCCACCGCCGAGCGTTGTCGCCATCGGGGTGGCGAACGATGTAGTAAGCGATGTATCGAACGTCGGCTGAATCGTGTTTGGCAGGAAGCTCTGGTAAACAAACAAGCGCTCTACCTGGAGCGACCGGAAGAACGTACCTGCCATTCCTACACGCACATGGTCGCCAAGCTCGGCATAGAGTCCTATGCGACTACCAACCGTAGAAAGGCGATCGTTCTGCGTTGAAAGAGCGCGTTGGGTAATATCAGCGGCAACGGTCGTTTCCGTTTGATCGCTGATGAGGCCAAAGCCGTAGAGAAGCGCCCCACCTGTATACAATCCTGGCACGACACGCAACGCAAAACCAGCATATGCCATCGTGAGACCACCACCACCACGATAGGTAGTCGTTCCGTCGAGGATTCCGACGTCTGGTAGGGAGATTTGGAAGCGCCGCAGTGAGACGTAGTTGACCGACGTCGCAGGGAATACGCCAATACTCGCAGCAAGTTCTGCGCTTGTGTCAAGTGCAAACAGCAGTCCGGCACCATCGAGCTTCCCATTGTTCTGTGCGCGAAAGGCACCCTCTTGCTCGACTCGCTGTTGATTGAAACGGTAGCCACCTTGAATGCGTGTCGTTTTCACCAATGGCCAGAGCGCAGGGTTTGCAATGCCAAAAAGATAATCCGACGGCACAGCATACGCCGCACCACCGAGCCCTTCGTACGCCGCACCGAACGTTGTCCGTTGCTGACCCAGACCAAATGCAGTGTAATTGGCACCACCTTGTGCCAACATATTCGCAACTGTAGCAAGAAGCAGGATGGCTGTACGTGCTGTCTTCATCGAGGTGAGCCTGGGCGGGGGAGGTACGTGATTGTCAGACGTGGTCGAAGCTCCTCGGGTGCATCGGCACCCCAGACTGCTATCCGCTCTAATCGGAACGAGCGTGAGCGCAGGAGGACGGTTCCATGTCCTTGCTTTCGTTGACGCAAGTATTCAATCAGTGGTGCGATATTGGGAAAAATGAATCGTGACGTACCGGAGAGCACCCCACCAACAAATCCAAGCGATTTATTGGCAGCACTGTCGAGATAGGCAAGCTCAATCGTCGTCGGCACTCCAACGTTCCCTATAAGGCGTTCTGTTGTATCGCTCGTCACAGACAGTTGTGCATTGAGGATGGCATCAAGGGGAGGAAGTGCCGAGATATCGAGCGTGATAGCAACCTCAGAACGAACGATGGACTGAAGTGGAAGCGATCCATTTCGTGGAGATTCGGCGTGGACCATCGTTGCATCGTTGCCGGAAACAACGAGGGCTGAATCGAGCGTCCCATCCTGCCGCCGATAGAGGAACTTCAACCGAACTAATTCGCCAAAGGGATTCCCCGTTGCCTGTGTTTCGAATTCGCGAACGACTGTCGAACTTGCCAATGGGACGAAAGCAACTCCATGAATTGTTGCACGGCGGGTGCTATCGGGCATTGCTTGGAGCCACGCTGCAAGTCGCGTAATGCCTTCCGGCGTCAGCGGTAGTTCAATATCACCAAGTGAATCAGCAAGAGGGATGGTCTGACTACCATCGAACACTGCAAGTGGCGCTGGGGAAAAATACTGTGGATTGGGGACACCCCCACTCGAAAACAGATCGTACCACCGAGGTTCAATGACAACCGCACCTGCAGAATCAGCGCGAATCCATGCACGCTGAAATTCATGAACGCTGAATGTGAGTATGTTGCGTACGCTATCGCCGATGACGTAGCGATGTGGACGGAGAAGGAGCGATGCAGAGACAATATCGTTTGGGGTGATCCAACCGAGCGAATCCGGGAGCGTCGTAAATCGGATAAAGGATGCAGCGTGGAGTTCCGGCGTCCGTCCGATAAAGAGGACACCCGCGTTGAATAGGTAACTTGGGGTCGAAATGCTCGCGGTAGAAACTATCAGCCGAACGTGGGACGAAGTGATTTGCTGGGCATGAGTGGTATCATCAATGAGCGCAGATCCTACCTCAGTCGGTGGCTCATTGCATGCAGCAAATAGAACGGAGAGGATGAGAACCGGAGCGGTGAAATTCATCGGCGAGCGAGGATTTCACGGTAGATAGCTCCGTACTGGCGCGCACCGACCGACCATGAGAAATCCTTAGCCATACAGTTCTGCACTAGCGCTGCCCAATAGGTTGGCTTCTTGTAGAGTGTTAGCGCACGCTTGATTGCATCGAGGAAGTCATCGGCAGCATAGTTCCGAAAGACGAAACCCGTGCCAGTCCGTGCCTCAGCGTCGAACTCTTCGACAGTGTCAATCAATCCTCCGGTAGCACGGACGATCGGTACAGTTCCATACGCCATCGAATACATTTGGTTGAGGCCGCATGGCTCATAGAGCGATGGCATCAGGTACATGTCTGCCCCTGCTTCGATTAAATGGGCAAGCTCATCGTCAAACCCTGCAATGAATGCCAACTTGCGTGGATGCTTGGTAGCGAACTTTTTCAGTGTGGCTACCAGTGATTGATCACCTTCTCCAAGCACAACGATCTGAACGTTTTCTCGCACCAGTTCTGGAAGCACTTCGATGAGCAAGGGGATGCCCTTTGCTTCGCCCAATCGCGCGATGGTTGCCAACAGTGGGACTTTTTCTTCATGGGGTAAATTAGTACGATCGCGAAGCGCTTTCTTGTTGAGTGCTTTCCCCTCCTTCCAGGTCGCTTCATCGAAGTGGTGCGTGATAAAGGGATCGGTTTTTGGATTCCAGTGATAGGTGTCAATCCCATTGAGGATCCCGACGATGGAATGGGAACGGAATACTGTATGCAACCCACCGCTGATTACTTTATCCTTGGTGATCTCCTTCGCATAGGTCGGGCTCACCGTTGTAATTGCGTCAGCAAATTCCACACCGGCTTTGGTGAAGTTGAGTTGTTTGGCGTGCGTAATGCGAGGGTAGATTTCCTTCGGGAGTCCTGTTTTGTGAAGGCTTGCAGGTGGGAAAGCACCTTGGTCAGCAGCGTTGTGGATCGTAAACACTAAGCGCGTGTTTGCAAATTCTTTTTTATGCATCGTGCGGATGTACGCACCGATGAGTCCCGTCTGCCATGCATTACAGTGGATAATGTCAGGGAACCATCCCAGGAGCAAACAGGTGGTTACAACTGAACGATCAAAAAAGATGAACCGCTCATCGTTGTTGTATGGTTCACCCGTGATAGGATCAGCATAGAGACCTTTCTTGGAGTCGAAGTAGGTAAAATTAGTCGTGACGTACGCTTGGACCTTCGTCCGAGGGTTTTGCATCGAGGAGGACTTGATCGTCGCCGGTTCGACAGTCTCTCCTACTGCAATCGGCACTTCCTTGAGTCGGTTTATCTCATGAATTCGGTTGCGGCGCTCACTGACGTTCCCGTATTTCGGAAGCATGACGCGGACGTCGTGGCCTAATTCACGAAGTGCGATGGGTAGTGCGTGTGAAACGTCAGCTAATCCGCCAGTTTTTGCGAAAGGATAAACCTCGCTGGAAACGAAAAGAATACTCAACGGACGATCGGGCATGCGTATGTCCGCCTCGCAATCGGTGAAACGGGAACCTCAATTGACCCGCTAGAACAACCATCCTGCAAACGCAGCAATGGCAAACAGTGGGGCATGCAAAAATACGGAACTAAATCCTCAGAAGGGATTTGGTTATGACTAATCTATTGTATAATTTTGGCTTAGAATGTTGTATGTATCTCAACTTTATCAATCATCCCATGAAATACACAAATACGTTACCGCTGGTTATTACGCTTGGATTTTTCTTTGGAGCGGTAAATACAAGCTATCTCTACGCTTACCGTGAAGGAATCACCGGTGTTACAAGTACTGGCTGTGCTGGGAATGGATGTCACGGGACGCAACCAAGCAACCTTACGACGGTTCTGCTCGAGGGTAATCGAGTTGTCAAACCAAATACATTGAACACATTCACTCTCCGCGTACGGAACTCAAGTGCGATTTACGCAGGATTCAATTTGGCTGCCTTCACAAAGGATGGGCAGCCATCGGGCTTGCTCCAATATCCGACGACGGAAAACCAGTACGTCAAGTCACAAAATGGTGAACTTACTCATCGTGCGCGCCGAACTATGTCGAATCAGGGTTCTTATCGCGAAGCATCATGGCAAGTTCAATGGCGTTCACCAGACACTCCAGGCGAATATATTCTTCGCGCAGTGGGGAATGCTGCTGATGGTGACGGACGCGCCTCGGCAGGGGACATGTGGAACTTTCTCAGTCCGACAACGATTACTGTTCAAGGTATCGTCTTGACCGAGCCCAATGCGTCACGTTCATATTGCGCAGGTGACACTGTAACGATTAGTTGGATTAGCTACGGCGTCACAACTGTCAATATCCTATACACCTCAGATAGTGGACGGTCGTGGATCCCGGTAGGAACTGTTCCATCACAGACTGGAACGAATAGCTATCAGTATATCGTCCCTGCAACGGTAACATCGGGGAATAGACATCTCCTCCGAGTCGTCAATGCAGACGATGAGCTGCTCAATGCGACCACACCTCCACTAACACTTAATCCTCGGACTGCTATTCGCACACAACCTACATCGCCACCAGCCCAATGCGAAGGGGGAAGTATCTCGCTTTCGCTTTCTGCAACCGGAGGAAATCTCCGTTATCAATGGAAACACAATAGTATTCCCCTCCCCGGTGCCACCGCTGCGCAGTTACAATTGACTAACCTTCAACCAAATCAGGCTGGACAATACACGTGCGAAGTTACCGGTGCGTGCGGAAGCGTAACAAGCAATGAGGTATCAGTAACTGTTATTCCCAAGCCGACAATTACTCAACAAACACCTGACACCACCGTTCATGAAGGGCAGCGATTAGTACTCTATGCCGAGGCTACACCCTCTACTGGTTGCACGTACCAATGGTTTAAAAACGGAACCGCAGTGTCGGGTGCGACGGGTAACCGATTCATCGTCGAATCAGCTACAACAGAGGATGCAGGTACTTACACACTTAAGGTAAGCAATACGTGTGGTACTGTAGAATCTGCTCCGATCCGTGTCCAAATTGCGCCACAAGTGTCTGTTGAGAACAACCCACTTCGTGCTGCGCTGCGCGTCTATCCCCAGCCCGCATCCCATGTAGTTGTCATTGAATCACCTGCGCCGCTCGACCAACTTGCACTTTACGACATCCATGGGCGACTTGTTCGTCGGTTCGAGAACCACTCCACCATGACAACGCGTGTGGAAATCCCCTTGCATGAAGAAAATGGCGCACGACTACCGGAAGGCATTTACCTTCTCAGATGCCAAGTTGTGAGCTCTCCTGCGAATGGAATGCAGCAGATGATCTTGTATCACATCTTCGTTCAATAAACATATACGCTTGGTTTTTAACCGGAGGGAGTGTAGATTCGCAGCATCAATGTTGTACCATTGGTGGTCTCCATGAAACGCTTGCTCTTGCTCATTACTCCGCTCCTGATTATCGGTGCGGTGTCGCTATGGTCGTACTCCGGTGGTATTTCAGGACGGACTACCGCAGGCTGTACATGTCATAGCGGATCCTCCTCAAGTGCAACCTCCCTGAGTTTGAGTGGACAGACAACGGTCAATCCTGGCTCGACAAGCACGTTCACGCTTACGCTCCAACATAGCTCGCGTCCATCGGCAGGATTCAATTTGGCAATAGTTAATTCAAATGGTCAGAACGCGGGGACACTCGGCACCGTCAGCGGCCAACAAACCCTGACAATGAACGGCGAACTCACCCATTCCCAACCGAAGTCGCTCAATGGTGGTAGCGTCTCATGGCAGTTCACCTGGCAAGCTCCATCGACTCCCGGTCCCTACACTGTTCGCGCTGTGGGTATTGCTGTGAATGGAAATGGCAGTGCTGACGCAAACGACCAGTGGAATGTTCTCCAAAGCGTGACAGTAACAGTCAAAGGCATCACCATTACCGCACCGACACCATCGCAAATACTCTGTGCGGGTGGTAGTGTCACGCTTCAATGGACTAGCTACGGCGTTAGCTCGGTCGTCGTCGCCATCTCAAGCGACGGTGGTGGTAGTTTTACTCCAGTTGGCACACTCAGCTCTCAGGATGGACAGAACTCTCAATCGTTCACAATCCCTGCAACTCTTCAGCCGGGCAATCAGTATCGAATTCGACTCACTGACGCTTCAGACAACACAATTTCCTCCACAACCCAGAATCTTACACTTGCAGCACCAACGGACATAACGGTGCATCCACAAAATGCGACCGCGTGCGAAGGAACCACAGTGACTTTCAGCGTTACGGCAACAGGAACGAACCTCACCTACTGATGGCGTCGCAACGGTACAGACATCCCTGGTGCTACACAAGCATCGCTCGTGATCACGAACGTTACGTCAGCTCAGGCAGGCTCTTATGATTGCGTCGTCACTGGCTCATGTGGTCAGCTCGTCACGAGCAACGCTGCATCGCTAACAATCAATCCCCAAACGACAATTACAGCACATCCACAATCAGCCACTGTCTGCCAGGGTGCATCGGTGACGTTCACCGTCACAGCCACAGGTTCCAATCTCCGTTACCAGTGGCGGAAAGGCAACACGGACATCTCCGGTGCGACGGCTACATCCTATACCATCACTTCGGTCGCTTTGGCTGATACTGGACTCTATGCTTGCGTTGTGAGCGGTGATTGCGGTTCAGCGACAAGTAACCAGGCACAGTTGCAAGTTGCAATTCCACCCGCGATTACGTCGCAACCTGCCTCCCAAACTCAGTGTGAAAGCGATACACTCGTGTTGAGTGTCGGGGTGAGCCGCGCCATTGCAAACGCATACCTGTGGAAGAAAAATGGCACTGCATTGAACGACGGTGGACGGATCCAAGGCACACGAACTGCTACACTTCGCATCGTCGCACTGACAGCCGCTGACGCTGGCGACTATACGGTCGAAATCACAAACACGATCTGCCAATCAGCGGTGATATCAAACGTCGCACACGTCATCGTCAACACCAAGCCGACGATTACCGCAGAACCACAATCGCAAACAGTACCACGTGGCAATGCAGTGACGCTCTCCGTTTCAGCAATCGGCGAGGGGCTCCGTTATCAATGGTACCGCAATAACCAGGCAATTGCCGGTGCAACTGCTTCCACGTTCACCATTGCCAGTGCCACCGATAGCGATGCCGGTACGTACTATGTCGAAGTGTCAAATAGTTGTGGCACGGTTAAATCCCGTCAAGTTACCATCACTGTTACAAACCAAGCAACTCCAGTGCTGGAGCTTTCTCGCTCTGCGGTTACGTTTGCCAGGATACGGGTCGGGGTTCGAGAGGATGCGTCCGTCGTTCTTTACAACCGCGGTACGGCGCCTTTGCAAGTAACTGATGCAACACTCAGTGGGAGCGGTACACCCATGTTCTCCGCGACTCTCAACGTGCCCGTTACGATTCCTCAAGGCGACTCCCTGGTCGGTAGTATTGTTTTTGTGCCAACATCTGCCGGAGAGTTTACTGCAACACTGACAGTGAAAAGCAATGGAGGCGAACGAAGTCTTCAACTAGTTGGAAAGGCACTCGCCCGTGCGATTGCACCAGACGCCGCACAGTTCGACACAACACGGGTGAGCGAACACTCAGAACGCACCATTGCGATCTGCAACCAAACAGATGTTGACATCACAGTTGATTCCGTTTCTCTCGATGGGGACGATGCTGCCGCGTTCCAACTCATCCCAGGTCCATGGCAATCGCAGATCCAAACGCTGCGTCCACAATCGAATTTGTGTCCGGATGTTCCCATTCGTTTCCAACCGACACGAGCAGGGACGCATCGCGCTCAACTGACCTTCCACTGCCGCCAACGGGGCGTAGCGTTTGTCGATGTCGTTGCAATCGAGGCTGAGGCAATCGAAGCTACAAGCGTTGCAGAGCAGATTGAACCAAACACCAGACTCTATCCCAACCCCACATCGGATGCAACGACAATCGTATTTGGCGACCAGCGCGGAATGGTGAGCATATTTGATCTGTCCGGTCGCCTACTTTATCAAATGCAAGCACACGGCAGCATCCACTGGCAAACTGCCGACGACAGCGGTCGGCCGCTCCCCGCTGGTATGTACACTGTCCGCATCGAGCTGCGCGGTGGTACGGTGGTGAATCTACCGCTCATCATCGTACGGTAGCGCACTGAGCGCAAATCGTGTAGGAAGAAAAGCCGCGGCACTCTGTACATCAAAGCACCAGAGTGCCGCGGATTGTTAGCGCAGCGACGACCAACTTCCTGCGTTGTAAGCCTCGATCCCTGCTTGGCGAGCGAGATCTGTTGCGTGCTGCGCCCGTGCGCCCGATGCACAGACAAATACAATGGGCTTACCAATACGTTTGAGCGAATCAAGCTGTTGAGGTAGTTGATCGAGTGGAATGTTACGCGACTGGCGGGCATGTCCGGAAGCATATTCTCCGGGGGTGCGGACATCCACAAGCACCGCTCCATTCCGTAAGAGCTCCTTCGCTTTTGGGGCTGTGATGCTGTTGTTAGAACCGAAAAGTCTTCGAAAGAACATACCGTTACACAATGCACAATGAAACATGCAATTCAATGTGATGCATAAACGCTGCGCACGATTCACCATCGGGAACAACGAATGCTCCTTGTGCAGTTTTGTAGCAGGACTCACAATGTGCTAATATGCAATGAATACTGCTCAAGAACGCTTAGTCCGTGCACTGCACCACGCTGCCGATGCTCTCGAGCGCGGTGAGCCATTCGAGTGGGGTCATGTCGGTCGATGTGTCGTCGGGCATGTTGTTCAGCACCTTGCCTCGATGAGTGATCGTGACATTTTCTCTGCGTTTGACCGCACGCTCTGTCAGTGGCGTGAACACGCAGCAGAATACTTCGATGCTGCCGTTGGTGACGAACCGCTCGCCTCGACAGAATCAGCACGCGATTGGTGCAAGACTGCAGGCAAACCGCTGGCAGAAATCTACCGGCTCTTCTCGGCTGGTGGCTTGGACGCTGCTGACATCGGTCACATGGAATTTTTGAGCGATCCCCGAGTTCTGGCGAACATTCCGCCGCCAAAGAGGTGGAACCTTCGCCCGAATAATCCCCAGGATGCTGCTCTCTACCTCCGCACCTACGCGCGCGTGCTCACCTCGGAGTGTCCAGCAACAGAATGAAACCACTGCCCCCAGAGGATCCCAACGGTGCGTCACCACCGTTTGTATAGCATCCGTTACGAATTACTCGAGGTTGCTTTGGTTGTGTGCTCGACGAATGGTTTGACCAGATTGAGCAGCTCCATTGGGAAGATGAATTTCGTTGCTGGACTTGAGCCCATACTCTTGAGCGCCTCGAGGTACTGCAGGCTCATCGTTTTGCTATCGAGTGTCCGCGCAATTTCGAAGACTTTTTCAAGCGCCAGTGCATACCCTTCCGCTTGAAGGATGGTTGCCTGGCGTTGTCCCTCGGCTTGGAGAATCGTTGCTTGGCGTTGCCCTTCTGCTTTGAGAATCGCTGCTTGTTTTTCCCCTTCGGCAACGGTGATTGCAGCCTCTCTCTTCCCAGTCGCTTCGGTGACGAGTGCGCGACGATCGCGCTCGGCGGACATCTGACGGCTCATTGCCTCTTGGATCTCACGCGGCGGCAAAATCTCTCGGATCTCAACGGCAGTTACTTTGACACCCCAGCGCCCGGTCACCTCGTCGAGCTTAAGTCGGAGTGTTTCATTGATGTGTTCACGCTTGGACAGTACATCATCGAGCACTATATCCCCTACAACGGCACGGAGCGTCGTCGTGGCGATACCTTGCGAAGCCATGCGGAAGTTCTGCACCTGTATGACACTCATTTCGGGATCCACGATCTTCATGTAGATGAGAAAATCGATCGCCACAGGTGCATTGTCCTTCGTGATACATGTTTGCGAGGGAACATCAATGACCATCTCGCGAAGGTCTGTCCAGATGGGCTTATCAACAAACGGGATCAACAGCACAAACCCAGGACCTCGGGTCCCGACACTCTTTCCAAGCCGCAGTACTACAATGCGCTGGTATTCGGGAACGATCTTGATCGCTTTGGAGAGCAGCCACAACCCGAGGACGATGATTATCACGAGCATGACCAAATCCATACTGAGCGGCTCCATAGTGAACAATGAACCAATAGTCTAACTCCTCAAACGTACTGGACAAAAATACATGTCATGACAGGCTTCTTAGTCGCCTGCGTGTTCGGTGTGGGTCGGTGATATGCCACGTACCTGCAAAATCATCCCCTCTATACCAAGAACTTCGACCATTTCTCCTGGTGAGACTGGGCTGGAACCGACGTTTTCAGCGCTCCACTCTTCGCTGCTTACCAGAACTGTACCCCTTGGCGCAAGTGCTGTCTTCGCTACCCCTCGCGCACCGATAATTCGTTTAAGGTCGCTCCGCGGAGCAGCTCGGTGTGACCTTATCACTGCCCGCGCTACAATCAATCCGACGGTGATGAAGAGCGCCGCAATGCCTGCAATCAACCACCGACTCACTGTGACGATGGGAAGTGCTGGTGACGGAATAGAGGGTGGCGAAAAGAGTATCAGTGCTCCAACAATGAAGGCAATTGCCGAACCTATCGCGAAGACACCGATGGATGGTGAATAAAGCTCGATGACAAGTAGAATTGCCGCCAGTGCAAGGAGTAACACGCCTGCCCAATTGACCGGCAAACTCCCTGTTGCCATGAAACCAACGATGAGCAATATCACCCCCGCAATACCTGGTCCGAACGAACCTGGCGTGTAAAATTCGATGACGATCCCCAAAAACCCAAGCGAGAGCAACAGCAAGGCGATATTCGGATCGGTGATCGTATGGAAAAAGCGCTCAATCAAAGTCATTGGTACTTCTTCGATACGCGCACCGCTGAGCTCGAGCGTGTGTTCGCCCCTGGTCGTTGTGACGCTACGCCCCGTAAGCTGTGCAACAAGATCCGCACGGTCACGCGCGATGAGCTCGACAACGCCACTATCGCGTGCTTCATGGTCTGCAAGGGAAAGACTCTTGCGGACAGCATCTTCTGCCCACCGCACGTTGCGGTGCCGTAGTGTTGCAATGGAACGCATCAGTGCCACAGCATCATTGGTCACTTTTTCACTCATGATGGAATCCATCTTACCTTCGCCCAGCGCAACGGGATGTGCTGCCCCAATGTTAGTGCCCGGTGCCATTGCTGCCACATGTGCAGCCATCGTGATGAACACTCCCGCCGAGGCTGCACGAGATCCCGGAGGAGCAACGTACACCACCACAGGAATGGGGCTTTTGAGAATCGCTTGGACCATCTGGCGCATTGCACCGTCGAGACCGCCTGGTGTGTTGAGTTCAATGATGACACACGCAGCGCCCCGCTCCTCGGCGGTGCCAAGTGCCCGCTCAAGATAGCTTGCTGTGAATGGATTAATTACCCCATCAATCGGAACAATGAGCACAAGAGGCTCTCCCGCCAACGCCCGCACTGCAACCCAGAGCAGCAGAAACCAGACTACGACCACTGAATAAAACTGCCGCATTGCGAATGTCATGTGAGGAATGGTGACACTTCGCGAGCGTTCTTCGCACTGTACGCGCTCGTCACGTGAAGAGCCATCACACAGGATGCACTGCGAACGCTCGCTCGTCGTTACTTGCCGACTTGCGATGCAACGTACCACACGATAAGCACAATGCCAGCCATCATGAGAACTGCGTAACTCTGAGCATAGCCTGACTGGATTCGCCGCACACGCTCTCCGAGACGGCCGACCAGACGTGCGATACCATTGACTGCACCGTCCACGATCCCAACATCGGTGATTCGCCAGAGCACGCGTACCGATACGCGGTAGATTGGATCCACAACGAGTGCGTAGTACGCTTCGTCGAGGAAATACTTGTTCCACAACAGTCGATACAGACCCCGCAATCGTTCTGCCAGTGCCGCTGCACGATCGTTTGCGCGATAGTAGAATGCACGTGCTAACGCAATGCCTCCGAGTGCGACACCGAGCGACATTGCCATGAGTGTGTATTCGAGTGTGTGTGATGTGTGTGATGACTCACGGTGGAGCAGTGCAATGCCCGGCGCCACGATTGGCTCGAGCCAGTGATCGAGCACGTTCGGAATTATCGATCCTCCGAGCGACTCCGGAATGCCAAGGAATCCTCCGATAGCAGAGAGCACGGCTAAGATCACGAGCGGGACAGTCATCACCGCGGGAGATTCATGCGGCTTGTGGTGCGGATCGAACCGCTCAGTGTTGTGGAACACCAAGTAGTAGAGACGGAACATGTAGAATGCTGTGCAGAACGCCGCACCGACACCAAGTGCCCACAGCAACGGTCCTCCATGGACGTACGCATTCAAGAGGATTTCGTCCTTCGAGAAAAAGCCGCTCAGTGGAGCGATACCCGCGATCGCCAGTGCCCCGACAAGGAACATCCAATGTGTCCGTGGCATGTATCGCACCAGTCCTCCCATCCGCAGAATGTTCTGCTCATGGTGCAGCGCATGGATGATAGACCCTGCTCCCAAGAAGAGCAGCGCTTTGAAGAAGGCATGGGTCATCACATGGAACACTCCCGCCGTGAACGCCCCCACGCCGAGCGCAGTGAACATATACCCAAGCTGCGAAACAGTAGAATAGGCGAGCACTTTCTTGATATCCGTTTGCACCAATCCGATCGTCGCAGCAAACACGGCTGTCACAATACCAACAGCAGTAACAACTGCCATTGCTTCGGGTGATGCAGCAAATAGGACGTTCAACCGTGAGATGAGGAAGATGCCGCTTGTCACCATCGTCGCCGCATGAATCAGCGCAGAGACTGGCGTCGGCCCTGCCATCGCATCCGGTAGCCAGACTGCAAGGGGAAGTTGTGCGGATTTTCCCGTGCATCCCAAAAACAGACCCAGCGCGATGAGTGTTACAACGTGTGGCGGTATCACGGTACCCGCCTTCACGGCACCAGCAATTTCATCGTAGCGAAGTGTACCTGCATAGAGCAGCAGGAGAAACATTGCAACCAACATCCCAAAATCACCAATGCGATTGACAACAAACGCTTTCATCGCAGCCTCACCTGTCAGGCGAATCCGAACTCCTTCGAACGTCTGATCCCACCAAAAGCCGATGAGCAAGTACGATGCTAACCCCACTCCTTCCCAGCCAAGGAACGTCACCAAGAGATTGTCTCCGAGCACAAGGTTGAGCATCATGAAAATGAACAGGTTCAAGTATGCAAAGAACCGCGCAAACGAGCGGTCACCGTGCATGTACCCGATCGCATAGACGTGGATCAGAAACCCAACACCGGTGACGATGAGCGCAAACAACGCTGAGAGTTGATCAAATCGCCATGCAAGATCGACCGAACAATCACCAGCAGCAATCCATGTGTAAAGCCGCACAGTAAGTGTTCGGTCCTCTACGGGCCGTCCAATGAGCTGGAAGAGAAGCCACACACTGAGAGCGAAGCTGGCACCGACAGCAGCCGATGCAAGTGCTCCAATACGCCGCTCACTACCAAGACGGCGGCCAGCAAGACCAATGACCAAAAAACCGACAAGTGGGAAGGCGACAATCAATCCAATAAGTTCAGCCATTGCATCATCCAGAGGAACTGTTCACATTCTCATGCGCGCCGCGCGCTCTACGGTGTTCGTGGCGCTGCATCATCGAATTCCTCATCGTGTTCGTAGTCGAAGAAGATGCGCTCGTACGGCAGTTCGACCGATTCGAATCGAATACGGAGCGTTTCATCCACGATCATTAGTGCATTGCGCTCGACCTTGATCCAATCGGTTCGACGAGCAGTAATCGGTTCGGAAGCAATGAGCACCATCACAGGACGCTTGCCTTCCGGCGATGGCTCCACGACACATCCTTCAACGTCAGCGTTGTAGCGCCTGCCGAGCGCATAGTAGAGCGACGCCGGCTGCGTATCGGGATTCGTTGTGTACCGAAGCGCGACGATGCTCGTGCCGTTCGTGAGAGCGATGTTGAGGTAGGAATGCTCCCGTACACCCGATTCAATGAGCAGCGCGCTCAGATCGTCGAGTGCGCGGTGGAGCGCATAGACCATGTCGTCGCACGTGACATCGCCCGCGGGATCCTCGATGTGGTTGAGGATAAGCCCGAAAAAGTGCTCTGAGTCAGTCGAACCGAGGATTGCATCGTAGGCAACATCACTGAGCATTCGAAGCAACTTCCGCCGAATCTGGCGAAACCCGCCGATCATGCCGTTGTGCATGAACATTAGCTTGCCGCACATGAACGGGTGCGAATTGACTTCTTCGACCGGAAAGCCGGGCGTTGCTGCACGGATATGCGCGAAAATGAGTGGCGAATAAATCTTCCGTGCCAAGTTGCGGAGATTGGCATCGCTCCAGGCTGGCTTGATCGAGCGGAACACGCACGGCTCGCTATCGAGTTCGGGAACGTACCAACCAACCCCGAACCCATCACCGTTGACAGCAACGGACATCTCACCAGCGTTGACGCTCTGCGCTACCACAAGCGAATTGCGTGGCTTATAGAGCAAGTCGTTGGCAAGTATCGGCGGTCCGATGTACGCAACAAAACGGCACATCCAGATATCGTCCGCGGTCGTTGTGATTTAGGCTTCTCGCTCTCGTGCAATGAGCACTTGCACGCACATGAAGAGCGAAAAGTATACCGAAAATACGAAGCCTCTTGGATGAGGAAGTGATGAACCGAGTACTGTTCTCACTGCGTACGATTTCTCATCACCGTCACTGGAGACCAGCACTGTACGACAGGATGAGTCGTCGCCCTTGAACAACACAATCGGGGCACAGAGCGACCGCTCCGTGCCCCGACGTCGTTACGCTTTCCGCAACAGCGCACTACCGCGCCACAACCATCTGCCGCTGCGCTACAAGCCGCCCATCCACCACCAACCCGTACTGGTACACTCCCGAGGCAAACTGCTGCATCTCCAGCCTTACCTGACCCGGCTGCCCTCGCAACGGTAACGGCTGCCGCACCACCTCCGCTCCCGCACTGTTCCAGACCACCAGCTCCGCTGCCAGAGACGCTGCTGGAACGTAGTACGGAATCACCGTCGTGCCGTCGGTCGGGTTCGGAATGCTCTGCCCAAGCCAAGCATTCTCTCCTGCAGTGCTGCTACCCTGCTGCAGCTGCGCCTCCACAAGCGCAAGACGCTCCATCACCTGCTCGAGCTGCTGAAGAAGCCGCTGGTTTTCCTGCTTGATCTGCTGGTTCTCCTGCTCCAGGGCCTCTAACCGTTGCTCGAGGGCACCGCTCTGCGGACCGAGTGTGCTCATCCGCTCATCGAGTGCCTTGACGCCCAACAGTGCCACCCCCGCCACATCAGAGGCTGCAAGGTACTTATCCACCTCCGGATTCGGACGGCGCACCAGCTGCCCCGTCGAGTCCGTCTCAATGATCTCGTGCACTCCTGTCCCAAACAGCCGGTAGAAGTCCTCCGTCATCGGCGTGATGTGGTATTCTTCGGTGCCCTTGTAGAAGTACCCTTCGACCGGCAGCTGCCGAATCTTCTCTAAGACCTCTGCCGGACGGTACTGCACGAAGCGCTCCTTGAAGCTGCGCGAGGAGCCATTCGTCCACGTGCCGCCAGCACTCAAGTACGCCCCGTTGCCGTTTGTATTATTTGTGCCGACGTGAATGGGATAGTCCCCATCGAGCCGGTTGATGACGAGAAAGCCGGAGGGATTAAAGTTACTTCCGTCCCCGAAGAAGTACACGCGGTGTGTCTCGGTAGCCGATGGATCTACATACTCACCGAAGACGAGATTGTAGGCACCATTTGCAGTATTGCCACTCCCACCTGGCACAACGGAGTAGTCGCCGCTGGCGGTGTTGCCCACGCCCCCGCCAACGGTGGCATAGCTGCTGGCGTAGTTGCCCAAGCCCCCGCCAACGGTGGCAAACCAGCTGATGGCTTGGTTGCCCATGCCCCCACCGACGGTGGCACTATAGCCGCTGGCGGTGTTGTACCAGCCCCCGCCAACGGTGGCATGATCGCCGCTGGCGGTGTTGCCCTCGCCCCCGCCAATGACGCTATAGTCGCCGCTGGCAACCTGCGTGGCTGTCAAGCGCTCAGACTGCAAATCCACTGCGTGCAACCCACGCTGGTTCCCTCCCCCTCGCTGAATGCTCCACGCCGGCGCACTCGTCCCAGGCGGATTGAAGCGGAAGGTCTCCTGGTCGCCAACCCGTATCACCAGTGGCTGCGCATCCTTCGTCCCGAGGAAGTTTACCGTCGGGTCCGTCCCACTATTGCCCGTCAGCGTCCACGCCGCCGCCAACGCCGATGGATCGAGCCACGACAGGTTCCCATAGACGTCCGTCTGCAGGATGCCTGTGGCGACGGTATTCGTCGTCGTTAAGTCCGCCGGTAGCGTGTAGGTGGTGCTCGTCGTCAATGTGTTCGGCGCCTGGAACGCCACATACTCCTCCCCGCTGCCGTGCGCCTGTGCCTCGTAGAAGCGAAGCTGGCTCTGTGTGCGGTCCCGGCTGTACAGCCACAGGTCCACATCCACAAAGGCAGCGATGTTCTGGTTCGCGCTGAGGTCCGTCGGTGTCTGCGACATCTGCCCACTGAAGCCAAAGCTGTGGTTGCCAACTTGCAAGTAGGATCCACCAGGAATGGCGCTATACGCGCCGCTGGCGGTGTTGCCTGCGCCCCCGCCGACGCTGGCATAATAGCCGTTGGCGTTGTTCTGATAGCCCCCGCCGACGGTGGCAGCATACTCGCTGGCTCTGTTGCTATAGCCCCCGCCGACGGTGGCAGAACCGCCGCTGGCGGTGTTGTACAAGCCCCCGCCAACGGTGGCATGATCGCCGCTGGCGGTGTTGCCCTCGCCCCCGCCAATGACGCTATAGTCGCCGCTGGCAACCTGCGTGGCTGTCGAGCGCTCAGACTGCAAATCCACTGCGTGCACCCCACGCGGGTCCCCTCCCCCTCGCTGTATGCTCCACGCCGGCGCACTCGTCCCAGGCGGATTAAAGCGGAAGGTCTCCTGGTCGCCAACCCGTATCACCAGTGGCTGCGCATCCTTCGTCCCGAGGAAGTTCACCGTCGGGTCCGTCCCACTATTGCCCGTCAGCGTCCACGCCGTCGCCGCCGCCAACGCCGCAGGCGTCACCCACGACAACGTCCCTGTAGCATCGTCTACCTGCAACAGCCCATCCTCGACCGTTGCCCCCGCCGTCAGGCTCGCCGGCAGGGTGTAGGTGATGTTGCTTGCCTGCGCCTGCGCCACAAATGCCGTGTAGTTCGCCCCTCCTGGCGTATGTAACCGTAGCTGACCTGCAGTGCCACTGTTGGTAATCACTACGTTCCCGTCGTGTACCTGCAACCGCTCCGTCGGACTCGCCGTCCCTATCCCTAATCGGGCATTTGCGTTGTCCCAGTAAAAGTTCGCGTTGTTCTGGCTCAACGCGCCACCTGTACCAGCAAAAATCACCGAGCCCGAGGTTAAACTCGTCACCGTCGCATCCTGTGATGTCACAGTCCCGCTAAACCAACCATCGCGCCACCGAAGCGTGTTCGTTCCAAGATCATATGCGTTATTTGCCGACGGCACGACGTGCGACTGCACCCGCGCGGTGAACACCACAACGTCCGTTGCCGCATTCCCCAACGTCGTGTTCCCATCCACCGTCAAGTTCCCCGTCACGCTCCCGTTACCCCCAACGCTCAAGTTCCCTCCGACACTGGTGTTCCCGCTCACCTGCGCCGTCCCCACAACATGCAGCGTCGCCGCCGGCGTCGCCGTCCCGATGCCAACATCCCCCGTCGCCGTCACCCGCACCCGCTCGGTGTTGTTCGTCCAAAACTGGATCGGCTGCGGTGACACCGTATTCGTCGTCGCAATCACCAGCGGCTCTGTGTTCGTTGTCCCAAGGAAGTTCCCATTCGAACCGTTCCATGCCGATGTGATGCTATTGCCCTTCAGTGCCCATGCCGTCGCCGCCGCCAACGCCGATGGATTAAGCCACGACATGTTCCCACTGGCGTCGCTCTGCAGGATGCCTGTTGCAACCGTGTTCGTTGTTGTCAGGCTCGCCGGCAGCGTGTAGGTGATGTCGCTTGTCTGCGCCTGTGCACGGAATGCTGTAAAGTTCGTCCCCGACTCCGACGGCTCATACAGCCGCAGCTGCCGGGCCGTGTTGTCCGTGTTCGTGATCGCTATGTTTCCATCGCTCACCTGCAACCGCTCCGTCGGCGTCGCTGTCCCAATGCCAACGTTCCCCCTAGCCGTCACCCGCAATCGCTCGACGTTGTTGGTGCGAATGACAAGCGGCTGTGCGTTCGTTGTCCCCAGAAACTCCGTCCCTATGATGCTATTGCCCGTCAGTGCCCATGCCGTCGCCGCACTTTCGGCACGCAACGCATACGGCACCGCCGTCAGCATCGTCCGCGGCTGGAGCTCTGCAGACCCGTTCACACTCACTCCAACGTAGTACACCCGGTCAAAAGTCAGTCGCTCTGGCAGCGGTTCCACCGTCCCGATGAGCACGTTGACCACACCGTGCTTCGATGTCACCCGCTGCCGCTCACTGTAGATCGGCTCGGTCGCATCGAGCCGATCGTAGAGCCGTATCTGGAGCTCATAGTCCCCATCGGGGAGAATCCGACCATCCCGGTCGGTCAGGATCCCTTGGTACGACAACACGCGCGGCACTTGCGCCCACGCACTCACCGTTGCAAGAACCACCGCAACAGAAACGTAGAACCAACGCATGGGAACACTCCAAATGGTAGTGGAACAAAAGAGGGAAATAAGAAAGCACATGTTATTTCGAAATCACGAAGGGCAGGTACATCCTCTGCCCGTTGCAGCCGAGCTGGACAAGGTAGAGTCCGCTGGCATAGTGACTGCAGTCAATCGTGGCGGCAGCGCCGCTCGGAGTCGGTACCAGCACCAGCTGCTCTACGAGCCGTCCCTGGGGCGTCACCAGCGATGCCTCAGCATCGCCAGAGCAGCCGAGCTCAAGCCGTGCGCTCTCGGCTGCCGGCTGGGGCGCAAGACGCACTGCAAATGGCTCTGCCCGCTCGATGCTCGAGTGCACCGAGGCAAGGCGATACCAAAACCCGTGGAAGGCAGACTGTGCAGCACCTCGTGAGATGCCGATGATGGGTTGGCCAATGCTCCCGTGCATGGCAATCACCCCAGTGCTTGAGCGGACTGCGCCACTGGTGGTAACGCTCCGCTCGATGGTCTGACCATGCACGTTGAGCACGACTCCGAAGAGGAAGAAAGCGGCGTACTTCATAGCAGCCTCCGCGATGGACTACGAACTACATTACCACTGCAGAAGCTGCTCGAGAACACAGTGATTAATACGAACCTCCGGCACCCCTTCCGCGCATTATATCATGCGTGCACAAGCAGAGTCCTGTATGGTGGCCAAAAATACAAAACGCATATGCAAGTACACCAATTGCCACTATGTGAGCTGAGAGTTCCAGTGTTGCTCGTAGAGCGCGATCACCCTACGTCCCGAGCGCGGGTCCGTAACCGGTAAACGTATGCCAGAACGCGAGCAACAGCACGAAATAGGCTCTCGGGGATTTCATCATCCACCTCGCACGACGCATACAGTGCCCGTGCAAGCGGTGGATCCTCCACAATCGGAACGTTGCTTTCGCGAGCGATGCGGAGGATTTGTTCTGCTAAGTAGTCCACTCCCTATGCCACAACACGCGGTGCATTCATCGCTCCGCGCTCGTACTCGAGCGCAACTGCATAGTGCGTTGGGTTTGTGACGACGACGTCGGCGTGCTTGACGCGTTGGAGCATGAGCTTGCGTAAGCGTTGCCGTGCAATCTGGCGAATCCGCTGTTTGACCTGTGTATCGCCTTCTTGCTGTTTGAGCTCGTCTTTGACCTCTTGCTTGGTCATCTTCATCTCTTGCCGAAAACGACGTCGCTGGTAGAGGAAATCTGCAATTGCGATGAGAGCGTACACAAGGCTGACGTTGAGCACCAACTCAAATCCAAGCGAAGCAATCGTCTGTGCCAACGTCTCTACTGGCTGCGCCATGAGTGTGAGTACTTGGTCGGTGCGGCGTCGAAGCACGTCCCACACGATTATCCCGATGACGAGGATCTTGGCGAAATTTTTCCCCAATTGGACGGCAGTATCCTTCGAGAGGAAGATTCTTCGCAATCCTCGCATCGGATGGAAAAGCGGTGCATTCTTGATTCCTGTGGTGAACTTTTTCCCTGCCCACCGCAGAACAACTTGACTGATTTCACTTGCCAAACCGACAAGCAGCGCAATACCAAGGAATGGAAGAAGCAGCAACAGAAAGAAACTGCCGAGTTTTCAAGTTGCGTAAGCGATGTAATGAGGCAAAAATTTGGGGAACAGCACCACGATACCGCGCCATCGTGCACATTCAACACTCCCCCCTTGAGGTGAGCAGCACACAAAGCCAATCTCCTCTGGTTCAGTACAAATCCTTGAAGTCAGGAGGTCGTGTGTATCAACGATGCGTGTGTTGTGCGAGCTATTCCGTCATCAGGGTGTAGAGCAACGCGATTTTCCACAAGTTCGTAGGCACGCCAGTAACGTCCTTGGTCATCGAGCTCAAAGGTACCAGGATACTCGCGTTCATAGGTGATATTCGGTTGCGTACCTGCTGCGATGAGAACGCTCCGCGCAGGAAGCTCTATAAATGAACCCGTCTTCTCATAACGTGAGCCAGTCCATACAAGCTGTTCAAAGACGACGGCACGGACATGGCGTTCGTCATCGAGGACAAAGCGTCTTGGCTCGAGACACTCGACCAACTCGATCCCCTCTTCGAGCGCTTTCTCGATTTCCTCATGATTGAGCCGATATGCAGGTGCATCCTGCCAACGCTTCCGATACACCAACTGAACACCACCCCACTGGCGGAGGAGCGGTAAGAAGTTAGGCACGGTTCCTTCGGCTTCTGCACGCGCACGCTCTGTAGCAATGGCTTGGCCATGGGAAAAGAACTCTTCTGCGATGCGGCGGTCTGCACCTGTGAACCGTCCCCAGAATGCATCGGCACCCCGACGTTCAATAATTCGACACGCCCGCTGGTAGAATCGCTCAACCTGCACTGGATAGTACGCCAGCGCTTCTGTTGCCGTATCAATACCCGTCAATCCACCACCGATGACGATCACTGGTAGTCGCAACTGGAGATTAGCAAAGCTCTTTCTCTGTGCCGCGCCCGTCAGTTGGAGCGACATCAAAAAGTCCGATGCTGTGCGAACACCTCGTGCCAAGTTGTTCTCGACACTGACGATCGTCGGCCGACCTGCCCCGACGCAGAGCGCCACGTGATCGAAGCCGCGTTCCCACGCATCTTCGAGCGTGAGCGTACCACCAAAACGGACCCCATCGAGCAAGAGAAACGTTCGCCGACGTTGGAGTATGAGTTGGAGCAGTGTCAAGAAATTTTTGTCCCACCGAACCGTGATGCCATATTCACTGACGCCACCGAACCCTCGAGGGATGCGCTCTTCGAGTGGTTCAACCAGACTGTGCCAGTTACGGATTGGCGTTGGGAGTTGCCTGCGATCACCAATCCATTCCCGCTGGAGAGGTTCCACTTTGAGTCCTTCGATACCGACGACAGCAAAGCCCTCGTTGAGTAGGTAGAGCGACAATGTGTAGCCTGCTGGACCCATCCCAACAACGAGCACTTTCCGTCCGTTGTAGGGGAGTGCATAGGGACGCTCAAGCCGAAGTGGATTCCAACGTGTCAGGAGATCGTAGATCTCGACACCCCAGGGCAAACCAAGAACGTCGGAAAGGACGCGCGTTTCTATTTGTGGAATGTTGACCGGCTCTTGCTTTTGGAAGATGCATCCTTTCATGCAGTCATTGCAGATGCGGTGCCCGGTGCCAGCGCAGAGTGGATTGTTAATGGTCACCATTACCAGAGCTGCTACTGATCTGCCGCGAGCCTTCAGAGCATGCATTTGGCTGATGTGTTCATCGAGTGGGCAGCCAGTCAGAGGGATGTTAAGAGCGTTCCGTTTGTAACTCCCATCCACATTGCGGAAGCCAGTCGAGCAGGAATCTTTCTGCCGTTCATGACAAATCATGCAGTAGTCAATCTGGCCGAGAACTTCTCGCAGTGATGCCCTCCGATCGGTTAGTGCAAAGCCATCGCGCAGGCGATGATGGCGACCACGCCAGAGAATCGTCGTGCTCGCATGTGGGTCATCGCTCGGAAGTTCGCTTTTGTCTGCCTCCACCAGCGCCGTTGGGTCGAGCTTCCGTGGCGACCAGCTCAACATCCACCCCGCAAGCGACTCTGGGCTCAACGCACGGCGAACAAGGAGGTACTCTTCAAGGAGTGCAAGGCGTGGTGCTGCCAATTCTCCTTGTTGCTGAAGACGGTGGACAAGTTCTGCGAAGGCTGCTTCTTCATTCTGTGACCAATCGAGCTCTGCATACTCAGCCTGCAAAACTTCATACTGCTGGCGGAGACGTTCCCAATTCTCCGTGGATGTATCGAGTTGTTTGTGGCGAAGTACTGCTCGCTTGAGGAACTCACTACGTAGCAGTGCGATGCGACGTTCCCGTTCGATGTTTGCTGCTAACGCTGTGTGTTCGTTTTCCACTCCGAACAGCTCGAGTAAAAACAGCTCGACCGCCTCTGCAGCGCACATCAGCGTTGAACTTTCTTCAGGGGTAGGATGCCCACCAATCCCACGCATGCGGATTGAACAGAACTTAGCATACCCTTGGGGGTCCCGCTGAGCAAAGAACGATTCCCATCGCTGGTAGAGTCGGGCAAGCCCACTGGGTGAATGCAAATCTGGGTACGTAAAGCCAAACGAAAGCTGCAGAGGTGACGACATTTCAGTGCGTTCTTCGTGGATGGGTAATCAACGAATAAGCAGGGGGATTATGTTCCACACCGTTCAAGTGGGGAGCTCAATCCTGTTGCCACAGCGGCGAAGGACTCCATCGCGTACCATGCGATCGGCAAGTGTCTCAAGCCAAGAGCAATCTTCTGCGCTTGCACTCCCGAATAGCATGGCTGCTGACTCAGCGAGTGTGAGTGAGGTGTGTCGGCACACGAGCTCGAGCAGGCGTCCACGCCAGAGTCTGCGGGGAACATTGCGATACCGCGGTTCTTGCTTTGTCTGAGGAGCAGAGACCTTCATCTTTCCAACTGATGCACACCGGCGGCGCAGTGGACACTTATCGCAGAGTGGGGATCGCTTTGCACAGTACAGTGAACCGATGTCCATCAGTGCTTCGTTCCACCAACGCGCACCTCCGCGGGGGAACAGCGCGTCGGCATATTTCCGTACGACAGGAAGGGGTAAAGAATCTGACTCCCGCTCGAGTGGAACGAGCAGACGACTAAGCACACGCTGGATGTTGACGTCAACGACAGCTACGTCTTGTCCATACGCAAACGCGGCAACTGCTCGCGCGGTGTAGTCTCCAATTCCTGGAAGCGATTGGAGCAGAACTGGGTCTTGGGGCACAGTCCCACCGAAGTGTGCGGCGATACGTCGAGCACATTCATGGAGATGCACTGCCCGACGATTGTATCCCAATCCACGCCAAGTACGGAGTACCTCGCTCCGGGATGCACCTGCAAGGTGCTCTATGGAGGGAAAGCGCTCGAGAAATTTCTCTAAGATGGGTTCGACACGCCAGACTTGCGTCTGTTGCAACATCACTTCCGCAACAAGCACCACGTAGGGATCCCGTGGTTCGCTGCGCCACAGGAACATTCGTCGGTGCTTTCGATACCAGCGTCGAACGGTTCGGTGGAGCCATGCTCTTTCCAAACCAGTATCTTTGCGGTAAGCAGTTCTTCCTGTTCCACATTGTCGGTGCATAGCCATGTTGCGAAATGCTACTACGGTACTCATCATGGCATTGGCGCTTTCACCATTCGCATTGAGCCAGATTCCTCAGCGGACGCTTCAACCAGCAGATACGTCGGCACCGCGTTCGACAATTGCAATGGATGTCTCGCCATACTACGGCGTCGGTTTCCAGCTTGGCTTTGTCTCTGGCGTTGGTTTTTCATTCCGCTACACGTCGCCACAGCGGTTCGCAATCGAATTAAATGCCGGGTACATAACTGCGGGCAAAAATCGCGCATGGTACTCCTTCGGCGCAGAGCTACAGTATCAATTTGATAACTCGCTGGACTCTCGCTTTTACGGTCTGGCAGGGCTTGGCTACTATGCAGACGATAAAGATTCGATCGGGAACGTGCTGTCGTATCCCACACGACTTGGACTTGGTGTAGGGTACGAATGGTTTATTTCACGAGCTGCTGCGCTTGCACTTGAAGTGCCACTGACGTTCTTCATCGGTGAACCCGGGATACAGGTATTCCCAACTGCACAGTTCGGAATTGTGTATTACTTCCGCTAATGCTCCCTTCGCCTTACGATCCTGGGCGCGTTCTTACGATTGGCATCATTGGTGGTGGACAGCTGGCGAAAATGACAGCGCTGGCTGCGTACCGCTTGGGGTTCCGTGTTGCGATCATCGAGCACGGCGCTGACTCTCCTGCGGGCGTAATGACAAAGCTCGAATTTACTGGTGGCTGGACTGATCCAGCAGAGGTAGAGCGGTTCATTGCGGCTTGCGATATTGTCACACTCGAAAACGAATTCGTAGCACCGGACATCCTTGAGACAATCGCAGAGCGCCGGTTGGTATTCCCCGAGCCGAAAACAGTCGCCCTCGTCCGAGATAAATTAGTCCAGAAACGCACACTACGCGCTTCGGGGATACCCACTCCTGAATTTGCAGATGCTGACTCTCCAAGTGCAATTGCTGCTTTTGCTCGTGAGCATGGATATCCTGTCTTGGTCAAAACAAGGACGTACGGTTACGATGGCTACGGGAATGCACTCGTTCGTTCTGAGCAGGACATCACAGCGGTATGGAATCATTTTCGCTCAGGCGAGCACCCGCGGGATTTGATGGTCGAATCCTTTGTGCATTTCAAGATGGAACTGGCCACGATTGTTGCCAGAAATCGGCGGAGGGAATGCGTGGTCTATCCGTGTGTGCAGACGATTCAGGAAAACCATATCTGCCGTGCAGTGCTCAGTCCTGCACCGATTAATGACAGTCTCCGTCAGCAGGCACGCGCACTTGCCCAGCGTGCTGTCGAAGCCATTGATGGCGTAGGCGTATTCGGCATCGAGTTGTTTTTATGCGACGACGGTGAAATCTTGTTCAACGAGTTAGCACCAAGACCACACAACAGCGGACATTACAGCATCGAAGCTTGCCAAACCTCGCAGTTCGAAAATTGTGTGCGCGCTGTGTGCAATCTTCCACTCGGTGATCCAAGCATGATCGTACCGGCGGCCGCGATGATTAACCTTTTAGGTGAGCGGCATGGGAGCGGAATTCCCGATAGTCCCATCGAAACACTTCAGCATGGCCATGCATGGCTGCACCTTTACGGCAAACGAGAGTGCCGCACTGGAAGGAAAATGGGTCACATCACCGCTATTGGTTCAACAGTGGAGGAAGCGTTCCACCGAGCACGTACTGCTGCGGAAGGTTTCGTGTGGTAGCGTATGGGAGCTGCAGCAGAGAAGAACAGAGTCGCTGGCGCCATACGGCAGCTTCGACGGCGTTGGCAGCAGCAACTCCGGGCAGCCGATGATTGGCTCGAAGCGATAGGTTTTCCACTCCGAATTGCGGATGTACGTACACTTGGCAGAGGTGTTGTACTCCTTGCACGATTGGGATTTTGGGGAAAGCTGGCTCTCATCTTAAGCGTTGGGACGCTCATTTCGTTCATCGTCATGATTCCCCTCGAGGCAGACCAGCAGCAACACGTTTTGAACTCGCCAGCTGCGACGCTTGCTTTGGCAATCATCAGTGCGTTCTGCTTTGCAACCATTGCAAGCTCCACGAGCATTCTCCCCGCAGGTGCACGGTTTTTCATGGCTGCGTACCTCGTGTGGTATTTGTTACTGGCTCCCTTCTTAGTACTCCCGCGAACGCTTGCACTGTTGCCAGTGTGGGTACTTTTCATCATCGAAATGCAACGACAGCCACAATGGTACTGGGTGGTAGCGTGGTCTATGCTCTTAGGACGACTTAGTTGGCAAGTCATCAGCCCCTTAGAACTTTCGATCGCACTGTGGACTGCTGGTTATTTCCTCATCGGTATAGTACTCGCTAAGGCGAAGTCGCTGCTCAAAACTCTTGATAGCCGATTGCTTCTCTTTGCAAGCATGTGCAATGTGTATGGGATTGCGTGGACGAATAACTTTGAGACTCTTTCCGAGACTGTCCGTACCGGGGTGAATGCACTCGGCGATTTCTTAGGGATTTTCTGGATATGGCTTGCTGTGGATTTAGTTGAAGATGCTACACGCGCTGCGTATCACGTTGCCCAGCGCCTCGAGCGATGGATGCTTGCACAGAGACGTCTGTTCAGATTAGGGCTCCTCCTTGTGTTCGTTGCATGTGGGACACTGGTATTAGCAATAGGACAACTGACTGCCGTTCGCTGGGTAGAAGGTGCAGTTCTCTGTAGTGTACTACTTGCGCTCGTCGGTGGGCGAACGTATTGGCGTGCAACACGATTCGATGGTGATTTCCAGGACATCGCCTCTGATGCTGTTGTTGCGACAATCGTCATTGGTCTTGTCTATGGAGCGGGTGCAGCGCTTTGGGAATCATCACAAACGACGCACTCACTGAGTGCATGGCAGGTGCTCTTTGCCGCAGCCCCACTTGTTGTGGAAGAGCTCAAAATCACTGCTGGCGGGCTCCAGCGATCAGCCTTGCAGTTAACGATTGCCGCCGTGGGTGTGCTTGGATTAGCAGCTACAGTCGTGCAATTTGCCACTCGCAGTTTCGCACCAGTTGAGGCGACAATTACTGCTCCCCTTGTGGGACTAGTGCTCATAGGCATCCCCTACCTTGCAGCGCGTATTCTGCTCGGTTGGGAGGTAAAGCTCGAGCCTGCACGGCTTTTTCTGGCAGGGTACAGTGCAGCGTATCCCGCAGTACTCATCGGACCGGAGATAGGCTCCGGTTCACCAGCAGTTGCGGTAATCCTCTGGGCAATTGTGTTGGGTTGGTCACAGTGGCAAGTGCCAACAACGATACTGGAGCGCTTTGCTGGATTGGCACTCGTAGCTGGCGGGACGCTTGCGTTCTACTTTGTTCCGTTAGTCATCCCGATTCCATTCTTGCCCTGGACAGGTGAGATATTAGAACGACTCAACGCTGCTCAAGCCCCAGTATTGCTGAGCGTGGCTCAGATGACGATCTGGATTGCAATGCTGACTGCAGCAGGGGTCACGAGTCGGTGGTATCGTTCACCATTGGCGTGGCTTGTTGCCGCAACAATTGTTGCCATTACCTGTCGGCTGGTCAGTTAGCATTTCAGATACACAATCGCACCATCGGCAGTTCGGACAAGGTAGCCACAATCGCATGTCAAAAGGATTGTGCCGGGCTTAGCCTCACGAAATTGTTCGTAGAGGAAAGGATTCGTGATGCGGTGGGCATCAAATGCAACAATCGCACGGTCGGCAAGGAAAACAGTGCAACCCTGCGACGATATTCCGAATGCGCGGACACGGCGGATGAGTTCATCACTTGATGTGGATGTAGACTCGCACTGCATGTCCTCGGCGCGACGCGTATAGTGGCTTGACTTACCTTGTTGTGGCGTGCCCGTCATGATAAAGTCATTTGCCACGAGAGCGTCGAGTGCTGCCTCCATTGCCTTAGCTTCAAGTAGTCGAGAGAGTGCATAGAGAAGCGGAAGGTCGAGATCGTCAGTACGCTCGATACAGCATTGCGCAAGTAGCGCACCAGTATCGAATTCTTCATCCATGAAGTGAACACTTGCGCCGATGAATGGTTCGTTGAATAGTAGCGCACCGTTGAGAGGATGTGCACCTCGCAAGCGAGGCAAGCACGACGGGTGTACGTTCAGCATGAGCGCATCTGGCCAGTTCTGGTGCCACCGTATAACGGGCAACTTCCAAGGGCGCCCGATTGAGACGAGTACATCGAACGCTATCGATTCAACAGCAGCGAGTGCAGCTGATTTATCGCGCGCACCATATACGAATGTTGGCAATCCACGTTCGAGTGCTGCACGCTCTAAGTGAGAGCCACTAATCGCAACACAACCGACAAATCAACAGCAGGATGTGCAGCGAGCACATCCAAGACGCTCTCCCGCTGGCCGATCAGGAGAAATCGTTTCATCAATGCATCACCTTGCGTTCGAACTGGCCACCTCGGTAGCGAAGGAAGTACCGCCGATAGCGCTCAACGTAGTCTGGATGCTCGAGCTCCCACTGTGAGCAGAGCCGTTCGTACGTCGGAAGGTGGTGGATTCGAAATCCGACATAGACCGGCTGTACCACATTACCAAACTTTCTTTTGTATCGGAAAAGAGTATCAGTTGAATCCAGCGTCGTTCCACCGCCAAAACTGACAGTACTGTACCCGCGCTGTGCGGCATCTTCTAAGAGCGATGCAAACAACAGATCGTTCGGCCGCACATGCCACCACCGCTCGTCCGATGCACCAAGGTGATAAGTAATCGTCTTTTTGCTCACCAAGAGCATGAGGGCAGCTATTGGCTCACCGCCAAGATGCGCAACTCGATACTCAACTTCTTCAGTAAGGTATTTCTGGCAGTGCTCGAAGCACGAATCAGGAAATCGGTAGAATGCTTCCATCCCGAGTCTTTCTACTGTGTGCTGGTAAAGTTTGGCAAAGATTCGAGCTCCTTGCGCGGCGGTCATACGTTCGATCTGAATACCTGCACGGAGAGCCTTCCGAACGTTGCGACGGGAGGCAGCATCGAGCATCGTCAACATTTTCTGGGGTGGTATCGCATAGACGTTTGTCCGCACGTGATGATAGTCGGCTAACCGTGCATCCGACGGGGTAGCGTGGAGCAGTGGATTTGCACTAATAAATTCCGCAACGACACCATAGTCAAGCATCCATCGGTCAACCGCATTGTTGAATCGCTACAGTTGTTCTTGATTTGCAGGTGCTGATGTTACAATTCCACCGTATCCGTAGAACGATTGTGCATCGTAGCGCCAATGTGGGTCCACGGACCAAGGCAATGGACTGAGCAAAAAGCAGTAGAGGAACTGCGTACCATCGTCGTTGGCAGCGAGTGCTACAGCGGTGCCATCCTCCCATCCAAGCCAGGAAGCACAGTAAGGGGGGTGGTAGTACACATCCACTCGCTCAGGTGGAAATAGATCCAGACACTCACGCCATTTGCACGGGATTTGATCACCGTGCGAGAACATCCATGTTTCCAATCGCATACACACATGCTGTGCATAGAAAGTGCCAATAGAGTGTTCTCCAATACGTTAGCAACCTACACATGCTGTCAACCATACGTTAACAACAAATGCAACACCATAGCTATGTCTCTTCAGAGGAGCTCCGTGCTCTCCAAGAGATGCGCGGTTATCCGCTGATTACGATTGCGATGCCGACACATCGCAGTTTCCCCGACAATACACAAGACCCAATTCGCTTCAAAAACTTGGTTCGACAGGTACGAGAACGTCTCCATCTCGAGCTTTCAAAACGTGACGTCGCTACGGTTGTCGCCCAGCTTGAGTCCCTCGCGGAACGTATTGATTGGGCACATACACTCGATGGACTTATCATCTTCCTTGGTGCTGAAATAGAACGATTCATCTATCTACCGATTACAGTAGGGGAGCGTGTCGTCGTTGACGAAACTTTTGCTACTCGCGATCTGGTCGTTGCTCAAGAGGCACTGCTCCGTTATTGGGTCCTTGCACTGAGCACCGAAAAGTCCCGGCTGTTTGAGGGCTGGGGCGATCAACTCATCGAAGTAGAATCCGAATACTTCCCTATGCTTTATGAGGGACCACGCACAGGAGACCCGGAGCAACCGCTCCCTGGTGGGTTCGGTATCAATCCGTCGAAGTATCGCGACGAACACTATCGCCACTATTTCCGACGTGTTGACGAAGCACTCCGTACGACGATACGCGATCCGAAGGCTCTCGTTGTCGTTATTGGTGTCGTCAGAAACCGAGCATATTTTCACGAAGTTCGATCGGGGAATTATGAAATCATTGCTGAAATTGATGGAAACATCGAGCGTGATTCAATTCACCAAGTCGCTACTTCCATTCAACCTGCGCTCGAATCTTACTTCGATCGTCGCGCACGTGCAGCGATAGTGGACTTAGGCAAATCAATCGCTCAAGGGCTCTATACATGTTCATTAGCTGACATGTGGCATTTTTCTCGTCAAGGACGTGCGTCACTTTTGGTCGTAGAGCGCAACTATGCTGTCGCTGGTCGCTGGGATGAGCAGAAGAAATCTTTCACAATTGTGGAGGACCCTACGGAACCAGGTGTAATTGATGACATTTTAGATGACATCATCGAAGCAACACTGATGCACGGAGGGCGTGTGGAATTCATCAGAGCAGGCATGCTTCCAAGCTGCGAACACATCGCAATGGGGCTTCGGTATTAATGTACCACTTGTTCATGATCTGGGCAATCAAGACGTAGCTCGAGTGGTACTAATTCCATCGTAAGGAGCTCACAATAGTATGGTGTGGTAACTTGCCTCTCACTATAGCGAAGCCAACGACAAGTCAGACACATGCGGGGCACGGTGATGACACCGCTGTAGTACAGCTCACGAAGTAACTCCAATAGCGTTTGATAAGCAAGCTCACGGTGAGAGATTGGTATCCGCTCAAGTGCAACGTTCAGAGGTTCATTCCAAGCTTGCATACGTTGGAGCAGACGCTCACCATCAGCTGTAAGCTGCACGATGACGCCACGCCTATCGTCGGGGTTAGGCTTCCGCTCGATGAGACCCTTCCGCTCAAGAGCTGCAAGAGTATCGCTCATCGTTGGTGCAGTGACGTTCAGTTCTGCTGCAATACTGGAGGGAGTCAATGCTTGCCCTCGACGTGAAGAGCATAGCATTAACACTTGAAGTTGCAAGGGGTAAAGCCCTTCGGCGTATGCTGCATTCCACTGCAAGCTTCGGAGTACATTGCTCAGTCGCTCAAGGGCAGCAATAAACTGATCACCACCGGTTTGATAGGCGTCCATTGTGCAAACATAAAAAGGGCGGGCAGAAAAGAGCCCGCCCTACACCAGAATTACGGTTTCAGGGACGCCATTGGCTGAAGACGTAGTCGCGGTTTGCCTGCCCAGAGTGACACGTGAAGCAGTCCTTAACAGGGTCTTTGACTACTCGCTCTCGACTCGATGCTTTGAATGCTTCAAAACCCCAACCACCGGTTTCCTTGTAGCGCTTTGCATCTTTGACCATGACGGCAGTAACCTTCCGTGGCCCTTAGCTAATTGCATTATCCGCTTCTGGCGCTTCGAAGAGATCAAACACGAGCACCGAACCGTCAGGGAATGTGCCGCTGCCAGCTCTGAGCACCTTGAGTGCTTTTTCGTTTGCACCAGACGTGATGTATTCCACCGAATCCATCGTAGAGTGGGTGACCTGGACGCAAGATCAACGTCTTCACATGCGTCCATGAACGGTACCCCTCCGGATACGGCACCTTTTGTGAACCAGATCCTACTGCAAAACCTAGAACACACGCTGTTCCGAGTGCTCCACACACCCAGACTACCATACGACGCATAGGAAAACCTCCATAGATAAGTTGAACATGATACTTAGGACTCCTTGCATCGCAAAAATACGAGTTACTCCCTCCTTTTGCAAGAATAGTGAAAAAAATTCGCGACCCATTTATCCCAGATCTAATTGGGAATGGTGCTGACTTAAGCCTTCCCTCAACAACAAAATAAGCGTTGAAAAGTTGCAGTCAGTAGGAGTGGTAATTCCCTACCAACTTATCAAAGCGCATGCAGCATGATTGAAGGTTAATTCTCGTGAACGATTGTATGCACTCTTAGATCTCATCGTTCAACTACCTTTGAGTTTTTCGATTCTTACATGCTATAATTATTTGGTTCTTGCTACGTTATATTTGTTTGAATGTGGTACATTTTCTTTTAATTAGTTATGCCTTCTAAATCGAAGCCTAAGATTACGCTTGCTCAACGCTTACCCGGTATCCAACAAATTATTTGGGCAGAGCTTCGATCGACACAAAATCAGCTGTTAGCGTCGATCGAATCGGGGGATGTTACTGCGATGCAAGCCATTCTAGAGCAATTCCAACGCATCATCCAGATGCGACGACTTACAGATCAACTTATGGAACTTGCTCGAGAGATAAAAACGCTTGCGTCTTCGGTAAAAGACATACCTTCTGCCCCACAAACAAGTAACAAACCAGCCGTATCTACAACAACAAAACCTGCTCAAGCGCCCACTAACAAAACTGACAAATCGAAGCAGGTGAAACAAAAACAAACTCAGCCTACTCCCAAAAAGCAATCACATACCAAGAAGACATCTCGTGCAACTACTGCTGCTCCAACATCTCCTGATGCTCACGCATCTATACCAGAACAAGACTCACCTGATCAGGCAGACGACTCGTCCCACCCTAAACGTCGCGGCCTTACACCATCTGGAATACGAACCCCTGAGCATACGTTCATACTACCAATTTTGCAAACACTCGAGACGGCAGGAGGTGAAGCAGAAACTGGAAGTGTTCTCGAAGGAGTTCTCGATCGCATGTGTCATATCTTAAAACCAAGTGATTTCGAAACGACTCAAACGTCGGGTCAGCCCCGGTGGAAAGTTTCAATCTACCTTGCTCGCTCGATCATGGTGCGCCAAGGGTTGCTCCGAAACGACACACCACGCGGGATATGGGCAATCAGTGATCTTGGTCGGCGTTACTTAGCAGATCATTCCGTCGTCAATGGTACCTAAGACATCCAATCAAATCAAAAGGGGCGATACTGTGGCACTCAGTATCGCCCTTTTTTGTACAACAGGAAGGTTTTATAGAGCCGTCTCAATCATCTGTTGCTGCCAATGCGGGTGCAGCTTCTTCAGGTTTCGCTTCTGTGAATATCAATCCCTTTCCACTGGGATCAAGTGAGGCCAGAATAGTCGCCCCATCCTTAAACGTACCCCGCAGCACCTCCTCAGCAAGTGGATCTTCTAAGTACCGCTGCAATGCTCGTCGCAGCGGTCGCGCACCATACTTTTCGTCATACCCTTTCTCTGCAAGGAAGTCCTTGGCTTCTTTACTGAGGTGGAGCGTCATCTGCTGTTGCGAGAGCCGCTTATAGAGTCGTTCCAACTGGAGTTCGATGATCTGATAGATGTGTTCTTTTCTGAGCGGTCGGAAAATGATGTAATCATCGATCCGATTGAGAAATTCCGGGTTGAATAGCCGCCTCATCGCTTCTTCGATCGTCTGCTTCATTGCTTCATACTTATCATCCGCCTCAGAACCCGTCGCAAAACCAATTTTACCACCTGCCTTGAGGTCGCGAATTCCGACATTGGAAGTCATGATAAGAATCGTGTTCTTGAAATCAACCCGACGGCCTAATCCATCAGTCAAGATGCCATCATCAAACACCTGAAGCAGTATGTTGAACACGTCCGGGTGCGCCTTTTCGATTTCGTCGAGTAGAACGATACTGTATGGTTTACGGCGGACTTTTTCGGTTAACTGCCCACCTTCTTCGTAGCCGACGTAGCCCGGTGGTGCTCCAATAAGACGTGAGACGCTAAACTTCTCCATGTACTCGCTCATGTCAATACGGATGAGTGCATCCTCGGTATTGAACATGAATCGAGCCAGTGCCTTGGCAAGCTCTGTTTTCCCAACCCCTGTCGGTCCAAGAAACATAAATGAGCCAATGGGACGAGCAGGGTCTTTGAGTCCAGCGCGCGCACGGCGAATCGCACGTGCCAGTTGCTCGACCGCTTCATCTTGCCCAACCACCTGTCGTTTGAGCTCATCCGCCATGCGAAGGAGTTTATCGGACTCGCTTTCCGCGATACGATTGACGGGGATGCCCGTCATGCTTGCTACGACATCCGCAATGTCATCAGATGTTACATTGAAGATTTGCTCGGTCGCCTGCTCTTCCCATTCCTCCTTTGCTCGCTCAAGCTCTGCTTGGAGTTTCTTTTCCTCATCTCGAAGTGCTGCTGCTTCCTCAAAGCGTTGCGCTCGTACAACCTCGTTTTTACGGCGTCGGACTTCTTCGATTCGCTGTTCGAGTTCGAGAATTTCTTGTGGAACAGTGTAATTGGCTAAGTGTACTCGAGCGCCTGCTTCGTCGAGCACATCAATCGCCTTGTCCGGAAAGTAACGGTCGGTAATGTACCGCTCTGATAGCCGCACACACGCTTTGATGGCATCATCTGTGTAACGTACACTGTGGTGCTCCTCGTAGCGATCCTTGATGTTATCGAGGATTTGGAGCGTCTCTTCTGCGCTCGGTGGATCAACGATAATTTTCTGGAAGCGCCGCTCGAGCGCACCATCCTTCTCGATGTATTGGCGGTATTCGTCGAGTGTGGTAGCACCGATACACTGGATGTCTCCCCGTGCAAGGGCTGGCTTGAACATGTTGGATGCATCGAGCGAACCCGAAGCGCCTCCCGCTCCAACGATAGTATGGATTTCGTCAATAAAGAGGATGACATCCTTCGCTTTCTCAAGTTCATTCATAACCGCCTTCATGCGCTCCTCAAATTGCCCGCGGTATTTTGTTCCAGCAACAAGTGCTGCAAGGTCAAGCGTCACAATCCGCTTATCGAAGAGAACGCGCGGCACCTTTCGTTCGACGATGCGCAATGCGAGTCCTTCGACAATTGCGGTCTTTCCGACTCCCGGCTCACCGATCAGCACTGGGTTGTTCTTCTTTCGACGTGAGAGAACTTGTGCAACGCGTTCAATTTCCCGCTCCCGCCCAATAACAGGATCAAGTTTTCCTTCGAGTGCGAGCTTGGTCAAATCTCGCCCGAAGTTATCGAGGACAGGTGTTTTGACACGTTCTGGAGCATCCTTTTTTCTCGACCGGGAACTGGTACTCGAGCGACTCGATGTTTTGCCCGACGCAATCGCATCGAGTTCTTTCCGCGCTGCATCATACGTGACGCCAAACTGCGAGAGAACCTGGGCGGCAATGTTGTCCTCGTCTCTGAGGAGCGACAGGAGCAAATGCTCAGTCCCGATAACGTCGCTCTTGTAGAGTTTCGCCTCAAGGTAGGTGATCTTGAGAACCTTTTCCGCCTGCTTGGTCAGCGGAATGTTACCAATCGTCAGTGTGCCACTTGTTGTACGAACGGTATCCTCTATCGCCTTTTTAAGACGGTAGAGATCAACGCCGAGATTTCGCAGTATCTTGACGGCAATACCATCGCCTTCTCGAATAATGCCGAGTAACAAGTGTTCAGTGCCAATGTAGTCATGCCCAAGCCGAAGAGCTTCTTCCCGACTGAGGCGAATGACCTCCTGCACACGGTTCGAAAAATTGCCGTCCATTGTACTACTCACAAAGTGGTTACATTCTAATCTGCATGTGGCGTCCTACCACAGTACCAGTGCAATGGACGCAGACAAGCTGCGCAGTATTGCAGCTCCGAAACGTTCGCGTCTGAGGGTACACGCGAACACATGGTTCATTTCAACTATCGGCAATCTGCCAAGGAACATAATACAATGTGCTTACAGGCTTAGTCACTTGTCTCGAACAAAAAGCCCTCACCGAAGTGAGGGCGAAGGCTTCGGAAAGCCTACGGCACAAAGCCTTGTTGCGAAAAGGCGACAAGAAATCTATCTTTTTCGCATCCCAAATATACGGTCGGAAAGTGTATTTTAAGCACATGTACCACTGACTTTCTCAGCATTACCACGGAACGCGGTCTTGGACTCGATGTCGGTGCGAATTCGATTGGCTGGGCTGTGATTGAAGCCAATGGCGCGAATGGCCGTATTCTGGGCTGCGGTGTGTATGTTTTTCCTGAAGGTGTCGAAAATCTGGGGCAAGGTGAAAAGGAACAATCCCTCAATGCCACACGCCGTAGCGCGCGGCAACGTCGACGCCAGCTCTACCATCGGAAACTGCGCAAGCGCGCTCTGCTCAAGCTGATGGGTGATGCTGGCCTCTGTCCCTCGCTGAATCCTGAGGAGCTTCGCACCTGGCAAAACACGGGCACATTCCCTGAGCGACCGGAGTTCTTACAATGGTTGAAACTCAACCCATACCTGCTCCGTCAGCGTGCAACGACTGATCTCCTCTCACCCAACCACCTGCACATTTGTCGGCAAATCTATGTTGTCGCCAATCCGCAACACAAATTGATGATACCTGCAACAATTTCTCCATCGCTCGCTTTTATGTTACCAATTTCAACCCCACCGAATGCCATAGTTTTCGCCACTGGAAAAAACAGAATTCCCGAGATGGCAAAAGTTGGAATAACACCTAACATTATTGGAATAATTATCATAACAATTTATTTCGCCTTTTCATTCTAATCAATTTTTAATTTTAAAATAATAATGAAGGGCAGGCGAAGACGCCTGCCCCCGGTGGTCGATAGAGAACGGAGGTATAGGAACCGGAAATAAGCGAAGTTCTATTGCTTATGCGAGTTGAAAAATACTCTCATACAGCGTTGCCGATTTTTCCTTACTTCTTGTATGCAATGAATTAAATCACAAAAATATCAGCTCAACCCTTAGATTCTCTCTAAATTGGTACTCTTCGGTCTCATTTGGATAAATTGGCTCTTTTTTGCCTTTCCCTTCGACTTGGATGATTTGTTTCCTATCCACACCGAGCTTTACTAACATATCGTAAACAGCTTTGGCTCGCCTCTTCGACAAAGTCATATTCAACGCATCCGACCCTCGTGTGTCCGAATGACCAACAAGTCCAATCTTTTTGTTTGGATTTTTCTTAAAGTAATCTGCAACTTTTTTAAGGTTTTCTTTGGATGGCTTATCAAGTTCACTTTTCCCTGACTCAAAAAATGCTACGATTAACTTCTTATGAGCTTGCTGTTCATCAATTTTTAGAGGTTCAACATAATGATTCTTTTTTGCAACAAGCGTTTTGTTCCCATAGGGGAAATCGAGAGCAATCTGAAGTGTATGCATCGGTTCTTTCGACTTAATAGCTTCAAAACTTAAGACATAGCGAAGATTAATAACTTGAAAAATTTCAGCGAAAATATCGGGCAACTCAGCTACTAAACTTGGGAAATATGCTTTGCCGCCGGTCATTTCAGCAAGGGCTCCCAAAACATACGGATAAAAACCGCAAAACGGTCGATTAAATCCTATAACGAAAACCTTAATATCGTTCTTTCTCGCTATATAAACAAGGTCATTAACATCATAGAACGATGAATTATCCATACCATCGGTGAACAAAATCGCTACCTTTTCTTTCTTGCTATTTGCAATTTGTTCCATCCCAATAATCGAAGCATCATAGAACGCCGTTGCACCTCCAAGGTCGGACAAAGACAAAATCCGATTCGCATCCCCATAATTCATCGACCCTAGTATTGGGTTTTCAATCCGATGGTCAAACTGAACAACAGAAAAATCGTCCTTTCCTGGTTTAAGATATTTAATCCCAAGATAATAAGCATTTTCAAGAAACGAAATATCTTGTGCCATCGAACCGCTATAATCCAAAACAAAAAGCACCGAGTACGGCGGTGCATCATTGTATCGAACTTCCTCGACGTCGAACTTTTCCACTTTGTACTCTTTCCCAGCAATTATTTCTGTAATGCCTTTCCAATTATCGACATATGCATAATTGTAGGGCGGTGCTAAATTTACTATCTGGTTCCCGTGGTCATCCACAACCGTGCAATATACTTTTACCTTCTTTGGATAATCCTTACTATCAATCAAGTGGATATTCAAGTATAAGTTCGACTCGGGTTTAACGCTTTCGGGATTGATTAGTCCTTTGACATATTTGCTCTGCGTCGTGTTCTTCTTTTCCTCAACGGGCTTACCCTTAGGTTTTGATTCAGGTTTTGGCTCGGATTTAACCAAAACTTTAATGTTCTTTTCTGCCACTAAATCTTTCCCCTTCGTTGCTCGCAAAGTAAATGTTGATGTTTCACTCATTGTAATTGAAATCGAACCAGATGCAGGCAGATTACTCCCTAGTCCAGTAATTTCAACATTGTCTGCATTCGCTACGTTCCAAATCAATGTAACTGTTTCGTTTGGTTTAACTTCCATTCTGTCTGCTTCGAATTTTAATATTTCTGGTTGACGCATTGTTGTGCAACTAATCACAACAATTAACAAAATGAATGAAATAACGTAGTTCCTCATATTTACCTCCATTTTTTAATTAGTTTACAGAAATAATGGTTACAAAAATCCGTTTACTATCGTACCACAACTTTATTATAAAGATAAAACTCTTCGGTAGCCCCAGTTTCACTGGGAGCAAGTTTTAAATTTGCACTATGTTTACGCTTATAAATAATTTTGTCATCGGTGTTCCGAATCTCTACCCAAAAAGTTACTTTTCGTACAACAGAATTTGAATTGTTTTCGATAATCAACTGCATCTTTTCGATACAATTATCTTTATAATACCCATTTTCCCAGCAATCCTACCAATTTTAATAGACCACCTCAAGCTCCCAAGGATCCACATTCTTTTTCTTTTGAGAATAAGCAGGAACCAGAGAAGAAAATACAATTGCCAACAAAGTCAATAAGTTTATTAAAGTTTTCATTGTTACCTCCGTTCTATTTAAAATAAACCTCTTTTTATGTTTTAAAAAACGAACAAACAGAACTTGATCATCTTGGCGTAATGTACGTTATTTTTAAGTTCTTTAGAAGAAGTTTGCAATAAAACACCCCTTCACCTAAAAAAGAATAATGGATTAGTAGAGAGGAAAGCGTAAACGCTATCGGAAAATCTATATTATCGCCAATCCGCAACACGGGCGGAGGGCGGCCCCAGTGAGCGGCGGCTGTCGGCAAATCTACTATGTCGCCAATCCGCAACTACAACGCCATTCAGTCGGTGGGTGGGAGTGCTGTCGGCAAATCTACGTTGTCGCCAATCCGCAACAAAATCATTTCGCTTACACTATTCCTTTTCACAGAAGCGTTTTTACTATTTGACCACAAGGTTTTTGTAAACAAAGACATAAAACTGAATACACCTAGTTCAATCATTGTTCACCCGCGAACCGATGCATGGGATTACAACGACCATAGAGAACGGGCAATTCGGATGTTCAACGGCAATCATTACAGGATAATCTGTGAAAACGGCTTAATAATTTATCACAATAATTCACCAACAAAAACTTCATATAACGACGGTGAGTAATGAATGCGTAACTTTGCAACTATGAATATTTTAATTATAGAAGACGACCAAAGAATAGCCCAACTCATACAAAGAGGATTGGAAGAACAGGGCTTTGCTACTACTTTGGCATATGACGGGCTTTCTGGAAAGAAACTTGCCCTTCAAAATAATTACGACTTAATAATTACGGATATTATTTTACCGAAAATAGACGGGCTTGACCTTTGCAAGCAAATCAGAGAAAACAGACTCGATACACCTATAATTATGCTAACAGCATTAGGCACAACAGACGACAAAGTGGAAGGTTTTGATGCAGGTGCTGACGATTATTTGGTGAAACCCTTTGAAATGCGAGAACTATTAGTTCGCATTCGTGCATTGCTTAAACGACACAATAAAACAGCAAACAATTCAGGTAATATTTTAAAATATGCAGACCTAGAAATGAATTTGCATACCAAAATAGTAAAACGAAACGGGATAGAAATAAACCTGACGCCAAAGGAATTTAACCTTTTGGAGTATATGATGCAAAACCCTGAAAGGGTTTTATCAAGAGAGGAAATTGCCGAAAAAGTTTGGAAAATTCATTTTGATACAGGCACTAACTTTATTGACGTTTACATCAATTATTTGAGAAAAAAAATTGATAAGGGTTTTGACAAAAAACTTATTCATACCAAATCAGGAATGGGATTTATTTTGAAAGCAGAATGAAAATACGGACACGATTAACCATATTATTTACCGTCATTACTGCAACTATTTTATTAGCATTTGCTTCCGTAATATATTTTTCCGCAAAGAAAAATCGGGAAAAAGAATTTTACTCAATCCTGAAAAAAGAAGCTATTACAAAAGCAAACCTGTTTTTTAATGCGAAGGTTGATACAAAAACGCTTCAAGATATTTACCGCAATAACCGGGAAATATTGAATGAAGTTGAGGTTGCCATTTACGACACTGGTTTTAATTTGCTTTATCACGATGCAGTTGACATTGACTATGTAAAGGAAACGCCTGAAATGATAAACGAGATTTTTCAAAAGGGAGAAATACAATTTTATCAGCAAGATTGGCAAGTAGTTGGTTTGCGTTATGAATATAACAACAAAAATTACATTATTACCGCCACTGCCATAGACCAATACGGTTACAACAAATTGAACAGCTTATTAAAAAACAGCATTATTGTTTTTATCATTTCTATTATATTCATCTACTTAGCAGGACTGTACTTTTCAAAAAAAGCATTTGACCCAGTTAAGGATATGATCGAGAAAGCCAAAGTGATTTCGGTTACCAATCTTGATTTGCGTTTGAACAGCAACGGAAGCAAAGATGAATTAGATGAACTGGCAAATACTTTTAATGAAATGTTGAACCGACTAGAAAATTCTTTTGATGCTCAAAAACATTTTGTTTCTAATATTTCCCACGAATTACGAACACCACTTGCTGCCATTATTACCGAGCTGGAATTATCCACCAACAAAGAAAAGAGTGTAGCAGAATATAAATCAATTATTCAAAAAGCTTTAGGCGATGCAAAAAAATTAGTCCGCCTTTTAAACGGTTTGTTGGACTTGGCTAAAGCCAGTTATGACCCTTCCGAAATAGCATTTAAACCTATCCGCATTGATGAGATATTGTTAGACGCAAGAGAGCAAGTTCAACAGGCAAATTCTGATTACAAAATTGAAATTGTATTTGAGCAAGAATTTGAAAACGAAAATCAAATTTCCATAAATGGCAACGAATATCTTTTGAAAGTGGCTTTTGCCAACCTTTTTGAAAACGGCTGTAAATTTTCAAAGGATAGGCAAAGCAGTGTTTTTATATCTTTTGAACGTGATAAAATACAACTTCGGTTTACCGACAACGGGATTGGCATTTCAGAAAATGATTTAAATTACATCTTTACTCCTTTTTATCGTGGAGAAAATAAAATCTATGCAGAAGGGAATGGTATTGGTCTTGCACTTACTCATAAGATAATCTTACTTCACAAAGGAACAATTTCAGTTTCATCAAAACAGAATGAAGGCACTACCTTTTACGTGGAGTTACTACACATCTAATCGGTTCTAATAAAATTCTAATATTTTTCTAATAGGTCTCTAACAGCTTCCAAACGGAGGCTGTTTTAATTTTGCAGCGTTAATAAAAACAGCAAAAATGTAAAGTGACCCTTTAAGTCGTTTTAAAAAATTGTTTAACCTTCCAAGCGGATGAAGTACTATGAAAAAAATGCACCAAAGCCAACTTATCAAGCCAATCTACTATTTGGCACCTGAAACAATAGTAACTGTAATCTACAACGTTCAAAAACCAATTAGTAATAGTCTCGAAAAACAAAAAAAGAAGTTTGGAGAGCGTCTTATCCTTTCTTTGCTAAAGTACACGGGGGTGTTATTGCTGGCAAATATCATGTTCTTACACTCCGCTTTTGCTCAAACCGATACCTCGCGACCGTACAATGAAGATTTAATAAAATCACGAACTAATAAATCAAACTTTCCCAATGCCATACATCTTACACGTGACGACATTAATGGTATATTGGTGGGGCTGGTGGGTGATGATCCCAACGGTATAGCTTCATTACTGGCTTTGAAAGCCGGACTAACGTTCAGAAACACAGGTGATGCCGGTGCCGAAACTTGGTTTTTGGTACGAAACTTCGGACGAGACAATAGCAGAATGACCTTAATTCTTTTGGATGGTCGTCCACTGAACTTAGGTAATAATCATACGGTAGAATTTGATGATATACCCATCAATATCATTGAAAGTATCACGATTTATCCGGGTCCTGTTCCTGCTGAATATGGGGGCTTTCAATCGGTAATTGAAATTAAAACCCAAAGAAATGAGGATGTACTCTTTTCAGGTGTCAATATAGGCAGCCAAGCCAACTATCGCTTTACAGCTACAATTGGCAAAGCTGGTAGATTTCATTATTTAGCCAATTTTGGCCTTGATATGGCACAAGGTCAAACCGATCGGCGTTTAGACGGAATTTTGAGCGATTTTCAATACACTAATAGAGAGCTTCGCACCTTTTTGCCCACTTTTAAAGTAGGTTATGAAGTGATCAAAGACTTGGACATTACGCTGCAAGGTAACTTTGTGGACTTTAAGAAAATGTTTCATACAACTCCGATGTTTGGACAAGAAGCCTCAAGGAGACGTTTGATGCATAATTATTCGTTGATTTTTCAGCCCGGCAGGGGGTCTGATTTAAATTACCAATTCATCATTTATCAAAACAGAGAACGTGAAACTTTGAACCCTATTTTCCCCGAAGATACCACTTACAATGTACATTTTGGCAATCAACAGCGTAGCTTTACGGGCTTCAGAGGCTACTATCGCCTTAGTTTGTTTGATGGCAAATTGGCATTCAAAGCCGGAGGCGAAGGGCACTGGGCTGAAGGTACCACTGATGATGATTACATCTATTTCAAATATGTTAATAGGCAAAATTTTTATGGAGCATTTTTACAGTCCGAACTTAGTTTTTGGAATGGTTCATTCATAACTCTTGGGGGGAGAATAGACGGACAGAATGGTATTAATAAAACTTACATCAGCCCAGTGGTTAGCATCTCTCAATCGCTGATAGATGAAAAACTAACACTTTATGCTTCATATGGTGTTCAAAGACGCCGGATACCCCTCAATGAAGTAAATACCTTTAACCGTCCTGCACGTGTTTTAGGGCCACCTTTCTTGCAAGGCAATGTGAGCTTGCCAAACAATGAGCTTAATATGGAACGATTTGTGGGTTTTGACGGAGGGGTAAAATTGAACTTATTGGACAAAAAACTTAGCACAAGAGTAAATTACTTCTATCTGCAAAACGAGGGACAATTTGGAGCTCCTGTATTTGAAATTAGACCTGTAAATCAAGGAGCACCCGTACCACCAGGGTTTAAAGCTGCTTTAGTTACATCCGATAGAAACTTCCCCGGATTTGATATAAGCCAAGGGATAGAGTTTGAGGTAGAAGCTACCCCTGTGAAAGGATTAGTTTTGTTTCTCAACACAACTTATTTTATCGAGTCCGCCACAAAAAGATATGACGACATAGTGCTCTATGAAGGGCCATTAGGAGGCCCCAATGCTCAGGCTGCCATCAATAACTCAGTAGGACAGTTTTTCCTACCATATGACGGTAGAACCATCATCCCAGGTGCGTATGATTGGTTGGCAAATTTCGGAGCCATTTACCGCCCCGATTCCAGAACCATCATCAACACATTGCTAAGATATAGAGGCATTACCCGAGATCCAATTATGAAATTCGGGGTAAATCCACAAGTAGATAATATTCCCTCCAGTTTAATTGTTGATGCATCAATAGGAAGAAATATTTTAGACACAGACAGCTATGCTATCAGAGCTATATTTTCGGTCAATAATCTTTTTGATACAAAATATCAAACCTTTGTTCATTACCCTATGCAAGGCAGATTTGTTTCTGTTGGTCTTACAGCCAGTTTAAAGTAAGTTTTAAACAACAGGCAGGAACTAATTTCATTTCTAATAAAATCCTTATTTTTTCTAAAAGGTCTCTAACAGCTTCCAAACGGAGGCTGTTTTAGTTCTGTAGCATTAATAATAAACCGAATGCAATAAATCCGCATTCCAAATCTAAAATCCGAAATTAAAAAATGAATACATTAGAATTTATCACACGGCTAAGTTTGGCTTTGTTCCTTGGAGCAGCTATTGGAATTGAAAGGCAGTGGAGACAAAAAAGTGCAGGATTACGTACCAATACTTTGGTGAGTGTGGGTGCGGCTGCATTTACACTCATCTCTTTGGCACTTACTACCCAAGACGATGGAGTTTACAAAGGTGATGCCACACGCATCATTGGTCAGATTGTAACAGGCATAGGGTTTCTTGGCGGTGGTGTAATTCTTAGAGAAGGCTTAAATGTTCAAGGTCTTAATACTGCCGCAACCATATGGTGTTCTGCTGCCGTAGGTTCTTTAGCAGGTGTGGGGTTGTTTGCCGAAGCAACTATTGTAGCTTTTGCTGTAATGATGACCCATCTGCTACTCAGACCTTTGGGATTAAAGTTAAACAAATTTTCTTTTAAAAAAGAAGAAGGCGGCTCTTTCTTCTATTCCTTCAAAATTCGTTGCAAAGAGCAAGTTGAAAACCACTTGAGAGTTTTGATTTTGGAAACCCTTAAAAAAGATGCCCACCTTCAATTACGCTCTTTGAAAAGTAGAGACAATGGAAACCCTGGATACACTTTTGTAGAAGCAGAAATTTTAGCCAACGGCAAGCACGATACAGAAATGGAACAATTAGCGGCAAAACTCACCATTGAGTATGGGGTAACAGAAGTAAGCTGGGAAGTTAACGGACAACAAGAATAAAAAAATTGCGTATTTGAGATTTTGGATTGCAGATTGAAGAAAATCCAAAATCCGAAATCAAAAATCCGAAATCAAAAATCCGAAATCAAAAGATGAACACAATAGATTTACAAAAACTTGCTAAGGAGTTTCAGCACATAGACCAAATCATAGAATTGGTTCCTGTGATGCAAAAAATGCCGGTGGTTGAAGTAGCAGAAATTCTTAAATCCATTGATGAAACTTACCTGCTCAATGTACTGGACAGGTTTACTATGGAGCAACAAGGTTTAATAGTTGCTGAATTTCCAATGGTGAAGCAACTCAACCTATTCAAGGTTACTTCACAAAAACGCTTTGCAAAAATTTTTGAGAATATGCCGTCTGATAATCGGGCTGATTTTTTCCAACACTTAACCCAACAAGAACAATCATTGCTTTTGCCGTATTTATCAAAAAAGGTACGTGAAGATGTGATTGCGTTAAGTGCCTATCCGCCCGAAACTGCCGGAGGTATTATGAGCACCGATTTTGCCACCGTGCAAAAAAATATGCGTTGCGATGAAGCCATTGAGAAAGTGCGAAACGATGCTCCGTCTAAAAAAACGATTTACTATGTGTATGTAGTAGATGCAGAGCAAAAATTGCAAGGTTTTGTAACACTCAAAGATTTGATTATGGCAGAGCCTTACCAATTAGTAGAGCAGGTGCTGCACACCGAATTTGTATTTGCTTATGTAGATGACGACAGAGAAAAAGTTGCCCAACAAATAGAAAAATACGATTTGGTAGCTATCCCAATCCTAAACAGAGAAAAGCAATTAGTAGGAATCGTTACCCACGATGAAGCAATCGATGTTATCCGTGCGGAGGATTCTGAGGATATACAAAAGTTTATGGGCATAGTGCAGGCAAATGAAGAATTTGATTACATCGGCACCAGCACTTGGAAACACTTCAAAAAACGCGTGGTATGGGTAGTTTCTTTGGCAGCAATAGGCATAATTTCCGGCATCATTGTTCATAGGTACGAAAATGCGTTAGAGAAACTTTTAATTCTTGCTTTGTACATGCCAATGGTAGCTGATACGGGTGGCAATGCAGGCAGTCAGGCAGCTACCGTAGTAGTAAGGGCATTGGCTTTAGGACAAATTACGGTTCGCAATTGGTTTAAAATCTTATGGAAAGAAGCCAAAATATCTTTGCTTCTGGCAGTCTGTCTTGGCTTGTTGGCGTATGGAAAGGTTTTATTTCTAAGTTGGGAAACAGACATTCCTTCAGCTTATTCCCTGCCGTTAATCGCATTTGTGATTTCACTTGCTCTTGCTTTGCAAGTGATAACTGCAACGATCATCGGAGCAGGTTTGCCCTTGTTGGTAAAACGTTTTGGTGGCGACCCTGCCGTGGCTGCAAGCCCAGCCATTACTACAGTGGTTGACATTACCGGACTGCTCATCTACTTCGGAATAGCGACCCTCTTTTTTTCACTTTAAAACTTCAAATATAAAACAACTATGAAACAATTAATTACAATTTTAATCGGAGCAGCATTAGGTCTGCATGCCTATGCTCAAAACAATGACACGATACAGACAAAAAAGGAACTGCCTTTTTTCATTCACCCATCTAAGCGAATAGCTGATGATGAACTGATACATAAAAAAGAAGGCTATTTTGTTACGGGGTTGCCCGAGATTGAAAGAAACCCAATCAATGGACTTGGGATTGGAGGCAATTTTTATCTTTATAATAATAAAACAAAAGATGATCCCATTCTTTGAATACACGCCTTATAGAGCCAGATATACGTGTTTTTTTAAAGTTTTTCAAAGCGGGAAATGGCAGGGAGCTATCAATATGGATTTCCCTTATATTTTTGATTCTAAATGGAGAGTTCGAATTGATGGAGTTTTTGAAAATGACCCCAATTTTCAATACTTTGGTTTTGGAACAAACACAATGCGACCTTTACGCTTTAGGGATAAAGCAACAGGAGTAGAGAAAGAATATAATAGATTCAATTCTTACTTTGATAACCTTACCATTGTGCGTGCTGGGAATGTTGCTATTGGCGAGGCAGCGCAAGTAACTGACAGACATTATAACGAATTAGATTACACTGAAAATCTATATAATATTTTAGGTGAAAGAACATTTGCAGGTGGCAGAGGACGGTTTATGTTCGGCTATGAGCTGTTATATATAAAAATAAGAGATTATTTTAACCGAGAAGCTGAGGAAGGTTTTGACAGCGAGGGTAATGAAATTAAAGGTGTATTAAACGGACGCACAAGATTAACAGAAGATTATTTAGGGGTATCAGAAGGCAATCCTTGGCAACGATACAATATAGCGGGATATGAAGGCGGTCGTGAAGGAATCGTGGCTTTTGCCATTATGTACGACACACGAGATTTTGAGCCAGACCCAACGAATGGTTTCTTAATTGAATATTCACACGAACATTCAAGACCTTGGTTGTTTTCGGAATTTAGCTTTGACAAAAACTTAATTCAAGTCACATACTTCCAAAGAATATTTCCTGAAAAAATAAGAAGAATGGTTTTGGCGGTTAATGCTGATATAGGATATATATGGGGTTCAAAGGTACCATTTTACGAAGCCTTTGATCTGTCAAGTCAAGCAGAAGCAGGAGGTACCGAAGTGCTGGGTGGAGCTAGGTCACTTAGAGGATTTAGGGAGTACCGTTTTGTAGGTCCACTAACAGCCTTGGTAAATTTAGAATTGAGAACAAGGATTGGTCAAATAAACTTTTTAAATCAGCACTTTGCTTTTGATTTGGTTCCGTTTTATGATACTGGTCGTGTATGGAATGAAATAAAAGAATTTAATTTTCGAGATTATCGACACAGCTATGGTTTAGGGGCACGTCTTGCTTGGAACCAATCTACCATCTTGAGAGCCGATTTAGCATTTAGTAAAGAATCTACTCAATTCTTCTTCGGGTTTTCACATATATTTTAATTGCCAACACACAGGGTCAAGCACATCCCGCAAACCGCTCATAGCCGACACGCTTTCCAAAGTTTGTAGGAAGAGTTTGCCCCTTTTCCACCCAGACAAAATTATTTTTTAAAATCTCCTTCCCTTCTAAAATTTTTAAAACAGCCAACACACAGCCGACACATAAAGACCCAAACACAATTCTGACACTGACAGCGAAACCCTTTACAGACCTGACTTACAAGACACGGACGACAGAACGCCAGCTGGTAACACGGGTAACCGTTGCACAACTACCTCTAAACTTTAAAAAAGGCAAATACTCAACTTCAATCCATGCGTTTTAAAGAAGTAGATGTTTTTACTAATGTCTTAGTCCCCTGTAAAGTTGTACAAAATTTGAAAAACAAATTAGGTCTAACTAAAATTATAGGATATGACAAAAATCAAAAGAAAATTTACAGCAGAAGATCACCTGGCGATACTTCAGGAAGGCGACCGCTACGGGCGCACAGAAATAATTCGCAAGTATAATATTGCCCCTTCGTTATACGACCGATGGCGAAGAAAATATCTGGCAGAAGGCATAGAGTGCTTAAAAAACAAGCATAAACGGATTGTTCCGCAAATCAGGCAACTGAAAGAAGAAAATGCACGATTGAAGCGCATCATTGCACAACAGGCGCTGGAACTAGAGTTTAACACCGAACTTTTAAAAAAAACTCCTATCGGAAGCAAGATAAAATAGCTCTTATGCAGCAATATCAGAACAACACAGCCGTAAAGACGCTTTGCCGTTGAGCAATGCTGCCTCGCTGTCATTATTACTATCGGGCAAAAACAGGCAGAAAAGGATTTGCTCTCAGTTCCATCACCCTTACCCAAAGCGGTCGGTTAGTGGCTAACGAGCAGGTGGTAGATGATATCAAGACGATACTCAGTTCAGAATTTATTTGTTATGGCTATCGGAAGGTTGCTGTTGAACTCAAAAATCAGAGATACTTTATCAACCACAAAAAAGTTTACTGCCTGATGAAGGAGCATCATTTATTGTTGGGCAAAATAATCCGTACATCAGGCAAGCGGCAGTGGGTAAAGCACAGAAAAATCACAGCCGTCAAGCCGATGGAATATCTCTGTTTAGATATCAAATACCTTTGGGTGGCAGCAGAAAAGCGTTTTTACTATCTGCTTACCATCATTGATGTTTATACCCGTAAAGTTCTCGAATGGTTTTTGCAGCGCAGTATCAAAAATGCAGATGTCATCAACCTGTTCCGTAAAGTGCAGCGCCAGTATGGTATCAAAGGTGTTTATATACGCAATGACAACAGCTCACAGTTTTTTGCCAACGATGTCCGCCAGTTCCTGCGACAAGCCGAAGCCCATCAGGAGTTTACCCATGTAGCTACCCCTAAAGAAAACAGCTATATTGAAGCTTACCACAGTATTCTACAACGCGAAGTAGTCGAGCGATTTGAATTGGAAAGCTACTATGATGCCAAAATCACCATTGCCACCATCGTCTTTCCTGCGCAACGACTCTGCAGGAGGTGGAATCAGCCATAACCCATGAGAGAATCTAAGGTGATCGAATCGGCACGATGTCTTTGTGCTCCATTGCTTGAGAAGTTCATGATTTCAGAGTCGCGACGCGATCGCAAAATGCCTCGAAAATTCGTTCTGCCGTCAGTGAGCGGTTATCTGCATCGTGCCGATAGGAGCAATAATCCGGCGCAGTCGAACAAACCTTGACGCCGAGACCGAATGAATCAATTTCAGCAGCGGATGTCGGTGCAAAAAAAGCAACGAATGGAATACGTTGAGCAATCGCAAGATGGAGTGGGAGACTATCGCTTGAAATCAAAACATTTGCAGTACCGATTACTGCAGCCAATCGAAGGACGGAATCATCAGTATTGGCCACTTCTATCTGATCGCTTAAAAAGTCCCGCACAAGCGCTTCATTGCGTAGTCTATCTTCTCCAGCACCGACAAGAACCAATCGTGTCGGTTTGTAATTAGGCGGTTCCCATTCAAGGAGAAATCGAATCAGCTTGCGCAGTTCTGTTTCTGGCAATGCTTTCGAAGGCCAGCGACTCCCTGCGTATGGATTGAGTGCGATGAGAAAGGATCCATCTCCGTACGTTTTGCGCGCCCACTCCACCATGTGCGGGTCGTTCTCAAAGTATGGTTCGACGTTTGGTACGCCAAAAATCTCCGAAAAGATTTCTGCATGACCACGCTGGTTCTGTTTCTTGAGTTCATCTGCGCGATGCTTACCGTGGCGGGAAAGCAATCCCATGTCGAACCACGCACGTGCATCATCGGTGTAAGTAGGGTGGCCATGATCAAGATATGCGCCCGTTATCGCGGCAGCGTTCAGCCGAGAAACTCCCTCCAACACCACATAATCATCATCGAGTGAGTAGATGCGGTCATAACACTGTTGACGGCATTCATCAAAGGATGTATGGATTTCATCAATGAACGCGTTATAGCGAAGAAGAGGTTCTGCATCCGGTGCAGTCAGCCAGCTAAGCTTCAAGATGCTGCCGTATTTCTTCTTGAGAGCACGTGCAAAGTACGACGTCCGAACAACATCGCCAAAAGCTCCTGTTTTGACAATCAAGATATGCATGGTGGAATCATTCGAAGCCAATTGTCCATTGACAACCTTGAAGTAATCTCAAGCGTGCGCTCTAGACCAACGAACAAAGCGCGCCGCACCGTTGATACTATGACGGTGCGGCGGCTCGATCGAGTAACCCTACGCTGGAAACGCTGCAGGGAGCATCGTTCCTTGGATTCGCTCAAGATTAGCGAGGTAAATCCATTTCCATCACTTTCGTCCACGCTGCGATGAAATCGCGGACGAACTTCTCGTGGTTATCATCCTGCGCATAGACTTCTGCGAGCGCTCGCAGCTCTGAATGAGCGCCGAAAATCAAGTCGACTCTCGTCGCCGTCCAACGGAGCTCGCCACTGTTGCGATCGCGTCCTTCGAATCGTAGCCGTTTATCATCGGTTGGCATCCATTCGATGCCCATGTCCAATAGATTGACGAAGAAGTCATTGGTCAACACCCCTGGCCGATGAGTAAGCACACCATCCTGCGTCCCGCCGTATGTAGCACCAAGTGCGCGCAATCCGCCCACAAGGACCGTCATCTCTGCGGGGGTGAGTGTAAGGAGATTTGCTTTATCCAAAAGAACTTGTTCTGGAGTGCGACTGCAATCGGAGCGGACATAGTTCCGGAAACCATCGGCTTCTGGCTCGAGCACAGCGAATGATTCGACGTCCGTTTGTTCTTGCGTGGCATCAGTACGCCCAGGACGGAAGGGAACATCCACTTCGAAGCCGCCAGCTCGGGCAGCTGATTCTATTGCGGCAACTCCACCGAGGACGATAAGATCAGCCAGGGAGACTTTCTTACCGCCGGATGCTGAATTATTGAACTGGTGCTGGATTGTCTCAAGGACAGCTAAAACTCGCGCTACGTTCGACGGTTCGTTGACTTCCCAATCCTTCTGTGGCGCAAGACGAATACGCGCACCATTTGCACCCCCACGTTTATCGGAATTACGGAATGTCGACGCTGCTGACCAAGCAGTATAGACCAAGTCCCTGATACTTAACCCAGACTCGAGAAGCCACTGTTTGAGCTTAAAAATGTCATCTGCATCAATTAACGGATGGTCCACAGGCGGAATCGGATCTTGCCATATGAACTCCTCTTTGGGTACCTCAGGGCCAAGGTAGCGCCACTTTGGACCCATATCACGGTGGGTCAGCTTGAACCATGCCTTTGCGAACGCATCGGCAAAGAGTTCCGGATCCTCGTAATAGCGTCGTGCAATCTTCTCGTAGATCGGATCATAGCGGAGAGCCAAATCCGCTGTCGTCATCATTGGTCGGTGGAATTTGCCCGGCTCAAAAGGATCGGGCACCATGTGCTCAGGCTTGGGATCAATCGCGAGCCATTGCCAAGCTCCCGCCGGACTTTTTACCAATTCCCACTCGTAGCTAAAGAGAATTTCGAGATATGAATTATCCCACTTTGTCGGGGTGGGAGTCCATGCGCCTTCGATACCGCTGGTTGTGATGTCATTACCGACGCCTTTCCCGTAGGAGCTTTTCCAACCAAGTCCCATAAGCTCAATCGGAGCAGCTTCGGGTTCTGATCCAATGTACTCGGGTGGAACGCGACCATGCGCTTTCCCGAACGTGTGTCCGCCAGCGGTGAGTGCTACCGTTTCTTCGTCGTTCATTGCCATACGAGCAAACGTTACACGAATGTGCTCAGCAGCAGCTCGTGGATCGGGGTTACCACCAGGACCTTCCGGGTTGACGTAGATCAATCCCATTTGTGTCGCTGCCAATGGCTTTTCTAGCGTGCCATTTTTGAAACGATTGTCGCCAAGCCAAGTATCCTCTGAACCCCAGTAGATCGCTTCATCCGGCTCCCAGATGTCTTCGCGCCCTCCACCGAAACCGAGTGTCTTGAACCCCATTGTTTCTAACGCAACGTTCCCAGCGAGGATGAACAAATCTGCCCATGAGATACGATTACCATACTTTTTCTTTATCGGCCAAAGTAATCGTCGGGCTTTATCGAGATTAGCGTTATCAGGCCAGCTGTTGAGTGGGGCAAATCGCTGCGCTCCTGTTGACGCTCCACCCCGCCCATCGAAAATGCGATACGTACCTGCACTGTGCCACGCCATCCGAATGATGAGCCCACCATAATGCCCCCAGTCGGCAGGCCACCACTCTTGCGAGCGTGTCATCAACTCTGCTAAATCACGTTTGAGAGCGAAATAGTCCAATTCCATAAACGCTTTTCGATAGTCGAAGTCCCGACCGTATGGGGTACTACGCTCTGAATGCTGACGAAGGACACTAAGATCCAATCGTCCGGGCCACCAATGGCGATTCGTCGTACCGCCATGCATTGCAGACGTTCCGTTGGATTGCATTGTTCGTAGTGGTGGAAGTGTTTGACAAATTCTGGAGGCAAAATTACTATAATGCTCAATGAGCATTACCTCGGACTTGTTTGTCACGAGGTGTGGACGTTGCAATCCTTTCCGCTATCGCTCGGTATTGTTCGGCAGCACGATCAATCCCAAAGGTGCGTACGAGAAAGGTGCGCATGCGTTCGCTGCACATCTCCGAGCATACTTGATCATAACCTGCCAGAATCTCCCGCATCGCTTCAACCCACGCACTTGGATTTGTCGTACGTACACGGAACAGTCCTGCGATATCTGGGAAATGTCGCACCCACGACGTTGCCTCTGCAGCTGCAAGCACAGGTTTTACTGTCAAGAGTGCTTCGATGATCTTTGCTTGGATGCCAGAACCAATACGCACAGGACTTACGAACACATGCATACGTTCAAGCAGTGCTTCGAGGTCGTCATCAGAACAATAGCCAGTCCACTCGATACCTTCTCGCGAACGGTAACGACGGTAAAGTCGACTCTCCACGTTGCCAATGATGTATAACCGTGTCTGCGGTATCTGTGCGTGAAGCAGAGGCCAAATCGTACGCAGGAACCATTCGATCCCTTCACGGTTCGGATAGTAGCGAAGATTCCCAAGGAAATAGAGGTTCACCATTCCATCAAGTGGTCGCTGTGTCACTATCGCTTGACGCACAGGCACAGGAGGGTAGAGAACTACTGGTTGATTCTGAGTACGATTCGATGCAGTCACAAACGAACTATCATCGTGCCCAATGATGGTAACATGCTCGAAGAGCGCAACCATCTTACGTTCATATCGTTTGAACTTGAGCCCTTCGAGCAGAACGAGCAGTCGCTGGGCAAAAGGATAGTACCGCCAGCTACGCAAGTAGTGACGAGCGAATGAATCGTTCATGTCGAGGATGATTTTCCGACGCAACCGCTCGGGGAGTCGCTCTAAATAGCGACCAAGACGGAGTGTATGCACATAGACAACGTCTGCATCCTCAAGAAGGGCATGGAAACGTCTTTCGATCTTCGGTTCAAAGAGCATCTCGGTCTGCCATGGGCGTACGCTAAGTGCCCGCTTGAGGATGTTGAACAAAAGTCGCCACCGAGGTAATGCATGGCATTGCACATTGCCGAGACGTTCCAGCCCACGTTGCGACTCAACATTAGCAGATTCCCACGTAACGATAAAAAAATCCCTCTGGAAATCCGAGAGCTGCTCGATGACCGAACGATACACTCGAAACTTCGTACTATCGATTGGAGGATAGGGTTGCTTATGTAGGAAGAATAGTGCTCGACCGCGAGCCATACATCACGCTCCCTGGCGCAAAACCGTCACCGCAGGGTTCACGGTGGGTGCAGCGTCGTACTCACGCGGGATTATCGCACAAGCGTAGAGAAGCTTTGTAAGGAGAACAACAAGCACAATCGAACCACCTTGGTGCACAAGGGCGATTGGCAATGCGACATAAGTTAGCACTACCACGATCCCAAGCATGATTTGCACTACGAGCATTAGTACCAATCCCCAGAGCAATCGAGAGATCTCAGGAGTGTAGCCACAATGCTGCCGCACTCTGCGCCAAAGGAGGGGAATAAAAAGGAACCCCACCACTGGGAGCCACCGATGAATGAACAGAACCGTCACCGGTGCTTCCACAAGGTTAAGCCACGCAGGCTCTATGAAGGAAAATAGACCCGCAGGGACAAGCGTACCAAACATCAGTGGCCAGGTATCGGAAAGATACCCTGCCTTCAGACCAGCAGTCATGCCTCCGTAGATGATTTGCAGCGTGAGGATACTCAGTGCAACGGCGACTGCCTTCGTAGCACGATTCCAGTGTAGTTGTTCGAGCTGAGGTGTCTTCAGCGCACGGACTGTCCAAACTGAAAGCGCAACGATAGAGAGTGCCAACAGTAAATGCGCGCTCAAGCGGAAATGGCTCACAGCTGGTTGATCCACCAATCCACTTGCAACCATCAGCCATCCCATGATTGCTTGTGCTATGAAAAGAAACCCTATTGCGAAGAGTTTTCCACGATGCTCTCGAGGCAACTCTTTCCGTATCCAGAACCAAATAAATGGCAACGCATAGTAGAGTCCGATACCGCGAGCCAATTGACGGTGAATCCACTCGATCCAGAAAATGGTGCGATACTCATCGAGCGTCATTCCACGATTGACCTTCTGATACTCAGGCGACTGCTGGTATTTGGCAAATTCCTCCTCCCACGCCGTTTCCGAAAGTGGCGGCAACGCACCATGGATTGGATTCCATTCCACAATCGAAAGCCCCGATCGTGTTAGCCGCACAAAGCCACCAACGAGCACCATCAGAGCGACAAGAAATGCAAAGCCACTTAGCCAACGGCGAAGAACAATATCATTCTTCTTAACGGAAGCATCACGCATGATATTTTACCAAAAAAACTGCAACGCTTCACCGAAAACGAGATGTGCAAAACTACAAGTTCCGTTTGGCGCAGTTTACTCCATCATCGGTGTCAAGCTGCTGCTGAGCTACTGCACAATCGAAAACGGCCGCGCAAGACTGAACCTGCTACCTCGAGCAAGTGATATTCTACGCTCAGTCGAGGAAACGCCAACGCTCCTGTGCTGATGGAACCATGCATGATTGGGTGCCGAACCAGCGATAGCGATTTCGTGCTATCAGCCGATACATTCCATCACGTAATGGAGCGGGAATGATGAAGAGGATGACTGCAAGAACACGCCACCACCCACCGACCAGCCAAAGGATGCGCACAACTGCTGCTGATTGAGTATACACAGTGTGGTCCAAAAAGAGAACAACCGAGTCAGATTCCTGACTAATTTGGAGCGATTCTGCTGTGGTGGAATGGAGTGTCGCAAAATAGAACACCCCTTGGCGGTCACGACACAGTATCCACTGTACGCTGCGATTGCAAAGCGCACAATCCCCATCGAAGAAAACTATTGCTTTCCTTGACAGCATCGGAGAGTAGCATTCCGATGGTGTAACTGATGTATGCGCTGTCCGCTGCGAATTTGAGGTTGCTTGCCAATATTGGCAGAATAGTCATCTAACTTCTCTGTGCCTGCGTGGAAGCACGAACGATGCAATCACTTGGTGTTCACCCGGTATTATTCTGCCAGTGAAGCTTCCTGCGCAACTCTGAGGAGAACGTCTGCCCGGGCTCGCTGATGCTTGAGTTGTCCACGGCGTGCAAGATTTGTTTCAGACTCAAGTTCTTGCATCCACTCGCTGACGTTCAGCTGCAACAGCTGCGGTGTCAATCTCCTCGGCACGGATGACTTCTTCCGCAACGACGCTGACGCGGTTGTGCTTGACTTCAACAAAGCCGCCCATGACGGCAAACAGATGCTCATCCCCTTGAGCATCGAGGATCCGCAAGGTACCAAGCTCTAACGTTGAAATGATCGGAGCGTGATTGATGAGCACTTGGAACGGAGCAAGGCCTCCTGGCAAGGTTACTGCTTGGGCAGGACCACTGTAAAGTGTGCCTTCTGGTGTGACGATTTCAACGTTCAAGTAGGTTGCGCTCATCGTCGCGATCTCGGGGTTAGAGTGCGCCTGCTTTCTTGGCGGCATCAAGGACTTCGTCAATGGTGCCTTTGTACGAGAAGAACTGTTCGGGCACCTCGTCAAGTTCACCGTCGAGGATAGCCTTGAAGCCAGCAATTGTATCCTCAATCTTGACGTAGCGACCCGGAAAGCCAGTGAATTGTTCAGCTACATGGAATGGTTGGGAGAAGAACTTTTGAATCTTCCGTGCACGATAGACCGTGAGCTTGTCTTCTTCTGAAAGCTCATCCATTCCAAGGATGTTGATGATGTCCTGCAAATCTTTGTATGCTTGAAGTGTACTCTTGACGCGCATTGCTGTTTCGTAATGCTCACGTCCGACGACGTTTGGATCCAATATCCGCGAGGTTGAATCGAGTGGATCGACGGCAGGGTAAATGCCGAGCTCTGCGATTTGGCGCGAGAGCACAGTCGTCGCATCCAGATGGGTGAACGTATTTGCGGGTGCTGGATCGGTAAGGTCATCGGCAGGGACATACACTGCCTGTACAGAGGTAATCGAACCACGGTCGGTCGAGGCGATCCGCTCTTGGAGTGCACCGAGTTCAGTTGCCAGCGTCGGCTGATACCCTACAGCAGAGGGCATCCGACCGAGCAAGGCTGACACTTCCGAACCCGCTTGAACAAAGCGGAAGATGTTATCAATGAACAGTAGCACGTCTCTGCCTTCCTCATCGCGGAAATATTCTGCAATCGAGAGCGCGGTCAACGCAACACGTGCACGCGCTCCGGGCGGTTCATTCATCTGACCGAAGACCATCGCAGTCTTGTCAATCACGCCAGACTCGGTCATTTCGAGGTAAAGGTCGTTGCCTTCCCGCGTACGCTCGCCAACACCACCAAAGACTGAATAACCACCGTGCTGTTTGGCAATGTTGTGGATGAGCTCTTGAATGATGACCGTCTTGCCCACACCTGCGCCACCGAAGAGACCAGTTTTTCCACCTTTCGTGTACGGCTCGATGAGATCGATAACCTTGATTCCCGTTTCGAACATTTCCTTCTTGGTCGAAAGCGAGGAAAACTTCGGAGCTGGGCGGTGGATGCTATATCGCTTTCGAGCCGGAATAGCACCTTTTTCGTCAATCGGGTCGCCTGTCACGTTGAGTAGTCGCCCGAGCACTTCGGGACCAACGGGGACGGTGATTGGTTCATTGGTATCATAGACCTTCATGCCGCGCACAAGTCCATCTGTCGAGTCCATCGCAATCGTGCGGACACGATCTTCACCTAAGTGCTGCTGTACTTCGCAGATAAGTACCTCCTCGGTGCCATCGAGCCCAGTACGTGGTATCTTGAGCGCGTTGAGGACTGGTGGCAAATTCCCCTCGGGAAATTCAACGTCCACAACTGGACCGATGACTTGGACGATGAAACCTTCGTTCATAGCGATGTTGCCTTGTGATGTGTATTGCTAAGGAAGTGCTCTCTCCATATCGAGAGGAAATGGAGAATGAGCAAATGTAGCTGCAAAAATACGGCATCCATCCTCCACGTTCGAGAGTTCATCCCAAAATTGCCTACGGTTAGATGAGATTCGCATAGCAGCGGTGTCGTGTTTCTGCATGCGCAAATACTATCATTTCTGGGCGTTCCCCTCGTGCTACATTTTTGTAGATGCTCAACCAATCGCTTGCAAATCCGCAGGCACCGACTTCGCACTGCCGCTGGCTGCATCCCGAGTAATTGGGCGAACTCAGTCTATCCGAAATCGAGCCAACGAGCAAAGAGTATGCAAAGCTCTCCTTTGGAAAGGCTTCGAAGCATACTCAAAAGATCATGCCGTGAAGCAACGGGATTTTCAGGATTCAATGACTCGTCAACAAACAACACATCTTTACTCTGAGCTCCTCATGACATGGGTAACCTTGCTCCAGGCTGGAAAGAAGCGCATTGAGCGGTATCGACGGCTCATGATTGCGTAGCCAATGACGCGCTGCACCATAGAGGACGTTCACAAGACGAGAATCTGGGAATTGTACCCATACTTGTTGAGGATACTTTTTTTAGCATATGCACGATCCCCTCCTGGCATGCAGCCCCGATGAGGAAATGATAAGAATGCTGCCTGCGTAGCAAATTGAGGATGCGCCTCCTCAGGACAATCGGTCATTCATTACTCCCGTTGGACTGCCCACTTGTTTCCTGGCTATGTACATCCTCGCCAGATAGAGGTGCCTTCGAATATGGATATATTCGCTTGTGTACCATCGAGCAGGCCAACCATCACTATTACCAACTCCGAAATTCCACAATTTGCGAGCGCAACCGTTGTTTGAACGTCGCCAATGGTACGCTTGTCCCCCCCTATCTAAATTCGATCTAAGGCTTCGAAACTCTAATCTTGCCACATGACTCTTTCGATTCCATACTCTAGATAAAGTGCTTAGCTACATCAACAGCTCTGACGTTGAGACAAACAATGCTGCCAATAGAGAAAACACCGCTGAATGAACTATCCATTGACGTATGCGTACATTCCTTGCGGTGATCGTTGACCACCACATACAATTGTACTGCCTGTAGGTTTTACTGTCAGAAAATCGTCACGAAAATTTTTTTGCAGAGGTTATTCCTGCGTACCGGTATGCATTCCCGTCAAAGTTATAGGCGGGCTTATATCTGTGTGAGAGATTGGGAGTCGTTGAGGGGAGTGATCGCTTGCTCACTATATTCAAGCGCCACGGTCGCGCTGCACCCACATGCACACTGAATTTTAATTGCGCGTACGATGCCATACATATCTTTCTCAACCATCACAGCTATTGTTGAGGTGTCCGATTCTGCAGCACTATAAATCGTCACCGGTGTCGGTGCGTGCACGATATATTCTGCTGGAAGAAATCCTCCTGGTGGGACACCACGCCGCAGCGTCGTAATATGCGATAGCTCCAGCCAATCTTCAAATGCTTCCTCGGCGCTATGTTGATGGTGCTGCAGCGTGTGTTCAGGTACATTCATTGTCGGTTGACTGTATAGTGCTTGGTGAAAGGAGCTGGACTTCCATCGCTGCGCGTAACTCAACGATCATTTGCTCGCATGTTGCAAAGAGATCGCTCACACGAGAGGCGTGTTCATCTTCTTTGCGTGCCAACGATTCGATGCTTGTAAAATATGGGTTGCCGTCAGTTGCAATATCCATTCCAGCACGTGCAATGTCAGCAATTGCAGTACACGAATGATACGTTGAATAGCATGTAACCTGCAACTCATCCACTATTTGTTTTATCGCTTCGAGTAGCTCTGTTGGAGTTATGCTGTGGTGATGCAGACACGCATTATTCATCTCGTTGCTCTGGAATATTCCATCCATGGTCGCTTGACTGATCATCATGACCGACTCTGGCGTGATACGAATGGTAGCTCATGTCATTCACGCTGGATTATCGGCACAAGCTAACAAACTTGAGCGTTGCAGTGCGGATTTACCGCACGAATGTGTACTTTATCCTCGTTCCATCGAGAAACGATAGGACAAGAACATACCAGCCTGCAGGCAGGTGATTAACCGGAAGGTGTAGTGCATCGACCTCAAAGCGTGGTGTGACCTCAACGCGTTTACCCAGGAGTGAGTAGAGCATCACTTTCATCGGCTGCTCAATAACAGGTATCACAATTTCACCATCACTGGATGAGAGGAGATGAAGTTGCATACGCGGCTGGTCCATAATTGTCAATGTTCGAGCAGGGGAATAGTACACGCGTACAAGGAAGCGTTCAAGTTCGGCATTCGAGCCACGTAGTGTATCAATTCGTGAAGGTCCAAATTGAAAGCGTACGAGTGCTCCTTGCAGTCGATCCATAACAACCACTGAATCTATACCCTTTGGTAAGGGGTAATCCCATCGAAAGATAAGTAGGTCACCTCGACCGGCAAAACGTGGTGAAATGTTGAGACTATAATCACGGTAGAAGTGCTCGACAGTCGAATCAGGATATGGGCGTATATCAGTGTAGCTTAGATCACCAATACCATTGCTGACGATTTCCCATCCAGCGTGAAAACCACTGGGAGGATGACCAGGAAGAGGGAATTCCCCAAGCGTAGGATCAATCCCATCAGTTGCAGTAGAATCAATGCCACATCGTAACGTCACTCCTGCATTGAGCTCATCACTCACTAAAATACGAAGCTCTATATGTGGCCGTTCTTGAGCTGTAACGAGCGTTACCACGAAAAACAAAAGCGCTACACCGTACATATTGTTCTCATGGGAAGTTATTACAACGGAATGGGGCACGTTCATGTTCAGAACGTGCCCCGTATCCTGAGTGTTCCTCTTGAGCGTTGGGTTAGCGCACAACAGTGATACGCTGAACTGCGATGTGTGTACCAGCAGAGACTTTGACGATATAAGCACCTGCTGAAAGATCAGCAGTGTTTAGTTCGATGGTTGTTTCGCCCGGCGTCACTGTACCACTGTAGAGCTGACGCACAATTTGACCAAGCGCATCGCAGAGCGTTACGGTAGCCACAGTTGTTTCAGGTATCGAAACACGAACAAGTGCTGTAGCTTCGACTGGGTTTGGTGTGACTATAATGCCATAGCCGATTTCGTCAGGAGTTTGACGGAGCAGGCGCACACTCGTGACATTCGGATCAGTAATCGTAAGGCTGTTGCTTTGTGAGAGATAACCCAGCTCTGCTCCTGTCGTAGCGTCAAGGACACGATATGTGTGTGAATAATTCGCAACATGTAGCGTGATTGGATACTCCGCTCCTTGAATGCGTACAACAGGATTTGCATCGCTTGAAACGACTGTGTTGGTTACAAAGCGAACATCGAACATTCCGATTGGTGGAAGCGGTGGCATTTCTCCGATAAGATCTGAAGACCGTGTATCTGTGATGTAGAGCTCTCCATTCCTGTTTGCTGCATCGTTTATAGTGAGTACTGCCGCTGACTTGATAACTGATGCTAACTCATCTACCTCCACCGATCCACGAGTTGTTGGAGCGGACACATTGTAGAATCCTTGACCACGTACTTTGATCCAATATCCTTTACCTGGTGTCAGTTCAGACACAGCTCGATAACCACGATTTGTTTGATATTCATAAACGAAGGTCAATGGTACACGGACTGGAGGTGTCCCACCTGGTGTCGCTGGTTCAAATGTGATACGATCAATACTCACTGGAACGGAGAGTGCGCCGACTGTATTCCAACCGTCATAAACACGTACTGGATAGATACGGCTGTTAATCTGCTTGACAAGAACACCGGAGATTACCGTTGTGTCTTGATTTGGGAATCGAACAAAATAGCCCACACCAACTTTAAGGCGTTCCTCTTGCTGGTAGATGTCCTGAGAAAATTTAATGGGCGTGACACCTTGCAGATTTGGATATACTACAGAGTAAAGGTTATCCGATGGACGCACTGGAAGCGAAACCAAATTCCATCCTTTTTCATTAGTCGTCTGCCGAACTGCACGTGCCGGTGTGTACTCAATGTCGAACGCTGTTACTTGTGCGTCTCGAATTGTGTAGGACATTGTACCATCTGGATTCGGCGTTGCGTTACGCATATCTACGCTAAAGATCTGTCCTCCCTCGATATCACGTATGAAGAGTTGTGCTCCATCGGGGAATGAGCGAGGATCCCATGTTACTACTACCGGGTAGTTCGCTGCACCACCTGCTGAAAAGCGTACACGGTACACGATGGTCGTGTCATCGTAAACATTTCGAATATCTCGCGAAGCAAATATGCCTGTGAAATCACCCAACCCATTATCTTGGGATCCATCGGTGGCATTGATTGGGAAGAAGCGTGCAAAAAATTGGGTGTTATCTGGCGGATCAGGATAAGCAAACTCACCAAAGAGCGAGTCAGCATTAATCGTTGCTCGAAGACCAGTTCCAAAAAGAAGACGTGTCTGCTGTGGTGACTGTGGTGGTAATGCTGAATTACGAATTTTCAACTCAATACCACGTGATGCCCAGACGGTTGAAACACCATTGTAGGTTTCATCAGGTACACGGATGTAAAGGAATGTAACCTTGAGACGTACTGGGGAGATTTCAACATCCTCGGAACGGAACGTGATATAACCTTCGTATTTACCTGCGAATTCATTCGGATCTTGGATATTGGGATCATCGAATCCGACTGCACTTGGATCGCAGACAATATCAAGATTCAACAATGGATCGGGAATAGTCGGCTGATTATTGTTGACAGCGTCTGGGAAGCCTATCCCATTCGGTGGTCCAAGAATATTGCGGTCAATGTAACCGATTGTTGCACGTCGCACGACACCGGTAGGATTCAACTGCTTAAATGGTCCACCTGCAGATACACCTTGGAAGAGTAACCACGGTTGATCAGATTCTACGAGGATATTTTTCGCACGTACGCCATCAGGTTTCAGTGTAACATTTACTCGGACACGTGCTTGTGGTTGACCTTGCAGAACTGGGTCAAGATAGACAACGCGTGAAATAGCGTATAGACTATCTCCATCATTCACATTGACAACGGCTATTTCATTCGGATCTAAACCAGTAGGTTGGGGTAGAAAATCAAATCGACCAGGATTATAGATATGAGCGTATATCATGCCTACTTCGGCGTCATTCACTGCAGCTGGTTCAATTCCTATTCGTTGATAACGAATTCCTGCTAAGTACCGATCCTTATTGACTCGACCGGGAATAGGATAGTTAACATCACCTGGAAAAGGCGATTCGTTAATAACATCTAACGAGTTGTAATAGATAGAATCGGGAGGAATAGCAAGAGCGGACACATCGCTTTCTAAAATTCCAGGGCCTCCTTTCACTTCGAGCTTAATGTAACAGAGTGGCATGAAATCAAACCCATTACAATCTTGATAGCTCGGATCACCAGTCAAGGGTAATGGCCGATTCGACTGCATGACGATATTGACACGGCGTCCACGAAGGCGATTGTTCGTGATTGGAATAAGTGGTTCATAGTACGTTAAATACGAGGTATCCCGTGCATCATCCCATGCAATCTGCCACCCATCTGCGATTGTTGGAACATCGAAACCCTCAATGCGAACATTTGGATGTGTCCCACTATAGACAGGACCTCTTGTTTGTACACCTACGGCTCGAAACGCAGAACTGTCGTATTGAAATTTAAAGCGAATGCTGTAGATTGGTTGCGCTTGGTATCCCCCTGCAGTCACCCAGCAATTCTTGATGAACACTGGTACCAAGATGTATCGAGCTTGATCACCCACGCTAGCTGGTACCCACAATCGTCCATCCGGGTAGTAAGAGTTATTATAACCGCCTTCGCGCCCTGTCAAACTCAGCTTAGGAATCTCAGGACGAATAGGTTGTGCATCTACCTCGAATGCAAGAATCATTCCAAGTAAAAGTGCGGCAAAGGCAGCGTAGATTCTCGCTATACTTTGCTCAAAACGATAACTACGAATCATGACCACTCCTATGAGTTGGTGAAGAAACATTTTAATATTCATCTTAAAATTGCACGGATAACACAGCCATTTCGTAAACGAATCAGCATCGGATTCCAGTTATCTGCTCGGAGAATGACTGGCTCGCTCTCGATGCTCATCTTCGCTACGTGCCGTCCAAGTGAATCCCACCAATCAAGCTCACACGCTTGATCAGGGAAATTCCACAATTTCCACATATCACCGTCACGTGACCATACGAGCGCGTGCGATTCTACTTCTGATACGCGTAAATCCTTGCTCACGAGGATAGTGACGCTATCTCCGGCAACAGCACTTACGCACGCACACTGCGGATGACCTGGATTGACTATAAGCTGTGCTCGTCCACTACGGTTGAGCGTAATTGCACATTTAATCGTGACATCCCGTGAACGGAGCACAGACGGACTCTCAATCCAAGCTTGTAGAGATGATGAATCACTTGACTCGACATAAAGAGTCAGAGAATCATATTCAGCGAGTGTGACCTTTTCAATCACAATCCCTTCAGAGGCAGTAAGATGAAACGAACACCTACGAACTCGCTCTGATGGAATAGTGATCGTAAGTGGAAGTTCTATCCTACTTCCGAGTGTCACACTCAAGGAGTCTTGTGGAAATTGTGCTGTCAAAGAGCTGTTGGATTGCTCGATTGCAGAGACAATTGCAGCACCGAGCTCTCCGTAACTAATTTTTGCTTCAACATTTTTCTCTGGTTCATAGACGAGTCGGATACCTGTAGTATCAGGACAATCACCACGATACCGAAAGAGGAGTCCACAAAGTACTCCTGAACCTCGGAACGGTCGTGTTACATTAAATGCGTAGACTCGAACCGTTGCCGAATCAATTGCTCCACTACCTGTATAGTCTGCATTATCTGCAACTGTACCTATAAACAAGGGAGCAATAAACTGGAGCTTTGCAGGATTGTATCCGACGACGAATTCAAAGAGCAAGAGACTATCGCTTACATATAGCGGTGTGCTCAGCCCGATAGTTACAACTATTTGCCGATCACCGCAAAGATTTGCTGGACCTAACGTCGCAAGCTGAATATCTACGATCCGTTGTGCATGGAGCGAACTCCAAAGCAGAGCGACTATGAACGTTGCTCTACCGATCCAAGACAATACTCGAGACAACGCTTCCAATACCAGAACCTTCAAGTCGGCAGAAGTACGTTCCATTCGGCAACTTACTGCCTGAATCATCTGTACCGTTCCATGTCACTGGATAGATACCTTTTGTCATGAAACCACTTGCGAGCGTTGTAACTCGCTTTCCGTGGATGTCATAAATAGCAATGGTATATACTCCTGATGCTGGTATGGTGGCTGATATTGTCGTTGTTGTCACAACAGGATTCGGTGTAATAGCAACGGTAACGTCTAAAGCTTCACTCCTTAAAACACGGATGATTTTATCTTCTTGACGCTCACCATTAAACTCGATGTCAGTTAAGCGAATTGTTTCATTCGATGATGGAATTGTTATCCATGCAATTGGTTCATTTTGAGTAAGATCTACTGATCCAGCTATTGCAACACGATTACCATGCACAACTGCTAATACATTTTCTTTGACTGTAAGTTCTACAAGTTCAATCGGCAATCCTGCATCGAATGCTAAGCTCAGTGGACCCTTGGCTACACCATCGAGATAGATTGGTAGCTTTAGCATATCACCCACCCCGATCGCCTCTTCAGTACGTAACTCAAAAGTGCGAGCTATCTCGTAGGCAACTTTACCTGCAGGAACTACTGAGTCAATGAGCCATGGCAATTCGGGGATTCGTCCACCGAGATAATGCATGATGAGTGCAGCATCGTAGGCATTGACATAAAAGTATATCGAACGAATATCGAGTGAATTATCGTTCGGTAAATCATCAGTATAATACAACGAGCGCGTACGGATTTCACGTCGGTACAGTGGGGTATCTGCTGTGTTATTCCAATTTCGTCTCGAATAGTAATACCGTCCATTATGGTCAACATCGCCTTTGAATGCTTGTCTGCGATATAGACTATCAAGCGGTATACCCGTTGCTACTGAGCGTAGGATTGTCAGAGCATCATTAGCTGTGACAAAAATATTTTGAGGTCGTCCTGCATGACGTTGCCCTGGTGCTTGAGAAAAGTCCGCATCACCATCCCCCCAAACATCTAGACGAATTCGAGGGATCGCTTGGAATACGATCGTAGTATCAGTCGCTCCCGATGGCGGCCAAAGGTTCGTGAGTCGTGTCGAGGTACGCGCTACATCAATATTTCCACCAAATTCGAGACCATTAATCCAATCTCCTTGTGGTGAACTTCCTTTTAATCCCACTGATGCATTCCGTGTCACAACAGTCTGCTGACTCGTGTTAGGATTGCCACCTATGGTACCATAGGCAAACTCAATGTCACCCTGAAAATTCCCAACAATCTGTGTCTGTTGATAAAGGTATAGCTGAAAATTACCCACTGAGGAATGAATCGTTTTATCGTTAATATTTAAGTTCCGCCATTCAATGCAGAATGCTTGACGTCCACCAACGGTAATAGTACGTGTCAAAACTTGTGATGGTAAATATTGAGGTTCTAATGGTGGGCCTACCCTCATGTAGTGGTCACCCCAATATGGCGCTATTACATTCCGTGGAAATTGTTGGCCATCAAACAAGCGTGTTGCAATGTTCATTCCAACTAACCCAAGTGGCACATTTGGGTTATCAAGGAACATAATAAAACCATTAACGTTGATGGCTATATAGTTGTAGATAGTTCCATTGAACTCAAATGGGAATGGTAATTGTGCCACAACAAATCCATCATCTGGATCACTGTTTGGAGTTGTAACGAAATCATTTGCACTATAGACTGTTGTGCCACTACCAGTTGGAAGCAGGGTGTACGGTCGATTACCTCTCTTTGTAGGAGGCAGAAACTCGACGTACACTTGTGCAACAGCTGAGGTCACAGCAAGAATTGCAGCAATAACGCCAATATGAAACACTTTAACTTTCATGACACGACCTTAAGGTTGTTGTTAGTTACTTTCATTGATAATTGCAACCAATCATTCGATTATATGGAGGGAGGCATACTAGAACCTCCCTCCGTATGATATCGTTAACGAACGACTGTGACACGTTGGACACTCGTTGTGCCTCGTGCTGTGAGTTTGAGCACGTAACTGCCCGAGCTGAGCTTGCTCGTATCCCACTCAATACTGTGCTTACCAGCTTGATAATATCCATCTGCAAGGATGCCGAAAGTATTACCAAGATTATCCACAATATCGAGTCGTGTATTCGTGCTGTAAGGCAATGTAAAGCGTACTATCGCTGTCTGACCGTTCACTGGATTAGGAGTTACCGGGTAGAGTGTAACATGGTCACCTGCAATCGGCTCTTCTTCAACCGAAGAGGCTTGGTCCCACAGAATCACAAATGATTGATCAGCATCGCTCTTGATTATGAGCGTAACAGTATTACCACTGACTGTAACTTCATAATTACCAGGCGATTCTGTTGTGAACTCTCCTGTAGACATGTTGACGCGATAGAGTTTACCACCTGTACCATTTTGTAGATAGTATGTTCCTCCACACGGATTCTTCTGTGCATCAGTACGACTTGGCACTTGTGATTTATCCCATGAAATCCGTACTGGGAGATAGTTCGCTGTGTTATCGTTAACACCTCCCGACTGGAAGCGTCCCTTATACGCCTCAATAGCTGAATTTCCTTGAGCACATGTCGGGAATATATTCACGAGTGTTCCGTAGCGATTCGGAATAGTCCAACGTGCATCGAATACATCTACTGGAGGTATTGCTGGTAACTCATACTCGCAGTAATTCGAATCAAGTTTACCTATACCACCGCGCGTAGAATTATCGCCGGTCGTTGCGTTCGGAGCTGCTCCCCAAGTGAGAACTTCAAATGCTCCTTGTGAATTGCTTATGGTTAAGTCAACAGTAAAGGTTGTCGGCTCTGACACAGCTATACGATATCGCAACGTATCTGGTCGCCCACCATGTTTATCCGTCACTACAAGCACTACTTCGATGCTTGTTTGATAAGGATTTACGATCAATGGATTCGCGATGACACGCACAGGTATTGGTTGATTATTCGCACGATAACCGGGTATTTGACTTGGCTGTACTGTGACTCCTTGAGGTGATACCACAGTGATGTTCAGTAATTCATCACGAACAATATCAATATCACTTACGTAAACAGTATCTTCAAATGACTTTCCACTTTCGACGCAACGGATACGAGGTGCACCGGTGATTTTGGGATCATGATTTCGTGGGATAATCCGCAGCGGAAGTGTTTTAACATGTGTAAGTCCACCTTCATCTGTCACTAAGACCGTTACTTGGACTGTGGTATCGTCGAAGTTTGTGTCTTTAACGCGTGGTGTACCGTAGAGTAATCCACTCGTTTTATTGATTTTGAGCCAATCTGGGGTGGATGCATTACTGATATCCCAATTACCTGCTTCAGGAAAACAATTATCCTTCGGTATACCGGTACTCTTTCGAGAATCATTGCTGTAGATGAGCTCAAAGCGATGTGTTTGCCCAAAGTTCGGATCATAGACTACTATTCGTTTATTGAGATCCAGAAGAGCTATATTGTAATCTTGGTCCTCAATTGCATCTGGGAGAGTGTTCGTCATTATCTTGGGCGCGATATTAACGATTACGCGTCGTGTGATATATGATACGCCGCCATGCCCATCGTTTGCAGCTATCGTAATAACAGTGTCTGTGTTGTATGCGCTATTGTATTGCGGATTTGGTTTGAGTAGCGCATAGGCTGTAGCCTCATCAATGCGGACATTAATCCTACCCTTTGTAGTGAAGTCGACTGCAAGTGGATCAGGTTGTGCGCTATTGTCATATTTACGCAAGTATTGATTTAGAAGCCATATTGGCCGGGTTTGACTTAACTGATCGAACGCAGTATCTGTACCACCTTGGTTCCTCGAACGGAATGCATAAGACGTTCGCCCATACGGGAATGTCCATCCAAGTGCTTCTGCTGCTTCATCCTCTTGTTCATCATCGGTAGTAAAGTCGACTTTGAACCGCAGTGAATCAGTAAGGTTTGCATAGAGCGTATTCTGATCTGGTCCTGGGCATGCAGATACGACACTGGTAAATGTAGGTACACTATCTGTAACAAATATTCTGAACTGATATGTCGTATCCGCATTCCAACCATTGTTTACAGTATCTTGTTGCAAGTAGCGTGCATTTGTAACATCATACGATTGGTTTGCAAAGTATGGAGGATAAAGGTAGATGTATTTCGCGATAACTGTATCATGGTAACCTGCAGCTCTGAGTGAGTCAACAGTTCGATAATTCGGTGGATAATTCGATGCTCGTACTGTTACAAGTTCCCCACCTGGAACGATATACGGATTTGTAGGCTTTCCTTTGAGTACAATATGTCCATATGCTTCCCAGTAACCATTTGGTTCATCTTGACGGGCTGGAATTGTGTCCGCTTTTAGCCATCGCGCTAAACCACTGTTCGGATCAACCTGCCAATGATAGGTAAGTTGTGTGTATTTGTTAGGCTCGATAATAGCACGCGGATCATAGAATTTATTAGTATCTTTCGCAGTAATTGCAAAGATGGTATCACGGCATGGAATAGTAAATGCTGGGTCGCGCGAGTAATCTACATCTTCTGAAACCCAAATACGATCCCAGAATTGCGGTGGCGTCAAAATTGGATTGTTGTTGTTATCTCTCACAATCTGACAATTGTTGTCGCGTAATGGTGGACGATGCGTCAAAACTTTATGTCCAGTCCAAATTGGCGGAGGGGTTGAAGTCCCAACTCGGAAAATTAAAGCACCGTCGAATGCATCGTTATTCGAGCCAACCTCACGCCAAAGCGCAGAACGCGAGACAATTGCAATCTCATCTCCTGCCTTTGCAGGAATAGCTACATATCGCTCACCAGCGAAATATGTCTCTAAACCTTGATTCGATGTTGGCAATGATGGCCTATTCGACAATTGAAATCCCGCTCCACCTAATTGGTTTGCCTGAGCTGAAGCCATATATTTACGTCCTTGGAGTGCGCCAGCATCTTCGTTAAACGCATTGCGTTTAATTGCAGCTAATATTGTCGTCAAATCTCCACCAAAGTTAGCTAATCCCTCCGCGTTACGACGTGCTGCATAGCCTCCCAGTACTTGTCCACCGAACGTAGAATCTGGAACGATCTCTACTCGTGCACGATAGATTTCGTTACTTGGGTCAATTTGCTTAAGATTGACTCTTATGTAATCTCCTGTTGTCGTGTTGATGACGAAGAAGACTGTTTCATTAATTGATCTGCTATCAAGGTTGCTAAATACTTGATCAAGCGAGCTATAATCTGCCTTTGCTTCGAGAAAGAGTGGATATCCAATCGGATGGTCACCGACGAATTCTGTCTGTAATGCGGCGACATTTGGATCGGTCTCTGCTACGAATGGATCACGCGTATAGCGCTTAACAAATTTATTGAATGATGGACGCAACGGATCACTAAATCGCTGCAATCTTGTTGGAATACCAACAGCAAAATCTTCAATCGGTGACATTCTACGCTTAGAATAATCAGCGGTTTTGATATCAACACCTTTGTCAAAGATATCATAAATGCGGCCTTGCTGGAGGAGTTTTTCAGGGATAGAATTTTGTGCTGGTGTTCGGTCATTAGCTCCGTTAAGTGCCGGAATCGGAACATATGTATACCGGCCAATGCTCTCAAACGGTCCTTGATCTTTAACGGTACCTCCACGTACATAGCGCAATTGTTGCGTCCCATCCCCTGCGATAAAGAAAGTTTCTTGATTGACAGAATCTATTGCATCTCCATTGATGTCGTACTTGTAAACTTTCGTCGTTACATTTGCCTCTGTACGACCCCAATAGTTACCACGCAACGTATCTACACCTCCATAACCGATACCGGTTGTTCCTGCAAGGAGACCTTTCGTATTTGGTGCATCAGGTAAGCGTATCAAGAAGCGTCCTATGTTATCATAGATCGAATTTGCAGCTATGCTTGATGTCGTAGAGGGAATTGGTCCAATAACCTCACCGTAAATAATAGCCCCAGCTAAATCACTTGAAGCTGCGTTATAAGTTTGATTTCCATTGATGACATAAGGTCCACTAATGACATTTTGATCAATACCAATTTGTGATGTAGCAATATTGTTTGCTATAAAGCATCGCGACATCACAAGCTTGAGATCATAATTATCCGAGTAAATAACTGCTCCACTATATGCTTGTTGGTTCTGGAATCGCACACGATTAAAGAAGACGGAATCTACACGTCCAGCTCGAGCAGGAACAATTTGATCTAAGATGTAGATTGCACCTCCAAGCCCTGTACCATTCTCCTGGAGAGTGGGTCCACCAATCGCTGCATCTGGACCAGTTGTTGCTCCTGTACCAGGATGAGTTATAGAAATATTCCCTTGCTGTGTCCAACCACTACCCATTCTGTTGGGGTTTGGCACAGCACGATTATCGAGGAATCTGGTCAACATCCTCACGTGCGGTGGAATAGACTCATTTGGATCGAACGTAAATGGTGCATCGTAGGAAGTATAACCAATAATGAAGGCCGGATTGGATCCATAAGTCACATTGTCGAGATCTGTGATAAACACTCGTTGATAAATACCACCAACAGGAGTATTCGCGCTTGATGGTTTAGGATTGACTATTGCAATCGCACCTCCATTACTCCATTGTGCAAGATTACCTCTAAATTCGCATGCCTTAACTGTTTGTAACTCACCGTTAAGTACATAGAGCGCACCACCACCACGAATATTTGGTCTATTCGATTCGTCAACACTTTCACCAACGCGATTGTTGTCGAACAGACACCGTACATGGCGGATGTAATTGTACTCCGGTTGGTTCATCGCACTTCGGAAGTGCGCTGCAATTGCTCCACCTGAGTAACCAGCTGTGTTGCTCGTAAATTCAGTCATGTGTGCAATAGTATAGCCAGTGAGAGTGCCACTGATTACCCCACCTGCACCATAGACAAGATAGTTACGCCTTGTAAAGATTGCACCCCCATCGTAGGTTGCAACATTGTTTTGGAATTTTATATTGTACCCTAAGTTCCGGACCTGTATATTCTGCGCATCCGAACCGCCAACATGTGGTGATGGAAGTCCATCATAAGCAACGTTTTCATCAACATAGATAGCACCACCACGCGCAGATTGGTTACTTATCATATACATTGGCACCGGCTGCTGTGTACCTCCCCGCAATACAAGTCTGCCCGCTGTCGAAGACATGTAAATGGCGCCTCCTTGACTGAGGGCAGCAGCGTTATAATCTGATACGAACGGCGTCTCTGTCTTGTTTGAGCGATATCTCCCCGTGGTCACAAGACTTGTGTATCCACCAACGTAGATCGCACCACCCCGTGCACCATTTGTGCCCGTTGCTTGCTGAAGGTTCGTTACTTTGTTACCATCAAATATGATGTAATCGTAACCCTGATAGTCATTTACACCAAGTCCGATATGAATGCCCCAACGTCCAGCGATATAAACAGCCCCCCCATAAGCGTCATTCTTGTATGCTTTACCCGGATTTGTCTCGACAGGAGCAGAATTATTAAGCTCATCTCGGACAATAATGATTGTACCATTTTGAGTAACAACCGTATCTGTTCTGACTGCAGCATTCTGGATACGATTCTGAGCAAACGTCAACTGACGTACACGTCCGAGATAGATCGCAAGACGACCGTCATCGACATTTTGACGATATGTATCTTCTAGTTCATTTATCGTTGCATCGTATAAGTTATCATGTGCACGGACATAGTTTGTGCTATTTGCAGCATTGTCGCGACGTGGCGGCGGGAGGAGTGTTGATGTGTTCGAAGCATTATGTTCGAACAAGTATTGGTTGACGATATGGCTAGGGCGTGGCGGCGTCATTGCTGCTCCCACATCACTCGGCAAGTAAGATGCAGGCAAACTATTGTATTCGGTAGCGCCTTGCCCTGTCGTAATTGAAGGATAAAACACATTATTCACATCAGCAGGAGCTTGGAGAAACTGCACGGCTCCACCGTGATAACGTGCTGTATTGCGCGTGAAGTTACAATTGACAAGCCATGTCCGCGATGAGAGCACCGAAAGAGCCCCGCCTGACCCTTGGGTCATAGCAACAAGTTGCCCATTGATAGAAGTTGGATCATTAACATCTCCAGCAGCAGCCTGTTGATAGATGTTCACCCGATCGACTGTCGTGTCTTTTCGGAAATTATCAAAATCGCAGTCACGGAAAAATGCTGTACGAGCACCGGGCAGAATGATGATATGCCCCCATTCTCGTGCTAAGTTCGTCCCAACGCCGACGAATCGTATTCTATCCCGACCCGGACCCCCAATACTGGGATCTTGATTGTTATACCTTCGCCACGGTTGAGTGCGAATGAGCGGATCGAGAGAAGGATTTTCAAGCCTTGCAGTTATCCACATCACCGCATATTCGAAGGGGACAACGAATTTCGTGTTGTAATACGAGTTCGCTCCCACAATAGTTGGCAAATTGTAAATGTACAACTGACCACTTGGTGGAGGAGGACTTCCCGATGGATTTACAGCTATTGGCCATCGTACATAGACTGCTCCCTGAGCGTTGTAGGGAAGTGGCGGCAGGTTCTCAATCTGACGCGTGAGTGTGTCTAAAATCACGTTGAACGTTATGTCGTACTTTTGTGAGTGTATCGTTGGCTCAATCTGTGTTGTGCGCGAGATAACTGCTTGGAAGTATGCAGGATCAGAATAATCATAACACGTTCCACCCCCAGGGCGCGGAACAAGCTGGTAATTTGGAGGATTTTGGAATGGATAAGTCGCTCGTGCGCGACCATCTGCGATGATACGACCTCCAGTGGAATCGATGATACGCCCGTTAGGTAGAAACTCCACCCGCGTACCTGGCTCAATGATGAGCGTACCAGCAATGACGTAGTTCCCACTGATACGATACAGTGTATCACGTACGAAGATACGCACATCCTTTGCATCTACGCGACCGGAAACTTCGCGTATTGGCTGCGCAAATGCAGTACCCGTCACCAATGCAACGAGCGCTACAAGAGCACTCAATCGAAACCAACGAATCATATGGCCTCCGAAAGAGTAAAACGTTGTCATTTTTCTAAATTCTCAAGTAATGCGACGTTATCGATGTTTTGACTCGACAAGGTTACGCAATCGTTCGATTTACGTGCCCTTGTCAAGGGCGTGCTCAGTATTCAATAACCGTGCCAAGACGAGCAAGCCCAGCTTTGGCATCAGCGGCATATTCAGAAAATTCGAATTCTGCAAGCAATGAGCGGTACAGCCGGATGGCGTCGTCCGCCTTGCCAGCTTTTTCGTAGCAAAGTGCTGCTTGGAGCATGTACTTGTCTTTCGTACCTGTGCGCTCAGCATCATGCGATATTCGTTCGTAAAGCTGAGCAGCATCCTCGAACTGGGATCGCTGCTCATAACATGCAGCAATCCCAGCGAAGGCGCCTATCCGGACTAAAAGTGCATTCGAGCCTGACGCTTGCTCGAAATACTGCTGTGCAACATCGTACTGTTTGCGGTTCAAGAAAATTTGCCCAGCGTAAAATGCGGCAGTCTTTCCTGCACCCGTCCTTGCGTACGTATCGGCGATCGCACGAAGGCCTTGAATCGGCTCCCCGCGTACCGTTTTTTTCGGATCTCCATCGAGTGCTTGGTCATATTGCTCCGCTTCAATGTAAGGTAGAACGCGACTGAGCGCCAAACTTGCCTCCTGTTCTCGATCGTGCTGGGCTGAGTTCCACATCGTATAGCCAGCAATCGCGAGCACAAGAACCCCGACAGCAATCGCACTGTACCGTACACGCCGATCTTGCCACAGGCGATCAACCCATGACGGGAGAGCCATCGGCTGCGAAGTCTCCGAGACTTCAGCTATGGGTTCGTGCGTTGTGGTTGTGATTTCTGACATGCTCTCGTTACTACGTTCTAAACTGCCTAACCTGTGGCGGGCATGATTTGCTGTTGCCTGCAGACTCGCGCGCCCGGAGGGACTCGAACCCCCAACCTTTGGAACCGGAATCCAATGCTCTATCCATTAAGCTACGGGCGCTGCGTTCCGCGATGCAAATATACGCCATTCCTCATTGCTCATCAGACTGCACTGCGAAAATTTTCCCTACTGCGGCAAACTTTTCAACACATCCAAAGCCCATGCACCGCCCAACAAATCCGACAGTGTCAAAATTTCTTTACAGCATAATCTCAGATAAAATAACCGTTGTACTTACCAGTCAGCTCTACAGGCCAGATGCAGGCGTATTAGTATTTTCGCGCACACGTCTTCCCCCTACCGTTATGAAGCTTGAGAAAATTCTCGGCGAGGGCATTACGTTCGACGATGTCCTTCTCGTCCCAAGCTATTCGGAAGTTCTCCCCCGGGAAGTTAGTCTCCAAACGAACCTGACACGTGGAATAGCTCTGAAAATTCCGATCGTCAGTGCAGCAATGGATACCGTCACCGAATCGGCGATGGCTATCGCGCTTGCTCGGGCTGGCGGTATCGGGATCATTCACAAGAACATGAGCCTCATTCGCCAAGCCGATGAAGTGAGCAAAGTCAAGCGCAGCGAGAGCGGAATGATCAAGGACCCCATCACGCTTGAACCAAACCGCACAGTCGATGAGGCCAAGCGAATTATGGCGCGATACGGTATCGCGGGGATTCCTATCGTGGACAAATCCAGACGCCTTGTTGGAATTCTCACAAATCGAGACCTCCGTTTTGTCGAGAACACATCGAGACTCATCTCAGAGGTGATGACCTCCACAAATTTGATCACCGCACCGAAAGGTACAACCCTTGAGGATGCCGAACGCATCCTTCAGCAGCACCGCATTGAAAAGTTACCCGTCGTTGATGAACACGGTGTTCTCTGTGGACTGATTACGTTCAAAGACATTCAGAAAAAACGACGATACCCAAACGCATGCAAGGACGAGCACGGACGACTCCGGGTTGGCGCAGCTGTCGGTGTTACGCCCGAGACTCTCGACCGTGTGGCTTCGCTCATCGAGGCAGGTGTTGATGTCATCATCGTCGATACTGCGCATGGACACTCCCGCGGTGTCCTCGAAATGGTCGAACGCATCAAAGCACACTACCCTGGACAGCAGCTTATCGCTGGGAACATCGCAACTGCAGAAGGAGCGCGTGCGCTCATCGACGCTGGAGCTGATGGTATCAAGGTTGGGGTCGGTCCTGGCTCAATCTGTACTACACGGATCATTGCTGGTGTTGGTGTCCCACAGCTCAGTGCTATTATGGCTGCTGCTGAAATTTGTCAGCTCGAAGGTGTTCCGTTGATTGCCGATGGTGGTATCAAGCAAACCGGCGACATTGCCAAAGCAATCGCTGGTGGTGCCGACTGTGTCATGATGGGGAATATGCTTGCCGGACACGAAGAATCTCCCGGTGAAAAAGTCCAGTACGAAGGACGCATGTTCAAAGTTTACCGAGGCATGGGGAGCGAAGGCGCCATGATGAGTGGCTCCGCTGATCGCTACTTTCAGGACGCTGAAGAGGAAATCGCTAAACTCGTTCCTGAAGGCATTGAAGGCCGTGTGCCCTTCAAGGGCACGGTTGCCGACACGCTCTACCAAATCGTTGGTGGCTTGCGTGCAGCCATGGGCTACTGCGGCTGCCGGACAATCGCTGAGCTGAAAGAACACGGGCGATTTGTCCGTATTACTCCTGCCGCATTGCGAGAATCTCATCCCCATGACGTCATCATCACCAAAGAATCTCCCAATTACTTTGGGTAACATCCAGCTCTGCCCGATTGCCTGTACTTTCTACTCACTACCACTGAATCACGTCGCGGACTGCAGCCACGATATCCTCGACACTCAGCAAAATCGCATTCTCAAGTGGTTTAGCAAATCCCACGGGGCAGTCTTTCGATGCAACACGTTTGACTGGTGCGTCGAGCCAACGGAAGCATTCATCCTGAATTGTGGAAGCGACTTCACCACCGAAGCCACCTGTTAAGTAATGCTCATGAGCAATAACGCAGCGACTTGTCGCTTTGACCGCTTCACAAATCCGATCCTGATCCCATGGACGTAGTGAGCGAAGGTCAATGACCTCAACGCTGATCCCCTCGCTTGCAAGTTGCTCGGCAGCCTTCAACGACCAATGCAATGCGTTCCCGTAGCTCACAACAGTCACATCCGTGCCCTGGCGGCGCACTCGTGCCTTACCGAAGGGTATTAGATAATCGTCCGGTGGTTGAGGGGCACTGGCAGGTCGGTAGTTGTAGAGAAATTTCGGCTCGATATACATCGTCACACCGTGTGATCGTATCGCCGTCCGCATAAGCCCAATTGCATCATCGGCAAAGGCAGGACAAACGACACGTATCCCCGGCAGATGCGCAAAGACAGCATCGAGGCATTGCGAATGGTAGAGCCCTCCTTGGATGTAGCCACCACTGGCAAGACGGATGACCACGTTAGGTGTAAACTGTCCACGTGTGCGCCACCAATCGTGTGAGCACTCGATGAGCTGTTCCATCGCTGGCCAGAAGTAGTCGGCAAATTCGGCGCCCTCGACAACGACGCGAATGTCATCCCGGTAGCGGCAAAAACCGTTCGCGGTGCCAACGATGTAGTCTTCAGCGATCGGCGCATTGAAGATGCGCTCGTTCCCAAATTCATCGAGCATGCCTTTGACCACGTTGAAGATGCCTTGTTTGTTCTTCGATGCGACATCTTGCCCCCACAGAAAGGTATGCGGATTACGGCGGAATTCTTGTTTGAGCGCAAGGTTGATACCTTCGCGGAGGGTAAGTGGGGGAGCAGTGGGGTCGAACTGAGCACTATCCTCGCTCGAGTCGTCATACTCAATGATTGCCGGTGGGAGAATGTATTCCTGCCACGATGCTGGATCAGGATCTACAGCAGCCTCGGCTTGTTCTGCGGCAGCAGCAATTTCTGCCATGTTTTCCTCTTCAATCGCTCGGAGCTCCTCCTCGCTCGCGATGCCCTGCTGGAGGATCCGCTCACGGAAGACCTTCAGCGGATCACGCGCCTTCATTGCTTCAATTTCCTCTTTGGAACGATACAGTTCCTGGTTGTCCGAGTTCGAGTGCGAACCAATGCGGTCGCAATCTGCATGTACCATTGCCGGTCCTTTGCCCGCAAGGACATACTCAGCAGCCGTTCGCATCGCCCTGTATGAATCGAAGACGTCACGCCCATCGCAGTTGATGATGAGCAAATGACGGAACCCAATGAAATTGTCCGATACCCGAGTATTTGCCGTTTGCTCCTCGACTGGGACTGAGATACCGTACTTGTTGTTCTGGATGACAAAAATGACGGGTAATTGCTCGCGTGATGCACCGTTAACTGCTTCGTAGAAGAACCCTTCCGAACAGGCAGACTCTCCGCCAGAATAGATGACCAGCTCATCGCCCTTGTACTTCTTGATCGCGCGCGCCGTCCCTGCAGCATGCTGAGCATGGTTACCTGTACACGAGCTCACATTTTGGATGCGGATCGATGGCTTCGCAAAGTGGTTACTCATGTGCCGCCCACCACCGGCGACGTCGGCGTCCTTGCTCAAACCATTGAGGATGATTTCGTAGGGCGTAATCCCAGCTGAGAGTGCTGTGATCAGGTCCCGATAGTAGGGGAAGAGAAAATCTTTGCCTAGGCGAAATATCTGCCCGATTGCGATCTGGATTCCATCGTGCCCAGCACATGGTGCATGGTAGGACCACCCCTTCGCCATTTTCAAGTACGTCGCAGCTTTCTCGTCGAGCTTCCGTCCAAGATGGTTGATTTTGTACCAACGGAGTATCGTCTCGCGGTCGAAACCAGTAAAATCGAAACGGGAGCGATCGCTGCTAATGGCTTGTTCACCATTAGCGTGTGATGGTCGCGGCGCGCGTGTTTGTTTCGTCGATTTCGATGACTTCGAACGGCTTGGCATACTCAGAGATGAGAAACAATGGTACTACTTACTGTTGACCGTCTGTTTTGCAGGCGTACGTTTGGACGCACCAGGACGCGATTTGTTGACGAACGTCAACCATCCATAGGGATCGTCGCCGCGCACAGTGATGCGTGCAAACCGTTCCATGATCGTCCGTGTGATTGGACCGACAGCACCACTACCAACCTGGATGCGATCGACAGAACGAACCGGTGTAATCTCTGCAGCGGTGCCGGTCAAAAAGAGTTCATCAGCAACGTAGAGCATCGCACGCGGAAGGACCTGTTCAACGACAGGGATACCCTCCTCACGCGCCAATTGGACGACGGTTGCACGGGTAATGCCTGGGAGAATCGACGCTGCCAGCGGTGGTGTGTATAGCGTTCCTTCACGAACAAGGAAAACATTCTCTCCGCTGCCTTCACAGATATTACCGTGTTCATCGAGCACGATTCCCTCGGCATAGCCATGACGAACAGCTTCCATTTTAACAAGTTGGGAGTTGAGGTAGTTCGCAGCGGCTTTCGCCATCGCGGGTAGTGCATTGTTCGACGGACGAGTCCACGATGAAACACAGACATCCACGCCGTGCTCGGCCGAGTCATCGCCCAAGTAACGTCCCCACCGCCACGCTGCAATAGCCACCTCGATAGGACATCCAAAGGGTAAGATACCCATAGCTCCATAGCCGCGAAAGACGATGGGACGGATATAACATGCTCCAAGCCGATTGCGTCGGAGTAGCTCCAGCGTGGCATGTTCTAAGTCGTCGAGCAAGTATGGAAGCTCTACTGCGTACATTGAACACGTATCGCGCAGCCGTCGCAGGTGATCCTGCAACCGAAATACTGCCAGACCACGTCGAGTTGCATATGCTCTGATCCCTTCGAACCAACTGGATGCATAGTGCAGTGCGTGCGACAGTACATGGATTGTGGCCTTCTCCCACGGCACAAAACGCCCGTTCATCCAAATGTAGCGCGTCTTTGGGATTGGCATAGGGATGCTCCAGCAATAAAACAAGCTCCGTCCTACCGGGCCAGAGTATCCGTACTGCCGAGCCGCTCAAGCAAGAGCACCCGAACACGTTCGGGATTTGCTTTGCCCTGCGAGTACTTCATCACTTGACCGACGAGGAACCCGAGAACTGCGGTCTTGCCAGCCCGGTACTTTTCGAGTGTGTCGGGGTTTTCGTCGATAGCACGTTCGACCAGTTGCACCAAGTAATCAGTATCAGATACCTGAACCATTCCTCGCTCAGCAACGAGTGTGGACGGACGTACGGACGTCGTCAACAATTCAGCGAATAGTTCTTTGGCGATACGGCTCGAAATGGTACCCTCGGCTTGTAGCTCGACAAGTTCAGCAAGTCGTTCTGGATCGAGAGGAAATTCTGCGATACCGATTTTCCGTTCGCCCAGTATGCGCAGCACTTCCGTCATGATCCAATTGCTCACCAGTTTATAGCGCTCTGGACTTTCGATGCGGAGTGAGCGGCACGTTTGCTCGAAATAATCTGCAAGCGCTTGCTCTGCAACGAGGATCCCAGCATCGTATGCGGGGATGCCATAGTCTTGCTGTAAGCGCCGCTTCCGTGCAAGTGGCAATTCGGGTAAGTCAGCGCGGACACGGTCGATCCATTCCTGGCTGACCACAACGGGGACTAAGTCCGGCTCAGGGAAGTATCGGTAGTCGTGCGCAAATTCTTTTGAACGCATCGGGCGGGTTACTCCGTTCGATGCATCCCACATGCGCGTTTCTTGCTCAATCGTTCCGCCCGCTGCATAGATGCTGATCTGCCGTTCGATCTCGTATGCGAGCGCTCGTTCGACGTTACGGAACGAGTTGAGGTTTTTCACCTCCGATTTTGTCCCAAACGTACTACTACCACGCGGGCGGACGGACACGTTCGCATCGCAGCGAAGGGAGCCTTCTTCCATGTTTCCGTCGCAGATGCCGAGGTACATCACCAATTGCCGTATTGTCTGCAAGTAGAGCACAGCCTCGCGTGGCGAGCGGATATCCGGCTCCGAGACGATCTCGATGAGCGGTACGCCACAGCGGTTGAGATCAACGAGCGTATCAACATCGATATCGTGGATGGATTTGCCTGCATCTTCTTCCATGTGAATGCGTGTGATACCAATGTGCTTCGTCGTCCCGTCGTCGAGTTCGATTTCGACTGAACCACCGTAGCAAATGGGGTCATCATACTGCGATATTTGGTAGCCCTTCGGTAAATCGGGATAGAAGTAGTTTTTCCGTGCAAAGCGAGATCGGCTGCGGATAGTGCATCCGGTGGCAATCCCCATGCGGAGTGTAAACTCGACAACATTCCGATTGAGGACAGGCAATGTACCAGGATGCCCTAAGCACACTGGGCATACATTCGTGTTGGGTGCAGCGCCATACTGCGTCGAACATCGGCAGAAGGCTTTCGTCTCTGTCAGGAGTTGGGCATGTACTTCCAACCCAATGACTGCCTCAAAGTCAGGGAATTGCACGCTCTTCATTCGTAGGGAAATGGTTAGAAGCCAAGAGCTGTCGCTTGTCGCAACGTGTGCAAATGTACGAAGCAATCGTTGCTTAATTGCTCTTGCGCAGTGCAATGCACTTTATCTTTGGCGAGCGTGTCCACTCTATCTTGAAACCATTCCATATGCAACGCACCGTATTGCCGTGGGTGTTCGTGCTCTTTGGTTTAATCGGGTGTGCTGGCGTTCGGGAGCCCGCAGCTGGTCCCGATGTTCCTCCGCCCCCTGGATATGCTCCCATCTTTGTGAACAAAATCCAGCGTTATCACCCGAGTGTAACAGCTCCGTTACTTCGCATCTCAAGGGTGCAACTGCTCGATTTCCAAACCGTGCGCCTGAGCCTCCACGTGCTTGATTCGTCGGGTGTTCTCTATACTGGAATCGCAACCAAGGACTGGCAACGTCTCATTTGCGAGGTACGTGCAGAAATCGGAGGGCGTTCGGTCTCACTACCGTACCGGTTAGGGGAAATGACCTCAGCGACAACACCACGCATCGCCGTTGCACTCGCATTAGATCACAGTGGCTCCATGGGTGAATGGCGGGCTCGCATCCTTCAACAGACAGCCGCTCGATTCATCGAGCAAAAACGATCCCTCGATGAAGTTGCAATCGTCAAATTCGATCACCATGTCGTCACTGAGGCACCGCTTTCTCAATCGCCCGAGCAGCTCAAATCCCAGCTTCAACAGAATGGATTACTCGGTTTTGGAGGCTACACTGCAATCATTGATGGAGCGATGGCTGCTATCGATGCGATAGCCCAAAGTTCTGCTCCAGGAAAAGTCATCATTCTCTTCACTGATGGTTACGATAATCGTTCTCGGACATCTGTTGATTCGCTCATCACTCGAGCAAAACGCTTGGGAATTTCCATCTGGACGATCGGATTTGGGTACAACATAGATGAGGATTTCCTCCAACATATCGCCGCCCAGACAGGTGGTAGCTATCAACGCATCTATCGAACAAACGAACTGAACCTGATCTTCTCATCGTATTACTCCTTGCTCACCAACTATCTCACCCTTGATGTGAATCTAAAAGAGTATGGTCGTCACCGTCTCACAGTAAAAATCTGTCCACCTGCTCCCGCCACTGAAACCATCGGTGAAGCCGTGATTGACAACACTCCGAACGTTGGGAGTAGTGCAATACTCAACGTGTACTTCGATGTTGACAAAGCAGAACTCAAACCAGAGTCAAAACCAGCGCTCGATAACATTGAAGCAATGATGCGTATGTTCCCCTCGATGGTTATCGAAGTTCGGGGTCACACCGACAGTACCGGGAATTCGCAGTACAACCTGCGCTTATCAGAACGACGTGCCGCCGCAGTACGCACAGAGCTCATCAAACGTGGTATTGCCGCAGAGCGTATTCGTGCAGTTGGATTTGGAGATACTCAACCAATCGCGGATATCCGCACACCAGAAGGTCGTGCACAAAACCGCCGAACGGAGTTTATCATCTTCCACAAGTGATGCTTAGCGATAGGGAAGATGAGGCGATACTCACAAGCGTCGAACACGCTTCGTGGAGCTTTACACAGTTGCTAATTAAACCGCACGCAGAATTTACCGTTGGTAACATTCCGCTGCAGTTTGGTTGTCGTATTGATACCGCTAAAGGTAAAGGTCCCTTCCGCCTTCGTAGCCGTCAGTGTGGATACCGTAATAGTACCCGTACCAGAGACACCCGTTGCAGAGTAAACAGCACCATTTTCGTACAATAACGCACTGTGCGGTTGACCTGCAGCAATTTGAACCGTACCTGGCTGGGTAAGATTCACTATACGGAGCTGTATCAGAACTGTACTGGATGCATCCATCCCCCCGACAGCGAGAATGCCATTGGTATTGGTTGCTTGAATCATCGTCGGATTCGCTGTCCATTCCTGAGTACCAATGACTGCACTCATTGTACTACCATTGCTCGTTGAGTCACTCGATGATGAGCATCCTTTGAATGCCCCCATACAGCACACTATCACAAACAATACCACCCACATATCGCATTGATGAAAGTGTGAGACACAGTGCAAACATAGGGCTACGACCGAATCATATAAGAAAATTCTCGGACATGTTATTGCGCAGTATTCAACGTGCGGATCATCCTTGTGTTGGTTTATCGGACATCACCTCTTAAAGAGTCGCTCTGTATTGATTTTGACTTTTACATTGATACGGGGAGAGTTTTTACTCCATTTGATCTTGCGTGTAAACAATTGCTCTATCATCATGTTTCACTTGAGATAGGTTTAGCCATGCGTTGGTGGAGCGTTTCTGTTGCGGTGGTTCTTGCAACGGTGAGTGCGTGGACGCAAGTGCCGCGCGTGTTGTCGTACCAAGGGATTCTGACCGACCGGGATGGTCGGATTCTCCCCGATGGGGACTATGAGCTCCAGATACGGCTCTACGATCGGCTCGATGCGACCGAGCCGCTCTTCGGTGAGCGGCAGCGGGTGACATCGCAGTACGGTGTGGTCAACGTGCCCATCGGGACGGTGGAACCGCTGCCGGAGCGACTGACCTTTGACCGGGTGTACTACGTTGGGGTGAGTGTGAACGGGTCTGAAGAGCTCCAGCCGCGGACGATGCTGACGGCGGTGCCGTATGCATTGCGTGCCGAAAGTGCGGCGACGGCCGATGTGGCGCGGACGCTTGCTCCGGAGGCGCTCAAAGGGGTCACGGTGCAGACGACCCCGAGCGGCCCTGCCGGTGGGGACTTGAGCGGGACGTACCCGAATCCCACCATCGGCGGGGGCAAGGTGACGACAACCAAGCTTGCGTATGCGGCGGTGACGACCGAGAAAATTGCCGCGCGTGCAGTGACGGGGAACAAGATCCACCAGATGGGCGCTACGCACGGGCAGGTGCTCACGTGGGTGACAGGTTCGACCAACGACTGGAAGCCGACAAGCGTGTCGGCGTGGGCGTGGGCACTGACGGGCAACAGCATCACTTCGGCATGGAACGGTTCGAGTAGGAGCTTCCTTGGGACGACAAACACAACGCCACTGCAGCCGATACAGGTGTTGTGGGTTGGCAACCAGGAGACCTTCCGCTTCAATCCGCCTGCGTCGAGTACACTGGCGTGGAGCATTCAGCAAGGGGGAGGGAACAAGCATGGATTGCACGCAGTGGATTTGCAGTCTACGCGCTCGAAAGCCACGGAGGTTGCCAGTGGTGACTACAGTGTCATCGGTGGTGGCTGGGGCAACACCGCCAGCGGCAAGGGTGCCACCGTCGGCGGGGGCTGGGGCAACACCGCCAGCGACAGTGCTGCCACCGTTGGCGGGGGCGGGTTCAACACCGCCAGCGGCTATAGTGCCACCGTCGGCGGGGGCGTGAACAACACCGCCAGCGACGCTGCTGCCACCGTCGGCGGGGGCACGCTGAACACCGCCAGCGACACGAATGCCACCGTTGGCGGGGGCACGCTGAACACCGCCAGCGGCGCTGCTGCCACCGTCGGCGGGGGCACGCGGGACACCGCCAGCGGCGTTGCTGCCACCGTCGGCGGGGGCGCAGGCAACACCGCCAGCGGCGTTGCCGCCACCGTAGGTGGAGGCATTCTTAACACCCCCAGCGGCGATTTTGCCACCGTCGGCAGGGGCGCAGGCAACACCGCCAGCGGCGACCTCAGCGCTATTCCGGGAGGATTCTATGTCAGGGTCGGTGACCACAGCTTTGGCTTCAGTGGGCAGACGACGGATGCATTGACGGACCTAAGCGCTGACACGAACATTGCTGCCTTTGTGGATGTGGACCTGTGGCTGTACAATGTGCGGGATCAAGCATCACAATTGCGTCTGTACGAGCCGTTAGGGGCGGGGACGAACTACACGGCATTTGTGGCACAGGCACAGCCAAGCGACATCACCTACACGCTGCCGGCGAGCCTGATGCCGACGAGCACGGTGGAGGCAGGCATCCTGCAGACGGATGCCAGTGGGAACTTGTCGTGGCTCAATCCATCGGCGCTGGGTGGCGCGGCTGGTTGGGCACTGACGGGCAACAGTGGGATGAACCCGGCGCTGAACTTTCTTGGATCGACGGATGCACAACCGCTGGTCATCCGCACAAACAACACCGAGCGGATGCGCGTGACGGCGACGGGGAATGTTGGCATTGGTACGACAAGTCCGACCGCACGGTTGGAAGTAGCTGGCTCGCTCCGTGTCACTGGCAACCTTGATGTGACGGGCACGAAAAATTTCTGTATCCCGCACCCACTCGAACCGGAACGGAAAGTTTTACGCCATACTGCCATCGAATCGAACGAAGTGCTCAACCAATATTCCGGTAATGTCATCCTCGTCGATGCTGGCCAAGCATGGGTCGAACTACCGACATGGTTCGAAGCGATCAACTGCGACTACCGCTATCAACTAACATGCATCGGTACGTTTGCTCCAGTGTACATTGCCGAAGAGTGCCGTGGCAACAAATTCAAAATTGCCGGTGGCAAGCCCGGCATGAAAGTCTCTTGGCAGCTGACCGCCGTCCGCAACGATGCGTATATCCGCTCCAACCCTTTTCGTGCGGAAGAGGATACACCCTTTGGCAGTGCAATAGGAGGAAACGACGTTCGTTAGAGGCGCCACGTAGGTAGTTTGAACGTCGAACAATCCCGCTGCCGCAGTGTACATTCCGCGGTATCAACACATCGGTCACTGCAGAACGTTCGATGTAGAGCAACATCCGGTACGTAAGGCGCAATGGAGAGTGCTGGACAGCTCCCAGTCAGCATTGGTCCATCGCATCGTTGCAGTGCTCACAACGATTGTCGTCCTTGCAGCCTCGCCGACAACCATTTACCTGGCGAGCATCGTTGCGCCCGTCGCGGTGATTGAGCAAGACGACGACCGTGAATCAGGGGGAGGTGCTTCCAGTTCTGCTCTCGATGATTCTCTCGGTGGCTCATTGCATACAGAGATAACTACCACGGTGCTCATTGATGGAGCCTGGTTCGGTATTGTCCCTCGTTCGACTTCACGACTTTGGCAACGTTTACACATCCTTTACACCGTTTCCTTTCTTCACCGAGGATGGAGCCTTCCACGCGCGTTATACCTCCTCAATCATTGCTTCCTCTGCTAAGAGGATTTCCTACCTATCACTGAACCAAAAACAAGATTATCACGACGTACTCGCCTGTCTGTGAACGAGCTTGTCAAGCCACGGCGTCTGTGATGATCTCTTCCAACCGTTGCTATTGAACATCAGCGAACTCGAATTCTACGGTTCCATGTTCCTGATTCAACGATGTGGTGGGCGATCAGATTATTCGTGTGCGTGCTCAGCTGCAACGCTGTAAGTCAAACAGTGCAGACACTCGATCTCCGAATGGCATTGCATCGGGCTGCCGAGCATCACCTGCTTCTGCGAAGTGCATCCTACGCTATCCCCATGGCGAAAGCAGATTCACTCGGTGCTAGTTTGATGCCAAATCCTGCACTGAGCGTCCAGTACGCTCAACTTCCATCCCAATTGCCAAAACCAGGGGGCTTGAGTCCGAACTTCGGTCAATGGCAAATCAGCCTGATGCAGACTGTTGACCTTGTTGGCGTACGGCAACGTCGTATTGACGTTGCCAAACAATCACAACACGCTGCATCGGAACTATACAACACCACGCTCCAACAGGTACTCGCTGATGCTGCAGCCCGATGGATTGAACTCTGGAGCGCGGAGCGACGACGGGCAGTTCTCGAACGAGCAGTTGCAAGCGCAGATAGCTTGGTGAGCATCAACCGCATCCGACTACGCTCACAAGCAATAGCCGCTCCTGATGTTTGGCGTGCCGAAATGCTGGCTTCGCAGTATCGTCTCCAGCAACTTCAAACAGACCAACAAATTCGCTCCGCTCTCCGTGCTCTTCAGTTTGCTATTGGCACAGACGATTCAGTGACAACGATGCAGGTGGAGTTCAATCTACCGATTGAAGACCTGCCGCTCCAGGCTTGGATTGAGCGTGCCCTTGCGCACCGTGCGGACTACCAGCTCGCAAAAGCATCGTTGAACGTTGCAGACGCAAACGTGGCTCTTCAGGATGTTCTCGGTGTTCCTAATCCCGATGTGGGACTCATCGGCATCCAAGAGCAGGGCAATGCATTTCTTGGTGTTGGTATTTCCTACCCTATTCCACTTCTCAACCGCAACGAGGGTGAACGCCAGAAGGCTCAACTAAGTCTTGAGCAAGCACGAGCCAATATCGAACTCACAATACGTCAGATTAGAACAGAAGTGACGATCGCCTACGAGGCGTACCGTACAGCTCAGGGGGCACTCGCTCAAGCGCGCACAGTACTCTCGAAAGCCAGCGACGTTCTTGCCACGGTCCAGCTCGCATACCTCAAAGGCTCGACCCCGATTGTGGATCTTCTGGAGGCACAACGGAGTTGGTATGAGACTGAGCAAGCATACTACGATGCCCTCACCGAGTACTGGCGCTCGGTAATAGGATTACTTGCAGCCAGTGGTCAATTATCCACCCTTGCGGAGGAATAATCCATGCGACCAGTAGTATTTGCATTAGTGGTGAGCACCGTCTTACTCGGTTGTTCTTCCCAGAACCAAACGGAAGAGAAGCAGCCACCGGTTCAGCACCGAACTCGGCTTGTGCAGATTGAAAGTGATTCGCTCCTGGTGATGTCTCCTGAGCAATCGCGCCAGTTTTCGACAACTGCGGTCCGCACAGACTCGGTGAGCATCATGCTACGCGTCACCGGTCGCGTTATTGCCAAGGCGGTCGTCTCCGCCGACAGCATTGCACCTGCGCTGCTTGTGTTCGAAACGAACGAAGCTGCACAGCGCTACACTGAATATCTCAAGGCTCGGGCAAGCTTTGAACGATCTGCCACGCAACTTGCGCGAGTCCGCGATATGGCTGAGCACAACGCTGCTTCTGGCAAAGACCTACTGGAGGCAGTTACCGAACACCGCCTGCAGCAAGCGACACTGCTCGACGCAGAGAGTGAGCTCAGACAGTCTGGCTTGCGACCTGAGCTACTCAGTCGAATGGGCGCAGGCTCGGTTCTTATCGCATGTGACGTACCTGAAGGTTCGCTCCAGTACATCCAACTCGGTGAACAGGCATTCATGAGCTTCGCCGCTTTGCCTGGCCAAGAGGTGGTCGGTCGTGTCATCGAACTTGCTGATGCTGTTGACCCAACGACCCGCACGATCCGCGTTTTCGTCGTGCTCTCACATGCTCCACCTCCGATACGGCCTGGCATGTTCGCAACGGTTCGGATATTGAAGCGAACCATCCGTGCCGCGATTGTACCTCGGCAGGCAGTTGTCGTCGTCGAAGGGCAGTCGTATGTCTTTGTCCGACGGGATAGCACAACATTTATTCGTCGGGCGGTAACTATTGCAGGCGAGAGTGGGAGCGACTTCCAAATCAGTGAAGGTTTGTCGGAGGGGGAGCATGTCGTAACCACGCGCACCATTCTTCTCAAAGGCCTCAGTTTCGGTTATTGACAACCATCGAACGATCGCCATGCTCGAACGTTTGCTGACATTTTCACTCTCGCAACGAATCCTCATCGCGCTTGGCGCACTTGCAGTCGCAGGTGCAGGCATCTGGGCGTGGAGCGCACTGAAAATTGAGGCATATCCCGACGTCGCCGACACCGAAGTTACTGTCATCGTTAAGTATCCTGGCCGCCCGGCAGAGGAAGTCGAGCAGCAGATCACAATTCCCATCGAGCGCGCTCTCAACGCTGTCCCGCGCGTCCTGACGCGCCGTTCGCGGACGATCTTCGGTCTGACAGTCATCAAACTCACGTTCGAGGAAGGGACCGACGACTACTTTGCGCGTCAGCAGGTGCTCGAAAAGCTGCGCGATGTGGACTTGCCGGAGGGCGCAGACCTCAGCCTGGGACCACTTTCGACGCCGGTCGGCGAGATTTACCGCTACGTGATCGAAGGGGAAGGTTACTCACTTGTGCAACTGCGCGAGTTGCAAGATTGGGTCGTTATCCCGGCATTACTCCAAGTACCAGGTGTCGCAGACATCACCAATTTCGGTGGTGTCGAAAAACAGTACAACGTCATTGTCCAGCCAGGCGCGCTCGAAAAGTACGGTCTGACAATCGAAGATATCCAGCACGCAATCGAAGCCAACAACAGTTCGACGGGAGGAAACATCCTGCCGATGGGATCGACACAACTAGCAATTCGCAGCGTCGGGCGCATTCGTTCGATCGAGGATTTGCAATACACGGTCGTCAAACAGCAAGCAGGCACACCGATATTTCTCCGCGATGTTGCCAGCGTCGAGCTTGGTGCACTCATGCCGAGTGGTGTGCTCGGATACCTCGACAAGCGTCGCGGGAAAGAGACCGACGATGGTGTCGAAGGCATCGTCCTTATGCGCCGTGGCGAAAATCCTAGCGAAGTGCTGGTGCGATTGAAAGAGAAGATTCAGCATCTCAATACCAATGTGCTGCCCAACGGTGTGAGGTTGGTCGGGGTCTATGACCGTACGGATCTTGTCGAGTCCACGCTCCATACCGTTGGCAAGACCCTCTTCGAAGGGATCAGCATTGTCGTCATCGTGCTGGTGTTCTTTTTAGGGAATATCCGCACCGCATTGGCAGTAGCACTCGCGATACCGCTTTCGCTACTCGGCGCATTCGTGGCAATGAAGCTCACCGGCATACCGGCGAACTTGCTCTCGCTCGGTGCGATTGACTTTGGGATCATCGTCGATTCAGCAGTCGTCGTTGCAGAATCCATCATGCGCCATCTTTCCGCGCAGCAGGTCTTGCCATCCGAGCGCCGTGCTCCCTTGGTGCGAACGATCTACACTGCTGTCTCGGAAGTGCAGCGGCAGGTGTTCTTTGCCGTGGTGATCATCATTGCTGCATACTTGCCACTGTTCACACTCCAACGAGTCGAAGGGCGCTTGTTTTCGCCCATGGCATATACGCTCAGCTATGCGGTAGGGTGGTCGCTCCTGTTAGCGTTGACCCTTGTGCCGGTAGCGTGCTCGTACCTGCTTGCACGATCCTTCCGCGAATGGCACAATCCCATTGTGGCATGGCTGGAGCAGCGATATACAGTGCTGCTCGAGCGTGTCTTGGCACGGCCGGTGGCAACAGTGGCAGTGGGAGCGCTCGTTGTCACCATTGCCGTGCTCAGCGCAACGACGATCGGCACAGAGTTTTTGCCGGAACTCGACGAAGGTGGATTCAACATCCGCTGCGTCCTGCCTGCTGGAGTCTCGCTCGATGCTGCACGCCAAGTACCACCCCGCATCCGCCAAATCATCGGTCGCTACGACGAGGTCACTGTCTGTGTGTCCCAGCTCGGTCGCAACGACGATGGCACCGATCCTTTCGGCCCGAACCGTATCGAATGTTTAGTCCAGCTTGCGCCGTACTCGACTTGGAAGAGCGGCAAAACCAAGCAGCAGTTGCTTGTGGAAATTAAATCCGTCCTCGAAGCAGAATTTCCCGGCGCGACGTTCTCGTTTTCCCAACCGATTCTCGACAACGTCACAGAGGCTGTCACTGGTTCAGCAGCAGATTTGGCAGTTCTTATCAACGGGGATGACATTCCTTCGATGCGAGCAATCGCGCTCGACATTTTGAAAATCATCCGATCAGTTCACGGTGCCAGCGAAAGCGGTTTAGAACAAGAAGGCACACAAACGCAACTGGTCATCAATGTGCGACGCGAAGATGCCGCACGCTATGGAATCAACATCGCCGACATCAACCGTTTGCTCGAGCTCGCTATCGGGGGAAAACCAGTCGGCACACTCTACGAAGGCGAGCGCCGCTTCAACATCGTGGTTCGATATCCACGCCAGATGCGTGCAACCGTTGATGACATTGCCTCGATGCTCGTGCTGACAGCAAGTGGAGAAAAAGTGCCACTCAACCAAGTTGCCGACGTACTACTTGTCGAGGGGCAGACGATCATCGCCCGTCAGGACGGACGTCGGCAGGTGAGCGTCCGCACCAACATCCGCGGACGCGATCAAGGAAGCTTTGTCGCTGAGGCACAAGCGAAGGTAAAGAAGGCTATTCGCCTACCCGAAGGTTATAGTATCGTCTGGGGTGGGCAGTTCGAGAATCTGACCCGCGCACGGAACCGTCTAATGGTCGTTATACCGATCACGTTGGCGATAATCTTTTGCATCCTATTTTGGCTCTTCGATAGGAACATCAAGTACGCTTTGCTGGTGATGCTCAACGTGCCGTTCGCGCTCGTCGGTGGTGTAGCCCTGCTGCTGATACGAGGGATCAATTTCAGCGTCAGTGCAGGGGTAGGGTTTGTTTCGTTGTTCGGAGTTGCAATTATGAGCGGAGTACTTGTGGTCTCTTACATCAACTACCTTCGTCAGGAAACACCACTAACTGTACGCGCTGCGGTACGAAACGGTGGACGCACGCAGCTTCGACCAGTGTTGATGATGATGACGGTAGCGCTCATCGGGCTTGTCCCTGCAGCACGAGCAACCGGCATCGGCTCTGATGTGCAACGACCGTTGGCGACCGTCATCGTCGGTGGATTAGCAACTGCTTTGGTGTTGACGCTGACTGTTCTGCCTGCGCTGTACTACCTTGTCGAGCGACGCGCGCGTTGGCGTGCGATCGAAGCGATCCGTGCGCAAGGCCGCCGGCAACTGGTGAATCCATCGTCATTGTGATAGAATCAATCGGAGGACGATATGCATTTTCACCCTATGATTCTCGTGACCATCGTTTGTCAAGAACAGCTCGTTCCAGCAGTGGCCGACATTCTCCAGCGGCGAGGCGCCACTGGATACACGACCGCACAGGCATCTGGGTTGAGCTTCAGCAAAGAACACCAGCCTGCACCGCGCCAACGTGTGGAAGTCATCGTCTCGCGCGAAGAAGCCGACGCCATTTTGGAGGAAATCTACCAGCGCGACTTCCACAGCGGGTCGTTCATCCTCTGGACGACGGAGGTGAAAGTGCTCCGCCGAAGCCGCTTTGTGCGGTGAGGATGTAACCAATCAGCAGCGGAGCGGCACATTACACTCCGGAGCGCGGTAACCTTTCTCCGTGTGTGCAGCGGAAGGGGCAGATTCGGGTGCTTGCTGCCTTGAGCCACTGACCACGGCGAAAGGTAAGCACCCTACCGCAGGAGATGATGTTCAATCTCTTTCGGAGGTAACTATGAGCTTCAGAAGCAAAATGGTTCTGACATCGGTAGCAGCTCTTGTACTGAACGCAACCGCCTGGGCAGCCAATGAAAAAATCTATTTATATGGTGAAACACCAATAAGCTTTCCGTGTGGTGGGGCCTCTTGTGTTACATGCTATCCACCAGCGCCCATTGTCTGCGCCATTATTGATAGAGGAGGTGGAATTCCAGGGGGGGGCTACCCTGACAAAGCTACACTCTATGCTAACGGCGTGCAGACGAGTACGTTCAACTGCATCTACCTCGGTCCTGGCCCCAGCGGCGACCCAACGCAGGATGCTGCACTGATCCCAGAGCCATAGCTAAACGACGTGCGGAGGGAGTCTCTCTGTGCATGCCAGAGTGCTCCTTCCGCCGATGTATTTTCGCTTCGGCTTGATGAAACGATGGTGTAATACTCAACACTGGATGACTCAATGGCGTATTACATCGCACCTTTTCAATGGATGATGGTCATGCTCATGCTTGTATTCATCGGCTTGAGAGGGTCACCATCTCTATCTCAAGAGGACGAGGAAGAAGAGCAAGAAATTCAGGAGATTTTGCGCCAATCAACGCTCCGACCTTTGGAACGTGTAGAAAATCTTCCACCCTTCCCAGTACAATCGGAGAGCGTTGCTTCGTTCATTCGGGAGCATATGACTTGCAAGGAAGAGAATGTAGCGATTTTCCTTCTTCAATCAGGCTTTCGACATACCGTGCTGCTTGCAAATTTGATCGGTGAAGAATTGATCAAAAAAGAAGTACCGACGATTGGTATCATCAAAGGGGAACGAGCCATGATGGATGCCGAACTATCATCGACGTTCAAGTTCCCCGTTATTTTTGATACAACGATATCATCCGACCTCTTTAGCATTTTCGGAGTAAAAAAAGGATCTGGTAACATCCCTGGATGGCTTACCGTGTGGTCTTGTAATGGAGAGCTGCGATTTTACTTCAGCCTTTTCCAGCCTCATCTAAAGCTAGACTCAGTAGTTCGCTTAGTGCGATACTCCAGGTCACTTTCACCAGCGTTGAAAGCTGTCTTTCGACCAAGCGAGCATGTCGTGATTGCCGCACAAGGATATTCCGTGGACTCGATAACACACGCCTATCCACGTGCAACACTCTCAAACGTCATCACAATTCCAGAGAACGCTGCGACACCACTGGGCTGGGCGAGACTTCGGGTGAGCCCCAGTGGACGATGGTTCTATTTTTCACAAACGGGCCTCAAAGCTAATAGTGGTTTGATATTTGACCTACTACATCAAAAGCTAATCCCCCTTCCAATTGATAGCCTATTTTTCCGGAATTTATCCCAGTGTTCTGATTCGATTTTTTACAAGTACCTTCATCAAAACTATCTTCAAGCGATTATTTCTGAGCCCGCATACTTTAGTCCGTGCAGCGACTCAACTTTGATTGTTCCGATTTCCTATGCGCAAATGTACGGCATTCGTACTGAAATTGACAGTACAGGAGACACTACACACAATACGTTTATTGGTAAGAGTAACTGGTCTGTACTATACAATCTGAATAGTACTAAAGTTCTAACACACATCCCAGAATACGATTCTTCAAGTATCGCACGGTTTGGATTCATTGATAAAATTATAATCACACAACGGTCTTTTATATGCAATCCACCGTTGTACATAGGTACGATACGTTGGAAATCATATCCTCGTTCTCACGGAATTCTTGCTCAATTGCTTCAACCAAATGCGGATTCATCTGTGAACCCGATAAGCGAGGCATTTTTCACCATGGCACGGCAATGGGCAATTTTCGACAGCAAAACTGGTGCATGTCTTGCTCTTGGTGGGAAAATTAACAAAAACAAGCAATTGCTCGGAATTGGGTATGCCTTCAACCCTTTAATGGAAGTCTGTCCCGATGCTGCAATCATCCACGAGCCACTGACCGACTACGTAGAATTGGTTCCCGACGGGATTCGCCGTCCGATCAAGACTTACTACGCACCGGAGATTGTCCATCCCACCAAACAAGCGCGGTATCCTGCAACTCCATCGAAGATCTATCGCATTCTCGCTGGTGCACGTGCGTGGCCGAAAGCTATTGGTATTACATCGAAGGAATACGCACTGGTTTGGGATCTTTACGAAGCTGGCCGCGACTATGATGATTCGCATGTACCATTTATCTGGCAACGGTACGATAGAAGTACTGGGAAACTCATCGGTGAGTGGCTCATTCCGCGTATACAGGATGGCATGAACGCGCAAAGTATGGATTTCGACGGCGAGGGTTATCTCTATGTCCTCTACCAAGACTACCGTCGCTCTCACGTGTACAAGTTTAACAGCCAACCATAAGGAGGTTCATTATGCATCTGGTGTGTGTGTTTGTCGTGATGATCGCTGCCACGTTCCGTTTGGCTGCTCAATCGTACGAGCCCTTCCTTCCTGCCGCGGGGCTTCCCTTTGCTCGAGAACGTGCCATAGCAGAAACGCAAGACACGAGCGTTGCGCTTGTCACCATACGATGGATGAAATACCGTTCCGATAGCCTCCAGTCAGGGACATTCGACTTACAAGGCAATGGCTCTGCCCCTATGTGGGATTATGCCTTCCTCTCCCCAATGCAACAGACAATCCATTTGTTCACGATTGTCTCCAGTGGAGGAACCTTTTCTGTCGTAGGACATCGGCAATGGCCAAAAGATACATCACGCATCATTGACAAACAATGGTACGATGTTGATTCCTTGATGAGATACATCCAAAACTTGATCATAGCGACAGGGTGGAAGCAGACCTGCCCATCAATCGAACTGGTCGGCATACGACTTGTGATGATTTACGATCCCTATGTCAGCCGTAGCTACGTTCCAATGTGGGGTACAGAATGGTGGTGTATTCCTCAACGCTACAAATTTGAATGCTTCCACGACGCGTATCGGCGTGCGATCACGATCTGTACGGATACATCGTCACTCATCAATAGTGTCGCAGAGTGCAAGGCTCGAATTCCATCAACAGAGAAATTCCTCCTGAACGAACCTACTTTTCCGTTTCACGTTCCGCTCTCCCAGAATGCCACAGTGCGGGTCTTCGACATTTCTGGCCGGCTTATTCAGGAACAACTGCTTACCGCAGGATCAGAATTCATCAGGCTTCCAGAGAGTGTCACGCGAGGATTCTACCGTATTTTGGCAACCGACGTTGCAGGCACTATCATCGGTTCGTGGTATGTGATCTTCATCGAATAGCGGATTCGAATGGATGAGCATGAACCTTCATGCTGTCCACTTCCTCATCTGACCCACGATCAATGGACAGCACTCTGTGATGCTACGCGTGTGCTCAAGCCGCTCCTCCGGCGGCGGTGGCCAGGCTTCCGCTCTTGTATCGAGGATGCCGTCGCGGAGGCTCTGACGATTGTGGCCTGTAAAGTCAAAGACGGAGTGATGCCATTTCCTGATTCATTCGAAACGTTGGTTGATGTCCTCTCCCAGGAAGCAACGACCTTCCTCAAACGCGAAAAACGCCATCGCTGTCGAGAATCACCGTCCGATCTGCTACCAGATGACAACTGGACTGATATGCCCACCTATGATGTTGAACCTCTGCTTACCGTCGTTCTTGATGTACGGGATGCACTAAGTCACCTTTCACCCAAGCTTCGTTCCGCTGTTGAAGTTGTGTATTTCCACGATCAATCCGTTGCTGAAGCTGCAAAGTGCTTGGGCTGTACAGTAGCGACTCTTAAACTACGGCTCTTTCGAGCACGGAATAAATTGAGAGTGCTGCTTGCAGATTACGAAATGAAAGTAGGTGATGGTTGGCACGGGGGGGGGGGCTATTGAAAACTGTGAAGACCGCCTATCGTCATAAAGAGAAGTAATCTCCTCTCTTGCGGAAATCTTGCCTTGCATCTCTCGCTGTAGGGTGGTTGGTTACTGGAGTCGCACACGCTGACCGACTCGAAGCTGCTCTGGCGTGAGCGCTTTGTTTCGCGACAGGATGTGCTCTACATCCACCCCGAAACGCCGCGCGATGGAATAGAGTGTGTCACCGGCACGGACGATATACCACTTCGGCAATCGGTTGACGGTCCGTGGAGTGGCGCGGGCGCTGCCTTTGCCTTGCGGCTCGACGTAAATTGTCAACATGTCTCCTTGTTTGACGACACCAGAGGTCAGCTGAGGATTCCACTTCACAAGTTCTGCTTGACGTACACCGTAAAGTGCTGCAATCGTGCCAATGTTCTCACCACGTCGAACGCGGTGGCGAATGCTCCGGAGCTGTGGCGACTTTTCACCTGTGCGTTGTTCTGCAATAAACGCACCACGCGGGATGCGTATCGTCTCGCCTGCGATGAGGTACGATCTCTTGCGGAGCCGATTAATCCGCCGAAGTTCAGCAACGGTCGTGCCGTAGTCATCGGCAATTTGCGCAAGCGTTTCTCCACGTCGCACCCGGTGAGTGGTGTACTCTGGAAATTTCTGTGATAGGATCGCTTGACGTGATGGGGATGGCAGCGTAGTGTTCGCGGACGGTGCAGCAGTGGTATCTGCAGCAACCTGTTGGTTCTCCACGGGAGGTTGTGCAGATGTCATTGGGATGCGGAGGGTTTGTCCACGTCGGAGACGAGCTCGAGTGGTCACGCCATTGAGCTCCGCAAGCTCTGCGAGGTTAACACCATATCGCTCGGCAATATTCGCCAGCGTTTCTCCTCGACCGACGGAATGGGTTATCCATGGTTGACGCTCTTCCGGTGAGAGCATCGCAAGTCGGACAGAAAAGTCTTTGCCCCGGCAAAATGGAACGCGAAGTGTGTACGGTTGCTCCGGTGGTGTAACGTTTCGGACTAGCTCAGGATTGAGTGCTTTCAGTGTATCGAGCGACGTTGCAGCACACTGTGCAGCAACACTGAGGCTGAGCGGTCCTGCCACCGTAACGGTGTCATAAACCCACTCGGGCTCGGGCACAATATCCTCGCTCCGAAAACCGTACGCTTCCGCTTGCATCGCTACAAGCGTTGCAGCAATGAACATCGGAACATACCCTCTCGTTTCACGCGGCAGATACTCACGGATTTGCCAGTAGGAGGGATTTTCCAAGCCTGACTGCTTGATTGCACGACGCACGCAATTGATACCGCAGTTGTATGCAGCCAAGACTAAGTGCCAATCACCGAGTTCTTGGTAGAGGTCACGGAGATGTCGCATTGCGGCGCGCGTTGATTTTTCTGGATCGCGGCGTTCATCAAACCACGGCGTTACACGAAGCTGGTAGAGCGCACCAGTTGATTGAATGAATTGCCACAGTCCCACCGCACGAGCGGGAGAGACGGCATTCGGGTCGAGCCCACTTTCGATGATGGCAAGATGGATCAGCTCTTCGGGAACGTTCTCCTCTCGTGCAACACGTCTGAAAAGTGGAAAGAAGCGATTCATCCGAGCGAGCACTTTTTTGAAGAACGTCCGTCCACGTTCGGTGTTGGTCAGAAAGGCAATAGCGTTGGCAACGAATTCATTCTGCACCAATGGCACCGTCGTTGAGAGTGTACCACTTGGCAGACTGACTCCTGCAACTGGTGAATGGACGACTTCGACCGCTTGGAAGAGTCGGTCGCGCATGACAAAGAGCGGTGAGTTTACTTCGAGCTCATCAATCGGTCGGATGAAATTCTCGAAATCTTCGATGATGGATTGGGCAAGGTCTGCGTAGTCTTCATTCCGCTCGATGTCCGGCATGCTGGCAAGTTGGTTTAGGACATCCATTGCCGCCTCGAAGAGTTTGGCGGCTTTGGTCGTATCGCGGCGTTCGATGGCAGCCAGTCCGCGGAGGTAGTACTGACGCGCTTGGTCGAGCATACGAGCGACATCATCGCTCTGCACGGCTGGCTTGTCGAGGACAGAAAACTCATCGGGGAGTGCTTTCGGCTGGCAGCACGCGGTTGTCGAACTCGTGTGTTGGTGTGGTTGTGATGCCTGGGCTGGGAGCAGCACAAGCATTGCAACCAGACTTGCCACAAGCAGCCCATACGTCCTTTCCTGCATGGGTTATCTCCTGCACGTGGTGAAACGTATCCTTGAGCGCCATCGGAACCAGAGGCCTCCGCTGGGATGGCAATATACGACATTGCACTGGCATATAATTCGGTACAGAGATTTCGATCCTGTAAACCGCACTTTTGCGACTCGGTAGTACACCTGACTTGCTGCACAATTCTGATGACTGTTCCAGAGCTACTCGCTCGTCTCGACGCCGAGGCACGTCCGTTCCTCGTTCGGTTCCTTCCGGCTCGCGCGACAATCGCCTACTATTCATGGGCACGACAAGTTGCGCTGCGGTTACTCACTGGGAGCAAATGTCCCACAGCGGTCGTCCCTCCGGAGTCTGCAGCAATTGTGCTCTGGGGAATTCGATTTCGAGCACCGCTTTTTAATGCAGCAGGCATGTTCAAGCATGGTGAGGGCTATGAACTTGCTTACCGCCAGGGGGCAGGCGCGTACCTTGCAGGAACAACAACCTCGTTACCACGAATGGGGAACGTCCGCTATGGTATTGCGTTACCATTTGTACCGTACCCACAAAGTAAGGCAGCTTCGAATTGGCTTGGTCTTCCTAATCCCGGGCATCGAGCAGTCGCTTCTCGGCTTGCACGTCTGCCACGCTATCCTGGCTTTCCGATTGGTGCAAGTGTTGCTCTCGATCCGGGGATGGAAACGCATGAAGCGATCGAGCGTCTTCTCGAAGGGATGGAGCTTTACCGCCAGGCGGGGGTAGATTTTCTTGAGCTCAACGAAAGCTGCCCCAACACCGGTGAGGACGTTGCTGAGTTGGAAGCACTCCTGGAGCGGCTTAGATTCATCGCTTCACACTTTGTGCATCCACACGGCGTGCCGACGATCGTCAAACTATCCGTCGATAGCGATCCGCACGTCATCGAACATCTTGCACGTGAACTCAGCTCGCTCGGCTATGGTGGATTGGTTATCGGGAATACTTCGACCCAGTATGCCAAACGCCGAACGATGATTGTAGAAGGTGAGCGCCGTACGTTTGACTATTTCACTGGCACGTTCAGCGGTGGAATAAGCGGTGAGCCACTCCGCGAGGATGTGCGACGTCTCATCGAACGAGCCACCCGTGCAGTCGAACACAGGAGCGGAGAGTTTCACCTCATCGCAGTCGGTGGCATTGCAAGTGGGGATGATCTTCGTCAAGCTTTCGCGGCAGGCGCTCGTCTTGCAGAATGGTACACCGGCTACTTCGAGCGCTTCGCACGCGATGGGCACTTGCTCTATGCCCGCGTCTTTGCTGAAGCTGGTGCGTAGAGTTCAACACCTTCGCTTCCGTCGCTCCGTCGCCAGGCGCGCGCCATGCTCGTTGTCGTAAAGGGCATCGCGATGGCGCCGCTTGAGTCAAGTGCAATCATGCCGCCGCTGCCGCCAAGCGACGAAACCGCAGAAAGTACTTCCTGGGTCGCCTCTTGGAGCGAACGGCCACCAAGTTCCACAAGCATCGAAACGCGGAGCGCCGCTCCGACGCGGATGAAATATTCGCCGTGTCCTGTACATGCAACACCCACCCAACTGCTTGCATAGGTCCCAGCTCCGATGAGCGGTGTATCGCCCACGCGACCCGGGAGCTTCCCGCTCATGCCGCCAGTTGAATTCCCAGCCGCGATCGTCCCTCGAGCATCAAGTGCTACAGCACCTACTGTCCCGAGCTCTCCACGGGTTTGTCGAGCGAGCGTGCGTTCGAGCGCTCGTCTCGACCGTTCGGTGATGAAGAAGGAGGGTTCGACCATCTCGCAACCGTGGGCATGGGCGAATCGCTCGGCACCTTCACCTGCCATCACAACGTGGGGTGAGTGTTCTAAAACGGCTCTGGCAGCAGCGATCGGATAACGGATTCTCTGAACTCCGATCACTGCGCCAGCCCGCTGTGTCGCACCGTCCATCAGTGCGGCATCAAGTTCAACGGATCCTGCGCTGGTGAGGGCTGCTCCTCTGCCAGCGTTGAACAGTGGCTCATCCTCGAGTATCCCTATGGCAACTTGGATAGCGTCGAGTGCTGTACCGCCTGTTTCAAGTACTGCCCAGCCCGCATCGAGTGCACCTGCGAGCGCTGTGAGGACTGCTGCATCTTCCGTAGATGGATTGCGGTCTCCAGCTCCTCCGTGAATGCAAAGCGTTATCATGGTTCCACCAGCGTTAGTGCACCCTCGAGGACCAGCGTCGGAACCACATGCACACTCATGCCACTGCGTGGTAACAGATGTTCCATGGCGTTGGAAAATCCTCCTGTCAGAAACATTACCGGTGGTGTATCCGCAGATTTATCAATGAACTCAGCAACTGATCTGATGAATGCGATGATCTCGAGGCACAGTCCAGCGCGAATCGCACTATCTGTGGATTGTCCAATGTCGAGATTGCTGATTTCGAGGGTTGAGGGAACATCCACGTGCGTAAGTTCACGCTGCAATGCACGCAACTGCATGAGCGGCCCAGGGACGATGAAACCACCACGAATGTCATAGTGTGCATCAACGAGCGTCACCGTCAGCGCAGTGCCAATATCCACAACGGCTAACGGTGGTGTCCGATATCGCATTCCTCCCAGTACTCCGAGGACGCGATCGATGCCAATGCCAACAGCACTGATGGTGATAGGGAGGTTCGCGTTCTCAAGATACTCGCGTGCCGAAATGACGTTCCACCGCTCGCGCAGGAAGCGTTCGAGTTGGCCACCAACCTTCGGATTGACGGAGGAGAGAACGACTCTCCGAGCGGGTGATAAGAACGCCGAGATCTGTTCCCACTCGAGTGCAGAAACGTCCCACGCAGAAAAGTGACCGTCGGTACGGAGGATTTTAAGTCGGCTATTACCGAGATCTACTGCTGCGTTCATTGGACGAAGGGGTCGTAGAGAAGACTATCACCATCGCGAAGGATCCGCAGAGAGCCTGATTGATCCATCGCACACAAACTTCCGTCGCTGTCAATACTAATGATGCGGACAGGCTCATTGGTAGAACGCAAATGTACCGTCCGACCGATCAATCGTAGCGCTGCCATCCACTCGGGAATTGTAGAGTGGCAATCATTCGACAACTGGTCAATGATACGCTCAGCCAAGCGCTCAGCGAACAGCTCAGCTGTTGGGATCGGTGATGAAGCGATTTGCGCAAGGCAACGCACTGGATAAGCGTGTTCATCTACCTCGGGCGAACCGGTCAGATTGATACCAATCCCCACCACGATAGTACCCAAGCGCCAGCCAGTGTAGTCTGACTCGATCAAGATTCCACCAAGCTTGCCAGGTACGAGTCCTTCTGGTTTAGCCCAAATGTCGTTTGGATATTTGAGTGCAAGTTGATGGGACTCTGCATAGGCACTTAGCTCATTGAGTGTTGCCAACGCAGCAGCCGCAAGCACTTCCAGTGGTGTAGCCCGCTGTCCAAACCATTGGGACGAAATGCCGAGTGACATCAGGAGAGCACTGCTGGGAAGGTCTTGCCACCGTCGACCGTGACGGCCACGACCTGCACGCTGATGTGCAGCAGTGACAACGACTGGATTTGGAATTTCTCGGAGCAACTCTCGCGCGCGGTCGTTAGTCGAGTCAAGCTCACCCCTGTGCTCCACAAGGCATGGGTGGTTGCCAAGGGTACGCCAAAAGCGCTCGACGTGCGTCTTTTCCATTCCGCAAAATTCGTATGTGCTGACCGTTCAATGACCACACAACGAGCCGACACTATCTGCGCACTCTCGACACCACCAGGAATCGGCGGATTGGCGGTTATTCGCGTTTCAGGTCCGGAGGCGATTTCCATCGCAAATGCATGCTTCCGTGGGAAGCGCTCACTTGTCGATGTAGCCACACACTCAATTCACTACGGACAATTTCTCCGAAGTGATGGATCCATCGCTGATTTCGTCACAGTGGCAATCTTCCGTGCACCACATAGCTATACTGGTGAAGACGTCGTTGAAATCACGTGCCATGGCGGGTACCTCATGTACAGACTCATCATCGAGTCCTTGCGCGCTAACGGAGCACGCCTTGCAGAGCCGGGAGAATTTACCCGACGAGCGTTTATGAACGGTCGAATGGATCTGGTACAGGTAGAATCGGTAGCAGAGATTATCCATTCACAAACCTTTGCAGCACAAGTACTTGCAATTAAACAGCTGGGTGGTTCCTTCACAGCATGGATTCGGAATATTCGGGATGAGCTCTCGAGCGTTGCTGCACTGATTGAGCTTGAACTCGACTTTGCTCAGGAGGATGTAGAGTTCGCTAAGCGCCATGAGCTTCTTGAACGACTCGAGGCGATATTGCGAGATTGCCGTCGGTTTATCCGGTCTTATTCAGGTGCACAGATTCTTCGCAACGGCTTGCGTGTTGGGATCGTGGGATATCCAAATGCAGGGAAAAGTTCACTGTTCAACGCACTGCTTGGGCGACCACGCGCAATCGTTTCACCACAACCTGGCACAACGCGTGACTACATTGAAGAAACTCTTCCGGTGCAGCAGTCGCTCTTGAGGCTGTACGATACTGCGGGCTTGCGATCGAGTGACGATGCGATTGAACTCGAAGGAATTGCGCTCGCCCGATCGGTCATCGAGCAGTGTCACGTCCTTGCTGTCGTGAACGATCTGAGCATCCGTGTGGAGCACTCCGATGCATTGGTGAGTTCATTACAGCGCGAATTTCCTCACGTGGTAGTGTACTTGGTTCAGAACAAATGTGATTTGATCGATACAATCCCGTCTCCTCGGGCTGAAGACGAAGTCATTGTCTCCGCTCGAACAGGACAAGGGATTGATGAGTTGGTTAAACGATTTACTAACGTCCTTGAGCAATTCACTGCTGAGCTCGATATTGCTCTAGTCAATGAGCGCCATCGTGAATCTCTCGAGCGTGTTGAAGCAGCGCTCACGACCGCACACAATGCTCTCAGCGTTGGGCTACCTGGTGAATGTATTGCTCTCGATCTTCGGACAGCGGCAGAAGAACTAAGCACGATGCTCGGCGAACGATGGACGAACGATCTTTTGGACAGGATTTTTTCCCAGTTTTGCATAGGAAAGTAATCGAAATGTGAATTCAACAGCTTGTCAACTGACTGCGTTAACGGTGAGATCTTTGCTTGTTTCGATGACATCACCTCTTGCTATGCAGATTTGCAATCATGCTCTCCACACTTGAGACCCCTTGTTATTTGCCATGGAAGTCATTACTATGAGAACGCTAACATGCCCACTCTGCGGAACACGCTACGAAACGCTGATGCCGACCGACGCTTGCGTGTTTTTTGAGAAGTGCCCCGTGTGTCAGGGTATTTTTCGGCCTAAAGAAGGCGACTGCTGCGTGTTCTGCAGCTATGGAGACATACTGTGTCCGCCGCAGCAACTCAAGCACTCGTCGCCACATGAATGAGGAATCGAGCAAGTACTTCGCGCGCTCGATCGAGATTGTAGCGCTCTTCCACCAAGCGTCGCGCGCTCATACCAAGTTGGCGCACAAGCTCACGATTAGTAAGGAGTGCAACTACTGCATCCGCAAACGACTCAGGTTCATCAGCTAAAAGAAGGTGCATACCATTTGTGCATTCTAAACCTTCGGCACCGATACTTGTGGAAACGACAGCTTTACCGAGAGCCATCGCCTCGATAATTTTGCTTCGGATACCACTTCCAGAGAGAAGGGGGACAATCAGCACACTGTGCATTCGCATGAATTCTTTTGCATCTCGGACAATACCGTGAACGATTACGCCATCTTTGAAAGGCAGTGATAAATGTTCTGGTATCGCTCCTGCAAGATGGAAGGTAGCTCCTGGGAACCGCTTACGAACCAGCGGGAAGATCTCTCGGAGGAACCATTCGACTCCTTGGCGATTTGGTTCCCAATAAAGTGAACCGATGTGAAACACTGTTGGTGGATCAGTAGGGTCGAGCACTGGGCTATAGTCTCTAAGATCTACGCAGAAGGGGACAACGCACACGTGGCCCGCGAACCCTAATGATCGGCACATAGTAGCATCATTCGATGAAATAGCCACGATTCCATCGAGATTCTCATCCACGAACAGCTTCCGTTCCCACGCCTGGAGACGTCTTACTTGTTCACGGAGGTAACGTTGTTTGATGAAGTTTTGCTCAGCATCGGCGACTCGTTCCCACAGGTAGTGCTCAATATTATGCGCTCGGTAAACCGTTGCCGCTGATGAATGGTTAGCTATCAAACCAAGGTATTGTGTCGGCGGTAACCCCTCGATAAATATGAGGTTAGGACGAAAATCCGTTAGAACCCTCTTCAGTGTTTGTGCAAACTCGTCACTCCAAAACCGGCTCAGGTGGTAAGGTTTCCCGCTGAGAAGATTCCAAAGTGCGCCAATTGGGGTGATACGATTGTCAACAGGAGCCCACCAGTAAGGAATTCCATCATAGACGCTTGCAATGTCGTTCGGTTCGACCCAATGTCGGGTTGTGTTCATTGCTACAACCGCTACATCGAATTCTGTACACGATTGGATCAAAGCACACGTCCTTCGGATAACGACCGCACCACCGTCGTGCAAATGGAACGGAATCCTGGGATGAACAATGAGCACACGGAACCTTTCCATGCTGCGAAAATACTGGCACACGGCTCGAGAATGATTATCGTCTCTTGCACAGTGGAAAGGAAATACAGAAATGATCCCAATTTTGCAAGAAGTCTCTATTGAAACGATTGGAGAGCAGTACGGTAGCAGAGTTTATTCACACCCCCATGTTGATGTTTCACGTGAAACATTTGCGCGATGAGCAATCGCTCGTGCTCATATGACGTGATTGTTATTGGTGGAGGGCATGCTGGGATTGAGGCAGCGGCTGCGTGTGCGCGCATGGGTTGTCAGACGCTCCTCCTCACAATGGATCGTCGCACAATTGGGCGATTATCGTGCAACCCCTCGATTGGTGGCACTGCCAAAGGGCACTTGGTGAAAGAGCTTGATGCGCTCGGTGGTCTTATGCCAATACTTGCGGATCGGACTGGTCTCCAATTCAAACTGCTCAACCGATCGAAGGGACCAGCAGTATGGTCACCGAGGAGTCAGAACGACAAAGACCTCTATCCCAGCTTTGCACAGCAGGTTCTCACACGTATCCCCAATTTGACTATCGGAGAGGGAATTGTTGTAGAAATCCTCGTAAAAGGCGATAGGGTCAATGGAGTTCGATTGCAGAATGGTGAAGAGCTGCGGTGCCGCTTTGTCATTTTGTGTGGAGGTACATTTTTAAATGCCGTAATGTACACAGGACTAACTGCGACTCCCGGTGGACGCGTTGGTGAACCGCATGCAGAGAAAATCTCTGACTTACTCGCGAGCGTAGGCTTGGAGAAAGGCAGACTTAAGACTGGTACGCCACCACGTGTTGATGGACGCACCATAGACTTTTCGAAAACTTCCATTGAAGTTGGGGATGAATCACCAAAACCATTTTCTCTTCGCAGCAGCGTAGTCCGGAACCGTATCGTTTGCTACCAAACGGCAACGAATCAGCATACTCATGATGTTTTACGGTCAGGGTTTGACCGTTCTCCAATGTTCACTGGCCTGATTAAAGGAAAAGGTCCACGCTATTGCCCGTCTATCGAAGATAAGATTGCTCGCTTTTCCGAACGAGCATCGCACCAGATTATACTTGAACCCGAAGGATTACATACCTTCTCCTACTATGTCAACGGCTTTTCGACAAGCCTCCCCGTCGAAGTGCAAGAATCTGCTCTCCGTACTATTCCAGGTCTCGAACATGTCCGTATACTTCGCTATGGGTATGCAGTTGAGTACGACTTTTTTTATCCATACCAACTCCACCATACCTTGGAGACGAAAGCTATCCGTGGACTCTACTTCGCAGGACAGATCAATGGTACTTCTGGCTATGAAGAGGCGGCAGCTCAAGGTATTATCTCAGGAATTAACGCAGCACTTGCTCTCCGTGGGGAAGGTGAATTTCGACTCCTGCGTTCTGAAGCTTACATTGGTGTACTCATAGATGATCTCATCAACAAAAGCAACGACGAACCATACCGAATTTTTACATCTCTGGCGGAATATCGCCTCTTGCTACGGCAAGATAATGCGTACGAACGCTTAGCGGATTATGGTTACCAGTTTGGTTTGCTTGATGAGTCTCTCTACAACCGAATTCTCACCGAACGAGATGACAAAGCTGAACTGCTGAAATGGGCACAGTCAACGAAGGTTACTCCATCCATAGTAAATCCATTTCTTGTCCAGCAGAATGAGAGTCCTGTATCCGAAGCTGTGAGTATTGCTCACCTGGCGTTGCGAAACTCACTTAACTTAGAATCAATTATCTCCTGGTACCGTACCTTGGATGTTATTCCTCCGTTTATTTCAGAATCGATTATTGAACAAGTCTCCATCGAGCTCAAGTATGCTGGCTACATCGAACGCCAGCGACGAGAAGTCGAAATCCTCCGTCTAAATGAACACCGCACGATACCGCGTACCTTCGACTACAACGTAATACCATCGCTATCTGCAGAAGCTCGAGAAAAGCTCAATCGTATTCGCCCTACCACTCTTGGTCAAGCATTACGTATACCTGGTGTAAGCGCGGCTGATGGCGCTATCATAGCTCTTCACCTTCGATAAACTGACAATATTACACAAATTACTGTTATAATGTCCAATTGGAGCACACTTTGCTTGCTTCCAAGGATTGTTCTGTCGAGTAACCTCAATGCAAAGTGTTGTTTCTTGTTCCACTGACCCCCGCCTTAAATCATATCCGGTGACTTTCTCTATCAACTATTTTTGGAAACTACCTTGTTTTGATCTACAATACTGTGCGATGAAGCGACGAATCGTTATCACAGGAGCAAGTGGGAAAATTGCATCTGCTTTGATTGAATACTTTCGGCAGCAGTCACGACTTGAACTGCTCCTCCTAAGTTCGAAAGAGGTCATCGTAGATGAAGGAAACGCACAAATAACGGTTGCACGTGTTTCTCCGCATGATCTTGTCGCATATAAATCGGCAATCAAAGACTTCGCTCCACACGTCATTATCAACACAGTGGGATACACTGACGTTGATGGCTGTGAATCGAATCGAGCACTTGCTCAACTACTCAACTCTCGGTTTCCGGAGATGCTCGCTCGTTTCTCCCGAACATTCGATGTACACCTTGTTCACTTTTCGACAGATTATGTCTTCGATGGAACATCAGGCCCCTACGATGAAGCACAGATTCCTAACCCAATCAACTACTACGGAAAAACGAAGCTCGCTGGGGAAAATGCCATTCGTTCATCAGGTTGCTCTGCAACAATCATCCGCACGAATGTTGTCTATGGTTACGGTGGCTCATCGAAGAACGACTTCGTCGAGTGGGTTGTTCGTTCAGCAGCAGCGAACATTCCTATTCGTGTCGCTATCGATCAATTTTCAAATCCAACATATTCCGGCGATGTGGCATTGGCAACAGCGATGCTCGTAGAACGACGTCGTGCCGGTTTGTATCACTTAGGTGGAGCAGACTACTGTAGCCGGTATGAGTTTGCCTTGACTATCGCACGAACTTTTGATCTTCGATCTGATTTAATCGTACCAGTAAAAACTGAACAGCTCGAGCAGAGAGCTCCACGTCCACTGCGTGGTGGACTAATTTCACTTCTCCTTCAGGCAGAACTTGGAATTTCCCTTTCGGGAATCTCCGAAGGACTAACGACATATCGGCGATTTCTTCGACTCGAAATGTAGAGTTAACGTTCATTCTTACTTGTTCAGAAACAACTTATTGAATGAGGAAAAGTGGAAAAGTCAAACATCTCGAGTGAGTCGTTTAAGGTATGTAGCGGGAATTATCGCACAAGCGCACGTTGATCACAGTGTGGATTGAGCGTGGAAAATATCATAGGATTTCGACAGCGTTGTGGAGACATACTCATTGTGCAATCAGCGAAAGAGAGTGTCAGTATTTTTTTCACTTATAGTTCACAGAGTAAGCATCCCCACCGTTGAAAAGTGTGGGGAAATAACACAGAGATGGAATCTGTTTGGGTATCAGTATCTCTGTTAAGAGCACGGAATGAGCGAATCAGTGAAGCATCACATTCTTGTATACATCGGGCTCAATAGGGACAGGGTATTTGTCTAATTTTGTAGCGTATATTGAAAATTGACACCATCGAAATACGGATGCAAGAAATCGAGGTCGGGCGCCGAGTAGATGGAATTGCAACCATTCGACTCAATCGTCCTGAAAAAAGGAATGCGCTCTCCCCACAGATGCTCAGAGAGCTCGATAGTGCATTTGGAGAGCTCAGTCGAGATGAACGTGTTCGTGTGATTGTTGTAGAAGCGAGCGGTAGTGCGTTCTGTGCCGGAGCGGATCTCGAGTACCTTGCAGCGATGAGTAACTATTCAACACTGGATAACCTTGACGATTCGCTCCTGTTGGAACGAACATTTCGCACTATTAACCGATGTCCGAAAGCCACAATTGCGAAAGTGCACGGGCCTGCCATCGCAGGAGGATGTGGACTTGCTACAATATGTGATTTCATCGTTGCGTCACAGCAGAAGGCACTCTTTGGCTATTCCGAGGTTCGCATCGGGTTTATTCCAGCAATAGTGGGTGCCTATTTACTCCGCAAGGTGGGTGACTCCATTGCACGTCGGTTGCTCCTCAGTGCAGAACTCATCACAGCGGAGGAAGCATACCGCATCGGATTAGTTTCCCACGTTGTTGATCACGACAAGCTCAATGCGGCGACAGAGGAGCTTGCGCAGAAACTCGCAGCAAACAGTGCAAGCTCAATCATGCTGACAAAACTTTTGCTCGATGGCATGCATGGGATGGATCTCGACGGAGCATTACAGTACGCCGCGGCGCTCAACGTCATCGCACGTGGAACAGATGATTGCCAGAAGCGAGTCTCAGAATTCCTTCACCAATCCAAAGGCGCGAAATGATTGAACGCTTCGTTCTGCTGCTCATAGTGCCGCTGACCATCCTTGCTCAGAATGCATTAGTGAACATCAAAGGCACAGTCCTCGATGAACGAACAGGAAAGCCTCTCGGTCATGAAATGGATATGGTGTTGATATCAGAAAAAACAGGGAGGAAATTTGTCGTCAAAGTCAATAGCGCGACCGGTGAATATCTCCAGCCTTTCGAATCGGGTCAGCGGTACTCAATCATCTTCTCGAGCTATGCTATCTACCGAAAGCAGACGAGCATTGAGATTCCACCGATGCAGAAGTTCAAAGAGCTGACGTTCAATTTTACCGTCCGATCACTACAGGAAGGAGAACCGCTTGCAGAAATCCGTGCCTTCGATCCAGGCAGCGCGCAGCTCCGGAGCGATGCACGCGAAGCGATTGACCGTGTGATTACACTGCTCAAAGAAAATCGACAGATGCGAATTGTCGTTGAACTTGCTCGAGAGCGAGAACAACCAGCACCATCCCAAGAGCTGAAGAAAAGCCAACCACAAAAAGTGAAGAAAGGGAAAAAATCTCCTCCTCAACCTACTCCGCCTCTACAACCCCCACAACCACCACCAATAAACGAACAGCTCTACAAATCAAGGCTTGAGGCGGTGCAAGAACTTTTTTCCGATATTCGCGATGCAGAAGTTCGTATGCAGTACAACGAAGGTCCTGAGTACGACTATTCAAGTACTGCACCAAACCTCCGCATCATCACAGGACCGGTCAAAAGCATCTTCGATGAGTAATGTTCCACAACGCATCATACCACACGATGAACAAATATTTTTCGCTCTCAGTGTTCGCCATTGCAATGATTACATCAGCGTATGCTCGCAGCGAGGGTGACGTCCCATCACCCCCAGCAGGTGTCGAAAGGCCACAGTACAAAATCACCGCAACGCAAAAAGGCAAGCAGTTGGGTTCCATCATCATCGAGCTATTCCCGGACGTCGCTCCGAAGCACGTCGCAAACTTCGATAGTCTCGTCTCGATTGGGTTCTACAACGGGACTGCCTTCCATCGGGTCATTCCAGGTTTCATGATACAAGGTGGTGATCCGAACAGCAAGACAAAACCGCGAGAACAGTGGGGATTTGGCGATCCCTCCCAAAAGCGGATACCCGCAGAGTTTAGCAAAATCGCGCACAGGCGAGGAATAGTATCCGCTGCGCGCGCGGCTGATCCCAATAGTGCGACCTCGCAATTTTTCATCTGCGTTGCTGACGCACCTTGGCTCGATGGTCAATACACTGTTTTCGGTCGTGTGCTTGAGGGTATGGAGGTTGCCGATAAAATCGTTGATGTCGAACGTGATCAGCGTGACAATCCAATTGACAAAATCGAGATGACGATCGTCAAACTCAGCGGCAAGGAACGACTACCAACGAAAAAGTAACGGATACCTTGCAGCATGATGGCTCTTCCTTCCTACGCGATACTCCTTCTGGGGTGTGTACTGTTTGGAGGAGGATGCCGCACTGCTCGTCCACCAGAACGCATCACTATTGAATCATCTGTTCCGGTCGCCTCGCTGGATGTGGACATACTTGGAGGAAACGACGCCGACTATGAGTGTGAAATCATCGGACCCGATGGACCGCGAGGAATATTGACATTGGTGTTCGAAGAATCATTCTCCCAATCCCAGTGTTCCTGGTTTGCCGAGCAAACCCGCGATCCGCTCGACATAATACAGAACGTCAAAGTCGTTCTTGGGAGGAAATCTAAAGATACTGCACAACGAATAATAGATGTGATGCTGGTTCCATCGCAATTACGCGAGCGAGGACTCGTTGAGAAGTCGCAGACGGATGGAATGTTCATTATTTGGTTGGGTACAGTCTATGACGAAACAATACCCAACAGGGTTGCACACATACGAAGCGGTATAGAATATCTCGACGAGCTCCAACAAATGCTTGGCCGTGACGGGAAACTCCGAGGGAACGTTCAACTTCAATTCCGCCGTCGCTAAAGACGACGGAGAATGCCTCGGACAATACCTATGATTGTGAGTGGGATTCGTCCGTCGTTCCGAATGGGTGGAATACCACGTTGCGTCGCTATGAATTCAGTCTTTCCATTACGCTCGATGCACCGCCGTAAAAATGATTGATCGCCGGCGTAGCCATAAACGACAGAACCATGGTGAGGTTGATTTGTCGGTTCGATGATGGCGACGTCGCCCTGTTTCATTCCCTCTGATGCCATTGCGTCATCTGGTACAAGAGCAGCAACCCACGCTGCTTGGCTATTGAGGGCAAAGAAATCAGCATCCACACTGAGAAGCCCTCGAGGCCGGAGAAGCGCAGCAAGTGGATTCTCAGCTGTGCCCACTCCAAGGATCGGGATTACCTCAGTGCGTTGTGGGGGCAAGGGGGGTTCTTCGTTAGACGATAGTTTCTTCTCAATACGAATCGCTCGCGAACGACCTGGTTGGCGACGGATATACCCCTTCCGTTCTAACGCGGTGACCATTTCTGCGATTGCGTTGAGAGAGGATACCCCCAGAGCCGAACGCATCTCTTCGAAACTTGGCGGATAGTTGTGTTCGCTCATGTATGATTCGATGAACGATAGCAACTGACGTTGTCGTGTCGTTAGCGGCTGTTGCATCCTCTTTCATCCTTCCTTGAGAAATCGAACAATCAAGTGCGAAAATAACTTGCTGTACTGAATGCATATTCATCAAGCTCAAGGAAATTCGACTACCACTGAACATCATTTCAGTAGCGTGTAATTCGAAAATGACGGCTGTATTCAGGACACGCCTTTCCGAATATGTGGTATAACAGCTATAATATCCTCAAAAACCTGCGTTTTTCGAACAATTTGCTGGTTTTTCGATTGCAAGAAACAAATTGTCGTGTTTTCTTCTTGCGAACATCGACTTCTGTGCGTGTTTTGCAGTTACACGGTGGGAGAAAGTGGGAGAAAGTTCCGACTTTCACCGCACCGTAGGTAACGGCATCGATTAACGTTGCCGAGTGTCAACCATCGTTGGCTGGACTCGACCGTGAGTGGTTTCAAAGGACAGGAAACGTATTCTGTTGACGCGAAAGGGCGGGTAAACATTCCTGCCAAGATGCGTCGTGTCCTTGCACCGGATGCGCAGGATACGTTTGTACTCACTCGAGGCACCGATCGGTGCATCGTGGCATATCCACTCAACGAGTGGCGGCGATACGAGGAGCGGTTTACACAGCTCAACCAGTACGATGAGAAGCAGCGGTTCTTTCTCCGCATGATTCTCTCGTGGTGTGAGGAGGTCGTGCTCGACCCGCAGCAGCGTATAGCAATTCCGCGACGGCTGCTCGAGTTCGCCAATATCGAGGGAAAGGTCACCATCGTCGGGATGATGGACCATCTGGAACTCTGGAATCCCGATGAGTTTCTGCGCTACCTCGATAGCTTCGGCGATAGCTACGAGCAAGTCGCCTCTGCCGTGATGAAGTGACCGGGGGGAACTTCACATGGCAGAAGGTAGTGACCGCTCGTACCACGAGCCGGTGATGATGCGGGAAGTGCTCGCACTCCTGTTGACCGATCCCGATGGGATCTACATCGATGGAACACTCGGTGGCGGCGGACATGCAGCAGCAATCCTTCAGGGATTGCGGGAAGGCTTACTCATCGGTTTCGATCGCGATCCGGACGCCATTGCCGCGTGTCGGGGGGCATTCGGCAAGGAATTGGCGCTCGGTGAGCGATCGCGGCTCGAAATCGTACACGGCTCCTATCTGCTGGCATGCAGCAGGGAGGATCTTCGAGGGCGTGTGCAGGGAATCCTGCTCGACCTGGGTGTTTCTTCGCACCAGTTGGACGAGCCCTCGCGAGGCTTTAGCTATCGCTACGATGCTCCGCTCGATTTGCGTTTCGAAGGTAGCACCTTGAGCGAACCATCCGCAGCAGATCTGCTGGCGACGCTCGATGAGGGTGCGATAGCAGATATTCTCTTTCGATACGGTGAGGAACGCACAAGCCGCCGTATCGCGCGAGCGATCGTCTCTGCGCGACGGCATACTCCGATTCGCACAACAGGACAGCTCCGTCAGCTCGTCGAGCGGTGTGTCCATCCACGCCACAGATACGATGCGCTCAGCCGCGTGTTCCAAGCACTTCGAATTGCGGTCAATCATGAACTCGACCACCTAAGTGCATTCTTTGAGTGTATGCCAGTCCTCCTGCGGCCAGGAGGTCGTATAGTGGTCATCACGTACCATTCGCTCGAAGATCGAATCGTCAAGCATGCGTTACGCTCACTCGAAAGGACACAATCGCCTCAGCGTGCGCCCAAACTACGGGTGCTGACGCCGAAACCTCTCCGTCCACAACAAGACGAAATTGTACGAAACCGCCGAAGCCGTTCGGCTAAGCTCCGTGCTGCAGAGCGCGTATGAGTCCTCCATAATTGCAACTAACAAGCGCAAAAGCTGATCTGCAAGCACACCCCAACGGCGCTATGTAAACCGCAAGACAATAACGTCGGTTGTTTCGTGCAACGGGTCATATCGAGTGATTGACGGAGAATCTGAGAGTTCGGCTAACCTACCGCAAAGAGCAGGCAAGGAGTACCACAACAGCGATTTCATTGCGACATGACTCTGTGTCTTTCCATAAACCTCCCGCTCGTTGCGGCATTCGAATCGCTCGGAGATTGTTTGGCTATACGTGCTTAAAGGCTTGCTCAAGATCCCAGATGATGTCCTCGTAGTGCTCGACTCCCACCGAAAGACGTATCATCTTCTCCGTGATACCGAGTGCGTGGCGATGGCCTTCTTCGATGTCCACGTGGGTCATCGTTGCAGGGTGCTCAGCCAGTGATTCCGTGCTCCCGAGACTGACGGCAAGCTTGATGAGTTTGAGTGCATTGAGGAACGTAAATGCTTCCTTCTCCCCGCCACGGATATCGAAAGAGAGCATAGCCCCCGGAGCACTGCACTGTTTACGATATATCTCGTATAGCCGCCCATCGCTGAGAGAGAGTAGTCCCGGATAGTACACTTTCTCAACCTTCGGGTGGCTCGCAAGGTATTGAGCAACCTTCTGAGCATTCGTGCACTGCTGTTCCATTCGAACTTTGAGTGTTTCGAGACTCCGCATGAGCAACCATGCGGTCCAGGGACCTGCCATATTCCCGAGGAAGGTTCGAAGAATTTTCACACGTTGGACGAGGTCATGACTACCCAAACATGCGCCTGCGATAACATCACTGTGACCACCGATGTACTTCGTCGCAGAGTAGAGGACAAGGTCAGCGCCATGGCGAAGAGGGTGCTGCCAGAGTGGACCCATATAGGTGTTATCGACGACGACGACGATGCGGCGTTCAGGAGTGCTGAGGCGATCAGCGATCGCTCGGCACGCGGCGATGTCTATCATCGTGGTTGTGGGATTTGCGGGGGTCTCAATGTAGATCATCGCGAGTCGGTCGCACAAGCCGCTTTCTTCGAGGATGCTTGGAAGCTCGTCGTATTCCTGTCCGGGGAGGAATTCCAAGGATGAAATTCCAAAGCGAGGAAGGACGTGGTGGATGAAATGATCAGTCCCGCCGTAAAGTGGAGCGTTATGCAGCAGCAGATCACCTGGCCGAAGAAACTCAAGCAAGACGGTCGTGATCGCGCTCATACCGCTTTCGAAGACAGCACAACGCTCGGCACCGTCCCAGAGTGAGAGGCGATCTTCAAGGATTTCCATGTCCGGGTTGTTGATGCGACTATAGATTAAGCCGACTGTTTCGTTCGGAAGAGGTTGGCGCAATCCATACGCAACCTCGAAGAATGCTTTCCCATCTTCCGCAGAACAGAACACAAAGGTCGAGGTTTGAAAGATCGGACATTTGATGGCACCTTCCGACCATTCCGGTCGGTAGCCGTAGCTCATCATCAAACTTTCTGGATGGTACGTTCGCTCGTTCATTGCTTAGTCTCCGACGGTGATCTGTCGCTGGGAAATAGAATGTTGCACGCTGTGCGTTTACAAAACACTACCGGCTCGCGAACTTAGCCAGCAGCGATCGAGGGCATATTCAGGTGCTCTTCGCCATCGCGTGACCGTAAGCTCTCTTGACAAGTCGGCGTGTCCTTGCTCTAAAACACTCGAGACTTTTTGGTCAACGACACTCGTGCACCGCAGCGCGAAACTACTCACAGACTCCTCTCTGAGAGTAGTTGCTGTCGACACTAATGAACTATAGTGTGCAGTTGTGTTTGCCAATAACCTGCCTTGCGTATTCCGGGTATGCCGTAAGGTGGTTAGATTGGATGAGGTTGCAATTACCTCTCCTCCGGAACCACGTTCTGCGGGCGCCCTTCGAGGAAGGCTTTGAGGTTGTGCAGCGTGGTATCCAGGATGCGCTGGACGGCTTCCTCACTGTTGAAGGCAATGTGCGGCGTGAAGATGATGTTGTCGCGGTGCAGCAGCACGTAGGCTTGCACGACCTTCCGCAGCGTTTGTTCGGCAACGGGGGCGCGCAGCAGCATGCTCTCCTCCTTGATGTACTCCTCGCCCTCGATCACATCGAGTCCGGCGCCGGCAAGGATGCCCTCATCGAGCGCCCATAGGAGCGCTTCGGTGTCTACAACCGAGCCGCGGGCGGTGTTGATGAGCAGGGCACCGCGCTTCATCATGCTCAGCCGCTCGCGGTTGATCATGTGGTAGGTCTCCGGCGTGGCGGGGACATGGAGCGAGACGATATCGGAGCTGCGCAAGAGCGTCTCTAAGTCCGTGTACGTAAAGCCCAGAACCTCGGCAAGGAGCGGCTGCGGACGGATGTCGTACGCCAGCACGCGCATCCCAAAGCCGCGGGCAATGCGGATGACGTGCAGCCCGATGTTCCCGGCACCGATAACGCCCAGCGTCTTCCCGTAGAGGTCGAATCCTCGAAGCTCGGCAATGCTCGTACTGGGGCGGTGGAGCCACTGCTGTGCCTCTCGGAGCCGACGCGAGAGCGCCAGGATGAGCGCAAACGTGTGTTCGGCAACGGTGTTTTCACCGTAGTGTGGAACGTTGCAGACGGTGATGCCCCGCCGGCGGCAGGTCTCAAGGTCAATGTGGTCGTACCCTGTGGACATGGTCAGAATGAGCCGGAGCTCAGGCAACGCTTCGAGCAGCTCGGTATCCAGCTTCGTCCACACGAATGCGGCAATTGCCTGGGAAGAGATGTAGAGAGGGCATCGCTCCAGGGTCAGTCGTTCTGTGCTGAAGTGCGCTTCGACGGCGCTCACCAACCCCAGTTGCACCAGTCCCTCTTGTAGGTAGGTCACCTGCCACGGCTCCAGGTCGAAGAAGGCGATGTGCATTGGAAGCACCAACGTAGATTGATAAAGTGTTGATGGAAAATAGCGCTTCGGCACTTGGAATACCAGGAGCGCACAATCATGTACACACAGACGGCAGGGTTAAAGTAGTATTGTGCCGGAAGACTTGCTACCGTGCTGTTCGTTTACATAGTCCGAAGATTTTGGGTTAGGAGCGCACCTTCTCTTGCAGTTCCCCGTCCCAGCGGGTGACAATGACCCGACACCCGCGAACGGTGAATTTCGGATGTGATTTTGTGAAAGTTTTTGTCTGCATCACAGCTATTGATTACACTACCTTGCAACGACTACTTGGGCGACTCGGGAAACACAAGACACAGGCTAAGCAACCTCTATGCGAAACACCAAGCGGTACGCAGCAGGAAACAGCGTGAGCATTTCGCTCTCGACGAGCTTGAGAAGCTTCCGCCCAGGTAACTCGTATACCTGATGTGACCGCTCGACGATCATTGTGGAGGAATTAGGATAGTTTCGAACACTCTCCCAAACTTCTGCAGGACATTCGAGCGCCCCTGCATCCAACGCTTTAGGTGCGACCCAATAGCGCATCGTGAGGTATCCGTCCGAATTGAAGTGCTACCAGTGGAAGGTAGAATCACGACAATAGATGACCGATCCATCAGGATGCTCGAACCAATCGAAAGCGTTAGTCTCTCTCAAAGCCGTGGCTGGTGAACTTTAGCGTTCGGCAGTTTTCTGTCACGACGCGTACGACCTGATCGGGCACGCCATTAGGAACTTCGACGTGGATCTCCAGTGTCACCGAGACTTGGGCGCCCGGAAGCGAGGATAAATGTACGAGAACTTCTTCGGCGATGCGTCCTGCCTCTGCCCCGAGGCGAAGGTGACTTAACGCCACACTGCCATGAAAGCGCTTGAGTGGGGCGGCGGTTGTGATAGGCTCTCCTGCAGGCAGAGGAGAGGTAGCCTCTCCATCAGCACGGGCAGTCCCTCCCGCCGCAGCACTGGGCGTGCCTCCTGCTGGCGTTGGAACGGTTCGTTGCTCTTCTTCCATCTGGCGCCGTGCGGCCTCAGGTTTGACAACGAGACCTTGCGGTTCCGAGTCCGACAGCGAGAGGTTCTGCCCGCCGCGCAAGCCTCGGTACCGCCCCGTGGCCTCGTCGTAGCTGTCGGCATAAGCTAAGCCTTCATGATCCCAGGTGAGCAGGCTCACCCCGTCGCGCACGGCGCGCACCAGTACCGCCGGCTCTTTTAGGCGCGGCAGGTACACATAGCGAGCGAAATCCTCCACCAGTTGACGCACTGCTACATGATCGCCGCGCCATAGCGGCACGCGGTCGAGCTCCATGCGCAGGCGCGTGCCTGCCAGGCTCACAAGGAGCAGCTCGTCGTTGCGCAGCCGTTTGCTGGCCCGCACGGCGAGCGAGTCTGCCCCTTGCAGGCGTATCGCTTCGAAGGTCACCGTCGCGGTCGGGTCCGGCCGTCCCTGGGCGTCCTGCTGCACGGGCACCAGCAACCAGGAGTAGGTTTCCGGCAGGCGCACCTCCACCGTTTTGTCGGCTGACTGCTTTTGCGCCTCCGCCTGGCGGACCTGCTGGGGATCTAAGTTCAGCGCCTCTCGATCGCTCAAGATGGATTCCCAGGCCAAGTACCGCCGCACTGCCACCTCCAAATCCGAAAGCCGGGTTTCGTCCGGTGCTATGAAGACGAGCGCGTTGCGATAGAGCCGCGGCGTAGAACCCCGCATTTCGAGGATTTCCCTGGCTTTGCCGAGTGCCGCGCTGTCCGGATTGCCTTTGGCATGGGTTATGGAGGAACCCAGCACCACCAGGCGCGTTTCGAGCTCGTCGGGCACATCGGCGCTCGACAGGGGGAAGGGATGCACCCCATAAAAGTCCCCGCGCTCGCGCAGGGCCTGCCGCACCCGTTTCTCGATTTCGCTGTGCACCCTGTCAGGGTCGCGTTTGAGCTGCTCTGCCCTGTCCTCGGCCAGCTTGGTGACCGTCGGCTGCGTGGAATACCAGAAACGCGTACCGTCGTGGTAGAGGTAGGTCGCTTCGCTAGCCAGCCGGCGGAGAGCATCCCCGAAAACCGCCACCGGCTCGCCGGGCAGCGTGCAGCCCAACTTGATGAGGCGATCCTCGAGCCCTTTGTGCGGCGCGCTCGTCACCGGCGCTGAACCCAGGAAGATGGTGCGCGCCACCCGGCGGCACGCCGAGTACTTCCCCAGATTGGGGTTGTCGCGATCGAGCCGGACGGGCAGGGCGTCCGGTCCATCCACATCCTTTTCGAGAATCGGCGCCCAGTTGTCGGGCAAATAGCGCGTCAGCTCGAACTGCACGCGTGGGTCGTCCATCGGCAGCGTGGCCGGCAGAATGAGCGGGCTGCGGTCGCCCTTTTCCCACAGCGAGTGAATCACCGCTGCCATGAGCCGCAGCACCCCTCGCGTGCGCTGAAACTTGAGCAGCGTTGACCAGTCCGAATACAGCCGCTCGAAGACCTCCGGGTGAATGGGATAGGCAGCCTTGAGACGCTCCTCGTAGGTGCGCTCGGCGCATTCGGACGGGAATTCCGCGGCCTGCGTGCGGTAGAGCTCGCCAAAGGCACGCGCCACCACATCGCGCGCTTTGTACTGCTTGTCCTCAGTGAAAGGCTGGAACAGCCGTCGCCGCACAATCTCGAAGGATTCCTCGGCCGAGGCGGGACGCCACGACGACTCCACCCGGCCAATCACGTTTTGCAGGCGAAGCAGAGCCTCACGCCCGCGCAAACCGCCCACTTCGACATCGTCGGCGTGCGGCGAGCCCGGACCTTCCGACGCCGGCAAGCTCACCACCACCAGGCAATGAGGTACCGCCCGCGCCGATTCGGTGAGCGCCTGCGCAAAGGAAAACTGAGTCTCGAACGAACCACCCGGCAAATCGGCAGCATCGTGGAGCTGGCGGGCATAGGCAACCCATTCGTCAATGAGGATAAGGCAGGGCCCATAATCGCGGAAGAGTTCGCGCAGTCGGTCGCCGGGGTTGGTGGCGCGCACGTCGTCAGCGCGAATACGCTCGTAGGCCTCGCGTCCACCCAGTTGCCAGGCCAGCTCGCCCCACAGCGTGCGCACCTCGGTGCCGTCGGGCTTGCGCGACGGATTGCCCGGCGAAAGGCGGTTGCCCACGAGCACCACCCGCTTGACGGAAAGAGTCTTGGGAGCGAAGATATCTTGCGCGCTCACGCCCTCCTCGAGTACGCCACTAAATTGGCCGCTTTCCCTCCTGGGTGCACGGACGTCTCGTCCACTTTGTGCGGGCCAGAGGCCCGCGCTCCCAGGAAGGCCCGCGCTCCCAGGAAGGCCCGCACTCCCAGCCAAGCGTCGTGTGGCTTCCTCCAGCGCCCGCTCCAAGCCCGGCAGCTCCGCCAGCGGTCTCCCCGACGCTAAATGGAAGAGAGCCAGCATGGAGTGCGTCTTGCCCCCGCCGAAGTTGGTCTGCAGTTGCACGACGGGGTCGCCCCCCTGACCGGTCAGCCGCAGGATGGCGTTGGCCAAGAGCTGCTGCAGGCTCTCGGTCAAGTAGGTGCGCCGGAAGAACTCCACCGGGTCGCGGTACTCGTCGCTGCCTTCGCCCAGGTACACCTGCCACAGGTCGGCGGCAAACTCCGCCTGCTGGTAGCGGCCGCTGGTCACATCAGGGTGCGGCACAGCCACCTCGCGCCATGGCTTGAGGCTACCGGTGGCGCTACTATCGATCAGCGAGCCGCCCAGCCGTCGCTTTTCACTGCGCACTTGCTCGTCGTACACCTGGCGTCGGAGTTCCAATTTGAGCCGGCGTACCTCTTCCGCCTGGGGCGCCGACAAAGCCGTCAGCAGCCGCTCGGCTGAGTCGAGCGCGCGGTCGGCGTCGTCGCTCGAAAACGCTTCCTGGTGCGCCCAGCGATTACGCCACTCCCGCAGCTCGCTCACCAGCGAACGCTCGGCAAACCCAAGCGTCTTGCGGAAGACATCGTTCCAGCTTTCCCACATCACCTTGAGCAGAGCTGCTACATCGATTTGGCTGAGCGGCTTGCCCGCGCTCAAGCGGTCGTCGCCAAGCAGGCGCGCCGCCTCCGCCTCGGCTTTCGGGCCGAAGAAACTTCGCATCTCCCGTTCGACGTACGGCGCCAGCCCCTCGCGCAGGAGCTCGAGCGCCTTTCCTACTCGATCTCGATTCGTCATGGCCATAGCTTAGTTCTCCTTTGAGAAGAGTTCGGGTTGCTCATGTGATGCCTGTTCTTGTGCTAACTTCGTCAGTTCGCTCCATCCGAGGACCAGCGCGTTGTACGCCTGTGCCTCGGCTGATCGCCCTTTCTTTTCAGCAATTGAAAAGAGCCGATATGCCAGGTCACGGGCGTAATCGGCATGGGAACCCAACCGGCGCAGCAGGTCCGCAGTAACACGGTCTCCTTTTTGCTGGCACCAATAGATCTTGACAAGGTGGTGCGTGGCCTCCCAGACAGTGAAGCGCCGGTCCTGGACCGGGTCCCACTCGTCGAGGAGCTCCTCGGGACGCAACAGGCGCACCTTCCCGCCACCTCGGCGGACGATGCCCGCCTGGTGCAAGCCTTCCACTGACGTCACCTTCGCCTTGGATAGCAGCTCGGCGTCGCCGAAGTCCCCCTCCTCGAAGCCGTGCTGCTCGTACCAGGCGATGGCCCAGCGGGTGTCGGCGTCGAACTCGTCCTCCTGCTCGGAGAGGACCTCGGTCAAAGTCTGGTTGATGAGGGCCAACGCCGTGCGCACGCTCATCGGCTGGCCAGAGGCTTCGAGAATTCGACTGTACTTCGAGTAGATCGCCATGCCGGGGCCAATGGCCGCCTGGGCGAAGTCCACCGGAGCGATGTTCCCCTGCTGAAGGCGTCGGAGGGCCACGGGTAGCTCGCGCTTGAGCTCGGCGACGAAGGAGCGGCGGTCGGTTTGGAGTGCGGGCGTCTCGCCCGCTCGATGCGGGCTGGAAGCCCGCGTTCCCAGGAGAACATCCTGCCTGGGCCGGCAGGCGAGCACGATGTAGGAGGCGAGGGCGTTCGAGCCCATGGCGTTCTGGCGCCACTTCTGCGCCGAGCGGACCGGCCAGGTTGCGGTGATCTGGAAGCCGGTCTCGACCAAGGCGGTGAGCATCGTCTCCCAGCCGGTGGTGCGGTCCACTGGAGCGCGCGCATCTTGCGCGCCCTTCCGGCCTTTCCTGGGATCGCGACCATCTTGGCTCCTGGGATCGCGGCCATCTTGACTCCTGGGATCGCGACCATCTTGGTTCCTGGGATCGCGGCCATCTTGGCCGCCTTCTTGTGCAGGCGGGACGCCCGCGTTCCCAAGATTGTTTGCGGGCGGGACGCCCGCGCTCCCAGGAATGTTTGCGGGCGAGACGCCCGCGCTCCCGGCTTCCTCGTCGGCGCCGCTTTCCTCGTCGTCCTGCTTAAAGGCGTAGTAGAGGGTCAAGGGGAAGCGCGGGTCCATCTTCTCCCGCAGAGCGGCGAAGGCCCGGCGGAAACCCTGCTCGAAGTGCTCCTTAGCCTTGCGCCTGTCGCCGCCGAAGCGCTCGGGGGCGGCAACCAGCTCCGACTCCTTGGGCACTAAGATTGTGCCGAAGAGGTCGGGGTAGAGGTCGCCGATGGTGCGCCTGAGCCACACGTAGAAGAAGTCCGAGAGAGCCGCGTAGCCGATGTTGTCGTAGTAGGGCGGGTCGGTAGAGACGAGAAACCTGGGATCGCGACCATCTTGGCTCCTGGGAGCGCGACCATCTTGGTCGCCTTCTTGTGCGGGCGAGACGCCCGCGTTCCCAAGATTGTTTGCGGTCGAGACGCCCGCGCTCACAGGAATGTTTGCGGGCGGGACGCCCGCGGTCCCAGAGACACCTGCGCTCCCGGCGGCGTCGATGAGGAGGGCGTGGCCTTTAGTCTTCACGCCGATCGCTTCGAGCGCATCGGCCAGGATGTCAACCGCGTTAACCCAGCATATCGCCTTCTCCCCCAGCAGATTGGCCTCCGTGAAGTCCCACACCATGGGGATCGCCTGGCGACCGAACAGCTGCATCTGCTGCTGTCCGCTTGGCTTCCACCTACTGAGTGCGCAGTTGAAATCCGCGCACCGGTCCAGGGCCAGGGCCAGGAAGGTGGTCACCGTGGTGGCGTAGGCGTCGGCGCTGAGAGCGCGGCCATCTTGGCTCCTGGGATCGCGACCATCTTGGTTCATGGGATCGCGGCCATCTTGGCCGCCTTCTTGTGCAGGCGGGACGCCCGCGTTCCCAGGATTGTCTGCGGGCGAGACGCCCGCGTTCCCAGGGAGGCCCGCGCTTATAGCATCCTGGCGCACGTCCTCCCGCACCTCTCGGATGAGGTCCGACAGCGTCACCATTGCCGTGAGTTGGCGGGGGGTGAAGAGCTGATACCAGTACTTGAAGCCGTAGCCACGGCCGCTCACAAGGTTGATGTCGTTTTCGTTCATCGGCTCTTCCGGCCTCCACGCCGGCTGTGCCTGGCGGGCGATGGCTTCATGCTCCTCGGTGGCGGGCAGGTACACGCGTCCGCGGCCCGCGTCGGCCACGATGGCCACCAGGCGCGCGTCCATCCGCCCGGCCTTCCCCTGCTCCTTGATGTAGTCGTCCGTGATTGGGTCGCCGGTGAGCAAGCATCGGAACATCGCCCGGCCCGTCTTCGTTCCCGCCTTCACCGCCTCGCGGTCGGGCGGCGGACCGGTGCGCACGCGGAAACGCCACCTGGGAGCGCGGCCATCTTGGCCGCCTTCTTGTGCGGGCGGGACGCCCGCGTTCCAAGCGTTGTTTGCGGGCGAGACGCCCGCGTTCCCGGGATTGTTTGCAGGCGAGACGCCCGCGTTCACAGGATTGTTTGCGGGCGGGACGCCCGCGCTCCCAGGCCACTCCACGACCGGTTCCAGCCAGGCCTCGCTTCCCTTCTTGCTCGAAAGCCAGAAGGTGCTCATGAGCGGCACATGCGCTCCCCGAGCAGCGGGATTCGGGCTCGGCACCGTCCGTGCCCAGATCCAGGCGATGACCGGCAGTTCCTTACCCACGTAGGGCTTCAGATGCGGGTGCTCAGCGGCCATCTCCGCCGTCACTTTCACCGGCGGGTAGAGGTGCCCGATCCGCTCCCGCGCTCGCTCCAGGACAACCCGGCCGTAGTAGCGGACGTCGGCCGCCAGGCCAGCCGATCCGCGCCATCCTGGGAGCGATCCTGGGAGCGCGGGCCTCCGGCCCGCATCTTCACAGGCGGAACTCCATTTCCAATCCTCCGGCTTCTCCACCAGCCCTGCCTTCACCGGATTGTTTCGGATGTATTCTCGAACGGCAGCCAAGTGCTTCTCGTCGCGAATAAACCGGTCGAAGTAATCCGGCATCCAGAATTCCCCCGATCTTCCAAGGATACGGTTTGCTTCCTTTGCCGTGAACGATTTCCACGAATGCACAACGTCACTCAAGCGGTTCCCTGGAAGCACCTCGATGAGTACATGGACGTGGTTGGGCATGATGACCCATTCTATGAGGCGGTACCGTTCGCCGTCGAATTGAAGAAGAGCGTCCTGTACTAGCGTTGCAATGCGCTCATCGCGGAGGTAACAGGCCCCGTGTCCAGCATCTTCGAACTCTGCGATGCGTCTGCGCAGCTCGACCATGCGAGAGTCGGTTGCCGGAAGCGATGATGTGCACTGCAACTCGTTCCGCCAGGATTCGACGACGTGGGCTGGAACGCTGTCGTACAGACGAAAGGTGATGTACTGCACCAGACCTGGCTGGTCCAGGTGCGGCAGATAGCCGCGGGAATGCCATTGTTTGTGCGGGCGGGACGGCCGCGGTCGCAAGATTGTTTGCGGGCGAGACGCCCGCGCTCCCGGGATAGTTTGCGGGCGGGACGCCCGCGCTCCCAGGAAGGTGGCCTCGGGGTTGACCGGTGGCCAGTCCGTCCACCGCGGCACCAGTTCCAGGTAGCACTTGTTCAGGAGCACCGCCACGGGGTTCAGGTCGCCGGCGTAGGCTTCCATACCCAGCCGCGCCGCCTCTAAGGGAATGGAGCCTCCTCCGGCGAAGGGATCCAGCAGCGGCGGAAGCTTCCCGTCGCAGTGCTTGAGCATCTCAGCCCGCGCCTCGGCGTACACCTCGGGGTGCTCGTGAAGGCGGGGATGCATCATCTTGCGGATGATGCCGAACAGCCGCTCCCGTTCCCGCTCCTGTGCCTCCTCGGTCGGGAAGCGCTCGGGGTGGCTGGACGGGTCGTCCACCACTGAGGCGAAGAGAAAGGCTCGACACGCAGGGAGCGCCTTGCGCCCCCACCAAACGTGGATGCCTTTGGGATGCGCCCCGATGCCCGGCATCATGTCGTATGCCGAGGCGTCGTTGATCTCGGGCAGCGGCAGTGCGACTTCGATGAGTTTTTTGCGGTGCTTCATACGACTTCCTCCGCGTGCGAAAGTAACGATGACAATTCGTAGTCGACGCTTGTGACGCCGAAGTCCGGCTCCCGCTTGAAGGGACGGCGGATATAGTAGAGCCGGTGCGTGCCGTCCTCTTCGAAGGTCACGATCGCCAGGATGTAGTCCTCGGGCTTGTTCAAGGAGGTCAGGATCTCATTGCGGGTGACGGTGATGGTGTCCGCGCCTGCCACGCGGCCCTTCACTTCGATGAACCGGAGCCGACCGGTGGCTGGATCGCGGCTTTCGATGTCGTAGCCGAGGTGGTCGAACTCTCGGTCCACGGGCTGATAGCCTAAGCGGCGCTCGGTCTCCATGACGATGGCGCGGGCGCGGGCAGCGATGGCTTGGGTATCCGTGGCAGTCGTCGCTGTCGGTAGCGCCTTGCCCTGCATTTTGGCCAGCAGTCCTGCCGGGATCACGACGAAGCCGGTCATAACCACGGGCGGGAGGGGCGAGATCTGCGCTTCCCGGTCGAGCTCTTGCATCCGCTTCTCGAGCCGGGCAGCGAGTTCGTCGGCTCGGCGCCGCGCTTCCTGCGAGTTGAGACGTGCGTTGGGCTTGCCTGCTTGCTCCTGGAGTCGGAGGTCTTCGGCTCGGTGGTCCCAGTAGGCGATCTCCTTGGTTAGGCGGTCTTTGACGGCGGCGCGGGTTTTCTCGACTAACTCCAGCCGTCGGCATTGGACTTCGTTAAGGTGTTCGGGTACCACCTCTGTTACCGCGTACGTCATTACTTTCTCCTCCAGGTCCTGCGTGACCCAAGTGCATTCAGGTCGGGCGAGGATTTCGTCTGGCTTGGGTTCGTCGTCCTGCAACGGACGGTAGTCCAGGTACGGGGCGTAGCCGGCGTTGCGGGCTTGGCCCTGGGCGTCCAGCTCCACGTAGAGCATGCGGCGGGAGATGACACGTTGATTGCCGCTCGGTGTCCGAGTCGCATCCTGAATCGAGTGTTCGAGAGCGAAAATCGTGCGTGGGCTTGTGCCGGGGTCAGTTTCGTCCACGAGGATGGTGCCGTGCCTGAGTATCTCACTATTTTGTTCGAGGATAAGATCAATGACAGCCTCGAGGAGAGGATGCCCAGGGCAAACGAACGCAGCAAGCGGTTTGCCCGGGAGGGTGACCAGATCTTTTTCGAAGGTAATGCGCTCGTAGCGGCGCAGGACGGGCTCGCGGGTTCCGATGAGCCGATCCCGCTGGCGGATGGCAGCGGGCACCTTCGTGACTTCGTAGCGACGGGACTCGCGCTCGTGGATCCAGCCGTCCAGGCGCCGGAATGCTTCCAGGAAGAACGATTCGATGTAGTGGGGTTGGAGCCGTCTGGCTGCGGCACGTTCCAGGTCCTCGCGGATGCGCTGCAGCCGCTCGGCGTTGATAATTTCCCGAGCCAGAGCCCGCTCCTCCACCAGGTTCTGGAGGTGAGAGATATTCAAGGCCTGGTCGATAGCCTGGTTCAGCTTCGCCTTGACCTCGGGACGCTCGCCATAGCGGATTGCCTCAATGAGCAGGTCGCGGAGAGGTCTGCCCTCGAACTGCAGCTTGCCCAGCACATCGAAGACCTTGCCGCCGAGGGCAGTACGAGCCTCTTCGAGCTTCTTGAGCAGGGTGTGGTAAACGTCGCCTTCGCGGGTCTCAATAGCTACCAGGTTCCATAGGTGACAAGGTTCTGTCTGGCCGATGCGGTGGATGCGACCGAAGCGCTGCTCGATACGGTTGGGGTTCCAGGGCAGGTCATAGTTGATCATGAGGTGGGCGCGCTGGAGGTTGATACCTTCACCGGCAGCGTCCGTGGCTACAAGGACGCGCACATCGGGGTCGTGCAGGAACGCCTCTTGGGCTTTGCGCCGCTCCTCTCGACCCATGCCGCCGTGAATCCACACCACCGCCTGCGGGCGCCCCAGCAGCGTGGAGATCCGGTCCACCAGATAGTGCAGGGTGTCTCGGTGCTCGGTGAAAATGACGAGCTTCTGGCGTTGCGTGGATATCGATCTAAGGTGCGCGTCTTGAGAGGTAACTGTTACTTGGGTAACGTTGCGTGAAAGGGCATTGGGGGAAAAGAGTTCGCTGAGGAGCTTCGCCAGCTCGCACCATTTTCGGTCCTCGCCCCTAGTGCGGACTTCCAGTGCGAGTGCTTCCAGCCGTTTGAGGGTAACGATCTCCGCTCGTAGCTCTGCAATGGTGCGGGCTGCAGTGGCTTGGTCGAGGACCTCTTCTTCCTTCTGGGCAACCTCAACTTCGGGCGCCTCCTCCAGCTCTTCCAATTCCTCGGGCTCCACCGCGGGGCTGAGGGCAGCGGGCACGGCCACCGTTCCGCCCCGCTGTAGCAGTTCCACCTCCCGCAAGCGGCTTTCGAGCCGTTCGCGCCGCCGGTGCAACGATTGGTAGATGGCCTCTGGGCTTGAAGCCAGGCGGCGTTGCAGAATTGTGAGTGCGAACCCGACGGTGCCTTTGCGCTTGTCGTCGTCAAGGGCGTCGGCACGGTTGAACTCCTCCTGCACGTACTCTGTCACTTCCTTGTACAGGCGCGCTTCCAGATCCGACAGGCGGTAGGATACGGTGTGAGCGAACCGCTCGGGAAAGAGCGGCCGGCCATCGAAGCGCACCAGATGCTCTTTCACCATCCGGCGCATGAGGTCTGAGACGTCCACTTGGTGGACGCCGTCGCGGAAGCGGCCCTCGAAGCGGTCACCATCCAAGAGCGCAAGAAAGAGCTGGAAGTCCTCCTCCTTGCCGTTGTGCGGCGTGGCCGTCAGGAGCAGGAAATGCCGGGTGAGGCTGGAAAGGAGCTGGCCCAGCTTGTAGCGCTTGGTGTACTTGATCTCACCCCCGAAGAAGGTGGCAGACATCTTGTGGGCCTCGTCCACGATCACCAGGTCCCACCGACATTCGAGAGCGGCCAATTTCGCTTGGACGGACTCGTCGCGAGCGGCCTTGTCGAGTCGCACGATCGCGAGGTTGTTCTCTAAGAACCAGTTACCGGTCCGTGCTGCCCCTAACTTGTCGTTGGTCAGGATCTCGAAGGGGAGCTGGAAGCGCTGATACAGCTCGTCCTGCCACTGCTCGACCAAGTTGCCGGGGCAGACGATGAGGCAACGCTGCACATCCCCGCGTACGAGAAGCTCCTTGATGAGGAGGCCCGCCATGATTGTCTTGCCCGCTCCGGGGTCGTCGGCCAATAAGAATCTGAGCGGCTGGCGTGGCAGCATCGTCTCGTAAACGGCTGTCATCTGATGCGGCAGCGGCTCGAGCAAGGAAGAATGCACCGCAAGCAGGGGATCGAAAAGGTACGCCAGCCGGATCCGCTGCGCCTCAGAGACAAGCCGGAATAGCCCACCAATGCCATCGAATTCCCACCGGCGCCCTCCCTGGACGATCTCTATTCGTGGTTCCTCGCTGCGGTAGAGGAGCACCTGCCCGATACAGCCATCGAGGTCTTTATAGTGTAGCTCGAGTACTTCGGAACCATACCAACGAACAGAAATTACGGTCACTGGTTGGCCTGACCCGGGTAATTTAACGAATGCACCGGACTTGAGATCTTCTAAGTGTGCCATCGTTAGTTCAAACCGAGTGGTGCAACCTCATTGTGAAGCTTAGCCACCATTCCATCATCACGGCGGATGGGGGCGTCAATATTCATCGAGACTTCTACAAAGCACAAGCCTTCTCTTCTAACCCTCCCTCCGCCGCCTCAGTGGATCTGAAGCAATGCTGGAGTTATCGTTGGCGAACGTTAGCGCTGTCCAATGACTGTACCGAGAAGGCGCCCATCTCGGCGTGCGACGATGACGATTGCGCCCGAAGGTAGCTGGTTAAGTGCGAGGGAACATTCGTGGACACCAGCGCTGAGCCAACCATCCCAGAGTCGTCCGAGCTGCCGACCATCGAGCGTGAAGGCGTCGAGCTGGACGCGCCCATCGCGGTCGAGCACAACGCGTGCAGTCACACGCTCACCGAACGGTACCGGGTAAAGTTCGAGCGCACGGGGAGAGACGTCCTGGACAGTACCGGCATCAACGCTGCTGGTGCGCCCAAGCCACCGCGCAAATCCCCGTGATGAGCGGCCGCCGGCACGGTCGAACGTTCCGCCGACACAGAGCGCCTGGCCAGCAACGGTGAGTGCACGGACAGCAGCGGCGGTACCCTCCACTCCACTGCCTAAGCGTGCCCACTGCAACGTCGAAGGGCTCCAGCGTGCGATACGATTTGCGGTGGTGTCACCGGCGCGGGTGAATTCCCCACCGACAACGATGTCCTCACCAAACATTCTGAGCGTCAAGATGCTTCCGTTTGTGCCACCGGGGATTGGTTCCCATGTGCCGGTTTCGATGTTCCACCGAGCGATGTTGTTACACGGAGCCGAGCCTGCGCGGTCGAACTGTCCGCCGACGTAGAGCCACCCGCCGGAAACGAGCAGGGCGTACACGATCCCTTGTTGTGCAGCGAGACCGACACCATCACCTATCGGTTCCCATGCCGAGCCGTTCCATCGGGCGATCGAGCGTGCTGCCGTACCACCGATTGTGGTAAAGTTTCCACCTGCAACGATGGAACCATCTGGCAATATCGCGATAGCATTGATGGCACCGGTAGGAATTCCACCACCGAGACCGCGCCAGCGCTCGCCGTCGTAGGCAGCAATTCCCATCACGGAATCGCCGTTGAGTGTGCGGAACGAACCTCCGCAGTAGAGGAGGTTGCGATCGGCGTCGTACGCAAGACTTGAGATGCTCCGTGAGTTGAGCCCTCCGCCGACAGTCGCGATGGTCACGCTCGATTTCGTTGCACTATCGTATCGGATAATGCCTGGCGTGGCTTGGTTATTGACGCTGAAAATCGAGGCAATCAAGATGCTGCCATCGCGATACGGTACGATCCGATTGAAAAAGCGCTGCTGCTGATGGAAGGGGATACCGTCGATTGGGAACCACCGAGATCCGGTAAATCGTGCAATGCGCGGGGAGTTGACCGCACCTGCTCTCGAAAAAGTACCCAGTGCGATGACATCCTTACCATCGGTGAGAAGATCGAAGACATCGCCGTCGAGGCCGTTTCCGCGACTTCCACCGACGGTCAGCCAGGTCCATCCGTTCCAAACGGCGATGCCACGGACAATGAACTCGTCTGCAAGTGGGAGGTCGAAGCTGCCGCCCATGAGGATGTTCCCCCCAAACCGAGCGAACGCCATCGCGGTGCCATTGATTTGATCGCCGCCCATCGGGTGCCAGGTGGTCCCATCCCACCAACTGAGCATCAAGATGGATGCCTTGCCGATTGTTTCGAATCCTCCGCTGATGTAGAGGCGGTTCCCATCAACTAAGATCGCAGTGATTGGTGCGTCGGGTGGGCCAAGTTCTTGCCAGGTACTCCCGTTCCATCGGGCAAGGTAGCGTACTTGTTGCGTTCCGCTTTTCCCGAAGTCACCTCCAGCGACGATCGAACCATCCCAGAGTTTATCGAGTGCGAGCACTTGAGCTCGTCCAGTTGGCACTTCGGGTTCGAGTCCATCGCCGAGTGGGCTCCACTGAGTCCCATCCCAGCGAGCGATGGAGGTTGCTCGGATCGAACCTGCCTGGCGGAATGAACCACCGACGTAAAGGTTATTGCCATCGGCAAAGAGAACCGAAATGTTCCCATCGCTGATCCCACCACCGACTGCGTGCCACGAGGTTCCATCCCAGCGAGCGATGCGACTGGTGCCTGCAACGCCGTCAATCGAGGAGAACGCTCCTCCGACGTAGAGATCGCTGCCAATCCACGCCAGTGCAGTGATCGAACCATCAATCGAGCGTGCAAGTGGACGGACACGTGTCCAATCGTAGAGAGCGAGGTTCGTGGCGGCGATTCCACCGATGCTCGAGAACTGTCCAGCGATGACCAGTTCACCGCGCGGACCAAATGAGAGCGCAGCGACCGTACCTGTTCCGCCAGATGGACTTATTGCGCCATTCGGAACCAGCGGCATCCAGAGTTGGCCATTCCAAAGAGCGAGTGAGTATGCATCGAGTCCTAAAAAATAGCGGAAATAGCCACCCACGACGATCGTATCGCCCTTGACTGCAATTGCCTGGATGATGACCTGCTCCGTCGAGGCAGGTCCGAACTGTGGATCCCAGTACTGATCGTCTGGGTCAGCAGCGAGTGTGCGTGGCACCCCGGATTGCAGTGCTTCCCACGCTGCCGGCGATACTCGGCGAATCGCGTCGAGCGCCGCCTGCGTTCGAGCGTGTTGTTCCTGGGTGCGCCCATGGCAAGGGAACAGGATGATACCTCCAATGAAACACAAAAGAAGCGATCGCATCATAGAAACAAATGGAAATGGTTGAACACGCGCCAAAATTAGGAGTAGCTTTGGTGCATACGATGGTGTGGCGTTGGTGCAGCGATAATTTTGTGCCAATGCTCCGCCGTGTTCTGACAATATTTGTGCTTGCGATCTTCCTGCTCTACTCCCAGAGTTTGCTGGTGATGTGGAGCCTCTACTTTCTCGAACGGCACGATATCGTGCTCTACTTTTACCCTGAAGAGTTGGGGTTATCGAACCCATTTGCCGGTGCTCGGTACGTCCACGAACTAATCGACGCTCAAAAAGGCAAGGGGGAGGGTGCGCTCGTGCTCCTTCACATTGTCGATCGCGCGGTGTACTATCTTCCCACAGTCATCCAGTCAGAGCTTGTACGGAGCGCACCATCTCTTGCTGCAGTGATAGACCGCTCTCGACATCCATCCGATGGATTCCCCACCATTCCGTTTGTCCCACCGCGCTGCGCAGCAGTACGTTGCTGCGTGTAATCGCATCACACCTTGAATGTACGGTTTGTGGAAGCTGACACTTCAGCACTGCCGAAATCAACGTGCAGTGACTGCCGTGTTTGAGCACAAGTCACGTTCGAGGGTGGGCCCCGAAGGTCGTTGCAGCGTGTCTGCATACCCTGCGGCTGCTCTTGTTTGGTAAGGGTATGTATCCCTTGACGACTCGAGTTCTCTCTTTTCTTTTCTTTTCATGTTTCACGATGTCATGTGTATGTGCGATGAACATCATCATTGCAATTGTCTGCTGCGTATGCGTACTTGCTGCGCAGCAGCGTGTGCCCAAGAAAACAATCCCCGAGCGTGATACGCTCCAATACAACGCCTCAGCGGTGACCGTTGTCGCGATGCGCCAACCGGAGTATAATCTCGAAGTACCATTGGCAACGACAGTAGTCCCCCGCGAACAGTTTCAGCTAAACCGCAACTATGGCTTGGATGAGGCGCTCTCGTTAGTGCCGGGCGCTCTTGTGCAGTCACGGACGGGCAATCACGACGTCCGCGTGCTCATCCGTGGATTCGGCGCTCGCGGTGCAGGTGAGCGGTCGAATGCGGGCACTTCGCGTGGAGTGCGTTTTTCCATTGATGGATTTCCGGTAACCGAGCCGGATGGGCGTACGGCGTTCGACCTTGTTGACCTTGGTGCAACGCAGAGTATCGAGGTGCTTCGCTCGAATGCCTCGGCACTGTGGGGAAATGCTGCTGGTGGTGTCATCAGCTTGCAGACTCTGCCTCCGCTGGGATCACGTTATTCGATTGCTGAACTTGGGAGCGGCTCGTTCGGGTTTTTGCGCTCCGCGATCCGACTTGCGTCGCCACTTGGTAGCGAGGGTGTCGTCTATGCGAATGTGACGAACACCTCGTTCGATGGCTGGCGGGAGCATTCACGATCGTCGAACTTCCAGTTCACGGCGGGTGCGGTCGCACAGCTCGATGAACGTTCGCGCCTTGGAGTCTTTGCGATTGGTGCTTCGAATACGTTCCGAATCCCTGGACCACTGACGGAAGCAGAGTTTCGGACCAATCCACGGAAAGCCCAGGATGACTCGGCGATTTACAACCCAACCTACGTCGCACGGGATGAACGACGTTCCAATCGGTTCGGTCGGATTGGTGTCCGACTCGAGCAGGGACTCGGACCTGGTGAGGTGATGCTGCAACTGTTCGCGGAACCAAAGTTCCTCCAACGCTCCGAACGCAATACCTTTCGCGATTTCACGCGCTACCATATCGGCGGGAGTGCGACGTACGTGGTTGCAACCGACATTGATACGAATGTTCGTAATCGGTTCTTGGCGGGATTCGATGAGCAGTATCAGGACGGTGCCATATTGTTCTATGCGCTCGACTTGGCAACCAGTGGTCGGGGTCCGCTCCGAACCAACAAGCGTGAAGGTGCCGAAAACACTGGTGTCTTCGTCCAGGATGAATTGATGTGGGGGGCGTGGAGCATCGTGCTTGGAATTCGACAAGATTGGCTGTCGTACTACTACGGTGATTTTCTCAACCCACGCCTCAACGATCGGCGGACGTTCGCACAGCTTTCGCCGAAAGTCGGGCTTACCTACAGACTGTCCGAGCTGGCAAGTCTCTACATCAACTACGGTCGGGGGGTGGAAATACCCGCAGGGAACGAAACCGATCCACCGAGTGTGTTTGGAGAAGATACCGTTCGTGCAATCAACCCGCTGTTGGAACCGATCCGATCGGAAACGTTCGAGATTGGCGCAAAGCAGATAGTGCCGTTTGAGGGCAGCTTCCTCCGAGCACTCAGCTACGATGCAGCGGTGTACGCTATCGTTACGTGGAACGATCTCATCCCATACCGTGGTGGGCGGTTTTACCTTTCAGCGGGACGTACCGAGCGGTTTGGCGGTGAGCTTGGATTCAGAGCCGATTTCGTTGGAGGAGTCTCACTGCTTGGTGCTCTCACTGTGATGCGCACAAGGCTCGCACACTATGTGATTGATTCACTCTACACCCAAGCGCGCTACAACCCCGCACTCGAAGGGAAGAAGGCTGACCTTTCGGGCAATGCAATGCCGGGGGTACCGGATTTGGTCGCTACGCTCCGTGTCCAGTACGTTCCTGCCTGGATCGATCGGTTGCGCCTTGAGTTGGAGATGCGCCATGTCGGGGGGTACTACGCAGACGATCGCAATGCCGCATCAGTACCGGCATACACGGTCTTCGACGTTGGCCTGCGGTATGAGCAGCCTATCTGGTCAGGGACAACGCTCGTAGGAGAGATACGAGGCATGAACATCACCGATGAACGCTACGTTGCGAGCGTGTGGATCAACCCAGACGTCTCGAGTGCCGGTGCTGCGTACATCGAACCTGGATTGCCGCGAATGTTTGCTGCTCGACTTACTGTGCGGCAGACATGGTAATGGACTGGCAGCTGTGACCGTGTCGTAAGAGGGGCGCATCGGGGAGTGTGTCTCTCCTCGATGCGCCCTGATTGTTTTTAGGTGATGGAAAATTTGTTTGTGAAGTATGACTCCGATGCTGTAATTAGCATCTGCGTGTGGAAAGCAGGATACCACACGTTCCACGACGAACGCAACGCCAACCTTCATTCTACAGAGAGACGGCAGCAATGTCGCCCGATGCAAGCCGACAGCGGCTGGGAATGGTGCGTCCGGAACGCATCATTGATGTGTGCCGCCAGGTTCACGCCTGCTTTGCCGACGGGAGTGATACGAACGTTCCGCTCTGGCACACTGTTGCGTTGATGACGTTGCACCGCTTCGATCGGTTGCCGCCGCACCGGCAGTCGCTGTCAGTCATTGCGAGTAACATTGCCAGTGCGCTTGTTCAGGTGAGCGCAAGCGATCCACGACTGGAGGGCAGTACTCGGAGTCTGCGCTTCGGTGAGACAGCGAGCGGTGGTAGCTATGACCCACACCAGATTCGACACGCAGTGCAGCTTGTCACTAGCCTTCGTCGGTTCGAACCACGAGCGTATGCATTCGGGGTGACATAGTATGTTTTAGAAATGGAATGTGCAAAGCGGGTACTTCAGCAGGGTTTGGCACTATTGGCATACAGACTGCTTCAGCCACCACCATGGACTTCGTTCCTCGAAGCGGGCGGGATCCAAAGCTCGCTATTGTGGAGTGTGACGGCACTTCTCGAGACGTTCTCACCACCTAGTCCATCGTCGGTACGCTTTACAGTAGCCGACTGCGACAGTCGGCAGGAATCAATCGTTCGTATGCTGGCCGCGATCTGGGACAGCACGATACCAATCGCGCTTGTCGGACCGTACACCGTCTGTGCGAAGTCCTCGCTACGCTTTGATCGGATCTTAGCGATTGCTGAAACCGCCACAGAAGGGTCATTGCACACATATACGTCGCTCCTGCATGAAGGAGGAAAAGCATTGGTTGCAATACCCACAGCGCATCTGGAGCGATGGTGGTTTGACCAACTCGAATCCGCAGTTGCAGAGGATCGAATCGAAGCCATTGTGGATTGGACACCGGCTGGGACAAGTGCTGATGGTTGGACGTTTATCGTCCTCCGGACTGTCGCACCCGTGCACTTGCGACGCCGGTATCTTGTAGGGCGTGTGGTTGGAGCGTTCAGTAACGAACACATCGAGGAACTTGTCGATGCATTGATGCGCGGAACAACCGAAGCGGGATGGTTACAGTGGAAACAGTCGCTCCAGCTCCACTTGCCCGGTGCGATGATGCCAAACGCACTGTCACTAACTCAGATACTCGAGCGTTACGCTGAGCGGGGCTTGGATGTCGGTGCGCTTGCGATAGGGAACAACGGTTCGCTCCGTCTCGACGAACGCATCACCTCCCCAGAAATGCTCCGCACTGCCGTTCGCTCTGTACAGAGCGTTCACTCGCAAGAGATGCGCTTTTCTTACACGCTTCACTTGTGGTGGATGCGCATACGTCCACTCCTGCAGTTACATGGGCGAGTAGTCTGGCCAACGGTAGAACAGTCGCTCGTTGAGCATCTTTCAGGTGTTCCAAGTGTGACGCTTCCATACGCACGAGCACTTGGTGTGCGTTGGTGGCATTCGATAGAGCCGGATGTTGCAGGGGAAGAGCGTTATGGGGCGCGCGCGGTTGTTGAAAGCATCATCGGCGGGATCGAGCGGAAAGTACGGACTATGGGGGTTAAGCTCTGGATGCACCTCGATGGTCGAGAGCAGTCCGTGCTGGCAACGTGTGTGCCGTCACTCTATAAGCGTGCGATGGCTGATCTTCGGCGGCAACACTATACGCAACAAGCAGAGGCGGAAGAGATCACAAGGCGTATAGCCGAGCTCAAGGAGCATGTAGCGACGCTCCAGGCACAGATTGCAGAGCTCCATGCGCGTGCAAAAGCGCATGACGTCCCCCATGATACTACGGAGTTAGTGGATAGCACGTTGCCCCTGCAGAACGAGTTGAGCCTCATCCTGAAAGCGATGGTTGCACCGCAAAGCGAGTTGAAGATGCTCGAGCAGAACCGCATGCTTCTGCAGCAATCGAACCAAGAGAACTGGTTCTCGCCGGTCGTTGCACGCTGTACAGCGCAATTAGTGCCAGCATTGCAGTCACTGCGTCGCTTGCTCGATGAACGCTCAGCATGGGCTCTGTTGGAGGAACTCTGGGCAGAAGAACTCCGTGGAATAGCTGACCAAACGTGGGATGCGATCGTCGGGGCATTCGTGAGTGATTTGGAACGTGCATGGGTCGCACAAACTGAGTCACGAGCGTCCGTGTTGGAGCAACCGGCACCTGCTTTAGCGCAGTTGAGATAAACCGATCTCACGCAGTGAATGAACATGCAACTTTTTGTAGTTCACCAACGTCACCACTTCCATGGGTGTGCAATGAGAAGTAACGGTGCTTCAACCATCAGGCCAAAAGCGAACAATCAAGGCGAGAGTTCAACGTAGTGCGGTAGCTTTGCCTGGTTTATGCTCAGAGCTGCGCAATGTCTGCAGTACTCTCGATCGATCTTGCAAGCAGGAGCTACCGTGGTGTTGGGATATGCATACTTCGCTACAATGGTAACTGCATTGAGGCTGAGGTTTTCCGCCAGCATTGGAAGTACGCTGGCAGCAAGCCAGAATGCACGCGACTGGCAGATTACGTTGCAGAGCTTGCGACAACCCATCGCGTTCGTGTGATAATGATTGACGGACCTCAAGCATGGAAAGATCCTGCCAACGAAAGAGATCATTGGCGCATCTGCGAACAGCAGGTACGAACCCAAGGGAAAACAGGGTTACCTGGCCATACGAAACCTTCCACGTTTGTATTCTTCGCTGCGTTTTCGATTGCTCTGTTCGATCGGCTAACTGAGCACGGATGGGAGAGATTGAAGGATGCTTCAATGCTCGAAACTTCGAGGTGTTGTGCGGTGGAAACCTATCCTACTGCAGCATGGAGGGCATTAGGGATGCGACCGTTACCATCTAAATCAAAAACGGACACTCATATCGAAGGGCTGAAACTTGCAGAATTAGCGAGCAAGGTATCCATTGCTGTTCGTGGTGATGTTCTTGTCACTCACGATGAATTACAAGCCATCGTTGGTGGGCTTGCTGGAATTGCAGCGGAAGGGCATCCCGAACTCGACGTGAGGCTCTTCGGCGTCCCACCGTTTAAGCGTCAAGGACAGTGGTTTGAAGGTTACATTGCTCTTCCGAGCTATAGGATGGCATTATCGTAAAAAACATGCGTCCAGTAAGTGTGATGAATCTACTGGACGCATCGAAGACTTTAACGTAAACCAATCCCTCTCGAGCGGCTCTTTCGATTGACAGCGATTCAGTCTTTTCTGCTCTGATGCTTAAGAGCTCTCAACGCAAGGAGCCCACGTTGGAAGCATTGAAGGCGCAGCAGTGTTCTGTTCTACCGCACCACCTGCAGCAATCTCCGTTCGATCCACTTCGTACCTTTTACTTCGACGAAATATGTTCCGCTCGAAAGATGGTGGATTTCAAGCTGAGCCACTGACCCATTCGAATGCAATGGTGAGTCGAGTGTACGACCGAACATGTCGCAGATGGTGACGTTTTCGATGATCTGCCCTTCCCGTGCGCGTATGGTGACATGATCAGTTGCAGGATTTGGTGCAAGAGTAATCTGCGTTCGTTCCAGTGGAGAAACACTAAGGACGGAGGCGTTGCAATTAACGAAAGGCGATTCAATTGGTTCGAGGTTACACCAACAGATTAGGGTACCATTGTTGAAGTATTGCAAGAGCCAAATGGCGGTGCCTACAGGTAGGTTAAGCAGAGTACTTAGATTGGGTTTAATTCTCCCACCTATAAGGGGTACTTGTTCAAATGGATGGGTGCTCGCAAATTGTCTATAAACAGGGTGCTGCCGGAAGCGATCCATTGCCTCTGTGCTGTTGATCCAGCCTTCTGCAAATGGATTGCTCCGAATGTAGAATGGGAAATCTTCAACGTCGTTCGTGTCTTCTACAGGTTCTGTATTTACTTGGTAAAAATCTTGGTCAATACCCCTAAGAGCGACTGATATGGTGACAGTATCAAGAGGGAAGACATAAATCCACTGTGAAGACATCCCTAACGTATCAGCGAACGGTTCATCAAATGTGCCTACTAAGCAGGGGTTGGATGACGTTTCTGCCGAGAATTTTGCGGCCTGTAATCCATCATGCACAGAGAAAGGATAGCCGCCTCCCCCTCCGCCTACATACTCACTAGAACAGCCGTGACCGCTTCCATCATGCGTGCAGAAGCATGTCACGGCGTAAGTACCTGTCGAATCTACGGCGCGATATATCCACACCGGTGTCAGCTCTGGTAGAGGTTCTTCGTTCGAGCGGAGTCGTCCTGCAAGCAAAAGTTCTGACTGCACCCGATGCTGATTATGCCATTCAATATAGGTTGGATTTGCAGTGAATATCCGCATAGCACTGTCGCTGTCGATGATATCAGTAGGCAGTGGAGATGCCTTGACAATAATCGGCAGACCAGTAGTGTCATCAAGTGGGAAGATGGTTGCGGTAAAGTTATTCGGTTCTGACTGGTAAACGTTGACGGTAGTGAGAGAATCTTGTTCGGTGAATGCGTATATCCAAAAGAGAGCATTTCCGCTCTGGAGTGGTGCTGTCGTTCCAATTACTGAGGGCATCTGTTGTCCTCCAAGACCTTGCGCTGCCGAAAGTCCCTGACGAGCTGTAAATGGGACTTGCGCAATGAGGCTCACCGTCGTCGTAACGATGCAAAGAGCACGTAACACGTTGTTCATAACTATCCTCACATTTTGTTGAACATCCAAGTGCAAAATTATTATCCATGCACGATGATCATCGCTTCAATGGCTGGCGTCGAGCGGCAGCGCTTACACGTGCGTCTGCTGGCTTTCCGTAGATACCACTTGCCGAACGCAACACGACGCGATAGTAGTATGCTTCGGCGATTTCAGCGCTGCCGTCGGTGTAGCGTGTGACCGACGCGGGTAATAACGGGCTAATCGGTGAAAATGTTTCGCCCGTGCTACTACGCTCGACGATCGCAACGGTCCCTTCCGGGACGTAACCGACGTAGTGCCACGAGATCGTAATGCCATCGGCAGTAACGATGAGTGTATCAATCTCTGGAACCGGTGGAGTACGGGTGTCGTAGCATTGCGCACTGATGCGCCGCGATGGTTTGGAGCGATTGCCTGCACTGTCGAATGCAACAATACTGTAGCTGTACAACACCCCTGCACGAACGCTGGAGTCTATGAATGTTCGTACCTCGGCTGGAATGCCCTGCGGGGTAAGCAAAAGGTCAACAGTGCGGTCTGCTTCCCGGCGGAGAACGTAGAATCCAGCAAGGTCGCGTTCTGCCATTGGTTGAGACCAGTGGAGGACAATCATCCCATCTCCTGGTACAACCTCTTCCAACTGTGGCCGCTGTGGCGGAACGATGTCGGGTAGAACGACACGAACGGGTGCGCTCCACCGACTCCGATTACCGTGCCGATCAACCGCACGAATGCGATACCAATAGATCGTTCGACCGCTTGCAATGGGGAGCGTTTCGATGAACGTTGTGTCGGTGACGATGTCGAGAGAAACAAGAGTTATCGTTGAATCAGGATGGAACAGGGAGCGTCCGACTTCATAGCCCCAGAGGTCACGAGTGGGGCTGCTGGACCAGCGCAGTCGTGCTTGACCAACTTCTCCTGACCCTTCGAGAAACTGTGGCAGAGTTGGAGCGACAACGTCTGGAGCGGGAACTGAGTGCGGAAGTGAAAGCTCACTTTCTTGGCCGTACCGATCAACTGCGGTGACAGCGTAAGATACCTCTCCCTCGAGGCCTTCAGGCCTATCAATCCAGAGCGTGTTCCCAACTATAGTTGTTGTCAAGCGTATCCGTGATGCCGTATCGCCAGTCCGCCAGCGATATACATGGTAGCCGATAGCACGGCGATCCTCAAACGGTGGATACCAGTGCAAAAGAACACTATCACCTTTGACTTGTGCGATGATGCCGTAGGGAGCTTGCAGCGGACGGCTATCGTATGGCCTCACATCGACACTCTCACTTTGATCCCCCTCGCGACCGAGCAGGTCCACTGCTCGAATAGCGTAGGTATAGAGCGAGTCGTTGAGCAGATGGCTATCAGCATAGAGGTACACGATGGGAAGAGATTCATCAAGGAATATGGTGGGAACAGGCTCGTTTGTTATTCGCTGGAGGGATGTTTCTCCGGGTCCACGGCGAACGATGTGGTAGCCCCATATACCCAACGCTTGAGTTCCTCGAATGTCCCACAAGAGATGTGCGCCACTGTCAACCGGCAGGACGCGAAACCCAGTCGGTTTCGGTGGAAGCGTGGCTCGCCCGGCCAGGACACGCTCGACTGTTGCAACATGCTTACCTGATGATTCGATGATGTAATCGTATCGCTTACCAGCCTGTGCCGTTGTGTCTTTGAAGTACGTTCCAAACCACCAAGCAAACACAGGAATCGAGGCATTCCGCGCAAGAATCAACGCACGTAATTCTTTTGCGAGGGCACGGCGAACGCTATCATGTGTCTGTGGGTTCTCGTACACCTCAAACCATGTTAGGATCGTATCTGCAAAGCTGCCTGCAACGATGTGCTTGCAAAGGTGATGGAATTCCGCTTGAGTACCTCGCTTAGTTCCTCCGATGCGCTGGACGCGAATGGTTTCAGACTCTTTCCGTAGCACTGTGTATGACAAAGGAATCGTGTCATCGACGGGTGGTAGCCACACGAGTACGATACCACTGTCCACCCCAAATGCCCATGCCGACGTATGAAATTGGGCACGACTCGATGGTGTAAGAACAAGAGCGAGTACGCAGATAATGAGCATCATCGCTCGAGCTCGCCGAGAGGTGGCAACTCACCCTGCGAAATGCTATTATTTGTTGTGCCGTCCTGTTCGAAGAAGGGAGGCAGCGGTAGAACGTGCGCACGGATGCCAAGGACGCGTGTGCCCGTCGGGAAGAGGAGCGTATGCTCGATTCGTTCTTCTTCACCAGGTGCTACAAATGATCGAAGGTGGTATTGATGGCGCTCGACGATGTATTGTCGAGAGCGGTCAGGGAGTTCGATGTAAGCACCGACACTAAGTTCGAAGGGAGTGCCAGAGAAGATTCCCGTAATCCCATGGTTCTGGAGACTGAGTCGAAGAGCTATTGGAGAGCTTCCTGAGGTGGTTTCACCAGCAATACCGGCATTTGCAGGAAGCGATGGGGCAATCCAGCGGAGGGCTGTAGAGAGTTGAGTAGTTCCTGCTGGTGCGTACTCGGTGTGAAATTCTGCGACAATTCTTGGCAGAGCTTGAAGGAATACGTCAGCTTCTGTCGGGCGCGCTTGAGAGCTTCCTTCCACCAATGCATTGACCACCCGGACGGTGATGGGGAGTGGGAATGGTCGTGTACCGACGACTTGTGGTTGGAGGAGCGCGGTATCAAGGTGAAAACTTGATCCGAGATAGTTCCCCAAGACGACGAGAGCTTCGCTCGAACGAATGAGTGCATTTGGATTGCCGGACCAGAGCCATCGGTGCTGTCCTGCTTCAATCTCAAGCCAAAGATCACGTCCAAATTGGAGTGGAGCCAAAAGTGCTCGAGGAGAAAGCGGATACGCTATGATGAGCGTGTCAAGAGCTGTGGAAAGTATTCGTGGGAGTGTATGGGTCCATGAGAGTCTCGCCTCTAACCATAAGTGATCCAACCGCGGTGCGGTGGAAAATTCGAGAGTGTCTAAACTTGGAACACTCTGCCCATCGGTGGACTCGAGCATATCGTCGAGTACTATCCGATAGCGTGTTGCAGGGAGGAGCGTTTGCCAAGGATATGATGGAGTTGGTGTAATGCAGTACCGAATGGTATCGCTCCCTTCAAGGGGAGGATTTGACGGCTCTTGCCCTAATGGGACTGAACGGACTGGAGGACCACTGGCATCGAGCTGCTGAAGTGTTGCTCGAAGTGTTGAACATTTCCAACAACGGGTACTACGGTCACAACCACCATACGCCCAGAGGCGTGCACCCGTTCGAATCGTGATGCACGTCGTGATTGGAACGTTGCTCTCACCGTGAGCAGGGAGACTTGAGAGCACCAATCGTGGGGGTGGAATTTGGTTCCGATTCGATGTTGCAGCGTTCTCCCCCCATGAATCGAGATTCGTACAGGTGAGGGTTTCCGCCTGCGCGCCGAGAGCACCTCCGCGTTTTGCTCCTACCTTCGTTCCATACCGTGCCCAGCTGTAATAGCCAACTTCAACTGATGCTCGTGTTGACGAAAGGAGTGGCAGTCGTACCTCGGTAGAGCCAACACGCAGTGGCACTGTCCCGATGCTTGCATCTACCTGAAACAGTCCCTGCAAGCGGAGATCAACACCAACATGTTTGCAGTGACTACCATTACATGCATTCCAATGTCTATCAAGGCGGACAAAATCTCCACCAGAATAGGAATGTCCACGTACATGGTCATACGCTTGCGTGTAGTGCCCAAACGGATACCCTGAGTAATAGAAATTCATACTGAGGGAGCAAGCACCGCCTGAGCGTGTGGACAAATTGAAGCGGTTCGTGCTTCTATCGTACCAAAACTGGTAGAGATAGCGACCACAGAATTCAGATCCTATGCTGAGCCCTATGTGATGTGGAAGTTGAACTGGGTCGACATATAAATGCATACCGACAACACCGGAACCTCTGAGCGAACCGAAGAGTTCTCCTTGGGTCGGGCATAGTCGTGCGTAAAGGCGATTGATAGTGAGAAATCCTTTTGCGGAAACGTTGACTCCGAAAATGTCACTACCGACTGTTTCATCCAGGTCTGCGACTATCCATTCGCCCGAGTATGGCCCAAGAGTCAGGCACGACGAGCCACCACTGCCGAACGTTGCACTCACGGAGGTGGAGAACACATCCGTGTTCAGGAAGTTTACAGAAACGTTCCCGCCAAGAGAAACAGTACGGTTACGACTACTGTGGAGATACTGTGCCCAAAATGTTCCTGCAGCGAGACGAATTTGGGGAAGGACTGCAATCGAACCGTCGAGTGCAACCTGCGTTGAACTACCAAATGCAAGGGAGGTTGTTGCAGAGAGTCGGTAGAGTTGCAACGCTGGATCTGCGAAGATGAGTCCACCCTGCAGGAGCAAGTCTCTGCTGTTGTCAGGGGTGAGTGTAGGGTGTGAGGCTAACCCTCCAACGTCGGAGAACAACGTTCCTCGGTATCCATCGAGTCGAACATGCCAGCCAGCACCAAAGAGCCCTCCGACAAGGTGGAATGCCCCAGGAACTACCGGAACGCCACCAGGTACAGCCGCTCCTCCTCGGATGAACCAATATCGAAACGGTGAGGGACCTGTCGTGCTCCCCAGCGCAAAGTCCACCTTTGCCTGCATCCCCCCAATGCAGTCAAATTGCCCTGTAAGCTGACCAAGCATTCCACGAATTGGAACCCCTCCGAGCAATGTATCTCCCCACAGGATATTCCCTGCGAGCCGGAAAGCACCAGCAATCTGTGCGTTAACGAAAGCACCTTCACTCGTGACGAATTCATCATCCCAAATGCGAAGACGCCGGACGCGGATACCGTTCTCGCCTATAGGTAGTGCTGTTTCTGCACCGAGTTCGAATCCGCCACTGAAACCAATCCACCAGTGGCTGCCACTTCCGGCGCGGTGGCAATAGCCCAAACCAATTTCTTGCGCTTGGATTGTCAAATTCGCGACACTCAAGCCCGCCCACCGTGACAGTTCCATCCATCCATCGGCAGATTCAAGCTCAACTTCACCGGTGTTCCATATTCGCAGTCCATAAAAGTCAGCAGTACCAGTGGGATTATGAGCAGGTGCGCTCAATTGGAGGTGGCTAAACTCAACGTACCCACGACGGCTGCCCTGGGGTGGGTCAACAATTTCGATCGTTCCGTTGCGAAGGACTAATTCGGCAAGCGAACCAAAACGTAGTCTAAGACCAGAACTTATGTCAAGCGTTGCATTCCATCGCCAGCGAGTGCCTTCGTCAAACCCACTGAGCCGGACCCGAATACTATCGAGCGCCGTCCAATTGGAAGGTCGCTGTAAAGACGTGGGCATGATCAGCATGCCACGCGCAGATACATGCTGCAGAATTCCTTGACACACCCGAACAGTGGCAGAGTCGAGTCGTATCCGAAAGCCTCCAACCTCTACCGTCATGTTTGAGAACGATTGAGCGACAAACGTCAACGCATGCTTTCTCCCACTCCCTTGGTCGAATATCGCACGCGTCATCATCCGAAGAGTATCGTCGCCAATGACGACGTTCATATGCATGGAGGGTACAAACACCCCACGCCACTGTGGATCGGACCATGCTGGATTCGAACAAACTTCCCGTGGCGGGAATGAAGAGTAGTTGACCTGGCTTGAGAAATCAAGCACGACTGTGTCTGCATCGAATGTCAGCGCACTAGAGCCGAGAACCCGTACATTACGCAACGAGTTGGTTAGGAAAGCTAATAGATCGTGCTTGCCGCGATCAAGGCGAATCCGGAAGGTACCGCGAACAGGTTGACCCCCTGCAACCAAGCACGGCAGCTCGACCTGCCCGATACCGAACAAGTATGCGGTCACAACAGGGGGCTTGTTGCTGGTATCAACAGAGAGTGCAGTGTTGAGCGAATCGAATCGGAGTCCGATACATTGCCCAATGAGGAGGCCATCCCCGCTGCACTGCCAGGGAACAGGCAACCGTAGATTCGGCAAGGTGAAACCGTTGGTCTCAAATGGCACTTGGAATTCGACGCTATCGCTTGTTAGGCAGCTCCAGTCCCAGTCACTCCACCGTGTTCGCCACACACCGTCGAGAATGACAGTCACTGGGCTAACATCGAGTTGCCGCAGGTGCAAGCTCAACAGCCCAAATTGCTTCATAGCGCCAATCGGAACGTGGAATCTCCCAATCGCTAAGCGAGCCACACCATGTCCATCAGGACGAGAGACAGTAATGCCGCTTAGCATTACCTCGACAGAATCGTCAAGGAGAGGGATGTAGAGCGAACCGCTACCGCTGATGGTGCAACTGCTTGTTGAACATGCGATTGTACTTCGGAGTACAATCGAGAAACCCCCGGGCAACGCGATCTTGGAGATGAGTGCAGTAGAGTCTGCAGATCCAGCTTGCGCTCCATGAGTGGTTATCGTTGTATCACTGCGTGCCGGTATAGTACCCGATTGTCCTGAATCACTCGGAATGAGACTCGAGCGAGTGTCAGCGAAACGGAAACGGAAAATTTCACTTCGACCATTGTTTCGTGTTGCAGGGCGTCCATCGGGACCGAGGGCTTCAACTTGCCAAACGTATCCATCCGCTTGAGGAAACGCGCTAAAGGGAATATCTGTCGGAAGGTACTGGTAGATCGGTGAAAGCAAGCCGCGTAGGCTGAGCACGGGTGGGTTCGATCGCAGGGCATCTTGTGGCGCTTGACCAGGGAACAGCGGCACGACGTAGAGCGAATACGTTACAGGCACCAGCGAGCCTGTTACAGGCGCCCAGATGAACAACGGCAGCGATCCAGGGCTCAGCGTGCTATCATTACGGGGGTGAATGAGCATCGGCGGGTCTGGCAGCAGTACTGTCGTACGCGGGCAGTACGCACCTGTAGTACCGATCAATCGCCCTGTAGCATCGAGAAGACGTGCACAAAATTCATACTCACCTTCAGGGAGTTGTCCAGTGGCTTGAGCTTGTTGGCGGAGTGATTCATCCTCAAACTTTAGTGCTCCTCCGTTAATGATTTGTGGACCAGAAAGCACAAGCGATCCATTCGGAGGTATGGAGAGTCGCGGCTGCAAGGGGTGGAAATCCTTGCTCCGTACTACGATTTGTGCCCCCGGCAGCCGACGAATCTCGAACGAAATGATGGCGCCGTCGTAGTGCGTCGCTGTTGGATTTTGGAGAATGATTTGGACAATGCTTGGATCGGAAGCCCACACTGGCAACGCTCCCGGCGCTGGGGACCGAATGATAACCTGCATCTGTACAGGCTGTGCGCCTGCGCCAAGAGTAAGTGCGACGATCGTCAGCACAAGGAGGAAGGCATGCTTCATCACATGAGCTGCACATGTATGTTGAACGAATCCGCCATGCGGCGAATGCTTACCTTACGTGGAGTTACAATGTTCCCATACGAAATTAGCGTTGACGGGTATAGCTCCAAGCGTCGGGAATGATACGCCACAGATCGGCGAGTCGTAAATGGTAGACTCCCAGACGCTTCAGCGCAACCCAATCTCCTATACCAAGCACCGTGTAGTATGCGATGATCCCTCCGGGAAAGATCCACCACACGCCGATAACACCACTGGTGACAAAACACGTCATCGCAGCGATTGCAGCAAGTGCGGTGATACGTGCATGGAGTGCAACTGCCCCTCGGGCGACGAGCACAATGCCTGCCATAGTAAGTGGCATCAACAGACTTGCGATGCTCATCGTCTGAAGCGTAGCAATAGCAGCATCGTAACGGCTGCCCAGGATGAACCCAATGAGGTGACCAGCACTCCACACGATGACGACGGCCACAGTAAACGCAACCAGAAGCGCCGACATTGCCTTCGTTGTGACGTCCGATAGGGCGGTTCGATTCCCGGAGGCGTGGTATTGAACAGCAGCCGGATACACAATGCTTGTCGCAGCATCAAGCCCAAGTTCGAACAATCGAAAGAGAGTTTTCGCAGCCTGATAGACACCGACTGTGGCAGTGCCGAAGAACGTTTGAGCTATGACGACATCGAGCTGACGGACACTGGTATGGATGACACTTGTGCTCATTTGGCGTATACCAAATTGGACAAGGGGACCCACCATTCCCGTGCGAATACGCATAAGCTTGAGCGCGCTCCGTGCCAAATACACGCCAACAAGTGAGCTCGTCGCCATCCCGGCGATGGCAATCGTCGCCAGTGATTCGAAGGAACGGAGCCACCCCGCAACGACTCCATGTAAAGTGGCAAGTGTCATGGAGCCAAGCCATGCAGCGTTCATCAAAAAGAGTTGCCGTGTTTGGATGTCGCGCATCATCACCCGAAGGCAGAAGGTGCGAGGAATCGTCACAGCGCAGAACACAAGCTCCAGCCAAGCAACATCACTGAACCGAGGCTCCTCGAAAAGATGACCGAGGAATGGCTCGGATGCGATGACCATTACGACTAAACCGGCGACAACCACAGCATAGGTAACCGCAGCTGTACCATCGAGCCACGGACGCTTAGCTCGATCTGCTCCAAATTGGATAAGACCTTGCAGAACCATGCCGTCCGCTACGACGAAAATCCACGTTTGGATACTGACAAAGAGTGCATATAGGCCATACTCTACTGGCGGCATTGCTCGAATCTGGACAAGAGCAATGCCGCCGTAGAGCACAAATAGTAGCTTATCGGCAGCAATCCATGAGAGTTTCGGCAGATGGTCCTGGATGCGTGGCATGGAATGTTCGGCAACGGAACAGTGCGCAAAGTTATCAGCGCACGCTGGGAGTGCCCTCGATGAGTTGATCTCGGTGGTGGGAGTCCTTATCGGCTCCTTTGTGCATACGATGTGCCGTCATGTTTGCTACGATTGACCTTTGAAGGAGGAGCTGGTGAGCAAATTCATCACGTCGGGTACGGTGCTATGGTCTCTTGACGTTCAGTCCTCAGACGGGCGGCCATACCCTTTGTAGCGATCGATCCGGGCACTGTAGAGCACAATGTTGAGCTGTTCATCGCGGAGCGTTCCGCCTGATGGCGAATAGTAGAACGTCCCGACTCGTTCGGTCGGTGTACGCGCCAACCGCCCTCGTTCATCAACGTAGAAATGCACCGTGTAGTAGCCGAGTTCAAACGGTGCTGTTTCGAGCTGTCGCTGAAGGTTGTCGAGCGAGTAAACGTACACGTCCGGCTGTGTCATGGCTGAGCAAGTGGTTGTTGGAGCGCACTTGTGACTGCCGACAGTACTTCCAGCAAAGGCAATCGCTTCCATTCACTCCCGTGAGCAGCGGAAAGCCACCGCAGTGCAAGGGTGCGGTACGGCGCAAGCAGCACCGGATGTTGCTGGGCTATTATGCGGAGACTTTCCCGGAGCAAGCGCCGAATGCGATTGCGTCCCACTGCCTTCGGACAAACTGCGCGTGAAACTACAACGACGTAGTGAAGGACTTGTGATTCATCCCCTTCCTCCGCGATCACTTGAACACGTCCTGTTGGTTCTCGCCAGCGTCGTCCCATACGGAAGAGTTGTTCACGCTTTGTGCGACCACGGAGTGGCACAAGCAGCCGCTTGCTCACCAGTGGCGTTCGTCGCTGACGGTAAGTTTGTGTCGACCTTTTGCTCGACGTGCTGAAAGGACTTTCCGTCCATTTTTTGTTGCCATGCGTGCGCGAAAACCATGGGTTGCCCGCCGGCGTCGTCGGCTCGGTTGATAGGTACGCTTCACGACCGAACTATCCTCATGTTAGAACGAAACGTGTTGCAAAAATACCGTACAGCCAGCAACGCATCCAAATACGCACGACAGCACCAATTGAAGACTACGAGTGATCGGACTGGGCTAACGTGATCTCGTCCGACCTCGCTTTCATCGCTCAAACTGGACTGTTGCAGAGAGTGTGAGCGATTTTTCAGCGTATTTCCCGATGACGTGGGGAGCGTATTTCTTGGCTGTCCACGGATCCAAGTGCACGTTGAGCTTTCGTTTGATGGTCGAAACTGTTTTCTGTAGCACAGTCAGACGCAGATCGAAATCTGTCTGCAGTGAATAATCGCTTGAGCGGCAGTTCCTCCGCGCACGGCAGATCGCTGTATAACACGCGCAGAATCGCAACCAGTCTTCATCGCGTAGCGATTTACCCCAGGGAATCGGTTCTTTGGCTTGGAGAAGCCACCAGTAGAGCGCGCATTCGACTGGACGCAAGTGAATCTCCAGCCGTCCGATGCGGAGAAGACATCGTCTCCAGTCAAGTACTGCATCGCTCGATCCACGAAGCGCCGCGGTGTTATTTCCTCCATCCACCCCGAATATACTTCCACCCTTGCGTGTATCTGTTGAGAAGGTGCCCCTGCGCGGTATCGTGCGGAGCCCCCCATTGAGAGTTCGGAGGTGAACGGGGAGATTACCGCAGGATAACTCGCAAGAAAGAATCGTGGTTCGGAGCAGCATGAAAAGACGGTCATGGTTCCGTCCATAGAGGAGCAATGCTCCGATAGCAATCGCTCTTATATGCCCAGGTGCGGAGATAAGCAGCACATGGAGAACGGTTTCATCCTGACTCGTTAGTCGTCGGATGAGCTCAAATAAGACCTTCCCATGGCTATCGCTGAGGTGGCGATAGTTATCCCCGAATGATTGCACACTCCCTCCTTGAGTGCGAACCATCCGATGCCACGATGAACGGATTGGAGACGATGGCTTTTTGTCTGCTACCGTTGTGAGTACGTAGCAATCAGCAAAGCATACCCGATTTCGACGGGCAAGTTCATGGAGAACTGGCGGCACACGGTGCACGTCGGTGCCGCATGCAACCACTGCAATGTGTCGCATGGTAGGAACAAATGATGGTGGAACATGCTTACGGTAGGGCGTAGCATGCGGAACGGAGCGTCGGCTTCCTCCACCCGAGGACCAACCCGTATCGTGTGGGAGCTCAGTGAAGTAGTCGCAGAGTGTGGGTGCGGCTATGGCGGGGTGTTATCCGGCGCAATCGCTGTGGTATGCGAAATGTTGTTCCGTGCTATCGCCTATATATAGTCCACAGAATTTCGCATCTAGAGGAGTGAAAAGCAGCGGCGCGATGTGAATTGTCAAGTCATTGATGCACAATGAGTTAGTATTTGCAAGGGGTGACTCACCCTGTAGAGAGTCTAATTGCGGCGTTGTGCGTTGTCCTTTTACCATCTGGAAAAAAGTGCATTCAAACCCACACTCTACGCTAACCATCACATCTGCCGAACGAAACTGCCGATCGGGAATCCTGGTGATGATCACCCCTACATTCAATGGTTTTCCGGGAGAAAGTCAACGAGAATGGAGGCAGTGTAGAAGGGTTCTGATGGTCTGACAGAACGTCTGGCAAGTGTATCACATTGGCTGAGTACTGCTCCAACGCCGATGCAGGCAAGGCTGCTGAACTCTATTGAAGATGCGATTGGGTCTTGTTCCCAGCTAATGGAAGGACGGCTCTACGAACGAAATGGATGCCTCATTTTTGTTCCGCACAGTCTTGCGCCTCTCGTGTTTGTATTTACGTGCGTTCTCTTGTACGTTCGAATTGTTGCCATGCTGCTTCAAGAGAATGTAACTGCAATTCCCTTCCAAATGGTGACCTTGAGCATCTCCCTCACCACATCGCCATTGGATTAACAACGGCAATCGTCAATGCTAAAAGGCGGGATGATTCCGGAATTGGATTGATCCCAGTATCGGCTAACGACTCATACGAAAGCCCGATCCGGAAGTGCGCTGCGCCTGTAAGTGCAATTCCTGCAGCAACACCGCCACTCAAACGCGTCATTCGGATTCCATCGGTGAAAAGGTACGCGCCTGTGCGATTCCCGTAAGAATTTGCGGCTATCCATGCAGATGTGAACACCCCAACCCACGGTGCGGCTAAGACACGTTGAAGGTGTATGCTCCCACCGAGCATACCGAGCAACTGCTCGACGTTCGGCAGCCCGTCTGCGGTGGTTCGCGGCTGGCGGTCATCAAGGCGTATCGTGTATAGATCGCCCCGCAAGACCGCGCCACCACTCCATCCAGCAAATGCGAGCGGCACGAGGTATTTGCCGACAATACTCCCGTAGATGAGTGAACGCTGGCGCCTAAGGTCGAGATTGTCAACATCGTGTTTACAGCGGTGGTAGTAGCCTACTTGCCAATATCCCGCATCCGTGCGGTGTGTGAAGAGAAACCCTTCTTGCCAGAAGACAGCGCGTGGATTGAAGCGTATATCGTTGTCTGGGTTCGCGATAAATTCGATTTCGCTCGCAAAGGCAAGGGAAGAATGCGCCCCGATGCGAGCAAGTTCAATAAGTGCACCCAGTCGCTGGATCCACGCATGTTCCTGATCGCTGGCAAGGTATCCACCGAACTCTCCCCAGCTGATGAGTGAATGCATCCATCCAAGCGTTCCGGATTCTACGCGCCGGGATGTATCGAGTAATGGGTTGAGCGCAATCCACCGGTCGGGAAATCGTTGTGCTTCCACACACACAACGCTCGTCACGAGCATGCAGAGTAGCATTCGCATGGTCGGAGCTTCGTCGAAGAGTAATAAACGCTGCAAATTTCACGTGCACACATCGCACTTTTGCAACGAGTGACTCGCAGGTGTGTTACTTGGCGCGCCATTTGAGCATCCTCAACGTTCATTCCTTCACCGAAACGGCACCATGCGTCCCGTTCATATCGTTGCGATTTCGTTTCTTGTTGCTACTGACTTTGCGCAATCGGAGAGGGAGTGGTGGGGCATCGTTGGCGGATGGTCATTGCTGGACCACCGCGGATCCATCCCGGTCTACGATGGACAACCTGAGTGTGGAGTATTTACCCGTGGTCGATCCGACGGGGTTCTCTTGGGTGTATGCTACGATCGGTCACTGGTGGAGTGGCTCGAGGTGAGCGCTTGTGCAACAGCATGGCGCCGTCCAGTCCGGCTCGACCTCCGTGCAGATAATGGTCTTGAAGTCTATGATGATGAGCAAGGGACATACGTACCGTTCGTTCGTCGGCATGTGTGGAATGCAGATCTTTTCTTTCTCGGGTTCGAGCTGAGCGGACGTTTGTATCCGCTCCATGCAGTTGGTCATGCGCTACCGCTCTGGCTTCGACACGGTGGTGATGTTGCTTACCCTGCCTTTGGTGCAGATTTCGAGCAGACCGAAGAGATTCTCCAGCCCGGTGGTGTTCTATTCCCCGACGGCACACGTCGGCACACGCTCGCACGCGGCACAATACCCGATGCTACGACGACATATGGTGTGGTCGTCTCACTCGGTGCAAGCATTCCACTTCGACCTCGCCTAGAGCTGATGCCGGAGATCGGCATACGCTATGGCATAGGCTCTGTACGCTCTACCTACCAATGGAGCGTCCACGCAGCATTTGCAGCGGTCGGCATTCGAATTGAAATGAGTGCCCCGTTCCAACCACCAGCACCACAACTGCAAGAGGAGCCACCACCGAAAGTGCAGCCGACCGATGTTGTTAGACTGACCACCGCAAACCCGTAACCAGTCACGATTCAGGAAACAATCGTGACCGAGACATTCCCACTTCTCCCGTATGTTTTTTTCGATAGTGCGTCTAGTGTCTTGCCACCACGCTACGTTCCGCCAGTGGTCCCAGAGCATTTTGCTGACTCGAGTTTGCCGCGCTCGACGTTGGGTATTTACTATCACCAGCTGCACATCCTCGGCAAACGACTTGCGGAGGATACCACCGCTGTACTCTTCATTACCGGCACGACAGACGGTCGCGAGGTTCCGTCTGCGGAACAACCGATACTGGCACGTGCTCGCGCGCAAGCGATCGCAAACTATTTACTGCGCCGCTGGCAACTGCGACCACACCAGCTCATCATTCGGACAAGCACAGCTCCGACTTTCCCGACGAACCCTGCCTATCCAGATGGGCTCGTCGAAAATCGCCGTGTCGAACTGTCGAGCGATAATCCTGGAATCTTTTCACCTATCGTTCACGAGCGCTTCCGGGAGTATCGAGTCGTGCCCAGTCGTGTTGCGCTGCGGGTCGAATCGACCAGTAACACGATCGTGCGCTGGGAATGTCGAGTACAAGTCTGCGGTGCATCCATTGCGTTGCGCAATGGGCAGGGAACCCCTCCCGCCCTCATTGGGATTGATCTCGACACCGCAGCACTCATCGCGCATGCCCCTCACTTTGGTGATACTGATTCGGTCGAGTGCATCCTCGAAGCAATCACCGCTGATGGGCGAACACTGGTAAGCCGAACGTTTATACCGTTTGTCCGCTCGATGAGCAAGTTTGAGCGCCGTCGGCTCAGTTTGGTTGTCTTTGACTTTGACCGCGCTGACCTTACTCCACAAAATCGTGCCTTGGTTGAGCGCTTCGTCGTCAGTGGAATTACCCCGCGATCACGCGTTCGCATTACAGGGACGACTGATCGACTCGGCGAAGCTTCATACAACATGCAGCTATCTCAAGCACGTGCTGATCAAGCTCGCCGTACCATCGAATCGGTTCTCCCTTCTGCACAGATCGAGGATGTACGAGGACTCGGAGCTTCCCAGCTTCTCTTCGACAATTCCCTCCCGGAGGGACGGTTCTACTGCCGCACTGTGACCATCACCATCGAGACGCCACTTGACTAACCGTTCCACGATTCACTACTTGTGTTACTAATTCGTAACATTTTTTTGGCACAGTGGGATAGATTTGCGTATTGTGTATTCTCCATAACTTTTGTGATGCGGCCTTTCACGCTCGTGGCGGTAGCATTTGTGGTCTTTGTCAGTTGTGCACGTTCGCAGTCAGCATAGTATGAACGATTCTCACTCCGAGGGTATACACAACTTCGCTACGTTAAGCGTCACGCACTCGACGTCTCCACTGCGTGGTCGAGTGGAGGGTTCTCGATTCCGCGTGGGCGACTAATCCTTTCGGGTTTTGTCTCGAACGACGTATTCTTGTACATCCAGCCGGATTTTGCTTCATCGAATGGAACACTACTGAACGTGCTCCAACTGCGCGATGCCTATTTCGATGTCTTTCTTGATTCGCTCCACACCTACCGCTTGCGCGTCGGACAGAGTAAAGTACCATTCGGTTACGAAAATTTGCAATCGAGCTCCAATCGCTTACCGATGGAGCGTGCTGAAGCACTGAACAATGCATCTGTTCCCGGTGAACGGGACTTGGGTGTGTTTGCAATGTAGGCACCGCAATCAGCACGAGCAGTCTTTGCGCGTTTGACACGCGATGGAATGAAGGGTCCGGTGACTATGGCTGCATAAGTGTAGGCATCCATAACAGTCAGGGCATTCGTCCCAAACTCAACCGTACACCGTCGTGGGTTGCTCGCGTGACGTACCCGATCGTCCTTGATGAGATGGTGGTCGAACCAGGATTTCAGGCGTTTACCGGCAGGTATAGTCCACAAACGAGCGCCACGGTGCAAGCAGAGAGCAATGCTCTCCGCGACGACCGCTACGCTGCAACACTTGCGCTCTCTCCTGCACCTGTGGGCTTGCTTGCCGAATATTGCTGGGGAACTGCGCCACGTTTTGTCCCACCGACCAATGGTGGTGGGGGCTATGTGCGCTCTTGTAAAATCGAGGGTGGTTTTGTGACACTCTACGCATTGACGAGGATGCTCGGCTATCGCGTCGAGCCGTTTGTACGATGGCAGACGTTCCACGGCGGACTCAAATCACAGACCGATGCGCCGATGACTAATCTTGTACAATGGGAAGGTGGAATTGAGTGGCACATCAGTCAGACGCTGGAACTAACGCTCGAATACATGCACTCGGACCGCCGATCGCTTACACCCATCGGTAGTCAACGGTCCCGATGTGAAGAGGTCTGGCTCCAATTGCAAGTCAACTACTAAGCCTCAAGCGAGATCAGTTCGAACCGTTCGACGTCGAACAAGCTGCGGTCGCTCAGTTTGAGTGCGGGGATTACAAGCAGTGCCATAAACGACAGTGTCATGAGCGGCGCACCGAGCGCTGAACCAAGCTCTTTGGCTCGAGCATCGAGTGCGCTGTACGCAGCGGCAACGTTAGTGCTCTCACGATCACTCATCAAACCTGCAATCGGGAGGGGAAGGACATCACACCGCGAACCCTCGGTTACAGCCAGCCCGCCGACACAGGTAACAAGTGCGTTGATTGCCTGCACAAGCTCATCGATACTGGCGCCGACCGCAACGATGTTGTGCGAGTCATGGGCAACGCTCGAGGCAAGCGCACCGCGCTGAAGGCCAAAACCACGAACGAACCCTATTGCAGGTGGTGCAGGTGTGTAGCGATTGACGACGGCAATCATCGCAAGATCCTCTGCAGGGTCAGGGACATAGTATCCATCCTCAACTGGTGCAGCGAGCACAAGGTGGTCCGTTACGAGTTGACCGTCCCGTACGCCGATGACGTGGATCTGGGAGCTTTGCGCTACAAGTCGGAAGTCGTCGCTTGTTACGGTCGCAGCCTGCCACCGATTTGATGTGTCGCAGGAGTGAAATGGGTGCAACGGCTGACCGTCGCGTGCGACGCAGTTGCCAGCAACATAGGTTTCGCTCACATCGAAGGACTTGAGTGACTCGACGATGATGAAATCTGCACAATCTCCTTCGCGGAGCAAGCCGATAGGAAGTCGGTAGTGCTTGGCAGGATTGACCGAGGCTGCCCGCAGCACGTCGAAAAGGTCATACCCCGCGAGCACTGCGCGAGCAACAAGACGGTTGATGTGTCCGTCAACGAGCGCATCGGGATGAAGATCATCGGTACAAAACATTACCCGATTCGGATGGAGCTCGATCAATGGGTGGAGCGCTTCGAAATTGCGTGCTGCAGAGCCTTCACGAATGAGAATAGCCATACCAGCAGCAAGTTTCTCCAATGCTTCGTCGAGCGTTGTGCATTCGTGATCGGTCTGAATTCCTGCACTTGCGTAGCGCGCTGCTTCGTTGCCGCGGACTCCTGGTGCGTGCCCGTCTATTGGCTTCCTTACTGCTTTGGCGGCAGCAATCTTTGCCATGATCTCTGGCTCACCTGCAAGCACAGCAGGGTAGTTCATTACTTCCGACAGATACCCAATACGTTCATCGGCTAACAGGTCTGCTACAGCGCTCGAGTCGAGTTGTGCACCCGCGGTTTCAAAATGGGTCGCAGGCGCACAGGACGGTGCACCGAACATGATCGGAAACACAGCAGATTCTGCATTGGAGAGCATCCACGTGACTCCTTCGACACCGAGCACATTTGCTATCTCGTGCGGATCGCTGACTGTTGCAATAGTTCCATGAACTGCTGCACGGCGGCTGAATTCGAAAGGAGGTAGCATCGAGCTTTCGATGTGGACGTGTGCATCGACAAAGCCGGGCATCAGATAGGGTGGACCACCATCCCCTGTTCGTATGTGCACGATTCGAGCGATGTGCCCATCGTGAATGACAACTTCTCCCAGGAAGAGCTCCCGCGAGTGAATATCCACAACCGTTCCTCGGTGGATCATCGGTCGCGTGTGGGTCCATGCACGATTGGTTGTTACAGACCAAAATTACGGTGCTCGATTCAAGAGCAGTACTATTTTCGAGCGTGCGGTATCCTCGAGTCTGTGTTGTGTGGAGATTCACCGTCGAGCACTTCAGAGTGTTGTCCTGTTTGGTATCGTGAGCTTGCTGGCAGATGTGACGTACGAATCGGCGCGCAGCATTATCGGACCCTACATGGCAATGCTTGGTGCGAGTGCGATTGCAATCAGTGTCGTCTCAGGTGCAGGGGAACTTGTTGGTTATGGCGTGCGGCTTCTCAGCGGTCGCCTTGCCGATCGGACGCAGCGGTATTGGTTGTTGGTGTGGCTCGGTTATGGAGTGAACCTGCTTTCGGTCCCTCTTCTGGCACTTGTGGGGCGGTGGGAATTAGCTGCAGTGCTCGTCATAGCGGAACGTCTCGGGAAGGCTGTGCGAGCGCCGTCGCGGGATGCGCTGCTCTCCCATGCAACGCAGCACCTCGGACATGGGAAAGGCTACGGCCTCCACGAAGCGCTCGACCAAATTGGTGCAGTGACGGGACCGCTCCTTGTGGCAACGGCAATTGCACAGGGGTTCGGCTACCGGGGGGCATTTGCGATGCTGGTAGTTCCCTCAGTGGCAGCACTCGGTGTGCTGTGGCTGGTCCAGAAGGTTGTGCCGCACACGGATGGTTTTCCAGATCGCGCCTTGGATGAGCACGGGAATGTGCAGAGTCTTCCGCCATCATTTCGGCGCTTTCTCTTTGCTGCGTGCGTTGCCGCTGCAGGGATGGTGGACTTTCCCTTGTTAGCATATCATGTGCATGCTGCTGGACTGGCGAACGATGCGTTCGTGCCAGGTCTCTACGCCATTGCGATGGCAGTGGACGCAATGGCAGCGCTCGCGCTCGGTCGGCTCTTCGATCGGTTAGGAATACGAACACTTGCTACGGGTAGCATTGTGAGCAGTTTAGCGGCGCTCTTCGTCATTGGTGCGGGGAGTCTTATCCGTGAGGGCAGCAGCTCACTTGCCAGCATCGCGCTCATACTCGGAATGATCACATGGGGTATCGGGATGGGCGCACACGAATCCATCCTCCGTGCAAGTGTTGCGGTGCTGGTTCCTGCACCGTTGCGAGGAAGTGGTTTCGGAGCGCTCAGTGCATGGTATGGCATCTCATGGTTTGGGGGGAGTGTATTACTCGGAGTCCTTTACCACTGGCATCCACTCGCAATGGCAATCGCAGCCGCTGTGTTTCAAATCGTCGCAGCAATGGTATGGTTTCCCCTCGGCCGCGTGCGTATTGAATGACCAATGCATTTTTGTGCAAGCTACGTTCTAAAGAGTTCGACACGATGGACCGCAACACACTGCTTGCATGGTTTAGCGAGCATCTCGAACGCGACAAGCCAGTCGAAATACCGGAAGCGATCTTCGATGCACTCACGCCCGAGATCGCTCGCGAACTGGCGCAGCAGTTTGGCAGTTACGGCTTGGTGCGTCTCCCTTCCTATGAACAGCGCTTCTTCGATTGGCTTCGAACGGAGGACCCAGATGTTTGGAACGACCTTTGGAGCGACCAAGATGAGCCGTACGTCGTTGCGCTCTCGTTTTTGGAATACTTGCTCGATCGGCGGCGTGGCTTTCCAATCTGCGACCTGATGAGTACGGACAACTACTACTTCATGCCGGCTATGCTCGAGTGGACACCCGAAGCTCGTGACTATGCCGCTGCTGTCCGTGAGCGCTTCGAAAGCGGACAACCACTCAGCATCGAGCAACTGCTCGTGATTGAGCTCCTCTTCGGTGGTCCGTTCGACATTTGGCACTTTGCATACTATCACAACATTCCCATCAGCGATGCCAAGCAAGCAGTTAAGCTGCTCGCCGAGGACAAAGTCCTTCCACATCTGCGCACTGCTGAGCAGTTGGCACCCTTCCTCCGATAAGGTGTGGAACTGTTGTGGTAGTGTGCATGTTCAAGCAACAGTTCCTTCACTTGTACGTTACACAATCACTGGTCACTATACCAATGTTCACTCCCATCGTTGTTGCGCTTATGGTTGCTTCTGGTAATCCCACGCCGACGGTAGGTTCGCATGCGCCAGAGTTTACAGCTCCCTCGACTAGTGGGGAGCTATCACTCAAAAGTTTACGAGGCAAGTGGGTCGTCCTCTACTTTTACCCGAAAGCATTCACACCAGGGTGCACCGCTGAATCCTGCTCCCTGCGGGATGGATTTGATGGACTCCGAACGCTCGATGCCGTCGTCATCGGGGTCAGCACCGATGATTTAAACACCCAGCGGAAGTTCAAGGAAAAGTACGCATTGCCATTCGAGCTTGTAGCCGACAGTGACAAACGTGTCGTCAAGGCATATGACGTCAGTGGAATGCTGGGGTTTGCCAAACGGCGGACGTTCATCATAGACCCGGACGGTATCATCCGTCACATCATTGAGGATGTGGATACAGGCAAGCACGCAGAGCAAGTGCGCCAGATTCTTGAGACGCTCTGTGCGAAAAAGGACACGTCACGGTAGCAGCACTGTTAGCGAGCGGAGCCCCAGTGGCTCGACAGTGAGATACCCCTCAGCGTAGCGCACGCCAATCAAGCTCCCCCAGTACCGGGCGCGTGCAATAATGCTTTCGAGAAACTCCGGTCGTGAGAGCAGCGTTTCCGGCTCAGTGCTCTCGTATTTGTCGGGTGCGTACACTTGCGAAGAATAGGCACGTATGGCTTCGAGTTTTTGCTCGAACGTGTCGCTGATGTCCACAAAGAAATCCGCCTCATGGTGATAGGCTTGGATGTAGCAGTAGAATCGCGGTGGGCGGTAGGGTTCTTGTTCAGTGCCGTGTGAATCGAACGTCTTCAACCGTGCCAGACCACTCTTGAAGAGAGCACTCCGTACGATGCGGTGAACGGCTTCATGGTCCGGGTGACGTTCAAAAGGGGGAGGGAACAATACGACTTTTGGACGATACTGGCGCAGCACACGAACAAGCTCGACGATACCATCATCCGTCGGTGTGATTGTACTGTCAGGCATGTTGAGAAACTCGCGGTGGTGAACGCCCAAGATACTCTGTGCACGGCGAGCTTCCTCGATGCGCAGCGTCGCTGAACCCCGCGTCCCGTACTCGCCACGTGAACAATCGACGATGCCAACACGGTAGCCTTCGCGGACAAGTGCGGCAAGAGTTCCGCCCACACAGAGCTCGACATCATCAGGGTGTGCACCAATTGCTAACACATCCAACGCCATGGCTCAGTGGAAATGGTTGACTGCTGCGAATATCAGCAATTGTCTCGAAGAGCAGGTGTGGAATATTTTTTTGCGTTGTGAGTTGTTACGTTTGCATTCGAGATGTGTTTTGCTCCGTGCATTGCATTGGTGAAGACTCCGTCTATTCGATTTCTCTTCTCTTAGAGAGGCTTATCAATGAACCATCGTGCGTTCTAAGGGCTGGAGTTTGGTTCGCCCGCACGCTTCGCTGAGCTATCGAGTTCCGTCGAACCCTATGATCAGCCACTTTCCCGCGAGGATGTGCTCCATCTCCTCCGGCGAGTAACATTTGGTCCCACCCGTGCGCTTGCCGAGCAGCTTGTCGGTAAGTCAGCAGAACAAGCCGTTGATCTGCTCTTGGGTGATCCGCAACAGGAACCACCGGTTCCATCACCTAGTGCATGGGTCAATCAAGCGAAGGAAGACCCGCGTGGTGTAGACATCGTCACCCGCAACCAGATCGAAGCAACCTGGCAATCGAATTTCAAAGCGCTCCAACAGTGGTGGATCGAGCAGATGCTCACCGAAACACTACCAGCACGGGAGAAGCTTACGCTCTTTTGGAGTGGACACTTCATGACTGAGTTCACCTACGACTTGGGTTATATTCCACCGCAGGTACTCTATCGGCAAAACCTCATGCTCCGTCGGATGCGACTGGCTAACTTCCGGGCGTTTCTCGAGGAGGTTACGCTCGACTGCGCCATGCTGGAGTATCTCGGCGGTACGCTCAACGTTGCTGGTAAGCCGAACGAAAATGATGGAGCTCTACTCGAGGGGATCAGGTGGTACACCGAAGGGGATGTAAAGGAAGCTGCGCGTGTGCTGACCGGCTGGAAAGCTTCGCTCTACAGTGACGCACCTGCACCCAATGGCATCTTCAACACATGGTTCAAGCCGAGTGACCATGACATCGGCGCAAAACAGTTCCTCGGGTTGACAATCCCAGCGCGGGATCAAGACACAAACACCGAGTACTTAGTCCGCACCCAGGAAGTCCGGCGTATGATTGAGATCCTCTTTCAACAGCGACCGGAGGCAATCGCTCGGTTCATCGTCGGCAAGCTCTACCGAACCTTTGTGTACAGTAACCCCGGGGCGACCGGTGCAGCTGTCCAATCTGCGCTGATGGATGTCTTCGTTGCGAACAATTTCGAGCTCCGACCCTTGGTTCGGACGCTCCTTGTAAGTAAGCACTTTTTCGATGCAGCCAACCGTGGGGTTCAAATCAAAACGCCTCCAGAATTTGTTGTCGGATTGGGTCGGCAGCTCGGTGTTTCGCTCGCGGGAACAGCAGATGCGATGGCGCGGATGGAGCAAGACTTGATTGATCCACCCGATGTATAAGGATGGCCAGGGTATCGCACCTGAATTAGTACGAAGACGTTCCCCCAGCGAATACAGTACGCTAGCCAGATCATCGCTTCACTGAGCGACGCGCAAGCATACGCGTTCATTCGATCGTTCGAGGGTTGGCAGTCGGTAGATACGCTGATTGTTGCAGTGACGCAGTTTTTGCTTCCACGTCCGTTGAGTGCCGAGCGACTGGCATATTACCGTTCAATCCTCCTTGCAGGCGCACCAGCGTATGAATGGCCCTCAATCGCCAATGATCCGCAGGCAGTCGGTAGCCGGCTGAGGGCACTCCTTCGGACAATCGTCAAAGCTCCCGATTACCACTTGTGCTAATATTCTTCGAGGAGGTTATAGCGCGACGAGACGACGTGATTTTGTGCTCTCAGCAACGGCTCTGGTGACTACCGCAGCAGCAACGCACATTGCTGGGATCCCTGTTCGTGCCACGTCACCACTGCTCTCGTTGCCCCCTGGCGTGATGGACAGCGACAACATACTCATCATCATCCAACTGTTTGGCGGTAACGATGCGCTCAACACCGTCATTCCGGCTGAAAATGACCAGTACTACCGCATTCGCCCGACGTTGGCTGTCCCGAAGCAACAGGCCTGGCGCTGGCTGACCACTGATCTCTACCTTCACCCATCGCTGGCGGGGGATCGGCTCTATGGTGGCGGTTTTGGCGGCTTGATGGATCAGGGACGTCTTGCGATTGTGCAGGATGTCGGATATGACAATCCGAACCTGTCACACTTTCGCTCGACGGATATATGGCTATCGGGAATCAACTCGTCCGATCCGTTCGTTCGACTCAGTTAAGGGTGGATTGGACGCTTTTTTGCGCGGGTACTGCCTGATTTCCCGGCGGTGCTTCCCGAGCATCCACTCTGCGTACAGATAGGCGGAACGCTATCGTTACTGTTCCAATCAGCCAAAGGGGACGTCGGTATCGCACTGACGGATCCGCAGAAATTTTTCGAGCTCGGTAAAGGCTCAACACCTGATGAAGATGCACTGCCCGAAGTGGATATGTTCGCGCGGGAATTCAACTACATTCGCTCGATTGCAGCCCAAGCAGACCGCTATTCCCAAGCAGTCCTCGATGCATACTTACGCGGACGGACAACGGTCAATTATGGCTCCCGTGGATTACCAGCTCAGCTGGGAATGATTGCGCGTTTGATTTCGGGAGGTCTCAAATCGAAAGTGTACTTGTGCTACTTGGGCGGGTTTGATACTCATGTCCAGCAGCAAGAGGCGGACGATGTCACCAAAGGCGTCCATCCAGCACTCCTTGAGCAGCTTGCCAACGGTGTGGCTCAGTTTATGCAGGATGCGCTGCAGCAAGGCTTTGCGCACCGTGTCGTCGGAATCACGATTTCCGAGTTCGGACGACGTCCCTATGAAAATGGCTCGCGAGGGACCGACCACGGTGCAGCAGGTGTGCAGTTTGTCTTCGGCGATGGGCAGAGTATTCGCTCTTCACGTTTCGGTACGGAACCGAATTTAGAGCAGCTCGACTCCAATGGCGACCTCATTTACCAAAACGATTACCGACGTCTCTACGCCGACATCTTACTCAAATGGTTTGATGTCACACCAGAGGATACCGCAGCAATCTTAGGTGACCGAATTGCACCGCTCAACGTCATCAAGCGTCGTGTGACGACGAGTGTGTTACCCGAGGATGCCGATCACTCGGCGCTTACCGTTGTTCCTCATCCTGTCGTGAGTGGAGCGAACGAAGTTCGAGTGATGCTCCGTCGTCTTGCCTCTGTGCACCTTGAGCTCTACAATGTGCGAGGGCAATTCATTAGTGAACTCTATCGTGGATTGCTTCCCGAGGTCCAAGCCGTATCCAGCTGCCTGTGCTCAGCAGTGGGTCGTACATACTTCAGCTCCGCTGCTCTGATGCGATCGTCCAGACAACGTTTACCGTCACGTGGTAAGCCCAGAAAGGAGAGAATCGAGTGCATTGTTGTCTCGATGGCCGTAGATGCGTAACGACTCATTTCAGGCTGCGTCGAGGAATTCTTCACGGAGGATTGCAACGCAACCTTGTGGCATCATGGGGATGCAACGTGAACGCGGATAGGAACGAAGCATTGCTCACACGGGGCGCAGGACGCAATGCAATGTAACTTTGCGTTCCATATTCAGCACCATTGTCGAGTAGCACAGAGTCGTACCGCCACGGACGATGCTGTGCCCAAGTACGATGTTCCACCATTGCGCACGTAGGAGGAGCGTCATGCAACACCAAACTGCGTACGAACCGCTCACCATGCCACACCCAATTTATCGTGCCATTACCGATGGCGAGCGTGGACCTGTATCGCGTTTCATGGAGGAGCACTTCTGCCATTTCAACGCTGCAACACTGCTCGAAGCAGCACAGGCTTACGAGCAGCACATCGAACGCGGTGGGAAAATGCTCGTCGCTCTTGCAGGCGCAATGAGCACTGCGGAACTTGGTAAATCGCTTGCAGAGATGATCCGCCAAGACAAAGTGCATATCATTTCTTGCACGGGCGCCAATCTCGAGGAAGACGTGATGAACTTGGTTGCGCATTCACACTACAAGCGCATCCCTCATTGGCGAGACCTCACACCGGAACAGGAACGTCAACTGCTCGAGCAACACTACAATCGCGTCACCGATACCTGCATCCCCGAAGAAGAAGCGTTTCGCCGGCTGCAAGCGCATCTGGAACGTGTCTGGGCGCGTGCGCAAGAACGTGGCGAGCGATACTTCCCACATGAGTATCTCTACCAACTCATCGAAAGCGGCGAACTCGAACAGTACTACGAAATTGATCCCCGCAACTCCTGGATGGTTGCAGCCGCAGAGAAACGTCTGCCGATCGTGGTGCCAGGATGGGAAGATTCGACAACGGGAAACATCTTCGCTGCGTATGTCCTCCGCGACGAGTTCGAACCGCAGATTGTCAAGTCCGGCACTGAGTACATGACGTGGCTTGCCGAATGGTACATGGCAAATAGTCAACCACCAGGCATCGGCTTTTTCCAAATTGGTGGCGGTATTGCAGGGGATTTTCCCATCTGTGTTGTTCCGATGCTCCACCAAGACCTCGGACGAGTGGATGTGCCTCTGTGGAGCTACTTCTGCCAGATCAGCGATTCTACCACCAGTTACGGCTCCTACTCGGGTGCAGTGCCAAACGAAAAAATCACGTGGGGAAAGCTCGGTGTCGAAACGCCGAAGTTCATTATCGAGAGCGATGCAACGATTGTCGCGCCTCTCATCTTTGCGTGGGTACTCGGGTGGTAGCACTGCTGTTCGTAGGATGCGTACTGGCAGCCTGGGGAGCGCCGCCAGATGAGACGGTGTTCTTAGAGCGGATTGCAGTGACGGAGCAGGCGCAGCTCTCTCCGCAGAAAGTCGAAGCAGGGCTTGCGTTGGCAATGAGACTGAGCGGTCGCTATAACTTGGTGACAATGCGTGATTCCGTCGTGCGGCATCTACGACACCAAGGGATTCCTGTTGATTCAATACCAGCGGCACTTAGTGCTCGTTGGCTCGCTCAAGTCGAGTGCGATCGCTTTGAAAATCTCCTCCGCGCCAAAATTGTGCTTCGCTCGCAGACGCAGACACAGATAGGTGTGGGCTTTGGATTAATTCGTCATCGCTGGTCCCAGTCAGACGACCCTGTTCCTGATCCTGCATTGCTCGAAGCGCTTGAGCGTGCTCTCTGTGTGGCAGTCGGTGATACGCTTCTCTACGCACGGAAGGATAGTGTCCATGGCATCCGGCCAGCAGGACTGCTTGCAGTCACGAGTATGGAACTTCAGGATAACCCCTCTGTTGTACCACGGTGGGAACTGTTCGAGGATGCCATCGCGACAAGCTACAGCGGTGTACTCGCTGCAATTACAGGTGCTCAGCGTTCGCGGTGGTTTCTTGCGCTCGATCTCGACACGCGTGATAGCATCTATGCCCAGGCACGACTCTACGGTCCAGAGCCGCTGATGCCACCGACCCAGCAGGAATTGGCAGCACTCGCATTCTTCGGTGTCGAAGCAGTCGTGAGTGGTGTCTTCGTGCGAACACCTGAGGGTGCCCGCATCGAGCTTCGGCTCTGGAGCATTCGCTCTGACGGTAGCCGAACGCTCATTCGGCAGCGCACTGCTCAGCTCGACGAGGATAGCAGAGTGCGGTATCTTGAAACGGTCGCTTCTCTTGCCGAAGCGCTGCTTGCTGAACCGCTATCTGCTGCCAACTGACCGGCGGACGATAATCTTCGCGACGGCACCATCACCAGTCTGCTCTGAAACGGCATGGAGGAGGTAGATACCTGTCGGCACGATGTCGCCGTTTGAGCTACGTCCATCCCACAGTGCAGTGCGACTTCGCGTGCGGATTGTTTGAATCGTCATCCCGCTCAGTGTCGAGATTCGAAGTTCTGTATCTGCTGCTAACCCTTCGATTGTCAACTGCTCATGGTCTGGATCGAACGGCTGCGGGTAGAGCCAAATTTCATACTGTTGCGCGGGCTGTAGTGCGAGGGTTTGGATGACGTTGATACCTCGTTCAGTGCCAACGTACATCAACCCACGCACTGGATCGCTTGCCAAAGCGCGCACGTCGTTCGAGAGCAGAATCGGGTACTGCGGCTGGGTGATCGTCCCGACGATGGAGACTCCATCATCGGAGATGAGCCAGATTCCATTGGAGGTCGCAACCCATTTGTTGTTGAGTGCATCCACCGCAATTGCGTTGATCGCAACACCACGGAGTTCGCGCACAGTACGGATGAAAGGCGTATTGCCACTGAGAACGGCAGTGGGATTGACGATGGTTGCCAGACCTGCTGTCGTGCCAACCCACAGCATGCCCGTCCGGTCTGTGACAAGAGCGGTAATCGTGTTCGAAGGGAGTGATGTACCCTGTGTGGTAATGCGACCCCACCGGTCATCGCGCGGATCGTCGAGCGTGCCGCCATCGTTGAACCACGCAAGTCCGCTCCCATCTGCATCCGTGCGGTAAGATCCAAGCCACTTTGTCCCTGCTCCATCGAGCGCGATGTGCATGAAGTACCCGAAGCCAGGTGGATTACCGGGGAATGTAAAGCCGAACCATCGTCCGGTCGAGTCTCGTGCAATTACGTGACTCGATGACTGAATCCAGTTACCCCAATGCGCAATCCACACAGTACCGGCGCGGTCACCAATTGTTCTCCCTGGCACTGTGTACGATGGGTTGGCAGGAAACCCTACAAGCGGGGAGTTCTCGTTGTTGTATTGCTCCAACGTGATGGAATCATCGGTCACGTAGTGTGCACGGAGCAAGCCCGCACCCCAACTGCTAAGCCAAATATCGCCACCAGGCATCGCCGCAACACGGTAGTAATACGGCGAGGGTACTCGCTGATCGGTCTCCGGTGCAAAGGTGGACCAGCGGTTCCCACGCAGATATGCAAAACCGCTCCCTGAGAGCCCCGATGGTGCGGTGGCGACCCATAAAGCACCGCGAGTGTCCACTGCAAGATCATACGCGCTGTTGCTCAGCATAGAGTTCGGCAGAAGATGTTTGAGCGAATCCTGTGCAAACACTGCGATGCCTCGTGTAAGACAGGTGGTCAAAAGCATCTTTGCCGGAAGAGTCACCACACGAACGCGTCGAACACTTGCTGGTTGCTCAGGTCCGAGTGGGTTGCCGCCGTCAAGGTTCCACAGTCGCTGGCCAAACGCAAAGATGACCTGACCATTGAACGTGCCGAGTCCTCTGACTTGCTCGGTCGTGCCTTGTGGTCGCTGCCACACGAGGACGAGGGAATCTCCGCTCGAACGAAGTATTGCCGTCTGGGTGGCAACAACGAGCGACCCCTGAACATCAATTGTCACACCACGGGCAGGGCTGTCCCATTGCCATCCGCTCGGTAATCGCCACAGACGCCACCTCTGCCGATCCCGAAGCGAGGGGGTTCCAAGCCAGACAGCAGCGACCCCTTGGTCACCTGCTACGATGAGCGTGTCGCGATTGAGTGCAAGCGCAGTAATTGCTGACTTCGGCGCAAAAGTGGCTACCAAATCCACGGTCTCGAGAGGGACACCACCAGAGGCATCGTAAACGACAATCCCAAAGTCAGTTGCAACGTAGATACGCCCAGCACGCACGACGATGTCATTGATCGTACGACGGGGGTACTGGTCTGCTGCGCGGCGAATATCGGTCAGCGTTTCGAGTGGTCCTTGCTGCGCGTGCAGAAGCTCGATAATCCCATCTGATGTTCCCGCAATGATTGTGTCGCCACTTTCTGTCGTTGCAATTGCCGTGAACTCTAATCCAAGTAGTCCTTCACCCGGTCGGTATTGTTTCGTGATTGTGCCTCGTTCAGGGTCAGCGACGTAGATCCCGCCTGCCGTTCCAACCCACAGCATGGCATTTCGGTCACTGGTAACGTCGCGTGTATCGAGCAAGGAGGTTAGCGAACGCCATTGGAGTACACCGACACTCGGGATCGTTTGAGCGACGAGTGCACTTGCAAGGAGCAAAAGAGCGGCATTGAATCTCATCATGCGCGGAGTTGGGAGAAAAGGTTCGCCATTTCCAGAGCAACGATGGCGGCTTCTGCTCCTTTGTTGCCCGCTTTCCCTCCGGCACGGTCGAGTGCTTGGTCGAGAGAGTCACACGTTAGAACGCCGAAGGCGCACGGAATCCCGGTCGAAAGCATTGATGCCATGATCCCACTGGCTGCCTGGGAAGCGACGTATTCGAAGTGTGGTGTTTGTCCGCGGATGACGCACCCAAGCGCAATGATGGCATCATAGCGCTTCTGCTCAGCGAGTGTTTTCACCACAAGTGGAAGTTCAAAGCTCCCTGGACACCAGACAACCGTGACGCGGTCTTGGTCAATGCCATGACGGCGGAGCTCGCCAAGAGCGCCGTCGAGTAGTCGCATCGTGACTAGTTCGTTCCAGCGCGCTACCGCAATGGCAATGTGACATGTACTCAAAAGACGTCCTTCAATCATCACGGGCATAGTCATAGGGCAATCGTCGGTGCAAAGCTACGATTCGCTGACCAAGACGGAGAGAGCGTTCACGATATTTGCGCCCTCAGATCTTCACCGCATGCAGCAAGAGCAATGGCGATATTTCCACCATACGACGATGAGCTCGATTTCCCAGCATTAGAAGAACGCGTTCTCGAGTTGTGGGATACGACAGCTGCGTTCGAGCGCTCGCTTGCCCAGCGGCTCGAAGAAGGCGCGCCATGGTTTACCTTCTACGAAGGTCCACCGACGGCGAACGGTGCGCCTGGCATCCATCACATGATGGCGCGCACAGTAAAGGACGTCATCTGCCGTTACAAAACAATGCGAGGTTACTACGTCCGCCGACAGGCTGGCTGGGATACCCATGGGCTGCCGGTTGAGATTGCCGCCAGCAAAGAGCTTGGCTTGCTCACGCGCAACGACATCATCGCTTACGGCATTGACCGCTTCAACCGTTACTGCCGCCAGCTGGTCGAACGACATATCACAATGGAAGGTGGGTGGCGCTATCTGACACGACGGATGGGGTACTGGGTTGATTTAGAACAGGCGTACATGACCTGCTCGAACGAGTACATCGAAAGTGTTTGGTGGTCGCTCAAGCAACTGTTCGATCGTGGACTCATCGTCCAAGGCTTCAAGGTCGTACCACAATCGCCGACGATTGAAACCCCACTGTCATCACACGAGCTCTCGCTCGGCTATCGGACCGTCCGCGATCCGAGCGTCTACGTGATTGTCCGCATTGTGGAACCATCCCACCCCGCGCTGGACGGCGCATCGCTCCTGGTGTGGACGACGACTCCGTGGACGCTCTTTGGCAATGTTGCACTCGCAGTGCATTCGAACTTGGAGTATGCGGTCGTCACTGCACATTCGACACAACAACCTGAACGCATAGCGCGATTTGTACTGCTTGCTTCGCGAATCGACGCAGTGTTCGATCGGCAGTGGGACGTTACGATCGAAACGACACTCCACGGCTCTGCACTTGTAGGAACACGCTACGAGCAAATATTCGATAACATCGAACTTGATTTGGCTGCACATCCGAATGTGCTTCGGGTTTTACCTGGGGAGTTTGTCACCACAGAGGAGGGGACGGGCATCGTTCACCTTGCACCTGCGTTCGGACAAGACGATTTCGAGATGATGCAACGATTTCACTTACCGATGCCGGTACCAGTAACTCCAAACGGACATTTCACCGAAGCGGTACGGCAGTTTGCCGGTCGCGCCATAAAGACGTTTACGTACCCCGATGGGAGCGTAGAGGAAGGCGCCGACCGTGACATTGTTGCAGCACTCAAGGCTGCTGGGAAGCTGCTCAAAGCGAGCTTCGATTACGAGCACACGTACCCACACTGTTGGCGGACGGGCAACCCGATCATGTACTATGCCCGCCAATCGTGGTTCATTCGTTCGCCGGAATATCGCCAGCGAATGATTGAGCTCAACCGAATAATACGGTGGCAGCCGCCGGAAATCGGCAGTGGCCGCTTCGGCAATTGGCTGGAGGAAGTCAAGGATTGGGCACTCTCACGCGATCGGTTCTGGGGAACGCCACTTCCGATTTGGGTCAGCGACGATGGCGACGCATTCGCTGTTGGTTCGATTGCCGAACTCATGGAGGGATTCATTGAGCAGCCAGGAGGAGGACGCGTTCCAGTGTCGGCAGTAACAGCAGAACTTGACCTGCACCGACCGTTTGTCGATCGCATCGTCTTTGAGCGGAACGGTAAGCTCTACCGCCGCGTCCCGGACGTTATTGACGTGTGGTACGACAGCGGTGCGATGCCATTTGCGCAGTTCCACTACCCATTCGAGAACCAGGAGCTGTTTGCACGCTCGTTCCCTGCTGATTTCATCGCCGAAGGTATTGATCAAACGCGTGGCTGGTTCTATACGCTCCATAATCTGGCGACAGCATTGTTCGACCAACCAGCATTTCGCTCTGTTGTTGTCAACGAGCTGGTCCTCGATAGTGCAGGGCAGAAAATGAGCAAAAGCCGCGGCAATACCGTTGATCCAGTTGCGATGATGCAGCGCTACGGTGCCGATGCTGTGCGTTGGTACATGGTAGCCAGTAATCCGCCGTGGAAACCACTCCGTTTCAACGAGAACGACATCGCCTCGACTGTCCTGGCGGATGTCTTCCGAGCGCTGACGAACACGTATGCGTTCTTTGCACTCTACGCCAACATTGATGGTTTTACAGCATCAGAACCAGCAGTGCCTATCGCTGAGCGTCCGGAAATTGATCGATGGATCCTATCGGCACTCCATACGCTGCGGACACGCTACTGCGAAGAAATGGATCGCTACGACATCACACGCGCTGCACGACTTGTGCAGGATTTCATCCGCCGTGACGTTTCCAATTGGTATGTGCGGCGCAATCGGAGACGGTTCTGGAAGGGGGAGCGGGACGATGATAAGCGCGCCGCTTACCAAACGCTTTACGAAGTGCTCCGGACGGTGAGCATCCTGATTGCGCCAATTGCACCGTTCTTGGCTGAAGATCTCTACCAGCGGATCCGGCGTGAGAGCGATCCGATCTCTGTCCATATGGAACGAATCGAGCCGGGTGATCCATCGCTTTGGGATGGAGTACTCGAACGGCGGATGGCATTAGCGCAGCAGATCGTGTACCTTGCCCGATCACTCCGCGAGAAAGCACGGATCCGTACGCGGCAGCCGCTACGGCGGATCCTCATCCCGCCCGTCACAACTGAGCAGCGCCTCGATATTGAGCATGTTGCTCCACTCATTGCAGAGGAAATCAACGTCAAAGCCATCGAATTCCTCGATGATGATGCTGCAATCGTGCGCCGCACCGCAAAACCAAACTACCGTACGCTCGGCAAACGGTTCGGAAAGGACGTCCAGCACATCGCCTCTGCCATTCGTAATCTTTCCCCAGCGCAGATTCGCCACCTTCTTGCCAATGGTGAGCTTGTGTTGGAGCTCGATACTTTTACTGCGTCTATCACACTTGAGGACGTTGAGATTGTCAGTGAGGACATCGAGGGATGGCTTGTCGCCTCAGAAGGAAACATCACCGTTGCGCTCGATACCGACATTACTCCAGAACTCCGTGCGGAGGGGGTTGCCCGTGAGGTAGTCAACCGGATTCAGCATTTGCGGAAAGCAAACGGGTTGCATGTGACCGATCGCATTCGGCTTGCAATCGCTGCAACGGAAGACATCCGCACCAGTCTCGAACGAATGCGCGAGTACGTTATGGAGGAAACGCTCGCGGTCGAACTCCAACTCTCCCCAGCGCTCGAGAGTACTGGCGACCGTCCGAGCGATGATACTTCCGTCGAAATTGATGGAACGATTGTCCACATTCACTTAACGCCGGCGGTATGAGACGCCTGCAATCACTACGCTAAGGGTACTACGAGCACCGCTCTGAACCGATACTGTCAGGGAGGCTCTTTGTTCGCCGTCTCGTTGAGCACGGAGTCATTGCAGTCCTGCTTTTAGTGATTTCCTTGTGCATTGGCGTCGTCGGTTACCACGCGATAGAGGGACTTGCGTGGGTGGATGCCATACTCGAGGCAGCAATGATTCTTGGAGGGATGGGACCACTCAATCCATTGCACACATCGGCAGGGATTGTTTGCTGCCCCTTATGCGCTCTATGCGGGAGTGGCGTTTTTAGCAACAGTTGGGTTGTCGATTGCGCCGGTCGTCCATCGGCTGCTCCACCGTCTCCATGCAGAGCAGCGCTCCTCGAGCGAATAATGGTAGCCTGCCTGGTGCGAGTGTGACAAAGGGAAATTACTTCTGTGCCGGAATGTGTAGGACGCCAACGAGTTCAGGGAGAATGCGTTCGATATGTGCCATATCACGTTCCCATGCGATGAGCTGGATGACAGCAATCCAATCACGCGTGCCGAATATACCGTAGGTCGTTTGGACCGTATCGCCACGACGCGGCGAAAGAGAACGATACCAGATACCTTCGTGTGTACCGACTCGTGGATGTCCTGTGGGGGACCATCGCTCCAATCCTTTCCGTGCAGCAACATGTTCGATGACGTCCACCAGTGTGGAGTCGCTATACGGATTGTGCGCGACAAGGTAGTCTAAACGAACCATGGGGAGTTGAACGGTGACGGTATTCCACAACGTGTCCTCGCTGCCGTTGAGTAAGAAGAACGATGATGAGCGTGAGGTCGAAACTTTGGTGCTCCACGCATGAGGGATTGCTACCGACCAACCGTGGGGGTGTCGTAGGTGTGATGTGTCACGGTGATGGACGTTCTCCATTGTAATGGATGCGAGAATCTGACTGTAAATACGGTGACAGGTAGTGCCAACGGTGCGTGGGTTTGTCCGACTTCGCACGATGATGAGCGCCACATCGGAGCCGCGTGGGGCGGATGTGATGAGTGTAACGAGAGAATCCGACGTCGTTGAATCTCGAAGTTCGATACTGATTTCTTCTGCGGGGACACTACCGACCAAACGCTGCGTGGCACCGGTGGTCATCGTTGGTGCTGATCCGCGCCTGGAGCGGCGGAGTTGTTGCAGGTCCAGCAACCGCCCGAGTAAATCAATTGTACCAAGAAATTCTGGAACAGCAGCCACGAGTATCGAGATCGAATCTCCATACCGTGCGTGAAACGCCGTCGGTGCTTCTGCAGATGGAGAAACAGTGGGCACTGAGAGATCGAAGCTGTAAATGTCCGAAGAGGAGTAGTTCGCCAGTGACCACGTACCCAGCACAAGCGCACTCGATCGAGGAAGATGTACGCGAATATCTGCTGCTGTTAGTGTAATGGGTGTATCGTCCGCCGTTGCATAAGAAAGGCAGAAGACACGACACCATAACAATGGAAGAATCCATTGCATAGGGGATGCTATAGGTCGGAGCACAATAGGGCGCGAAATTAGCACCAGCGAATTGATGGAACAGAAAAATGTGGGGAACACCACGAGAGCTGTTCCCCACTATCCAAGCGTTGGTGAAGCGATGGTGTGTTATTTAAGTCGCAGAAATTCGATCCGTTGGTTGACTGAACTATAGGGACGACGTCGGTCGATGAGCTCGCTCGTTCCGTAGCCTCTTGCAATGAGTCGAGTAGGCGCAATCCCACGATTGATGAGCCACATTCGGACAGATTCGGCACGTTCTTGCGAAAGACGCACTTCCTGTGATTCTTTGCGGCGCTTATTCCTCGATTTCGATGCGTGACCTTGGATTTCGATTTCCATCTCTGGGTAGTCCTGGAGCGTTTTCAGCACTTCTTCGAGTGCCGAAAATGAGCGTGGCAGAATTTCAGCACTATTTTTCTTGAACGTAATCCCGCGGAGCACCATCTTCTTTCCAACATCGAGCGCTGGTTTCATTTCTTCTTGTGGTGCTTTCTTTTCCTCTTGTGGTTTGGGAACGTCGTCACTCGGATCGAGGGGATTAGTCTTCTGTATTAACACTTCAGTCCCATCGTCAACGGTACCTTTATCGGTATCCCGATCGAGAGGATTGGTTCGGTACGTCTTGATTTCCTCACCATCGCTGAGGAGGTCAGCATCAGAGTCCGATTTGAGCGGGTCTGTTTTATACTGCTTAACTTCCTCACCATCGGTGAGACCATCACCATCAGTATCAGGCTTTAACGGGTCGGTCTTGTACTTACTAACTTCTTCACCATCGGTGAGACCATCACCATCAGTATCGGCTTTCAATGGATTCGTCCTGTATTGCATCACCTCTTCGTAATCACTGAGGCTGTCGTTATCGCTATCGGGACGCAGAGGATTCGTGCGGTAATCGTTAACTTCCTCACCGTCCGTGAGTTTATCACCGTCGGTGTCGGCTTTGAGCGGCTCGGTTTTGTATTGTTTGATTTCGACGCCGTCATTGAGTCCATCGCCATCGGTATCAGGATTTTTGGGGTCAGTGCGATAGACTTTCACTTCTTCACCGTCTTTGATTCCATCGCCATCGGTATCAGGATTTAACGGATCGGTGCCGATCTGTTCTTCTTCGATATCGGTCAAGCCGTCGTTGTCACTGTCGGTGATGTCGTCACGGACGCTATACATGAAGCTGAGCATCCCACTCCAGAATCCATCATTCTGGGCATCGTGAAGCGGATTCATATCGTCGTTGAATGTTGGATGGCCGCCGAGCGCTATATCGAGCGACCAACGATTGCTCAGCTTGACGTTCAATCCAATACCAAGTGGTGCGTACGGAGCGGCACCGGAGACAGAGTCTTCTGCTCGGCCAGTTGGCGGTGCGTCTTTGTATCCTCCGAGTCGTATCGTGCCAGGGTCATACCTATAGTACACGTAACCTAAGCCCGCATATAGGTATGGCTTGACCCCGATAAATTGGAATGGTGTGAGCCGAACTCGAATATCGAGTGGGGTTGCATATGTGCGGTAATCACGGTATTTCTCAAGTGCAGAGGAAGCAAAAAGGGCATACCCCCCGCCGGCTTCTATCGCTACCGAACGGCTGGTTGCGTAGAGGAGAGCGGCACGAAACTGCCCCGTGAGGGGGCGGCTCACTGCTTCGTTGATCCCACTGACGAAGCCACCTCCGAAGCTGAGTGCCCACGATTGAGGATTTTGCGCTAGCGTCGTCGCTGCACTTGCGAGAGCAAACAAAGAGATGCACCAAAATCGTGTGAGCATTTTTCTAATAACATGATTGTTAGACATACAGTTGCTCGTTGCAATCTAACCGAGGGGTCTGCAGGGTCTCTACTAAATTAACTGTGGTATAGCGCTTCGCATTCGAGTACCTGTTAGTAAAGGGCATCACTATCGGCAACTCGAAATTACTGCACTAACATGACGAACGCGATCATCCATACAAAATTTCGTAGTTCTACGGAGGTAGCTTCGAAAGCTCTTTTGAGTGGGTCAATCCGACCAGAATGGTGCATCTCTGCGGAGTGTCAAACCAGTCGAATGCTGCCAGAATAAATCTGACCACGAGAAAGACGTTCGCAATGACGGTAAATTTTTTCACGCGACTGGTTGAAGCTATGATACCGGCCAGTCCACCGAAGAATGCAATGAGTACGTCCCACAATGTCGGGCTCGTGCGTGCGATGAGCTCTGATTGGGGTTCCTTCAATGGTGAAACTGTGTAGTATAATGCAGACGTAAGAACGCTAATAATGACGGCGACACCAAAGTTCTTACTCGATTTCTTAAGGAGCCTAACGTCATACGTGGCTAAGCTGACACCGATACCGATGATGGGTCCCATTAAGGGGAAATCAACATCGCCCCGATGATGACAGCTGTCGAGTTGACGTTCAAACCAACCGATGCTACCAGGACAGCGCAAATGAGTACCCAGAGATTGACGCCTCGGAATTCGACATCGCGCTCCAATACAGCGACGATCGCCTCGGGATGATCACGATCGTGCTGAAGGTCCAGCCGCTCGAACAGTTTAGCTAGCCGAGCAATAATACGTCGAGTGTTCATTCATCACTGGGGAGCGATGGAGGGGTGGACAGACGATTTTCCAACTCATCAGAGTGTCGGATGAGCCCACCACCGTGAGCTGCTGTACCAATGAGAGCGATGGATACAAGCACCGCCAAAAGGAGCACCGCGGTCGCCTTCCAGAGCAGTCGTTCATTCCACCAGCGTCGTGCGACTGTGATTCCAAGAGCAATCCCTGTTGTAATGAGTGTTGCGAGCACAGCCACCTTCGCGCTTTCTTCATGGGATTCGATCGCTGGAGCGTTGATGCCAGGCGCGTGCTCGAGGACATGCTCGGCACGTTCGCCTGTCAACTGTGCAAGGAATGCGTTGATACCTGCAACCACGATAAGCCAGAGTGCAGCGCTGAGCAGACTCCGATTCTTCCGCGCAAGTGCGCCCCCCCAAGGAGTGCGGCAGCGATCAGTGAACAGTACAATGGCGCGTGGTTGACGATCAGATGGAGGTATGCTGGATTCATCCCTAGTCCTATTCTGGAAAACTACATGCTGCACCAAATATCGCAAATGCACGTGCGAGTATTTTTGCTCATACAACGTTCGGAATAGCACATGAAAACGCAGCACACTGCTTCCCAACAGCTACTCCCCATGTCACTCGTTCCAGGATTTGAGCGTCGCACGACGGCAATCGCGATAGCTGTCATCATTGTGCTCGTCATTGCGTTTCTCTGGAACGGCATCTTCGGAGGTGCGTTCGTTTCATCCGACAGTCTTTCATCAGAAAGTTTCAAACCCTACTTGGAGAACGTCTCCAAGCGTGGAGAGTTTCCGCTCTGGGTACCGTACATTTTCAGTGGGATGCCGGGCTATGGCGCACTCTTGGTGACAGGGGATCGGTGGTGGGATGTTGTCAGTGCCGTCGTCTTCGGTATTGCCAAAGCGTTTGGGAGTCTTTTGGGCAGCGACACAGCGCGCATCGCGTTTTGGTATGTGCTCTACGGCGCAGGAATGTATGTGCTGCTCCGCAGAAAAGGGCACGTCCCACTCGTTGCACTCGCGTGTGGTCTGGCGGCGGTACTGTCGACGTTCGTCATTGTGTGGGTGATGATTGGTCATTTGACCAAGCCTGTCGCTCTGGCGATGTTCCCCTGGATTTTGTTGGGTCTGGAGTCTCTCCGTGAGCGGTGGAGACTGCTCGATGCTGTACTCTTAGTTGTTGCAGTACACATTCTGGTTGAATCAACACATTTGCAGATGGTATTCTACGGGGTCTGCACCTTTGCCCTGTACTTGCTCTTCGAGCTTGGGAGTGCCTTGCTCCGACGCCAGTCCGTCTGGGGAGTGCTCCGTGCTGGTGTGACGCTTGCAGTCGCTGCGGCGCTCTCCTTTGGGATGGCTGCCGACCGGTACCTTACGACGCTCGAGTACACGCCGTACTCGACGCGGGGCACTGTGCCGATTAGTGTTCGGACAAATCCTAACGCTGCGCAACAGAAGAAACTCGACGGCAACGACTACGAATACGCGACGAACTGGTCGTTTTCGCCAGAGGAGATGATCACGTTCATCGTCCCGAACTACTTTGGATTCGGCAAGCTCGACTACCGTGGACCGCTTACTGGTGGTCGCTCGACGAAAATCATGGCATACTGGGGGCAGATGCCGTTTACCGATGCCGCAAACTACATGGGAGTTTTTGTCCTCGTGTTAGCTATCATTGGTGCATGGCTCTATCGGCGCGAGGTCTTTGTGCAATTTCTTGTCGTGCTTGGGCTGTTTGCGCTCCTTCTGTCATTTGGGAAGACCTTTCCCGTACTTTACGATGCGTTCTACTACCACGTGCCGATGTTCAACAAGTTCCGCGCGCCAAGCATGGCGCTGGCGATGCTCCAATTTGCCGTTCCTCTCTTGGCTGCATACGGCCTCCGTGGCATTGCCGAGCAGCGTTCGGTACGGACAGTCCGACTGCTCCTGGTTCTCTCGGGAGTATGGTTCGTGTTGGGATTCGTCGTACCAGGGCTTTTTGAATCGACCTACCGCCAGAGTGTAATGGCAAGTCAGCAGCTTGCGCAGTATTCGCCCGAGATCAAAGCAGAGCTTGCGCGCTTTGTCTATAGCCAAATGCGAAGCGATTGGATCGCGTCAGGGGTAGTGCTTTTGATCGGATCTTTGTTGCTCCTGCTTTGGGTGCGGGGGACACTTCGACCGCAGTGGGCATTACTTGGCATGCTCGTCCTCATCGTCGGTGATCTCTGGCGCGTTGGCCACCGTCCGATGGAAGTCACCAAAGGTGCAACTCCAGAGCGAACGTTTCCACGCTACGATTACGTGGACTTCCTTCGTCGCGATTCGAGTGACTATCGGATTGCGGACTTTGGTGCACTCCCAGTGCCAAATGCCTCCGCCTACTACGGCTTTGAGAACATCCATGGATATCACTCTGCCAAAATGCGGATTTACCAAGACCTCATGGACGAAGCAGGAAATGGGGGAGGGTCGGTCATCTTGAACCCTTTCCTGTGGAATTTGCTCGGTGTTAAATACATCCTTACCGAGCGTCGGATGTTCGACCAATCAGAGCCAGTCTTCCGTTCTACCAGCGGGGTGCTCGTCTATGAAAACCCGACCGCACTCCCACGTGCGTTCTTTGTTCGCCACGCCGCTGTCGCGACCGACATTGCGATTCTTCAGCGATTACGAGCGGGGGATTTCGAACCGCTTGACACGGTGTTTCTCGAGCAAGCGCTGCCCGTTCCAGTCGTCCCTCCTGATAGTGGTGCCTTTGTTCAACTTGTCGAGCGCTCCTACCACACGCTGCGTTACCGAGTGCGCGCGACGGGCACGAATCTGCTCTTTCTGAGCGAGGTGTTCTATCCCGTTTCGTGGCATGCATACGTGGATGGTACGGAGACGCCCATCTACAAGGCGAACTTCGCGTTCCGTGCTCTCGTCATTCCACCTGGAGAACACACCGTAGAATTTCGCTTTACCTCTCCTGCGTTCGAGCAAGGGAAAACAATCAGCATGGCGAGTACTGTCATTGTGCTTCTTGCGTTCGGTGGGGTTTTTGTCGAGCTCTGGCGAAGGCGCACCAAAGCCAGGGGAACGTGAGTATGCATGCGTACAAGTGCGTTACTACTGCACAATCGGAGAAGATGATAGGACTGTTGCGGAACCTCAGCTTTAGTGGTGTACAGCTAACGCACCGAGAAGCGCTGCAGTGAGTCTACACGTGATACTCCTGGTGGTGCATTCACTCAATACCCTGTAGTTTCGTTTACAGCGGTGCATGTCATATATTCCGTAGTGCTGCGATGCTGTTACGGTGCAGTCTTTCGGTTCTTATCGGATGTGCGATGGTTGCACGTGCGAGCGATACGCTGACCATTCCGCTCATCACAAATGAGCGGTTTCCGGGACAACCCTCTGAAAAGCAAGCAGTCGTGCATCTTCCGACTGATCGGAGCTATGCACGTCTTCATCTCTGGGTGCGTCTTTCCTGTCCGTGTGGACGAGGGCTTGGCGAGTGGGACTATACAGTGCGCTTTTTTGTGCTGCGTCCCACAGCGGAGCGGGATTCTGCTGGCAATCCCAACAGTGAACGAATTGAAATTGCTCGTTTCATCACACCGTATGCTGGAAACCGTCCTACCACGTGGTCCTGGGCATGGCGGTTGGATGTGACGGACTACCGCATCCTATTCGGTGATAGCACGACTGTTATTGTGTCCTATCAAGGCTGGACGCAGAGTGCACTCTTTAGAGTGCACTCTTTACCGTATGGTTGGAAGCTATCGAAGGTGTACCCCCCTATGAAGTGTTTGCACTCGAGCAGCTCATTGATGGCTCATTCCAATACGGCAATCCCGATAATCCAATTGACCAGTACACAACGGGAAAACGGTTCCGGGTCCCTAAGGATGCAGCGCTTGTAAAGCTCCGCATTACGACGACCGGCCATGGCTTTGGTGGTGCGGATAATGCTGCTGAGTTCGCAGAAAAGATGCATACCATTGTCATCGGTGGTCGGCGGTCATTCCGGCAGCACCTCTGGCGTGACGATTGTGGGTGGAATCCTGTCTTCCCCCAGGATGGGACCTGGCCGCTGCCTCGAGCAGGATGGTGTCCCGGTGATGTAGTTCATCCGTGGGAGCAGTGGATCACCGATGTAGTCCACCCCGGCGAGGAATCAATCCTCGATTACCAGATGGAGCCATTTGTCAATCAGCAGTTCAGTGCACACCCTTCGTCGTACCTTATCACTGCACAAGTGCTTTACTCCCGTCATCCAGTCTTCTCGCACCGTGCGAGCATCCTCGTTCTTCGCACCCCTACCGATGATCCACCGATGCGACGATACAACCCCACTTGTGGCCGTCCTGAGATCATCGTTCGTAACGATGGGCGCGATAATATCGTTTCGATCCAACTCGAGTATGCCTTCGATGGTCAACCAGTGCAGTCCTTCCAATGGCGTGCACCATCGCCACTTCAGTTGGGAGATACTGCGAGCATCGAGCTGCCAACGATGGCAAGCGTCCTTGATCCACCAGCTACACGCCACATCGTCGTTGCGATTACAAAGGTCAATGGCCAACCGAACCAGGAATCGAGATTTCACCACACATTCTCGACATTTTCCGATGTACCGACCGTCCCCGGCGATAGCGTCGTGGTACAGTTCAAAACGACGCGTGCAGCTCGTGAACAGGGCTTGGCATGGAAACTCCGACGACTCGATGACGGATCGCTTATCGCAGAGCGCAGCAATCTCGACGATAATGTTACCGACATTGCTGTCCTTCGCCTCGACGATGCCTGTTACCAATTTCGATTCGAAAATCCCGCCGGCTATGGACTTTCTTGGTGGGCAACACAACAGCAGCTCGGAAGCGGTTCGCTGTGGATTACGGCAAACGGCAAACGGATTTACACACTCGAGGGTGATTGCGGCAACGGCGCAATCTTCAATTTCCGCGTCGGGCCTGTTCCTCAACTCGATGTCAGGCGCGATACAGTGGATGTTGGAGCAACACCCGTGGGGATGCCGGTACGTCGGCAGTTGACAATTCGTCCTGCTACGGCAGCCTCTCTTCACATTACGAACCTGCAGATAACGTCGTTTCCGTCGAACCTTGGCTTCCGTATCGTAGCCATCCAGCCGCCGCTTTCGTCGGACGGTGTCTGGCTACGGCACGGCGAGGAACTGACCGTAACGCTCGAGTACGAACCTCCACAGGAAGAAACTCGGTGGCGCACGGCGATCCTTACCATCGCATCGAACGATTTCGATGAGCAAACTGTTCGAATCGTCCTCCGCGGGACGACACCGAATGTGCTCGGTATAGCCGAACCAGAGAGTATCGGATGGAGTACTGCCCCAATGCCAGCACGTGATGATCTCCGTATCGCGTTCGATCGTCCTGTGTTAGACGTGCGTCTTCTGAGCTTGGAAGGACGGCACCGCTCCGTACCGATTCAGTGGGAAGGTACAACGGCTCACGTGGATTGTTCCCCTCTTGCATCCGGTGTCTATGTGGTCGTAGCGCAAACGACAGGGGGTCGGGCGATCGTACCCATCGTTGTTGTTCACTGAGAGTGCAGGAGGTGGGAGTCGAACCCACACGGAGTGTTGAGCTCCACTGGATTTTGAGTCCAGCGCGTCTGCCATTTCCGCCACTCCTGCGCGGGGGCGCAAAGATACCACACACAGCTAATTGTTCTGCGCTCCTTCGCGGACCCACGTAGCCATGCCACGGCGATGGTTCTCGGTGATGCGGTGTTGGAATACCGGCGGATGTGACAACCTTCCTTCCAGCACCTGATTGAGCCGACTGAGTTCGGGACGTCCCACAATCACAAGCCCCGGTGTCTGAAAGAGTGCAGTGTAGCTATCGAGCGGTAGTTGATCTTGTGCGCTGTGACATCCGCTGAACGTACACGCCAGCCGCAACAGCGGCTCCACATGCCGCGAATAACTGACGTTCGAGTCCGGAAAGACGATATCGGACGGTTGACGATAGACGGTGCCTTGCTCGCAACTTGCGAGCAAGAACGCGATGAGCGCCGTACTAATAGCTTTCGTGTTCATTGGGAAAGTCACCGCGTCGGATATCCTCACTGTAGCGTCGAACAGCATCGGTGATTCGTTCGAAGAGGTTGTCGTAACGTCGCACAAAGCGTGGATGGAAATTCGCCGTCAAGCCGAGCATGTCGGCATAGACGAGGATCTGCCCGTCGCACCACGGTCCTGCGCCGATGCCAATCGTCGGAATGTGGAGCGATTCGGTGATGCGCTTTGCCAGCGTCGCGGGAATCTTTTCGAGAACGATTGCAAACGCGCCTGCCTGCTCCAGTGCGATCGCGTCGCGGTAGATCTGTGCGGCTTCCTCCTCATCCTGGCCGCGTGCACGGTAGGAACCAAATTGGTAAATGCTCTGCGGCGTCAGACCCAAGTGACCCATGACGGGAATTCCGGCGGAGGTCATTCGTGCGACGGCATCGAGCACTCGCTGTCCACCCTCAAGCTTGACTGCGGAGGCACCTGCTTCCTTCATCAAGCGTCCTGCGTTCCGAAACGCTTCGTCTGGATGCACCTGGTAACTCATAAACGGCATGTCTGCAACAATGAGCGCGCGCGAGGCTCCTCGCCGTACCGCTTTCGTGTGGTAGATGACGTCCTCCAGCGTAACCGGGATGGTCGTTTCATGTCCCTGGACGATGTTCCCCAATGAATCGCCGACAAGGAGCACATCCACACCAGCCTGGTCGAAAATACTCGCCATGAGAGCGTCGTATGCCGTAAGGCACACGATTTTTGTGCCGTTTGCTTTCATCTCGAGCAAGCGGCGTGTCGTAACGGCACGAACCTTCGGCGTGTGCTCCATTCGAGAGTTCATAGACGGTAACGATACACGAAAATAGTCAGTGTCACCTGCGGTTCGCGTACGGCGGAGCATTTTCAAACCCGGTGCACTGTTGCCGGAAGTGCCGCTATCCCTCGCACGGCTAACGCTACAACACAATCGGGGCACGGATGCTCCGTGCTCCGACGTCGTTACGCCTTCCGCAACAGCGCACTACCGCGCCACAACCATCTGCCGCTGCGCTACAAGCCGCCCATCCACCACCAACCCGTACTGGTACACTCCCGAGGCAAACTGCTGCATCTCCAGCCTTACCTGACCCGGCTGCCCTCGCAACGGTAACGGCTGCCGCACCACCTCCGCTCCCGCACTGTTCCAGACCACCAGCTCCGCTGCCAGAGACGCTGCGGGAACGTAGTACGGAATCACCGTCGTGCCGTCGGTCGAGTTCGGAATGCTCTGCCCAAGCCAAGCATTCTCTCCTGCAGTGCTGCTACCCTGCTGCAGCTGCGCCTCCACGAGCGCAAGACGCTCCATCACCTGCTCGAGCTGCTGACGAAGCAGTTGATTCTCCTGCTTGATCTGCTGGTTTTCCTGCTTGATTTGCTGGTTCTCCTGCTCCAGGGCCTCTAACCGTTGCGCAAGTGCACTGCTCTGCGGACCGAGCGTGCTCATCCGTTCATCGAGTGCCTTGACGCCCAACAGCGCTACCCCCGCTACATCGGAGGCTGCAAGATACTTGTCCACCTCCGGATTCGGACGGCGCACCAGCTGCCCCGTCGAGTCCGTCTCGATGATCTCGTGCACGCCTGTCCCAAACAGCCGGTAGAAGTCCTCCGCCATCGGCGTGATGTGGTATTCTTCGGTGCCTTTGTAGAAGTACCCTTCGACCGGCAGCTGCCGAATCTTCTCTAAGACCTCTGCCGGTCGGTACTGCACAAAGCGCTCCTTGAAGCTGCGCGAGGAGGTGTTCGTCCACGTGCCGCCAGTAGTCAAGTACGCCCCGTTGCCGTTTCCAGTATTTGTGCCGACGTGAATGGGATGGTCCCCATCGAGCCGGTTGATGACCAGAAACCCGGAGGGATTCGAGCTGGTTCCATCCCCGAAGAAGTACACGCGGTGTGTCTCGGTAACCGATGGATCTACATTTTCTCCGAAGACGAGATTGTAGTCACCATTTGCAGTATTGCTGGCTCCACCTGGCACAACGGAGAAGTCGCCGCTGGCGGTGTTCTCATAGCCCCCGCCGACAGTGGCAGCATAGCCTCTGGCGGTGTTCTGTTCGCCCCCGCCGACGGTAGCACTCGTATCGCTGGCGGTGTTGCCACCGCCCCCGCCGACGGTGGCACCAACGCCGCTGGCGGTGTTGTTCACGCCCCCACCGACGGTGGCAGCCCAGCCGCTGGCGGTGTCCCGCGAGCCCCCACCGACGGTGGCAGCCCAGCCGCTGACGGTGTTGTTCATGCCTCCACCGACTGTGGCAGCAACGCCGCTGGCGGTGTTTTTCCTGCCCCCGCCGACGGTGGCAGCATCGACTCTGGCAGTGTTCTGATAGCCCCCGCCGACGGTGGCAGCATAGCCTCTGGCGGTGTTCTGTTCGCCCCCGCCGACGGTAGCACTCGTATCGCTGGCGGTGTTGCCACCGCCCCCGCCAACGGTGGCACCAACGCCGCTGGCGGTGTTGTCCAGGCCACCACCTATGACACTGTAGTTACCGCTGGCAACCTGCGTGGCTTCCGAGCGCGCAGACTGCAAATCCACTGCGTGCAATCCAAGCTTGTTCCCTCCCCCTCGCTGAATGCGCCACGCCGGTCCACTCGACGCAAGCGGATTGAAGCAGAAGGTCCCCTGGTTGCCAACCCACAACACCTGTAACGGCTGCAGTGGCGTTATGTTCGTCCTCGCGAACACCAACGGCTGCGTGTTCGTTGTCCCAAGAAAGCTCCCACTCATCCCATTCCACGCCGAGGTGATGCTGTTACCCGTCAGTGCCCATGCCGTCGCCGCACTTTCGGCACGCAACGCATACGGCACCGCCGTCAGCATCGTCCGCGGCTGGAGCTCTTCAGACCCGTTCACACTCACTCCAACGTAGTACACACGGTCAAAGGTTAGTCGCTCCGGCAGCGGCTCCACCGTCCCGATGAGCACGTTGACCACACCGTGCTTCGATGTCACCCGCTGCCGCTCACTGTAGATCGGCTCGGTCGCATCGAGCCGATCGTAGAGCCGTATCTGGAGCTCGTAGTCCCCATCGGGGAGAATCCGACCATCCCGGTTGGTCAGGATCCCTTGGTACGACAACACGCGTGGCACCTGCGCCCACACACTCACCGTTGCAAGAACCACCGCAACAGCACCGTAGAACCAACGCATAGGAATACTCCAAATGATAGTGGAACAAAGAAAGCACATGTTATTTCGAAATCACGAAGGGCAGGTACATCCTCTGCCCATTACAGCCGAGCTGGAGTAGGTAGAGTCCGCTGGCATAGGGACTGCAGTCAATCGTGGCAGCAGCGCCGCTCGGGTCGGTACCAGCACTAAGTGTTCCACGAGCCGCCCTTGGAGCGTCACCAGCGATGCCTCGGCATCGCCAGAGCAGCCGAGCTCAAGCCGCGCGCTCTCGGCTGCCGGCTGGGGCGCAAGACGCACTGCAAAAGGCTCTGCCCGCTCGACGCTCGAGTGCACCGATGCAAGCCGATACCAAAACCCGTGGAAGGCAGACTGTGCAGCACCTCGTGAGATGCCGATGATGGGCTGGCCAATGCTCCCGTGCAGGGCAATCATGCTACTGCTTGAGCGGACGGCACCGCTGGTGACAACGCTCCGCTCGATGGTCTGTTGTGCGGTGAGCCTACTGCTGGACAGGAGCACGACAAGGAGAAATGCTAACGGTCGCATGAGATATGCTCCTATTGTGGCTCGCGCGCAACTTACGACCGTTGGTGTGGTCTTTGCGAGAGATGCAGTGAAAAAATTTGGGAATGGAGCGATGCGGAGAGAGTGGAGAAGTGTTATGGGTGACGCTCATGGAGCCATGAGTTCGACGCGATGAACCCTACGATAGGGGTGCATCTATCTCAGTACGCATCGCGAACATTTCCGATATTGCACGTGGGATTTTTCCTTGCAAAACACCCGCGATGGTCGGTGACCTACTGCTAACGCTTGCGCTCGTTGGACTTAACGCCTTTTTCGTGGCGGCGGAATTTGCGCTTGTCAAAGTGCGCTCTTCCCATGTCGAGATCCGAGCACGCGAAGGGAGCTTCCTTGCCCGCGTGGTTCGATCCATCATCGCGCACCTCGATGGGTACCTATCGGCAACGCAATTAGGCATCACGTTCGCATCGCTTGGGCTGGGATGGATTGGCGAACCTGTTGTTGCCCGGATGATTGCTGCTCTCGTTGAAGCACTCGGGTTTCACCTTACTCCTGAGATCATCCACCGTGTGTCGCTCCCCATCGCCTTCGCTACGATTACCGTGCTCCATATCGTCCTTGGTGAGCTTGCACCGAAGTCGCTCGCAATTCGGCACAGCGAAACGGTCGCCTATGCTGTCTCGCTGCCGATGCGTGGGTTCTTCATCGTGTTCAAACCGGCGATATGGGTTCTCAACGGGCTTGCGCAAGTCGTCTTGCGGCTGTTCCGCATTCGGCCGGTACGGGAGAGTGAACTGCACTCTGCCGATGAGCTCCGTTACTTGCTCGAGGAAAGCCAGCGGAGCGGTATCCTCGAAGCAGAGCACCATGAGCTCCTCGAGAATATCTTCGAGTTTCGCCGTCGTCACGTCCGCAATGTCATGGTTCCGCGCCGCCGTATCGTCGCGCTCGAACTGGGGATGCCGACCGACCGCATTCTCGATATCGTCATCGAGGAAGGATACTCGCGCATGCCGGTTTATCGTGGTACGCTCGACGACATCGTGGGTATCGTGTACACGAAGGATTTGCTCACGTTAGTGCACTTAAAGCATTTGATCATCTTGGAAGATATTCTCCGTCCAGCGATTACCGTCAGTGAAGACGAACTGCTAAGCCGCCTTTTACGCCGCTTTCAGTCAGAACAAGTGCACATGGCGATTGTGATCGATGAGTTCGGCGGAACAGCTGGGCTCGTTACGCTCGAAGATATACTCGAAGAAATCGTCGGCGAGATTCGCGATGAGTATGACGAGGAGCGCGCACCAGTCGAGCGCCAACGGAGCGACTACATCGTCCAAGCAGCAACACCGATTGCCGATCTCAACGAGTATCTCCCAATTCCGCTCCCAGAAAGCGAGGACTACGACACGCTCGGCGGTTTGATTTTCCAGAAAGCAGGTGCAATTCCTCCTGTCGGAGCAACGTTCGATATCCCACCCTACCGTGCGGAGATTCTCCGAGCTACCGACCGCACCATCGAGCTTATCAAGCTGCAGTTTATGGACGAACCAGCCGTGGCCGATCGATAGCAGTCGCTCATTGGATGCCACGGTAGCGGTACTTTTCGCTCAAGAAAAATGGTGTCGAAGGTGAGAGCCTAAAGTCGCCAAAGCCAGTGTTGTCGATGAAAATGTAGCGGCGATTCAGTTGGGTGTACATCCAGATGATGATTGACCGGTTGTCGTTGGGATTGATCCGGCGTTCGACGCTCGATGGTTCTCCGAGCACGATGTACACCATTCCCATATCGGTGAGCCACCCTTCGGTGTACGAGCGGAAATTTCGGTTTGCGTATTCGATGCGCGCGTAGTACTCTTCGAATGCTTCGTTTCGGAGTGTACCGGGTGTGGGATCGTGTACTTTCCAGAATTGTTCGAACGCAGCGCGGCGTTCAGCATCAGTGGGTTTGGCAAGCATGGAATCAATGTCTGCTTGCGTTGCGATGTAGCGGAGTTGCCGAATCGCGCGCGTGATATCCGCGAAGATGGTGCTCGAGACGCCGTAACGCAGCTCGACTGTGCGTTCAGCGCGTGCCTGGATTGATGCGGTGTCGGTGGCAACTTCGACGCGCACCACGTACTGTCCCTGCGGCATTCGCTCCAGTGGTGGCACAATGCGGAGGAATTGTTGGATGGTGCCGGTGCTATCGCTTCGAACCGTCTGCCATGCTGTTGCGGTAACAGTTGCGGCACTATCGAGAATGCGAGCGCGAACCTGGAGAGTGCGTCCTGGCGTGGTATAAACTTCGAAGAACGCAAAAAAGCCGTCGCTGAGCGTACCGATGTCGTTTCCGATGTACGGTGTCAGCACATAGCGGCGGTTCCGTTCCTCGATGCGCGACACAAGGAGAATACCACTGATGCCGATTGGTAAGCGAGACCAATCTGGGATCATCACCATCTGCTGCGCTCGCCACTGGCGGTTGGAGAGTTGATCGGTCGCTCGTGCTTCGATGCGGTACCGTCCCGGCGGCACCGTGAACAGCGATTGGGTGATATCATTCCGATCGCTCGATGGAGAGGGTTGCTCCGCGGTGCGGAGCATCCGTTCGAGTACGTGCTCCCGGAGGACAGTCATTCCCGTACTATCGCGAACCGTGATTGTCAATCGATAGCTCCCGACGTAGTCACGTCCGCTCGAGGCGAACCTCAGCAAACGATAGGGCAGCGCGGTGTACACATCGAGCCTTGTGGAATCTCTCATTGCTGTGCGTACGTACATTGTCGTCATGCGCAGCTCATCGGGCGTTGACTGTGCACCGAGTTCTCCTACCGCGAGGGCGATGAGCGCTATGACTGTACGCACGCGGATGTGGGCTCGATGTTCATTGTGCATGGAACAATTCCGAAAAGGTCATATTCTGCCGCCTCGGTGATCGTTGCAGTGATGAAGTCACCGGGAGAGAGCAATTGCTCTGATGTCACGTAAAGCTCACAATCGACTTCTGGTGCATCGGCTTCGGTGCGGCAGCGGTATTCGCCACTGGGAAGTCGTTCGTCAACGATTGCACGTACCGACGTGCCGATGAGTGCTCGATTCCGCTCGTAGGAAATCGTGCGCTGAAGTTCCATGAGTGTTTGCTGCCGTTCGATCTTGACATCCTCCGGGATGGGATCACTAAGAATCTCGGCATAAGTGCCCTCCTCGTGGGAGTAAGTGAACACCCCAACCCGATCGAACCGTTGCTCTTCGACAAAGCGGCAGAGTTCCTCGAAGTGACGCTCCGACTCGGTCGGATACCCGACGATGAACGTTGTGCGCAGTGTTATTCCTGGCACTCGATCGCGAATAGTTGCGATGAGCTCTTCGGTCGCGCGGCGGGTGATGCCGCGGCGCATTGAGCGGAGGACGTCCGTTGAACAGTGCTGGAGAGGGAGATCGAGATACTTGCACATGTTCGGGTGCTGGCGCATGACGTCGAGCAGCTCCACTGGGAAATGCGACGGATAAGCATAGAGCAGGCGGAGCCACTCAAGACCCTCGATATCGAGTAAGCGCTGGACAAGGTCGGCGATGGTCCGTCGGCGATAAAGGTCGTAGCCGTAGTATGTCGTATCCTGACCAATCACGATGATTTCACGGACGCCGCGGCTAACAAGGGAGCGCACTTCGCGTTCAATCTCATCCGAGGGGCGACTTCGGTGCCGACCGCGCATGAGCGGAATTGCACAGAACGAACATGGATGGTCGCACCCTTCGCTGATCTTGACGTAGGCATAATGCTGGGGCGTGCTCAGGATGCGCTCACCGACGAGTGAATACTTCGGATCGTGCGAAAGGAACCGTGCGATGTCACTGAACCGTTCCGTCCCAACGATGAGATCCACCTCTGGTAGCTCTCGGCGCAGTTCATCGCCGTATCGCTCTGCAAGGCAACCTGCGACGACCACTGCCCGTGTCCGGCCTGCTTGTTTGAGTTCGATTGCTTCGAGAATGGTGTTGACGCTCTCCTCTTTTGCTGCTGCGATGAACCCGCACGTATTGATGACAACTGCATCAGCACCCTCCGGTTCAGGCGTGAGTGTGAGCCCAGCTCGTGCTAAGGTTCCAGCGAGCACCTCAGAATCGACAGCGTTCTTGCTGCAGCCGAGCGTGACAATGGAGACAGTGTGGATCGGAACACGAATCATGCAAGTGTGTACAGAATGAGTAGCGCGTGCAAAACTACTCTGTGCCGTAGCCTACCCACGCGTGTAGAACACGGTATTGACGCCTTCGATGAGTTACGAAATCATTACATGCCGTGACGGAAAACCACTGGTAATTTTGCACGTCGTCTTTGCATCCTTGTGGTTAGACGGTGACACAATTTCAGCGAAAAACGATATTCGTCGTGGATGATGAGCCCGACATTGTCGAGCTTGTTACCTACAACTTGGAGCGGGAAGGATTCAAAGCCATTGGGTTCACCGAAGCCGCGCCAGTGCTCGATAAAGCGGTGCAGTTGCGCCCTGATCTTGTCATCCTCGATGTGATGATGCCCGAAACCGACGGCTTCGAGCTGTGCAAGAAACTTCGCTCGTGCCCTGAAACATCAAGCATCCCCGTGATGTTCTTGACGGCACGCACCGGCGAGATTGACCAGATTGTCGGACTTGAGCTCGGAGGGGATGATTACGTGCCGAAACCAATATCGCCGCGCGTCCTCATCGCTCGAGTCAAATCGCTTCTGCGACGTGTGAGCGAGCAAGCGCGCACCGAACGTATCGTCGCACCGGAAGTGCTCACGATAGGAACGATTGAAATTCACCGCCAGAACTACACAGTGTGGGTCGATGGTGTCGAAATCTTCTTCCCCAAAAAAGAATTCGAGCTCCTTGCGTTTTTAGCGGCAAATCCTGACAAAGTCTTCACGCGCAACCAGCTCCTCAACCGTATCTGGGGTGAGACCGTTTACGTCGTGGACCGAACCGTTGACGTACACATCTCCAAAATCCGTGATAAACTTGGTCGCTATGCCTCGTGCATCGAGACTGTCAAAGGGGTAGGCTACCGATTCCGGTGGAAAAGCGATACACCGGTTGCAGCATAGCGCGGCTTGTGCTGCTCGAGGGACGACACTCATCCAACATGGTTTTTGTATTTTTGCGACCTTGAAAGTAGGTATCTACAACTATTGAGCCGTTCACATGGCAGATGCTGACGTCAAAAAGCGTCGCCGTCGCATGCGGAAATACATCACGCTCTATTCGCCGTTTCTGATGAAGGAAACACGCCACGAACTCATCGGCGAGCCGACAGAAACGGAAGAAGGACGGATGCAGTGGGCACGCTGTACGGTTAGCCGCCATGCTCAGCTTGTCAATCTCGATGCACTCGAACAACAGCAACTTCGAGTGACGAGCATCAAGATTGAACGCGAAGAAGCGAAAGACTACGACCCACGCAAGGAATTCAAGATCGGTGAGGTCATCTATCACCGTGAATGGGACGACTACGGCTTGGTACGTTCCAAAGAAATTGCCAGCAACGGGATGTCCCTCCTTGTGGTCATCTTCGAAAAGATGAAAGAACGGCGTCTGGTCGAACGTCTCCGGCGATAGTCATTTGCAAGTATGTCTTACTAACCTGTTCACTGTGCTGCGTGATTGGAGTTACGATTCAACCAAACGAAACCATTGACCGTGCGTTGCGCCGCTTCAAGAAAAAGTTTGAGCGGAGTGGCATCTTGCGGGAGTACCGACGACGAACCTACTACACGAAGCCATCAGTCGAGCGGCGTATGGCACGGAACCGAGCAGCCCGCCGACAGTATCGCCTCCAAGCCGAGCTTAACTCCTAAGTAGTGCACTCGGCACAGTCTTTGCGCTGTCCACCATCACTGACGAAGTAGCAGTCCATCAGCCACCTTGTGTGCAAGAGGTGGGGACAGGCGGCTCTTCGTACCAAGGAATGCACCTACTACGGTCTCTGTGTATGGACATCAGTTTGTTCTCACTTGGCGTTGCGATGATAGCTCGCGATTGCGAGGATACCATCGCGAACGCACTCCAATCCGTCCGTGATGTTGCTTCCCAGATTGTTGTCATAGACACCGGCTCCTCTGGCCGCACGCCAACGATTGCGACGCGAATGGGTGCAGAAGTGTACTTCCACCAGTGGCGTGATAACTTCTCCTACGCGCGCAACCTTGCTCTGAAATATCTGCGCACTGATTGGGTGCTCGTGCTCGATAGTGACGAAGAACTCGACAGGGACTCGTTCCGGTTGCACTGCCCCGACCTTTGGGAGCCGATGCTCGGAGGAGTTGAAGTCGCGATTGTCAATATGCTCGACGATGGTGCGACGGTCGCAGAGCACCGATTTACGCGGTTATTCCGTCGGCATCCGGCAATTCGTTTCGAGGGCGCAATCCATGAACAAGTCGCCGAACGTATCGAGCAGGCTGGTTTCCAAATCCTCCACTCACAGATTCGAATCCTCCACCATGGGTATCGAACGCTCACGCCGGAGAAGATTGCGCGGAACATTTCGATGCATGAAGCAGAGCTCGAGCACAATCCAAAAAGTGCTTGGCACCGATACCATCTTGGGTTAGCATATTTTGCTGCACGTCGGCTCGATCGTGCCGCAGACCTTCTTGCGGCACTGTGCGACGACCTGTCGCTCTCCCTTCCGCAGCGTGAACTATCCCGTCTGCGCTCAGCGCAGTGTGCTCTGGCTTGTGACGAACTGCTCGACGCAGAACGGTTCATCGCGTACCCGTGCGCGGATGTGCACCGCGAAGGGTTACGGCTCTTCATCATGGCGGGTATCCGTGCTGCGCAACAGAGATTCCGCGATGCGGTGGAACTGTTAGAACACCCACTGACACGTCAATCAGGGTTAGTCAACCAGACGCAACGAGCACATTTTGCAGAGCGGATTGGTGGTGTCCTTGCGTACCACAGCGCCCAAGCGAACCTCCCCGCAGATCGTTGGCATCTGGCGTTAGAGTGGCAGTCCGTCTTCCGGTAGGGACGTTAGAGTTCGATGCTTGTGTGGAGAGCGATCTCCTCAAGAATACTGCTGACACGCAGACATTCGCTGAGCGCGCCTTCATACACCGATGCCTTCCCGTTGGTATGTACTTCCCACGTCAATTGCTCAGCTTCATCGAGACTACAGCCCGTTGCTTTCACTATCTGCACGATCACTTCGTCGAACGTGTGCCAATCGTCGTTGTAGAGGATGCACTTGGCAGGTGTACCGACAGTTGTTTCAACCTCCAGTTCCGGCAACAGGTGCTCGGTAGGCATAGTACGCCAATGGTAACGGTTCGACATGCGGACCAGAAGCAAAAATATTGCCGTCGCTCCATACTGCTTATCGAAGCGGTAACGCGATTCCGTAGTTTTGCGGCCGTGACACTTCCCGTGTGATGGAGCGATGACCGACAAAGAATTCCTCGACATGCTCGATGCAATCATTGCCGAGCGGCACATGCTCGAGCATCCATTTTATCAACTCTGGAACCGGGGCGAATTGACCCGTGAGCAACTCCGGCAGTATGCCTTGGAGTACTACCACCAGGTTTATCACTTCCCGACATTTGTCAGTGCCACGCACGCGCGCTGCGCCGATGACATGGAGGTGCGCCAGATGCTGCTCGAGAACTTGATAGAGGAAGAGCACGGCGAGAATAATCACCCCGAGCTGTGGCGCCGATTTGGGGATGCACTCGGTATTTCGCGTCACGAGATGGCAACGCGCCAGTATTTGCCACACACGCGCAAGTCGGTGGAGATTTTGCGGGAGCTTGCATTCGATCCGAACCCTGCGGTCGGTCTGGCTGCACTTTATGCCTATGAATCACAAATCCCAGAAGTTGCCAGGACAAAAATTGAGGGGCTCAAGAAATACTACGGACTCGATTCAGAGGATGCGCTCATTTTCTTCCAAGTCCATGAGCATGCCGATGTCATTCACCGGCAGGTGACGCGGGATGCACTTGTGCGCATCTGCCGCACCGAGGAACAGCAGCGAACTGCTCTCGACGCCGCTCGCGAAGCAGCCGACGCAATCAATCTGCTGCTCGATGGAATATACGAACGGTGGTGTTGCCAAACAGCAGAAGCACAACCTGCATAAGGTTCGTGCCTTCGATGCGGCCACTTGTGCCGTGGATACTTGTGCTCACCGGCGTGTTCTCTGCTCAAACTCACGCGCAACCAGTCATCGGGGCAATTTGGCTCGACCAGCGGGAGGTGTTTGATTCCACGACCAGCGATGAATGGTTTTTCGCAGCACCGTTGCTTAACGCACTCCACACGAACACGCGTGACTGGGTCATCACCGACGAGCTTCTCGTTTCGACCGGAGAGCGACTCGATACAGTACTCCTCTATGAATCCGAGCGCAACCTTCGGCGGACGGGGCTGTTTTCCCAAGTCACGATTCGAGTAGATACGATTGCACCCGACACCGTCGAGGTTACCATTCATACACAGGATTTTTGGTCCACCTACGGTGCGCTGCTCTTCGGAGTAGGTGGCGGGGCGTCAACACTTGGAGCTGCAGTGCACGAATTCAACCTTGCGGGAACAGGCTCTCGTCTCGGGGTGGAGGGGATGTATCGGACGGAAAATGCTATCGGATGGCAAGGGGCAGTAGGGTTGAGCTGGCGGCGGTTGCTGCGGTCAGAACTCATGCTGACAGCGAGCCTTATGGCAAATCGCATTCGGACTGAGCAGCGTCTTGCATTCGTGCACCCGTTCCGTACTCTTCAGACTCCAGTGGCTTGGAGTATCGGTGTCATCAATCATTTCGGCGCGGACTTCCTCTACGGGACTCAGAGCAACCGCGTTGAGCTTCTGCCCTTCCATCTCCGTCGTGCCAGTGGATGGATCAGTCTTGCCACAACGGACGAAGAGACTGATCGCCTCATCGCGACGATCTCGGTAAGCACCGAGAACGTTCGACGCATTGCGCCGCAGTATCGGCAAGCCGGAGACAATAGCGCGCGTGTCTTTTTTTCACTTGGATCGCTTCGGCAGCGTTTTCGCCGTGTCAGTGTCCTCGACGGGTACTTCGTCGAAGACCTAGCAACCGGCGCATGGGGTTCAGCGACAATCGGCTACGTTTTCCCCGCGACTGCCGATGGTGAACGGTTTTTCTATGTCGGTGGTGAAGCAGAGCAGTCCGGCTACCTTGCTGACGATCGGTTGTATCTATTCGGTCGTGTCAGCGCCGGGTCTGGCTTTGAACAGGGAGAAGCCCGCTACACGGCGATCGAATCGATGGGGCTTGGTCATTGGCGTGCCGCACCTGGGGTTGTCCTTGCGGGACGGTTCTTGCAACAAACTGTTTGGAATTGGACGGCATTCCGCCAGTTAGTCCTCGATAACGATATCGGACTTCGGAGCTATGCGGTCAACCAGCTTGTCGGGGATAACCGCTTTCTCTATAACCTTGAGCTTCGGCTCTTTCCGTCATGGCGTGTATGGATCTTCGGACTCAGTGGCGCTGCGTTTCTCGACGGTGGCACTGTGTGGATGCAAGGGGAGCAATTTGGTCGTGTGCGTTTCCATCATGCAATCGGTATCGGCATTAGGGTGCACAATTTCAAGTGGCAGCAGGACGGCGGCATACTTCGGCTCGATCTGGCGTACAATCTCGATACCCGCCGGATCGGGATTGTGTTTTCGAGCAACCAGCTCTTTTCAGCGGTGCGCTCGCACCAAGTGCAGCTCCCAACGCTCTACGGTAGTGCCATTGATGCAGAGTAACGTCATCCACGTGCAGCGTTGATTGTACCCTGAAAGAGCGACGAACCGTTCACGGCCTCTTTACCATGATTTTCGCTGTGGATGGGGTCAGGTTCGCGTGCTCTCGGCAAGCGAAATACATCAGTTTCTCATCCGTCCATCGGTGCTGTTCCCCCTGGTGGGATCGTTCCACATTCAATCACGTTCTCGCATGCTTGGCTTCATTACCAAACTTTTCGGAACAAAACACGACCGCGACGTTCGCGCGCTGCGTCCGATTGTCGCGCGCATCAATGAGATTTTCAGCCAGCTTTCGACGCTCAGTGACGACGACATTCGCCAGCGCACCATGCAGTTCCGTGCACTCGTTGCCGAACGAAAGCAGCCCTTCCAACGCGAGCGCGAGGAATTAGAACAGCGGTTGCTCGACCCCGCGCTCAGCCAAAGCGAACGACTCGAGATCTACCACCGTGTGGCGCGCTCCGAAGATGAAGAGTACGCCGCCGTCAAAACGCTACTCGATGAGATCCTTCCCGATGCATTTGCGCTCGTCAAAGAAGTCTGCCGTCGCTTAGCCGAGCGACGGCATCGCTATATCGTCACTGGTCACGAAGTCGTCTGGGATATGGTGCCTTACGATGTCCAGCTGATGGGTGGCATCGTGCTCCACCAAGGCAAAATCGCAGAGATGGCCACCGGTGAAGGGAAGACGCTCGTCGCTGTTGCTCCTTTGTACCTCAATGCACTCGCAGGGTATGGCGCGCACTTAGTCACGGTCAACGATTACCTTGCTCGCCGCGATAGCCAGTGGATGAAGCCGGTTTACGACATGCTCGGTGTCACGGTCGGATGCATCCAATCCCAAATGGATAACGCCGAACGCAAAGCGCAGTACGCGTGCGACATCACCTATGGGACGAACAACGAGTTCGGTTTCGACTACTTGCGCGACAATATGGTTGCCGACGTGGACGAGATGGTCCAACGCGTGCACTACTACGCAATTGTCGATGAGGTAGATTCGGTCCTCATTGATGAAGCCCGCACGCCGCTCATCATCAGTGGTCCGGTCAGTTCAACGACCGACGAAAAATTCGTCGAAATGAATCCCCGCGTGCGCCGATTGGTTGAAGCGCAATCTCGGCTTGTCAACGCGATCGTGAGCGATGCGGAGCGCTTGCTCAAAAGCACCTCAAAAGAGGATCGCGAGAAAGCAGGATTGGCACTCCTGCGAGCCTGGCGTGCCATGCCGAAACACAAGCGCCTCCAGAAGCTGCTCCAGGATCCCGACACGATGAAGTTGATGCGTGAAACGGAGCTCTACTACCTCCGCGACCAGGGGCGGCACATGCACATCGTTGATGAAGAGCTCTACTATGTCATTGACGAAAAGAACCATACTATCGACATCTCTGAGAAAGGCCGTCAGCTCCTGGCAACTGCTCAGGAGGATCCGAACATGTTCGTCATTCCGGACATTGCTGCGGAAATGAGCGCCATCGAAGGCGACCAGACGCTTAGCCCCGAAGAGAAGCAGCGCCGAAAGGACGAACTATACCGACTGTACGCCGAACGCAGTGACCGCATCCACATCGTCTCACAATTGTTGCGCGCCTATTCCCTCTATGAGCGCGACGTTGAATACGTCGTCCAGGACAACAAAGTCAAGATCGTTGATGAGTTCACCGGTCGTATCCTCGAAGGGCGGCGCTATTCTGATGGTCTCCACCAAGCGATCGAGGCAAAGGAAGGGGTCCACGTCGAACGCGACACGCAAACCTATGCGACGATCACGATTCAGAACTACTTCCGTCTCTACCGCAAGCTGGCAGGAATGACCGGAACCGCTGAAACGGAAGCAGCAGAGTTCTACCAGATTTACAAGCTTGATGTAGTTGTCATTCCGACGAACAAGCCGGTCATCCGGATTGACTACGATGACCTCATCTTCCGCACCAAGCGAGAAAAGTACAACGCCGTCATCGAGGAAATTCAAAAGCAGCTTGCTGCCGGGCGCGCAGTCCTTGTCGGCACCACCAGTGTCGAAACCAGCGAGGTACTCTCGAAGATGCTCCGCCGCGTCGGAGTCCCCCACAACGTCCTAAATGCCAAGCATCACGAACGCGAGGCAGAGATCATCGCGCAGGCAGGGCGCAAGGGTGCCGTCACGATCGCGACGAACATGGCAGGGCGCGGCACTGACATCAAGCTCGACGATGACGTTCGCGCAAACGGCGGTTTATGCATCATCGGTACCGAACGGCACGAAGCACGCCGCATTGATCGCCAGCTCCGTGGGCGTGCCGGACGCCAAGGCGATCCAGGCTCATCGCAGTTTTTCATCTCGCTCGAGGATGACTTGATGCGCCTGTTTGGCGGTGAACGCATTACGTCCCTCCTCCAGCGGCTCAAAGTTGACCTCAAGGAAGGTGAACCCATTCAAGCCCGTATGCTCACCCGCGCGGTCGAACGAGCACAACGGAAAGTCGAAGAGAACAACTTCGCCATCCGGAAACGGTTGCTCGAGTACGACAACGTCATGAATCAACAACGGGAAGTGATCTACGACCGCCGGCGCCACGCGCTCCGTGGCGAGCGCATGCGGAGCGAAGTCTTCAGTGCTCTCGAGGAACTGGCAGGCTCGTGGTACGACGAAACCCACGGCGACTCCGAAGACAGCGACAATCTCGACGCGCTCAAAAACTACGTTCGCACGACGCTCCTGTGCGAGCTGCCGATCACACCCGGTGAGTTTCGCACGATGAGCCGCGACGAGTGCATCCACCGCGTCCTCGAAGTCGCCGAAGACTTCTACCGCCGCAAAGAAGAGATGCTCGGTGCAGAGTTCATGGCGCAACTGGAGCGGTACGCGGTGCTCACTGCAATTGACGACAAATGGCGAGAGCATCTCCGCATCATGGATGAAGTCAAGGAAGGCATTTACCTCCGTGCGTATGGGCAAAAGGATCCGCTGCTCGAGTATAAGCGCGAAGCGTTCGGGCTCTTCCAGCAACTGCTACTCGAAATCGCCAAACAAACTGTCGAGACCGCGTTCAAATTTTTCCCTGCGCTCGAATCGCCACAGCAACCCCAACGGGTACTCCCACAACGGCGGACGCGCCGTTCGCGGAGCGCAGCACTGCTCCAACCCGAAGGCGTCGCAACGGAGGCGCTCCAGCTCTCACATCCTTCTGCCAGTGAAGGCGTCGATCCACTCTACGCATCCGGAACACACCCCGCCGACCGCCGCCCCACGCCGGTTGCAACGATTCACCGCGACCAGCCTCGCATCGGACGGAACGACCCCTGTCCGTGTGGTAGTGGGAAAAAGTACAAGCATTGCTGCGGTCGCAGCGCTTAACAATTTGAGCGGCAATTCCCACACTAATCGCCACTGCGCATCTGTGCGACGATCTCCGCAAGCGCGGATGCTGCGGTGAGGACGTCTTCTTCGGTTGTGTCTTTCGAAAGCGAAAAACGCACAGCAGCTCGTGCTTCCGCATCGGAACGACCCATGGCTTTGAGTACGTGCGAGGGCTGCAGTGATCCACTGGTGCAGGCAGAACCATTCGAGCATGCAATCCCCCGCAAGTCGAGCAGTTGAAGAATAGCTTCACCATCGAGGCGCTCAGCATCGAGGAACGAAATGTTGAGGATGTTCGGCAGGGCGTGGTGCGGTGTATTGATGCGGATGTCAGGGATGCGCGCCTGAAGCATTTCCAACAGCATGTCACGGAGATGCACCATCGTTCGGGTGCGCGATTCCATTTCTGCGCACGCCGAGCGAGCGGCTTCAGCAAAGCCGCAGATGAGCGCGACCGGCTCGGTCCCACCACGCCGACCGCGCTCTTGTCCACCGCCGTGTATGAAGGGTTCGAGCGCCACCCCACGCCGAATGTAGAGTGCACCGACTCCTTTGGGCCCGTGGATTTTATGTGCCGAAAGCGTTGCGAAATCTACCCCGAGTTGGCGCACGTTGAACGGCACTTTCCCAAAGCTCTGGACTGCATCAGTGTGGATGAGTGCCTTCGGTGCGCGTGCCCGTAGTTCAGCGATTGGTTGCAGCGCACCCGTTTCGTTGTTGGCGTGCATGACGCTGATGAGCACATCAGGTCGGTCGAGCCGCTCCCACGGAACTGCATCGAGCTTGACGAAACCGGCTGCATCCACGGGCAAGAAGACCAGCTCAACACCCTGTCCTACGAGTGCTTCGGCGACGTGCAGGACGGCGTGGTGCTCAATTGTCGAAAGGGCAAGTGTCCGTATCGTGCGTGATTGCCATGCCAAGCTTTTGAGGACGGTGTTGTTGGCTTCCGTGCCGCCGCTGGTGAACATCACCTCCGCTGGCTCGGCACCGATGAGAGCGGCAATCGTCGCACGTGCATCCTCGACCGCAACACGTGCGCGGCGCCCAAGCGCGTAGAGCGCAGAGGCATTGCCGTAGTCCTCACCGAGCCACGGTAGCATCACCTGGAGGACGTGTTCGTCCAATCGGGTGGTTGCTGCGTTATCCAGGTAGATCATCGTGCTGTGCAAATGGGTGTGGCACCACATCAACGGATGAGCGCCTTCCTTCATTGCGTGCGGACGTACGGGCGGAGCTGCTCCAGTTTTTTCTTGCCGATCCCCTGGACGCGGAGCAAATCATCCGGTGTGGTAAATGGTTGCTTGGTGCGTTCTGCGATGATGCGCTCAGCGGTCGCCTCGCCGACGCCCGGAAGCTGCATCAGTTGCTGCTTTGACGCAGTGTTGACGTTGATCGGCAATTGCGGGGGCTTTTTGCGTTCGTAGCGGCGGTTCTGCAATGGGTGGTGCGTCGAGTCGGGTATGGGAACCTCCGGTAGGGCGGAATCGGCAGTGGCAAAGGGTTGCTCTTCCATGCGAGCCAGACTGTCGAGCGCACGGAGCCACTGGCGAGTTTCATCCTCCGCAATGCGGACGCGGTAGTACGTGATGGCCAGTGCTGCGATTGTCAGTCCAAGGAGGACGAGCACCGCCACAAGCTCCTGCTTGGATGCATTGGTTGCATCTTGGAGTTTTGCAAGCCACTTGCTCATTGGTCCTCTCGGATCGAAGTCTCCACTGGTCGTGGCGGAAGAGCGCGGAGTATTGGGATGAGCGTGTGGGTTGCTGCCTCGAGTTCGGCAAGGGTGCCTTCGTTCTCGATGATAAAATCCGCACGCTCGCGGAGCTCGTCGTCGGAGTCTTGGAGCGCTTGGCGATGGATGAAATCCTGATCGAGCGTGCCGCGCTTGCGGAGCCGTTCGCGGCGGAGTGCTTCGGGTGCGACGACGGCGACGATGTAATCGAACAGTTCCTCGATACCGGTGCGGTAGATCAGCGCCGATTCGACGACGGCAAGCTGCTCGCCACGAGCGGCGAGCTGCTCGAGAGCAGAGGCAATCTGTTCAAGGACGCGCGGATGAACCAGGCGCTCGACGAATTGACGGCGGCGGCGGTGCTCCTCGGTCGGACCGAACAGAGCGCTTGCCAACGCTGCACGGTCAATCGGTCCCGACCGTGGGACAATTGCATCGCCGAATTCTTTCGCAAGCGCAGCGCGGACGGCTGGGTAATGCTCTACGACCTGCCGTGCAAGTGCGTCGCTAGAAAGGACCGTAATGCCGCTTCGCTTCATGATGTCGGCGACGGTGCTTTTGCCGCTGCCGATGCTGCCCGTCAGACCAATCGTGAGCATCGCTGCTGGAGAAGGAAAAACCATGTCGTATTTTTGCACACCAAATTAGCACGCTGCTAACACTCGAGTGCAGCAATAGTGCACCCCGAGAGAAGGCAGTGTGCGAGCAGAAACGGTCCCATCGACTAATGGTTAGGTCACCACCCTTTCAAGGTGGCGGTACGGGTTCGAATCCCGTTGGGACTACTGGACGAGTCCCACAGCGCCATCACGTACACCCTGCGGAAGGGGAAATCTGCACGCTATATTTGCCGGCGCGCTCACTCCCTCATAGCTTATGGTCGAGTATCTCTACGTTGACTTCGATGCGTTTTTTGCATCGTGCGAGCAGTACCTTCGCCCCGAACTGCGAGGGAAGCCCGTCGGTGTGGTTGCTGTCGAAGCGGAGACAACGTGTATCATTGCTGCCAGCTACCAGGCGCGGCCCTTCGGCATCAAGACTGGTACACCAGTGAGGGAGGCAAAGCAACGCTGCCCGCAGATTGAGCTGGTCGTCGCGCGGCCTGCACTCTACGTGCAGCTTCACCACGAGCTACTCGACGTCATCGAGCAGTGCATTCCGATCGGCGAAGTGCGCTCCATTGACGAGGTCATCTGCCGACTCCATGGCTCCGAGCGCCATCCCGACCGCGCAATTGCGATTGCGACTGCAATAAAGGCAGCCATTCGCGAGCGTTTTGGGACCGTGCTTAGCTGCTCGATCGGGATTGCGCCGAATCCGTTTCTTTCGAAAACTGCCGCCGAGCTGGAAAAGCCCAACGGACTGGTGCTCCTGCAGAAGCAGGATGTCCCCGAGCGCTTGCTGCATCTTGAGCTCCAGGACCTGTGTGGGATTGGGCGACGGATGGAAGCGCGGCTCCACAGTGCAGGGATTCGGACGATCGCCGACCTCTACCGAGCAAGCCGGGCACAGTTGCGCCAGGTCTGGGGAGGCATCGAAGGGGAGCGCTTCTACGCACACCTGCGGGGGGAGTGCACCTACCAGCCGCCGCACCGTCGGCGGAGCGTGGGGCATTCGCACGTCTTGCCGCCGCAGTTACGCTCTCCCGATGCAGCGTTTGCCGTTCTGCACCGCCTTGTGCAGAAAGCAGCGATGCGCATGCGTCAGCTTGAGCTCATCGCAGGGCAAATGGATGTTGGCGTCGAGCTGCTGCCTGCTGGTCGCTGGGAGCGCCAGATGCGTCTTTTCCCGACGGCGGATACGTTCCTGCTCGTCGGGGCGCTACGCTCGATGTGGAAGGAGTTCGACCGACGGCGCACGCCGTTCCACGTGTGGGTCTCGTTGAGCCAGCTCCAGCCCTCAGGCTTGCAGTTAGCACTCCCACTCGATGCCGACCACGAGCGGCAGCGCGCGATACTAGAGGCGCTCGACCGGATCAACGCACGCCACGGACCGGGGATGATCTACCTTGCGGCGTCACACGCTGTGCGGGACGCTGCGCCGATGCGGATTGCGTTTACCCACATCCCCAATCCATCGCTCGAAGATGATACACCCCGCACCCACCTGCTGCGTTAGCAGGCCTCAAGGAATTGCGATACGTTCGTGTTCTACCGCACCACCACGAGCGGTAGTGCGGTGCTCCCCGCCTCCGTGCGAAGCACCACCGTTTACTGCCCCGCAGCCCAGGTGTGCACGTCCAGCTCTACTTGCTGCACTCCTGGCGATAGCACTGCGTTGCACAGCGGCTCTGCCACTGCACGTCCAAGCGCGTCGTACACGGCAAGTGTGATGCCACGCACGCCATCAGCGCGACTCAGCTTTATCACCACATTCTCGTGTGCTGGTTGCGGGAGCAGGTGCAGCTCCAATCCTGGGGTACCTGATTGTTCGTCAACGTTGCTATAACCTACGACGTCCAGAAGGTAGGCTTCGCCGCGCCCTGTGGCGGCGTTGTAGCCGCCACCCACAATATAGCGCCCATCGGGGGAGATGGCGCGTGCCACCACAAGCACCGAGCCGTCGGTCAGCAGGTTGGCGTAGGTGAAGTTCAAGTCCTCCATCCCACCCGCCGCCGTCCAACGAAAGGGACGATACTCATCTCTGAAGTTCCACGCCGTGCCGACCACGACGGGGCCATCGGCGGAAACGCCATAAGCCTCGCTCCCATCACCGCCCGGCAGCGTGCCGAGGTCTTGCATCCCACGCGCCGCCGTCCAGCGAAAGGCGCGCCACTTAGATGCTGCGTTCCACGCCGTGCCGACCACGACGGAGCCATCGGCGGAAACGCCATAAGCCGCGCTTTGTTTACCGCCCAGTGTACCGAGGTCTTGAATCCAACCAGCTGCCGTACAGCGAAAGGCACGAGCATAATCTGCGGCGTTGTAAGCCTTGCCGACCACCACTAAGCCATTGGCGGAAACGCCAGTAGCCTCGCTCCAATTGCCGCCCAGCGTGCCGAGGAGGTCCTGCATCCCACCCGCGGCCGTCCAGCGAAAAGCACGCATCTGAAATGGGCCCTCAGCCTTGCCGACCACGACGGAGCCATCGGCAGAAACGCCTCGAGCCTCGCTCACATCACAGCCCGGCAGCGTGCCGAGGTCTTGCATCCCACGCGCCGCCGTCCAGCGAAAGGCACGCTGCTGCCCTGCGGCATTCCGAGCAATGCCGACCACGACGGAGCCATCGGCAGAAACGCCAAAAGCATTGCTCACATCGCCGCCCGGCAACGTACCCAGCCAGATAAGCCGCTGTGCTAAACTGGGCATCGCCGCCCACGCTACCACCACCCACACTAAGACAAGCGCGCGCCACACGCCTACACGCTGATACTGCCCACGACGCTGCAGAAAGTGTTGTGAGTTCATCGTTTCCTCCGAAAAGTGATGATACGTTTTGCACGCGCAAACTTAGCACGCACCGCGGTTCTAACACAAGCGCTGTTGCATCTGTGTGGGCGTGTCGCATGTGCAGCATCTCGAGAGTTCGTGCACTTGTTGTGCTATGCGCTAACTTTGGCGCTGTGGTGTTGGACCATGTGAACGATGCCGATGCAAGATGTTGCGCATGTACGGACAGAGCCGAACGGCCAGGCTCAGTGGCACAGTTTAGCCGAGCATCTCGAATCAGTTGCTACCTCTGCTGCTGCCTATGCTGACTGCTTCGGTAGCAGCGATTGGGCTTACTACATTGGGTTGCTGCACGACCTCGGCAAGTTCCACCCCGACTGGCAAGCGTACCTACGAAGTCAGCCGTCGCACGATCCCAACGTACGGAAACCGAAAGGACCTCGACACAGTGGCGTTGGGGCGATTGCTGCGCTCGAACGGTTCCAGCAGTGTGCTCCTGCAAGAACGATTGCCTACTGCATCGCGGGTCATCATGCTGGCTTGGCCGATTGGTATGGCGACCTTGACCATCGCCTCACGATCGAGGAACGCGAGCGAGCTTATTACGAGTGTGTGCGTGCCTTGCCACACGTAGAGCAATTTCTAACGTGCACTGCACCAACCTCGCAACCACCACCGTGGAAAGATGCACCGGAGCAACTCCACTTGTGGGTCCGCATGCTTTTTTCTTGTTTGGTTGATGCAGACATCCTCGACACGGAGCGCTTCATGCAACCGGACGTCGCGGCAGAACGTGGCCGCTACCCTCAGCTCGACCAGTTGCGGACAAAGTTCGAACAGTACATCGAGCAACTCGAGTGCTCAGCACCGCAGACGCTCATCAATGAGATTCGGAAAGAGATTCACCGTCAGTGTCGTGCGAAGGCGGCGCTCGAGCCAGGGTTCTTCTCGCTCGTTGTGCCGACAGGGGGAGGCAAAACGCTCGCGTCGGTCGCGTTTGCACTCGAGCATGCTTGGAGATATGGACATCAGCGAATCATCGTCGCTATACCCTACACGAGCATCATCGAGCAGACAGGGGCAGTTCTTCGCTACGGCAGCGATAGTGGAGACCGTGACGGTGAGCTCTTCGGTGATGCAGTCGTCGAACACCACAGCAATTTCGACCCGATTGCAGATACACCCGACCAGGATGAGCTATTCCAACGCGCAAGACTTGCAACGGAGAACTGGGACGCGCCGATCATTGTTACCACCACGGTTCAACTCTTTGAGTCGCTCCTCGGGTGCCGCCCGTCGCAAGTGCGGAAGCTCCACAACATCGCGCGCAGCGTCATCATCCTCGACGAAGCACAGCTCCTACCGTCGGTGCATCTCCGTCCGATTCTGTCAGTGTTGCAAGGGTTGGTGGATTACTTCGGGTGCACTGTGGTGCTGATGACGGCAACACTGCCGACGTTCGAGGGAACGATCGGCGCACCACCGAATGTGCTCAAGGGGCTTTCGGGTGTCCGAGCGATCATCGAGAATCCAAACGACCTTGCTCAGAAGCTCGACCGAGTGGAGCTGACGGTTGAAAAGAAAGCCGAAGAGAAACTTTCGTGGGACGAGCTTGCTCAGATACTCAGCTCTTACGAGCAAGTGCTCTGCATTGTAAACTCACGCAAGGATTGCCGCGACTTGCACCGGTTGATGCCCGAAGGGACGTTCCTCCTTTCTACACTCCTCTGTGGGCAACACCGCAGCCACCGTATCCGCGAGATTAAGGAACGGCTCCGGCGTGGAGAGCCTGTCCGTGTCATCAGCACACAGCTTATCGAAGCTGGGGTGGACATCGATTTCCCTGTTGTTTATAGGGCACTTGCGGGGTTGGACTCGATCGCACAAGCAGCCGGTCGCTGCAACCGTGAACAGAGACTGCCAACGAAAGGCAGGGTCGTCGTCTTCCGTCCGCCGACACCAATCCCACAAGGCGTCTTGAGTAAAGCTGCCGATGCAACGTCGGAACTGCTGCGCACGCGGCAGTCCTTAGCGCTGAGCCCGGAGTATTACGAAGCATACTTCAAATCTTTCTTCCGCCGCGTCAATTCGTTTGACGAAGCAGGCTTCGATGAATGCTTGGTTCGCGATGCTCGCAAATTCATCTTCCAGTTTCGTTCCTTTGCCGAGAAATTCCACATCGTGGACGACCGTGCACGCGAGAATATCGTCGTTTGGTACACCGATCCCACAACAGGCATTGATAGTCGGTCACTCATTGACGAAATTTGCCATGGCAGAGCAACGTATCGGACATGGCGGATGCTCCAACGCTACGTCGTATCACTTTTCCGAAACGAAGTAGAGCAGCTTGCGCGCCGAGGCTACATCACAAAGTGTGAGAACATTTGGGTGCAGAACATCGAGCAACTCTACGATCGCGACAGTGGGCTTCAACTTGATGAGCGCACTTGGTTCGATGATTTTGTAGTTTAATGTCACACTCTCCTTGGAGGTACCGATGAATCACTCATTCCGTCCGTTCTGCTTGGAAGTCTGGGGAGACTACGCGTGTTTTACCCGTCCGGAGCTGAAAGTCGAGCGTGTCAGTTACGATGTCCCGACACCATCGGCGGTGCGTGCAATCTTCGAGGCAATATTCTGGAAACCTGCGATTCGATGGCATGTCAAACGCATCGAGGTTCTCCACCCGATCAAGTGGGTAACGATTCGTCGCAACGAAGTCGCCTCGCGTGCGAGTCATCGATCCCAAAACGGTATCCTCATCGAGGACGATCGTCAGCAGCGTGCCGCCATTGTACTCAAAGACGTGCGCTACCGTCTCTTTGCATTTCTTGAGTACTTACCGCCCGGAGAACGCCGTACAAGCACCCGGCAGCCAGTGCCAGAGTTTCTCTGGGATGTGGAAGAAACACCGCTCTACCCCCCACTACAGCACGAAGACAATCCAGAGCGCCATGGGGAATCTGCAGGGAAGTACCTCGCGATCTTCGAACGCCGCGCCCGGAAGGGACAGTGCTTTATACAGCCGTATTTGGGGTGTCGGGAGTTTAGCTGCTTTTTCCGATTGGTAGACGATCCTGAGCATGAACGTAACCGCGTTCCGCCGATTGATGAGACGCGCGATCTCGGCATTATGCTCTTCGACATTGACTACACTGACCCGTCTCAACTGCAACCGCTCTTTTTCCGCGCACGCATGGAACGCGGTGTCATTGACGTTCCCCTGTGTAACAGTCAGGAGATTTTGCGATGATCCTCACAGCACTCTACAACTACTACCACCGCAAAGTAAATCACATGCGGGAAGTTCAGGGTGGTGAAGCCATCGCACCACCAGGGTGGGAGTTTAAAGAACTCCCGTACCTTATCGTTCTCGACTCCGATGGACGATTTGTTGCCATCGAGGAAACACGCGAACAAAAACGCGCGCGGAAATACCGTGTGCCGAAATCGGTCAAGCGCACAGTCGGCATTGCAGCGAATTTGCTGTGGGACAACCTTGAATATGCATTTGGCATACCGTGTAAAAATTCCCCAGAGCGAGTCCAGCAAATGCACTCCTATTTTGTTAAGCGAATACAAGATGAGCTTGGAACGCTCAATTTACCTTCGGTCGCTGCTCTTGTTACCTTTCTCCATAGTGACCCAATCGCACAGATCGAACAGACCCCCTTCGCATCGCTTTGGGAGCAAATGTGCCAGGAAAATCCGTTCATCAGCTTCCGTATTGATGGCTCAAGCCATGCCTGCATCACAGAAGACATCTTTGGGAAGTGGAGCCCGCCTGTCGAAGAAGGCACACCGGAAGGTATCTGTCTTGTTACGGGGGAGCCTGCACCAATTGAGCGGCTTCACCCAGCTATCAAGGGCGTGCGTGGTGCCAATTCAACAGGTGCATCACTGGTGTCGTTCAATGCAAAAGCGTTTGAATCCTACGGGAAAGAGCAGAGTTTCAATTCGCCGGTCAGCATCGAGGCAGCGTTTTCGTACACAACAGCGCTGAACATACTTCTCGATCGGGATTCACCCAACAAGGTCGTTTTTGGCAACACAACAATTGTCTTCTGGGCTGAGGAGCCACCCTCGGAGCAAGAGTTCGATCTTGAGGGCCAATTCGAGTGGTTTTTCGAACAACCAATAGACGATCCCGACCGGAGCATCGAGGCAGTACGTGCGCTCTACGAAGCACATCGGAGCGGCAAGCTTGCCTCAAGTGACAGTCGGTTCTACGTCCTCGGCTTAGCACCCAACGCGGGACGGATCGCCGTCCGTTTTTTCCGCTCGGGCACAATCCGCGAGTTTGGCGAGCGCATCGTGCAGCACTTCGAGGATTTGCAGATCGAGCGAGGCCCGCACGATCCAGAGTATCTCACCCTACGGCGTTTGTTGCAGGCAATCGTACTCCAAGGCAAGCTCGAGAATCTAGCCCCAACGTTAGAAGGACAGGTAATTGAATCCATCCTCGATGGGACACTCTATCCATCATCGCTTTTGCAGTTCTGCATTCGCCGTATTCGCGCAGAGCAATCGGTCACGTATCCGCGCGCAGCGATTCTGAAAGCATATCTCAATCGCTTCTTCCGTTTGTTCCACCATTCATCTCAGGAGGTCACGATGGCACTCGATCCATCCAACACGCGTTCGGCATATCTGCTGGGGCGTTTGTTTGCTGTGCTCGAACGAGTCCAAGAAATAGCACAGCCTGGTATTAACGCTACCATCCGCGATCGTTTCTACGGAGCGGCATCCGCGACACCGGTAGCAGTGTTCCCCCAACTTCTCAAGCTCAAAAACCACCACGTCGCAAAGCTCGACAACCCGCAACAAGTGACGTATTTCGAAAAACTCATTGGGCAAATCCTCGAGCCACTGGCAAGCTTCCCAGCGCAGCTCAGCATGCATGAGCAGGCAGAGTTTGCGCTCGGTTACTACCACCAGCGCCAGGACTTCTTCAAACCAAAAGAACGCGCATCAATCGCTTCATAGGATTTTCCTTATTTGTTTCACCATCATCACTTTTACTATCATGGAACCCATTAAACGTCGCTACGATTTTGTGCTGTACTTCGACGTCCAGGATGGCAACCCTAATGGCGATCCGGACGCAGGGAACCTTCCACGCATTGATGCAGAAACTGGTATCGGTCTTGTCACCGATGTCTGCCTCAAGCGGAAAGTACGTAATTATGTGCTACTGACCAGAGGCAACCAGTCGCCCTATGAAATCTACGTCAAGGAAAAGGCGATTCTCAACGAGCAGCACAAGCGCGCATACCAAGCCATTGGTGCCGAGGAACTGCTCGAGAAAAAGGAGTCGAAAAAGCGAACGGGCGGTGATGCCGTGGAGGACGCCCGCCAGTGGATGTGCAAGACATTCTACGACATTCGTACCTTCGGTGCAGTGATGACGACAGGTGTCAATTGCGGCCAAGTTCGAGGGCCTGTCCAGATGACCTTCGCACGTTCGGTTGATCCAATTGTTACACTCGAACACTCAATAACGCGTATGGCCGTTACGACCGAAGAGGAAGCGGCAAAACAGCAAGGTGATAACCGTACGATGGGCCGAAAGTACACGGTCCCGTATGGAATATACCGAACTCATGGCTTTATCTCGCCGTTCCTGGCTCAGCAGACGGGTTTCTCCGCCGATGATCTCGAGCTTCTGTGGGAAGCGCTCGAGCGGATGTTCGAGCACGACCGTTCTGCTGCACGTGGATTGATGAGCACTCGTGCGTTGATTGTATTCGAGCACAACTCACCGCTTGGTACTAAACCAAGTCATGAGCTCTTCGGTCGTGTTACGCACCGCCGTCGTTCTTCAGGTCCGGCGCGCTCGTTCGACGATTACGAGCTCCTGCTCGACGGCAAGCCAATCAACGAATCTCCTCGGATTGTCGTGCCGGTGGAGTAGGTACCTGTGCACGGAATCATGTGTTGAGCGACCACCGCTGAACTAAACCGCGGTATCGGCCGGAGCGATGTACAGCGAAGACGAATTGTTGCCTATCAACCTGCTCCAGCATTGGCGTTTTTGCCCACGCCAGTGTGGCTTGTTGGCGCTCGATAACATTTGGCAGGAGAACGTCCTGACCACGAGTGGTGCGCTCTTCCACGAGGTCGTTCATCGGCCCGATGAAGAAAGCGATGACGGACTCCACATAGTCCGTGGGATGCGCATTGCATCGTACCGCTATGGCATCACGGGCATCTGCGATGTCGTCGAGATTGACAACGATAGCGGCAAACGGAGCATCCTACCCATTGAATACAAGTCCGGGGCGCCAAAGCGCGATCGTAGCGATGATGTCCAACTCTGCGCACAAGCGCTCTGTCTGGAGGAAATGATGGACTGCACGATCCATTACGGTGCGTTCTTCTACGGGAAGACGCGCCGGCGACTACTCATCGAACTCGACAATGAACTCCGAACTGAAACGCTCGAAACTATCGCTGCTGTCCGCACGATGCTCGAGACTGGGCAGCTGCCGCCTGCGCATTATGAGCCGAAGTGCACCAGTTGCTCGTTGTACGATTTGTGTCAGCCAAAAGCACTGAATAGTTACCGGTTGCAACGGTACATACGTGAGCTCTTCGATCCACCACCAGAGAAAAAATGAAAAAGCACCTCAACACTCTCTACATCACATCAGAGGATGCATACCTTCGTAAGGATCACGAAACGTTCGTCGTCGAAATCGAGGGTAGAAAAGCTTTTCAAGCACCGATTCGCTCGATCGGAAGCATCGTCTGTTTTGGTTTCAAACCGATCACACCGGCGCTGATGGCATTCTGCACCGAACATAATGTCGGCATCAGCTTTCTTTCGACCACGGGGACATTCTTAGCACGAGTTACTGGCAATACACACGGTAACGTGCTTCTACGCATGGCGCATTATGCAATCGCCAGTGATGAACAGCGGAGTCTTGAGCTTGCACGTCCAATTGTGGCAGCGAAACTTGCCAACTACCGCTCGATGCTTCTCCGCCATATGCGAAACCACCCCGATGCAGCGACAGAGCGCGTGCTGCGTCCGGTTACGGACACCTTTGCCCATCGGATTCGTGCGCTCCAGCGCGCCTGCACGCTCGACCAGTTGCGTGGCTACGAAGGAGAATGTGCCCAGCTTTACTTCAGTGTGGCAGCGCATCTATTTACGGCGCAAGAGCAGGACTTCGCTTTTGCGCAACGAACACGACGTCCTCCGCGTGATCGGTCTAATGCGCTCCTTTCGTTTCTCTATGCCCTCATCACTAACGACATTTGTTCGGCCCTCGAGTCTGTCGGTCTCGATCCCTACGTAGGGTTCTTTCACCGCGTGCGACCAGGCAGACCAAGCCTGGCGCTCGATTTGTTGGAGGAATTCCGTGCATACCTGGGAGATCGGATGCTCTACTCGCTTGTCAACCTTCGGCAGATCACCGCTGAGGATTTCGAGTTGCGGCCATCAGGAGAAGTTCGGATATGCGATGCTGCTCGAAAGCGTGTGATCGCTGCTTACCAGCAGCGGAAGCAAGAGGAGATAACGCATCCATTCCTCCAAGAGAAGATGACCATTGGATTGGTGCCATTTGTTCAAGCGCAGCTATTAGCACGGTACATCCGAGGTGACTTCGAAGAGTATCCACCATTTGTGGTCAAATAGCGATGATGGTTCTTGTCAGTTACGATGTTTCGACGGTCACGACCGACGGTGCGCGAAGACTACGGCAGATCTCGCAGCATTGCCTCAATTACGGCTTACGGGTGCAGAAGTCGGTTTTTGAGTGCAACATTTCGGAAAGAGACTGGCTAGTATTGCGCAAGAGACTCTTGGAAACGTACAATCCGAAAGAGGACAGTCTGCGGTTTTACTTTTTAGGAAACAACTGGCAACACCGCGTTGAGCATCATGGCTCTGCGGTGATCCAGAGTCTTGACGATCCGTTGATATTCTAAAAAAAGCGACAGAGACGTGATGCCGCATGCTACTTCGAATTGGAGTGAAGCGCTAACCGGAGTGGTTGTAAAAATCACGGTGGGTTAGCGAAACGGCGTAATGCTGGTTATTATTTGGACTTAGGCAGGCGATATCAGTGGCTGAGCGCAGTGCATCGGAATGTCAGTGATGGATTAGCGCGAATTGTGCAGTAAATTTCGATCTGTTCGTAATTTAGAGTTATGTAGTCGCGCCCCACGCGGGCGCGTGGATTGAAACCCTGTGTCGTCGAAAACAAAGCGCACAGTTCTAATGTCGCGCCCCACGCGGGCGCGTGGATTGAAACTCACTCGACATAGGTTCGCCCCTCCAACCGTGCAAGTCGCGCCCCACGCGGGCGCGTGGATTGAAACTATGACGACCAGCGACGCGTTCTGCGCAACGTGCTTGGTCGCGCCCCACGCGGGCGCGTGGATTGAAACAGCTTGGCAGTATCAACTTTT